>Ga0209636_10000005_pt1 | contig 222700 bp, 215 predicted proteins | sample DeeMarSWOR152_54_FD_187464 | JGI IMG/M metagenome (GOLD analysis project Ga0209636, IMG submission 187464) | Marine sediment microbial communities from White Oak River estuary, North Carolina - WOR-1-52-54 (SPAdes) (version 2) | ecosystem: Environmental > Aquatic > Marine > Intertidal zone >...
ACATTTACCAAAGCCTCTATACAGACCTTCTGTCCTTCTTCGCCAAAGCGTCTTTCCACAGCCTTAACCACTTCTAAAAGGGAGATCGCCATCATCTGCCCCCACCTGAGAACAGAACGCGGATCATAACCACCCTTATTCAAAGCTCTTCTAGTGAAACCTTTTTCCGGTTGAGATAAAGGATTATCTTCTTTCATCTGCACTTCTCTCCTTCAATCGTTCTTAACTTTAACCTCGTATTATCAGTTCTGCCTTACCTTCAGTTTGACTAATTTATAAGCAAGGCGAACTGGAAGAGAGGGAGCCACTTTTATTTTGCCGCTTCTGGCATCTCTCATCATGGATGGCATGTCATAACCATAATCCTCTCGGCACCTGCGAACTAGTTCCATCGTTTGTTTGATTCCATACGAAAACAACAGCCTCAACCCATATTGGGTAACTTTGCCTTTTATGGCGATGCGAGAATAGTCTTCAACCAAAGTAGGAGCCCAGTTCAGATTATGTTCCCAACATTTCAAATAGAGTTCATAATGTTTCTTCGTCATATTCTCCAACGTAAAAGAATCAGCCCTGTTTTTCAGTCCCCCCATGGAAACGAGGAAAAGCGGAACGATTAGGCTTTTGAAGGGCTTCAAATCTTCCACAAGCTCGATTGTAAGCTCAACATCCTTCTCAGTTTCTCCCGGTAAACCTAGAATCAGGGTGCCACACGGAAGCCAATTATTCCTAGACATGATTTCAAAGGAATCCACGACCACCTCAGGCCAGTCTTCCGGTTTAAAGGGTTTACATTTCCCAGCCATATACTTCTTCATCAGTTTGGGACTGCCAGTTTCGATACCGGTCTGGGCGGCGGTCCAACGAGCCTTCTCACCCAAACCTAAAATGTTTGAGATTTCTTCAACAACCTCCGGAGCATCTAAAACCGAGGAAAGCGCTATGTGACTTAGACTTGTCATTCTAACGCCCGGATGATTTTGCACGGTTCTGAAAAGGTTGATCACAGCCTCCTTGTTAACTCTGAAACCCTTTGCTTTGTACCTTAACACGTCCTCGGCGTGCAGCAATGGTTGTCTGCCCGCCCTAAGGTTTACTTCCACTTCCTTCAAAATGTGCTCAAGGGAAAGGCAACGATATATCTGGAGTGTTGGGACACAAAAGGCGCATCCCCTCCCGCATCCTCGAGCGATTTCAACCAATCCACATATTGTTGGACCCTTAATAATAGGTATTTCTTCGTTAGGAACTACTTTCCCATACACAATTTCTGGCAGTGTTTCACCGTTCACGGCCTTCTCGAATATGGGTCCTACGGCTTTTTCTCCTTCTCCCACGACTACGCAGTCTATCCCGAGTTCTTTTCGGGTTTCCTCACTTTCAAGCTGCCACGCGCCTGGCCCCCCAACCACGATTTTTGGCTTAAACCTCTTTATGGCAGGGTGGTTCAAAAGTTCCCTAAACTTGATTGCCATGTATGCCTCTCCACCCAGCAACCCTGTGAAGGAGGAGGTAGCTGGAGCTATGCCCAAGGGGTCGTTTTCCGCGATTCCAACAACTTTTGTGTTCGATCCCACGACCTTGCCCATGTATTCCGGATGCGCAACGATTACGTCTTCCCTCTGGAAACCATAATTCAGCAACGTAGCCTCTATTTTCCTTATTCCACATGGAGCAAACTTAACCGATCCATCTCTATTCACGCCTACAGATGGGCAAAGCAGAGAAAAGTAGAGCCTATCTGGAATCAGCCCCTTAGGTACACAAGCGCTGAATCCGAGAAAAAGGCCGCCATGGTACTCACTCATCAAAGTACGATCGGCGGTGAGGACTATTTTGTAACCGTTATTCGTCATCGAGTTCTCCCGGCGAAATTATGTTATTATATTATAATCAAGTAACCTTTAAAATTTTAAATTCCAATGAATCAGGCCATTGCACAACAAAATGGTTAATAGCTGTGCATCTGGAAGGGAATGGTAATCAGGGTCTTAGAGAAGGAGCTTGATTCATGTCTAGGTTCAAGTACAGGAACATCTTGCCTTTCAATTTTCTTTCCGGAGCATTGAATAGGGATCTAAAACTGATTTTTGTCGCATTTTTCGTAGGCTCCTTTGGAGACGGTCTATACTTTTACATATTGCCGCTTTACGTCCGAGAGGTTGGAGCCAACGAGGTTGAAGTAGGAATATTTTACTCTGTAATGCTTTTGGCTGCCGCATTCACACCCCTACTTGGAGGGTATTTTGCGGACAAGTATGATCGAAAGAAGGCTGTGATTGCTGGTTGGCTGGTGTGGGTGCCGGTTCCAATAATTTTTTCTTTAGCAAAAAACTGGTTTCAAATGTTACCCGGCGCGGTTTTGTATGGGTTTTGGATAGGTCAACCAGCTCTTAATGCATATATCGCATCTTTGGCGAAGAAGGAAAGAATGACTTTGACCTTCACTATTATTTCATCTTCTTGGTCGCTGGGGTATATTTTTTCTCCAGCTTTGGGAGCGTATATCTCCGACGCCGTTGGAATAAAATGGGTGTTTTATCTAACCTTCATTTTATATGGCACATGCGCAAGCATCCTTTCCCTAATAAGCAGCCAAGGCGTGACAACAGAAACTTCTCAACTTTCATCAACCACTATTTCCTTCAGAAGGAAAAAATTACTCGTTTGGTCTGCCTTCTTTGCAGTTATCATGTTTTTTGTATTTTTGATTAGACCTCTCGTCCCTCAAATTCTAAAATACGAGTTCCATCTTACTGAATCCCTCATAGGGATTTTAGGATCCGTCACCTTCCTCGGATCAGGAGTGCTGGGGATATATTTGGGAAGAATAGGGGACAAATGGAAGAAAGCAGGCGCCATTTCTGTTTGCATGATTTTGTGCTCCGTTTCAGCCATAATCCTTGTCTTATTCAACAACTTCTTCACCTTGCTCTTGGCCTCCTCCTTCTTGATGGGCACCTCGTATAATATTTTGTCGCTGATAGGAGCGGTGGTAAGTCCTGTTGTGCCGGAAGCCTCAAGGGCAAGGTGGATTTCTGTTCCACTGTCGGCAAGCATGTTCGCCGCGTTTATAGCCCCATATCTAGGAGGCTTACTATACAAATCTTCGCCCTACACTCCCTTCCTAGTCTTCATCGTGGCAACTGCGTTACTATCGGTTTTGTCTCTCACAAAACTGTTTGAGGAAGAAACCAAGTAGAATTAAGTATGTCTTGTGATTGCTGAATTTTTCGCGGAAATGATTTTAAGATTTTTGAGTGTGAGAAAATTAGGGTGATTAACTAGAAGTCATAAAGTCTTGAATACTTTGAATGTAGGTTATCAAGGAACGGTTTGACATCTAGTTCTTTTCCGGTGATTATTTTAATGAGGTCTGGGGGGTCGTAGAGTTTTCCATAACTGTGAACGTTTTTGACCAGCCATTGTTTCACCTCGCGGAAATCCCATTTTGAAATCGGGGTTCTCCATTCTGGCAGGTCTTTCTCCATTCTAGCTAGTATCTGCGCACTGTAAATGTTGCCCAACGCGTAGCTTGGAAAATAGCCATAAAAGCCGCTGGCCCAATGGGTGTCCTGCATCACACCCTCAGAGTCATTTTCAACATCCACACCGAGATACTCCTTGTAGCTTTGATTCCAAACTTGTGGGAGTTCAGCCACTGCTATTTTGTCAGCGAACAAGTCCCGTTCAAGATTGAACCTTACAATGATGTGGAGACAATAAGTGACTTCGTCTGCTTCAACGCGAATCTTGGATGGCTCAACCCGATTAACGGCATGGACGAACCTATCCAAGTTTACGCCGGAAAGGACACTGCCCGTAAGTTCTTTCAATTTTGGCAAGAAATAAATCCAGAATTCTCGAGACCTCCCTACCATGTTTTCTATGAACCGCGATTGTGATTCATGGAAACCCATGGAACACGCAGCTCCAACTGGTTGGAAAATCCATTCTGAATTTAGATTCTGGTCGTAAAGTGCGTGGCCACTTTCATGAAGTGTGGAAAAGATGGCAGATGTAAAATTATCCTCGTAGTAGTGTGTTGTGATTCGCACGTCGTCGTAGTATCCTGTTGTGAAGGGATGTTCCGTTTCATCAATTCTGCCTCCAGCCTTCTTAGATTTTATGTCGTATCCGATGAATTCAGCGATTGATTTAGAAATCTTACGTTGTATGTCGATGGGAACTCGACGCTTAAGGATCGAAGTGTCTGGCTGTTTTGAGGATGCTTCGCATTTTCTTAATAGCGAAACCAAGCCTTCCTTCAATTCTTCAAAAACTTTGCCAATGACTTTAGACGTCATTTTCGGTTCGAAAATATCTATTAATGCGTCATAGGGAGTCGCCGTCTCCTTAACTTTCATCAGGATTTCAGCAGCTTCCTTTTTCAGATCAACAAGCTTTTCAAGCTCAGGCTTGAACATAGAGAAATTCTTGGTAGCTTTCGCTTTTTTCCATGTGTCAACTGTAATGGCTTCTTGTTTTGAAGTTTCTGCGACAAGTTGTTCGGGCAGCTTGGTTTGTTCATCATAGTGTTTTTTTATTAGGTACGTGTTTCTCTTCTGAACAACATCCAATCTGTCATATTCCGGGTGTTTCATAATACCTTCCAACAGACTCCCAATCTCGGAGTCAGTGCTCATTTTATGTCCAATTCGACTAAGCATAGCAAGCTGTAGGCTTCGCAGTTTAATTCCTTTCGGTGGCATCATCGTTTCCATATCCCAATAGACAATGCTGGCTGCTGACTCGAGAATAAATATGTCTCTAACTTTTTCTAGCAGTTTTTTATAACTTGAAATTAGTTCCGCCATTTTGACAGCCCTCCGATAAAGACTTCTATCGATGTAGAGTTTGTATATGATTTTTGTGGAGATTTGGAATGCGTGTAGCGTGCATATGTGGTCTACTGCTTTTTTAAACCTCTGTGCATATGCTTCCGTTGCATACTTATACAGCAAAAAATGTATTCCTTTCCATCGACAACTTTTTTGTGAGTTGTGAACACACACTTTTCCGCAGGGACCTCAGCGTTGCACATTTCGCATTTTACGAAAGTTTTCATTTCTTTACCTCTTTTTTCTTCACATAATCTTTTATGGCCGCGTGCAAAGCGTCTGCGGCTAGATTAGAACAGTGCATTTTGATTGGGGGAAGACCGCCTAGGCTCTCCGCCACATCGCCCCTAGTGATTTTCAAAGCTTCTTCGATAGTTTTTCCCTTAGCAAGTTCAGTGGTCATGCTACTTGTGGCTATGGCGGCGCCGCAACCAAAGGTCTTGAACTTAACATCCTCCAGCCTGTTGTCTTTAACTTTGATGTACACGGTCATGAGGTCGCCGCAAACGGGATTTCCCACGGTTCCAACTCCGTCTGCGTCTGGAATTTCGCCTACGTTTCGTGGATTCATGAAATGGTCCATAACTTTTTCGCTGTACATTCATGTCACCTCAACATTTCTTTGGGGGTTAGGGGAGACATTGCCCTCAGCCTTTTCACCACGCCCGGCAACACTTCCAGCACATAATTCACGTCTTCCTCTGAATTTTGCTTGCCCATGGTGAAGACTAAGGAACCATGGGCTTCTTCGTGGGCTAAGCCTATGGCGAGCAGTACGTGGGAAGGTTCTAAAGTTTTTGAAGTGCATGCGGAACCCGAAGACACCTGAACGCCGAGCATGTCTAGACCTAAGATGAGGGATTCTCCTTCTATATAACTGAATCTGAGGTTGGCATTGTTGGGCAGTCTTTCAGTTGGGTGTCCATTCAGGTAGGAACGTTTAATCGTGTCTAAAACACCCTTTATGAGTTTGTCCCGTAGCTGGCTTAACCGTTTTCCTTCAGTTTCCATTTCTTCTTGGGCGATCTCAGCTGCCTTACCCATGCCGACTATGCCGGGTATGTTTTCTGTGCCCGAACGCAGTCCCCTTTCTTGACCGCCGCCCTGTATAACTGGTTGAATTCTTGTTCCCTTTTTGATGTAGAGGGCTCCCATGCCTTTTGGTCCATACATGTCGTTGGAAGAAATTGATAGGAGGTCTATTTTTTCCTCTTCAACGTTGATAGGTACTTTTCCTGTTGCGGCTACGGCGTCTACGTGAAAATAGATTTGGTTCTCATGGGCTATTTTTCCTATTTCTTTTATTGGTTGAATTGTTCCGATTTCGCTATTTGCGTACATGACCGATATGAGGATGGTTTTGTCAGTTATTGCGTCTTTGATTCTTTGAGGGTCAACCATGCCTTGTTCGTCCACTGGCACGTAAGTGATTTCGAAGCCCTGTTTTTGAAGATGTTTACAGATGTTTATCACCGATATGTGTTCGATGGTTGTTGTGATTATGTGGTTTCCCTTGTCCTTGTTCCGGTAAGCAACTCCCTTTATTGCTAGATTGTTGGATTCTGTGCCCCCAGAAGTAAAAATAACTTCTTTAGATTTCTCTGCTCCTATTAGTCGAGCAACTTTTTCTCTCGACTCTATTAAGGCGTTTTTGGCACCTGCCCCAAAGGAATGGGAAGAAGAAGGATTTCCATAGTTTTCTGTAAAATACGGCTTCATTGCTTCGAAGACTCTGGGGTCTATGGGCATGCCAGCCGCGTGATCCATATACACTTTTCTCAATTTCAGGTTCCTTCCTATTTCATTTTCTTAATGAAAAAATGAAACCGATCTTTCTCTTTGCGTAATTCAAGGAGTTGATGCCCAAGTCTCTTAACTAAACGTTTTATGTCTTCTTCAGCCGCTGGATCATCGGCAATTACCTCTAAAACCTGGCCAACGGCGATTTCGTCAATTTCCTGTCTCGTTCTAAAAACAGGCTCGGGACAGTAGAGACCTAGGCAGTCTAGTTCCCGATGGGTTTTGATTTGACCACCCAACTACAAACCTCCTTACCAATCACACTCTTATTGAGTGACGTTGCTAACCTAAAATGTTAACTCTTCATACAAGATTTAAATGGCTTCGGTCATATTTATCTATAACGGTGTTATAGGAGAACGTTGAAAATTTTTGATGTAGAAATACAACTTCTGCGTGCAACGTCAACTCATTTCTTTTTGAAGAACAACCAGTTTTTCCTTCCCTTAAACCTCACCAGACAATAATCACCCCTAAGTTTGCTGCCTTTAATTTCGAAAACCAGCTTGTCTTCGTCTCTTTCCTTCAAGACGTAGTATCCCTTGTCCCAGATTTCCACGGTGCCCGCGCCATATTGCCCCTCAGAGATTGTTCCCTCAAAGTTTGCGTAGTCGATGGGGTGGTCTTCCACTTGCACTGCCAGTCTTTTTATGCCTTTTTCTGTGGGAGGTTCTTTGGGAACTGCCCAGCTTTTGAGAACTTCATCCATCTCCAGCCTTAAGTCGTAATGTAAACGTCTGGCTTGGTGTTTTTGAATCACGTATATGTTTCCACGACTTGTTTTTTCGTCACCCTTCGGCTCGTTTGTCTTTTCGAAATCTCTCTTCTTCAAGTATTCTTCAAGTCCCATTTATCTAACCCTCAGAAAACTATGAGCGCAATCGCTTATCTATATGTTTGACCTTAGAACAAAAGAAAAAGGTAAAAGTCTCAACAGCCTTCTTTAGTTTTGTTTCATCGGGGGAATTCTGTGACGGTTGTTTGGCTGTATAGTCTGGTGAGTGTTGTTATTGTTAGTTTAATCTCTCTAGTCGGTGTGTTGACTTTTTCGTTAAAAGAAGAAGATTTAAAGAAGATGCTTTTGTATTTCGTAAGTTTTTCTGCTGGAGGGCTTTTCGGACATGCCTTCATTCATATGATTCCCGAAGCGGTAGGGGAGAACGGTTTTGGATTACAGGTATCCTTATACATTCTAATCGGTATCATCACCTCCTTTATTGTAGAGAAGTTTCTCCAGTGGAGACACTGTCACATACCAACCTCAGAGGAACATCCCCATTCCTTTGCCTACATGAATCTCTTTGGCGACGCAGTTCACAATTTCATAGACGGCCTCATAATAGGTGGAAGCTACTTGGCAAGCATACCCTTAGGAGTAGCCACCACCCTAGCCGTCGTTTTCCATGAGATTCCTCAAGAAATCGGAGATTTCGGAGTTCTGATCTACGGAGGGTTCAACAAATCTAGAGCTATTTTCTTCAATTTTTCAACCGCCCTCACGGCAATATTTGGAGCCATCGTAGCTCTCAGCTTAGGTTTTCTTATTCAAGAGACTTTTATTCCATTTTTGATACCTTTCGCTGCAGGCAACTTCATTTACATAGCAGGTTCAGATTTGATCCCAGAACTTCGTAAAGAAGAACCTGGACTTTTAAAATCAGCATTGCAGCTAACAGCCTTTGTCCTTGGAGTCCTCATGTTGTTCTCACTTGTCTTCTTGGAATGAGTTTCCTTCGATGGAAGAGAAGAATGGATATTCTGTTTACTATCTTGTGTGTGCTCTATGGCTTTCGCCCACGCGTCATTCGTATCTTAAGGCTTCTACTGGTTTGAGTTTTGAAGCTCGCCAAGCTGGGTAAAGTGCAAAGATCATGCTGACTATTAAGCCGAAGGCGAAGGCGCCTAGGAACACTGTTGGAGTTAAAACAGGGATTATCGTCATTCCACCTGAGGCTACTGCTCGATCTCCTGCTGGCATAAAGCCTCCTCCACTAAAGATTCCTGCAACCACATTTGCTAAAACCCAACCTAAAGCTATGCCAAATGCTGCACCCATCAAGCCAACTATCACCGCTTCGCTTAAGAAAATAGAAAGCACCGTTCGACTTTTCATGCCCAACGCTTTCAGTATACCTATCTCTCTTGTACGCTCCATCAAAGAAACAATCATAATATTCATTATACCTATCCCCGCCACTACAAGCGAGATAGCAGCAATCCCAGCTAAGAAAAGTTCTACGGTGGAGAAAATTGATGAAATAGTATTAAGCACAGCTGTTGAAGAAGTCACTGAAACTTGGCCGCTAAAAGCCTCCTCTATAGCCTCAGAAACACTCTCAATCGTTGCCTCATCATCATTTTCTAACTGCACAATTATCGTATCACATTCATCGGTTCCAAAGAAACTTTGAGCTTGCGAAATTGGAACGTAAACACTAGAATCCGAAGGTCCAGTGAGGCCGAAGCCTCCAATCTCTTCAAGAACAGCTGTAACATGGCCAGTGTAAGTCTCATTTTTCGGCGGGAGTATGCTTGCGTTAGTCCAAATGATCTCGACGGTGTCATCTACATTGCTGAAAATTGTGCCGTTCTTCCAAGGGTCACTAACCCGCTTTCCAAACACGACCGTTTCCTTTTCCGGATTTAAGGGTATTTCTCCACTTTCAGCTACAAATGTGTTGCTGTAAATGTTTGCATATTTGGCGAAATCCACACCTACTACGGTGAGCATGAACTCTCTTTCACCAGATCTAACATAGCCTGCCTTTTGAATTATCGCCATTGACATGTCAACATCTTCTATTTCATCAATTAATTGTGTATAATTAACTAACAGTTTGAAATCAGATTCAGGTGCGATCATTGCGCTAGGATTTATGCCGAAGCCGCCCCCAGTGGAAACAATTAAAGTGTCGGTTGCGAATCCTGTTTGAAGCTGCTCGCCTATGGTCGTTTGGAGACCCTGGGTAATTGAAAGCAAGGCAACGATAGCTGCAATGCCAATAACTACACCCAAAGTTGTTAAGCCTGCACGAAGTTTCCTCAGTTTTATTGCACCGAAGGCATAAGAAAAAATATCGCTTACTTTCATGTTAGTTCACCTTTTCTTCAACTATTAAGCCATCCAGCATTTGCACTGTTCTCTTCGTTTGTAATGTTATATTCTGGTCGTGTGTAACAATTATTATGGTTACACCTTTCTCCTCGTTCAGCTTTTTGACTAGCCCAATTATTTCGTTTGCAGTTTTTGAGTCTATGTTTCCCGTAGGTTCATCCATTAGAAGAAATTTCGGGTTGTTTGCTAAGGCTCTGGCAATTGCCACACGTTGACGTTCACCGCCGCTGAGTTCAGCTGGTTTATGATTCACTCTTCCCTCCAAGCCTACAGTTTCCAGAAGTTCTTCAGCCCGTTTTCTTCTTTCAGCCCTGCCCACGCCAGGTATGGTCATCGTCAATTCAACATTTCCCCTTGCAGTGAGCCGTGGAATAAGGTTAAAGAATTGGAATACAAAACCTATTCCCCGCCTTAAATTAGCCAGTTCATTGTCATTTAACGTGGAAACGTCAACACCTTCAATGAAGACTTTTCCCTCAGTTGGCTTGTCTAATGCACCGATCATATTTAGAAGCGTGGATTTACCGCTCCCAGAAGGACCCAAGACTGCGAGGAAATCGCCCCTTTCAATTCTCAAATTTACTCCTCGCAACGCATTTACCGGAACCTTTCCAAGCATGTAGGTTTTCTTAACGTTTGTTGTTTCAACAACAGGTGTCTTCACGCACATCATCTCCTTTAACGCCCACAGTTTGAAACTATGTGACAAATAGACTTTGTGAAACGTGAATCTCTCAAAAGAAAATCTGAATCAGAATAAAAGCATTTTATAATTAAATGTTTCAGTTGTGGCAATTGGAATAGAGTTTCAGTAAACAAGCGCGCCCCAAACCTGAAAACTTCACCCGCCTTAACGTCAGAATCCAAGTGATCAACCGCCACCACATTGAAAACTTTAGTCAAACCCTCAACCATTATCACATCTTCAGCCACTTAATTTCTCCCCCTCAGTTTCTTACTTATCTTCTCAAATTTTTCGGCGGTGCTGTTCAAAAATTCTCCAACCTCTTTTACAGCTTGTTCTGTCAAATTTTCCTTCAAAGCCATACGAAGATTGAAAAGTGCACCAGCAAATCGTCTGACAGGTTCTCGTATTTCACGTAGGCTCTCAGAATGAGAACCAAGCCAGAATTCGCCAAAGAACAAGGGTGCTAAAAACTCTAACTTTTTCCGCAGTCTTTCTCCTAGCTCTGCTTCTTCTTCAAAGAATTTTTCACCCTTATCGGTAAGCATGTAACGTTTTATTCCACCCTCTTCCTTTGGTAACTCTTTCGTGTAGCCACTGTCTTGGAACCATGCTAGAAGGGGATAGACTGAACCTGGACTTGGTTTCCACCGCCCATCTGTTTGCTTTTCAATCTCTTCCACTATTTCCGATCCAGACATGGCTTTCTCTTTCAAGAGTCTAAGCACAATATATCTCAAGAATCCCTTTGGGACGCTTGCCGTATGCCTTAACCAGCGTCTTAATGGGCGCGATGAAAGGTGTTCCTTGACTTCCTTTAATCGTTCCTCTGATAGATAGTATTTGCCATCCACCTCTACGAAAAAGCCTAAATGTCCTAGATGTCCCCTCGTTAAATCTTTGAACTTCGGTGGAAGGCCCAACTCCTTAACACTCATTGCCTTATCAGGGCTGATGGCTCCCTTCTGACGGAACTTCTCGATGACCTTAAGCAACTTGTCTCTAATATCAGCACGACGACCAAACACATTATCACTAGCGATATCACACATGATATCAAACACGATATATAAACTTTGCCAAAGACACGCATAAAAATACGTTAAAGCAGGCTAACAGGAAAACCAGAATATGCAAAAACAGAGAAAAGAGAGTGTTGCGGTTTTGTATACACGCGCAACCCTAGTTTGATTGAACGTTATTTTCTTGGAACCAATTCTAGATGGGAGTTATAACCGCATGAGTTATTGGGTGGTTTGACTAGGTTTGTGCGAGCGAGAAAGGAAAAATGGTTTCTGAAAGAGTTCAACAGTTAAATGTTACGGATTTTATGTGAAACCATTGGTTGATGTTTAGAAATGTGTATGTTTGGTCGACAAATCTACGGCAAGATTTATTAAGTCTTAATATAACAGATTATTATTGAAGGCGACCACAATGAACACTCTAACCAAACAGAAACACAAGTATGATGACAGAGCTTCAAAAGCCATAGACAAAGTTCTCAGAAAAATCTTCGGAAACGAAGCCACACTCCTCATATACAAATACCTAGAAAACCGCTATTCACTTAAGCAAGACGAAATCGTCGACAAAATAGATGTTTTCGCAGAAGGACTCGAAGAATTCCTAATGTCAGGAGCTCACATCATTGAAAAGAAAATTTTAGAGAACATATACTCAAGCTATGGCTCAACCCACAGACTAGAATTTGAAAAAAGAAACAAACACGATTTTGTTAGCCAAATGAAAATGCTAACGCAAAAAGCCTAACCAAAACAAGCATGTGCATCGTCTTACGCACAGATGCCCTTTAAGATTCCTCAGCAGAAGGCACACGAACACCAGAAGCCAACTCCTCAAAATCTTCTTCTCCCTCCGCATAGCCTGAAGCAATCAAAATATCGCCCGCTTTGATCACCGTGTCAGAGCGGGGACGCAACCACTCTTTACCTCTTCTGATGACCAACACCCACATACCTGTCTCTTCTTGAATCTGGGCTTCTCGCAGGTTCTTTCCCACTAATGGTGAAGTCTTTGAAACGCGCACCCGAGTTACGGTTTCCTCAGCTTCTTCTATTACCCGTTTCAATATAGGATGGGGTTCCAGTCCTCTCAGTACAACATCAGCAATTTCCGAAGCGGCGTCAGCTATTTCTTCTGTGACCACCCCCAACCTTATCAGACCGAGGAAATCTTTGGATTCTTCGGGTTTGAAGCCGCTGGATAAAACGAGGAGTTCAAATTCCGTGTGTAGGTTATCCATGCGTTCTTCAAGGGCTTGCACTTCCTCTGCCAGTTCTCGACTGTTAAGAAGAAGTGAGGAGTATGCCAGGTCTATCATAAGTTCAGACGTGTCTTTTAGATACACGAGTCTGTTTACAACCTTTCTAAAATGCCCTTTAGTTAACGCCAATCTTGACTCCTCCCTATTCCATTTCTCTGATTTTTCCTTCAGCTAAGCCTTTCAGTTCATCGACTCCTAACGGCGCGCCTCTAGCAATAAGAACGTCGCCTTCCAAAATTGTTTCATCTTCGCTGGGATCGATGATCCACTCCTTCCGTCGACGGATCGCGATTATGTCAACCCCTATCTTGGCGGCTAGCTCCAGTTCTCCCAGCTTTTTATTAATGAAAATTGAGTTAGGTTTAACTTCGGCTCGTGCCAATCGTTCCTCAACTTTCTCGAAGGCTTCTCGGACGATGGGGTGAATGCCTATTTCTTTGAGTACGATGGCTGCTATGTCGGCGGCTGCATCTGAGATTTTGTCAGTGGCAGCAGCTACGGTTGTTACTCCGATAAGGGACTCAGCGTCTTCTGCATCTCTGGCTGCCAGCATGGCGTTCATGTCTAGCATGTAAGCGAGGTAGTCTACCCGTTTTTCAAGTTCTAAAACCTCTTCGGCGAGTTCGCGACTGTGGAAGAGAGCTGCTGAGTACGCTAAATCAATCATTATTTCTGATAGATCCTTCATTTCGGTGAGGGCTTCTCGAACAGAAACGGGTTTATACTCAATTTTCTCTAGTTCCGTCAAACAGAGAAAACTCCCCTAAATTAGCTTGGCTACGCTTCATCAATTTTCACGTGTCGATACTTATATGATGCCGTACAATCTTTTAATTTTATCGCACACGGATCCTAGCTCCAAAATTTTATTTCTCACTCTGTTTTATGGAATCACCGTGAGCACCAGTCCGGAGGCTAGAGGTACAGCTAGGTTATCGTTGATGGGTAAGGGGAGACATTCTATCAGCATCCCTATGGCGGCGCCCGCAAAGGCTTTCACCGGGTCAACAAAGAGCATAGCCCCGACAGAGGCAAATAGGAAGCCGAAAATTGAGCCCTCCACATTCTTTCCTTTGTTGAAGGGAAAAGTAACGCTTCCAAATTTTTTTCCAAAAATGTTGGCAAAACCGTCGCCTAATGTGAGTATTGCAATAGACGTGTAGCTGATGGGCACTGGAAAGAAAATGAGTGAAAACACTATGCCTAAAGCGAAAAAAATTGGAGCTGTTGCAAATTCGTAAAGTTCTGGTTTATTGGCAGCTCTCCAAGTTACTGTGGAAAGGACGGGAAAGTTAATTCCTCGAAGTCTGGCAACTTCAGATATGATGTACAACAAAGTTAAGATGAGTATCAATGAAGATACCAAATAATTTCCTAATAGGTGTATGCAAACAAAGGACACCAAAAAGCTGCCTATGTGAATTGTTTCGCGAATTCTCTCGCTTCTTGAGATAGCTGGACTGGGAACTTGCAATGTATTATCTGCTATAATCGGTAAAATTTTTGAGAGGTCGTTCTTAACGACAAAGTCGGATTTGACGCTTAAAATGAAATCAGGATTGTACCCAATCCTTAATGTGCAGATGGGGAACATGGGAAGATTGTTTCGGTCGTCAGCGACCACAACACAGTCTTGGGAGGATAAACCCTCTTTTTCAAGAATTTTCTTCAAAACAATTGCTTTGCCACCAGGTTTTAGAACGTCGCCCCCGATCACACCTGTGAAATAACCGTTGGCTATCTCTAGCTCCAAACCGAACGCGTAGTCAACGTTTAACCTAACAGCTAAGTCTTCGACAAGAAGCGTGGGGAGACCCGAGCTTATGAGGGCTGTCTTGTATCCTGCCATATTCAGTCTTTTGAAGACTTCTTCTACACTCGGCATTAGAGGAATTCTTCTGTAGAGCTGAAAGATATCGTCTGCACTGAGTCCTCGAAGCACCCTGAAAATTCTTCTAAGTGTGAATTCGAGGGGAAGTAACCCAACTTCGTAGAAAACACCCACTACGATGATCTTAATGAAACCCCAAATACCTACTTTTCGAGACAGCAAGGAAAGTAGGTAACGTCTCTTCGGTATCAAAACTCCTTCTACATCGAAGACGATCAATTGATCGAGTTCGTGTCCACCCGCCTTCTCATTTGCCAATGGAGGCGTCCCTCTCAACAATAATTACCTTGTTGGATTGAATAACTTTCCGGAGCTCACAGAGAAGATTTACGCCGATGTCGAAGGATTAAAGGGGGTTAATTTGGGCTTATTTTGCGTTTTTCTTTTTAATATGGTTGAATGTATTTCTTTGTTTCATAATAAATCTTAAAAAGAGGTTGAATATAGAATTGTGGCTGGTGATAATATGAGAAAGAAAATTGTTGGAATGGTAGCGATTATCGCGGTTTTAGCAATGCTATGCACCCAGGCAGCGGCTGCACCAAACATAATAGTAAATGCATGGACAGACAAGCCCATTTACAATCCAGGTGAAAAAGGAAAATTGAAAATCTCAATGCTAAACCTAGAGGAAAACGACGCTGTTGAAATCTATAATATTACCCTTGTTTATCCTTGGTGGGTCTATGACGCGAAGGAAGGTCAATGGATGGGGAACAAGACCATAGAGGGAGATACTCGCATCCTCGCGACGATGGGTTCAAAGGGTAGTGAAAATGACCATTATTACTTGGAAGTGGAATTTACAGTACCGAGTGACGGAAGAGCGGTTTCCGGTTCAATATACATTGGTATCTGGATGAGTGATCCGGCTGATACCGAGTACCAGCGCACCACATACGCCAGCCTATCAGTTCCCGCCCCTGAGCCTAGGTCACTTGTGGATTTGGATACGTGGATGACATCGTTGATAGTGGCAATCGTAGTTTGCACAATCATATTGGCGATTGTGGTTATTCTCTCAGGGCGTAGAGCAAGCCCCTCCAGAGCCTTAGTACCTAGAGCCCCAGCGCCCCCTCCACCGCCGAAAACTAAAGCCTAAACTGGATAAAATCCAAAGTTAGCAAGCGAATCCACCAACCTCAACTTCAAACGTCTCTTTTCTTTAATGAAGAGAAGGTTCCAGCATCCACAATATTTCATCATGTTATTTATTTCCGTCGTGCTTAAGTATTAGAGCTGTAAAGACCATTATGCACTTGAAACGAAAATTGGAGGTGTATTGCGCTCGCTAAAATTCTAGTCACTTCAGCGTGGCCCTACATTAACTATGTTCCTCATTTAGGCAATATTGTGAGTTCTATTCTGTCAGCAGATGTTGTCGCCCGATACTATCGGCTAAAGGGAGACGACGTTGTTTATGTGACGGGGTCTGACGAGCATGGAACACCCATCGAAGTTGAAGCCGTCCGACTGGGAATCCCGCCCAAACGACTGACGGATCAAAACCACAAGAAAGTTGTGGACCTATTTGAAAGGTGGGGTATATCCTTCAGTAATTACACCCGCACAGAAAACCCTTTACACAGGAAGTTTGTGCAAGACCTTTTACTGAAAATTTATGATAACGGATACATCTTCACCCAAGAAACTGAGTTGCCTTACTGCCCGAAGTGCGACAGATTCTTGCCAGATAGATTCGTGGAGGGAATATGTCCCAAATGTGGTTATAAACAAGCACGTGGAGACCAGTGCGAGGCTTGTGGAAGTCTCCTCGAACCCGCCAAGCTTATCCAACCCTACTGTACTATCTGCGGATCTACGCCAGTCATAAGAAGAAGCAAGCACTGGTACTTTGACTTGTCGAAATTTAATGAGCAACTTCGCAACTACATCAAAAACAACAAGCAACTACCTGACAACGCCCGCAACTTCAGTTTAAACATCCTCCAAGAAGGATTGAAACCCAGGCCTGTCACTAGAGACAATAAATGGGGGATTCCAGCACCCTTCCCAGGTGCTGAGGACAAAACTATCTATGTGTGGGTTGAAGCCGTTTTAGGATACCTATCAGCCACTCTCGAATACTTCAAAAAGCGGGGAGAAGAAGAAAGGTGGAAAGAGTACTGGTTCAACAAAGAAGCAAAGACACTATACTTCATAGGAAAGGACAACATTCCCTTCCACACCCTAATCCTTCCAGCCCTTCTCCTTGCCACCCACGAAAACTACAACTTACCATGGAACGTCGACTCCATCGAATTCTTGATGTTTGAAGGCCAAGCGTTTTCTAAGAGCCGAAGGATAGGCGTTTGGATTGACGAGGCGCTAGAACTCTTCCCAGCCGATTACTGGAGGTACACCCTCATATCCATGCGACCCGAAACAAAAGACACAAACTTCTCATGGACAACATTCATTGAAAAAGTAAACGCCGACCTAAACGACACTTTGGGAAACTTCATCCACAGAACCCTAACCTTCATCAATCAACACTTCAACAGTGCAGTGCCGAAGCCAAGCAAACTTGATGCACACGACAAAGGCATCCTCGAATCGGCGAGAAAAAGGGTGGAGAAAATCGCACAAAACTTAGAAAAAGATAGACTACAAGAGGCTTTGCGGCATGTCATAGGTCTCAGTCATCTTGGAAACAGGTACCTCAACGAAAAGGAACCATGGAAAACCATCAAAACCAACCCACAATCTTCAGCTAACACACTATACGTGGCCGCCCAAATCGTCAAAAACCTCGCCATAACCCTAGAACCCTTCACCCCCTTTACAGCCGAAAAACTCTGGAAACTCCTTAACCTACCGGGCGCTGTTCATGAACAAACGTGGAACGAAACAAAAAAAGACCTCTCACCGGGCCACAAAATAAACAAGGCAAAACCCCTTTTCAGTAAAATAAAAGCCGCCGAAGAAGAACTGCAGATCATGTTAGAAAAAGCAAGGTCTAACCTACAGAAGTTGTCTAAGTCCAATGTGTGAGTGGAAGAGATGAAGTGAAGAGTTTGAACCTGAAAATTGACCTTCACGTTCACACATGTTATTCCCCTGACGCCGTTACAACCCTAAACGAAGTGGTCACCTACTCCAAGAAACGAGGGTTAGATGGAGTTGCCATCACCGACCACGATACCCTCGCCGGAGCACTTAAGCTTCGAAATAGCAACCTTATCGTAATTCCCGGAATTGAGATAACCACCCTACGTGGCCACCTCCTTGCCCTCAACGTAACCACGCCAATACCTGCAAAATTGGACGTTAACGAGACGATTAAAAGAATTCACGAAGCTGGTGGAATAGCTGTAGCCGCCCATCCGACCTTATTTTATAAATCGGCGCCGAGCCAACGAACAGCATTTTACGACGCCATCGAGGTGATCAACTCAGCAGCTGTTCCCTTCCAGCTTTTTACATACCTAAGCCAAAAACTCGCTACCAGACTTAACCTTCCACAAACCGCCGGAAGCGACTCCCACTATGGTCCTGAAATTGGAGCCGCTTACACAGTTATCGAAGCTGACTCGGATGTTGATGAGATTGTTCAGGCAATTAAAAGGGGAGCGACTATTCCTGTGGGAAGATCGATACCTTGGAGAGTGCGGCTTAAAGGAGAGGCGTTAAGCCTGAAAAGAAAGATATAGATGAGAAGGTTTACTCTTCGGCGTCTTCAAGTTGGTCTAGGTCTAAGTCGATGCGTATCGGTCTTTCTGGTTCTGTGTAGGGGTCTATGTCAAAGAGATTTGGCACTAAGGTCTCGGAAGCAACTCTAGGTGGATTGGGCACCACTTCAGGAACTACCTCCGGATGTGTAGCCTCCAAAATTTTGTCCACCCGTCTAACCATTGCTTTTCCTTCCCCAAGCCTCTACGCTGAGAAGATCTCGAACTGCGATTCGAATAGCCTCTGCCCTGTTCGGATAAATTCTCTTCTCGTTCACCAACTGATCTAATGCCCGAATGTACGGCTCGGGTAGATAGAGCGTAATTAGTTTCATTCGCATCCCTCCTGCAAAACAATTGTGCGCAAAAGTAATCAAGACCATGTTTATAGTTATATAGCTATATATTAAGAAATAAATATGTCTAAAACATGAAGGGATATTTACTAATAAAACTTTCTTTCTTGTTCGTTAGGTTATTACTATTTCATGTAAAAGGAGAGCTTTACGGAATCTTTATGTTTCTCTTGTATAATTAAAACTGTGTTGCTTTCATGTGTTGCTTTCTAAGATTTAATGGTGGCTGTGAGCAACTGGACGGAAACTTGATGGCTGAAAAATCTAGGCGAGTTTACGTTAAAAGCTTTGGTTGTCCGACAAACCTCGCGGATGGAGAAGTCATTGCTGGTTGTCTAGCAAAAGCCGGTTTCGACATCGTTGAAGTAACCGACAACGCAGACATCTTGATTTACAATACGTGCGCGGTGAAATCTCCCACGGAAAACCGAATGATAAACATCCTAAGGAAGGTTTCGAGAGACAAGCGACTTATCGTAACCGGTTGTCTGCCTCTGATAAACTTTGAAAGATTGAAAGCTGAAGTTGACTTTGACGGTGTGGCGGGTCCAGCTCCCGGCGCCAAAATCGTTGAGGTTGTACGCCGAGTTGGTCATGGAGAAAAAGTTGTTGCGTTGGTGAGGAATTCTAAACCGAGTCTTAGTCTTCCCAAAGTTCCGATAAACAGCGTCGTAAACATTATTCCCATCAATTATGGTTGTTTAGGAGCATGCTCTTACTGTTGTGTTCTCTTTGCTAGGGGACGTTTAAGAAGCTATCCAGTCAATGAAATAGTTGAAAGAGTGAAACATGACCTAGCTTCTGGTGCTAAAGAAATATGGCTAACTTCCCAAGATACGGCTTGTTACGGGAAGGATATCTCAACTAATCTTGCGGATTTGATGAGGCGAATCTGCGAAGTCGAGGGAAAATTTTTTGTTCGGGTTGGAATGATGACTCCTAACCAAGCGCTGGAAATACTAGACGACCTAATTGAAGCCTATGAGGATGAGAGGATTTTCAAGTTTTTGCATTTGCCTGTTCAAAGCGGAGGCGATGAAGTTTTAAGGCTTATGAACCGTTTCTACACTGTAGACGACTTCAAACGGATTATCTACGCTTTCAGAAAAGAAATTCCAAGAATAACCGTTGCAACAGATGTTATCTGCGGCTTTCCAGGCGAAAGCAAAGAGGCTTTCGAGCAGACAACGAGACTCATTAAGGAGATTCAGCCCGATGTCGTTAACATCTCAAAGTTCTTTCCAAGACCCCATACGCGTGCGAAAAAAATGAAACTCCTTTCTCCTCAAGAAGTGAAAGAAAGGAGCAAAAAGATGGCAGAGTTGTCGAGAAGAATTTCAGTCGAGAAAAACAAGGCTTGGATAAACTGGGAAGGAACAGTGTTCTTTGACGAAAAGGGGAGAGGAAAGTCTTGGGTTGGAAGAAACTTCGTTTATAAACCAGTGGTGACAAAGAGTGACGAGTTTTTGCTTGGAAAATTTGTGAAGGTTCGGGTGGTTAAAGCTTTTCCAACGTATCTGGAAACTGAGGTTATGTGAAGATTTTAGCCTCCGCCTACCGGAGGAAAGATTGCGACTGTATCTTCCTCTTTTAACTTTGTTTCAAATCCCTGGAATACTTTGATGCTTCTGCCGTTTATGAGGACTTGGATATATTTTTGCACATTTCCCTTCTCGTCATAGAGGTATTCCGTGAATTCTCTGCCGTATTTCTTTGAAAGATGAGCCAACAGTTCCTCGACGGTGATGATGCTTGATGATTGTATTTCATCTTCTTTCTTGCCAGTTATTTCTCTGAGGGACGTGAAAAACTTCACTTTGACTTTCATTCCGGCTTCTCCATTGTTGACTATATTAGCTATTATGTTAATTTCGGGGGCAGAATTTATTCTATTCTGTGTTGTAGTTTGTTTTAGAGGAAGTTTTGACGAGACTATGGCTTGTTGACCATTTTGTTGATTTCTTCTTCCATGTTGTGGCCGTGGCAGTAGACTAGAGCCTTTTTGATTCCCTTCACTTTTTCAGCCGCTTTTTTGACATCTAAGGCGAGTTTGAATGCAATTGGACAAAAGGGGCTTGAGGGTACAAAATCGACTTTCACCACTCCAGGTTTTTGTTCTTTCACGTCGGTGATCATTTTCATTTGGCCAAAAGTTAACCCTGTTTCCGGATCTACTACTTTCTCAACTTCTTCTCGCACTCTCTTCTCTAAGTCTGTCAATCTTCCCACCCATTCAGATATTTCATTCGTAAACTACAAGAAAATGCTTTTCTCCCCTTAATAAAAGGGTGGGCTGTACGGGTTTTTGGGTCGATTAAACTTAAATATTGCTAGGGGTTCTCAGATTAAACGGCGCCGCTGAAGTTGTCGATCGAGCCGCCGTAGCTCAGTTAGGTAGAGCAACGGGCTGTTAACCCGTGGGTCGACGGTCCGAGTCCGTCCGGCGGCGCCAACTATTTCTTTTTTTAGAATGCAATAGTTTGTGAAGCTTTCGTTTTCTGAGAAAACTATTTTTTCAACATTCCACTTTTATTAAAATGCAAATAGTGGTTCAAGGAGTGGTTTTTCTATGTTTCAGGTGGACTAACTTTCTGGTGTTAATCGTTTATTCCGTTTTGGCTAGAACTAGTAAAACGCCTATTGCTATTAATGCTATGCCAGCGGCTATGAAGATGCCTGTAAAGGGGGCAACTATTTCTTCGGGTGGATCGTTGTAGGTAAAATTGACGGTTAATGCTCCTATCAAAATGATTACTAAGCCGAAGAATTTCTCGGCGATTGCTAATCCTATAGGTTTCTCCTCGCTCATGTTGACTCCTTCTAAGACTTACTTTTACATTCTCTAGGTTTATTTTAAGTTAATGGCTCTCTAGAGGGATAATAACTTTATTCCGTGACGCCCAACCTGTATGCGCTTTGATGAGACTCAGGTCAACATGGCTATTCTTTCTTCCTTTGTTGCGCCATAATCTGAGGCATGTTTGCCATACCTTCTTTAATTATTTCCATCAATGGTTCGTTTATCTCCGCCTCTACGGTGATTTTCACGCGTCCTTTCTTCTCTTCAGGCATGCGTCTCACCTCCTTTCTGGGTTTTTGGGAACAGGTCCACTTCAAGGAAATAGTGATACTTTCCCTTTCTCTTGGCTTTCACCTCATAATCTGTTAGCACACCTTTCCTCTTATACTCCTTGAGTTTTCGATTCAAGAAAAACTTGAAAACCTGGGGAAAGAAGATCTCAAACCTAAAGGCTAGCTTGACAAATACGGAGACGCTGCTTTCAATAATCCCCATCGGCTTTCCCCAAGGTTATTTCTACCAAATGACCTTCAAGACTAATTTCGGAAAGGAAGTGCAAGCTTTTAAGCGTTTGTGACTGTGACAAAACAGCAACAAAAGCGCGCGCAATTAAGGTATACTTAACATCTTGAAGGCTTTCTTAAGAGTGGTTCCCATGATCTTATTATGTTTCCTTTCGTCGTCAACAATGTGTTCAAACAACAGTTTTAAAGCCGCGTCATTGGTCTTTTTCATTTCCTCTTCTACATACTTCAACATTTTCGTTTCAACCTTTACGTGCCTTTCTAGCATCTTTTTTGCGACAAGAGCGTCAATGTGACTGTGCGTTTCTATGTTCCAAATTTTTCTAGAGAGTCTTTCAGGTTCCAATTGTTTCATCAAATCCAATATTGTCTGTAAAATCTTGGCGTGTTTCTCGGTGTCGAACCTCATCTCAGCCAAGTATTTTTTATTTTAGTTTACTCTTATTTTTTGGGGGATGTGAAATGCCTTACCGTGTAATCCTGACCGTTAAAGAGTCTAGGGGAAATTGTCCTTACTATAAAGTTGGGGATAAAATAACCTTTGAAGAAACAGAGATTGTTAAGGAAAAGAGTGGTAAGCTATGTCTTTATGCTCTCTTATCTTTGGCTCCGTATCTTACTGCCCTTTGCCGAGACACTCCAGAAGAAGACTGGATAAACTACAAGGAAACTATTCAATGTCCAGACGCAGATAGGCCAGTTATCTTCAAAGTAGAAAGGGAACCTATCTGAAGAAACTTCTTTGGTTGTTTTTGAAACAACATTTCCTTACAACTTTTGTTAAGAGCAACATTTTATAGGTGGAATGCCGATATTCGAGTCCAACAATATTTTCGGGGGTATGCGGTTTGAGTGAGAAAGACTGTTCGCATGATGAAGTTGAATATCTTGGTTCAGAAAAAACTGAAGAAAGTGCAAACAAATACTATAGATGCCTAAAGTGTCGTAGCGTATTAGTCCTATCAGACCAAGGTATCATATACAGAATCCCACCACCGCCCTCTTAGCATTTTTACATACATGCATTCTACTGGTTCTTTGATTGTTTGTTTAAGAGCTAATCTAACATTATATTCCAACACCCGAGAATCTACAGAAGCTATCTTATCTGAGTCAAAGGGTTATGCTGATATACTAGTACGCAAAGCTACAGAATACTTGTTAGCTTCTGGGAGATAGTCGCAATGAATGAAGAGATAAAAGAAGAACTTGAAGCAATTGAGAAGATGATTGAAGAAATAGAAGCTAGGCTTGAGGAAATGGAAAGTAAGGATGAAATACAGAATTAACTCAATTGAATCTATCATTTTCTCCCTTTTGAAATACACCTATGATGCATGCATCTGATGAAGAACTTTAGAATTTCTTTCAGTAGAATAGACTTGAATTAATACATATCATGTATTAAATACTGCATGAGAGAAGGAGTATCAGGTTTCTTCCATGCATCTAACTGGTTTTTGATTGATTGTTTAGGAAATACGATTACTTTGATAGAATAGCTCGGATATAGAAAATATGTAGAGGCTGGAGGTTGTGTTTTTGCTTAAGGTTGCTTTTTTCTTTTGAGCCTTCTTACATTAAAGGCGAGGGCTATTGTTAGTATAACGGAAATAACGCCGAGGATCGATGGGATATACAATTCAAAGAGTTGCATACCGTTGTAGACAGTCTTGGCGTCTGTTAGTCTCTGAGTCTTCGCTTCGGCTGTGGAGTTGTACTTTAGGTAAAGCAACTGATACTCCACTGGATCCAAAAGAGTCAAGGAAAAAGTCTCATTTTCGGTATATATCCAAAGTCCTGAAAGAGGTTCAATTAGAATTGTTTTTGTGGATGTCAGAGTACAATTTTGTGTTTCATAGAATGGAAGATACATCTCTTTTGTTATCGTTTTCTCAGCAGAGTATTTGTAAAGTGTTACGCCTTCTTCTACTATGTTTTCCTTAAATTCTAAGGTTGCTGTGGTGTTTAGGTTTTCAAGCCAAGCCTTGGAGATACCCTCGCCAGCTTTTAGGTGTGAAGGATATATATAGTCGTATCCTTCCCTAGGCTTGTCAGCTTCGGAGGCATTCTTCACGTTTTCTCTTGTGAACTTATTGAGTACGTATGTTAGATTTGCAGAAAATTCGGATAGTTCTACGCCATCAAAAGTCGTGTTTATGTCCATTTTCATAATGATGTTATCCCCTTTTACCTCCTCAGCGTATGCGTGCGCTCTGATTAGTATAGGGGTCGGTGCATATGGGTATGATCGTTCGTAGGTGCCTTCATAGCTGGTAGTTAATTCAAATTTTCCTAACTCTGATATTATCAGGGAAGGCGCAAGCACCCCATACCATGTGGGTATAAACAATAGAATAATGACTATTCCAATGATTAACGCTACGCTAGACTTACGTTTTAATGCTGACATCTTTCAACACCTTTTCTTATTTTTGTTTGCTCTTACTAATAAAATGCTGTTTGCGATTTGACGGGTAAGTGATTATTTTCACATGCATGCGCACGACTCAAACCAACTCTACATGCATTCAACTGGTTCTTCAATTGTTTGGTTAAGAGATAATTAACATCACATAACAGGTCTTATTTTATGGACTATTACTGCTAGTAGCGTTGCTATCGGAAATCGAACTTGCGTTGATGATGTACTCCAAAATGCATTTAAGCAATAGATTCTTGAAAAACATATCATGTCAGAGAAAACGCAGAAAAAAAATAAACTGGCGGCACCTTGCGGTTTGTATTGTGGTGTCTGCGGTGTCTACATTGCCCACAGAGATGACAATGTCAAGTTCAAAGAGAGATTAGCGGGTGTTTATGGCGTAGCTGTAGACGAGGTTAAGTGCGAAGGGTGTCTCTATGATAAACCATTTGTATACTGTGAGGTCTGTCCAATCAGGGATTGTACAAATAAGAAAGGTATCGAAGGGTGCCATCAATGCAATGATTTTCCTTGCAAGTTTATTGAAAGTTTCCCCCTTCCTATCGGGAAAAAAGTGATACTACGTGCCATACCAACTTGGAGAGAAATTGGAACTGACAGATGGATGGAAGAAGAAGAAAAACGCTACCATTGTCCTCACTGTGGTTACAAACTATTCAGAGGAGCGAAAAGGTGTCGGAACTGTAAAAATCCAGTTGATGTTGATTAGACAACAAAAATCTGCATTTATTCAACTGGTCGAATCTTAAACGTCAAAAAGGATATACTCACCAAAAGCAGTGAGAAGGTCACCACAACAATAAGTTTCAGTTTCATTTCTCTCCTTCTCCCTTCAGCATACTACTAATCCATTAATAGTGATTTAACATTTAGGAAACATTCTTCTATTGAATCTAATTAAGGCTATTTGAATTATTTATCCATCAAATAATTGAGTAGACATTAGAATCATGCATACCTCATCTAATGCGATGTAACTTAGAGCTGATAGAATGTATCAAAGCAAACACTCAATGAAGGCAGTTTTTCCACATCTAGGACAATGAACATGACATGACAAATGTAATTTTAGACGTCTCACCTAAAATCGAACTTTATCTTTCTTACAAGCTTTCCCTTTAGGTTTTCCTGTCCATTCATATTTACAGACTCTACATTTTTTCAGATTATCAGTTATCGCAATCTTCTTACTTCCACATTGAGGACATCGTTCTTTTCTGCCCATTTATCTTACATCTCTTCAACAAAGTAAGCCAGTCAATCAGTCTCTTTCAGTTTTGCTGGCAAATACTCGTCAACAATATATGTTAAACCGTATCTGCTGAAGGCCTCTTGCTCCGCCTTCTTCTTTATGCTCAAAAACTTCTTGATCTCCCTCCGCCACAGCTCTCCCTCGTATCGCGGATCCCTTTCCAACTCATGAAGGCGCTTAACATCCACCTCAGTCAACGGGTCGCTTGGCAATTTATAATCCACAATATCGGTAGCCCAAACGCCGCTCCACTTGGCATCCGGTGTGGTTAGCTCCCTAAGATGAGCAGCGTTTGCTGAACCCGAAATTATGACCATAGCGATATGCATCCCCCACGGGTCTCCGTCGGTGAAGATGAAAACTGGAAGATCTAATTCTTTGTTCAATCTGTGAATGAAATGTCTAGTTGCGCGGGGTGCTTGACCCGCCGTGAGAACGAGGAGGGCGTTGAATTTTTTGTGAACTCTCTCCTCGATGAATCTGGTGAACAAGCCGCCCTTCTCGATGGCGATAACCTTGTCTGCTCTTGTTTTAACGAACTCGGCGGAGGTAAGGGCAGGACCTATCATAACTCCGTCAGGATGTGACATCAAATTCAACTGTTTTCCTTCATAACCAGGAACCGTGTATTCAATGGTGAGATCACCAAAGATGGCTGAACGCTCCTCAGGAAAAACCTTAAAGTCTTCTCGAGAGAAGCCCGTAACAGTTTCAAGGTCGGTAATTATGCCGTTGGATTCCGACTGATCTTTGAAGGACATGTCATAGGCTTGGGCAGAATAATAAACGTCACGTAGAGTCGAAGTCTTCCGATTTTTTGTAAGTTCGCTGGCGAAATAACCTGCCCAAACCAGTTGAGTGAAGGGTCTAATGTGACGTATGTTTCGAGCGCTCCTGCGTACTTTTTTATCCCCTAAAATGTACTGCCGAAGTTCTGGGCTGTAGAAAATGTTTTCGGTGGATCGGCTTGGCATCTTAATCCACGGGAAGCCACCTTTTTCCATCTGGTTATAGAGCCCGCTACCAAGTCTCCTTAAGTTTTTCAAAACTTCTCTTCTTCTCTCTTTAGCTGAGATTTCAGTCTCCTTGTTCTTCAATTTTTTTCACACTTCTTAACAACAATTCTATGTCTGGTTCTTCTTTCTTGCCAGCCAAATTCGTAGAGAATCTGGCGATCTTGGGCAAATACTTGGAGAAAACGGTTAGCCTCCTCCGTTCCTTTTCAACATGCTCCCGTTTCGTCAAAAATTTTTGTAGTTGACGGGCTACCTCGCGGATACCGTTTAGAATTTCCACCTTCACCTCCGGCCTATCCGCAATGAACTCTTTGCCAACGGTTTTGTAGGGAACCTTTGTGCTGCACAAATGGACCAAAATGGCGATGGGCATGTCAGAGGTAACCTTGTATCTCCTCCAGTTCATAGACCTAATAACCCTCACCGAAACGTCGCTGGCTTCATCATATAGCAGCGGAATTCTGTTGGCAAACCGATAAATCAAAACATCATCTTTTTTCGGTATGTTTCCACCGTACGCTATTGCTGTTTCTACAATGAACGGATGACCAGAATAGGTGGAAGGCTTGCGTTGAAAAACAGCGATGAACTCAGGCTTCAACTCTTTTAGAATCCCAGTCTCCAACAATTCTTCACCCAACGGGGACAAACAACTCGCGTCTGGAGGAAGGAAACCATTAAATCTTTTCATCATTCGTACTAGCCTCACAATTTCATCGGGCCTCAATTTCCTCGGATCTTTTGTTTTCATAAATCCGGCGGCTAGCAATAGACGGAAGATGACATTCTTGTCGACTTCTTGAAAATGTGTTTTCATAAAATCCAGCATGTTTCGAGATTGCGTGGTCTTTACAAGACGTTCAACCTTTTCGACATTCACGCCATCAAAAAATTTTTTGAATTTTTTCATTGTCTGCACAAGTCTAACGATATCTTCATGTGCCAGCTTCTTTGGATTCGCCGATTTGATAAATCCCGCGAACTCTAGAAAATTATAAGCGGTGCCTTCGCCGACTCTATGGAAGTGCTTTTGCATAAAGTCCACCATATTCCGGTAATCTGTGACTCGTATAAGGCGTTGAATTGTTTCAACGTCCACTCCATAGGGGTGTGGCAGTGTTTCTTTTGGTGGAGGCGGCATTTTTGTTGTGGCTCTGTTGAATAGATATAATCGTCCTTTTGGGTCGACAAATTTGATGTCCGCATAAGGTGTCACTAACGCAGTCTGTTTTAGGTACTCTAAAATCTTAGACACAGCCCGGAAATAGTCTCCTTCCAGAGAAAATTCAACGATGGTTCCACGCCATTGCTCCTTGTTTCTGCGGATCTTACGATCTAGGATGAGGGGACGGTTCCTTTGGATGTCTATCATCAGTTTATACTCGTATGTTTTGGATGTGCCTGTGCTTGATTTGACTTCGACGGGTTTATGTGTAGTGATCTGTCCATAGAGAATAGCCATTGTTCCTCCAAGTCCGAAGGTTCCTCGAGCCTGCTTAAGCTTATACTTTGAGCCGAACAAAACCTGACCGAACGCTGATGGTATGTGGCGGGCTGGAATTCCGGATCCGTTGTCTGCAATCCTTAACCTGTAGACGCCAACTTCCGTATCTTTCTGCGCCTCTACTGAGTTCTCCTGGGACAGTCGAATGTAAATTTCTGGAGGAACATACGATAGGTCAGAGGCATCGAGTGCATTTTCCACAAGCTCTCTTATAGACGAGAAAATTGCCCTTGCCGGGTTGGTGAAGCCTGCTATGTCTCGGTTGCGATAGAAAAAGTCTGCAGGGCTTATCTCCTCGAAGGTCACCAATCCCAGTTCACCTCCTCGTAATACTCAATGATATGACGGAACGCTTTGTTTGTTTTTCCATGGTATTTACAGCAATTTCTATTGGAAACTACGTTAGAAAGGGATTGCATGATATGTGGCAACATGACAGATTCATTCTTATTTTGGTATGTTAAGTATTTCAATGTTGCTTTAAATTTTGAAAAAGTTACAACTAAATTGGATGAGACGATGTTTCTGTTTTCAAGTTAGTCTCTATATGGGGTTTCCCACAGTTCCATCTTCTTTTTCTTGAGTTCACTCCGTTTTCTGTGCAGAAATCGATACACCGTGCGGTGTAGGCTTCCCCTAATTAGCATTCGAACCGCTTCTTTTGCAGTCTCAACTTGGTCTATTGTTCCAACGATGGAAATCGTGTGTCCGTAGATACAGATGTTAGCTTCAGTTAATTCTTCGATAATTCTTCTGGTTTTTCCATCTTTTCCTATGACTCTTCCTTTCAACCTTTTCATGTCAGACTGAGATCGTCCCACAGTTTCCCGAAGGTCTATCACTTCTAACGTAGTCTCGTCGTCTTCTAGTAGTCGAAACGCGTGTTCTGGTGAGAAGCCTCTGCCGATGGCCGTGATCACTTCTTTGGCTCTGAAGAGAGCTGTTGGATCTTGAGCTGCGGGCATGAGCGTTATTTGAATGTCACCTGTTTGGCTATCTATCCGAAGTATAACCGAGAGTTTCTTTTCTATGCTTGCTTTAACGCGGCCATCAGGACCCACGAGAGCTCCGATACGCTCTCGCGGAACTTTGACGAAAGCGCTAGCTCCTTCCACTTGTAACCCTCTTGTACATTTCTTCTACTGATAACAAATCTATGCCTAGCTTTTTGAAGTATCGGTAGAGGTTTTCTAAGTCTCTTCGCAAGAATTGGTCAGCCATGGGATGTTCAATGGATACAGCTTGTGAGACGTCGAAAATCACGGGGTTTCCTTTCCAAATCATGATATTATACTCGCTAAGGTCTGCGTGCACTAGTTCTCCTTTTCGATAGAGTTTCCTTAAGTAGGTTAGCAGCTGTCTGTAAACTCTTTCAGGGTTTCTGAGAATAGTTTCCTTCATGAGGGGTGCACTAACTCCATTCTTTCCGATAAACTCCATGATCAATACGTTTTTGTCTACGGCGATTGGTTCAGGAACTCTAACTCCTACTTCGTGTGCTAGTTGCAGATTTTTGAATTCTTTCTGAGCCCAAGTGTAGACCAAGGATCGCGTGTCTCGACGGACATGGGCGAATCTGGGGTCGCCTTCTATGTAGGGGAGCATGCCTTTCTTGAAATCGGCTGAGGTGGTGAGGTAGATTTTGATTGCGAGTTCTTTTTCATCTGGGGCTTTTCCCCAGTAGATTCGGGCTTCTTTTCCAGATTTTACAACTCCATGGATTTCGTCGATTGTTTGGTTGTTTAGGAAGTTGTAGATGGTCATGAGGGTGGAGCGGTCAAAAACTTCTTCCATCACCGCTCGCTCGGATGAAAAGTCTTTGATTAACATTTTGTCTCTTTTTTCCACTATACGAAGGCGATGTTCAAGCTTCTTTCTTTTTGCTTTGCTTTGCTTAGGCATAGATTAGTCCTAACATTATCAACGTTTTCCACTCTTTAAAAGATATATGGGCTTCTTGGAGGGAGCAACCTACCTTCGGAAACCGCACACTCGTAAATGTGTGTTTGTTACATTTTGACGATTTGAGCGTGGGGAACACCAGAAATTTCCAAAACTGCGTCTGGATGAACTAATCCTTTTTCTATAGCTTTCTTCACAACGTTATGTCCAACCATGTTCACGATGGTAGACTGCTTCATCAGTTCTATAACTTCCTCAACGGTTATTTTTGGCCCTTCGTAGAATTCCTCACGTATTTCAAAGACTATTTTTCCTTCCCTCAAAATTTTTCCTAACAGTTCAGCGTCACAGGTTGCGAGAAGCACGTGATGACCCCTTTTTTGCACCTTCGCGTAGACTTCCAACGCTACACACTTTACACAGGTCTTACGGAAGATTTTGCCCCGCACGCTTCACATACCAAAAACAAGAATCGCCTTTCTTTCACGATCTTCGTATCTGGACGCTTGCAGATGGGGCATACAACAAATTCTTTGACGTATCTTCCAATCAGCCGCTCGAAGGTGTCGCGGCCAAACCTTCCTTGGAAGATTGCTCTAGTCGCTTGCATTGTTGCAGCTGTTGCCATCTCTCCAGAAAGAAACTTCAATACATGACGTGGTTCTCGGTTGAGGGCGTCACAGACTTCTTTGAAGTTTGCCAAGATTGTTCGCATGCCAGTGACGAAACTGCGAGGTCTTGGAATTTCAAATCGTTTATGCTCGAGAATTTCTGAGGGAAGTTGTGACCGAGCACGCTTCAGCATTTCCTTGTAGTCCATTTCTAATCCTCTACATCACGGGTTTTTTGCACTCGATAAACGAGCTTTCCTTTTCAGACACCTTTTGATTGTTTACATATTTTAACTTACGGTTTTAGAGGATTGGTTTCTGTTAGAAAAAGCTATTGATCACATTCTTCTGTAGAGTTTGTATTCTAGGGGCTCTAACTCAAAGTGTGGACAAGTTTCTATTTGGTTTGCATTGTCTCTTAGTTTGCCGCAATAAACGTTTGTAGATAAAGAGACAGCGTGTTTGCAATTGTCGCAGTTCTTCTGGGAGCATTTGGTTTGTTGGCATTTTGAGTTCATGGGACCACTAAACATCTAATGTCGTAATATTTAATAAACATTTTGCCGTTTCTGTCTAACAAATATACTGCACCCAAAACATATTAGAAGAGGGGACCGGCTTTGGGCGGCCAGAGTGAACATGAATTTTGGAATTGGGAACGGTGCAAAACCAAGATTGTAGGTCTGAAGGGCCGACTTGGTTTCGATGAATCGTCCTCATTGAGGTTTTTGGGGCTAAGCCTTTCCCTTGAAGACGGAAGTTTTCGTGATGACCTCAGAAATTGCCCCTTTCAAGAGGTGGCGCCCAGCATCTATTGTATCCTTTCCGGCTATGCAGAGGCTGAACCAGTTCCAGAAGCCTTGAAGCTGGTTTCTTTTAGGCAATTGCCTGGAGGACGTGCCTATCATAAGGCTTTTCTCGGGCGTGCAGTTGTGCCCATTCAAAGGGTGTTTGGAACAAAGCCTAAAATGCTTGTTGAGGCTGCGAAGCTTTTGGGTGGTTGTGAAGTGGATTATGGAGACTGTTCGGTTAAGGTGTATTCGCTTCCCTTGGTGCCTATTACGGTAGTTTTGTGGGTGGAGAGTCCAGAGTTTTCAGCTTCGGCTAACATGCTTTTCGATGCGTCGATTAGTCACTACTTGACTACAGAGCAGGTTGCAATGTTAAGCCAACTAACTTCGGCAAGATTGAGGAATGCCTATGAGGTTTTCATGGGCAAGCAAAAGCGTAGAGCATCGTCAGATTAATATTTGGAACAGAAAATCCTTAAATCAGAACTTGAGAATCGAATATGTGGTGGTTTACGGAGGGCCCGTAGCTCAGCTTGGTTAGAGCGCCAGGCTCATAACCTGGTGGTCAAGGGTTCAAATCCCTTCGGGCCCACCAATAGTCTTTCTTTTAATAAAAGATTTACATAAGCAATGCTTAGTTCTTAGGTAATAGGAGAGTTGGACTAATTTGAGAGGAAACCTTGACGCTATTCTCGCTGAGAAAGGAGCAGAAGCCATACTTCTCTACTCAGAGAGTTACAAAAACTCCAACATGTACTACCTCACAAAGTTTCTGGCTCCAGACCCCTTCATCTTCCTCAAGAAAGCCAACACAGATCCCATAATCGTCGTCAACCAAATGGAGTATCCTAGAGCACAAAAACAATCCATCGTCAAAAACGTGAGATCCTACTTTGACTACAAATACCTTGAGATGGTGCAAGCTGCGAAGGAGCCACACCTCGGCACCATGAAGTTCATCGCAAATGTAGCTAAAAAGGAACTCGGCGCAGACACGAAGACTTGTGTACCCCAAGACTTTCCAGCAATGGCTGCTGACATACTAAGAGAAGAAGGCTTGTCCATCAAGCCAATGTTTAATGTCGTCGAGAAGGCTCGAGAAACCAAAGATACCAACGAAATAGACGAAATCAAGGCTATTCAGGCAATTGCTGAAGAAGTTACTGCTGAGGCTATAGAGTTGATAGCAAATGCCGATGTGGGCGCCAACGGAAAGCTGATTCTCGAAAAAAGACCTCTAACAGTTGGCAAAGTAAAGTCGTTTTTTGGACACAAATTCTTGAACCACGGATGCATAATGGAAGAAGACATCATAGTTGCGTGTGGTCCCAAAGGATCAGACCCCCACTACTTTGGCGATCCACAAGATGAACTCAAAGCCAACCAACCCATCATCTTAGACATTGTTCCCAGAAGCGTCCAAAAGCGTTACTGGACCGACATGACTCGAACAATCGTGAAAGGAAAGGCTCCAGACAAAGTCAAGAAAATGTTTAACGCAGTTCTCGAAGCCAAAAACGCTTCTATGGACGCTATCCAAGCTGGCGCCCTAGGAAGCGATATTCATGATGTGTGCTGCGACGTGTTGGAGAAGGCAGGCTACGAAACCATAAGAGGAGGAAAAAAGATAACGAGAGGTCTAACCCACAGCTTAGGTCATGGAGTGGGCCTAGACATACATGAAGGTCCCAGAATGAGTGAGCTCTACAAGTTTCCCTTGAAAGAACATAACATCATAACAGTTGAACCTGGCCTCTATGACCCTGATGTCGGCGGACTAAGAATAGAAGACATCGTAGAAGTTACGAAGACAGGATGCAACAACCTAACGAAAATGGAGATATGTCTAGAAGTTTAGGTAAGAGGAGTGAGATTGTAGCCGTTCTGTTGAAAATGAAATCTTTAATGTCCCGTTGGAAAAGAGGCGTGAAGAATTAGGATGTCTGTAGTTAGACCCCCTAGTTTTTTCTTTAAATACTCCCAACATTCTTCGGTGAGTTTGCGGCAAAGCAGGTGCTGATGTAGACCCCCCTATTAAATTTTTAACATAGTTTTCAACATTCTTCGGCGCAGTTGCGGTACATGGGTCCATGAAAACTGTAAACGTTTACGTGACCAGCATCCAATCATGAGTGCCATCAAAATAACGTTGTTACCTTCGTTCAACCTAGCATCAACGCCACGGAGTTGACCAATCAAAACTCCGTTAATCGTAACAACAAACCCTGTTTTAACATCCATTAAACATGGTTCAAAAACTTCCTTTCTAAAGGCTTTGCCGTAAATGCCAGCAAGTTTATTCAACAACCCGAAAAGAGAAACGCTTTAACTTTCAAATGTCCCACTCCAACATTGCTTTATCATATCTTTCAAAGTGTAAATTTTTCTTTCAACCAGATTTTGGGGAAAATTAATATTTACCTATTCTAATCTCATATTTCTCTCAAACGTTAACCGTGATTATTGGAGGAACAATATTGAGTTACACCAAACGAATACTGCATGTGGATTTATCAACTGGAAAAACCGAAATCGAACCCTTGAAAGAAGATATGGCGAAGAAATACATAGGCGGCATAGGACTTGCAATGCGCCTGTGGCACGACAACTCCAAGGCTGGTGTCGACCCCTTCAGCCCACAGAACCCCATAATCTTCGCCACAGGACCTCTTAGCGGTACTATGGCGCCTTCGGCGGGAAATAGCTACGCAGTATCTTCGAAATCGCCTCTAACTGGAATAATAGCTGAATCCAAGGCCCACGGTTTCTTTGGACCTGAATTAAAACGGGCTGGATACGATGCAGTTATCTTTACAGGTAAATCTGAAAAGCCAGTGTACGCATGGATTGATGACGACTCGGTTCAACTAATGGACGCCCAGCATCTGAAAGGCAAATCACCCTATGAAACAGAGGTAGCCATAAGAGAAGACTTGGGTGATTTTTACATCCGCGTTTCGGCGATCGGTGAAGCAGGAGAAAAGCTTGTTCGAACAGCTTGCGTCATAAACGATGAATTCAGAGCTATCGGAAGAACCGGCATGGGCGCTGTGATGGGATCCAAAAACCTAAAGGCTGTTGCTGTTCGCGGAACAAATGATGTGAACGTAGCAAAGCCTGAAGAGTTTACGGAATTCATAAGGATGATCCACGAACGCATGAAAGGACCTGCTACAAGAAAATACAGAACCTTAGGAACACCCGAGAATGTTCTTGTCCTAAACGCCTTAGGGGCCTTACCCACACGTAACTTCGCTCAAGTCACTTTCGAAGGCGCTGAAAAAGTTAGCGGCGAATACCTCAACGAGCGTTACATCAAGAAAATCATTGGATGCGCCACATGTGGCATGCGCTGCGACCACATCGGAGTGGTTCCCGAAGGACCATACAAAGGAGCCACTGCGAGAGTGGAATTCGAATGTTTATGGGCACTCGGACCAAACTGTGGTGTCGATCGCCTAGACGCTATCATCGAAGCAATTTATCAATGCGACTATTATGGCATGGACGGCATATCCGCGGGCGGAATCGTAGGCTTTGCCATGGACTGTTATGAGAACGGCATTATAACCAAAAAGGACACTGACGGTTTAGATCTTCGCTTTGGCAACGCCGAAGCCTTAGTAGAGACAGTAAAAAGAATGGGTTCTCGAAGAGGATGGTTAGGAGACGTACTTGCAGAGGGAACCATGAGGGCTGCGGAAAAGATTGGTAAGGGAGCGGTGAAATACGCCAATCATATTAAGGGATTGGAGCTACCGGGCTACGACCTCAGAACATTGAAAACTGCTGCCTTAGGATTTTCTGTTTCCTTCCGTGGAGCTTGCCACCTCCGATCCGGAGCTTACTCACCTGACGTGAAGGGAAAAGTCGACCGCTACAAAATAGAAAAAGGACGAGGAAAGCTAGTCATGGAAGGCGAAGACGTATACAATGTTGTCGACTCGCTTATTTTGTGCAAGTTTTCAAGGGGAGTATTCTACGAGGGAATCGACGAGATGGCGAAATACTACACCTTAGCCACAGGCATAAAGATGACCCCTGAGGAGCTTATGAAAGCTGGTGAGCGAATAAACAACCTAGCGCGAGTCCTAAACATCCGAGAGGGCAAGGGAACAAGAGAACACGATACACTGCCTTGGAAAATAATGAACGTGCCAGTACCAGACGAGGGAGCTTTTAAAGGAGTCTACGTTAACCAAAAAGAGTTTGACATAGGCCTAGACGACTACTACGAAGTACGCGGATGGACAAAAGAAGGGATTCCCACCGTAGAGAAACTTAAAGAACTAGGCTTAAGCGACCTCGTTCCCATCGTAAAGAAAAAAATCGGATCACAGACTCCAAAGAAGAAAAAGAAAGGAGGGAAATAAATGGCATCGCTTCCAAAGAGAAAAGCAAAAGGAAAGTTTGTCTCTGGAGACCCCGCTAAATGCGTTGGCTGCTGTGTTTGCGAATACGCATGTTCAATGGAACAAGAAAAAACCTACAATCCAACGAAATCTCGAATACGTGTTGTGCGCCTAAATCCCTTCGTGAACCTAGCAGTTGCATGCAGACTATGTGAAGATGCTCCGTGCGTGGCAGCGTGTCCCCGAGACGCTCTTGAGCAGTCTCAGGAAACGGGCATCATCATGGTTGACGAGGAGAAGTGCAACGGCTGCGGCTGGTGCATCGAAGCTTGCGACTACGGAGCCATTCAGCTACACCCGGAAACGAGAGTAGTGTTCACCTGTAATCTCTGTGATGGTGAGCCTAAGTGCGTGGAATGGTGTCCAGAAGAGGCGTTGGACTTCACAACTAAGGATATTCTTTCGCAAAAGGCGAGAGTCGCTATCGTAAAGAAGCTGTTCCAAGAAGCCCTGAAATCGCCGACTTAAACCCAGAGATTCAAAGCCTCATTCCTTTTCTTTTTTAGTTACAAAAATTTGCCTTCAACAATTCGTTAAGTTGTAGAATAGACCATATTTTCAGCCAGTTTCAGTTTGGAACACACAAAAACTACAATTCAACAGTTTACGGAAGAATCTTTGACAAGAGGTTAGTCAGGTTTATTGCTGTTTTTCTCAGTTCTAATGTTAGCCCTTCCCCAAAACTAGTGTCCTTGGGCTGTATCACGAGTAGGGCAATCTTGGCACCAGTTGTCGTTGCAAGATACTCACAGAATATTCTGAGGGGCAAAGAATGAGTTGATACAGGCGGTTGCTTCACCATTTGATTGGGCTCAATTAGTTTTGAGGACCCAGGTTTTAGATTTAACAATGCAGCATCGATGATTAATATGTGAGTCGGGTTGAACTCGGTTATTGGTTCTATAAAACTTTCCGGAACAGTTTCACATTCTATTAAATAGACGGATTGGAAAACTCTGTTCTGTAGATTTCTTACGATTTCAACTCCCACAAAATCATCTTTTCGAAGCGGATTACCTATACCTGCGATAACTATTTTTTGAGCGTTTGAAAGCCAATTCTCCAGATCGACTTCGATGTTGTTTTTCTTGTTTTTAGAACCAACCATGAGCCTCAACTTTGATTGAACTTTTGATGCATTAAGTGCCTTTTTGATCTCATTAAACTATAATTTCTTACGTTGTTGCGCTTTTTTATTTCTCATCAAATACCTATGGATGCTGCGGGCGGCTCTTTTTCCGGCTCCCATGGCGCTGATGACTGTGGCTGCACCGCTGACCACATCGCCTCCTGCATAAACCGCCTTCTTACTGGCTTTTCCAGTTTTCTCATTCACAACTATGGTGCCCCATCTGGTAGTCTTAAGGCCTTTAGTGGTCCGTTGAATGATGGGATTTGGGGTTTGTCCTATAGCTACCACCACCGTGTCCACATCCATGATAAACTCGGAACCTTTTATGGGAATGGGCCTTCTTCGTCCCGACTCGTCTGGTTCTCCAAGCTGCATCTTTATACATTCCATTCCGGTTACCCAGCCGCTTTCATCGCCCAAAAATCTAACTGGTGTAGTGAGAAACTTGAATTTGATGCCTTCTTCTTCTGCATTTTCTACTTCCTCTAGCCTAGCCGGCATTTCCTCCCTAGATCTTCGATAAACTATCCATACTTCCTCTGCTCCCAGCCTTAGAGAACATCTCGCAGAATCCATGGCAACGTTACCGCCACCGATCACTGCAACTTTCTTACCCACCCTAATTGGGGTGTCGTAGTCTGGGAACATGTAGGCTTTCATCAAGTTTACTCGGATCAGGAATTCGTTGGCAGAGTATATTCCACCCAAGTTCTCTCCAGGCACCCTCATAAAACGGGGAAGCCCTGCACCAGTTCCGATAAAGATGGCGTCAAATCCACGTTTAAACAACTCATCTATTGTGTATAGCCTTCCAATCATGTGGTCAGTTTTAACGTCAACTCCAAGCTTTTTGATATAGCCAACTTCGGCTTTCACTATTTTTTTAGGTAGCCTAAACTCTGGGATTCCGTACATAAGTACACCGCCGGGGGCATGAAGCGCTTCGAATATGACAACTTCGTGGCCCATTTTGGCTAAATCAGCTGCTGCTGTGAGTCCAGCTGGTCCAGATCCCACAACAGCCACTTTTCCACTTATGGACGATTTTGGTCTAGGTGGAACGGTGACTCCCTTCTGAAGTTCGTAGTCAGCGACAAATCTTTCCAGCCGCCCAATAGCCATTGGATCTCCCTTTTTGCCCAGCACGCAGAACTTTTGACACTGGTTTTCTTGGGGACAAACTCTGCCGCAAATTGCGGGTAGGCTGTTTTTTTCCTTAGTTTTTCTAATGGCTTCATCGAAGTTTTTTTCTCTGATTTCTTTGATGAATGCTGGTATGTCTAGTTCCACGGGGCAGCCTTGTATACATTGAGGTTTAGGACATTGTATACACCTTTGAGCTTCTGCCACAGCTTGCTCCATGCTGTAACCTAAGGCCACTTCGTTGAAGTTGTGGATGCGACCCTCAACCTTTTGCTTCGGCATAGAAATAGCGTGCTTTCGCTTTTCCTTATCCACGCTTAACCGCCCCCAGTTTTTCTCGAAGCATTGAAGATATCCTCTCTTCTGGCAAGTACAGGCGTTGTCTAAGTATCAATTGCTCAAAATCAACCAAATGCCCATCGAATTCTGGACCATCCATACAGGCAAACTTTGTTTCACCGCCCACCGATACCCTGCAAGCGCCACACATTCCCATGCCGTCTAACATAATCGGCGCCAAGGTTACCACAGTCTTTAAACCGTATGGGCGGGTGATTTCAGCCACAGTTTGCATCATCACAACTGGTCCCATCACTATTACGCGACCTATTTTTTGGGTTTTCAGCAAGTCTTTGAGGAAATCCAGTCCTTTGCAGCCCTTGGAACCATCGTCGGTGGCAACGTAGAATTCGTCACTGATTTCTTTCATCTCTTTTTCAAAAATCAAAAGGTCTTTAGTTCTAGCACCAACAACTGCAACGAGCTTGTTTCCCTTTTCGCGCAAAGCTAAAGCCTCAAAATAGAGGGGGGCGACCCAGATTCCTCCGCCAACACAGAGAACTTTTCCGTAATCGTCGATTTCTGCAGGGTTTCCCAGCGGACCTACCACGTCAGAAATAGAGTCGCCTTCTTTCAGGGTTCCTAGTTTCTTTGTAGTGTTGCCAACTTCATGAAAAACTATTGTTACTGTTCCTTTCTTAACGTCACGGTTAGCGATAGTAAGGGGTATTCTTTCTCCTTTCTCATCCAATCGTAAAATTATGAATTGCCCAGGTTTAGCTTTCTCGGCAACCTCTTTTGCAGAGATTTCAAGTAATTTTATCTTTGGTGCGAGTTCTCGTTTAGTGACTATCTTATACATTCTTAATCACAGCCTACTGCGTGGTCTGAATCTCTGGTTTGATTATTGAAGATATTTTTTGGATAAACGACTCTAGTTTCGAATTGAAGTCTCCAAGGTATTTGGGAGAAGTGGTGCAGTTTTCGAATCTATCTTCAAGGTTAAGTTGTCTAAGGACCTTCTTTAAGGCGAACATGTTTCGTTCAGCTATTTCTTTGCCTTCCTCTAGCTTACATTCATCTTCTGGGCAAGTTACCACGAGAACTCCATCAAATCCTGAATAAAGGGCTTGCAGAACATGCACCGGATCTAAACCTTTGGCACATGGAAGTTCAATAATCATAACATTCTCCTCAAAGGAACCTGTTTGAATATTGTCCAAGGCTGAGAATTCAGACCATTGACAACAGAAAACTAGAACGGCTGGTGTTACGCCCTTAGACTTGGCTTTGCGAGCTTTGATGCTGTAACGCTGAACTAATTGGGATACGGGTTCATATTCGTAGCCTCTAAGCTCGATAGCTTGATGCGGACAAACCATGGCACATGCTCCGCAACCTACGCAATCTTCAAGGTTTATTTCTGGTGTGCCGATGGGGTTCCATTTTATGGCATCATAAGGGCATATGAAGACGCATTTGCCACAACCAACACATTTTTCCGTGTCGTAGACTGCTTTCATTGCATTTTTTGTTAGGGTCAAAGTGTTAGTGTCATAATTAAGTTGGTCAATCAAAGCCCGTAGCAACAATAATCTATTGGTGCCAATTTGGCTTCCCCTCTTAAATCTACAATAGTCTTCTTCACACTGTATAACTACAATTCTTTCCATGCCCAAAGCGATGGTCTTCAGAAAAAATTCTGGTGGAACACGTCCAACGCATGGCAAACGAAGGGAAATGAAGTTTTCTATCTTCTCCTTCTTCAGCATTTCATCTATGCCATTAGTCACAGGGTTGCTGCCTCTACACGTTAGAACAAGGGTTTTCAACCCCGTTTCATTCATTTGTCTCTGAACATAACTGGTCAGCGAATCAATGTCGTAATACACCAGATCAATAGCCGATGAAGGACAAGCAGTTACACATATTCCGCACATCTGGCATTTCTCGATATCCAACTTGACTTTGCCGGATTTTTCATCTGTTGATATGGCTTCGAAAGGGCAAACAGCAGAACATATTGAACAGTTGCTGCAATATTCTTCATAGATTTCTATTCCAACGGCGCGTGTTGTCTCCATCAGCATTTCCCGTTCCCATGCGGATATATATTGGCAGACTAAGTCGCATACCGATATATATGGATATGGAGTAGTTGACTTCTTAACTTGAAACTTAAATCTTTCTCTTAATTCCTCTCAAACGTGAGGAATCAGGCTTTGTAGTAGTAGGGTCTTTTGATATAACCGAAAGCTTCACTAGCCGCAATTATCGCTTGCCCAACAGCCGTTCCAATTTGTTTCACAGGACCATTAGTTACGTCGCCAGCTGCGTATACTCCGGCAATGTTGGTTCTTTGTCGGTTGTCCACAATGATGTAGCCCGTCTTATCGCCTTCTATTCCCGCCTTTTTGGCGATCTGACTATTCGGCGTTTCACCGACTTGAACGAATACACCGTCTACGTTGATTTCCGTAGTTTCGTCGGTTTTGTTATTTACTAAAATAGCCCCTTTTACTTTGGTGTCTCCCTTAATTTCCTTGAGTTCTGTGTTCCACATAATCTCCACTCCTTGCGCAATCAAGTCCTTCACAAGCATTTCTTCTGCTCTCAGTTGATCTCTTCGGTGAGACAACCTGACGTGGGACGCTATGTTTGCGAGGTATCTAGCAGAAACCACAGCCGAATTTCCACCGCCCACCACGAGTACGTTTCTTCCTTTAAAGAAAACCCCGTCGCATAAGGTGCAGTAGCTAACTCCTCTGCCTCTAAACTCTGTTTCACCAAGCACGCCAAGAGTTTTATAGTGGCTGCCAGAAGCGATAATCACTGCCGAAGTGGTGTAAACTGTTCTATTCGTCTTAACAACTTTCTTTTCTTTCTCAAGGTCGAGTTCAACGACCTTTTCTAACTCGTTTATCTTTACTCCAGCTTTTTTACACTGTTCCACCATTCTATCAGCTAAGTCGCGACCACTGATACTTTCAAAGCCAAGATAATTTTCAACCAATGGAGCATCAATGACTGCTCCACCCGGCATTTTCTCCTCCAGAATCAGAGTTTTAAGTCCACTGCGGGCACCGTAGAGACCAGCTGTTAGACCAGCTGGACCAGCACCTATGATAATTAGGTCCCAATGCTCCATAGCCATCACTATATACAATAATTCGTGTAGGCTTTTAGAATGTTGCCTTCTTAAATTTAAGGAAAAAAAGTAACTGCTTCGGAGCTGAATGGTTGAAATTAATTTGATTGTAGTTTTTCTTTGATTTTCGCTCGAGTTTCATCTGAAATTGGACCAATTTTTGAAATTCTCGCGTTGAATGTTTCGAAGGTGTTGACCACCTTGCCGTATTCTGGAAGCGTTGTAGAGAATGACATTATGCGGAGAGGTTTGACTCCATATTCTCTTAACTCCTTCTTCATTTGAATAACATGTTCCCTCAAGGCTTCTTCCTTGAAAACGCCGCCGTGATCTTCAAGCAGTATGACGCCGTCGGCTCCGTAAGCAAACGCTTGCAGCACATGTTTCAAACCGATTCGCCCCGTACTGGGAACGCCGATTATCTCGACGTTGGGAGGATAAGATACCCTAGACTGTCCAGCCAAGTCTGCAGACGCGTAACATATTTCTTTCTCAAGGAAGGCAACGATCTTCGGGGTTCTGCCGCCTTCGCTTACTCCTTTGATTTGAGCCATCAACTGGTCTTCAGTTGAGTTTTTTAGCTCAATAGCTCCTCTTGGACATCTTGGCACGCATATTCCACATCCAACACATGACATTGGGTTTATCATCAAGCCTGTGGAAGACTTTTCCACCGCTCCCGCGGGACACACTTTTATGCATACTCCGCAGTTGTCACATTTCTCCGGGATGATGTAAGCCACTTCTGGCGAAACCGAAATTTCACCTTTACCCAAGAAGGTTGCAACTCTCGAAGCTGTCGACATAGCCTCTAAAGTCGTTTCCCTTATGTCCTTTGGACTCAAGGCGCATCCGGCAACAAACACTCCCTCCCGTTGACTATCCACCGGCCTAAGCTTGTAGTGCCTTTCCAAGAGAAAACCGTCAGAGCCAACTTGAATTCCCAACTTTTTAGCCAACTCTGTAGTGTCTGGACGAGGAATAATTCCCATGGCCAGCACAACCAAGTCGAACTTCCCTTCAACGTTAGCACCAATGAGGCTATCCTCAGCCTTCACCAATATTTCATTATTTTCTAATGGAACAACTTCTGCTACGCGACCCCTGATAAATCGCACGTTATGATCTTGAGCCGTGGCGTAGAATTCTTCGTACCCTTTTCCATCGGCTCTTATGTCCGTGTAAAAGATGCACAACTCAGCGTCCGGAACGATCTTTTGAACTATCATCGCCTGCTTAATGGAAGCCATACAACCTATCTTGCAACACCATTCCACCCCTGGTTCCCTGATCATCATTCTGCTACCCACGCAGAGTATGAGAGCAACCTTCTTCGCCACTTTTCCGTTAGACGGCCTGCGCATTGCATTATTCAGGATTATCTCTAGCTGCATGTTCGTCACGATGTCCGGATGTAAACCGAAACTGAATTCCTCAAACGCTTTCGGGTCGATTTGATCAAATCCGGTGCAAGCAACAATCGCACCCACATCTAGTTCAATGTTTTCTTCTTTCTGGTTGAAGTCAACGGCTTTACCTTTGCAGAATTTTTCGCAAAGCCTACAGACTCCTTTGGTGAAGTATAAGCAGTGATCTTTATCAATCAAGTATGTTCTTGGGACAGCTTGCTTGAATGGTGTGTAAATGGCTTTCCGCGGAAATATGCCAACGTAGTATTCGCTTGGAATCTTGACGGGACAGACCTTTTCACACTCTCCACAAGCTGTGCATTTAGAAACGTCCACAAATCTTGGGCGCTTCTTGACCAAGACCCTGTAGTTGCCAGGAGAACCTTCGACGGTCGTTACTTCTGCCATGCTTATTATCTCTATTTTTGGGTGCTGGCCAACATCCACCATTTTTGGCGTGAGGATACACTGCGAACAGTCGAGGGTTGGAAAGGTTTTGCTAAGCTGAGCCATATGTCCGCCTACGCTTGGGCTTTTTTCCACCAAGTATACTTGAAAGCCCTTGTCCGCCAACTCAAGGGAACCCATGATACCCGCGATTCCGCCTCCAATCACGAGGACATTCTTATTCACTGGTATGTTTTTCGTCTCTAACGGCTCAAGGTGATGAGCTCGCGCCACCGCCCCGCGAATTAGGTCTATCGCCTTAGAAGTCGCGGCTTCTATATCGTCGTGAGCCCAGCTGCACTGTTCCCTGATGTTTGCCATGTCGAGATAATATTGGTTCAAACCAACTGATTCCACTGCTCGCCTAAAAGTGCCAAGGTGCATCCGCGGTGTACATGACGCTACTATGATTCTGTTGAGCCCGTGTTCTTTTATGTCCTCCGTTATCATTTCTTGTCCAGGGTCGCTACACACGTATTCATAGTTTTTCGCGATCTTCACTCCTTCTAATTTGGAAGCGGCTTCTCTAACCTTTTCCACATCCACCGTATCGCTTATGTTTCCTCCACAATGACAAATATAAACTCCGATTTTAGGTTCTTCTTTTTTTGCCATTTCATCCCGCTCCATCGACATGTGGCTGCTCGACATTCCATTTTGGAGTGGTATTAGTGTAACTTTACACTTTTAAATATCTCGATAAAATGTTTTCAGGGAATTTTTTTCCAGAAAGTGCTCATTTATTAGTCACGTTTAAAAGAATTTAATTTCCGTTAGAGGAGTTCGACTAGCCTTTGCGCGCAGAAATCAAGGTCAGCGGTATCGTTCAAGGCGTGGGCTTTCGCCCCTTTATCTATCGAATTGCCGTAAAGAATAGACTAGTTGGCTACGTACGAAACCGCGGAGACGCTGTCGTAGAAATAGTTGTTGAAGGCAAGAAAAACAAGGTTAGACAGTTTCTTAAAGATTTGAGAGATGAAAAGCCTCCCCTTGCTCGAATCTATGAACTGACAACAAACTATAATGAAGATGAAGGAAAATTCGAAAAATTTACAATTGTCAAAAGTTCTGAGGAAGTTGAACTCTCCGGATCTGTCATTCCTCCCGACGTTTCAATCTGCAACGAATGTCTAAAAGAACTTCGCGATCCAAAAAACCAACGTTACGATTATTTTTTCATCACGTGCACGAACTGCGGTCCCAGATACACCATAATCAGGAAGCTTCCTTACGATAGGCTTAACACCATGATGCAGGATTTCCAGATGTGCGATTTCTGCTCTAGAGAATACAAAGATCCGTTAAATCGCAGGTTTCATGCTCAGACAGTGGCGTGTCCTAAATGTGGTCCGAAAGCTTATCTAGCGACAAATAACGGCGAGTCCATGAAATGTGAGGACCATATTAGAGAAGCAGGTAGGCTTTTGGAGGAAGGATACGTTGTTGCGATTAAGGGAAACGGAGGCTTCCACGTTGCCACCGCCACCACCAAGTCAAAGCCTATTGCCAGATTGAGAAAAGTTAAGCATAGAACTCAAAAACCCTTTGCGATAATGGCTTCCGACTTGGAGACCGTGAAGTCCTTTGTTGAAGTAAGCCCAAGAGAGGCTGAACTTCTAACTTCCTATATCAAACCAATTGTTCTGCTGAAAAAAAGAGATGACTACTATCTTTCAGAGCTCATCTCTCCCGATTTACATAACGTTGGTGTGATGCTTCCCTACACAGGCTTGCACGCAATGCTGTTTGACAAGGTAAATGAACCCGCTTTTGTCATGACCAGCGCTAATCCTCCCAACGAACCGATTGTCACGGAAAACGCTGAGGCTGTGAAAAAGCTTGGTTCAGTGGTCGACTTTTTTCTTTTCCACAACAGAACTATTGCCCATAGGTGCGACGACTCTGTTGTTCGTTTCCATGGTGAAAATTCGAGCATCATTCGTCGATCAAGGGGATACGCTCCTGAACCTATCCATCTGAAATTTTTGGTTAACAAATGTGCCTTAGGGGTTGGTGCTGAACTAAACGGTACTTCCTGTCTGCTTTTGCGGAACAAAGCCTTCGTTTCACAGCACATAGGAGACGTTGAGAATCTAGAGACGCTTCTATTCCTAAAAAGCTCAATAGACCATTTAAAAAGAATAACCAACAGCAAAGTTGAAGTCGTAGCTTGCGATCTTCATCCAAAATTTACCACAACAAAGCTGGCTCAGGACTTAGGGAACAAACTTGAATGTCAGGTTGTTCCAGTTCAGCATCATCATGCTCACATAGCGTCTCTTATGGGCGAATGGAACATCAACGAAATGGTAGGCATAGCTTGCGACGGCTTCGGCTACGGTTCAGACGGCACCGCTTGGGGCGGCGAAATTCTTTACTGCCACCAAGAAGGTTTCCAGCGTCTAGGTCATCTTGAAGAGCAGCCTATGGTTGGCGGAGATTTAGCTACGCGGTATCCTCTAAGAATGGTTGCCGGAATACTTCACGGTGAGACAGATGTTGAAGACTGGCTGTTACTGAGCAGCAACCGTTTTCCACATGGCAAAAAGGAAGTTGAAGTAATTTTTAAACAGTTGGAAAAGGGATTGGTCCCTAAAACCACGAGTTGCGGAAGAGTGTTAGACGCCGTTTCAGCAATACTAGACCTATGTTACGAGCGCACCTACGAGGGCGAACCAGCAATGAAGTTGGAATCTGCCGCCTTGAAGGGAAAAGACGTGTTAAACTTAACGCCCCGGCTCAAGGGGAACATTATCAACACAAAGCTTCTTGTTCACGAAATCTTTAATCAGAAGAAGAATTATTCCGTCGCCGACTTGGCTTGCTCAGCTCAATCATATCTTGCTAGGAGTCTGGCTCAGCTAGCCGTGGAAGAAGCAGAACGACTAAACGTTAACCACATCGGTTTTTCTGGAGGCGTTGCCTACAACGAACACATTACGGCAACCATCAGAAGAATCGTTGAAGGAAACGGTTTCAAGTTTCTCGTCCATAACAGGGTTCCGCCTGGAGATGGAGGGATTTCTTTTGGTCAAGCTATCGTTGCAGGGTTCAAAAAGCCGTAAACCAGAACGAATTTATTTCAGGCATTCAGTTTATAGGTGATATTAAAATGTGTCTTGCAATCCCGGCTAAAGTCTTGGAAGTTCAAGGAGACGTTGCAAAAGTCGATTTTGGACAGGGGATTGCCCGAGACGTAAATGTCATGCTTGTAGAAGCCCATGTAGGAGAATACGTTTTGGTTCACGCTGGATACGCAATTCAAGTTATTGATCAAGAGGCGGCTGAGGAAACCTTACGATTGTGGGAAGAACTGCTAGAATTTAGTGAAGGTTGAGAGGCGTTCCATTTGGCGCATTTGAAGGAAGTAGTAAAAGCTGAGGAAGGAGAAATCTACGACATAGAGCTTGAAGCAGATCTCCTGAAAGCCAACGAAGAACTTGCAGCGAAAAATAAGGAGCTTCTGAGGAAAAACGGTGTAATTGCAATCGATGTTATGGGCTCTATTGGCGCTGGAAAAACCACCCTAATTGAAAAACTTGTTCAAGCGCTAAAGAAGAAATACAGAATCGCTGTTTTTAAGGGTGATTTGACCACAACCATAGACGCAGAGCTTATTGGACGACACGGCGTCGAAGCTGTTCCAATCAACACTGGAAAAGAATGTCACCTAGACGCTAATCTAGTGAGGAAGGCTCTTCAGAGAATAAACTTAGAAGACACCGACCTCTTGTTCATTGAAAACGTTGGCAATCTGATATGTCCAGCAGATTTTCCCTTAGGCTCCGAGAAGCGCGTCGTGGTTATAAGCGTCACAGAAGGCCCATACATGGTTGTCAAACACCCCTTCATCTTCATGGACGCTGACGTAGCAGTTATAAACAAGAAGGATTTGGCTCAAGCCATGGATGTGGACGTTAAGAAGCTGAAGGCAGATGTCAAAGAGATAAATCCAAACGTAAAGGTTGTAGCGACCAACGGCAGAAGCGGAGAGGGCGTCAAGGAAGTAGTCGATGCACTGGAACTGTAACAAACTTTTGGCGGAGCAAACCTGAAAATGCATGAATTTTCCATGACAACACAAATCGTGGAAAACGTTCTTCGAGAAGCGAAAAAACATAATGCAAAGAAAGTTACGGAGGTTCATCTGGTCATAGGAAAACTGACGTTTCTAGGCGTCGAACAAGTTCGTTTCGCCTACAACATACTGGTGGAAGACACCATAATGAAAGATTCAAAACTATACGTTGAAGAGAAGAATGGCGTCGTCAAATGCTCCAGTTGCGACTACGAAGGAGACTTCATGTACGAAGACAATCCAATATACCATGTTCCAACCCCGACGCTTCGTTGCCCAAAATGCGAGGGAGTAGTCAACATCGTTGGAGGAAGAGAGTGCACGATAAAGAGCATAAAACTAGTCATATGAGAAGGACAAAACAATATGAGTGAAAAGTTGAAATTCAGAGACCCAAACTTAGCAAAGAAGGCTGCAGATCACATTCGAAACTTGGCACCGTCCTACGACATAAAATTTTGTCACGTATGCGGAACCCACGAATGGACCATGACCCACTATGGACTCCGATCTCTTCTTCCCGAAACCGTAGACGTGATCGCTGGACCTGGATGCCCAGTCTGCGTCCTCCCCGCAGCCGAAATCGACGAAGCCATATCTTTGGCTCTAAAAGGCGTAACCGTTGTAACCTTCGGTGACCTCCTTAGAGTTCCCGGCTCTGAAACGTCTCTTCAGGCGGCGAGGGCTTCGGGTGGAGACGTCAGAGTAGTGTATGGTTTAGGCGATGCTGTGAAGATGGCTGAGAAAGAGTCGGACAAGGATTTTGTGTTTTTTGCTATTGGATTTGAAACCACGGCGCCATCTACTGCCATTGAAGTCCTGAACAAGCCGCCTAGCAACCTCAGCTTTCTGGTCTGTCATAGGCTGATTCCTCCTGCCATGGAGTTGCTTCTAGGCGTAGGTGACTTGCACATAGATGGTTTCATAGCGCCTGGTCATGTTTCAACTATTATTGGAATGAAGCCGTATGAAATATTTCCTAAGGCTTACCGTATGCCTACTGTGGTAGCTGGATTTGAGCCCTTAGACGTTCTCTTCGCCCTTTCCATGCTTCTTCAGCAGATAAGAGACGGTGAAGCTAGACTGGAGAATGAGTATAAACGTTCTGTCCTGTGGGAAGGTAATGTCAAGGCGCAGAAACTTATGGAACAAGTGTTCAATGTGGTGGATGGGCGCTGGAGAGGACTTGGAAAGCTTCCCCTATCAGCGCTGGCGTTAAAAGAAGAATTCGTGGAATATGATGCAAGAAAAAAATATGACATACATATCGAACGTTCTAGGGACCTGCTACCCGGTTGCCTCTGCCACCTAGTTATGATTGGAAAAATAAAGCCTCCCGAATGTTCTCTCTACATGAAAGCTTGTACGCCTCAGGCTCCAAAAGGAGCGTGTATGGTTTCAATTGAAGGCACATGCAGAATCTGGGCCAAACACAAAGTCACTAAGCTCAGGTAAATTTTAGCCCCCTAAGTCAGAAATTTTTAGGAAAAGTTAACCAAATACGTTGGATCGAAAATTTAAATTCCAAGAATAAGAGTAGGGAAAAGACAAAATATTGAAACTTTGATTAATGAAGAGTCTTTCTTTTAGTTAGGTTCTTGAGAAATGAAAAGAAAGAATGGATTCCTAGAACCACGAGGATAAAATAGAAGGTGTAGAACTAAATATTTGTATTGTGAGATGATAATCCCAAATGTCGCCAGAAAGTGAAGAACACAAAAGAATAAAAGAAATTGTTCTAGAAAATCTAAAAACGCTATATGGTTCAGCTTTGAAGGAATACCCTGCTTCAGGTAATATCCATGATATAAAAGCGGTGACAAGCGATGGGATTTCTATATTTGTAGAAAATGTTTGGGCATCAAGCAAAAGCAATTTCCAAAGAGATCTGACTATTCTGCATAGATCTACCGACAAAGTGAAGATTTTCATTGTGAATCCCAAAATCATGAAAAGCGAATCGTTCGTTAGAGAATTTGAAAAAACGAGAATGACGGAAAGAGAGAAAGGGTTTCAAGTATCAGACATGATTGATGGATCAAAAATACTTACTGAGCCCAGCTATGTCCAAAATGAGTTCAGTAGAATTGTAAAAGAACTAGTTGGCGAAGCCCGAAAAAAAGATCTGAAAAGTAAACCAGTAAAAAATAATAAAAACCAATTGAACCATTCAAAATATATCCTTTTGACCAGATCTTACTACCAAGGTTTGGGGGATTGGGCTAAAGCCAATTTAATCGAAAATCTACTTCTACATGGTAACGATAAGCTTGAAACCTCTTGCTTGATGCAACATTTTGAGACAGGATATTACGATGAATTTTGGTCTCCTTTGATGGAATACAAAAGTTTAATTGAGAAGTACAAGTATCCGACTGTCCCGTTTCCTCCAAGATTTCAAGAGGAAATTGGTGGCTATGGGAAGAGCTTGAGAGATGCTTTCGAGATGATTCCTGAGACGGATAGAAAACGGTTGTTAGAGCTAAAAGAGCACTTACTGAATTTCATAGACAGTACAATCTTCGAAGTTAAAAATGGCAGACCTCTAAAAGGTAAATGCAAGTATTGTCCATAAACATAAGTCTCTGCGTGTGCGTTAATTTTTAGCTCCCAATTATGTGATGGTTGTTAGCAGATTCTTGGAATTGGGTCTCCTATTGGAGGTGCCAAGATTCTTTTTCCACCTACCAGCGTTTCGAGAACGACTTCGTTAAAGTCTTCGGTTGCTTCTCCTATTATTTGGGCGTTTTTGCCTTCCCTCGTCTCTCTTAATGCTGACAATATTTGTTCAGCCTTCTGGGGCACGACCCCTATAACCACCTTGCCTTCATTTCCAACCTCCAACGGGTCTATGCCCAGCATTTCGCAAGCCGCCTTCACGTCTCCCCGTATCGGTATCTTCTCTTCCTGTATCAATATCCCAACCTTCGACTTTTCGCTCCACTCATTCAGCGAGTTGGACAAGCCGCCTCGAGTTGGATCCTTCATCGCCACAATTCCGCCTACATTCAACAACTTCATTACCAACTTGTTTAGCGGAGTCACATCAGACACGATTTGACTTCCAAAGTTGTAGCCTTCCTGAGCCGACAAAACGGCTAATCCATGGTCTCCTATGGTGCCGGAAACGATGATTTTGTCGCCCTTTCTCAGATTGGAGTCCAGAATCCAACGTGAATTAAAGGAACGATGCCTCTTCACTTCAGCAATGTTCCTTTCCAACGCTTCATTACGTTTTCCTATCCCAGAAACGTTTATGACGCATCCCCCTAGACCACTCTTCTCAACAACCTTCGTGTCACCCGTAATAATGTACACTCCAGCTTCTCTGCAAGTTTTCTCCATGCTATCCAAAATCTTCTCCAAATCTGCTATTAGAAGACCTTCCTCCAACACAAAGCCTGACGTAAGAGCCAAGGGCTCAGCACCCATCATTGCTATGTCGTTAACCGTGCCCGCAACAGCGAGTCTTCCAATGTCGCCGCCTGCAAAGAATATGGGTTTCACTGCATGGGAATCCGACTTCAAAACTATATTGTCGATTACCGCTGAGTCGTCGAGGGCTTCCAGCGGAACCTCAGCGCTACTCCCGCCGAGATGTCTCAGTATATACTTCTTGATTAAATCGTTCATGACGGTTCCGCCAGCGCCATGAGCCATAGTTATTCGTTCCATGACCAGATTCTCCTTAAGAAACATTGGAGAACCGACATTCTTAAACACTACCGAGAAAACGCAAACGCAGAGCTCAATTTGACTTGAAAATTCTTCTTTCGTCAGCCTGCTTTTGAGGACCGCAGAAAACAATAATCAATAAGGTTTATAACAGTTTATGTTGCCTTTATTCAATTCCAAACTGATACGCTAGGCAGATGTTCAGGGTTGGGATAAAAAACGCCCATGAAGTTGCTCAAAAACGAAACAGAAAACGAACTTACGATAGAGATGATTTTACACACAAAGCGATACTCACTAACTTTAGATAAAACCAGATGCACGGGTTGCGGAATCTGCATGGAAATCTGCCCCCGAGAAGCCATCGAAATCAAAAAAACTCCTAAAGCAGATGGAGAAAAGGCAAAACCTCCCACCCTTTACATCAGCGAAGAAAAATGCCATTACTGTGGAATGTGTGAACCCATTTGTCCCTTCGGAGCACTGATGGTAAAGATCGACGGAGAACACATGATACCTGTGATCAATAGTGAAAGCTTCCCAAAACTCATACGTGAAATCGAAGTTGACCCAACTAAATGCGCTTTGGATTGCATAGACTGCGAGGAAGCGTGCCCATTAAACCTAATCAAGGTCAGCGTACGCGCTCCCGACGGAGAGGAAGTTACAGACATAGCCTCCAGACCCAACAAAGAAAACCTTACGGTTACGGTGGACATAGAAAAAGACTTTTGCCCGTGCTGTAGATTGTGTGAAATGAAGTGCCCCGAAGACACCATTCATGTAGAAAAAATATTTTACGGAAACCTTCGGATAAATCGTGAAAAATGCCCTGAAGATTGTCAAGATTGTCTCGACGTTTGTCCGATTCCCGGAGCCTTATATCTCTCGGACGACGGAAAAATATACGTTAATAAAATGTACTGCATTTATTGCGGCGTTTGCAAGATCGCTTGCCCGGAGGAGGGAGCCCTTGAGCTTCACAGAACCTCCATACGTCACACACCGGTTCATTCTGGAGCATGGAACAAAGCCCTCGAAAAACTTACATCTACCAAAGCGATGACGAAGGAGTTGCGAACCAAGAGCTCAACGAAGACTCAAGAATCCCTTGAGAAAAGATTTCTATGGAGGAGGAAATTCTAAGATGTCTGAGAAGCCGCGGATAGGAGTTTTCGTTTGCCATTGCGGTCTCAACATCGCTGGTGTAATTGACATAAAAGAACTGATCGAGTACGCCCGCACGCTCCCCAACGTGTTAGTAGCCATAGAAAACCGCTATACCTGTGCTGACCCTGGCCAAGAGGAAATCAAGAAAGCCATAAAGGAACACAAACTTAACAGAGTTGTTGTTGCAGCGTGTTCACCACGCATGCATGAGCCAACCTTCCGAAGGTGCATCGCCGAGGCTGGATTAAATCCATACCTTTTCGAAATGGCGAACATAAGAGAGTTTTCTTCGTGGTGTCACCCAAGCACGCCGAAGGAAGCAACTGAAAAGGCAAAGGATATTGTGAAGATGGCTGTTGCGAAGGCAAGATTGCTTCAAAGCCTCGAAACGATGGAGGTCCCTGTGACGAACAAAGCTCTCCTTCTGGGCGGAGGAATCGCTGGAATAAGCGCTGCCCTCGATCTCGCTGGTATGGGTTTCAAAGTATATCTTGTTGAGAAAACTGAAAGCATAGGCGGTCACATGGCTCAACTGGACAAAACCTTTCCAACCCTCGACTGCTCCATATGCATTGAAGGACCAAAGATGGTGGACGTTTCTCGCCATCCTAATATCGAAATAATATCGTACTCCGACATTCTCAGCGTGGAAGGTTTCGTGGGAAACTTCAAGGTGAAGATTCGAAAAAACCCTAGGTATGTGATTGCTGACAACTGCACAGGATGCGGCGAATGTCGAGACGTTTGTCCCATAGAATTTCCTAACAAATGGGACGTGAACATGGGCGTGAGGAAGGCAATTTCGGTTCCCTTCGATCAAGCTGTTCCCCTTGTGTACACTATTAACATGGATTACTGCATTGAATGCTACAAATGTGTGGATGCCTGCGGTGCACGTCAAGCCATCAACTTTGACCAGAAGCCTGAAGAAATCGAACTTGAAGTAGGAACAATCCTTGTTGCAACTGGATTTGACGTTTACACACCTTACGACGACAGTCGATATGGCTACGGCAGATACGACAACGTCATCACCGCCCTAGAATTTGAGAGACTAATTTTGGCGGCAGGACCAACCGGCGGAAAAGTTGTGCGCGCTTCCGATGGAAAAAAACCTAAAACCGTGGCTTTCATTCAATGCGTCGGCTCAAGAGACGTGAACAAATATGAGTATTGCTCAGGTTTTTGCTGTATGTACGCCTTGAAAAACTCGATTTTGCTCAGGGAGAAATACCATGAGGATGTGGAGATTTACATCTTCTACATGGATATGCGTACCAATTTCAAAGGCTACGAAGAATTCTATAGAAGAGCCCGCGAACTAGGAATAAACTTCATTCGAGGAAGAGTCTCTAAGATTAACGAAAATCCAAAGACAAAAAACCTCCTCATACGCGCAGAAGACATGATGCTCGGAGAACCAATCGAACTAGAAGCAGATCTTGTGGTTCTATGCACCGCCGCCATTCCAAGCAAAGGAACAGACGAAGTGGCCAGAATCCTAAGCGTAAGTAGGGGAGCCGACGGTTTCTTTATGGAAAGCCACCCAAAACTCAAGCCTTTAGACACACCCGTTGACGGAATCTTCCTCGCTGGGGCTTGTCAAGGACCAAAGGACATACCTTACAGTGTATCTCAAGGAAGTGGAGCCGCGGCACGAGCCGCCACCATCCTTTCTCAACCAACCTGGAAAATCGAACCCATCATCGCCATGGTGGACCCAGACAAATGCCGAAACACCAAAGCAAAATGTGGAATATGCGAGAAAAAATGTCCCTACGGCGCCATAAAAGCTGTTGAAGGACAGCCAGCCCAAGTAACGACAGCCATGTGCCACGGATGCGGCACCTGCGTCGCCGAATGCCCATCAGACGCCATCACTCAGATGCACTTTACAGATGCACAGATATTCGCTCAAATCCGAGCTGCTCTAGAGGAAAATCCTGAAGGTAAAATACTGGGCTTTCTCTGCAATTGGTGCAGTTATGCAGGCGCAGATCTTGCTGGAACAAGCCGCTTCGAGTATCCACCCACCATGCGAGCGATACGGGTCATGTGCTCGGGGCGAGTGGATCGCGACTTTGTATTAGAGGCTTTTAGGATGGGCGCTGGCATGGTGCTAGTAGCCGCATGTCACCTGCCCTACGACTGCCACTACATTTCAGGGAACGTGAAAATGAAGGCAAGAATGGAAGCCTTGGCGAAAATGTTCGAAAAACTGGGGCTCAGCCCTGAAAGATTCAGGGTAGAATACGTATCGGCGGCAGAGGGAGTGAAATTTGCTGATCTTATTAGGGAAATGACTGAGCAGATGGAAACTTTGGGGAAGGAGAAGATTAATGCAGAAAATGAGAAACTGCGACCCACTCTCCAGAAGATGCTTTCAAAAAAGAAGAAATAACTTCACGTTATGCTGACGTTTTGTATTTGGAAATATCTTTTCGCTAGAAATCGGATTCGTTCAGCGTTTCTCCCGTTTTTGCCGATAGCAACACCTTTATCTTTAGGTTTCACGGAGACCACAGCAATTGTTTTTCCATCTGGGCGCTCGCTTATGCGTATCTCATCTACCTTAGCTGGTTTCAAAGCGTTCTTGATAAATTGAGCGGGATTTTCTGAATGTTCGATTACTTCATGTTTTTTTCCGGTCATTTTTTCTAGAAGATGGATGTTTTTGCCTCTCCTCCCTATAGCCATTCCTATATTTCCTTCCTTTACGATGAAAATTATTCTGTTGAGGTCGTTGTCAACTATGCAGTCTTTCACAGTTGCGCCCGTTATACTTTCGAATAAGGCTATATATCGCATCTCTCGACTAGTGAATTTAATTCCGCTAGTCATTCCCTGCCTCCCTGAGCTTGAGGATGTCCGAATCTCCTGGTTCTCTTATGGTCAAGGCTGAAACCTTAAACGGTTTTCCACATACCGCGCCTAAGTCTATACTGGTTCCGTTATAAATAGTCACCGGAATGTTAGAAAGCTTACAATAGTATTCAATTTCTCCGCGAATTTTCTGTGGACAGTTTGATGCAACGATTATTAGCTTAGCTTTTCTTGTTTTAGCGTTTTTTGCAGCGTTATTAGTTCCAAACAGAACCTTTCCGGTTTTAACAGTGGTGGCGATGGCCTTGTTTATGTCGATCATTTTGTTTTCTCTCGACCAGCAGTTGACATATAAAGATCCACTAAGCCTGTGCCGATGGGTATAGATTGCCCCACTATAACGTTTTCGGTTACTCCTTTCAGAGGATCGCTTTCCCCCTTGATGGCTGCTTCAACTATGTTTGGAACTGTGATCTCGAAGGCTGCCCTTGCAAGAACGCTGGATTTTTCTCCGCTGATTCCATGTCTTCCTATTTGCCGCACATCGCCAGTTGAGGTCATGATGTCGGATACCAACATAACATGTCGTATGTCTACGTCGAGACCCTGCTCCTCAAGAACGCCCATGGCTTCTCTGATTATCGCGTTTCTGGCCGCTTCAACTCCTAGCGTTTTGGCAATTTCATGTATATGGTTAGTGGTTGTTCGTGTTGGATCCACACCGTAAACGTCAAGGATTCTCGGCAAGTTAGAGCCGTCTGTTCGTATAACCCACTCTCCTGCCTCCTCGGTGACAAGAACTCTGCGAATTCCCGGTGCACCTTTGACATACTGGTCAGAGATTTTGCCTAGGAGCTTCCTAAGATCTGTTGGTTTATTAGGTTTGATTATCAAGAGACCATTCTTGACTTTTATTGTATGATTCGGTAGGTGTAGCATCTCAGGTAACTCTTCTGCCGTAACGCCACGTTCTTCCATCATGCTAGGATTAAGGTTGATGACAACCACTTCTTGCTCAGGATCTATGTAGGGTTCAGCTTCTGCGATGTCCTCTACGTTTGTGCAGATAATGTTACGGGCGATTTCAGTGGCTTTTTCCTTACTTTTCCGATGCTCCTTGTCTAGGTAGATTGCCATTATCGGAGTGGAGGGTGTTCGTCTAGCGTCCACTATTTCAATAAGGCGGGGTAAACCGAGAGTTACGTTTTGTTCTCGGACCCCAGCGTAGTGAAACGTTCGAAGCGTCATCTGGGTGCCAGGCTCGCCCATGGATTGGGCAGCCACTATTCCAACAGCTTCACCAGGCTCGACGAGAGCCCGTTTATAGTTTTCTAAGGTTAAGTTGACCGCTTGATCAACTCCTTTGCGGCTCAATTTGGCTTTGGGTAACTCAGATTTCAACTCTTTCACAAGAAGCGGCGTCAGCTGATCTTCAACCTCAAGAAGTCGTTCCGTGATGTACTTTTTGGATGCAGGTTCTTCCTTCTCAATCACGATCTTTACTTGTTCAATAAGACGGCTGACGTTTACGGCTTTTCCATGATCGCTTTTAGCTGGGTCAACTCCGTCTTCTCCATATCTAAGTTGAACAATGTCGCCAATCGAGTTTCGAACGGTTCCGTCATACTCGACGCGTAGCTGTTCCAAAGCGTTAATTAGTCGTCTCTGCATGTAACCGCTTTGTTGCGTCCGCACGGCTGTATCCACTAATCCTTCTCGTCCACCCATGGCGTGGAAGAAATACTCGATAGGATCTAAACCACTCTGATAAGAAGAATACACGAAGCCCCGAGCTTTCGGAGAAGGGTCCCCTGCTCTAAAATGTGACAAAGCTCGATTAACGTATCCACGCATGATCCGTTTTCCTCTTACAGACTGCTGGCCAACACAAGCGGCCATTTGACCTATGTTAAGGTTGGATCCTCGCGCTCCAGTTCTCGTCATGATCATTCCAGAATTGTCTATGGCAAAGTCTTCGTCAGCAACTTGTCCAGCTTTATCTCTAGCCCCGGCTAGTTCATTCATCACGTAGATTTCAAAGGACTCGTTGAGGGTTTGGCCTGGAAGCCTTGGTAGCGTGCCGTTGCGAAAGGCCACTATTAGTTCCTCTATTCGTTTTTCAAATTTCCCTATTGTTTTGTTGATTTTGTTTTGAGCCGCTTCAGATAGTTCAAGTTCGTCGAAAGAGAAGGTGAAGCCCCGCATGGTAATAAAAAGCTTGAGAAGTTGGCATATGTGATTTAGGAACTGCCGTCCAGCTTGGGCGCCGTAATCCTTTATTATTCGATGAAGAATGCTCTCTGATTGTTCAGCTCCTATGGAACGTCTATCGATCACGCCACACTTTAGTTTTCCATCTTTGACGACCACATAAGCATCGTAGGTACATTCTTCGCAGAGACAATGCGAACAATTATGGCAAGTAGTGGCTTTCAATACATAATTTAATTCCTCTGGAAGAAAGAGGCTAAATATCTGTTTTCCAGTCCAAAAAGGCCTAGGTTCCTTGATTTCAGGTTCGGGGAGAGATCCCTCATAACCCGCCGCTACAAGTAGCCTGCAAACTTCTTCCTTTGTAAGAAAGTTGGATTTTCGGGTGAAAAGATAAGCAGCCGTTATGAAATCCCGAATTGCCCCTATGATGGGGCCTCCAAATCTTGGTGAAAGAATTTGATCTTGAACCTGCATAAGGAGACGTGCTTCCGTTTGAGCCTCTTCGCTCTGCGGCACATGAAGGTTCATTTCATCTCCATCAAAATCAGCGTTGTAGGGAGGACAAACGCACAAGTGCAGGCGAAATGTCTTATGCGGTAACACTCTAACATAATGCGTCATAATGGACATCCGGTGAAGAGATGGTTGTCTGTTAAAAATGGCGGTGTCGCCATTCCTAAGGTGACGCTCTACAATGAAACCTGGTTCTAAAGCTTCGGCAACTTTTTCTCGTTCAACAACGAATTCCAATCTAACACGTTTACCGTCGGGTCTCACGACGTAAAGGGCGCCGGGATATTTTTCGGGGCCATTGATAACCAGCTTTCGTGTTTCATCTATGTTCCATGCAGTAATCTTCTCGGGCATTGAAAGCCTCATGGCAAGGTCCAAGGGAACTCCAACTTCGTTGATGTCGAGATCGGGGTCTGGGGAGATCACGGTGCGCGCTGAAAAGTCCACTCTTTTCCCGGAGAGGTTACTTCTAAATCTCCCTTCCTTTCCTTTGAGGCGTTGCGACAAGGTTTTAAGTGCTCTTCCTGAGCGATGTCTGGCAGGAGGAATTCCTGAGGCTTCATTGTTAAAGTAAGTAGTTACGTGATACTGCAGAAGCTCAGATAGGTCTTGGATGATGAGCGTTGGAGCTCCTGCCTCCATGTTTTCCTTCAATCGTTGGTTGATGCGGATAATGTCAACGAGTTTATGAGTTAAGTCGTCTTCGGATCGGATACCTGATTCTAAGGTTATTGAGGGTCTCACATAGACTGGTGGAACCGGAAGAACTTGTAGGATCATCCATTCTGGTCTGGCGCTTTGTGGGTTAAAACCAAACAATTCAAGATCGTCGTCTGGTATCCGTTCGAGTCGCTCTCGAACCATACTTTGCGTTAATCTTTGCGCTCCTTCCTCTAAAATTTCGTAGAAGGTTGTGGGTTTTGCGAATTCTATTTTAAATTGTTGTGCTCCACAATGGGGGCACTCTTTTTTCTTTGCTTCTTTTAACACTTTTTTGTAAAGGTCACTAGGCACTATTCCCATCAGTTTGCGGGTATGCTGATTGCTGTCCCTGATTTCGGCGATTCGGGTTTTAGACAGTAAGACGCGCCCACAGTTTCTACACGTAGCTTGAAGAAGGTTGTAGATTATTTTGGTGAATTCTATATGAATGATGGGAACCGCCAATTCTATGTGGCCAGGATGCCCTGGGCATCGTATGGCGGTGTTTCCACAGGTTTTGCATCGTTGTCTAGGTTCAAGGGTTCCTAACCTACCGTCCATGAGGCCTGATGTTATCGGGGCTCCATCTTCATCGTAAGTGTCGGCGGTTTGTATCTCTGCAACAGAAAGCCTTCGTATGTCTTGTGGTGAGATTAATCCGAAATAAAGTTCATTTATGATCTTATGAACGGTTTGTTCCATCGCCATTTTCACGCTCTCTCCTTCAATTTAAGGCGGGGGGCTATACAGAGACTCATCAGTTCTTGTAGAAGAAGCTTGAAGGCGTAGGAAACGATTACTGGAGAAACTTGGACTTTTTCTTCACAAAGTCGACACACATACCTGCGTTGCTTAATGTCATAATATGCGATGAAGCCACAATTTTCGCACACATATAGAAGGTATTTATCGGATTCCTCAAGCAACCGATCTCTCAGCAGCATGGCAGCGCCATGTCCAATCAAACAGTCTCTCTCCATCTCGCCAAACCGCAATCCGCCGCCCCTTGCACGTCCCTCGGTCGGTTGTCGCGTCAACATTTGAACTTGTCCTCGGGCCCTTGCGTGAATCTTATCTGCAACCATGTGGTGAAGCTTTTGATAGTATACGATGCCCATGAAAATGTCGGCAACGAATTTTTCACCTGAAACGCCATCGTAAAGAATTTCTCGACCGGTATGGCTGAAGCCCAGCTTGACTAACTCTCTTTTTAATTGTTCCGGCTTCTCATTGGTGAAGGGTGTTCCATCAACTGGTCTACCTCTTGCTGCAGCAACCTTTCCAGCCATGGATTCGAGGAACTGCCCGATGGTCATTCGTGATGGAATTGCGTGGGGGTTAATTATGATGTCGGGAACTAAGCCTCCTGGAGTGAAGGGCATATCTTCCTGCGGCACAATCATTCCGATAACGCCTTTTTGTCCGTGGCGAGAAGCAAATTTGTCGCCCAATTCGGGGATACGTTGGTCACGGACTCTAACCTTTACAAGCTTGCTTCCTTCACGGTTCTCTGTGACAAAGATGTCGTCCACAACGCCGGTCTCAGACTGTCTTACATCAACGGATGTGTCCCTCATAGTTGGACCTTTGACCTCAAACTCTTTGTATTCCTCGAGAAATCTGGGCGGACTTGTTCTTCCGATGAGAACGTCGCCGCCAGTTACCTCGGATTCTAGGCTAACAATGCCGTCTGGTTCGAGAAGGCGGTAGTACTGTTCGCCTCGATATCCTCTGATCCCCGTTTCGGGTACGACAAATCGGTCTCTAAGGCCGCCCAAATATTGGCGGCACTCAGCCACATAAATCCGATAAAACGTGGAGCGTCCCAAACCACGTTCGATGGAGGCTTTGTTGAAGATGAGCGCGTCTTCCATGTTGTAACCCTCGAATGATATGATGGCAACAACACAGTTTTGACCTGAAGGTCGAAGGTCATATCCTATGATGTCCATGGGCTTCGTCTTGGCTAAGGGTGTTTGTGGGTGGTGTAGAATGTGGGAACGTGAATCAACTCGATGGAGGAAGTTGGTTACGTGTATCCCCAGAGCTTGTTTAGCCATAGCCGCCTCGTAAGAGTTGCGTGGAGATTGGTTGTGTTCGGGATAGGGTATGATGGAGGCGCATATTCCAAGAATTGTGTAAGGAGCAATTTCTACATGGGTGTGTTCAGAGGTAACTTTATCAAAATCCAGAGCAACAAACACGTTTTCTTCTTCTTCGGCATCAATATATCCGATTATGCCTTTTTTAATAAGATTCTCCCAAGACCATTCTTCGGAGCGAATTTTTTTGATGTGTTCTGGCTGTAATTTGGGTACTCCGTTTTCAACTATTATGAGGGGTCGGCGTACACGTCCTTCATCGCAATTAACGTAAATCTCTTCTCTTTCTCCGTAAAACTTTGAAAAATGAGCAATATTGACTTCCGTGGACATTTCTCCTTTCCTACGTCTTCTCTTTACTTCATTCACTAACTCCTGAGGTGACATGCAATAACCAATGATACAACCGTCCACGAAGACTTTGGCGCCTGAAATTCGTAGGGCATCGTTTGTTTCTTGAACGGGAACTACACCCATTTGATAAAGTTTTTGTTTCATTTCTTCGGGATCTATGCTAACTGATGTGCAAGCAGCTAAGGCGAGGTTTTTTACCAAACCGCAGTTTGATCCCTCGGGTGTTTCATTTGGGCACAATCGTCCCCAGTGGGTTGGGTGCAGGTCTCGTGCTTCGAAGTTGGGTTGGCTGCGACTTAGTGGGGACTGCAATCTTCGTAGGTGGCTTAGGGTGGAGACTGTATTTGTTCGATCAAGAAGTTGTGTGATGCCGACGCGGCCTCGCCCCCAGTTGCCTGTTGCAAGGGCATGTTGGAGTCTTTCAGTTATAATTCCAGGACGGACAGCGGCTGAAACCGTGATTAGCTGTCGTTTAACGCCCATCCGTTCAAGCTGGTATTTTATGTCTCGACACAAATTTCTGAAGGCTATTCTAAAAAGATCAGCGAGCAGAGGACCCGCGAGTTTTAAGCGTTTATTTTTGAAATGGTCTTTGTCGTCTGGTTTTCTTCTTCCAAGCTTCAGTTCGATAACTCGGCAAGCCATCTCTCCGAGGAAAAGCGCTTTTTCTTCACGTTTTTCAATGGTTCGGCCGATGTGGGGTAGAAAGTTTCGGTCAATAATGTTCTCAGCTTTTTGGATGCGGTATTCTTCTACTTGTCCGTGGGCTACACGGTTTCCGATGTACATTATAGCACTTTTATCAGTGTCGAAGCCCGCGGCTTTTTCAAAGGAAGCTTCAAGCTCGTTTTGCACGATTTTTTCTGGAGAAACCGTTTCGGCGATTTCTTTGTCTGATTCCAGTCCGAGCGCTCGCATTAAAATCATGAAGGGTATTTCTGTGGGAACGCCGGGTATTGAAGCGTAGAGGGCAGTATCAGGCTTCATTCGTAGCTGAATTCTTGCTCTGAAACCCACTGTAGTAGAGAAGATTTTGGCTTGATAAACGGGTTTTGCTCCACGTGTGTCGATGTCTACGAGGATACGGTTTGGAGCTAGATCCTCCATGGCGACAACGACGCGTTCGGAACCGTTAACGAGGAAGTAGCCACCTGAGTCGTTTGGGTCCTCTCCATGTTCAATTAGTTCTTCAGGGGTTAGTTGGGAGAGGATGCAGAGTTTGGACTTTAGCATAACTGGAAGGTTACCTATTAGAACGAGTTCGGGTTCTTGTTCTCTTCCATCAATGAATGGGGTCATTTCTAGGGCGAGGGGTGCAGCATATGTTAGGTTTCGGAAGCGTGCTTCCATGGGGTAGATTTCGTGTTTTGTTCCATCAACCTCAGTGATGTAGGGTCCACTGATTTTTGATTGAGGATCTATTATCCACAGTTGACCGAGTTTTATTTTGTAGGGCATTTCTGGGATCTCGATGTCGATTTCGCCGGTTTCGTCTACGACTTCTTGGATTCCATGGTCGATGAATTTGTTGTAGGAGTCCAAATGTTGTCTAACTAGGCCTTTTTCTTTAAAGAAGGATTTTTGGAGAAGAAGAAGGTCATCTTGTGAGATTTCCAAATTTGTCTAATTCCTCCATAAGTTTATGTAATAAAGGATGAAAGTCGAACGGTTTCTTATGGTTCTTTTCAAACTAGGAGTTTCCTCCGTTGGGTCGGTGTCATCCGACCCGAAAAGCCGGGTCTCCTTAATTGCTTCCGGTTTTTGTTTTGGAAGCTATCAACTCAGAGGCTAAGATTACTCTTATAAACATTACTGTTTTGGAATAAATGAACTCTTTTGTGGGGTAGCGGGAAATCCTACAAACCCTAAAATGATTTGGTACTGATTGCCCAAACGCCAAATAAAATTTAGTGGCGCCCTGGCCGGGATTTGAACCCGGGTCGAGCGGGCGACAGCCGCTTATACTAGACCGGACTATACTACCAGGGCGTCAAGTTTCATAAGACTAGAAGGCGACTACTTAAATTTTTCATTTATCGTAGCGCTGTCAGGTTTCAGATGGTTTCTTCACACCAGACCTCATCATAAAGAATCCTATGAATACGAACACAAAGCCACCCACAATGAATGGGACATAATATTTGATAATATTAAACCGATCCACATACTCATTCCAGATAGCAAACATCCACAATATTCCGAAAAGACCCACCGACGCCAAACTGAGAAGAATTAAACCGATCCAAAAGACCATTGTCTTTTTTCCCTCAAATATGTACTTTCCCTCATTAAAAATATGCCACGCGACATATAAATCAATTATTAATCTATTTAATTGTTCTAGCTAAATTTTTCATTGTAAAAGGCGATGAAGTAGTAAAAGTTGAAGTTTCAGATTAAGCGTTTACTCTGTTTTGGCTTGCCGTGACGCTCGGAACCACAAAGCGCCATAGACTACGATGAAGACGAGTACTATACCGAATATGATAAGGAGCAACTGAACAGCCGAGGTTGCAACTTCTTCAAACATTATACATCCACATTAGAAGAGAAGAATAAGGCGCCCTAAAAAGAAAGTTTCGAGCACAAAAATGGTGGGCAACTTGAAGTATTTAGAATGCGGGTATATTGTGGTTTACGTAATAGGAAAGAGTTATTTACATAATCGTAGTTTGCGTAGAAACTTGCGTTTTCTAGAATAATTTTCTTCTTTCGTTACCATAGCGTCTACTAGAGCGTGAAAAATGGTGTAGTTCCCAGAATTAGACAACGATTGTTCAGCGTCCTTCTTTTCTTTCTCCTTTCCCAACTAATATCGCCTGGACAACAACACTGCGCAGGTATATTTGAACGATGTTTCATTAGGTGAAATATGTTCTCATAGGAAATACAGCCCAGACTTTCATGATTCAAACTTCAGATTACAAAATATCAAAAACGAGTTTTATTAGCACTTACAATCAGTTCGCAAGATTTCTGATTATGAGTGTAACCCTCATAACGTTGATAAGACATGCGGCTTGAATTATTATTGAAGCTTTCATCGTTGGGGTCAATGGAAGAAAATGAATCCAGGTTTAATCGAAGCCCTAAGCCAGATATTAGTAGGACTGAAGCATATTGGAAACGGCGTGTCATACCTGATTACATTCTTTTTAAATTCGCTTGGTCTTTCGGCTTCGCAGGAACTCGTAAAACTCGCAACGATCCTGGTTCTTTTTTCTGTCGTTTGGAAGTTAGGGTCTAAACTCACCAGTATAATATTCTGGTTCCTGATATTATCGCAGTTTATAAGCTTAGTTAATCCGTCTTAAATTATTCCACTTTATTAGAATAAAACGCGATTCTAGGCTTAAACACCGCAAAACAGTTAGTTATTCCTAGTACTTAGACCCCCTAGTTTTTTCTTTAAATACTCGCAACATTCTTCGGCACAGTTGCGGTACATGAGAGTTCACGTTTCTGATCTACCAACTCCACAAGAATGGGAAGATTGTGGCGGGCCCGGGGGGAATTGAACCCCCGACCCTCGGGTTAAAAGCCCGATGCTTTAGGCGTTGTTAAACTCTTCCTTGCTGAGCTACGGGCCCTCTTAGTTCTGAAAATCAGAGGTTAAATTAAGGGTTTCTATTTCCTCTTTCATGAAAAAACAAAAATTAACCCTCAATAAACGAGCAAAGAATTGGTTTCAATGCGGAGAGAAGCGTCTAGATTTCTTCGCCCCTAGCTTTCTCTAGATACTTAAGGGAGAAAGGCTTTATCTTCCTCTCTCCGTTTGTAGTCATAAGAAAGCTCTGTAGGTCTTGGAGGTTGTCAGCCCAGTCCACTCTCAAATTTGTAACGAAACTTGAGAAATCGGAGAAATTCTTATGAAAAGTTATCATTGCACAGTCCATTCCTATGCCTTCGCCTCCTGTCGCAAAAACAATGTTGGCATTTTTCATAATCCATCCCCGTGCCTTCTCATCTAATTCCGGTTGTTTCGTGCATTTAATGAATGTAAATGCCACGATTTCGAATCCAAGTTCTTCCCAGTCGGGTATAACAGTGTACTCTGCTATAGCCTTCTTTTCCAGCCTTTGCCTCATCCTAGTTATGGTTGGCTGAGAAACTCCTATGATTTTGGCGATTTCCCTATCGCTTCTCTTCGAATTCTTCATCAGCTCAAACAGAAGCTTGAGCATTCTTTTCTTCATCATGGCTACGAATTAATAATGCGTTCAAATATAAGAGTTATGCATAGCAAGCAGTTAAAAGATGTGACTTAAAATTAGCTTAAAAGCTGCTGTAGTTATCATTAGTGCATATACTGACCTAACGAATCATAAACATTGACCCTCTGCTTTCAACGCCTCTTTCAAAATCTTTATAGCACAATATTGAGAACACATTGAACACGTGTTTGGACTTTTCAATTTAATTCGGCTTCGAATTTTCTTAGCTTTCTCCTGATCCAAAGCATTTTCAATCTGTTTTCTCCAATCGAGGTTGGCTCGAGCTTTTGCCACGATGAAGTCACGGGCAGATGCTTTGGCCCCAAGTTTCACGATGTCAACGGCGTGAGCTGCTATTTTAGTAACTATCACTCCTTCCTTCACATCCTCTAATGTGGGAAGGCTTAAATGTTCGGCAGGTGTCAGATAGCACAGAAAATCGGCTCCTGCGAGACCGGCGAGGGTTCCTCCAATGGCTCCTACGATGTGGTCGTATCCTGGAGCTATTTCTGTAACAATCGGACCCAAAACGTAGAAGGGCGCGCCTTTGCATACGGATTTTTCAAGTTTAATGTTGGATTCTATTTGATCTAGCGGTACGTGCCCTGGCCCCTCAACTATAGCTTGCACTTCCGCTTTCCTCGCCCTTTCAACGAGTTCTCCGATGGTGAGGAGTTCTTGAATCTGCGACCAATCCGTGGCATCGAATATGCATCCTGGTCGAAGTCCATCTCCAAGGCTTAGGGCAAAGTCGTATTTCTTGGCAATTTCAAGGAGGTAGTCGTAGTTAGAGTATAGTGGGTTTTCTTTGTGGTGGTGGAGAATCCATGCGGCTAGGAAGGTGCCTCCTCGGCTTACAATTCCCATCAAACGAGGGTGTTTGGCTACTCTCTTGACTATTTGTTGGGTTACTCCACAGTGCACAGTCATGAAGTCGACGCCGTCTTTGGCGTGTTTTTCTATGGTATTAAAGATGTCGTCTTCGTTCATGTGGATGATTGCTCCTTTATCTTTGATGGTTTCGATGGCTGTTTGGTATATGGGCACGGTTCCGATAGGCACATTAACAGCCTTAAGTATCGCCTTACGTATTTCGTCTAGATCGCCACCTGTGCTAAGGTCCATAACCGTGTCTGCACCATAATTCACCGCAGTTTTTGCCTTCTCAACTTCCAAGTTCAAGTCGCACAAATCAGCTGAAGTGCCAACATTTGCGTTGATTTTGGTGCGTAACCCTTCGCCGATTCCTAGTGGAATAACGTTTTCGCGTTCCATGTTTATGGTTATAACCACTGTTCCAGCGGCTACTCGCCTGCAAATCTTCTTCGGCGACTCACCCTCTTCTTTGGCGACGATTCGCATATCTTCGGTTATTTGCCCCATTTTTGCGGCTTTCATTTGATTAACCATGCTCAGTTCAACCTTCCTCAATTTGTATTATCTTAATTGTTCGCATGAACGAGGAGGCGTGTGCGTTTAAAAAGCATTTCTGTTTGATAAATCGGAGAGACATTATTCATTGTAAATTGATCAGTTCTTGACTAAACTATGGAGTTAGAAAAGGCTAAAAAGTGAACTTTTCTCCCCCTGCAAAAATGCGCTCCAATGCACTGTTCAGATTAACCAGTCCCTCATTCGTTTTCGCGGAAACAGGTATCAAAACGAACCGCAATCCCAAACGATAAATGGCGTGCATCATGTCCCGACTAAGAAGACGCCTCGTTCCACTAAGTTTCTCTTCTATCACTGCTTCCAAGGCTTTGGGATTAGCAGACCACTCCACTATGCGATTAGCTTCTTCTGGGGGGAGGAGATCGCATTTTGAAAGTACATGCAACTGTGGAACAAAGAAACGGTTGTAAACAGCAGCTGAGAGGAACAAGTTCGACACGTAGTTGAGGGGATTAAAAGAGAAAACAGAATCAAAAAGATACACGATAGCCTTAGGTTCCTTCGTCAACTCATTTGCTATGTAGGGTCCGCTGGCCCTGAAAGCAAAAAGCTCCATTTGCCCAGGAGTGTCAACGAGAACCAAATCAGAACTAAGGTCTTCAATTTCTCTCCCAAGTCTTTCAGCCTCATCTGCAATAAGATCAGCAGCCATGAGTAGGGCTCCGTTGGGTCCAAGCCCATATTTCTCCATGAGTTCGTTGACGTTTATGTAGTCGCGGATATCGATGTCGGGCACGTATGGCAAAGTTAAGACGCCGGGATCCAAGTTCACGGTTGCCGTCTTCTGTTTTCCGACTTTGAGCCACTCGTTGACGGTAGCTGTGAGGAGAGATTTTCCTGAACCAGCTGTGCCGATTATAAAGACGATGAACATTCAAACACCTCTGTTACAAGCAATGTTGCTCGGACACTCGGATTTCCAATCATCACGTTTCAACTTCTAGCATGCGTCCCATCGCAACCTATGAGGTTAGGAAGAATTGGTCAAATAGGTTTTTCTATTCACCTTGATCAGACAATGTATCTTTCAGTTGCTTTCTCAAAATCTTTCACGATCTCTATGACGCGTTTTGGCACATCTATCGCGTCGAGCGGAATATCTTTTAAGAGAGACCAAGGTCCCATCTCTGCCAACTTTGTAGCTATGTGATCTTCGCCAAAAGATTCCCTAGAAATCTCATACACTAAGGGCCTAACTTGCGCTTCACTTGGGCGTCCTAAAGCGTGAAGATATTCATGGAGCAATAGGACGTAGACGAAAGCGTTTACCAAACGCTTAGACTTTGTAGCTACCTCAACAATATATACGAGCGCGCGATTCAACACTATGTTGTTGGTTCCTAAGGGATGGTACGCTCCTAGGCGGAGAGGAAGATCATCAAGAAACAACATCATTCCAACTCTACGTTCATCCAAAGAACTCTTAACCGTATCTTTTACTATCTCCCAAACTTCACCATACCCTTTTGCGTTTTCCAGTTTAGAACGATATTTCTTCATATCTTTTCATCGTGATATTCTTCACATTCTGCTATTTTTGGCTTTTCCGTCCTGTTAAGCAGAGTTTCTTCGACCATGCTAATTTTCTGTTTTAATAGGCCTAATTTTTCCACCCTTTTTCTGAATCAGTTCGGAAAGTTGAACGAACGCCTTGCTAACACGTTTTCTAGCAACTCCGGAGTTTTTGTCTGTGGTGGAAAAGTGTAACTCTATTCGAGAAATCCTTTCAGCTCCTTTTGGATGAGATTTTATGTAAACGTAAGGATTGTTGTGCATCACTTGATCAATGAGAGGAACAATCTCCGACTCTATAACCCCTGTAACTTCTATGTTTGTTTCAAAAAAAGTCACGTCGCCCGCAACGTGCTTCAGAAGAGATGCAACCGACTCGTCAAATATGGCTTTCATTTCAGAAGGAACTCCGGGAAGAGCCACTATAGTTGCGTCTTCGTGTTCCATGATTACGCCTGGCGCGGTTCCAATGGGATTAAACAAAGGCTTAGCTCCTTCTGGAAGCTTCGCCATCTTGACTCGAGGAGGAGTCAACTCAGACTTCATCTTATGCTCCTCCGCATACTTGCGATACTTTTCTTTAACCATCTTCAAGGCTTCCTCGTTAATTTCAAGTTTGCATTCCAACGCCTTAGCGATGCCTTCTAACGTTTTATCATCAAACGTGGGACCTAACCCTCCTGTGGTTATGAGGAAGCGGGGGTTACGTTGAATCGCTTCTCGTACAGCGCTGGATATTTCATCGACATTATCGCCCACAATCGTGATGCGACGTGTATTCAATCCGAGAGTCTTGGCTCGTTTGGCTAGCCACTGGGCATTTGTGTTCAAGGTCTTGCCTATTAGAAGCTCGTTTCCGACGCAGATGATTTCTATGGGCTGAGCCATATAAACACCTTAACTTAACTGGAACTCAACTCTAATTAATGAAGTTTGTACGATAATAACTGCTTTGCCCATAGGTAAACATCGATCAAAAAAGCTTGTTACCTAATGGTCGTCAAGACGCTATGTGTCTCGCCAACACTACTTTTTCTTTCCGAGCCACCACTTCAAATATTCTTTTCTTTCTTTCTGCCGCTGATCCTCTTCAGTTTCAAATTGTGGCCTCAGTTCTCGACGCAGTTCAATGAGTTCTTGATGCGTGAGAGAAAGTCCACAACTTTTGCACACATAGCGTTTCGTAGCGGAAATATATTGTAATTCACCGCCGCATTCAGGGCAATAGCGCATGGTATTCGCCTTTTTCTTTTTTACTCTGTCGAGTTATGATGTGGAAGTGTGAAAAATAGCTTTTGGTTTTGAACGAAAAATGAGTCATTTTTATGTTATGAAATTAGTTAATCCCGCCTCCTTGGCTAGTTCGATGGTGCGCTCTTTCTCCTTTCCCGTAAGCCTCCTTCGAAGCTCCGTTACTTCACGAGCTCTCCACTCGGGACGGTATTGAAACATCACGTTTGTGCGAACCCAAGTTCCAAGGTTTTGTGCGATCCAGTTCAGAGTATTCTTTGTGCAACACTTGAGGTGTCCCGGTAGGACTAAGACGCGGATGATGAGTTCTCCATATTTTTTGGCGTATAAATGGTTTCGAGTGCATGCTTCCCAGTAACTGGACGCGTTTGAAATTTTTTCGGCACATTCGTTTGATCCGTACTTGAAGTCTAGAAGATAAACGTCTGCGAATCCGGCTAGAAGTTTTGCTGTTTCTTCGCTGTAGTAGGAGTTGGAGTTCCAAACTACTGGAACGTTTACCTCAATGTGTTTGAAGGTTTCGAGCCACTGCTGAAGCCAAGGAGTAGGTTCTCCGCCAACGAGGTTAACGTTTCTGCAGCCCCCTCTACGTAGGCTTTCCACAGACTTAGCCAACTGCTTAGGTGAGAAAATTTCTCCTTTTTCGTACCATTGGGATATGGTCCAGTTTTGGCAGTGAAGACATCTTAGGGTGCAGCCTAACGTGAATATGGTTCCTGAGGGAACTAGTTCGGGTTCTTCGCCCATGTGTTCGAATATTGTTGAAACTGTGATTTGTGTTCCACACTTGCAGTATCCTAGTTCTCCGTTGAGTCTGTTGAAACCGCATCTTCGGGTGCAGAAGTGACATTCCTCAAGAATGCGATTGGCTATTTCAATCTTCAAATCGAGATAAGATTTTTTTGGGTTATCTAATTCTTCTAGGCGCTTTTGACGAGAATCGATCTCCTTTTCAAGGCGGTAAAATTCTTCGGTGAGTTGGTCGTGAATCTTCCACAGTTTTGTGAGTGAACTATTCTTGTTGAAGTTGGCTGGGATTTTTTTGGCGATCAGAAACTTAGCGGGCTTATCGTCTTCCATAACGTCAAAGTATCTAGCTAAACTTGTTCGAGCTTTTTTATCCCTTAAAACAGCCCTTGAGTCAGGTCTCCAGATCGCCCACATGGTGGTTTCGTCCATAGAAATTATGTGTGAACATTAATTTATAGAAGTCGGATTCGAGGCTTCAAGTTAACAGTATCGTTGTGGCGCAAGGTTTAAATATTACTTTTTGGTAAGTTACCGTTTGGTAAGTAACAGTGGTTGGATGCGTATGAAGCTAAGACTGTTACTGGCAAAGGACGACGAAATCCTTTTCGAAATACCCTTATCCATGGAAGATTGGCCAAAAGAACTCTTAGCACAGGAACTAGCTTCCTTTGAAAGGGAGTTCGATCAGTTCTCAAAGCTTTTCCATGCTTTGTCACATCGAACTCGGTTGAGGATGATGAACAGACTTTTTGAAGACGAAGACCTAACACTCGGCTTCGTTGACTTCATAAAAGACCTAGGCTTAAATCCCAAGATTGTTTGGGAAGGCACCAAAAAGCTACGTGAAGGAGGACTATTGGTGAAGTCCGACGACGGCAAGTATCAATGTTCAGATCTTGGACAAGCTGAGTTCTTGATGCTTAGCCTTGCTTTGAGGCGTTTGCTTCAGGTCTTAGAAGAATTGGAACAACTGTAGGGAGGTGAAATATTATGGCATATTCTGACGATTTTTTCCGCGACGCAGACTCTTACTTCAAAAAGCTCTCTGAGAGAATGTTCAAAGAGATGGAGGATATCGAGAAGGCTATTAGAAGCGGGAAGCTCCAGGGCGAATGGGAAGTCAAGCCCATCGAAAAACCCGGCGTGAAAGGATACGTTGCCCGCGGACGATTCCAACTCGGCGAACCGCTGACTTTGCCAAAGAATGCCGTAGACGAAGTTCGCGACCCGTTAACCGACGTCTTCGAAGACAAAGACAATGTGAAGCTTTACGTGGAGCTTCCAGGCGTTGAAAAGAACGACATTCAGCTCAACGTTACAGAAGGACGCGCAGAAGTCAAAGCCAAAAACTTTTACAAGGTCATAGACTTGCCAACGAGACACGTTGAATTCGAAAAGGCAACTGCCAACTACAAGAACGGCGTGCTAGAGGTACTGATACCGAAGACGAAAAAGACGGTGAAGGAAGAGAAAAAGAAAACCATAGAAATAGAGTAAGTGGATGTGCCAATGCAAACCGAAATCTACGACGTAGACTACAACGACTATGTCAATCTCGTAGGCACCGCCCACTTCACGAAGCGCAGCCTCTACGATGCCTATCAAGCAGTTGAAAGACTGCAGCCTACAGACCTTGCCATTGAACTGGATTTGAAACGCTTCAGGATTCTCAACGCCTCCTGTTGGGGGTGTCCTAGACATGGAAATTGCACGAACAAGTGTGAGTTCATCGGAGCAACCGAAGCCCTAGGAAACGTGGACGCTAACATATGGCTTATAGACATGTCTGAACGGGAGATAGGTCAAAGGATACAACGTTTGACGACTCCAACATGGATTTTCCGAGTAAGCCTTCCCTTCTTTTTTCAAGAAGACGAAATGACGAGACTTTGGGAGCAAGGCTATAAGGATGAAGTTGTCGACACCTATCAGAGAAGGTTGGAGAGGCTTCGGAAGAGGGCGCCAGCGGTTTGGCGAGTTTTAATCGACGAACGTAACACTATTATGGCGGCGAGGCTGGCATGGATAACCTCGAAACAATTGAGAAAGGATAGGAAACCGAAAATACTCACGTTTGTCGGAGCAGCGCATGTTGAAGGGATAAAAGAAATGCTCAGCAACCCCCTAACAATAAAAGGAAACCTCCATAAACTAGGTTTAACATTCACACCTCCAAATCTCATAAGAAGGATAAGCGTAAACACCAACTAACCAGAACAGACGACTCCATCAAAACCAGCTTTCTTAAACAATTTATTGTTGCAGGTTCTTTCCGTATAGAAGGGACGCGCGCACTTACACTCCTTGTTTATCTTCAGACGGAAACAGATTCTCTAAAAAGCTCAATGCTTGCTCGACAAACGTTGTGGTTTCAAATGAGACTGGTTTATACTTATGGCTTGCGTGGTCAAGCTTGTCACGCACAGTTTTAAGCGCCCGAGGAATCAATGTTTGAATATTTCTGCCTTCCTTTTCTTCTATTATCTTTGTAAGTCTGTCCAGTCTTCTATTGAACTCTTCTTTAGTAGATTCACCAAAATCTTCAAGTTTCTTATTGACTGCTGCCTCAATTAGGTTTACGGCACAAATGGTAACAGCCCAATTTTCGTCAATGCCAATTCCGGAAGCCTTAGACTTTTGGATTAAGTCGTTTAATAAAGGCAGCCCCCGACTTTTAGCTAATATATCGATAACTTTCTTCTGACTTTCTATTTCTCCGACCGCTTGATCATATAGGGATTTAGGCACCGTTTCTTCTGAGACTACAGATTCTAATTCTTTTACATATATCATTACTTCAGAAATCTTCTGAATACCCACACTTAATATCGAAAAGTAATTTCTCCAATTCTCGACATCATATAACTCGCTGAATTGATCGCTAACTCCTTCATCGATTTTCTCCAACTTGTCTGCGTAAGAGGGAAAAATTGCTTTAGCCCTACCGATAAAAGCCCCATACTTTCCGAGAAGATTGGAAACAGCAAGAACCACAGACTTATCTACTTCCTCCTTCGGGTAAACGCTAGTTTTCGTGGCGAAAGGTTGTCTAACCCGATAATATGGAGAAAACTCATTCATTTCACTCTTCAATCGTTCGATGCTTTCTTCAAGTTCGCGTATCGACAATTTGAAAACCTTCTCGACAATTTTGCTCTCTTATCAAATAACTCATTGATCAATAACTCTTAGATTAGCCTTTTGCGTGTGCATCACTTAATTTCTAAGAATAAAACAGAAGAAACGTCTAGGAAAAAAGGGAAGTTGTAGAAAATCGATCATACACCCTTTTTGTCTCTGTAGAGGAACCACCACCTTATTAGGCACAAGCAACCTTTTTGCTAACTATTATGAAAAAGGGAGCTTTGTTGCCATCTGGACGATTTCACGTCCACCCTAAGCTTCCATACAATTTTGTTTAATCTGTGCCGAAAGGTCGTAGAAGGCAACGATGTTGCCGTAATGCAGTTAAATTCTTATGCAATTTAGCCCTAGTAAACTGAGTGTTGATGACCGAGGGCACCGTTATGGGTAAATCATCTCAAATCTCTGGATTTTATAAGTTAACTCCTAAAGAAAGAGTACAACTCGTAAAGAAGTTTGCAGACCTAACCGACGAAGAAGTCAAGATTCTTCAGTCAACTGGCTCCTTAAAGCTGGAACTAGCCAACCGCATGATTGAAAACGTTATCGGCACAATCCCCATACCGCTCGGAATCGCCGTAAATTTTCTCATCAACAGAAGAGACTACCTGATACCCATGGCAATCGAAGAACCATCAGTGGTCGCTGCAGCCAGCTACGCCGCAAAAATGGCTAGATCAAAAGGAGGATTCTACACCAGCAGCACCGACCCCATAATGATCGGACAAATCCAAGCCGTGGACATAAAAAACCCATACGGAGCAAAAATGGCTATTCTAGCAGCGAAAAACGAGATTCTAAAAAAAGCCAATGAACAAGACCCCATGCTGGTTTCGGTTGGTGGCGGCGCCAAAGACCTAAATGTAAAAGTAATAGACACGAACACAGGACCCATGGTAATCACCGAACTCCATGTCGACTGCAGAGACGCCATGGGCGCCAACGCCGTGAACACCATGGCTGAGGCTGTGGCTCCCATGATTGAGAGAATAACTCACGGAAAAGTGTACATGAGAATAATCTCCAACCTAGCCGTCAAACGGTTGGCGCGAGCTTGGACCGTAATAGCAAAAGAAGAAGTGGGCGGAGAAGAAGTTGTCAACGGAATCGTGGAAGCCTACAACTTCGCAGCTGCAGACCCTTTTAGAGCCGCAACCCACAATAAAGGCATACTTAACGGCATAATCGGAGTTGTAATAGCCACAGGCAACGACCACCGCGCCGTAGAAGCGGGAGCCCACGCCTACGCCTCTAGATCAGGACATTACGGTCCACTGACGGTTTGGGAGAAAAACAAGGACGGCGACTTAGTGGGTTCAATTGAGTTGCCGATGGCTGTGGGAATCATAGGCGGCGCCACAAAGGTGCATCCCGTAGCTAAAGTAGCCTTGAAGATTCTGGGAGTAAAAACAGCCAACGAGCTTGGAGAAGTCATGGCTGCTGTAGGCTTGGCTCAAAACCTTGGTGCATTAAGAGCGTTGGCTCATGAGGGTATCCAGAGGGGACACATGTCTCTCCACGCTCGAAACATTGCAATCACAGCTGGAGCCACCGGAGAATTGATTGATCTAATTGTTGAAAAGATGGTTGAAGAACATAAAGTGAGAGTGGATAGGGCAAAGGAACTTGTAGAAAAGTACAAGAAAAGGGAAAAACCGTGATAGTGATTCCAGGTCCAGCGTCTCAAAACCTCGGTCGGAAAGTCGCTGACACGCTAAAGTCAAAGATTGTTTCCGTCATTTTCAAGACCTTCCCCGACGGAGAGTCCTATCTTCGACTTGACGGCAACGTAAAGGGCGAAGAAGTGGTGATTGTTCAGACCACTGGACCACCACAAAACATGCATATTATGCAGCTTTTTCTGATGATCGATGCAGCAAAGAATCTAGGAGCTAAGAGTGTAACAGCCGTAGTTCCGTATCTGGCTTATGCCCGACAAGACAAGAGGTTTTTGCCAGGCGAAGCAATTAGCATCGAAACCTTCATCAAACTTATCGAAGCATCTGGAACTGACCGATTTCTAACAGTAAACATCCATGAAGAAGACGTTTTAAATAAATTCAACGTTCCAGCAGAAAACCTGTCAGCCATAACTTTACTGGCAGAACATTTCAAGAACAAGGGATTAGCTGGAGCGTTTTCGCTGTCTCCGGATAAGGGTGCGCTAGAGCTGGCGAAGGAGGCTGACAAGGTTCTTGACGGTGGCTGCGGTTGGCTACAGAAGAAGAGAGACCGTTTGACAGGAGAGATTCGTGTGGAAGAGAAACGATTTAACGTTGAAGGAAGGGATGTGATCGTTTTTGACGATATCATTAGCACTGGGGGAACCATATCCGCTGCCGTAAAGATGTTGAAGAAGCAAAGAGCGAAGAGAGTCTACGCTACTTGTGTCCATCCATTATTAGTCGGCGAAGCACAAAGGAAGATCGTGCAAGGCGGAGCCGAAAAAATTGTTGGCACCGACTGTGTTTCCAGCCCCGTGAGCGTGGTTTCGGTTGCTCCATTAATCGCAAAAGCCCTAGCCAAAATAGGAGCCTAAAGGTGGCTAAACTTTTCTTTCTGGTTTCAGGTGAACACTCAACCCTACCGTTTTCTGAGTTAAGATCAATCTTACAGGCTGAAGGTCATAGCTATAGAATTTTGGAGAGTTTAACTCAAGTTCTGCGCGTTGAGGCTAGTGTTGACATTGTGAAATCCGTTGCGTTTAGGTCTGCTATGACGCGAGTCTGCTGTTTCGAATTATTTAGCTGCGACGCCGTCCTCGCTGAAATCCTAGAGAAAATGCGTTCAGCATCTCTAGAGGGCTTTATTGAACAAGGTGAAAGTTTTGCTGTTCGAGTGAGAAGGATAAAGAGCGCTACTCCCCATCTTATCGGTGTCGAACTAGAACGCAAGCTTGGGGAGCTGGTTCTAAACAAGGCTAAAAAGACGAAAGTGAACTTGACGGCTCCTCAAAAAACTTTTTTCGGAATCCTAACTGACAACCGGTTCATCTTCGGATTAAAGATAGCTGAAATCTCGCCAAAGCCCTTTGTTGAAAGGCGACCCAGAAAACGGCCCTTTTTCCACCCAACAGCCATGCCCGCGAAGCTTGCGAGGTGCATGATTAACCTAGCTCAACCCAAGAAGGGTGATTTAGTGGTGGATCCCTTTTGTGGAACCGCTGGCATACTTGTGGAGGCTTGGCTTATAGGATGCCATGTGGCAGGATTTGACGTGCAATCTCGTATGGTCCGGGGAAGTCTACAAAACCTTCTACACTATGGTGTAAAACCAAGGGGAATGGCTGTGGCGGACGCTCGCCATCTTCCAGTAGCTAAGGTTGACTGCATTGTTACAGATCCTCCTTACGGTAGATCAGCAACCACGCTTGGCTGGGATACCCGACAAATAGTTGAAGATTTTCTATCAACAATCGGGGACATGCTTCCAAGGGGGAGAAGAATCTGCATGGCGTCTCCAAAATCCGTAAGAATAGGCAAGATTGGTGAAGAGTTAGGTTTCAAACATGTAGAATCACATTTTGTGTACGTGCACAGAAGCCTAACAAGAGAAATAGCCATCTTTGCTAAAGAATAGCCGCAACTGTTGGCGAGAATGTTGGGAGTATTTAAAGAAAAAACTAGGGGGTCTACATCAGACGCTGCGCAAACTGGTTTTTGGGAATTTTGATTTCAACATTCCGCCGTTATCATGCTATGTTCGCAGTTGCCATTTTCATGTTGAAAACTATGTTAAAAAATTATAGGAGAGTCTACACAGAGGCAGTCTTGATTTTACTTCTCTATTCCGACCGTCTTCCAGAGAGCTTGAAACGAACGTGCCCGTTTTTTCCAATCAAACTATTTTTTAAGTTTTTCAAGGAAATCGTGACGTTGAGCCAAAACTGAAAGGGCTTTCGCGGCTCTCTTCGGTGTTGGGTAAACAGGTAGTCCCTTTTTTGTCCAAGGAGTAGTGTCTAGCCCCTTAGTTGGGTGGGGCGGCACGCAGACAATTGGTTTCCCAACTTTCTCCCTAGTCTTTGCCAACACTGAAAGATAGTTTTCGCCGTATGGTTCGTAGGAGAAGATCATAAAGGCGTCAACGGCTTCAGACATGATTTCAATCATCTGCGGGTGAATACTAGGCGCTTGCCCCAAGGGAAGCCACACAGTGTCCACCGGGTTAGAAACCCCTGAAAAAGGGGGAATCACCCCTCTCAAAAGATCTTTTAGCTCCAGTCGAGTCTCCTCCGGCAAATTTGCAACCGTAAGGCCAAGGTTTTCGCAGGCGTCTGCGGCGGCAACTCCGGCGCCTCCGGCTCCAACTATTATTCCAACATTGTTTCCCTTCGGCAAATATGGAGATTTAAAAGCTATTAGTATGTCAAGTAGTTCCTCAATTCCTTGCGCTGTGATGATTCCTGCTTGCTTGAAGGCGGTTTCGTGAATTATGTGGTCGCCTGCCAAAGACCCTGTGTGGGACGATATGGCTTTGGTTCCAGCTACTGTGCTTCCAGCCTTCCAGATTACGATGGGCTTCTTCCTTGAAACTTTCTTCGCCACATCGATGAAGTCTCGTCCCTTTTTCACTCCTTCGATGTATGCAGAAATAATGTTTGTCTTAGGGTCTGAACCAAGATATTCGATGAAGTCAACAAATGTTAGGTCGGACTGGTTTCCAATGCTTAAAACTTTGCTGAAGCGGATTCCCCGTTCATAGCCTATGAGCATAACGTGCTCACAAACCCATCCGCTTTGAGCAATATGGGCAACGTCTCCACTTTCTTCAGTTAACCCTCCAATGTAGGGAACAACCGTATTGATACCTGATTCTGGACAGTAGATGCCCATACAGTTTGGGCCAATGATACGGGACCCTCCTATTCTGGCAGTTTGCATCATCTTTTCTTCTATTTCCTTTCCTTCAGCTCCCATTTCCCCAAAGCCAGCGGCATGAGCCACAATGAACTTCGCTCCTTTTTTTGAACAATCTTCAACGGCTTTTGGCGTAGCCGAGGCGGGTATCGCAATTATTGCCAAATCGATTTCCTTTGGAACATCCAACACGCTTGGATACACCTTGAAGCCTCGAAGTTCTCCACCTCTTGGATTGACTAGGAACAACTCGCTTTTCAATCCGCAGTCAATAAAGCTGCTTAGAAACATTCCTCCGGATTTCAATTCGTTTTCCGAGGCGCCAATTAAAGCCACTGTTCTCGGATTAAAAACTAAATCCAACGACGCGGATTTCATCTTATTCCCATATCCTTATGTTTAGTTGAGAGACGAATCAAGATACACCATTTCTAATAAAAGTAACGAACTTAGGAGGAGTACCCATAAAACGGCACACAATATATTTTATAGGGGCGCGCAAAAGGTTGACTGATTTAAGTGTGATATTTCTCGGAACTGCTGGAAGCATTCCAACTATTCAAAGAGGGTTGCCAGCCATCGCAATTCGACGAAAAAACGAACTCTTCATGTTCGACTGCGGTGAAGGTATCCAGAGACAGATGATTCAAGCGAGCGTAGGCTTCCATCGAAAAACAAAGGTTTTCGTCACCCACATGCACGGAGACCACATGCTTGGTTTGCCTGGGCTTTTCCAAACCATGTCTCTACTGGATAGAGAAAGGAAACTGGAGGTATACGGACCAACAGGAATCATAGCATTTGTGGAAGCAATAAAGCAAACAGTTCATTTCGGCCTCACCTTTCCAATCGAAGTCTCCGAAATAAAAGAAGCCGGAGTCGTATGCGCGGGAAAAGAATATGAAGTGCATGCCGCATGGGCTGACCACGTGACTCCCAGCTTAGCTTACGCTTTAATAGAGAAGCCTCGACCGGGAAAGTTTCATCCAGAGAAGGCCAAGTCTCTCGGAGTTCCTGAGGGACCATTATGGTCAAAGCTTCAACATGGTTTGGTAGTTAAGCTTTCAGATAAACGAATTGTAAGGCCGGAAGATGTTTTGGGACCCCCTCGTCCTGGAAGGAAGATCGTATATACGGGAGACACTAGACCGTCAAAGAATCTTGTGAAATTTGCTGAGAACGCAGATTTGTTGATTCACGAAGCTACCTTTGACGACGAATTATGGGAAAAAGCTCGTGAAGACGGTCACTCCACGCCTAGTCAAGCAGCGGAGACCGCGAAAAAAGCGGGGGCAAAATGGCTGGTTTTAACTCACATAAGCGCACGGTACAAAGACCCAAGTCAATTGCTGGAACAAGCAAGGAAGATTTTCCCTCAGGCGGATGTAGCTGAAGATTTTATGAAGATAGATCTTCCTCTCTTGGAAGCTTAAGCAAAAAATTTGCGTAGCCTTTGAATGCTTTCTTCTACGTTTTCTATGGATTCCAACATGATGACTTTATCATATTCAGCCTTCTTGATCTCTTTCGCAACACTTTCCCAATCGATGTTTCCGTATCCTATTCCAAGATGCAAGTCATGGGCTCCATCGTTGTCGCTCACATGCATGTGGACGATCTTTTCAGAAAAATTCCTAATGAAATCTTGAATTTGATTATTCAAGTTGGCGTGCGCTACGTCAAGCACCATTCCTATGTCATCGTTAAGTTCATCGTAGAAACGGGAAAAGTCTTGCACGTTTTTCATAACAAAAGGAAACGACTCTGGAACATTCTCAATGGCTATTTCAACACCCTCTTTTATGCCAATCTTCAACAAAGTGCGTACAGAGTCTAAATTCAGCTGCCAATCCCGTCCAGGATAAAAGTGACTGACACCAGTTTGTAAGCCAGGGTGAAACAACCACAATTGACAATCGAGTTGACCAGCGTAAAAAATGGATTTTTCTAGGCGTTTCAAAATGGTGCGCCGCAAAACTGGAGTGGGAACCGCTATGTTTATTCCTGCAAAAGGTGCGTGAACTACCAAGTTCAAATCGTGTGCTTCAGCCACCTTTTTTAAGCTTTTAACCCGCCTGCTGTTAAGGGTGTGCAAGCCCTCGTCAACGATCTCTACGTGGCTTACGTCAAATTCGCGAAGGTGTTTCAAGAGGGAGGGAAAAGGTTCTCCGAGACAGAAGAGCATGGATAAACCAATCTCTGGTTTGGGCACGTTGACCACGACGAACATGTTTATCTTTTTTACTCAAAGAGAAAGTTTCTCTTAGCGAACAGAGCTAATAAACGCTTTGGAAAACCGCACTGTTATGTTGTTTTTGGCGCAAGCCATTCAATGAGTTCTCGTGGGTTGTCGCAGCGGATTTGAACTTTGATGGGTCCTAAAGGAGATTCTGCAATGGGTTTTGAAAAGGAAACGTGTCCTGCGTGGGCGACTTGCTTGTTCAAATAGAAAACTATAGATTTCTTGTCTAGTCCACCAAATAAAACGCCTCTGGCAGCGTCACGAATCCTATCCCTGCGAAGCAGATTATAGAGCTTTGTGAGCCCGTCGATACCCTTAGCTTTCGCTGTAAGTAAGTTTCCCGAGCCTTTGGGTTTAACTTCAAACTCCACACTTCCAAAGATGTTTTCCACAGCCCTCTTAACATTCTCCACGTCCTCCGTGGGTTTAACTTCAACCTCCACGTGAACGTTTACTTCATCCATTTTCCCAGCACCTCCTTCAGTACCTCCTGCGTTTTCCTTTTCAATTGAACCTTTGTCTCTTCGTTAATGATCATGTAATCAGCAGTTGCAATGGCTGCTCCTATGCCGACGCCAAGTTCTCGCAAGTCCCGTTCCATAAAGGTTTCCCAAACCTTAGGGTCGTCGCTTCGCTTTCTTTGAAATAGACGTCGGAACCTTGTCTCAGGCGATGCGTGGATGGCAATTAAAGTGAAGGTGGGAAAGTTTTTCTTGAACTCGTCTACTTCATTTAGGCTCCGGATGCCTTCGACAACAACGACTTTCTCATTTGCCTTCTCCATTTTTGGGATGCATCGTTTGGCTACTGCAGCTGGTCCTTCCTCTTTTCTAAGTTTGAGCATAACCTTGCCTAGATTTTCCGGTGTTGGTTCAAGCTTTCTTCGTTTGGCTTCCTCCCTAATTTCGTCTCCCATAACCACTACAGGGTAGCCAATTTTCTGAAGGGTCTCTCTGACAGTACCTTTTCCAGAGCCAGGCATTCCAGCAACGCCCACGACAATTCTTTCCTTCATTGTAGCGCCATCTCTCTACGCAACGCTTCTATACCGTATAACATTTCAGTTAAAAGTTATTAAAATGGTGTGTGTGAAAGAATATAATTAGAATAAGCTTGCGAGAATTAGCAAGAGGGCTTGTCATGTCGGAGACTATTCGAAGTTTCATCGCTTTCGACATCGAAAATGAACTGGTGGTTAGAAGACTGTCTGAGGTTCAAGGCATGCTTGTTAATACAGGTGCCAATTTGAAACTGGTTAAGCCTCAAAACATTCACGTAACCATGCGATTCCTAGGAAACATATCCCTACCCATGGTTGACTTGATTCATGAAGAGATGAAACAAATTTCCTTCACTCCATTTAACATAGAACTTAAAGGCTTAGGCGCTTTTCCAAGTTTAAGATACGCCCGTGTTATTTGGGTCGGAATCCAGAAGGGCAGCGACGAGCTTGAAAACATTTTTAATCAGTTAGAACCTCGCCTCAGAAGGCTAGGCTTCAAACCAGACAGTAAAGGCTTTAGCCCTCACCTAACGATCGCTCGCGTAAGAACGGGAAGACATAAAGCCGAACTTGCCAGATGTGTCGAGGACACAGCAGATTACGAGTCTGGCGTCATTAATGCTGACTGTTTAAGGCTTAAAAAAAGCGTTTTAACACCGAAAGGTCCAATATATACGACTTTGAGAGAGGTTTGTGGCGGCTGAAAATGACCTCACTTCTTGAAGAGACCTGTTCCGAAGTTCTGAAGAGGGTTACCCCAAACCGTAGAGAAAAAGAGCATGTTCTCACGTTAGCCAAAACGTTGACTGAAAAGGTGAAAGAGGCAGCAAAGGAGGCAAGAGTAGAAGCTGAGGTTCGGGTGGAAGGCTCTGTTGCGAAGAACACATGGCTCAGCGAGGAACCGGATATCGATATCTTTATGCGCGTGCCAACCACCATGCCCCGTGAAGCCTTCGGAACCGTCTGCCTAAAAATTGCAAGAAAAGCAACTGAGGGCTTAGAGCAGATTGAAAGATTTGCGGAACATCCCTATCTGGAGGCCATAATTGATAACGTTCGTAAAGTTCGAGTAAACATCGTGCCATGTTATCGAGTAAAACAGGGTGAATGGATCAGCGCTACGGATCGAACTCCTTTCCACACAGACTATGTTAAGCCTCTATTAGACGAACAGAAGTGTGGAGAGGTTAGGCTTTTAAAAAGTTTAATGAAAGGCGTGGGCGTTTACGGAGCAGAAATAAAAGTTGGAGGCTTCAGCGGATACCTTTGCGAACTTCTAATCCTCAACTACGGATCTTTCGTTGAAGTTTTGAAATCAGTTGCAGACTGGAAAGAAAAAACAATCATCGATTACGAGAGCTATTATAAAGGAATAGAGAAAGAAGCAGAAAAAATTTTTGAAGAACCGCTCGTAATAGTGGATCCGGTAGACAAGGGAAGAAACGCTGCGGCTGCTGTTAGAAAAGAAAGATTAGACGAGTTTGTTGCCGCAGCCAGAGCGTTTCTCAAGACTTCTCACATGAAATTCTTTTATCCGCAGGATGTAGAAGCCCTAGACGCCAAAAGGATTGTTCGCATCATCAAAGCTCGTGGATCAACCATCGTGTTTGTGAAATTTGGAAAAGTCGGCGCGGTGCCGGATGTTCTTTGGGGGCAACTCTACAAGTCTCAGAGGTCGTTGCGAAAAATGCTTCAACAACACGACTTCCATGTTTTGCGTGACTGTGTGTGGAGCAATGAAAAAAACTTGAACGTGTTCATATTTGAGGTGGAAAGTCGTTTTCTTCCGCTTATAAGAAAGCATCTTGGTCCGCCTCTTAGGAAGAAGGTGGAGTGTGAGAAGTTTTTGCGAAAGCATCTTGGAGCGGTGCATACGGTTTCTGGACCGCGGGTGGAAGCAGGGCGTTGGGTGGTTGAAATAAAAAGGAAACACATTGATGTGTTGGATTTGCTGCTTGAAAAGTTGGGGGACGGCGGAAGGCGTGTTGGCGTAGCTGAATTGGTTTCTAAAGCTGTCGCTAACTCGGTGGAAGTTTTAGTTAACGAGGATGTTTTGAAACTGTATTCGTCTAGCCGCGAGTTCGCGAAGTTTCTGACAGAATATCTTGAAGGAAAGCCTAGATGGCTTATGTAAACCGGTTTTGTTACGAGAAGATTTTTGGAGATGTTTTCGATTATGCTCAATTATGTTTTTGAGAAGTTATTCTTGGTCAGATTCTGAATATGGATGAAGAAGTCTTAGTTGTATTTTTAGGTTTTAAGATATAAAGGAAATCTTAAATATTACGACATAATATACTTATATGATGATGCTCTTACTATCTGTCTGAAGATAAGTGAGTGGAAAGTTCAAATGATTCAAAACAAGGACAAAAACAAACCGCGACATCAAAACATAGAGAAAAAGCAATTCCACTTTAGTTCCTCAACAGTGAGCCCCTCATTTTTCTCTCTCCCTCCACTCACTTATCAATTCCAAAATCTAAGTCCAGCCGAGGAGGTGAAAAGCTAAATGAGGAGATTGCTGAAGAACCGTTTGGCTTTGAGTACTGTAGTAACAACTTTGATAATTCTAGTGGTTTCAGTTTTGCTTGCGGGTGTGGTCACCTACTTTGCCATCAACGTAACAAGCACACGAGTACAGGAAGAAAGCGTGCATATAACAAAACATCATGTATGGCACAACAGCTCCAGTGGGGTGTCACTTGCCTCTCTGCTTGTGATTAACACGGGCGGTAGGGACATAGTATTAGACAAAATAAGCGTTAGGGGACAAGTATGTCCTTGGAACGACACAGGAAATACCGGAGCAAGTACAGATAAATTCGTCCTATATGTGACGACAAACAATCCAGTGTCTGCTGATTTGGAGTTTACACAAGTCTTTAAGTCCACCTATAATTCCACACAAAACCAACTTACAATAGGTGATACAGCGTACAATTTCACTGTGGCACCAGATGACTTGGTTCTGGGGTCAGGCTATTCGATGATAATTTACATGGTGAACCCTGACAGCATTTCGATTAACGACATAGGCTTAACAGTCAGCATAGAGCTTTTCACGGCTCAAGCAATGTACTATAGAGAAGCCAACGTGCAAGCAAAATCATAAAATTTTCCTCCCTTTTTTTCGGAGTCCCGTTTCATTAAGGAAATTAACGTTATTCTATGATTCATATAGACTATGTGTAGTGCTGTTCTACACACAAAATATGATATTAAAACTTCGGCTTACCCGTTTGCCGGAGATAAAAAATGAGGGGATTACTAAAGAATCGGTTGGCTTTGAGTACTGTAGTAACAACTTTGATAATTCTAGTGGTTTCAGTTTTGCTTGCGGGTGTGGTCACCTACTTTGCCATCAACGTAACAAGCACACGGGTGCAAGAGGAAAATCTGCATTTGACTAAACAGCACGTATGGTACAACACCAGCGGTACGTCATCCCAAGCAGCTATTCTGGTGATTAACACGGGTGGCCGAGACGTCGTAATAGACAAGATCACTGTTCGAGGGCAAGAATGTGTATGGACAAGCGTTTATTATAACATAACGTCTAGTCCGCCTACAGGTGACTTAATATACGTTTCAAGTCTAGCAGCAGGTGTAAAAGACGTAACCAGCAGCGAGAACGCAACACTCACCGCGGGCGAGAGCGGCAAAGACTTAACTCTGGACTCAGGCAATAGCATGATAATTTACATAAGTTCGCCTGACAGCATTTCAGTGAATGACGTAGGCCTAACAGTCGCCATAACCATCTACACGTCGCAAGCCATGTATTACAAAGAAGCCAACGTTGAAGGCACTGCTTAGAGGCGATGACAATGAGGAACTTGTTGAAAAATAGGTTGGCTTTGAGTACTGTAGTAACAACTTTGATAATTCTAGTGGTTTCGGTTTTGCTTGCGGGTGTGGTCACCTACTTTGCCATCAACGTAACAAGCACACGGGTACAGGAAGAGAGCTTGCACTTGACAAAGCAGCACGTATGGTATCAGAGCAGCGCCTCATATTCCGAAGCAGCTATTCTGGTGATTAACACGGGTGGCCGAGACGTCGTACTAGACAAGATCACTGTTCGAGGGCAAGAATGTGCCTGGGAAAACGTTTTCTTTGATATAACGAATAGTCCGCCTACGGATGACTTAAGCTTCCTTGCGAGCGCCAGTGTAGACAAAGGTTTAACCTTTATGACCAGCTACGAATTCGAAAATAGCACCGACACCGACGGCGACATCGTTCTGACATCAGGCAATAGCATCATAATTTACATAAAGAGTCCTGACAGCATCTCAGTGAACGACATAGGCCTAACAGTCGCCATAACCATCTACACGTCGCAAGCTATGTACTACAAAGAATGCAACGTTGAAACTTCTAGCTAAAGCCACAAAATCTCCCTTTTTTTCTTTTTTAAAATGAGCATAATGTGTAGTACTGTTCTACACACAAACCGTCTTATCCATTTTAACAAAGACGAAGCTTTCAAAATAACAAGCCACAGAGGAAGGAAGACTGAAAAATGCACATTAAAAAAGCAAACCGGTCTTCCCGTGCCAAGTCTAAAACGAATAAAGTGAAAAAAATGACTTCAAAAACGCTTAAACAAAAAATAGTAAGATTTCGCCTTTCAAATAAAGCCTTGGCTATTCCCGTCACCTTTTTTATGTTATTCGTTTCCTTATTCGCCATAGTATCAGTTACATATTACTTTGCAGTTTCGAAAGTTAACACCAAAAGCCAAACCCTCAAAATTTCAGTTGCAAAGCAAAACACGGATTCTCTTGAAGAGATCTTACAATTTGTTGTTTGGCAACCAGGTTCTTCCAAAACTTTTGAGTTTGACGATTGCGGTGGAACATTAAAAACCGAACCTTCTGCAAACCGTTTGCTCATAAACATCACAGACAACATAAACATCGCTGATGTTGTTTTTAACGCATCAGTCGGCGGAGTCATATATGAACTGCCATATTCTGAATCAGCTGACACTGGACTTTACTTGAAAGGCGACAGCCGAGTTGTTGTGAACCAAAGCGGCTCAATTATGACGCAACTTTACATAGAAAACGGTGAAGAACACCCTGAAATCGTGCTTCGTTACCGCCCCATGGTTTCTTCAGTTGTTTTGGGAACTGAGAATGGCAAACCCGTTAACAATGTGCGTATATACATTGTGAATTTGAATTCTTCGCAAAACCTTGAGTTGATGGGAAAAATTCCGTTAAAAATTTCATGTTTAAACGTCGAAACCAGCATTAACAGTTACAATGTTTCATATTCACTGAACGCCCTAATTGTGAAAATAAGTCTCGACGGACTACAGGGACAAGTCTCTGTTCCCATTTCAAGCAACGTTGACGGCGCCATAATCAACGTCGAATTGGTTGTTTGCAACATCAAAACTGAATGGTGGGAGAGATAAAGCGATGCCTTCAATAATTCCAAACTACGTTTACACGTTTTTCGCCCTAGCAATTGTAGGCACGTTACTAATTTCTACTTTCACCGCTTTCGCCGTTTCTATAAGGCAAGATGTCAAAAAAGAACAAATCAAAAACTTACTAGAGTACACAGCTGCGGAAAGCTGCGAGCTTATCTCAACAGCCATGACGAACAATTCAACAATAACCGTTAAGCTGAATATGCCTTCTCTTGTCAGTAACCAAAGATACTGGATTCAACTTAGAAACGATTCTTCGCTGGCTTGGGTTGAAGGTGGCTTCGGAACCAACCCCGTCCAAACCGAACTATACGTATCCTTACCTGGAATCGTCTCTGCTTCAGGTCTATACATCGGCGGTTACGGTATCGCTGTGCTGGAATGCCAAGTTAACGGAACAACAACCTGTTTAAACCTTTCCGGAGGCTCATGAAAAATGAAAAATTCTAAAAGCAAAAGTAAAAAGAAAAACAAAGAAAAAATTTCCGAAGAGGAATTGATTGGGCAATTAGGGCTTCGCCGCTGGGGAATACCTGAAGGCTACACAGAGATAGAAACTTACCCGTTAAAGCCTCCATTCTCGTACGCTTGTACAGCTCAAAACGAAGACACGGCAGAACATCTCTACGTTGTTGACGAGCTACCTTTAACAAAAGAGGAAAGGAAAGCCTACAAAAGGTTAAGAAACATCCTGGAATACGAGTTAAAGGCCCCTGAACCCGAGGAAACCCTTGCCGAATCTTTCCATAAGCAAGTTCCGGTAATATTAGCAAATCATCAGAAAGCGTTTGAAGGAATTCCTCAAATTGGAATTCGTAGGATTTTGTATTACCTTGAAAGGGACTTGATAGGCTACGGTAGAATAGACGGTTTCATGTTTGATCCTTACGTTGAGGACGTAAGCTGTAGTGGGGTGAACAGGCCAATTTACCTGTGGCACAGAAAATACGAAAATATAAAAACGAACGTTGTTTTTCGAGATGAGGAGGAACTAGACGATTTTATTATGAAAATTGTGCATAGAGCGGGAAAACACGTCAGCATAGCCTATCCAATTGTTGACCTAACTCTGCCTAGAAAACATCGACTAGCTGTCTCATTTGGTAGGGAAACAACCCCTGCTGGAACAAGTTTTACAATAAGGAAGTTCAGAGAAGACCCCTTTACAATAATCGACTTAATAGAGAATGAAACAATTGACGAGACAATTGCGGCTTATCTCTGGCTTCTAATGGAGAACAAGATGTCGGTTATGATTGTTGGAGCTACGGGCGCCGGAAAAACAACCGCTTTAAACGCTATTGCATGCCTAACAAAGCCTGACTACAAGATAATATCAATTGAAGAAGTTGCGGAAATTAACTTGCCGCATGAAAACTGGACTTCAACTATTGCAAGGCCGGGATTTGGCGGTGATAAGCAAGGAGAAATTACACTTTACGATTTGATTAAGGCAGCTGTCAGGCACCGTCCAGACCTAGTAATTGTTGGCGAGGTCAGAGGCGAAGAAGCCTATGTGCTTTTTCAAGCGCTTGCAACAGGTCACGGCGGCCTCTGCACCATACATGCTGAAGATGTAGAAACAACCATTAAGCGTTTAACTCAACCCCCAATGAACATTCCATCTTCAATACTTTCATTGATGAACTGCATTATAGTTGTTAAGCACGTGAGGCCTCCTGCTTTTCTGGAGTCTGGACGTGTACTCTCCAGCCGAAAATTCGTGCGTGCAGCCGAAATAAAGGATGCGAATGTCATTCACGATGTCTTTTTGTGGAACCCTTCAATGGATACTTTCCAACAAGACCTTAAAGGAAGCTATTTGCTCTCAAAAACCGCTAAGGATCTTGATGTCCCGCTTGATGTGCTGTTTGAAGAACTAGAAAAGCGCAAGCAAATACTGCTAGAAATGGTTGAACACAATATACGCGACTTCAGAAGCGTAAGTAGAGCCTTAAGCCGTTACTACAAAAACCCGCGTTTAGTGAAAGAGGAATTCTTTGAAAAAAGATGAAGCATGGTGAACCTGAAATGCAATCGTCTAAGGGTTTTCTGGGTAAAGTTCTTGGTCGAATAACTAAAACAGCGAGCGAGGAGACGGAAGAAATAGAACGTGAATTACCCTTCGCAGTTATGCTGTTCACTTTGATGGCTACCAGTGGTGTGTCTCTTTATGAAAGCTGGAAAAGAATGCGGAAATTAAGCCTACTGCCAAGATTTCGGAAGGAAGCAGAAGAAGTTGTTAGACAAGTCGAGGTTTTAGGAAAGGACCCCCTAACGGCTATGTATGATAGGGCTGAAAAAACCAACTCGAAGATTTATAGAGACTTTCTATCTGGTTTTGTATCCTCGATTAAAAGCGGCGGCAAAATAGCCGACTATATGCGAAGTAAGCTTAGGTCAATTTTTGAGCTGAGAAGCAACGCCATGGTGCGTTTAACTGAGAAAATTGCAACTTTGGTTGAAGCTTATGCAGTTATGTTGATAGTAACCTTATGCGTCTACATACTTTACGTTGTACTTTCCTCAACATCCATGATGGAACTCCTAGCAAAAACTTCTCTTCCAACCTCGCCTTACATGGCTTATCTAGTCACTTTCTTTGTTATGCCCCTAATCTCCTTCATATTCATGCTTGTCGCCCATAACTTTCAAGGAAGCACCCTTCTTAATTTAAAAGACGTATACAAAAGGGCTTTAATTCCAATGGCAGCAGTTAGTGGATTGCTGTGCGCTTTCGCTTTTGTTCCATCCTTATCGGAGTTGGCCCATTCTTTCGGGTGGCCTGCACTGCTTACCATAGGCCTAACAATAATGTCTCTGCCGCCCGCCATCTACTACTACAAAATCGCAAAAGTAAACTATAATGCTGAAGACTCTTTGCCAAGTTTTCTTAGAGACGTTACTGAATCCCAAAAAATTGGGCTTTCACCAGAAAAAAGCATAATTCATGCAACAAAACGCAGGGACTATGGACGCTTCTCTCAGTTCTTGGATTTGATTCGCGGCCAGATTGAATGGGGTGTTTCGTTAAAAAGAATATTTGAAAACTTTAGTCAGAAAATCCGAAGCTGGCTTGTTCTTGTGAATTTTATGATGATGATTGAGACTATAGAGATTGGCGGAGGTCCTGCACGTGCTTTAGAAATATTGTCAGAGTACAGCGAAAAGGAACATGAAGTTCAAGTTAACAAGCGGGCGTTGCTTAGGCCCTACGTTATACTTGCTTTTGTGTGGAGCGTACTTATCGCCTTAACGACAACCATAGTGGCTATGACGGTATACATCTTAACCCAACTTGCAACTCCAAGCCTCTCAATAGCCATAGCTTCATCTCTTCAAAGCCAGATAGAAGTTTTCTCTTTAGGAATAATTTTGCAATGTTGGATTTCAGGATTTTTCATAGGAAAAATTAGCGAAGGGAACTTTGCGGCTGGCTTCAAATACTCGGCTCTCTTGGCCATAACTGCCTACATATCGCTTTTTCTTTCGCAGAACTTCTTCTGGAGCGCTTTCGGAATGTCCGCAGCAGGCTGAACAAGAAGGTGAATGCAACATGCCAGCAACTTCGATTGATACGTTCTTTGCGTGTTCGCTAATCGTTGCCGTAGTAATAGTGTCCATGGGTACGACTGCAAAAATTCTTACTCCCTACATGAACAGTCTGGAAGATCTAAACGAAGAAGAATATTTGAGGAAAATAGCTGAATACGCCATATTGAACTCTGGAAGCCCAGCGAATTGGGGCGAAAATCAAACTGTAACTCCGGAAGCGTTCGGTTTAGCTAAAAACGGCTCTTTAACCCCTTACGAACTTGATGTAGACAAAATTTGTAGGCTTAACAGTCAAAACGCTTACGCTCTAACCTATCTTGACATTTTGGAGGCATTAAAACTGAAGAAGGTAGCACTTAGAATTGCCGTTTCACAGTTGATGAATGTTTCTATTGCTCTCACTTCAAATGAGACCGTTGGAGATTCGACTAGATATTCGTTTGAGGTTTCTGTTAGCCGCGACGGAACACCCATCGCTGTTACGTTGCACTCTTATGTATTCGCTACAAACTTTCTTAACGACACGTATTCCAGCACTTCAAGCGCTGGAGAGGGCTTTGTTGATGTAGAAATTCCCAATTCTTCCAATGGAACCGCGTTACTCGTTGTTTTTGCAAGAGCGCCCTTCGATGCTAGAATAACTGCCTATGGAGTTTACGCTTTTGGCCATTTATCTTCCGAGTCTCCACCAAACAACACCTTTCTTGAGTTGAGTCCGCTTAACGATACATTGCATGTAAACCCAAAATACTCTAACTCCTCATTGGAAACGGGCTATGCGTTGTCATACAGCTACAGGTCCAATCTAACTTCAATTTCAAACGTAACATATGCTATTCCAGAAATTTTGGATTCAAGTCCCACAGTTCTGGTTGTAACAGGCTTAAACACTTCAACTTTCGTAGAATGGACCGCTTATCCTCAAGTTCCGCTAGAAATAGGCGCCAACTTTGAAAACGCAGAATGCTTCTCCTTCAGTTACATTGTGACCATAAACAAGGCTTTCTACAAGCTAACCGTCCAGTGCGGAGGACCAAGCTAATGAGACTTATAAGAAACAGTAAGGGGCAAATGCGAATCTTAGAAGCCTTTTTCGCGTCAATACTGATACTTTCGTCTCTAGCTTTGGTTCCATCTCAACTGACCGTTGAAAAGTCACATTTCAACACTCTTTATTCCGTTGGAACGCAAGTCCTAGTTACACTAGACAGCAACGGAAATCTTTCCAAGCTTATAGAAAACGAAAATTGGACGTTTTTAAGGAAGTGTGTTCAGTCAATGTTGCCTGTAAGCGTATGGTTTAACCTCACAGTTTTCAACAAAAGCATGATGTGCTTAAACGATGTTCCAGTTTCTAATGGAAGTCCAGTCAGCGACGAAATAGTCGCGGTTGAATATGTCTGCGCAAGTTCAAGTGGAAACTACGCAGTCTACATAATACGTTTACAACTCGCAACGGCGAAATAAAATGAAAAGAAAACGTCTAAACCGTAAAAATTCGGGACAATTTCTTATTATAACATCTCTGGTTATATCTCTGCTGCTTCTTTCAGTTGTCTACTACGTTTTTGAAGTTGAAAGAAAAAGCGGTATACAAACTACAACTTCGCTGAATAGTCACGTTTTAGCTATAAAGTTAGGCTCAAAAAACACGGTAATAAGTGCGCTTGTAAACGTTTCTAACGGTGGAGAAAACGAGATTTTAACAACAAATCTAAACGAATTATCTTCAATCATCGGAAATCAATCCAGTTTCGGAAAATGCAACCTCCTATTTACGCCTCTAAACTCTTCACCTTACCAATCAGGTATATGGATTTCATGGGGTTCCAATGGATTAGGAGTTTCCAGCGCATATGCAAACTTCACTTTATATTCCACCGGTATACAAGCAGATATTCAATTAGAATACTATGTGAATGTAACTACAACACTCAATGTTGAGGGCGTCTACAGCAAATTAGAAGGCACAATAAAAAAAGTGAATGTGACTTGCACAGTTTTTAACGAAGGAGAACCTGCCTTAGCCAAGAACTTTACATTGTTTTATGAAAACGATGGAGATTTGACGGTCCAAGAATGGATATCCGTTGATTCACCAAACATTACTGACTACGGCAACGGCACTTATTTCATGTCATTTATGGCTGAAACTAAAAAACGCGGCGACCCAATGCTAGTTTCAGTACACATGCATGAGTTGCGAGACGTATTTGTCAATGCAAATGCAACATGCACCGAAATATAGAAAGCTATTGCATATTTCCAAAACTTCATGTGCGCGCATTTCTTTCATTCTAGCATTTACGTTACAATTTCAGTTTCTCTAGACAACCCAGTGTCAGATGGCAATATTTTCGTGTTCCACAACTTCAAGAAAAGCATTTTCATGGCTTTAATAAAGGCATCATAGTTCGTCCAGAGAAAAGAAATTTTTTCCTTCTTTCTTCGCATTCCAGAATCGTTTATATTATTCCCATTTTTGACGGAAAAAAGAAGTTGATCTTGGTCTGATATTATGAAACTTGGAAGATCCTCAACATTTGAAGACAGATATTTCACGTCAGTTAATCTCATTTTTTCAGCAATGAAGCGGCTTTTCGGTGAATGATTGGTTAGAAGCCGAACTTTCACGTTATTCCTAGAAATTTTCTCCAAGTTGTCTGTGAAACCAGAATGGTAGAAGCGCAGAAGATCTAAATCAGGAGCAAGTACATAAACTTCTTTTATGGTTCTCTCGAGGACCTCATTTGCTTTTATAATCATCTGTTCTTCCCCTTCTAATATCTGGAAAATTTCCTTGTTTTGAGGCTCTACCTTCTGTTGAGGGATAGAAAACCAAATGTCAATGAGATTTTTCTTCTTTCTTTCCAGAAGTTGTATCTTTAGTTTTTTGGCTTTTATGAGAGTGTTAAGAGCTTCCTCGAAGGGAGTAGCCATAAATTTCAACGGTTTCTCTAGGACACAGGATATAAGGCCTCTCTTTTCCAAATCCCGTAAGATTCTATAAGTTTCGGTTCTATGAAGAGAAAGGGCATCTGAAATTTCACGTGCCTTACACATTCCTGACCTTGCAAGATAAATATAAACTCTAATTTCATTTCGTGAAAGGTCAAATTTGAGAAACGCGTCCTCAATGATCTTAAGAGACTTGAGCGGTTCTCTATCGCTTCTCAGAAGTTTCCATACGCGAGTATTCTTGCCGTATAGGCTAACTGGTTGTTCGAGTTTTTCTTTCAGCATTTCCACGACATATCACGGCCTTATTTTTAATTCGAATCGAATTCGGATTTAACCGTGATTAGAACCTATCCTATATTTTATACTTCTGAATTCAAAATATGAATTGGAGATATGGGTTAATGAGGAGCGCAGGGGAGTAAAATGGGGAACAACTGGCACCGCATTCTATTTTTCGGGAGATATTTGGTTCCAAAAAATAATACATGGTTAAACAGAATGTGCCTTGTGTTCGGTTTCATTTTGTTAGATTACTTCGCGACGCTGACCTTTTGCACCACTCCGATGGAAGAAGCCAATTCACATTTGAGGGTTTTCATGGAGAATTATGGTATTTTTTGGGGTTTAACGATATTTGACTTTCTTATTAACATTCCAATATATCTGATTATATGTTTTAATTCTCACATTATCAACTTGCCTGCGCAGTTGTCAAAAATAGTGGACCCCATAGTTGATGTAATTCTTGCATGGTTTTTAGCTGGTGCTCACTTTAACGGTGCTGCAAGTTGGTTCTGGGCTGCTCCAGACTTGATGCGACAAATAACAGGTTTTGGCATCTATCTTTTTATCACTATGATCCTATTTTTGAAGTTTCGAGTTAGATAAAACGGTGAACAAGACTGTATGATTATTGTTTGGTGGTTCAAATGCGCGAGCCATAAAAGTTTTTAGTAATATCACAAAATCGAAGGCATACGTCGCTGTTACTCTGAGGCCCATCTTTCTTCGATTCTGTTGAAATAAAGCTACTTCAACTTTCGAAGAAGCTTTCGGTGTGTAGCAGAATGTTACATACAAATTTTCTTATCATCTGGAACTTGGATAAATAATTGAAATTAAGATTTAACTGATATACTGGAGAAAATTGCGTTTTGGGAAAAAAGGGAGGCGAAAATAAGCGAAAGTAGTGAAGTAATTTAGAGTTGCGAGAAGATGGTGAATGACATGGTTACAGAGATACGAAATTTCTATTCGTTGAAAGAGTTGAGTGAAAGCCTTGAGAAAGAAATTAATTTTTATAAAGCGGCAGTGGAGGAGTACAGCCAACGGTTAGGCTCCTTCCTCAGAGAGATTGAAGCAACTCATGGCAACGAAGAATGGTTTAAAAAATTTTCTGCTTTTCAAAAAGCCTCCAAAGAGGGAAAAAGTAAAGGCAAAAAGAAGAAGGGTTCATCTGGATGGGTTGAATTTAAAGACATTGTACTTTCCACAGAAAAGCAAGGTGAAGCACAAATCCTCTTTGAAGTCATAGAAGAGATAAACAGCAAGGTTGCGCGACTCGTAAAAATTAGAGATACCGTTGAAGACTTGAAGAGGCTTGGTTTGGGAGAAGATGTACTGTATATAACTTATGTGCATGACGAAGTTCCAGAAAGAATTGTTTTACGTAAAAAAGGTGGAAAAGAGGCTGGAGAAAAATTCGAGTTTATGACTACTTTATCTCTTTCTAAAGGTTAATGTAATTATTTGTGCGTGTTCATTCTAACTTTCGAGTGCAGCTGTTGAGGCACTTACATAAATTTTTGCGAATTTTGTTATGAGGTCTTTTTGGTTGTAGACAGCAGCATTTGTTTTGAAGAAATTCTTCATTCTTTCAGTTCCCAACCCGACCCCGACTACTATTATGCCTTTCTTATGCAATGAACTGATGGTTTCTGATAGTGCAGTGGGCATGTTTGGATAGCCCCATGGCCATCCGTCAGAAAGAACTACTAAGAATCTTTGCTCATCAAATCTCTTCTTGAGGATTTCCGCTGCAACTTGAATAGCATCGGGCATATACGTTGGACCATCAAATTTTAGCCCTCCAATCCTTGCGCGTACTCTACGCGAATACGCCTCTGAAGCATCCTTCAGTATGTAAAAACGATCGCTGAAAGCAAAGAATGACCACGAACCTGGATCCATTAACAGTTCTTTTGTAGCTTCAGCAACGCATATGGCCAGTGCTCGAACAAGCTCGCCCTTGACTTTCATGCTTGCACTCGCATCCAAGAGAATTGACCAAGCGAAGCTTTTGCTCAAGTATTCATGTAGCTGGAAAACGTCTGTTCTCGGCCTTCCGCTTGCAATCATTTGGACAACTGCGGTAAGGTCCAATTGTCCGTATTCTTTCCCAGGATCTTCGTCTAAAGCGTCTTGAGCCACTCTAAGACTGTCCAGAAGTCGTCGACTTCCTCCTTTAAGAAACATCCTAGTCCTCATATAATGTGTATAGTCTAAATCAGGAAAACTAACGGATTTGAATCTAGTACCTTCCGTATGCTTCTCAATTTTTGCCAATATTTTTTCTTCTCGGGTTTTCTGATAGACCCATGTGTCGAAAGCTTGCCAAGCCTCTACATTTGATTCCTTTTTCCAACAGAATTCCATAGACTCTTTCGACGGAACTATCCCGCCTAAAGTTTTCAGCGACTTTCTGAAGGCTTCTTCGATTTCAATTTCAGATGGCATCTCACCTTGAGAAAACACTGTACATGGTCCGGTTTGTTCAGTATATTGCAAAGAGGGAGCCTCCAAAATAGGCCCGTGTGATTCGAGAATTTGAGTTATGGCATTTGCTGTCTCGTTAAGAACCTCGCCAATTTTGATTTCCTTTCCAGTCAGCGATTTCTCAGTTTTTTTCTTAAGGACCCTCAGTTTTATAGTCAACGGCTTAACTGCATCTTTTTCTTCTGGACGAAGCACTCCTTTTGCAGTGCCTATGTTAACCTTTGACAGTAAGGCTGTCATTATTCGAGTGGCTGGGTTGAAAATTCTCTCGACAGGCTTCATCTTTACAAAAGCAAGTGAATTTGCGTAAGCTATGTCGGCAAGCTTGTCAGGATGCCGTGCTGAAAGGTATGCATTAACGTAAACATCGTTGACTAGAGATTCAGAGAAGGTTTCAACGAGTGTATTTTTCGATGTTTGTGAGACTATGTTTTCATCGTTAATCGGTATCAAAGTATGGGTGGTTAAATGGAAAACGCAAGCTCTGAATAATCTTCCAACTTTAGCTTTTCCAATGGAGCCTGCTGGAAAATCATATCCTAAGAAAGAAATAGTTCCTTCTTCTTCTAACACGGAAGGTAGAGGTAAAGTTATGTTAAAGCGTGCTTCATTTCGTGTGAGCGTTGGTTGCTGAAGTTTTGAATCTACACGGATTCTTGTTTTCACGTTGTCTTTTTGAAGGGAGACGGACCAAGCATATTCGAGAAATCCCATAAAGATTACCGCATATCTCGTTGTAATCTCAAATCATTTGGGCTTAGGAAAAACTGATTCGACAACTCTTCTGACGTCATCTTGCACTTCAATGTTATCGCTGGTTAATGCGATTATGGTTTCTTCAGCTGCGACATTTGGGGTGTTACCGTCATAAACGAGGGTAGCCCAGTTTATTAGATCACCTAGAGACGGGCCATAGGGAACGTCTCCCGCCTTGTATTGTCTCCGCAACTCAGCACCAGCCTGGACGATTTTATAAGCTGTATCTTCGTCAACCCTAGATCGTTTAATGAGCAGATTTACTTCAAAAGATGAAATCTGCTCGCCAACGCTTGTATAGTCGAAGTTTATCCATACAGCCATTCGCCTTCTCATGGCCGCGTTCAACGGTTTGGTTCCGGCAAACTCTGCTGAATAAGGGTTCATGCTGAGGATCAAGTACCCATACTTGTGTCTCTCCACAACTTCGTTGTCCTTCTCGTTTAATACAATGTGACCTCGAGTGTCAAGAACTGGATTGAGTCTCGTGGCAACATCTTGCTTCATCATGTTGGCTTCGTCGAGATACATTATTCCCCCTGCTCTTAGCCATCTGGTCACCATTCCATCGATCCAGTTTTCTTTTCCTAGACCAATAAAACGTCCAATCAAGTCGTATGAAGATGTCTGTAAACCACAGTTGACTTCCCAAACTGGCAAGCCACAGAGTTCTGCAACAAGATAGACGATATGGGTTTTGCCAGTTCCTGATGGTCCTATGAGTGAACATTGTTTGAAATAGTAGAGTGCACGGGCAATGCGTTCTACGTAGTGTTGCCCGCTGTCGATGTATTCAGGAGTGCCCGTGGGGACCAAGTCGGCAAGATGTGCGAAGCTATAGTTGGGATGAAGGTCATACTTTTGGATGTCGTACTTGTGGTAAAGAGGAGACTTGGACATGGGGCGTTCTTTGTCTATGGACACTGATATTTTGCTGTTGCCACGCCGAGCAGACGAAACTACTTTCATTCGGCTAGCTTCTTGTTCCTTCTTTGCACCTTGGTGTCCATAGCTCAAAAGAACGTCACCTATATATTAGAACGGGGGAGAAAATATAAATATTACGTCTTACGACTTACGATATATCTTAATCATATTGTGGCATATCGCGATCTGACTCATTTAAATAGCATATGTGTGTAAAGGCGCGCAACACACAAGGGCTTTTAGTATTTTGTTATTGAGAAGCTAAGCAAGGAATGACCTGTATGCGCCAAAAAACAGTGCAATTGCCAGTCAAGGGAGAACCAAAACAAACTGAACCTGGTCAAGTATCGCTTCAAGAGCTTCTTGATTCACTGAAAAGTTTACAAGATGATATTGGGCAGATCTGCGAGTTAGCTTCTGAAGAGAAAAGGGTTGTAGCGGTGTTTTTTGAATCGTTGTTGATGCTTATGCAGCCGCTTGCAAAGACGATGCAGGTTTCTCCAGCAGCGCTTCCTGAAGAAATGGGAAATGTGGTTCAGGCGAACATAGATCCTACAGGGCGTCTTATGATCTTGTATCAGGATGGACAGGTGGAGTTGAGGGATTTGAGTGAAGAGACGCAGCGTGATCTTATGGTCAGGGTTATCAAGGATGTGATGCCAAAGTTTAAGCAGCTTACTAGTGCTCAGAGACAAAAAGTTGAAGACCGAATCAATTTTTTGTCATCAGTCACTAATGAAATGCAAAAAATCTCTAAGGCATTTTCGACAGCGACCACCTAGGCGATTTCGACGAATAGAAATTTTCAATTTCCTGTTTTCAAGGTGTGTATTAAAGTTTGCAGCTGTGTTTGGTTTGTGTCTTCTAGTCTCTCTAGGGTAGGGGGAGGGGGCTATATATAGGGTCAACATGATTCGGGACCGAATTACCGAAACTTTCCCTCTGCAGATAGACACCCCCTATAATTTTTTAACATAGTTTTCAACATTCTCAGCGCACTTGCGGTACATGTGGTTCTCTGGAAGATAGGAGTCTTTTGGGTGTCGATAGAAAAAATTGTTTGGGGCCAGTTTGCTTAATGATAAATAGTTAAATTTGTGCTGTGCGTTCTAATGGATGTGAGCCGGGGTAGCCTAGCCTGGTTATGGCGCCAGACTCATGATCTGGAGAGCATTAATGGGGCCAGCCCAGAAGTCGCGGGCTCGAATCCCGCCCCCGGCACCAATAACTTTCTCTTTTTGGAAAGATAGCTTTCACTAAGAGAAAATACACTGTTCGGCGTTTAATTTGGGACGGCCAGTGACCTCTTAAAAAGCTTAAGAGTGATTCTACCATTAATATCAAACGGGGAGAATACTTGAGTGCGGAGAAAACTGTTAAGAATTGGTTTACTAAACGTGCAGAGGCAGAGGCAAAGAAAGATTTCATTCCTCTTAATGAGCGAATTGGAAATCTTGTCGGAGCCATAGCCGTCTTGCTGATCACGCTATATTTTGTTGTTCATCAAATTTCGTCAACTGGTTTCTTCACTCAGAAGTTTGGTCTCGCAGAAGCGGTTTTGTTCTATACCTCTCTGCTGCTCGGCATGATTCTAAATGTAGCAAGAAGCATTATTGGCCGCAAAAATACTGTGCGCCCACTCGACACACTTTCATCAGCTTTATTCTTTATCGCATTAATCTGGCTTTTTTCAGTCTTTCCGTTTGAATTCTCTCATTTCACTGATGTGCTACCAAGTTTCCTCAGGTTTCTGCTACGGTGGATTTCAAACGACATTGCCAAAATCTTCATGACTCTGGGGATTATTGCAAGCATTGCATTTACTGCTTACACTGCTGTATTATATGTCTTTGTTCGCAGAGAACTCACCAAATCCTTAGATGGATAAACAAAGAAGAAGCTTGATTGCCACAGTCTCGTTCCACTGCAAAAACGTTCCGATGGAGAGCCTTTCAGTCAGTCCTAAAAATGGGCCACCTGCCTGTGTGGCTTCAAGATTTAAGGTTTAGTCTTCTTTCGTTTCCTTGTTGCCCAGCTGAGGCTTCGAATGGTTTTTTGGAAGAGTTCCCTTTCTTTGGTCAGAATTTCAACAGAATTTGCAAGTTCCTCCCTTTGAACACGCAGGTTGTTTGTTTCCTCTTGAAGCTGCGAGTTTTTACGTCTAGATTTCTTCGTTTCCTTTCTTAACTCTGTAACTTCTTTTCTAAGCGTTTCTAACTCGCTAGTCAAGATTTTTATCTGCTCCTCTAACTCGTCTCTCTGCCTTTGCATCTCTTCGTATTTGGATTTCCGAACTAGACCGAAAGCCATGGAATTCCTCTCCAACAGTAAACATGCAGTGTTTAAGAGATAGAAATATTAAGAAATCGATGTTCATGATAAGATTACTGGTTTCAATCTTCGTTGTGGCTTCTTTAGCCTTTAGATTGGGGCCGTCGGCTAGCATGGTCTAGGCTCTGAGACTTGGGCTCTCGGGACCCCGGTTCGAATCCGGGCGGCCCCACCACCCTCTGTTCACATTATTTGCTTCCTTGCTTCTGCGATTAGGTCCGTTAAAGTTGCGAAGGCCTTACTAACATTTTCCATGCCTAACACCATTATCATGTCCTTGAAGCAGCTCATAGTTTCCTCTATGTTAATATGTCTCCTTGAGACCGTGTTGTAAAAAGCCAACACGCACCCAGGTGTGCGGATTATTTCGTCTGGACTGCGGATAATGACTGTTGCTAGGTTCTTTTTTAGTCTATTTTAATAATTAAACCTGTTCTTTAATAAAAAAATCTCTAAATTCGTGATAGCCCATACGTGTCAAACTGTCCACTAGTCTATTTACGGAAACCCTGATTTCCTGAGGGGGTCTTTTCATGGTTATAAGTTCAAGTATGTCGCTAATTTTTTCTTTCGATAACATAGGCAACAACGCGTTTTTATCACCTCTAACCAGTAAATCCAATATTCTCAAAACTTCAGAAGAATAGGCGCTAGCATAATCAGGAAGTTTTTTTATAACCTCTGTAGCAAAATCAATTATTCCCTCAGTAATCTCCACGGTAACACATAATTGAGAAATTGCAGACTTTTTATCAAAAGGACTGTTGATAAACCAAAATCCAAACAATTTCAACTCCTCTGCAACTTGTTCTCGTGCGGTTTCATCCATTTTTTTTGCTTCTTCTATTCTCCACTTCCATAATTTCAAACATCTTTCCATTATTCTCTCTTTGACTTTGATGTCAGTTTCCTCTTTTTGGATATTGTCTAAGACTTTTCCAATGAACCATATTGCGTGTCCGTTGACTTGATACTGCTTCATTTTAAAGAATTTACTTGTCAATGAATCGTTTCCCAGGTCCTCTAGTCCTCGAAGATAAGCAAGGATTAGATGCTCGGCCAGTTTCGACTTTGCATTTTGTGAGATTTTTGGACTGTTTAGCTTATTGATTGCATTGCGATATTCATTCTTCATTTTGGAATAGACATCGTTATAGAATCTGGCATATTTCACGTAAGCTTCCCATGCAGCTCTAGATAAAGTTCTAAATTCTGCCTCTTTTGGGAAAATTTTTAGTAGCTGTTTTTCTGTCCACTCACTATTTAAATAAAATAGGTTTGGAAGATAGACCCCATAAACTGCTCTAATTGTCTGTGTAGGTTCATAATCGGGATTCAAGTGCATCTCAAGCAGTTCTTTAACTTCTGGAACCATTTTATCTACAACTTTCGGCGAGCAGATGTGTTTTGCGCACCACAATGCATAGAGAACTAAAGCATGCATGGCTTTTCCTCTAACGGTGTTTAATGAAAGAGTAAAAGGATCCATATTCTCTCCCCCATATTTGGTTTCATAAGTTTGATCGGGTTCGTTGTCTTTGAGAAGGATTCTTATTAAATCAAAAATAGATGTTCGGAATTCAATAGGGAGAGATTTATTGTTACGCAATCCTTCTTCCAAAAGATCACAGATAGCCCCTTTAACCGCTTTACGATCATACAGGTTATCTCCGGTAGAACCTGTTTTGTTTTCTGAAGTTTCAAGAACATCTTTACAGAGCATAATTATTTTGTTCCAATCAAAAGCATTTCCTTTTTTTATAGCCTCTCGATATCCTTCTAAGAAGTGGTAGATGTACACTGGTGATAATTCTCCAATTTCTTTACCGATTGAAATATATTTTTGGGGATTATCAGAAATTACTTTACTCATTATTCCACCAAGAGCTTCTTTGGTTGGTGAAAAAAACTTCTTAGATGGTTTCCAAGTCCTAAGAAAATCTAGAATTTCTTTTAGTGATTTCTTCTTAAATTCTTCTTCACTTATTGGAGACGTTGAACCTACAACTACAGGTCCGTGGTAAGCCAGATAGTCAGGGTGTTCCATTTCTCCATATTGTGTCAAAAACTTCTTCATTTTTTCTTTCCAGTTAAAAAGAATATGATCCCGTATTGGATACAATGCCCTCATTTGCCAGCGAGATTTGTAATCCATTTTTTCCTCTTCTGTAGGAGGATTTCCAGTTCTATCTTTGTAGTTTGATTCAAACCTTCCTAAATCAGGTCCCGCCTCGATTCTTTCCAGAATTTTTTCTTTAATTTCTTCGGGTAGTTTTTGATATTGGTCTTGCAGTAAGTGATATTTTTCATGGTATAAGTCAATATTTTCAAAGTTTTCTGCTACGGATAAGAACTGCTGAATTTCTGTGTTGAGTAAATCTGGGAATTTGTTCATTAAATGTAATTCTATTCTTCTAAAAATTGAAAAATTATATTTTGATAGTACGACATAACTGCTTCTAAAACTTTCATCGTTAATAACTGCAAGTTTTTCAAGATTGTCTCGAATTGCGGATAATAAATAGTTCTTCACTCCTCTGTCAAGATTTTGTGGAGATTCTTCAATTGCTGGTCTCCAGATATGAGAAAAGTTAACTCGAATATCATCCTCATGGGATTTTTCAAGTTTAATTGCCTTGGATAATTTCTGGCATAAAATCTCCAAAACTTTGTCTGGCTCTTTCGCAAAAATTAATGGGATGACTTTAATTAGAATTTGATTATATGCCCAAGGATCAAACAGAGGTTCAGCTTCTCTGGAAAAAATGGCTTTTTCTCTGTCTTGAAGTTTAACATAGAGAAGAGTTTCCAACAAATCCAAGGCGGGTGCCACTTCATTGTCGTTAATTAACTTTACAATTAGTTCTCCTATTTTTTCTGGAATAAGTGTGGGGTAGGGATTAACTATCCATCTCTTAGCCAAAGGAACTATTTCTTTAGCCAAATTTGAAGGCATTTGGAGACCGCAATTGATTAAGTCGAGGTGTACTCCAATGTTATCAGTCTTGGGAATCTTTTTAATTATTCCAATTACTTCTTCTGGTTTAATCGCTGAGATTTTTATCAAATACTTGGATAACGGCCAATTTGGAAATCTGATATAGTTACCTACTTTGATGTTTTCTGGAATAGTTGAAAAAAATCCCCGTGAAGAAAGAGGCTCAAGCCAATCTGGCGAAACAAGTCTCGAAAAAAAGTATTCAACATGAGAAGAGTGTTTAAGTAATTTCGATAATCTTTCAACATCACCTTGTTTAGGAGATTTAATTTTCAATAATTTATCTAATTCGTCCAATGTAACAGGTATTGACTCTATAAATTTGCTCAATATAGTTTCAAATTCTGAAAGCTTAGTTTCAAACTCTTCTTCAATAGCATGTTCACCATGATGTGAAATTTTTACAAAATATTGATGGATATCTACCCACTTTTTAATGAGAAATTTTGTTTCTTCTTCCGCTGGTAACGGCAACAAATCGGATTTTTCTACAAACTTCTTTTCGATTTTCGTTTTGAGGTTTTCTTCTCCTTCCAATAATTCTTGTGGTATGTTGACTTTCCGGGAAATGATTGTAGTAACTTCTCTTAGTGAGTGAGCTGATTGTGAATATCTATCAGGATTATCAAGATCATTTAATACCTTCAAAGCACCTAAATAAACATCTACAGCCTTTTGGTCTATTCTTGCCAATTTCAAGGAAATTCTTTGTTGCCTGAGCGATAATGAAGTAGCCAGCATGACCACCTTCTTTCATTTAATAAATAATATTAGGTTTTTTATATATGTCTCGTTACGTGAACATCCTTGTCTCTTTATGTGAAATTAATTACTGCTTATTGCGCGTGCTTGCCTGTTACTTTTAGTTGGTTTTGTTTCCTTGCTTCTGCGATTAGGTCTGTTAAAGTTGCGAAGGCTTTGCTAACATCTTCCATGCCTAAAACTATTATCGTGTCCGTGAAGCAGCTCATGGTTTCCTCTATGTTAATGTGTCTCCTTGAAACCGTATTGTAAAAAACTAACACGCATCCGGGCGTATCTATTATTTCATCTGAACTACGAATGATAATGGTTGCCAAATTCTGTTTCCTGTCTAAAACATCCTTTTCCCGAAACATGGAGCAAACTTCATCGAACAATTTTTGATCGAACACCAACGTAACTGCAGACACGCCCTCTATAACCTGAAAAAATTCTTCTGGAAAATCAACTAAGGTTTTTCTAATTTTCTCTAAATTTCTTTTCGTTTTCTCAACAGAAACTTTAGCCACATCAGTTCTGATGTTTATGACACTTCCTGCAACAACTTTCGCTATCCTACCTCGCAATGGTTTGTAGCCCGCCTTCGCTCGCTTAACCGAAGTTATTAGGCTTTCAAGTTTAACACGCCGACCTAGAATTTCTTCCACTTTTGGCTTCAACATCCTCGCTATGGCGCTGTAGTTGCCGTAGTCCCTCTGCAACGCGTCTTGCAGTGAGACGTCGCCGTCGATTATGTTCTGCACGATTTTGGAAATTGAATTGACCATTTTAGGTCACTTTTGCCCAATTTATTATCATATTGACCAAAACCCATATAAAGTTTTCCTGAATTAACATGGCGGAAACTGGGAAGAAAAATGAAGGACACGATATTATTAGCTTACTCCGGTGGGCTAGACACATCCGTATTGATAAAATGGCTACAAAAAAAATACGATGCCTACCTGATAACAGTAACCCTAGACGTGGGCCAACAAAACGACTTAAAAGAAATTGAAAAAAAAGCAAAAACTCTCGGAGTTAAAAAACATTACTCCATAGACGCCAAAGAAGAATTCGTCAACAACCACGTTTTTCCAGCCATAAAGGCAAACGCCCTCTACGAAGGAAAATACCCAGTAAGCACAGCATTAGGACGCCCGCTAATTGCATCAAAAATTGTTGAAATCGCCGAGAAAGAAAAAGCAACAGCAGTTGCCCATGGCTGCACCGGAAAGGGCAACGATCAAGTTCGTTTCGACGTGACAATCAAGGCTCTTGCTCCGAATCTGAAAGTAATGGCTCCAGTTCGGGAGTGGGGACTAACAAGGGACGAAGAAATGAAGTATGCAAAGGCAAACGGAATCTACATATCTCGTCTGTCCAACCCCTACAGCATAGACCAAAACCTATGGGGCAGATCAATCGAATGCGGACCCTTAGAAAATCCAGAACAAGAACCGCCGGAAGAGGTTTTTGAATGGACGGTTCCCCCTGAAAAGGCACCCGACAAACCGGAATACCTCACCATCAAATTTGAATACGGCGTCCCATGCGCCATGAACGGAGAGAACATACACCCCGTAGCTTTAATTCAGACACTAAACAAAATCGCTGGAAAACACGGCGTTGGACGCATCGACCACATAGAAGACCGGCTAGTAGGAATCAAATCAAGAGAAATCTACGAATGCCCAGCTGCCATGATTCTTCTAGAAGCCCACAAAGACCTAGAAAAAATGGTTCTAACACGCCACGAGCTTATGTTTAAACAACAAATTGACTCTCAATGGACGTTCCTAGTCTACACAGGCTTATGGATGGACCCCCTGAGGAAAGACCTCGAAGCCTTCATCGACAAAACTCAAGAACGTGTATGCGGCGAAGTCAAAATGAAACTGTACAAAGGAGGATTTCAAGTTGTCGGACGCTCCTCACCCATGTCCCTTTACGACATAAACCTAGCAACCTACGACATCCAAACCACCTTCAACCAGTCCTATTCTGAAGGCTTCATCGAACTTTGGGGACTACAAACAAGAGTATCCAACATTTTGAAAACGAAAACAAAGAAAACCCTTGAGAGTGTTTAAGCTGTCTAAGCTATTACGGGGAGGAAGACTAACTTCTGTCAGAAGAGACGTAGTGAAATTCACTTCTTCCATAAAAAGCGACCAAAAACTGTTGAAGCCAGTAATCAAAATCAACGAAGCCCACGTTGCCATGCTGATAGAACAAAAAATCATCGAGTGGTCTAAGGGAGTTAAGCTTCTTCAGGCTTTAAGCGAACTAGAATCCAAGATGAAGTTGAAGCCCTCCATAGAAGATGTTCACTTAGCCGTTGAAGAAGAAATCAACAAGAAAGTTGGTCAGGAAATCGGCGGAAACTTGCACATCGCCAAAAGTAGGAACGATCAAGTGTCGACGGCTATTAGGATGGAGCTTCGTGAAAAGCTCCTTGACTTGATAATTTCAGTGATAAAACTGCAAGAAGCATTAACCAAACTAGCTGAGAAACACGTCAGAACGGTTGTTCCAGGATACACGCACCTGCATCCAGCCCAACCCGTAACCTTCGCCCATTATCTCCTATCATACCTAGATATGTTGGAGAGAGACTTACAGAGGTTGGAGGAAACCTACCAACGAGTAAATCTGTGTCCCATGGGCGCAGGGGCTTTAGCCACTTCAAGTTTTCCAATAAACCGTGACAGAGTAGCTGAATTGCTGGGTTTCAACGAAGTCCTCGAGAATTCCATAGACGCTGTAGGTAGCCGAGACTTCATTTTGGAAACCATGGCAAACCTTACAATAATCGCCGTTGATATCAGCCGATTGGTCGAAGATTTAATCCTCTGGAGTTCCCCTGATTTTGGAATAATCGAACTCCCTGACAGTTTTTCGTCCACCAGCAGTATAATGCCGCAAAAAAAGAACCCAGACGTCCTTGAGGTTATCCGCGCGAAGATGAGTCACATACTCGGCAACTTTTTAACGTCTGCAACCACAATGAAGGCACTGCCGTCCAGTTATAACATGGACCTCCAAGAAATTACTCCTCGACTTTGGGAATCTCTAGAAAATGTTATCACCTCATTGGATATGCTTTCAAAGCTCGTCACAAACTTAAAGGTATCCAAAAACGTTTTCAGTAAAAAACTTCTCAACTTTTCAACTTCAACAGAACTGGCTAACATGTTAGTTAGAAAATATAAAGTTCCATTTAGAACAGCCCACAAAATAGTTGGTTCACTGATTAGAACCTTGACAGAGCATAAATTAACTTTCTCTGACGTGACACCAGAATTGATACACAAGGCTGCCCAAGATACCTCAAGTCTTTCATTAAACATCAACGTAAAAGACATACAAGAAACCGCTGACCCCTTGAAATTCGTTGAAAGCCACAAGGCTAGAGGTGGTCCTTCACCAACAGAAGTCAAAAGAATGCTCAAAATTCGAAAACAGTGGAGCGCTCTGTCAAAGTCAAATTTGTCAAAGAAAAAACTCGAATTGAACAAAGCTGACGACAGACTGCAATCTCTAGTCCAATCTTATTCATCTTCAGACACCGCTAAGCATCGTAAAACTTAAAAACTCAAATAGATAGGTAGGATAGGGCTTTGGAGGCACACCTTAATCCTCTGAAAACTGAAAAAGCTGTTCTAGTTTTAGAAGACGGCTCCCACTTTTTCGGTCATGGCTTTGGAGCAGCAAAGAAAGTTTCAGGCGAAATTGTCTTTTCAACTTCCATGGTTGGATACCCCGAAGCACTGACAGACCCTTCCTACAAAGGCCAGATTTTAACGTTAACCTATCCTCTTGTTGGCAACTATGGAGTTCCACCATACGACCTTGAACTAGGAATTCCAAAATATTTTGAATCTGAAAGCATCAAGGTAACAGGTCTGGTTATCCATGGATTATGCAAGAAGCCTTACCACTGGGCATCCACCAAAACCTTAGATGAATGGCTCAAAAAAGAAAACATTCCAGGCATATACGGAATCGACACCCGAAATCTCACAAAGAAACTCAGAGTCAAAGGCGTCATGCTCGGAATTTTGCAGGTGTGCGAAGAGGAAGAAGAACCTAATCTTGAAAAACTTTTGAAAGAAGTGAAGAAGGTTCCAGATCCAAACTTAAGAGACTTGGTTGGAGAGGTAACAGTCAAAGAGCCCGTTTATCACAAGGTTGGAGGAAGCAAAGTAGTTGCTTTGATTGACTGCGGCGCCAAATACAACATTGTAAGAAGCTTCCTGAAACGTGGAATCAACGTCGTAAGGATGCCCTACGATTTTTCGGCAAAGGAAATCTTGGAATATAATCCGACCTATGTGGTAATAAGCAACGGTCCTGGTGATCCGAAAAAATGCGTTAAAACCTTAGAGTGTGTCCGAGAGCTGGTTGAGGAAGACGTTCCGGTAGTGGGTGTATGCTTGGGAGTTCAGATTTTGGCTTTGGCTATGGGCGGAGACACTTTTAAACTGAAGTATGGGCACAGGTCTCAAAATCAACCCGTGCTTAATGTGGAAACAGGCAGATGCTACATCACAACCCAGAATCATGGATACGCTATAGACTCAAAATCTCTAAAAGAAACAAATTTAGATGTATCGTTCATTAACGCCAATGACAAAACAGTTGAAGGCATAAAACACAAGAGTAAACCAGTCTTGGCTCTTCAGTGGCATCCCGAAGCTGGACCAGGTCCATACGATACGGAGTTTATGTTCGACGAATTTTTGAAACTCGGAGGGTGCTTTTAAATGCCAAAATTTGAGTGGATACGCAAGGTTTTGGTGCTTGGCAGCGGAGCTATAAAAATTGGAGAAGCCGCTGAGTTTGACTACTCTGGAAGCCAGTGCCTTAAAGCCTTAAGAGAAGAGGGCATAGAAACCGTCTTAATCAACCCCAACATAGCAACAATCCAGACAGACCCTCGTTTAGCAGGAAAAGTGTACCTATTACCCGTCACGCCAGAATACGTCGAAAAAGTTATTAAAAAAGAAAAACCTGACGCAATTCTCTTAGGATTCGGGGGACAAACAGCTCTAAATTGTGGAGTTCAGCTTGCGAAAAAAGGAATTCTCGAGAAGTATAACGTTAAAGTTTTGGGGACTCCAGTTAGGGCGATAGAAGACACTGAAGACAGAGAATTCTTCAAGCAAGCAATGATTCGGGCAGACATTCCGTCACCTCGAAGTAAATCTGCTACTTCCATTCAAGAATCCATCAAGGCTGCTAAAGAAATAGGATATCCAGTTATCGTTCGAGTGGCGTATATTCTAGGCGGTAAAGGGTCTGGTGTAGCAAACAACGACAGTGAATTAAAGGAAATAGTTAGTCGAGCCTTAGCCCAGAGCATGATATCGCAAGTGCTAATCGAAGAATATGTGGGTCATTGGAAAGAAATAGAGTTCGAAGTCATGCGAGACTACTCTAACAACTGCCTAGCCATCTGCAGCATGGAAAACATCGACCCCATGGGAATCCACACCGGAGACTCCATCGTCGCAGCCCCCGCCCAAACATTGAACAACCGCGAATATCACATGATTCGTTTGGCTTCCATAAAAGTCATACAAAGCTTAGGCATAGTCGGAGAATGCAACATTCAGTGGGCTTTAGATACAAAATCCGAAGAGCACCGTGCTATTGAAGTGAACGCACGGATGTCGAGAAGCTCTGCACTTGCAAGCAAAGCAACAGGCTACCCCTTAGCTTACATAGCAACCAAACTGGCGATTGGCTATCTGCTTCCTGAACTGATTAACATAGTTACGGGAGTTACGACCGCTTGCTTTGAGCCAGCCCTAGACTACGTCGTAGTTAAGTTTCCAAGATGGGACCTACAGAAATTCAGAAATGTAGATCGCCACATTGGTCCGCAGATGAAGTCTGTTGGAGAAGTTATGGCTATTGGAAAATGCCTTGAAGAAACGCTACAGAAAGCGGTTCGCATGCTAGACATTGGAAAAGTAGGATTGGTTTGCAATCCAGAAGAAGAGGAATATGAATCGACAGAGATAATAAAGGATGCCTTAGCTAACCCCACAGATGAAAGGCTTTTCAAGATAGTAAAAGCCCTGAAAAAGGGTATTACCGTCGAAGAGATTTACCAACTAGGCGGCGTTGATCCCTTCTTTGTACATAAAATTGAAAACGTCGTCAACATGGAGAAAAAACTGCGTTCCATTAACTTAAGAGATGATAACTTCTTAGAAACGATTAAAGAGGCGAAAATTCTCGGTTTTTCAGATAAGCAAATTGCAATTTGCCTCGAAACAGACGAAATGACAATACGAAAACTAAGAAAAGAAGCCAACATAGTTCCCGTGGTTAAGCAAATAGACACCCTAGCCGCCGAATGGCCAGCTAAAACAAATTATCTTTACCTAACATACGGCGGAGACGAGGATGACATAGATTTTCGCTCAGGTAAGAGCAAAGTTATGGTTCTTGGAGCAGGCGTTTTCAGAATAGGGTCAAGCGTTGAATTTGACTGGTGTGGAGTCAACACAATTTGGGCTCTCAAAAAGAATGGCGTTGAAGAAGCTATAATGGTCAACTATAACCCTGAAACGGTTTCAACAGATTATGACATGTCTGATAAGCTGTATTTTGAAGAGTTGACCTTGGAGAGAATTTTAGACATATACGATAAGGAAAATCCCTTCGGCGTCGTGGCAAGCGTTGGAGGACAGATTCCAAACAACCTAGCCCTAAAGCTAGCCAATTTGGGTGTAAAACTGCTGGGCACGTCAGGTCAAAGTATAGACCGTGCAGAAGACAGATCAAAGTTTAGCTCGCTCCTAGATCAACTTGAAATTCCACAGCCAGAATGGAGTGGATTAACAACAACACGAGATGTCAAAGAGTTCGCTGAAAAAATCGGTTACCCAGTTCTCATTCGTCCAAGCTACGTATTGTCAGGATCTGCCATGAGAGTTGCCTACGCCGAAGACGAATTAGAGAACTACCTCAAACTGGCAACTAAAGTTTCACGGGAACATCCTGTCGTAATCTCGAAGTTTATAGAAAAGGCTAAGGAAGTTGAGGTTGACGGCGTATCCGACGGCGAAGATATACTGATTGGAGCCGTTATTGAACATATCGAAAACGCGGGTGTTCACAGCGGCGACGCGACGATGGGTATTCCAACCCAAACACTATCTGAAAGCGTACTGAAAACCCTTGAAGACTACACTTATAGAATCGTCAAAGCCCTTGAAATAAAAGGACCCTACAATATTCAATATCTCGTAAAAAATGGCTTCACCTATGTAATCGAATGCAATTTGCGTTCTTCAAGGTCAATGCCATACGTGAGTAAAACTCAGGGAGTTAATTTGATAGAACTTGCCACTTTGGCCATGTTGGATAAAAAGTTTAGAGACGTTGGAGTCACCGAACTACCGTCTATCCGACATGTTGGGGTGAAGGTGCCTCAATTCAGTTTCATGCGTTTAAGCGGAGCCGACCCAGTTCTCGGAGTTGAAATGCTAAGCACAGGAGAAGTAGCCTGTTTAGGAGAAAACTTTGCAGATGCTCTTTCAAAGGCATTGCAGTCAGCTAATTTCAAAATTCCACCAACTGGCGGTTCAGTTCTGATAACAGTTGGCGGCGAAAAATTAAAGAAGAAAATTGTGCCCTTGGGAAAGGCGCTAAGGAAAATGGGATTCAAAATCTATGCAACAGAGCATACTGCTGAGACCTTGCATAGCGCTGGAGTAAACAATATCTCTGTTCTGCATAAAGTTAGAGAAGTTGGTAAGAACCCAAACATCGTTGACTATCTCCAAGAGGGAAAAATAGATTTGGTGATCAACATACCGATGCCGAATCACGCGGGAAAATATTCAGAAGTCCTGAGAGACGAGTACACTATCAGGAGATTGGCTATTGAATTTAACATCCCGGTTGTGACGAATCTTGAGTTGGCTTCAGCTATCACGAAAGTGTTGGAGCAACGGGACAGCAACAGACTTACTGTTCGTTCTCTGAATGAGTATATGGATAGTTTAGCGTGGAAGTTTTGGTGAAAAACCTGCGCAGTCTCAATGCATCACATTAATATGGCTGCATAAGGAAATGAGACAACAAACAATGTAAAAACAACGTTACTTACTTTTTCTAAGCCTAAATCTTCTAAATTTGAGTCTAGCGGTCAGAATTTTCTCGGTGCCAAACAGTCTCGCCGCAATGTAGAGCACTGCAACGGTAAAGGCTGTCACGTAAACAATTCCTATAATAGCGGTTAGGTAGTCTCCAGTGAAAGCTGCTCTAGCTGCCAGCATCGGATGCGTGAACGGTATCGCAAACAAAACAATCATCAAAGGAAAAGGCAAGGCGTAGATGTCGGTGAACATCGTAAAAATCATTGGAAAAATAAGTAATACGGATAGAGGTCCCACTAAGGCTTGAGCACCTCTCACATCTTCGGCGAAAACAGAGATTGAAATTGCTAAAGCTAACGCTGAAACCAGCGCCATGAAAAGTGAGACTCCGAGAAGTAAATATGATATCGGTGTTGGTGCTAACCCTATCGCTGCAAGGTCTACACTGGTTCCAGCTGGCATGAAGCCCGCAAAGGAACCCATGTAGTAACTGAAGCCTATAATGTAAGCTACCGCGCCTACAATTGCAACAATTATAGAACCCGTCAATTTACCAACCAGAATTGTGAACCTGCTGACAGGCAAGGTCAACAAAGTTTCCAACGTCTTTTCCTCCTTCTCCGACGCAACAGACGTAGCTGCAAGCTGCATTGCAAAAATAAGCAACACCATTATGCCTACAGGCATTCCCGTGGACTGCGCCATCATTAACGAAAAAAGGACACCTGGAGGAACATCAACATCTTTTCCGTTAACTATTGACTTTTCAGACATATCTATAGGATCCAAAACAGTTTCTGGGTTTTGGTCAGGAATTTTTTCAACAACTTTTTGAACAACCAGACCTTTTTCAAACATCCCAAACAGAGCGCTTATTGCTGAAGAACTCGTGGACTCAGCTATGCCTCCGCCCCTAAACACGGTGTAGACATCTAGTTCTGCCTTTAAACCCTCTGTAACGTTGTTACTGAAGCCAGAAGGTATAACTATTAGCCCAGTGAGGTTTGATTGCTCAACGTAGTTAACCGCTTCGGTAAGATTCAAATCATCAACCTCAACAATTCTAACATTCAGAGCTATCAAGAAATTCGTGAGGTTTTCAGCAACAGAGCCTTTATCAAGGTCCATTACTGCCATTGAAATATTTTCCATGCTTTCTTCGGCTGCTTCCATTGAAGTTTGAATTGCAAACCCCATTAGTGGAAACATTATTAACGGGACTATTATCATGCCTAAGAGGATTTTTGGGTCTCTGACTAACTCTTTAACTTCCTTTACAATGATGTTGAATAAACCCTTAAACAAAACCAACCACCTTCGCAAAAACCTCTTCTATGTTAGGAGCATCATACTTGTCCTTGAGTTCCACTGGCGTTCCTTCAGCTACTATCTTGCCTTTATTTATGAGCGCCACCCTGTCGCATAGATGCTCCACTTCAAGCATGTTGTGGCTTGAAAGAAGCATTGTAACTCCTTGTTTTTCCACATATTGCTTTATGATTCCTCTGACATGAACGGAATGAAGAACATCTAATCCGCTGGTTGGTTCATCCAAAACTGCAAGCTTAGGCTTTGTCATAAGAGCTCTTGCAACGAGAAGCCGCCTTTTCATACCTTTGCTGTACGTCTTCACTTTATCCTTAAGGCGCTCTTCTAACCCAGAAATCTTCGCTGCGCCCTCAACAGTTTCCGTGGCAGTTTCTTTGTTCTCAGCAGTAAACTTGGTCATGAAATTCAAGTACTCATATCCTGACAAGTTTTTGTAGGCACCAGCCTCTTCGGGAAGATAGGTAATGAGCCTACGAACCTCTGAAGACTCGTCAACCACATCATGACCCAACACTCTTACAGTACCTGAAGTTGGCAGCAACAAAGTTGAAGTAATCCTAAGCGCAGTTGTCTTGCCAGCGCCGTTAGGACCAATAAGACCATAAATTTCGCCTTTTCTTATCTGAAAACTCAAGCCGTCAAGGGCTGTAACTTCGCCGAAAACTTTCACGAGTTCGTTGACCTCAACTGCGACGCTCATAGACACACCAACCATCGCCTTACTAACTGAACTAAAGAAGCATCTTTAATAAATCTGCTTTCGTCACGATGCCAACAACCTTCCCCTTCTTAGATATTAAAACAGCAGGATAAACTTGCAGAAGACTTGAAATCAACGGTAGCGGAGCGTCTTCCCCAACCTGTGGAAAAGCTTCCTCCATAATATTTCCCACAGACAGTTGGGATATCTGAGCCAAATCTTTGCCAGCCGAGACCTGTCCCACTATCGTTTTTTCCGAAATACTTCCAACAGCGTGTTCTCCATCAAAAACTGGAAGCTGAGAATAACCTTGATCGGTCATCAGTCGCACAGCTTTAGACACTAGGTCGTCCTTTTGCACAGCAACAACTCCGTGGTGAAGCACTTCCCCAGCATGGACTTCCGTTTTTATCTCCAAACGCTCCAGCACGTCAAATATGGCTTTAACCTTGGTGTAAGAAGGATCAATTTTCTTCGATTCCAATTTTGCGATCAAGGACTGACTTACACCAGCCAACTTTGCTAGTTGTTTCTGAGTTAAACCCAACATTCTTCTCTTCTTGCCAACTTCTTCAAGGGAAGGTAACATACCATGAAACTTTTCACAGCAATCTTATATTCCTTTTGGAATAAAAATTTCAGAAAAATATTAAAGTTAGAATTCAGTTTGCTAAGCTCCAAACATGTTTAGGAGGGTATTAGAACTCAAGAAAAAAGAAATCTCGAAAAAGAAGAGCAAACGAACAATAGCTGAAATCAACGAAAAAATAAAGACAGGCGACGTTCAGGTTTTAACAGCCGAAGAAATGAAGAAGTTAGTGGAAAGTAGCGGTGTAGAAGTTGCGTACAAAGAGGTTGACGTCGTTACGACAGGAACTTTCGGAGCCATGTGCTCTTCAGGAGCCATAATAAACATTGGACACGCAGACCCACCAATCAAAATTCAAAGAGCTTGGATAAACGACGTCGAAGTCTGCCACCCAGGCGCAGCTGTAGATCTTTACATTGGCGCAACAATAATGTCTGAAACAAAGCCTTTCGAGTATGGCGGCGGCCACGTGATAGAAGACTTGATTAGTGGGAAAGAAGTTGAGGTTAGAGCCACTGCCTCTGGGACAGACTGTTATCCCAGAACCAAACTAAGAACAACAATTACAAAAGACGACTTGAACCAGTTCTATTTACTGAATTTCAGAAATTGCTACCAACGTTATGTTTGCGCGACAAACAGCCGCGACGAAATCATCTACACCTACATGGGCAAGCTTCTGCCCAGGTTCAGAAACGCAAGTTTCTCTGGTTCTGGAGCGCTGAACCCTTTAATGAACGATCCAGACTACGAAACCATAGGCATTGGCACCCGCATATTCTTGGGAGGAGGTCAAGGCTACGTCATTGGAGAAGGCACACAACATAATCCTGAAAATCAGGGGGGCACGCTCATGGTCCGAGGAGACTGCAAAAAGATGAGTTCAGAGTTCATTCGTGGAGCCACATTCACCAAGTACGGCACAACCCTTTGCGTTGGTGTAGGCATACCTATCCCCATATTGAACGAGGGGTTAGCGAAAAAGACGGCTATACTGGACGAAGAAATAGTCACAGACATAGTTGACTACGGAATTCCCCGCAGAGAACGCCCCAAACTTGGAAAGGTGAATTATAAGGAATTGAAATCAGGCGCCGTAACCATTAATGACAAGAAAGTTAGAGTCAGTTCACTCTCGAGTTTAAAAACGGCAAGAAAGATTGCGGAAATACTGAAGTCTTGGATTGAAAACTCTTCATTCTACCTGTCTGCTCCCGCTGAGAGCCTCCCTACAGACACAGTATTCAAGCCCATGAAACAAACCGAAGAAATAGCCTTCGTCAACAGCGTGACCCACGCGGCTGTCACATGTACTGAAGATGAGGAAATAAAGGCGGTTGCCGAACGAATAATAAATCGCTCAGTTAACCATGTGGTTGTGACCGACGAGCAGGGAAAACTCAGAGGGATAGTGACTTCATGGGACATCACCAAAGCAGTTGCTAAAGGAAAAAGGAAACTCGCTGACATAACCATCAGAAAAGTGGTGACAACGAAACCGGACGAGTCTCTGGAAGCGGCTTCAAGGAAAATGGCGCAACACCAAATATCTGCTTTGCCAGTAATTAACCAAGACAGAAAGGTTCTAGGGATCATCACCTCTGAAGACATTGCTAGGCTTTTGGGAAGGTGAAAAACGTGGCTAGAATTCTTCTCAGATTTTCAGAGGAAATAGTTGAACAGCCCATAACGGCGCAGGTAATCCTTGAACATGGAGTTCCTATAAGCATAGTAGCTGCACGCATCAATTCCAAAGGTGGTGAAATCCTAGCAGAGGTGCCTTCCACTCATGTTGAGGAGGTGGTTGATGCCTTTCGGGAGAGGGGCGTGACTGTTACTGTTCCAAAATTGATCGAAGTAAACAGCGAAAAGTGCTTTGACTGCGGCGCGTGCTTCTCCCTTTGTCCAGTAAGCGCCATTGCATTCAAAGAAGATTTGTCAGTGGTTTTCGACGAAGAGAAATGTATTGGCAGTCCCTGTAGTCTATGCGTTGATGCCTGTCTAGCTAGAGCTATCAGACTGGTTGAACAACATAGTTCTGGTCTAACAAAATGAAAACAAAAAATCTATTCAAACAAGCTTTCCAGTTTAAAGAAACAAACTGCACAATAATAGCAGACGACGAAAGAGCCGTCAACGCAGCAATGTCATCAATTAAGCATCACAGAAAGCAACTTGAGAAATACGCCCAAGACCATCCAAAATTTCTTTACTCTCTTCAACCAGTTCCCGTTATCAGAGGACCTAGAATAGTTAGGTTGATGGCTGAGGCTTCTGAAAAAGCGAATGTAGGTCCTATGGCTGCTGTTGCCGGAGTGTTGGCTGACCTCGCCGTCGAAGAAATGACTCTTGCTGGAAGCGAAGTAGCCGTTGTTGAAAACGGAGGAGAAGTCTCTGCAATTTCAAATCAACCTATCGATATTGCCCTTTCAGCAGGAGATTCCACCCTTTCAAGACAAATCGGCTTCAGGTTGGAAAAATTTCCCATAGGCGTTGCCACAAGTTCAGGCTTATATAGTCACGCGTTAAGTTTTGGAGAGGCGGAGGCAGTAACGATTTTCGCTGTAAATGCTGGAGTAGCTGACGCTGTAGCCACTGCTGTTGGAAATCTGATAAAAGGCGACGATTGCCGGGGGGCAATTGAAAATGGAATTAAAGAAGCCTTAAAGATAGAGGGCGTTAACGGAGTATTCATTTTGTATAGGGGAATTGTTGGGAAGGCTGGACAAGTCCCACAACTAATCAAAGTGAGCACTTAGAAAGAGTTAGTTTTTAATCTAAACACTCCTAGCCTAACCATAGAAATAAACTTTTTTTAAATTTTTCTTGAAATGTGCTATTCTCAAATCGGTGGGACTGATAACAACTGAAATTGCACGAATATTGGGTAAATCAGCTACTGATGTTGCTCTTTATTTGTACCCTAAAAGAAAGAATAAATAAGTGGATGGAAGCCCTAAAGTGACTAATCAGTAGAGTAGTAGTATAGTAGTATCATCATTGTGTCTTAACTGCTTCTGAAGATCCATACCACTTCCTCTCTCAGTCCAAGTTACTTCTCAGTCGTCGTCGTAGATTTTTTTGGTTAAATTTTAATGCACACACAAAAAAAATTCACGGTGGTTAGGGCATGTCGCCCGCTGGTGCGGGCAAGGATGCTAATGTTCATTCAGAAATCTAGCTTTCTGATTATCGAATGCGAAAGTCAAATATTTTTCCGATGAAGAAAAGACATAGTTAGGAGATAATATTCAGTTGGAAAGCGACCTACAAAGACTGCAAAGACTTAGAAATGAAGGTTACAGATTAGTAGAAATAAGAATATCTTTAAATCAAGAAAAGAAACCCTCAGAACTCGCTGAGTTAGTTCTTAAGAAAGAGCAGGAAGAAATCGTCATATCATCATCAGAACCAGAGCTTTTTTCATACGTCATTCACTTACACAGTGTACCTCACATCGAAGATGATGATTCAGATTTCATATACGTAGAAGACACAGGAAGATACTTTGACATTCAGAAAGAAATTGTTGATTTGTTCAGTGGTCAGATGAAGGAATTTGTTATTTATGAACATAAGATAGAGAGTTTCCAGAAAGACTTAAGAAGAATCATGTCTTTCGAGAGAAATTGGATTCTTTCAGAAAAAGACATTGGAATGTTAAGTACCAAATTATGCCAGATATTTTACGATGCTGGAATCCTGTTTCTAAAAGGAAAGGACTATGAATTCAAGATAATCTCAAAAGAAAAAATGAGCCTCAGCGACATAAATAGCCTTCTCGCAGAAAGTCAAAAAGTCGATTTGGCAATTTGCTTTAGTGCAATTGCGGTTGGACCAAAAGCATATTCGAACAAAAAAGCGAAGTCTGACGCAATTGTCGGTTTGCTTGTATATGATTTGAAGAATCGTCAAACCCTTTCTTTTAATCTGAATTCTCTTGGGCAGTTTCAGCGAAAAATTTCTAATGTTGGACATCACGGGCTTTGGGAGTGCGTTCTGGAATTGTTTGAAAGAACTAATAGTGAAGACCTGTACAAAAGCTACCTTCCCCTTCCAATAAACATCAGAGATTACACGCCTTTACCGTGGTTCTGTTTAGCTTTCATAAAAGGAATAAGAGAAGAAATAGTTGTTAACAATGTCAAATTTGATTTGCCTTTGTTTCTTGCATTTGGTGCTCCATTATTGTTGGAAGGCAAGCCAAGCTATGACTTTGATGCTGAAAAACAGAGAGCTCTAATTATGCTTGGTTTCAGAGAGAACGCTCAGCGGTTTTTTCATCAGGTGCGATTTGACATGTCTAAAGGTGAACCAAGTTTGCATATCGACTATCAAATATTCCCTGAGAAAAGCCATTCCTACAAGAGTGTTGGGCATTCAATTGTGAACTACAAAGATATTTGGAACTTTAGCGAGAATCTAGCTATTGGTTTTCTATTGGCAGCTGCATATGATGTCAATTTTGAAAAACTAGTTGTGCCCTCCAGATTGAGCGGAATCAATGAAGCTTTCAGAGATAATCCCTTAACAATATATCCGCTTTTTGTCAGAAGCATGGCAGGCAGACCATTCAGGGCTGTTAAGGGAGATTCTAGACTACTCAGTACCTTATCAGAAGTTGCAAGAAAAGAGACAGCCAGTGATTTGGAAGCTGTCAAGATACTTGAGGGTTTGGGTCTGGTACGGGATTTCGGATTGACAGTTTTGGGCGATATAGTCCTTGCAAGGCTATTACAGACGAACAGGGAAGTTAAATTTTAATTGCTACTTTTCTTCTTTTTGTCTTCAGCATATTTTGTTATGTAAGCAAGAACCTTTATTGCATTCTCAGGAGTGGAGTGAACCACTATTCCGTTCTTTTCAAATTCCCTTATGGCTTCTGACTCTTCTCTCGATGTTGGAGGAGCCGCAAGGATAACTGGCTTCTGATATTTCTTAATCCGCTCAATTAATCCCACTACTCCCCGTGTTGATTCCCACTCCACCATCATTTCTGCAAATTTCGCAAGTTGATTTTTAATTGCTGGAGGGTATTGATCAAAAATTTTACTAGGAGAACCGACGCTTGAAATCGCAAGCACAGAATCAACATTCTCATCTTTTAGGAGAGTTCCGATGCATACGTAGGAATATTCCATGGTTCCGACCATATCAACTGGATTCGAATGCGACCACCGCGGAGGCAAACGTTGATTTAGCTTTTGCAATGTCTCCTGCGTTAGTTGAGATATTTCTAACCCCAGTTCCTCACACATGTCAGTTGCCACAACTCCAAAGCCTCCACCCCCAGTCACTATTCCCACTCTGTTTCCCTTTGGAAGAGGTTGACTAACAAGAGTTATAGCCACATCGAAAAGGTCTTGAATTTCTCTAACCCGTATAACACCTGCTTGCTTAAAACAGGCATCATAAACATGGTCTGAACCAGTTAGGGCGCCTGTGTGCGCTTTCGCTGCTTTATGACCCGTTTTTGTTCGACCTGCTTTCAAAATTACGATGGGCTTCTTCTCTGTGATCTTCTTAGCCATCTCGAAAAAGCGGCGGCTCTCTCTTAGTTCCTCCACGTATCCGAGGATAACCTTTGTGTCTGGGTCCTCGGCCATATATTCTAGATAATCTTCAAAATGCAGGTCAGCCTCATTGCCGCTGCTGACAAACTTGCTGATTCCAAAGCCCCTTTCAAAGGCTAGTTTAAGCATAAACGTGCCCAAATTGCCGCTTTGAGTAATGAATGCTATAGATCCTTTTGGGACGTGTGGTGTAATGTAGAGGGACATGAGGCCAGTTGTAGAGAGGTTTGAGAATGGATTAATTATGCCGAAGCAGTTTGGACCCACTAATCGTATTCCACCTTGTCTAGCGATTCTAACAACTTCTTTCTCTAACTTTTCGCCTTCTCTGCCCGCTTCTTTGAAGCCAGCACTGATGATCACAGCTGTTTTAACACCCTTCTCTACGCACTCTTTCATCACTGTGGATACGATCTGGGCTGGAATTGCTATAACAGCCAAATCAACTGGTTCGGGAATGTCTTTAACGCTTTTGTAGCATTTTATCTCAGAAATCTTTTCTTCATTTTTGTTTACGGGATAAAGGTCTCCTTTGAATCCTTTGACTAACAGATCGTTGAAGATGCTGAATCCCCATTTAGCAGGGTTGTTGGATGCTCCAATAACCGCTACGGATTTTGGATAAAAAAGGGGCTTAAGTTGTTCGGTAATGGATTTTTTCACTTTTAACCATCCATGAAGTTTAAAGAAACGGGCTTTCATTTAAAACTTACAGAGCGCCCTAACCTTTTTCTGGTTTTTTAGCGGGTATAGCCAAGATGGTAGCCACAACAGTAGCCACTGCACCTAAAAGGAAAGCAATGTAATAACTACCCGTCAAGTCGAATACGTATGCGCCGAGGAATGGTCCCAAGGCTCCGCTAATAGTTGATCCAATGCCGATTAGCCCTATAATTGCACCCAAATTTCTTGTCCCAAAAAATTCCGCATCTATTGCGGGTATGAGAGGCACAAGACCCCCGTATGAAAAACCGAAAAATGGAGCAAAAACGTAAAGCATCCAAACATTCTTTGCTTCTGTAAGCCAAAACATCGTCACAACTTGGCATACAAGACAAAATAACCACACTCGTTTTGTCCCAACTCTATCTGAGGCAACACCAACAGCTATTCTGCCAAAAATGCTACCGACACCAATCAAACTCAGGACACCCGCCGCAACCATCGGCGATGTTCCAACATCACTTTCTGCATAAGGATAAATGTGAGACATTATCATTTGTAAACACAAATTCCAGAGGGAATTCGAGAACAAAACAAACCAGAAACTTCTTGTTCTCGTTGCTTCTAGGGCACCCCAGTCTTTGTTTAGGTTTGCCTCTTTTTTCCTATTTTCATCATAGGAGCGGGGATTATTCTCTGCTGGATCATTTTTTAACATAAACGCAGTCGAGATTATAATTATCCAAGCTATGAAACCCACAATAAGATAAGCACTTCGCCAATTGTAGACAGAAATGAAGTAAGTGATTACTGGCGACATAACAAGTGTTCCTATCCCTATGCCCGACGCAACGATGCCCAGTGCCAAACCCCTTCTCTTATCGAACCATCTTGACGTTGTAGCCATGATAGGCGCAAAGGCAACACCCATTCCCACCCCTATTAAAAGACCGGAAAAAACGTACAATTGCCAAAGAGTACTAATCTGGCTGCATAAAACCATCCCCAAACCAACTAAAAATCCATTAACTCCAACCGTTATTTTCGATCCATACTTATCACTCAGTCTTCCCATAACGATGCCAGACAAACCGCCTATAATCGTGGAAATTGACAAAGCCCCAAAAATCAACGTTTTAGTCCAGCCAAACTCCTCTATCAACGAATCCGAAAAAATGCCGAAGGAATACCGAATGCTAAAGGAAATAAAGGTTATGAGAAAAGATGCGGTTACTACTACCCAACCATAGAAAAACCTTAACTCATTGTCCTCATTTTTCACCATGAACTAATCTTCCGCCCTAATTTGTAAACGTCAGTTTCTTTCATAATTTTCACTTTGAAGAAGCAGTAATTGAATAAACCTGTGATTTATAACCTTTCTATCCTCCAATCAAGACTGAAAGGGTTTTCAAGATGAAGGAATTTTGACTTGGAAGAAATATGTTTTTAGTCAATGGGTGGTTTCTTTTGAGCCCAAGGAGAAGCTTCTTCAAAGGCTGCTGCCGCCTGAAGAACCGTCACGTCGTCTAATCGGCGACCTACAATTTGTAGACCAACGGGAAGACCTTCTCTGGTCCATCCGCAAGGCACTGAAGCGGCAGGTTGACCTGTTAGGTTGAAGGGAAAGGTGAAAGCCATCCAGCCTAGGATCGAAACTTCCTTGCCATCGATTACTCGCGGTCCCATGCCTTCTTCTATTGCGAAAGGTGGAACAGCTAAGGTTGGGGTGAGAAGAAGGTCATATTTTTTGAATAAGCGATAGACTTTTTCCCATAACTCCTTTCGCTGGAAAGCTGCTTTAACGTAATCTATGACTGAAACATTTTTTCCATACTCAACCATACGGGCTAGAGGTGGATCAACTTTGTCTCCCCACTCTCCCATAGCATCTACTAAAGCTGCAGCGGTCTCAGCTAATACCATAGTTGAGAACGTCGGTTCAGGATTTCCAAAGTTAGGATGAGCCTCTTGTAACTTCCAATCTAGACTTTCAAAGACTTTTACAGCGTTTTCTACAATCTTACGAACCTGAGGATCCACCACTGCATAGCCCAGGTCGATGCTCCAAGCCACCTTAAGTTCCTTTGGTTCACTCTCTATGGATTTTAAATAGCTGATTTTTTCGTCGGGTAGAGATAGGCGATCCGCGTCGTGGGGTCCCGCCATAACATCCAACATGAGAGCAGCGTCTCGAACGGTTCTTGTCATGGGACCACGATGAGATAGAGTAGCCCATCCCGAAAGTTCAGGGTATTTGGGAACCCTCCCAAAAGAAGGTTTGAACCCGAAAATACCGCAGAAACTGCTGGGAATACGAATTGAACCTCCTCCGTCGCTTCCCACGGCTAATGGTCCTAGTCCTGCGGCTACGGCTGCGCCAGCTCCGCCACTGGACCCTCCTGAGGTAAGATTCAAGTTCCAAGGGTTGCGAGTGACTCCGAAGAGAAGGTTGTCCGTGACCCCTTTATAACCAAACTCACACGTGTTGGTTTTTCCTAAGATAATGGCTCCTGCAGCTTTTAACCGTTGAACACAAATCGCATCTTCTTTCGGAATGAAGTGTTCGAAGATTTTGGAACCAAAGGTTGTTCGAATCCCTTTAGTGAAGATTAAGTCTTTTATCGAGACGGGAACCCCGTGGAGTGGACCGAGACGTTTCTCTTGTTTCACTGCCTTATCTGCTTCTTCAGCAGCTTTACGGGCTTCTGTTAAAACGGTGCAGTAGGCGTTGATTTTGGGATTTATTTTTTCGATTCTTTCAAGAATTGTGTCCACTACTTCTATACAGAAGATTTCCCGCTTTTTGATGGCCTCTGCCATTTCTATGGCAGGCATGTAACAAAGTTCCTTATCCATGATTATCTCTCCCATCTCTCTATCCTTTTTTCCGCATCCTCAATTATAAGCTTAGTTTAGTTAACCAGTGGCAACACAGTTTCCCGGAAAAAAGATGTGTGTAGTGGTAGCCTAAGTCTTCCAACACGCACGCAAGAGGGAGAAGTCGTCACAATGTGGCCGTAGGGGAAACTGCGGCAGGATCACCTCCTACGTAAGCAGCGCAGGCCGGCTGGAGGGAAAAAAGTGCACAAGCCAAGACGATTCAAGATTTTGAGGTTTAAGTAAACTTAAATAACGTTTTTAGCCTTCAAATACATTATATAATGTTATATTGGTTGGTTGCCTTGGCAAGAGTTCTTCTCAAAAATGTGACGAAGCGTTTCGGAAACGTTGTGGCAATCGACAAATTCAACTTGGAGGCAAAGGACAAGGAATTTGTCGTTTTGTTAGGACCTTCAGGCTGCGGAAAAACCACGGCTCTTCGATGCATTGCAGGTTTAGAAACTCCAGAGGGGGGAGACATATACATAGGGGACCGGCTTGTGAACGACTTGGACCCCAAAGAGAGGGACATAGCCATGGTTTTTCAGAGCTACGCCCTTTACCCTCATATGACGGTCTTCAATAACCTAGCTTTTCCCTTAGAGAACATGAAGGTTCCGAAGGATGAGATAAAGACAAAGGTTCAGGAAGTTGCAGAATTGTTGAAGATTGGGGCACTTCTCGACAGAAAGCCGAAACAGCTCAGCGGAGGCCAGCGACAAAGAGTAGCTTTGGGTAGAGCCGTGGTTAGGGATCCACAGGTCTTCCTTATGGATGAGCCTCTCAGTAACTTAGACGCTAAGTTGAGGGTTTACATGAGAGCCGAGCTTAAGAAGCTTCAGAAAGAACTTGGAGTTACGACGATTTATGTTACTCATGATCAAGTTGAAGCCATGACCATGGGAGACAAGATTGCTATTTTGAACGAAGGGATTCTCCAGCAGACTGGCACGCCTGATGAAATCTACTTCCATCCATCCAACATGTTTGTAGCTGGCTTCATAGGCAGCCCACCCACCAACTTCTTTGATTGTAAATTGATGGAAGGAGTTCCTTGCATTCTCGACGTCGGAGAGTTCAAGTATCCTCTGCCTGATCATGTGGCGAAGGCAGCAAAGAAGTGTACCTCTGATGTCTGCGTACTAGGTGTGCGACCTCAAGATGTCCTCGTTTATAGGGACGCGAAAAGGCAGAAGGGTTTGATCAAGACTATACTCGATGTGGTAGAGCCCCTTGGAGACGTAACGATACTTGACCTCAAAGTTGGAGACTATCTGGTCAAAGCTGTAGTGAGTCCTGATTTTAAGGCTGAGTTGGGAGACGAGCTTTGGGTCAAGTTCCCGGTCGACAAGATATATCTCTTTGATAAGAAGACGGGAAAAGCGCTGACGTAACCGTAAGCATTCGCAAGACAAAGTTTACTTTGGGCTGCTCTCACATCAATGGCATCAGTAATTGGAGGGTTATAGTCGGGGCTGGTTAAGTGAAACTTGGAGAAATTAAGCGGAAACTCCTTGAGGACATAGACAAATTAAGGAGCTCTATGGGCTACCTTAATGCAGGCTATCCACGATACGACGCTCTCTTTGGTCGTGACTCTTTAATTTCCGCTTGGCAAATGCTTAAAATTGACTCCTCAATCGCCCGAGCAACTTTGCAGATTTTAGCTAAGTATCAGGGAAAGGCTGTGAATTCTAGAGCTGAAGAAGAGCCTGGTAAAATTTTACACGAATTTAGATTCGATGCCAAGAGTCAGGCGGAATTGCCCCATTGGGGCTTTCCATACTATGGTAGCGTTGACAGTACCCTACTTTTCATAATCATAGCCGGTGAATACTTCCAACAGACCAAGGATGAGACGTTTCTCTTACAGATATGGGACAATATTTTGGCTGCTTTTGAGTGGATTAGGGGCTACGGGGACAAAGATGAAGATGGTTACGTGGAATATGAGAGGAAGAATCCTTACGGGTTATTTCATCAAGGATGGAAAGATGGCTTCAAAGATCATTTGAAGATTAAACCTCCCGTAGCAATAGTTGAAGCCCAAGGTTACGTTTACGCGGCGTATCAGAACGTTATTTTTCTTGATAGGGAGCTAGGTAAAAATTATGTTTCTAAAGAAGCTTTGGCAAGGTCTGGGGTTTTGAAGAAAAAGTTTAACGAAGATTTTTGGATGGAAAAGGAAAACTGTTTTGCTATGGCTTTGGATGGGGAAAAAAGACAAAAAGGGGTCGTAACATCTAATTCGGGGCATCTCCTTTTTACAAGAATCGTCGTTCAAGACAAAATAAAGTCTCTAGTCTCGCGGCTTTTTCATTCTGACCTTTGGACTCCATATGGCATAAGAAATCATTCTGCAAAAGATTCAGATTTTGATACATACAGTTATCATAGAGGTTCGGTTTGGCCTCATGATAATTGGATCATTTATAAAGGATTACGGAAATTAGGCTTTGACCTTCACGCTGATCAAATAAAAAAGGCTCTCCTACAAGCCTTTATGAAGCTTGGAAAGATTCCTGAGCTCTATGCGGTAGTGAACAATAGAATTATTGATCTATCTCAAATGGAAGGTGCTTTGGCTAATCCTCTGCAGGCTTGGTCTTGTGCTGGTTTGCTGGAAATGATTTGGAACGACTGAAAGTTACTTAAATGAGAAAAACAGCGATTTTTTATCCTTTAATCGTCCAGCCAATCATGCCTTTGATGTAGTACTTCTGCAAGAGTACGTAGATCAGAACAGGAACCATCATTACCAATATAGATGCCGCTGACAGGACGCCCCAATCTACAAAGAATTCTCCCCTCATCAACGGAATGCGTTGCGTAGCCAACAATTTGTCGGAAGATTGAATAAGGATTAGAGCGAGGAAGAAATCGTTCCAAACCCACATGAACTGTAAAACAGCCACGGAGGCTAGGGCAGGAAGGGTCATTGGAAGCACTATTTTATAGAATATTTTAAAGTCTGAAGCTCCGTCTACTTTAGCAGCCTCCTCGATTTCAATCGGAAGAGTAAGGAAGAAGTTCCTCATGAATAAAATAATCCAAGCAAGTCCCCAAGCGGAGTGAACAAGTATCAAACCGATATAATTGTCTACAAGGCCTAGGCTATTCATAATCTGGAAAATTGGCACAGCAATCATTTGCTGGGGAACCGCCATCATCAGAACTATGAAGGCAAAAATGTAGTCTCGAATAGGGAAGCTGAACCTTGCGAATCCATAAGCCGCAAGTGAAGCTACGAACATGGGCATTAAAGTTGATGGAATCGCAACCAAAAAGGAGTTGCGCATACCTATCCCGAGCGGTACATTGGGGTGATTCCAAGCCTCCACAAAATTGTTTAACGACGGATGAAAATCTGCGAAGTTCCACCAACCAAATAGGACTTCTCTGAAGGGTCTTATTGAGGTCATAAGAACGCCCAAAAAAGGAAGTATCCATATTAGTGCAGCTGACCATGCTATTATGTGAATTATTATCGTGGTTTTTCTTATTTTCATCTTTTCACCATATACCTAGTCATCCATATAGTTACAACCAATGTTAACGCGGTGAGTATTGTCGCTACAGTCGCTGCCCTGTTGAAGTCGAAAGCACGAAAAGCCCAATTCCACATCTGTAGGGCTAAGACATTTGCAGCCCCTCCGGGTCCACCACTCACGCCCGCAGCAGAGTAAACAATATCAAAGATTTTCAGTTCCCATAAGAGGGTCATCGTTACAACAGTTATAGTCATGGGCTTAAGAAGGGGAAATGTTATACGGAAAAATGTCCGGAAGGACGAAGTACCATCTATCTTGGCAGCTTCGTAGTATTCTTTGGGTATGGTCGTTAGTCCGGCGGAATAGACAATCATGCTAAACCCCGTCCACAGCCAAACTGAGCCAAAAATCAGAGCGAAAAGGGTGGTTTCAGCATACGCCATCCACGATCTAGTTAAGTATTCTAATCCTAAAAGACTCAAAAGCCCATTTACTATTCCCACGTTTTTCTCAAACGTGAAGCGCAGAATTATTCCGCCTACGATCATCGGGGTAACCATTCCCAAGAAGATTGCTGACTTTACTATTGAGGCTCCCTTTACGTCCCTTAGGATGATTGCGAGTATGAGGCCAGAAAACAGGGATAAGGGTAGGTGAATTGATATCCATATCATATTGTGAATTAGCGCTCCTAGCCCAAAGGGTTGGGACAAGCCTTTGGAAACATCTTCTACGTTCACTATTTCTTTCTGACTTAAAACATAAAAATAGTTATCGAGACCAACAAATTCTTCTGAAGGTGAAAGAAAGCTAACGTAAATTGTTTGAAGTACGGGAAAGACTACGAAGAATACAATAAGAATCATAGCTGGTGCAAAAAATAATTTACGCATGATGGCTGGGAGAGAAAAAAAAGAGGGTAGTTTTCTACGAGCTATTTCTCTCACGCCCCATTATGGGGCTTTTGATTCTATGGCCGCGAGTACGCTGTCCAAGAGTGTTGGATTTGTCCATAGGAGTCTTAACTGGCTCCAGAACGTAGTCTGGAATTCGCCACCGATTGTGTCGTCGAGGTCAAGTAGAACTTCTTTGCCTACCAAGAGTTCGGCTACTCGCTTGTCAACGGCGGGGTAGGCGGTTAAGGGCACGTTAAGATTTGTGGCAAGGTGACCACCCTGCGCTACTTGTATCCTTTGAGCTTCTTCGCTAACAAGGAAACTGAGGAGTTCTTTCGCTTCTTCTGGATGCTCAGTGTAGGTTGGTATGAAGAAGTAGTCAGCAGCGAAAACTAACCCTTCCACTCCGGGTAGGGAGAAAACGCCTAGGTCATCTGGATCGTCAACCATACCTGTTATCCAGCTGCCCATGAAGTATAGGGCGTATTTTTCTTCCCAAAACAACTCTACTCCCGTGGTCCACGGGATAGGCTCGCTGAAGTCTGTGACCAGCAACGGAGCTAGTCTTTCTGCAAATATATCTCTCACTTCGGTGCTCGTCCACGAGACATTGCCAGCTATTAGTTCTTTCTGAAGTTGCGGACCTCCATAAGTTATTAGGAAGTGATCAGTTACATCCGTTAATGGCCATCCATCCGTGTCTCCGCTAACTATCGGTTTTGTGAAATTTCCTGTCTCTTTAATCTTTGTAAGCAAATTCACGAAATCAGCGTAGGTTCCGTTGGCCGCAGGAATATACTGTTTTAAGTTATACTTGGTGAAGGTAGAGTTCCTGTACCAAAAACCAGGTTTGACCTTACCGGTGTATGCTCCTCCCCAAAGCTTGCCGTCAACCGTGACTGAATCATAAGTGCCATTCGAGAAATCGGCTTTGTCAATCAAATCGGTAACGTCAAGTATGTGGTCATTTAGAGCCTGCTCCCGAATGAACGATGCCCACATGAATATTACATCGCCTAATGCCTTTTCCGCTGCAAACTGTGCTGGCAAAAGAGGTGCAAGGTCTTCAGCTCTATAAGTTTTGTACACGACTTTGTAACCCGTCAACCTTTCAAATCCTTGCAAAGTTGGTAAAAATGCGTCCATCTCCTTTCCCGACCAAGGACCGATAACCGTCAGAGTTGGTGGCAGTTTTTCTTCTATAGCTGCTATTCTTGCCGACAGATCGAGCACATAAACCAAGCTGCTTGCAGAAACTATGATACCAATGAGGACCAAAACCGCTATTATCATTTCTGTTTTTGTAGCCATACTTTTTCACCTAACATATTATAATACATTAGGAGAACTTATATAAGTTTTTAGAATGATTCACCATACCTTATAGATTACTTAAGGTATGTAAAATTCCAATAGATGATCTCTCAGAGAATTTAAAACACGAAACTATTTTCAATTTCTAACCCTCAATAAAAAGGCTATTATTTCAGCCTAACATTTCTTTTTAATGGGACCTAAATGAGCACGGTTACCGTCCGTAAACTGTCGTTGAAAGATTATGCTGAAATCGTTGGAGAAAAAGAGATAAACAAAATACGAAGCTTAGCCGAGAAACTTGCCGGTAAATCAGTAGTTCATGTGAACTCCACATCCTTTGGTGGAGGAGTATCAGAAATCTTGCATAGACTTGTCCCATTAATGAAAGACGTAGATATAAACGCAGAATGGAAAGTGATCAAGGGCGACAAAGAATTCTTCAACGTTACAAAGGCTTTTCACAATGCCCTTCAAGGAAAAGAAATGAAACTAACCGAGAACATGAAGGAGATCTATCTTCGGTACAACGAGTTAAACGCCAATCTGCTCGATTTAGACTATGATTACGTTGTGATACACGATCCGCAACCTTTAACGATAATCAACTATAGTGATGAAAGGAAGGGCAAGTGGATATGGCGTTGCCACATCGACCTATCCCAGCCAAACGAAGAATTCTGGAGTTTTTTAGAACCCTTCCTCGCCAACTACGATGCCTTTATTTTCAGCTTGAAAAAATATGTGAAGAGCCCCTTGGAAAAAAGGAATGTGACTATCATTTCTCCTTCCATCGATCCCTTGAGCGACAAAAACAAGCCTCTGCTAGAAGATAGAATTCTGTCGACTCTGGAAAGATATGACGTAGATGCAGACAGACCCATTTTAACTCAAGTTGCAAGATTTGACCCTTGGAAAGACCCTTTAGGAGTAATTGACACGTATAAGAAGGTTAAGAAGAAAATGCCTAAGGTTCAACTCCTCCTGATAACGAGTATGGCCCCTGACGATCCAGAGGGATGGACCTACTACGAGAAGACAGCTCGCCACGCTGGAGAAGACTACGACATTCACCTCCTAACAGACATTCTGGGCGTTCGAGACCTAGAAGTTAATGTCTTCCAAAGAGCTTCAGACGTAGCTTTGCTCAAGTCCATTCGTGAAGGATTCGGAATGACCGTAACAGAAGCATTATGGAAGGAAGTGCCAGTTGTAGGCGGAAACGTCGGAGGAATCCCCCTTCAAGTAATCAACGGCGAAACAGGGTTTTTAGTGAACACCGTTGAAGAGGCTGTTGAAAAAACTCTGTACCTACTGAAACATCCCGAAGAAGCTGAAAAAATGGGTAAGAAGGGGAAAGAACATGTCAAAGAAAACTTCCTCATCACAAGACATCTAAAGGATTACTTAAAATCATTCCTACGCCTCACCTAACGCACCTGACAGGACACATCAATAATTTTACTTCTCCAGAAACTTAGAGTTTAGTATAAGAATACCTAAACCTACTCACTTTAAACAATCAAAGAACCAGTTAAATACATGCAAAGTTGACTAGACCATGCGTCCGAATTAGTTTTAGACGCTTTCTTACGTAAAAGGTTAGTTTAATACGCGCTTTTCTGAAAATATCTACGAGTTCGGAGGGCTTCTAAACTGTTGCGTTGAAGTTAACTGCAAAAGCATTTCGTCAAAATTAAAAAATGCCTAAATCTTTCATAATAACCTGAAAATCCTCCCTCTCCGGAGCTCTGCTGAGAAGCTCTTTAACCTTCGGACCCAACTCTTCCGGACTCCATCTGCCTGGTTTCGTGATTTTGTCAAATGAACGCCAACTTTCCAGCAACCACACAGTTCCGCCAATGATTCTGAATACTTGACCCGTTATGTTTTTCGCATCGTCCGAAGCTAGGTATACGACGAGGGGAGCAGTGTTATCTGGATCTAAGACGTCAAATCCAAATTTTTTCTCCATATCCTCAGGCGTAAGAACATTCATTAATGAAGCCAGCGAAGGCGTAGCATCCGTGGTTAACCTAGTTCTCGCAAATGGAGTTACAACATTGCTCGTAACATTGTATTTCGCCATTTCCTTAGCTACAATAAGGGTGAAAGCTGCGATTCCAGCTTTTGCGGCCCCATAATTGCTTTGACCTGGATTGTATACAAGTCCGGCATCCGAAACCGTGTTTATGATTCTTCCTGCAACAGGTTTGCCAGCCTTGTGTTGTTCCCTCCAATAAGCGCAGGCATGCCTAGTACAGTTGAAGGTTCCTTTGAGATGGACGCCCAAGACGGCATCCCATTCCTCCTCACTCATGTTAAAAATCATTCTATCTCTCAAGATCCCCGCGTTGTTGACCAAAATATCTAGCTTGCCGAAATTGCTTACGGCTGTGTCGATTATCTTTTTCGCAGCCCGAAAATCGACAACGCTATCATAGTTTGGTACAGCTTCTCCGCCGAAATTTCTTATGTCTTTCACAATGTCATCTGCTGGTCCGTGATGTTCACCTTTTCCATCGAAACCGCCGCCAATATCGTTAACCACAACTTTTGCTCCTTTTTTGGCCAAGAGCAAAGCTTCCCCTCTGCCAATCCCTCTTCCGGCTCCTGTAACAATCGCTACCTTGCCCTCTAACAGTCTGGACATTTAATACCCCCAAGTTCAGAAAAACAGCGAACAACATAAATACTTTACCTAGATGTCATCCCATAGTACGAAAAATCAAGCGCATAAACAGATTCTCGCGCGCGCATTAGAATAAGTCTTCAACAAAATCTAACTTAAACATGGGTTCGCAAACTTTGTGTCTTTACTTGGTGGCGATGCTCTAATTCCTCGAAGATTCCTCTGAGCACAAAGTCTTTTTGAGCAAAGAGCACTAGAATATGGAAGAGCACATCTGTAGCTTCATGTATAATCTCTTCAGGGCGGTTGTCTTTCGTTGCAAGAACAAGTTCCACCGTTTCTTCACCTATCTTCTCAAGAACTGCATTTTCTCCTTTAGCGGTTAGGCGGGAAACATACGACTCCTTCGTGGGATTCTTGATCCGATCCAGCACGACTTCGAAGATTCTATCAACAATTTTCGCGTCAACAACACGCTCTTCTTCTGCGACTATTGGTTTATGGAAACACGTTTCTTGGCCCGTGTGGCAGACCGCACCTATCTGTTGAACTCTGAAAAGAATTGCGTCGTTGTCGCAGTCCAGAATGGCGTTCTGTAGTAGGGAGTGGTGTCCGGATTCTTCGCCTTTGAGCCATATTCTTCCACGACTTCGGCTCCAAAAATGGAGTCTACCGCTTGCTAAAGTTAATCGTAAAGCTTTTTCATTCATAAAAGCCTGCATCAGAACTCTGTCGTTTGACGTGTCCTGAACAACCACAGGAACAAGTCCTTGCGCCTTTCCAAAATCCACTTTCTTAACGAAATCTTTTATTTCTGTTTCAGTTAGTTGTAAGACCAAGTTTTGCACCTCATGTTAGACTAGACGTACAGGAACTCCTTTTCTGGCGAGATACTTCTTCACGTCCCCCACAGAATATTGAGATCGATGGAAGATGGAAGCAGCTAGGGCAGCATCAGCTTTTCCAGCGGTTAACACTTCGTAGATGTGTTCGAGATTTCCGGCGCCTCCGCTGGCAGTTATAGGCAGATTTGTCGCTTCACTCATAGATTTCGTCAGGGGAATGTCGTAGCCATCCTGTGTTCCGTCGTAATCCATGCTGGTGGGCAAGAGTTCTCCAGCGCCCAGTTCTTTCACAGTCTTAGACCAAACCATGGCGTCCATTCCAGTGGGCACCCTTCCGCCTTCAACGTAGACTTCCCACCAGCACTTACCCTCAGAAGTATTCACAACAGTTTTATCTGGCAAAGCTTTCTCCACGTAAACCCTTTTGGCGTCGATGGCAATCACGATGCATTGGCTGCCAAAGATTTTAGCCGCCCGCTTCACAAGGTTGGGTTCCCTCACAGCGGCAGTGTTCATAGAAACTTTGTCTGCGCCGGAGGAAAGTACATTTTGGATGTCAACGATGTTTCTGATGCCTCCGCCCACCGTGAAGGGAATAGAAACCATTTCAGCTGTTCTTTTCACAACATCCAACATAGTGCCCCTTTTCTCGTAGGAAGCGGTTATGTCTAGGAAAACCAACTCGTCTGCGCCCTGTTCTTCATAGATCGCCGCAAGCTTCGCTGGATCCCCTTCGATTTTCAAATCTACAAATTGCACGCCCTTGACGACTTTTCCGTCCTTGACGTCGAGGCAAGGAACTATTCTCTTAACCAACACTTTTCACAACCTCCAAAGCTTGTTTGAAAGTAAACTTTTTCTCATAAAGAGCGGTGCCAACTACCACACCCTCCACGCCGGTGCCAGCCAACTTAAGCAAGTCGTCTAAGCTGGATATACCGCCAGAAGCTATAACTGGAACTTTCACGGTTTCCACAAGCCTTACGATTTTTTCCATTTGCGGTCCTTTTAAGGTTCCGTCCACGCTTGTGGATGTCAATATTATTATGCCAACTTTCATTGCTTCAAACGAGTGGGCGAGGTCCAGATAGTCTATTTCTGACCGATCTTTCCAGCCGTGAAAGGTTACTTTGCCCTTCCTCTCGTCTATTGCCACGGCGATTCGCGTTGATCCATTGCGACGAACAGCTTCTTCGATTAATATGGGATTCTGAACAGCGGCTGTTCCGAAAATCACTCGATAGGCGCCAAGCTTCAGTAGGGTTTCAGCTTTTTCTAGTGTTCTGATTCCACCGCCGATCTGCACTTTCACATGAAGATTTTTTAATATTTTTTCTATTGCTTCCATGTTTTGTCCAGAACCTAGGGCGGCGTCAAGGTCGATTAAATGAATGAGTTCTGCTCCTTGCACTTCCAACAGTTTGGCTGCTTCTAAAGGATCATCAAAATAGACTTTGAGTTTCGTTGGGTCTCCTTGAACTAGCCGAACGCATTTTCCGCCCATTATGTCAAGGGCAGGAATAACTAGCATCCTTACAGCACACCCTTTGCGCTTGGAACTTTATCTATAATCCTTGGTTCCAAAGTTACAGCTTGCCTTAACGCTAATGCGAGAGCCTTCAACGCAGCCTCGATTTTGTGGTGATCGTTGCTGCCGTAAAGAACTGTTAGGTGCAGGTTTGACTTTGAAGCTTGGGCAAAGGAGTGGAAGAAGTGTTCAATGTCTTCGGTTTTCAAGTCTTCGATTTGAGGCTGGCTGATTTTAAGGTCCAGAAGGGAGTAGGCTCTTCCACCCAAATCTACCGTAGCTCTTGCAAGTGACTCATCCATGGACACGTATTCTGAGCCAAATCTTCTGATGCCTTTCTTTTTGCCTATGGCTCTTCGCAATGCCTCGCCCAGAGTCAACGCAATGTCCTCGCTTACGTGATGTTTCAGTTCTCCCGTGGCCTGAACTGTCAGGTCGAAGAGACCGTGTTTTGCTAAGGTTATTAGAAGGTGGTTCAGAAAATTTATGCCAGTTTCCGCGTTTCCTTTCCCTTTTCCGTCAACGTTTAGCTCTACGGTTATGTCGACTTCGGTTGTTTTTCTTTCAACTTTTGCTTCTCTCATTTCAAATCTTTCCTCCCAGACTATCTAGTAAATTTGGAATGTCGTTTACATCTTGCATGATGGCGTCAGCTTCATGTTTCATGTAATGGGATAAAAGTTTGTTCGGATACTGAGACGAACACAAGACACCGAGAAACGACAAGTTAGACAAGCCTTCCAGCCGAGCATTCTCAACTAGTAGCACATCTGCAACACCGTCGCCAACATACGCCACCCCACTGCCCCTTCCCACAAGCTTCTCTATCAGCTCAATGAAAAGGGTTGGATTCGGTTTGCCAAATTGCATGCTCTCACCGCCCACTTCAGATTTAACAAGATCCTCGAGAAACATAGCACCCTTTTCGTCAAAGTATCCTTCATAATCATCCTTCTTCAGAAGATACATTCCCTGAACTCCAGGCTTTTCCGAATACACCGCAAACTTACCAAACCTTAGACAAAGCACGTCAAGGGTCTTTTTGTTAGGAATAAAAGCCTCTTTTTCCAAGAAGCTTTCGTTAAACTCGAAGATAGACGGGACGCCGTAAAATTTGTTGAATAATTCTTTGCCGAGATAGGACTCCTCAAACAAACGTTTCAATAAGTCAGGCTTCTCAAGATCGTATGGAACTAATTTTCGAATAAGCGTTAGTTCATCGCTTCCAAATTGGGAGAAGATAGGCGCAAGATTGATTTCGAAAAAGTTTTGGTTTTCTAGAATGGCTTGAGCCAAGAATGCGTCTAAATCCAATGCGCTATCATTCTTCATGTCAACTAGTTCACTTGCGTTTAGTCCGTAACACCTAAGAAAGTCGCCAACTTCTCCTAAAGTTTGAACGAAACTGCGCAATTCTGTAAATTGGATTTTGCTGAATCGTTTTGTGAAATCTTGGAGAACGCGTCTTTGTTGAAGTTTTTTCATTAAAATGGCTAGGTAGTAGGTGATGATGGCGTAGGACAATGTCCAATCGTTGTTGTATAGCCCTGTGTCCTTGAACTTCTGAACATCTCCCAGGGTGACTAGTTTTCCCTTTTCTCCTTCAAGGCCAAGAATTTTGAGAAAATAGTAATCTACAACCTTTCTTATGGTCTGGCGGTATGACTGGGAAGTATCGACTAGAACGCCGTCGAAGTCGAAGATGAGTTTGGTGATGGCGCTGAGCGCTCCTGCAGAATCTTTTTTAAAGTATAATTTTCTTTCCTTATTCAGGCATTGGTAAGACATTTGTTATTCCTCCAAAGCTTCTTTTAAGGCTGAAAGGAAAATTTCGTTCATGTTACGCGTTCCAACCGTGACGCGAATACAATTCGTTAGAAGAGGAAGATTCCCTCTATCTTTGACCAAGACATTTCTACGTTCCAGTCTCTTCGTAACAGTTGATGAGGAGAGTTTGTTTTTTGCTACTTTGAAGAGGATGAAATTTGTGTCTGAAGGGTATGGAGTTATTCCATCGATTTTTGTTAGGTTGCTTCTCAGCCACTCGCGTTCTTTAACTATAAATTGAATTCGCTCTTTGAAGTAGTTCCAGTTCTGCAAGGCTAAGACTATAAGTCGTTGAGTTACGAAGTTTACGTCAAACGGATGGGTAACCCGCTTAGTATACTCTGCAATTGACTTGTTTGAGACAAGAAAACCAGCGCGAATTCCAGCCAAACCAAAAGCCTTTGAAAAAGTTCTCACAACAACGAGATTTTCAAAGTTCCTTATCCAGTCGATAACAGTGTATTTGGCGAAGTCAACGTAGGCTTCATCCACAACGACAACACCGTTAAACTCCTGCAAGATTTTTTTAATGTCTCCTTCTTTGAATTGGTTGCCAGTTGGATTGTTTGGAGAACAAAGGACGAGTAGAGAAGTTTCTCTGTCAATTTTTTTAAATATCCCATCGATATCTAACTCAAAGTCCGGTTTAAGCAGAACCGTAACCTTTTTTCCTCCGTACAATTTCGTGAAGTAAGCATACATGGGAAAAGTCGGCTCAACCACCAAGACTTTCGACCCATTCTTCACGAAAACCTTCATAAGCGAATCCAAAACGCCGTCTGCACCGTTTCCAACAAAGATTTCAGATTCGCTGAAACCAAAAAATTCTGAGATGGCTTTTATGGCCATGGCACCGTAAGGTGGGGGATATAAACGGACATCGGCATCTTGACAAACTTCAAGGAGCAGTTTTCCCACAACGTCACCGGCCACAGCGAAGTTCTCGTTTAGATCAAGTTTTGTGACTTTTTCATAAAGTTTCCGCGGAAGAATGCTCCCCCCTTCATAAAGGGAGAGCCCAAGAACTTCCTTGCGAACCAGTTCTTCAATTTTCAATTTTGTCACTCCTGATGGAAACCGATCTCGCGTGCCCATCGAAACCCTCCAGTTTTGCGAGCGTGACGGTCGTCTTCTCTAAGCTTGAGTAGCCCTGTTTGCTGCACTCTAGGAAATTGATTGTTTTGACGAAATCCCTCGTCGAGAGACCTGAGTAGATTTTTGCGTAACCCCCTGTTGGAAGAACGTGATTTAATCCAGAAGAGTAGTCACCGAAGGACACAGGTGAGTAGTTGCCCAAGAAAACTGCTCCAGCGTTTTGAATCTTGTTAAAGACTTTGCGAGGAGCCTTTGTTTGTATTTGAAGGTGTTCTGGAGCCACTATATTGGCGTAGTCCACTGCTTCTAGGATGTTTTTGACGATTACTATTAACCCGCCTGTTTGGATGGATGCTTTGATGGTTTCTGTTCTGGAGAGGGACTCCAGCTGCTTGTAAACCTCTTCCTTAACTTCTAATGCAAGGTCCTTGGATGTAGTTAGGAGGATCGCCCACGCTTGGGGATCGTGTTCTGCTTGGGCGAGAAGGTCAGAAGCTATGAAAGATGCATTGGCGCTTCCATCTGCTATTACTATAACTTCACTTGGTCCTGCTGGAATGTCTATGGCCACATCTTTGCTTACCTCCAGTTTTGCAGCTGTCACAAAAACGTTTCCTGGACCCACAATCTTATCCACCTTGGGCACGGTTTCTGTGCCATAGGCCATGGCGGCTATGGCTTGTGCCCCTCCAACCCTGTATATTTCGGTTACTCCTGCGATGTCAGCTGCCACCAAGAGAGCTGGATTAATGTTTCCGTTTTTCCCCGGCGGAGAACACGCAACAATTTTTTTGACTCCAGCGACTTTGGCTGGGATGGCACACATTAGCACTGAAGATGGGTAGGATGCTTTTCCTCCGGGTGCGTAAACACCGACGGATGCTAGGGGTCTAGTTGCTTGTCCAACGGTTACTCCTTTTTCTGTTTCTAGAGACCACATGTCTTTGATTTGGGTCTTGTGGAAGCGTGCAATATTTATGGCGGCTTTCTTTAAGGCGTTGATCTGGCTTCTTTCCAGCTTTTTGTATGATTCTTTAATCTCCCTCTTAGCGACTTTCAGTTTTGATCTGATGAGGCGAACATTGTCGAACTTCTTGGTATAGCGTAGAAGCGCAGCGTCACCGTTTTCCCTCACATCCACTATTATCTTTCTAACCGTCAGAGAAATCGAGGACAAATCTGTTTTTCCTCGGTTCACAACTCGATCCAGTATTTCCTCTCTGAACTCTTGGCTAGTTACAATTCTCATTTTATTCCAGCCCTCCTTGCCGCAGTCTGCCGATAAACTCGTTAATTTCGTTCTCGAAAGTTCTGTAGGCGATTTTGTTGCATGCCAGTCTGCATGTTGAATCAAGAACGGTGGCGATGACTTTGAGGTTGTTTTTCCGCAAGGTTTCACCAGTTGAGGAAACGTCTACGATTATTTGAGCCAAACCCAGTTTGGGGGCTAGTTCCGAGGTTCCGCGAACCCTTAGAATTTCCACTTGCTTTCCTAGACCTTCGAAGTATTTTCCACTGAGGTTTGGATGTTCCGTTGCAACCCTTGCCACGGCTGGAACGTCGTTGATAGAGTTGATTTTTGAGTTTTCAGGAGCCGCCACAACGAGTTGGCATTTTCCAAACCCTAAATCCAGCAGTTCGTGAACGTCGACTTCTCTTTCGAGAATTAGATCGTGACCAGTTATGCCTAGGTCTACGGCGCCATAGTGAACGTAGATAGGTATGTCAAAGGCTCTCGCGAAAATTGCCTCAAATCTTGGGTCAGAAGTTTTGGAAACGTAAGCTCTTTCCTCTTCAAGTATGTTTACGCCTGCGCGTTGCAACACTTGAATTGATGGTTGCTTCAGTCGACCTTTGCTCGGTATTGCAATACGAATTTTTCGTTTCATGTTAGGATTGACCTCCGATGTTTTGCAGAAAAGTTTCGATCATTATGTTTCTTGAGACTTTTGAGCGTAAGTCATATATCGTTGCAGGTTTTTTGAGGGATGAACCCACGAAAACCACATAATCTATTCCACCAAGCTTCGCATATTCTATCGTCTTCTTCTCATCATTTTTCGTCACTTCTAGTAAGGCGACAACTCCGGCGTCACGAAGGATGTTAACCGCTTTAATCGCGGCATCCCTGGATTTCGACGATACGAGAATCTTGGCTTTTGTCTTTTCTGGAATTTGAAAGCCTTGAGCCGTAAGAGCTTGCAGACACTTTTCAATTTCCAGAGCGAAGCCCGTTGCTGGAAGTTTCAGGTTCCCAAATTTTTCAATGAAGTCGTCGTATCGGCCGCCTCCACCTAGGGGTAGACCGAGGTTTGGAACAGAAGCCTCAAACACCATTCCAGTGTAGTATTCAATTTTTCTTGTCAACGAGAAATCGAAGAAGACAAGGTTTTCGATACCGTAGTCAGCTAGGGCATCCTTGATCTCTAAGAGGTTTCTTAAATGATCGTCCGCCCTTCCATATTCTGAAGAACCAAGGGATACGGATGAAACTTCGTCTAACCGTCTGCAACATGAAAGTTGTAGAAAAGCTTCTCTTAATTTGGAAGGAAAATTGTTTTGATTCATGAATTTTTCTAAACGGGCCTCGTCTCGATATGCTAGAAGGTTTTGAAGAATGCCTTTCTTTTCTTCATCTAAGGCTGTGGCTTTCAATAGGTCTTTGAGTAGGCTGGCATGTCCGACATCAACTCGCACTTCCTTCAATCCTAGTTTTCTTAGAGACGAAATCAGCAGAGACAGTATTTCTCCGTCGGCTTCGGAAGTGTTGCAGCCTACGAGTTCAACTCCAGCCTGCCAGAACTCCCTTCCTCTTTTAACATAGGATTGACTATACCTGAAAACGTTGGACACGTAAAATAGTCGAATCGGCTCCGGCATAGATGCCATCCTAGCTGTCACGATTCTAGCAACGGGCGCCGTCATTTCAGCTCGTAGGGCTAAAATTTTTCCGTCGAAATCTTGAAATTTGAACATTGTATCGACTAGTTCGGGTCCAACGCCTGGGGATAGGGCTTCGACGAATTCGATGGTGGGGGAGCGAACTTCTCGATAGCCCCAGAGTTTAAAATTTTCTCTTAGTTCGTCCTCGATGTAACGGTAGCGTTCAGCTTCATCTGGTAGATAGTCTCTTGTTCCTTTCGGGGTGTGTAACTTTGTGAACGTCATACCTCCAGTTCATCGCGTGACCTCCGTGGGTAATTAGTGGGTTAGAACCCATACTCCACACACCTTATATAAAGTTTTCTGAAAAAGATTAGTGGAGACCTGAGAACATGCGGATGTCCGAGATAGTTCGAATAGATTCTAGGGGGAGGGTAACTATGCCGTCCTCTATTCGTGACGCCGTAAGGCTTTCTGAAGGTATGTACGTTATGCTAATAGCCAATCTAGATAAGAAAGAAGTTCGGGTTGTTCCCTTCGCCGACCCAGAAGCAAAACTGATTGAATTCCGCATCACATTTGCAGACGTTCCTGGCGCCCTTGCAAAAGCAGCAGATGTCCTAGCAAAACAGGCAGTCGATTTGTTGTCCAGTGAATCCAGAACTCTGCGAAGAGGAGAATCTGCAGAGTGGAGTATTATAGCCGACGTTTCTAAGTGTAAATGCAAACTGGAAGAACTTAAGCGGAAAATTGTTGAGGGAACTGCAAAAGAAGTGAAGCTGAGAAGCTTTCCATAATTTGCTCTTAACTTATACGCACGTTTACGCCTAATGGTCCTACGAGTTGCCGAGACGCTGTCTATATCCTTCGATGCACCCTCGCTTTATTTGCTTCGCCAATCGAGCAATCTCCGGCAACGTTTCTTCGGGTTTCTTTAGATTTTTCTCGTAAATCTCCGCATAAGCACTTCCAGCTATGGCGCCGTCTGCTCCAGCTGAAACCACCGCCGCTGCGTGTTCCCTCTTCGAGATACCGAAGCCAGCTAACACAGGTACATCCGTATGTCTTCTAACCCTGCTAACCAGATTTATGGTGGAATCTGCCAAACTTTCCCTTGCCCCAGTTACTCCTTCAACGCCCATGACGTAAAGAAAACCGGAGGCAACATCAGCGATTTTCTTCAACCTGTCTTCAGTCGTTGTTGGAGCTACTTGGAATATTACGTGCACGCCCCATTTCTTTCCTTCATCTAGAAGGACGCTTGCTTCTTCAACCGGAAGGTTAGGAACTATTATTGCCTGAGCACCTGCCTTTTTTATTTCACTCAAGAAAGCCCCGACTCCAGTGACATAAGGGATGTTGTAGTAAGTCGTTACCACTAACGGCGCTTCCAAGCCGCTCCTTCTCAACTTTTTTATCCCTTGAACGCACTTAGCTGGGGTCATACATTTTTTCAGGGCTCTTTCACAGGATGCTTGAAAAGTTGGCCCATCTGCAGTTGGGTCCGAGAATGGGATTCCAAACTCGATAAGATCTGCACCGTTTTCAACCAATTTTTTGATCAGTTTCAGGGAAAACTCCTCGTTTGGGTCCCCATAATAAACGTGGGGCATATGAGCACCCTCTCTTCGCTCTTTCAACTCCCGGAATTTTTCCTCAAGATCCATAAAAATACCCCGTGATGGTTTCAAGATCCTTGTCACCTCTTCCGGAATAGTTTAAAACAATGACTTCATCTTTATCAAATTCTTCCTTGTGATTCAACACGTAGGCTATGACGTGCGCGGTTTCAAGCGCAGGTATCAATCCCTCTGTCCTGCACATTACTTTCACGGCTTCAAAGACTTCTTTGTCGAAAGCATAACAGGCTTTCACTCTTCCGGTTTCGCACAAATAGGATGTTTCGGGACCCCTCCCAGGATAGTTCAAACCAGCAGCTCTGGTCTCAGAAGGTTTTATTTGTCCATGTTCATCCTGCAGAACTTGCATCAAGGCACCATGGAGAATCCCAGGCTTACCTAATTGAAAAGCAGCAGCGCTGTTATCGGCATCTAAGCTTTCCCCTCCTCCCTCAACGAAGTAAAGTCGGATGTCCTTGTTGCCAATGAAAGGGCTGAATGCTCCTAATGCATTGCTTCCCCCGCTGCCACAGGCTAATACCGCATCAGGTAGCCTGCCCTCTTTTTCGAGTATTTGTTCTTTGATTTCTGTACCGATTACGCTCTGAAAAGTTGCGACAATTTCTGGAAATGGATGGGGCCCCACCGTTGACCCCATGAGATAATAGGTGGTTCGTGAACAGGCGGTCCACTCTCTTAAAGTGTCGGAAACTGCGTCCTTTAGGACCCCTGTCCCAGACTTAACAGGCGTTACTTTTGCCCCAAGCAATTTTATCCGTTTCACATTGCTTGCTTGTCTTTCCATGTCTTTCACTCCCATGAAAACCTCTGTTTCTAAGCCGCAGACGTTGCCAGCCATCACGGTAGCGAGTCCATGTTGCCCCGCAGCAGTTTCTGTGATCAAACGAGACTTTCCCATCTTCTTCGCCAAGAGAGCTTGCCCTAAAGCGTTGTTGAGTTTATGCGAGCCTCCGCAAAGCAGGTCTTCCCTTTTCAGGTAAACTTTGCATCCGACAAGCTTGCTGAAATTTTTAGCGTAGTAAAGCGGAGTTGGTCTTCCCCCATAGTCCCTTAATAAAGCTTTAAACTCATCTTGAAAATCGGGAGTCGGATAATACCTGTCAAAAGCTTCCTCTAACTCTATGAGAACGGGCATCAAAATTTCGTTCACATACTGCCCACCATACTTTCCGAATCTTCCTTTTTTCAACGTTAACACCCTTTTCACGCTTTATTGCTGTTAACTGACCATCGGCTTAATGATCTCGTAAAGTAATCTCCTTTGCATTTTTTATAAACTCATACACTTTCTTTGAATCTTTAACCGCTGGTCGTAATTCAACACCGCTGGCAACATCAACGGCGTAAGGCTGAACAGTAAGAATAGCTTCTTTAACGTTTTCAGGCTTCAAACCTCCCGCAAGAATTAGCGGCGTGGGTTCAATAGTTTGTTTGATTTTTCTACTTAGCTCCCAGTCATGAATCATACCCGTTCCACCATATTGCCCTTTGGTTAAGGAGTCTAGGAGAATAGCGTCAAAAGCTTTCGAATCCTCTATAACAGCTGCGGTCACATTACCTGTTTTCACATAAACAGTTTTTATCAAACGCACATCACGTATCTTCTCGCGAATAACCGAAGCCTCAAATGGTTTTTCTCCATGAATTTGGATGGCTGTCGGCATTAACAGGTCATAAATTTTGAAAAGCGAGTCGATGCTGTCGGGAACCGTAACTACCACGCTATCAACAAAGACCGGCACCTTCTTCAGTAATCTCTTCGCTCGTTCCAACGTCAGATTTCTTGGCGATGAAGGAACGCCTACGAGGAAACCGACGGCGTCCGCTCCAGCTGCCACGGCTACGGCTAAATCTTCTTCTCGGGTTATTCCGCAGATTTTTACCCTGACTTTTCTCATAGAGCCGTCACAAACTCCTTAACCTTTTTTTCGATGTTGTCAGCCATCATAATTGCTGATCCAATCAAGAAGGCACGGGTACCACATTCATGGAGAAAACGAAGGTCGGCAAGCGTTTTAATTCCACTTTCGCTCACAACAATTTTTCCGTGGGCACCGTTTTTTTCTAAAATTCTTTTCGTTACTTCAAGATCTACTTTTAATGTTCCAAGATTTCGGTTATTAATCCCGATCAGATCGGCATTACTATTGACAGCAGACCGGAACTCGTCCTCGTTGTGGGTTTCTAACAAAACTTCAAGATTTTTTGACTGCGCTTGGGCAATCATTTCGTGGATGTCACATTCGCAGTATTTTCTCTCAAAAAGGGCTTCTATCAGAAGAACAGCGTTGGCGCCGATTTTAGAAGCAGTTTCCAATTGTGCAGGGCTGATTATTATGTCCTTCATAAGAATTGGAAGTTTTACTGCCTTCCGAGCTTTGGTGAGGGCAATCAGAGAACCTTTAAAATGTTTTGGCTCTGTTAGAACTGATATTCCCACGGCTCCGCCTTTTTTCATGGCTCCTGCAACTTCCTCTGGGTTAAAGTTTTTTCTGATGGTGCCTAAGGAGGGTGAGGCGCCTTTGATTTCGGTGATGATCGGGATATGTTTGTTTTCAAGGATTGCCTTTGTCAAGCTAATAGAAGGAGTTGAGATTTGGGTTGAAACTTCGTAGTAACCTTCATTGATCGTTTCCTTTGCATCCCGTGCCAGCACATCAAGAAAATCAGCCATACTTCAACTCCAACTCCTCAAGCTTCGATAGATTTCCATTAGAAGCCTTGACTAATGCTTTCAATTTTTTGTAGGCTGCACCGCTGTCAATTGATTCACAGGCTAGTTCCATCCCATAACTAAAATCTTCAGCTTTTCCGCCCACAATAATCCCTGCAACCCCATTGACCAGCACTATTTCCGTTTTCGGATCGTTAATATCACAACAACTATTCAAGATTTTGAAGGTGATCTCAGCACTTTCATCTGGCGTAGTTCCTTTTACGTCCTCCGGTCTAGCCAGCTTGACGCCAAAATCTTTTGGAACCATTTCTACAGTTGTGACTTCGTCTTCTCTCAACCATGAGATGACTGTTTTGCCGATTGTGGATATTTCGTCCAACCCGTCTAGGCCATGTACGACCATAGCTTCCTCGCAGCCAAGATTCTTTAAGGCATGTGCTAGAGGCTCTGTTAGTTTGCGATCGTAAACACCAAGTAGTTGAGCGTTGGCGTCTGCCGGATTCGTCAGAGGACCAAGAACGTTGAAAACCGTTCTGATACCTAGCTCTCTCCTTGGACCAATGGCGTACTTCATGGCTGGATGAAAGGCTGGAGCGAACATGAAACCTATACCCACCTTCTCAATAGCGTTCTCAACAGCCTTTGATTCTAGGGTGAGGTTAAGGCCAAGTCTCTCCAACACATCAGCGCTCCCACTCTTACTAGTAACCGATCGATTTCCATGCTTAGCTACGGCTACCCCTGTGCCAGCAACAACAAAAGCCGCCGTGGTGCTGATGTTGAAGGTTTTTATTTTGTCTCCACCAGTTCCACAGGTGTCAACAAGCCGTCCGTTTACGCGGGGTTGAATTCGATGACAATATTCTTTCATAACCTCAGTGAAAGCCGTGATTTCATTGACCGTCTCTCCCTTCATCCTCAAAGCTGTCAAGAAGGCAGCTATTTGAGCGCTTGTTGCTCTTCCAGACATGATTTCTTTCATGATTTCCTGTGATTCTTCGTAGGTTAGGTCCGTTCCATCAATCAGTTTTCGTATGCCTTCTTTGATCACCTTTCATCACCTGCCTTCGAGAAAGTTCTTTATAACCAGTTTTCCATCCTCGCACAGTATAGATTCTGGGTGGAACTGTACTCCTTCAATGGGATAGGTAACGTGGCGGACGCCCATAATTTCTCCGTCGTCAAGGGAGTTGGCGCTTATTTTGAGGCATGAAGAAATGGAACTTCTATCTCCAACGAGCGAGTGATAACGTGTTGCTGTGAAAGGATTCTTGACGCCTCTAAAAATGCTCTTCCCATCATGTTTTATTAAGCTAGTTTTTCCGTGCATCAGTCTCTTTGCAGACACGATTTTTCCGCCGAAGGTGTGGATTATTCCCTGATGCCCGAGGCAAACTCCTAATGTAGGAATTTCGCGGCTCATGTGTTTCAGAATTGCTGAGCAGATTCCGAAGTATCGTACTTTTTCTGGTGTTCCAGGGCCGGGAGAAATTACAATTCTGTCGGGTTTAAGTTCCATCGCCTGTTTCAAAGTTACTTGGTCGTTTCTGTAGACAACGGCTTCTCCTCCAAGTTCTCCAATGTATTGAACTAGGTTGTATACGAAGGAGTCATAATTGTCGATAACTAGAACTTTCAAACCGTTTCATCTCCTGAAGCTTCCAGTGCCTTCATTAAGGCCGCGGCTTTATGCTCGGTTTCAAACCATTCCCTTTCTGGAACGGAATCTGCTACTATGCCAGCCCCCACTTGAATGTAGGCTTTGTCTTTGTTGGCAACGAGGGTTCTGATGGTGATGGCGAAGTCCGCGTTACCGTTGTAGGAGAAGTATCCCACAGCTCCTGCATATGGTCCTCTTCTTGTTGGCTCAAGTTCTTCGATAATTTCCATCGCTCTAACCTTGGGTGCTCCTGAAACTGTGCCAGCTGGAAAAACGGCTCTTAATGCGTCGTAGCAGTCATATTCATCTCTAAGGTTGCCTACCACCCGTGAAACTATGTGTTGTACGTGACTGTATCGATGAACTTTCATGAATTCCGGAACACGAACGCTTCCAAACTTCGAAACTTTTCCAATGTCATTTCTAGCCAAATCTACAAGCATTACATGCTCGGCGCGTTCTTTTGGATCTGAAAGTAGCTCCTTGGCTAATCGTCTGTTTTCGCTAGGCTTTTCCACGCAAGGTCTTGTACCAGCTATTGGAAAAGTTTCTACAACCCGGTTGTCAACTCTTACGAGCATTTCGGGGCTAGACCCAATAATTTGGCGATCGCCTGCTTTCAGAAAATACATGTATGGCGACGGATTTATCCTTCGAAGGGAACGATAAAAATCTATCAGATCCCCTTTAATATGGAAATCGTAACGTTTGGAAAGAACAACTTGAAAGACATCACCAGAGGTCACGTACTCTTTCGCGTTTTCTACGGCTTTCTCAAAGTATTCTTTTGTAACATTCACTTTTGGTTGCTTATAAGATAAAGTTTCAAAATCGTCGGGTTCTTTGGCTAGCCTATTCACTTCAGCGAGACGGTTTTCGTTCAAATAATAGTAAAATGATTGCTTCTTTCTATGGTCAAACACAATACCGTCATCAAAAACTCCCACCTCAATATCAGGGAAGTCTAAGTCATCAACAGCCGTGTCAGGAAGTCTTTCCCAGTAACGAACTGCATCATAAGAAATATGCCCGACAGCTCCGCCGACAAATCTAAGTTCTTTATGAGAAAGTAATTGGCCTCTAACGATTTTCTCAATTACGTTTAGCGGATCGCTAACTTTCTCTCTGTTTTCTTCACCAGTTCTTTCGTTACGGGTTGTAGCTTCTCCGTTCTTTATTTTGATGGTTAAGCTGGGGCTAAATCCTATAAACGAATATTGTGATAGTTTCCTTGGACCTTCAACCGACTCAAGAATGTAGGCATTCTCATGTTTTTTGTAGAATTTCGAGAAAATTTCAAGAGGCGATTGCGCGAAGGGAAGTTTTCTAAACCTTAGATGATGATTGTTTTCAAGCTTGTAGCCAAACACGATACCCCATGTTGCAGCAACTCCTAAGGCTCTAAAAGAGCCCTCAACGTCTTATTTAAAGCTTTTTAGTATAAAAATATACTTTTAACATTGCGCGGTCTGAATTTAGAGTCTAGATTTACAGTTCACGATTTCTATTAAATATTGGAGTAAATGTTAGGCCGCAATGTCAAACAAGAAATCAAAATTGCCAAACTGTAAATTCAGAAAGATATGTGATTTCAAGAGAAACTATCGAAGCCAAACAAAATGCCGTTGGGACGGTAAGTGTAATCAACAAATCTGATGGCTCAATATAGCAATGCTGGGATTTTGTTTGCTTCTTCAGTTATTTGCAGAGCAATATTTAGTTCCCTGAAGTATCTGATTACGGTTCTACCTCTTTCCGTGATCGCGTAAACAATTCTTTTTTTGTTTCTTTTCTTGTGCAAAGTTTGTTCTTCAACGAGGTTCTGCTGGATTAAGAAATCTAGGTATTGTTTTAGAACACTACAGTTTACGTTAGCTTTATACATGATATGAGTTAGCTTTAAAGGTCCATGTTGAGCCAGAACTTTAAGGATGCCAACATACATTTCCAGTTTTGATCTTCGCATATTCATACCTCAAGTTGTTTTTTCCTTTCGTTTTTTATTTAAATTAATTAGTTGTCTCAAATGAAAAACACGAAGGTTCATCTTTTGAATGTTCAAAAATCATACTTCCTCCCTAAGTGCAGGTGCCTCAGTAGTTTTGGCAATTTTACCTAAAAGATTTGTTAAGTGTTAAGGATATGCGAATCTAATATGTTCGTTGACATCTAACAAGCTGTTGCCGAATGAGAGTGTCGCTGATGTAAAAAAATTGACTATGATAAGGAAGCGAAGATTACCATAAAAGTGCAAAAATGCGCCCACATCCTTTGTGCTCTAAAAGAGTTTAGATACTATTTCACATATCTTTTCGAGAAAAGGCGCATCTTCGTCAGTAAACGGCGAAAGAGTGTGAGAGTCTATGTCAAGTTCGCCAACAACCTCTCCGTTTTTAAATATTGGCACAACAATTTCAGATTTCACCTTTGGACTGCATGATAGGTAGTTTATCTCTTTTGAGACATCTTGCACAATGAGTGTCTTCTTCATTTCTGCCGCTTGTCCACATATGCCTCTACCGAAGAGGATCCTCACATGCTCTGTTGGTTCTCCTTTAAAGGGACCGAGCAGGAGTTCCTTTTCTCTTGTTTGGTCAACAAGATAGAAGCCAACCCAATCATAATAGGGAATGTTATCTCTGAGCAAATTGCATATGGCCTCAAGTTTTTCATACTTATCCAATTGGCCATCCACGATGTCTCTTGCTTTTTTGATAAGAATACTGAACCATTCCCTCTTTTCTTTCATAGGTCCACATCCTCTACACGCGCGCGCTCCAACAAAATGGTTAGATCAAAATCTCTTCACTTATTTTTACCCTACCGTATTCGATGGGTATTCCCTCTTTCTCTAAAAGGCTCCTTCTTGATTCGGCTCCTTTTTTCTCTCCTCCGAATCTGCCATCAGACCTGACAACACGGTGACACGGAACTATGGGTGCAAGCGTATTCTTGTGCAAAGCATTACCGACAGCTCGGTAAGCACGTGGTCTACGAATCTTTTTGGCGATCCTCTTGTATGTGCTGACCTTTCCTTTCGGAATTTTGAAAGTGGCAACCAAGACATCTCTTTCGAATTCCGTCTTATTGCTTAAGAGATTGATTAGGTCTTCCTCGCTTTTAATCTCCTCTTTCTTCATAAATCATTCCTTTCTTAAGTACGTAAAAGCCTTGTTTTTAATCTTAGCGCGTGCTGGTCCTTAAGTTGTTTTCTTAGGTCTATTCTCTCATCTATGCTGTACTCCGAAAATATCTGTGCATGAAACGTGGACTACTGTAGATGCGCGCAAAAGTTGATTTGTGTTTTTTGAGGTACACCGCAACAACAGTAAACTTCTAAAGGATGCTAGAAGAAAATGGCTAAAGGTGTTTTGCTTTATGTCTCCTGAACTGAGAAGTAGAAAAGTATACGGCGGAATAGAAGGCTTCATGGCTAGAACCTTGCTGAAAGCATGTGGCTTCACTGACGAAGAAATCAATCGACCACTAGTGGCGGTAGTTAACAGCTGGACCAACATTGTACCCGGACACGTGCACCTCAACAAAGTAGCAGAAGCTGTTGAAGCTGGAATAAGAACGGCAGGAGGTACGCCCCTTCAATTTAATACAATTGCGGTTTGCGATGGCATAGCGATGGGACATGAGGGCATGAGATACCCTCTTCCAAGCAGGGACATAATAACGGCTTCAATAGAAATCATGGTAGAAGCGCACAAACTTGACGGTATGGTTCTGATAGGCTCCTGCGACAAGATTGTTCCGGGGATGCTGATGGCAGCGGCTCATCTTAACATTCCAGCAATTGTCGTCAATGGAGGACCCATGCTTCCAGGATATTACAAGGGACAGAAATTAACGGGGTCAAAGGGATTAGAACTCATGTTTCTAGCAATGTTGCTTCCATCGGAACAAACGATGAAAGAAACAACGGAATTGTCGGATTACGTATGCCCTGGTGCTGGATCTTGTCAAGGCATGTACACTGCGAATACGATGGGATGTATAACCGAAGCGCTCGGAATGTCATTACCCGGGTCCGCTACGATTCCCGCAGTTGACGCAAGAAGATTGAGAGTAGCTAAAAAGTCGGGAATACAAGTAATGAAGCTGATAGAAGAAGACATTAGACCTCACGACATCATGGTTTATGAAGCATTCGAAAATGCTATCCGTTTAGATATGGCATTAGGTGGATCTACGAATACGGTTCTTCATCTCCCTGCAATTGCATCGCAGTTAGAGATAGAGCTACCTCTAGAGTTATTGGATAGACTAAGCAGAGAGACACCACATCTTTGCAACATGGATCCCGCTGGACCGTATACAGTAAAGGATCTTGACGAGGCTGGAGGAATACCTGCAGTGCTTAAAGAAATAGGAGACAACATTCATCAAGATGTGCTAACTGTTACTGGAAAAACTCTTGGAGAAAACGTAAAAGATGCCGCTGTTTTAAACCGAGAAGTGGTTAGACCGAAAGACAACCCCGTTCATAAAGAAGGCGGAATTGCAATACTAAAAGGAACACTAGCACCTGAAGGTGCAGTAGTTAAACAATCTGCAGTTGACCCAAAAATGCTAAAGTTTGAAGGCTCCGCCAAGGTTTTCGATTCTGGAGAAGATGCCTTAAACGCAATTATTAAACAGCAAATAAATCTTGGAGAAGTTGTCGTGATAAGGTACGAAGGACCAAAGGGAGGACCAGGAATGAGAGAGATGCTCAAGCCAACTGCTGCTTTGATAGGTACAGGGCTTGGAAGTGAAGTTGCATTGGTCACAGATGGCAGATTTTCGGGCGCTACTAGAGGACCCTGCATAGGACACGTGACTCCAGAAGCTGTGAATGGAGGACCCATAGCGGTGGTAAAGGACGGAGATATTATTTTGATAGACATACCAAACCGCAGGCTTGACCTGAAGATTCCGGAAGAAAAATTGCAAGAGCGATTGAAACAATGGAAATCTCCAGAACCAAAAGTTAAGAAGGGAATCTTAGCTGCCTATTCAAAGATTGTTAAGCCCACTTCTAAAGGAGCAGGATTCCTGTTCTAAATTCCTCTCTGTAGACGGCGCATAATCTTTGCCCAAAAAACCAATTTTGGATGGTGGCGCCGGATAGACACAGGCTTATTTAAAATTTGCACATTACTGAAAAAGCGCGCGCCATTTTATCTTTTTCAAACACTCATTTCACTTTGTTATTCCCATCTTTGAATGCATTTGCCTTGCTACCACTTTTGTGATAACTTGTGCCCCGGAGCCAACTAGTTCCTCCAATCCTTCAATGAAAGACACGGGATCTTCTGCAGTCTTGTGTAGCGTAAGTGAATGGTGCTCGTCGAGCATTCTTAGAATTGTTTTCTTACCTATCTCCCCGAACACGGTTTCAAGCACCTCGCCCATAATTGTAGGAAAGAAACTTTCGATTTTGACTTTCCGCGCGAAGCTAGAGGTGACAACTGGTCCATGTGCCTTGATCAAATTGAAAAAGAATTTTTCATCAAGGGATTTGGTATCGTTTACATCGTAGGCACATAGAATAGTTACGGGGATGTCTAGTTTTCTGCCTAGGCCGAGCTCGTACTCCACCAACTCCTTCTCTTTCTTGTGTTCAAAGAAACACGCAGCTTCACCGCATGTACGCAGTCCTTTAAGTCCAATCTCCATTGCTTCCTCTAACACGCGCATGCCCAACATTATCGTGTGTGACGCATTCACTTCGCCATCGATTATGTAGAACTTATCATAGTCAAAGATCGTCAACGCGCCATCCCTTTCGAGGGCCTTAACGTTCAATCCGAAATCTTCAATGTGTTTACGGATTTGCTTGGAAGTTTCTTGTGATGCAACGTAACCTGCCCCCTCTCCCTTCTGAATGCCGGCTTGCAAATAGTTAAAGAGCACTTCGCGCTTCTCACGTGGGCTTCCGTAAAAGAAAATACCGTGATCGCCAGCTTTCAAATTTCTAACATAATTTAAGGTTTTACCCATTTTAGAAACTTTCAATCCATCATTTCTTATTCTCAAAGTAATCCCCGTAATCTCCGTATTGGCGTTCATAGAAATGCCCACAAATATGTTATGAATTGGAGGTTCGAATTTCAAATTCACATCTATGGTACGCGCGCAAGGCAATGTTAGATTAAAATCTTTAAAACAACCCGCAGAGATAAGTCGAATAAAGATATTTCATAGACGCGATAAATTTTTATTTTCTATCAACGTAGTAGAAACTATGACCAAGAAAAATTTTTCAACTGAGGAAGCAAAGAAAATAGGTGAAGCACTCCAAATAGACTGGAGCAAGTTTGATGTAGAACAATTTAGAATGGGACTGGATGTAGAGCTCGAACATGGCAAGATAGATGCCGACACTAACGTAACTAATGATGATCCGATAATGACTGGCAAAATCGCTCTAGCACACTTGAATGAATTTCCAGATTACTACACGAGACTCGATAAAATGGAAGAAGAAGCAAAGAAATTTCATAAGAAACAAAAACACTGAAATAAAGGGAATAATTACCAAAAGTAATCTGTTTCTATCTTATCCTCATTTCTATAGCTTTCTTGAAGTCTATAGGGTCTTTCGGGGTTATGATGTAATTTCAATTTTGGGTCTTTACTAACAGTCCGTCATTAAAGTTGGTTATAGCTAGGAAAGCCCTCCCGAGACCCGGAATTTGGTAATATCCACCGTGGAAGCTAGCGCCGAATAGCCTAATGCCGAAGGGGATCAAAGTCTCCTCGATGGATTTTATGGTATTTAGGAAGATTCTTTTGCCGCCCCCAATTAGTTTAGTGGTTTTTATGAAAAGTTCTTCGTCCGTTAAAACGTATCTAGTTCGGTATAGAGAACCGAATATGAGAAGCATAACAGCCTCCACAAAAGCCAATACGATTGAAGCTACAATTCCCATTACTCCCATAGGCGTGAAGAAGCTTGCATAAGCGAAAAACACCATCAAAACCGCTATAAAGATAACTATACCGCCATACATCCACGCTACAGCCTTCGAAACCTCGGGTTTATTGACAACGTCCAATATTTTCAACCTAAATTAAAAACAGCTTCCTCGAAATTAAGACTTACGCCAGATGTGTACACGCAAGTTTATTTTTGTTGATAAAGCCTAATTTTTGGTGGGGCCGGATAGACACATGCTTTCATTTAAAATTTACAAATAGAGCGTGCAAACCACTTTCTCGCTCATTTCGAAGTCCAAAGTTCTCGTCACCCAAAGTAGAATGTGTCGGATGTAGCAGAAGCTACAAGAAATTTCTGAAAATCGTCAACAATGCTCGCGCCTTTTGAAGCAAATAATTACCCAAACTGTTCGAGATAATGACTTTGTGGAGAGGCATTTAGGCTCGTCTTATTTAGAGTCACTTTTTTTCATCACACAGTCCAATACTTTTGGACAGGTTAGACATTCTTGCGGGATAGGCTTATTTTCAGGAAGACTTGCCAAGTATCCAAGATAACCAGCGCACTTTGAAGGCCCTTTTTCTTCCTTCTCTGGTGGTTCGATCGGAAGCTCTTCTTGTTTCTTCTCTTTTTCCTCTTTTTGCTTTTGAGGTTCAGTAGAAATCACGTCCAGTTTTATGAAGCAGTGGGGACAAGCGTAATACTGTTCCGCTGATGCTGTTGACAAATTACTCAAGAGAATTGGCTCTTCAATCTTCCTTTGGCATTTAGGATTTGGACAAATAAGTACTCCAAATTCATTCGGCAATTTTATCTCATCGTTAGTTTTTCCGATGTTGAAAATTTTGAGTTTTTAAGGATATAGATTTGATGAAGTCAAAATATGTAGCATAAGTATGCGCGCGCATCCGGATTTCGCGCGCATTTGTCCGATATTGCACGCAATAGAAATAAGCTTGCTTGGGGCTTAAAAACTTTGTATATCGCGCGCATCTTTCCGCGTGATATAGAATAACTTTAAAATACTTCTAGCCAAGACTCTTTCACACAAGTTTTGTAAGATTTAAACAATGAAGCAAAATGTGTCGCCTAGGCTAAGAGTAATGAAACCGAAAAAGCTAGAATCTATCCAATTTCTAGCAAAGACATTGCCTAAAAGCTGCTTGAAACTTGCTCATTTTGGTGGGGCCGGCCGGATTTGAACCGACGACCTTTACCCGGAACAGTTCATCCCCGTTCCTACGGGTTTCTTCACTGCTCCAGAATTTCTTCATCCCATCCTGGTCAGCAAACCCATGAATTCTGTTCTGGAGCCCCTAACGGCTGACACGACTTCGCGCCAACTGTCGTCATCCCTTTCTAGCGCCTCATCACCTGACGAGGCGTAGCTAGACTACGGCCCCCTTCAACCCAACACTTTATAGGTTCTAAATATATACGTTTCTCGAAGGACCAAGCGAAAACTTAATGAACCATACCTTGCCGAAGTTATTAGGGTTGCCGGCCATAGGGCGCGGGACCCACCTGATCCCATTCCGAACTCAGAAGTTAAACCGCGCTCCGTTTCCGGTGTTAGTGTGGTCTTCGGCCACGCGAAGTCAGAAAAGCTGGCAACCCCTCTTAGCATCTAAAAACCTTTTCGAACAAAAGGCGTAACCCGAAATGCACGTAGGTTGTTGTGTGTTTGTGACACAAACAATGTTGAAGGTATATATAGCCCCCCTCCCCCTACTTGAGAGAACTGAGGGGGATTATGCTCTTCCAAAACATTCTTTTCTTACGGTTTACTATGATTCCAAGGGAAATATACCGTAAATACTCAAAATTTATTACCAACCGTGTAGTCTTTGAGAGGTGTGAATATTAATGATCCCACAAGTTTCTCAGTTATTCCCAGGCGGAAACGATATTATAGGATGGGTTTTACAAATAGCTTTCCTCGGTTTCTTCGTGATTTTCATGTTTTACGGACAACGCTTCCAAATGACCGTCATGTTAAGAGACGTTGAAAAACACCTCCGCCGCCTCAAATTAATAAGAGATGAAGGACGGAAGATGACTATAGAAACAATAAAGGAAATAGGAAAATCTCAGGAAGAACCCACCGAGAGGGTTGACCAATTTTTGGAATATATATCCATAACTCCTCAGGGTATGGACCCTTCAGGCATCGTTTGGAAGCTGGACCACCTATTGGACGTTCGAGACGTTCGCTTTAAAGACGAAGTAAAGCTCATGGCACCGGAAGCAGACGAAGTACAACTGAATAATCTGGAAAACACACTTGAAGCTGCCATGGCACTAAACATTATCTACAAGGTCATAAGGCATTTTTACATACTCGGCAAAAAAACCCTAAGCCTCTACATCATCATGCAAATTCAAATGGTTCTGCCACTAATTATGCGAGAAGCAGAAGCCTTCGCCAGCGCTCTAAAGGCCTTTGCAACGGGCCAACCCATAGGTGACGGAGCAGGCGCCCTCGTCGCCGCTAAACTGATGCATGGACATAAAAAAAGAAAAATAGCCAAGGACATCGTTGCAGCCACCGTGCCCTTAGAAGGCCGAATAGCACACGTTCTGAAGTCAGAAGGCCCGGGCGGAAATGTGGGTAAGCCTGGAGATGGGATAAGGCAGATCATAAAAGAAACCAAGGGAAAAATTGCTACAATAGTCATGATAGACGCTGCAGTAAAGCTTGAAGGAGAGAAACTAGGCGATGTGGCTGAAGGAGTAGGCGCAGCCATCGGTGGACCAGGGGTCGAACAATTCAAGATAGAAGAATCGGTGCAAAAATATAAAATCCCGGTGAACGCCGTCATTATCAAAGAAGACATCGGAGACGCCGTTTCTCCCATGCGAAAAGAAATATTTGACGCCGCAGACACCGTTATTCAACGAATCAAACGGCTAATTTTAGAAAGGACAAAAAAGGGAGACGCGGTTATAATAGCTGGCATCGGGAACACTATAGGTATTGGACAGTAGGTGAAAGAAATGACTGAAAAAGCTGAGCCTTCGACAAGAAAAATTTCCCCCTTCTCTCTTGCAATGGTTTTTATAATCATTATCTTATCGACCACAGCCCTCTTCTTAGGACTTACCATGTATGAAAGCCAAAATCCCAGTAGTGCGCTATCTTACATGTTGATAGGCTTCATTGGACTTGCAATATCAGCTTACCTGCTTCTACAAACAAAGAGAAAGCCTTTGCAAGCAGCTTTCGAAATGCCCCACGTGATCACAACAATAATATGCCAAAAATGTGGGTTCAAGAACATTCGAGACTTCGAAAGAGGAGACTATATCTTCAAAGAAACAGAACCTTGCCCAAAATGCAACGAGAAAATGATGATTGGCTCGATCTATCGTGAGGCTAAGGAAAAAGAAAGGTAGAACGGCTAAGTTAACACTATGCATCCGTTCTTTACTACCAAAACTGTATGTTCAGCCTGCGTCACGGGTTTTCCGCTTTTCTCTATGAAAACGGGATAAGATATCAAAGTTTTTGAAGAAAGGAGCTCTGAAAACGCATTTTTGTAGCGATTAGGCGGCACGCATCTTTGAAGCCATCGCTCTGTGAAAGGAAGAGTCTGACAATTCTCTCTGATATGGTTTAGAAGTCGCTTGGCGTAGGGATCTTTCAGAGATTTATGTTTTGAATACCGGAAGATATGCGCTTCTTTACCGTTCTCAACTTTACCAGCAGCTTCGGCAACTGTTACGAAAGGTTCAACTCCGTAAATTTCTCCTACCTTCACTCTAGAAGTGGAGATGTTAAAAACGTTGGGTAAGGATTTTCCGGCGTGTATTAGGTACCGTCCAATCAAATGTCCAGTAAGATTTGAGATGGGTTTGAACCCATGGGTCTTAATCGTTTTTTGAATGGTTGAGCCGAAACGTGACATGGGCAGTCCCGGTCGAAGTATTTCTACAGCTTTTTTTAGGGCTTCTTCTGCCGTGTTTGCGAGATCATCGTATTCTGGATTGAAGCAAACGGTTACAGCTGTGTCGGCAATATAGCCGTCAACATGAACGCCGATGTCTATTTTTACTATAGAATTTTCGGGAATAGCCCGCTTATCCTGCGGAGGAGAAGTATAATGTGCAGCGATTTCGTTGATGGATACATTGCATGGAAACGCAGGCTTTCCTCCCTTTTTCCTAATTAAAGATTCCGTTTTTTCGCACAGATCAATGATGGGCATCCCTTCACGGACGGTTCTCCTAATCTCTTCTCGAACTTCCCTAGCGATTTTTCCAGCGCGTTGATGTTTTTGGAAAACTTCTTCAGGTATTGCCATAGTCTTGCACGTAAATTCCTTTATAGTGGGTGGAGCTTTAAAAAAGTTTAGAAAAGGTGATGGCTGTGGGAAGAATAAGGTGGTTGGGACACTCGGGTTTCGAGATTGAGTTGGTGAACAAAATCTTGTTGATAGATCCGTGGTTGACGGGTAATCCACTAGCTGCCATGAAAGCTTCAGACATCAAGAAAACCGACGTAGTTTGCGTCACCCACGACCATGGAGACCATCTAGGTGACGCTATTGAAATTTGTAAACGAACTGGGGCAACATTTGTTGGCATATACGAACTGGGCGTTTATGCGGAGGAACAAGGCGTAAAAAATGTTGTTGGAATTAACATCGGCGGAACCGTTGACGTAAAAGGAATAAACATAACCATGGTTCAGGCTTTCCATTCCTCAACTCGGGGAGCGCCTACTGGCTTTGTTATAAAGGCGGAAGGAAAAACCGTCTATCACGCTGGTGACACGTGTATCTTTGGAGACATGAGGCTTATCGGCGAAATTTATCGTCCGGATGTGGCGCTTATTCCTATTGGCGACTATTATACCATGGGACCTAGGGAGGCGGCTGAGGCGGTTAAGTTAATCAATCCGGCTGTAGTCGTCCCAATGCACTATCAAACCTTCCCTGTTTTGTATCCTTCAGCTGAGGATTTCATAAAATTCGTCAAAGAAAAAGCGCCAAATGTTAAGGTTGTTGTGTTAAAACTCGGAGAAGCATACAATCTCTGAGGAGACAAAATAGTTGGTTATTCGTATAAACAGACGACTTAACGCGCCAATGCGCGCGCATTTGAAAAGCACAAAACGTAATAGCTGGTTTAAGTAATACTTATTGGAGAAGATGATGAAGAGAAAAGCCAAATTTTGGCTTCTATTTATAGTTGGATTTTGCATATTCATACCTCCTTTTCTTTTTACTATTATAACCCAAGTGATCATAGCTACCCTTTCATTATACGGGATTTTATTTGCAACCCAGTTCCTCGTATGGTTCTTTCTATACTTTTACCTAATTTATCGTTCCTTTTACAGAGGAGCAAAAACGAAGTATCCGTTGGTGCCTCCAGAAGGACGGATGAGCGATCACTATTTTCCTCGAACCAGGATTCCAAGACCTATCTACGAGGACGCGCGACGCTATCCAGAATCCTTCAAGCGCAAGAGAATGAAAACTTGGGAAAAAAGGATAAAAGTGAAGAATAAAAGTTAAGCTTGGTTCGTTACGCGCGCGTTAGTTAGTAGCACAAACAGATGACTTAACAAACTGTTTCAGAAAGGCTTGCCACCTCACACGGAATGAGACTTAAACTAGGTTTTGCCAACAACTACTCTCTTGATTTGTTTTACAATTTAGGCGAGACTATTTCGGGAGCCAGAGTTACGAAGTCGTCTCCTCCCATGTGATAGATGGGTTTCACTTTTTTGACGTCAAACTTTTCGTCGAAAACTCCTTCGTTGGCGTAGGCGGTTAGAACGCGACCAGTGAAGAGTGTGTGGTCTCCCACGGTTATCTGCTCTTCTAACCTACACTCTAGGTGTGCTACGCATTCTTTGATTATAGGCGGTTTAACTATCTTGGCTTTCAGAGTAGTTAGCCGTGTTTCTTTAAACTTGTCGTATGTTCTTCCGCTTCTTCTGCCACAAAATAGTGTTTCTTGGACGATGTCCATCGTTGGAATGTTAATCACGAATTCTTTTGTTTCCTCAATTAGCTGGTGAGAATACCTTTTTGGGGCGATGCTCGTGGCAACTATGGGCGGGTTGATGGACACGGGCATAGACCATGCCAGAGTTATAACATTCGCTTTGCCCGCCTTGTCCACGCAACTTACCAACACGACAAGCCTTGGATGTAGCAGCCTATACGACGAAGACAAAGGAACTTCAACTTTTTCCGTTTCCAACAATCATTCCTCTGCTCAATTTGATATTGTCTGTTATCATGTTTTCTACGCTAATATTTAATTTCCGGAAACCTTAAAGAAACCTCTAAACCCTACTGATTTAGCAACGGTGGGACGTTAAAAGTTGTCGACACCTAATAATAGAAAAACGGTGCTTGACCCTTGGGGAACAACGGTAGTTGAGGACTACAACCGCCTCTACGAAGAATTCGGGATACAACGATTCAAACCTCTTTTGGCGGAAATACCGAACCAAAGCATGTATATGAGGCGCGGCGTCATCTTTGGACACAGAGATTTCAAACGCGTCTTAGAAAATATGAAAAGACACGAAAAGTTTGCAGTAATGAGTGGCATCAAACCCACAGGAGAGTTTCATCTAGGAACCCTCATGACCGCCCGAGAAATTATCTATTTCCAACAACAAGGAGCCACTGCCTTCTACTGCATCGCAGACATCGAAGCCTACGAAGACAACAAAATTCCCTTCGAAAAAAGCGAAAAAATTGCGGTGGGCAACGTTGCAGATTTACTAGCCCTAGGATTCGACCCAAAACGTGGTTGCATTTATCGGCAATATAAGGAACAGCGGGTTAGAGACTTAGCGGTTCTTTTTGGAAGAAGCGTAACCCTAGCTACAATGAAAGCCATATACGGTGAACGAAACATTGGACTCTACCTATCAGCGCTCGTACAGGCAGGAGACATACTGATGCCTCAACTTGAAGATTTCTACGGACCCAAACCAACGGTTGTCCCTGTAGGCATCGACCAAGACGCCCACCTACGCCTAACCCGAGACCTCGCCAGCAAATTTCGCCGCAAGTTCAATTTTGTTTCACCTTCCTCCACCTACCACAAAATAATGAAGGGATTAGACGGTTCGCCGAAAATGGCTAAACGAAACCCCATGAGCTACTTCACTTTACATGAAAACCCCGAATCCATCGCCAAGAAAATTTCAAACGCCTTCACTGGCGGAAGGCCCACCGTGGAAGAGCAGAAGAAACTGGGCGGCGTGCCGGAGATTTGCCCCATATACGAGATTGAAATGTACCATTTTGTTGAAAACGACGACGATGTTGTGAATGTTTACAACGATTGTAGAAGCGGGAAACTCTTGTGCGGAGAGCATAAAGCTAAGACGACAGAAATCGTTCTAAACTTCGTGAAAGATCATCAACGAAAACGGCGAAAACTCGTTGACAAAGCAAGGGAAATATTGCAGGTCACGTAGTCATCAAAAGTGACAGACAAATTATAAATAATCTCTGTCCTTACCATTAGGAAGGTGAAGGGATGCCCTACCAATTTCCAATCTTCCGCCTCTAACTTCCTTTTCAACTAGTTTAGGGCATCTGAGGTTGAAAACTTTAAAGCATTCTTATTACAATGCTAAAACAGTTTATCGATCCTTGTTACGCCCAAGTCTAAGGGGAGGAAAAAATAGTGGCTGAACTTCGAGAGAACGAACAAAAAACCCTGCTTGCTCTGGAAAGGCTAAAGGGGAGAGGTCCCGTCGACCAGATAGTAGATGTTAGTGGTCTAGCTCATGCGGCAGTCATGCGTGCTGCTCTTTCCCTTACCACAAAGAACCTAGTAAGAACTCATGAACGAAAGCAAACCTTAATCGAGTTAACTAAAGAGGGCAGCTATCACGCAAAGAAGAGGCTTCCCGAAAGACGCTTACTTAACTCGTTGATAAAGTTGAGCGGCGAGGCTTCTGTTGACGATGTTGTTGAGGAGGCAGGGTTGGAAAAAAAGTTTTTAACCATAGCTTTGGGGTGGCTTAGCCGCAAGGGCTGGGCAGCAATGGAAAAGAAGAAACGTGCGCTGAAAATTTTGAAGAAACCGATAACTGGAAACGACGAAAAACTTCTATCTCTTCTAGCTGAAAAGAGACCTCTGATTGTTGAGGATTTAAGTCAGGAACTGCAAAAGGCTGTTTCGCTTCTAAAAAGACGGAGACTTGTAGAAGTCAGTAAGAAAACTCTGAGGGAACTGGAATTAACGGATTCTGGCTGGGATCTAGTTAGGAAAGGAGTGGAAATTGTTGATGAAGTTAGTCAACTAACTCCGGAACTAATTCGAACAGGGAGATGGCGAAAGGTAAAGCTTAGACGTTTCGACGTAACCGCGCACGGTCCAACAATTTATCCTGGAAAACTTCATCCGGCACAGCAGATAATTCAGAGGGTTAGAGAAATTTTCCTTGAGATGGGTTTCACAGAAATTCGAGGCTCCATTGTTGAAACAGCCTTCTGGAACTTCGACGCCTTGTTTCAGCCTCAAGATCATCCAGCTAGGGAGATGATGGACACCTTCTATCTGGCGCAACCGAAAAAGGGAAAACTGCCTGAAAAAGATGTTGTGAATAATGTAGCCAAAACCCATGAGGACGGGTGGATAACGGGGTCTAGAGGTTGGGAATACAGTTGGAGTGCTGACGAGGCGAAGAGACTAATATTGAGAACCCACACAACTGCGGTGACGATTCGTTACCTTGCTGAGCATAAGGAGCCGCCGGTAAAGGTTTTTTCCGTAGACCGTGTCTACCGCAACGAGAAGGTAGACTACAAACACCTTGCGGAGTTTCATCAGATTGAAGGAATAGTCATGGACAAAAATGTGACTCTGCGAGATTTGATGGGAACTTTGAAAGAGTTTTACCTTAAACTTGGATTGAAAAAAGTGCAGTTTTGGCCAAGCTACTTCCCGTACACGGAACCTTCAATGCAGTCCACGGTTTATGTTCCAGAGCTTAAAACGTGGGTGGAACTTTGTGGAATGGGCATCTTTCGCCCAGAAGTTTTGGCTCCCCTTGGCATAAAATATCCAGTTTTGGCTTGGGGAGGAGGCTTGGAACGCCTGATACTTCTTAAGCTTGGCGTCGAAGACATTCGGCTCTTGTATAAAAATGATTTAGGCTGGATTAGGAGGACCCCAGTATGCCAGCGATAAACTTAGACAGAGACCGCTTTTCTTCGTTTGTTGGGCGAGACCTCAGTGTAGAAGAAATGGCTAAATGGCTTCCTTGGCTGGGCGTTGACACAGAAGAAATCGGGTCAGACCATGTGAAGATCGAGTTTAATCCTAATCGTGTGGATTTTTCAAGTTATGGTGGAGTGGCTAGGGCCTTCCGTGGATTGATGGGTTGGGAGACTGGACTGCCCAAGTTTGAGGTGAAGGAAGGCGAAATTGTTTTGAAAGTGGATCCAACGGTGTCGGAGGTTAGGCCTTATGTTGTGTCCGCTGTTGTACGCAATGTTAGGCTGGACTATGATGCTGTCCGGGAACTTATGGAGGTGCAGGAGGACTTGCACTGGGGGGTGGGTAGGGACCGGAGAAAGGCTTCGATTGGAGTGCATAATTTAGATTCTGTTGAGCCTCCTTTTGCTTACACCACTAGCGCTCCAAATGATGTTAAGTTTGTTCCTTTAGACAAGACGGAGGAGATGACGTTGCAGGAGATTTTGGAGAGGCATGAGAAGGGAATTGCGTATAAAGGTCATGTTGATTGGGCTTTGAGGTATCCTTTAATTGTGGACAAGTTGGGGCGGGTTCTGTCTTTTCCACCGATCATTAATGGTGAGCTGACGCGGGTGGATAGTCGGACGCGAAACTTGTTCATCGACGTGACTGGTACGGAGCCTAATGCCATTTCTAGAAGCTTGAATGTTTTAGTTACGGCGTTAGCGGATATGGGTGCAACCATAGAAAGTGTTCGCGTTGAATATCCTGAACATGTCTTGGTTACTCCTGATTTGACGCCTCAGCGGATGAAGTTGAGGGTTGATTATGCGAACGAGTTGTTGGGTCTCAAGCTTTCAGAAGCCAAAACCATAGAAGCCCTTCAGAAGTGTAGGCTTGAAGCAAGGAGGATTGGTAAAGAGGTTTTAGAAGTTCTTATTCCCGCCTATCGAATTGATGTAATGCATGAAATTGACTTGGTTGAGGAGGTTGCCATCGGCTACGGCTATTTCAGACTAAAGCCTACGAAGCCGGCGACTGTGACAACGGGCAGAGAACACAGAGTAAATGCAGTGGCGAATGACGTTCGGCAAATAATGGTTGGACTAGGCTTCGTGGAAGCCTTGAATTTTATTCTCGCCAACGAGGTTGACCACTATCAAAAAATGAGAAGAAAAGCTGGAAGGATTATTAGGCTGGCGAACCCAGTTTCCACAGAATATTCTATAGTTCGGAACGATTTGTTGCCCAGTTTGATGAAGAATTTGGCAGATAACAAGCATCAAGCTTATCCCCAAAGAATGTTCGAAGTTTCCGACGTGATAGAAATCAACGAGAAGGCTGAAACCCGCACAGAACGAAGGCTTCACGTTGCATGTGTTTCCTCCCATCCAACAGCCAACTTCACTGAGATAAAGTCCGATGCGGAAGCTTTGCTTGCCAATCTCGGTTTGAAAAAATGGGAGATTAAGGAGTCTAGGCATCCAAGTTTCTTGCAGGGAAGAGTGGCGGCAATCTACGTTAAGGGCAGAAAGATTGGCGTTGTAGGAGAAATCCACCCTGAAGTTCTCAACAACTTTGAACTGGAAAACCCAACAAGCGCCTTCGAAACAAACCTACAAACAATAATAAAGACAATACCCTGAAAGACCATCCAGCCTTACGGTTTAGGAAAATTTATGTTTATGGTTTCCAGTTTTCTTATTGGCGATGATATTAGGTGGAGCGGAATCCCACCGGAACCTCGAGCAGGGCTCATGCAGACGGACCCAACAGAGGCTGGATGGTTCCATCTACCGTTGACGAAGGGTTTACCCAGGCATGGGACACGGTGGGCGCGGGCGCCAACCAACCCACGTCAGAGAGAGCTCACCTGAGAGGAGCGTAAAGCTCCAACTGTGAGGTTGAGTGTTAGTTACGTGGGACACAACGCCCGCGACAAGAACTTTTAAGTTAACTAATGTCAATGAAAGTGTGAAAGAGGGCGATCTAGCTTGGATTTAGAACAAAGAATAAACCTCGTCACAAGAAACACAGAAGAGGTTATAACATCCCAAGAAATTCGCGAATTGTTGGAAACCAAGACTAAGCCCAGAGCCTACTGGGGCTTCGAGTGCTCTGGACAGTGAGCCGTGCTGAGCGCACGTTCACCCAGAATAATGCACATCGGAATGGGCCTAGTCTGCACATCCAAAATCAAAGACATGACAAAAGCCGGCTTCAAATTCATCGTCTTCCTAGCCGACTGGCACTCATGGATAAACAACAAACTAGGCGGCGACATGGAAAAAATCCGTATCTGTGGCGAATACATAAAACAATGCTTCACAGCTCTCGGAGTAACGCCAGACAGCGTAGAATACCTCTGGGCGTCGGACATAGCCAAACAAATAGAATACTGGGAAAAAGTCATCAGAATAGCCAAAAGCGCCTCACTGCAAAGAACATGGCGAGCATTACCAATCATGGGTCGCGAAATGAGCATGACCAACGTAGAAACAGCATGGATATTCTATCCTTGCATGCAGTCGGCAGACATTTTCCACATGGACCTTGACGTAGCCTGCGCAGGCATGGATCAAAGAAAAGCTCATATGGTTGCAAGAGACGTCGCTGAAAAACTCGGCTGGAAAAAACCCTCATGCGTCCACACTCACCTACTCATGGGACTTCAAGGACCCGAAACAGCTGAAAAGAAATTTGATGAAAACGTAGACCTAAACGTACAGATCAGCTCAAAAATGTCCAAAAGCATACCCAAAAGCTGCATATTCGTCCATGACACCCCCAGCGACATAAAAACAAAAATAAAAGAAGCCTACTGTCCCCCCAAACAGGTGAAGGGAAACCCAGTACTTGAATTGGCAAAATGCGTGGTGTTCGCCGAAAGAGAAAGCTTGGAGATACCGAGACCAGCCAAATACGGAGGACCAGAAAACTTTGAAAGCTACGAGATAATGGAAAAAGCCTACGTTAAAGGCAAAATCCACCCGCTAGACCTAAAAAACGGCGTCACAGAAGCCCTCGTCGAAATTTTGAAACCAGTTAGAGAACATTTCCGTAAACATCCACAACTGCTAGAAAAAATGATGGAAATAGAAGTCACCAGGTAGAAACGTTGTCAACTAAATCAGAGAAAAAACTGGAAAAAATCCTTAAACTTTTAGAAAGACTCACAAAAGAATCAACCAAAGGCACCCCAATAATCGTGGAAGGACGAAACGACATCAACACCCTGCATAAGCTAGGCGTAGAAGGCGACATCATCCCAGCAAAATCCTCTGGAAAATCATTCCTAGATGTTCTCAGCGAAGTAGAAAAAAGAGGAAAACGTGAAGTTATCATTCTAATGGATTTCGACAGACACGGCAAAGAATGGACCAACCGCTTAACCCGTCGCCTAGAAGAAATGAAAATAAAACCCAATCTTCTTTTCTGGAAAAGCCTTCTCAGCCTTGTGGGACACGACGTCAAAGACATAGAAGGTTTGGCAACATATTTAGAAACTTTAAGGAGAAAAGTAGGAGCATAAAGTCGTAAAGTATAATAGGCGCAAACAAATTAAAGCTAAAAGGCTCAATTATAATGAGGACAAAATTCATGATTGAGGTGAAAAATAATGAAATCATCACAAACAGTTACTGTAAAGTATGTTATACGAGCCCGATTCGAAGTGGAGGGAGTGGTTGAAAAACCAGACGTCATCGGAGCAGTTTTTGGACAAACAGAAGGATTATTTGGACCCGAACTCGACCTCCGAGAACTCCAGAAATCGGGAAGAATAGGAAGAATAGAAATCAAACTAGAATCAAAACAAGATAAAACAACCGGCAAGATAACCATACCAACAAGCCTAGACAGAGTCTCCACAGCAATAATCGCAGCGAGCATCGAAAGCATAAACAGAGTAGGACCATGCGAAGCAAAAGTCACTTTGGACAAAATAGAAGATATACGCGACGCAAGGCGACGGGCAATAATAGACAGAGCAAAGGAGGTTCTCCATGAATGGAACATCGAAACCATGCCCGGCACAGACGAGATTTTCAGAGAAGTTTCAGAAACATTAAGGTTGGCAAGAGTCGAAAAATACGGACCTGAAGAATTAGCAGCGGGACCAGACATTGAAAGTGCAAAGGAAATAATAATAGTAGAAGGAAGAGCAGACGTTATAAACCTGTTAAGAACTGGAATACAAAACGTCATCGCCCTCGAAGGCGCCAAAATCCCACAAACCATAATAAAATTGTGTCGAGAAAAAGAAGCCACAGCATTTCTCGACGGAGACCGAGGCGGAGACCTTATCCTCAAAGAACTGCTGCAGGTAACCAACGTTAAGTACATTTCCAGAGCGCCACCAGGTAAAGAAGTAGAAGAGTTAAGCCCCAAACAAATTGAAAAAGCCCTCAAAGAAAAAGTTCCTATAGGAAAAATCAAAGCTAAGAAAGAGCGGCGAAAAATAATGGTTCCTAAACAAATTGTTAAAACCGCAAAAGAACTAGAAGGAACCTTAGAGGCTGTGCTACTAAACAAAAAGATGAAGCAAATAGAGCGACTGCCCGTAAGTAAACTCGCAGAAAAACTTCAAGGAATAAAGGACGTGGACACGGTGATCTTTGATGGCGTTATAACTCAAAGACTTGTAGACGTTGCAGCTGAAAAAAACATTAAGTACCTCGTAGCTGCTCGTGTCTCAGAGGCAATAAAGCAACCGTTGCAGGTAAATCTATTAACATTCGCAGAAATTTAAGGTTGGTCTTCCATAAATTCGAGAAGAGTTTTAGGCGTTTTTGAAAGCAACAACTCAACTTCGGTTACGCCAAACATGGCCAAAATTCGAGACGCAGCTGGCACTATCTGATTCGAAATATAATATTCAAGGTTCACTTCGTCATAAGAAGCTAGAACATAGGGCTTCGCTTTTTCGTACAATCGACCAGGACCAGAAACAATGACGTAACCGATTTTGTCGCCCACAGATAAATCCCAGCCTTCCTTCATCAACATCCTCGCAGCTTCAACGTGCGGAGCCCTAACAGCGTATTTTTCGATTGGTTTAGTCAATGTTTTCCATATGATGAGTTTTCTGTAGGACACTCTTTTTTGTCGCAGATCAGAAATGTACTGCCGCACAAATTTCACAGCTTTTTCAGGCTTTTGCTCTTTAAGTATTATTTCTAACACCCGTTCTTGCACGTTTTTAGCGACTTCCGCCCAGTCTCCCCTCACCACCTCCAAACCCACTATGTCCAGTCGTCCATCAGGCAAAAGCCCGCAATACCGTTTCTTAGCCTCAGTAAACAAAACACGGACGTATATCTTGTCAGGCTTTATTTCCATTCCAAACTTCTCGCCGATTTCTTCAGAGATTTTTTTGATTTTCTCAGGGTCGTACTCTACGAAAATGCTGTCTGTGTCACCGTACACAATCGCTAATCCATTTTTCTTGGATAAATCGATGGCATTCAAAATGGTTTGGCGACCCCAAGCTGCTGTGGCTTCGGCAACCGGTTTGATGTACCATCGAGCGCCGATCCAGCCAGTATAGCCGTATGAGGCGTTAGTGATTACTTTTACAGCTTTTTGGCGGGCGTCGAGAACTCGGTATTCCGCACTTTTAGAAGAAAGTTTTTCGAGTTTGGGTTTGATTTCATCTCGAACATCTATAAGGTGAGACAAAACTCTTTTGTAAAAGCCTGGTGGCTCAACTCTAAATCTGTGGTTTACTTCTGGAGCTACATTCACACCGCCCAGCGGCTCTGGTTCGGTAGGCGATACGTAGGTGTCAGGAGAAACGTTTTGAGTGATCATAATGTTGGGATACATGGCCTTGAAATCTAGCACAGCTATGTTTTCATGAACTCCTGGCTTAGGTTCAAGAACAATCCCTCCTGCGTAGGGGAAGTATGGGCGTTCAACTCTTTCGGGAATAAGCTCGCCTATTTTGTAGGCTCTTCGAATCAGGAACCACTCAACTCTAAAGCCGACCGCAGCAGCGCCGACGTAGTCTAGGAGTAAGCCAACGAGATTCGATAGTTGCATAGCAAAATCTAGCATGGCGTCAGCTATACCCATAATGCACTGAGTGTTTTCTTTGGAAAACTTCAGCAATAGGGGACGTTTTTCTGGGCTCTGCCAATATGTAGGGAAGTCTACGTCTTCGATGATCACGCGTTTTTCAAGCTTCATGATGTCAAGAAAGTCGGCTACGTTTTCTAAAGTCTTCACTTTAACCTCCGGAAAATCATCCGAAAAGTCGAAAAAGTCGATGTTTACTCGCCCCGTGACCGACACATGACCAAAAATGCTTCTATGAGGTTCAGTTTTCGTCCTGTCTACAGATAAGTTGATGCCCAATTTTCTAGAACGAGCGAGGAGATATGGCCAATCCTGTTTATTGGTGTTGTAACCAACAAGGATGTCGGGATCAAAGTCTCGAACGTACTTTATGAAGGATTCTATAACGGGTTTGTCGTCAGAATTTTCCGCTACAAACTGTACCTCGTCGCCAGCGTTTGTAGCCACCGAAATCATCGCCACCGGATTTTTCTCAGGCTTAGGCGTGCCTTTAGGACTGTAGCAAATCATTGAAAAGCCCAAAATCTTTAGTTGCGGAGCTTCTGTTTTTTTTACACTTTGAGGAAACGACTTCGCCAGATAAACTCCGTCAACTTGAACTCCAAGTTCGTTTTCGGTTTCTTCAACTTCCACTTCATGCCAATCGCAGGGAGTTACGTCGTTGTCTATGAGGTAGCGCATGGAATAACGAATGTCGTCTTCAAGACATTTTTCAACGCCTTCTACTTTTTTGAGAACTTTAGAATACTTGCCTATGAGATCGGGGTCCTGACAGAAAACTTTAATTGCCTTCACAGGTCTCCCGAAAAATCTTCTGTCCACGGGTTCCAACTTAACAAGAAATGGAAAGTCTTCCTTGCGTGTCTGTATTCTTTCCACTACAGCTTGAGGATTTTCCTTTTCCTTGATTAGAAGATAAAAATATGCGAGGAAGTTTCGGTCGATGATTAGGATGCGTTTTCCCTTTTCATCTATACCCCAAATCCACACTTCAGGTCGATGATCCTTGACTTCGTAATTAACATCTAACAACCAAAATTGAATTTTAGACAATAGTAAATATCACTACCCAATAAATGTATGAAGTTGCTTTAGATAAAATTTCTCAAGTTTGTCGTCGCGCGTTCATGAGTGCGCTTATTTATTTATGGGCATAAAGTTCCTCTTCCTTGGCTAGTTCACTCCATCGGCTGCCAAGTAGTTTGCAATAGTATATAGAATCATTTTCGCAGAGGCCCATGTGGTTCATGAGATGCCTCTTACACGCTCCTAGTTCTTTATGTGCGTGCGCAAGTTGTTTGGCAAAAGGTTTGGTTCCCCGATCAACAGCACGTATCTTCAATTCTTTGTTCTTCTTGTTTACGTTGACCTCTTTCAACTGGTCTAAATAAAATGTTCTGTCAAACGAATAGAAAACGCAAAAAACTATTCCTACGACTAGCAACATGAATCCACTAAGCACCATAAACAAACCTAAAAGGCTGTGGGCATGGGACGTGATTTTATATGGAAAGAATAAGAACCAATCCGGGTTTTCAGTTGTGATAACGGTTTCAAGTATTCCTCCTACAAAGAAAAGCGCCCCTGCCATAAACATCAAATATGCAAGAGTTTCATTATGTCTGGATTCTTCGATCTTTCTATACATATAATTCATGCTGGAAAATCTGTTAACCTTCTTGACACTCATTCTCCTAACCTGTTTAGGTGTTGTCAGTTTTGGTTAAGCTACAAGACATAAATTGAGAGTCTATTTCCTCAATCCCATTTCCCACTCGTAGCGAATGGTGACGGCTTGAGCCCACCATGGACTGAGTTCGTAGTGCTCGCGGAGATGCTTGACACTTTGGGTGTGTTCCTTCTTTTTCACACCCCACGTGTCTAATATTGTGAACCACTCTCTCCAAACCTTGCCAGTCTTTGCTTTTACCGCCTCCTCGCTGATTCTTCGGAACCCGACCTTTTTTTCGGACCTTTTCTTTCCTTCTGTCTTCCTATACATGCGCAAAAGCTCTTTTTTCAAACCTTCTCCTAAGCCTTTGGCTTTATCCCAACTCTCCCCCAATCCTTTACTTATCACTTCACCCGTCTTTTCAGCCACTTCCTCCGCTTTTTCGAGAGCACGCTCCATGACTTGAAATGGTCGCATGGTATCCCCCCTTAATATTCTATATTAAGATTTACGATATATTTTTAGACTTCATGTTTAATAAAGCTTTTTGTGTATTTGTTCAACATTAATACAGTCAACGCTTTACCGCGTGCGTATTATGTAATGCGTGCGCTTCAAAGAAGGGGGAACATTTTTTAGAGAAAATGGATTTTTACCTTTAGTGATATTTATGGCAAGTAATTTCTACGAATTTGCAGAAGAAATCAGAACCGAAGCTGAAAATGCAATCAAATCAGAATTGTCTAGAAGATCATTTCTTGAACGTACTGGCTTTCGGATATTTATGCCGCTAACAGTTAACGTTGTTACAGATCAAGGCGCTGTGTCTCTGACTATTTTAAAAGACGGAACTGTCAAACTGAGTGAGCATCTTACTTCCAGTCCAGATACTACTATACAAGCTAATTTTGAAACGTTAATTGGTCTATATCACTCGCGTGACAGAAATCATTTTATTCAAGCGGAGAGGGAGAGAAGAATAAAGATAACTAGCCACAGCTATAAAGGAAAACAAGCTGAAAGAAAACTTAGAGAACTTCTAGGCTACTGATTCACGTGCGCGCACACGGAAATGTTTGGTATAACCAAAGAAAAAGTACGGTGTATGATGAGGATTACAAAGCCAAATTTGTTTATCTGATTAACGTCTAAAAGCCAGAACGTCTTCTTCATCAAACCTTTCTCCACAAAGATAAGGCGCCAATACGTTTTTAACGGTTTTCAGTAATGACTTATTGCACGACGCCAGTTATAGAAAGGAAGCATTCTTTTGAAAATCTTGCATATGAACCTCAAGAAGGGTATTGCAAAGGTCTTACCGGAGAGTCTAGACGATTTATGGCACCTTTACAACATAATTCTGGAAAAAGATGAGGTACATGCCCGAACCACTAGGGAATTGAAAGTTGAAGACCAGTACGCTCGTCCAAAAAGAGGTAAAAGGGTTCCGGTTCTTTTGGGCGTGAAAGTTGAAAAAGTGTTTTGGGACAAAATCCTCAACCGATTGCGGATACACGGAATCGTTTGCATGGCGCCTGAAGAAATGAATGTAACGGGATCACATCACACCATAGATGTAACCGTAAACAAGCCCGTGGTCATCGTGAAAACTGAGTGGCTAAAACATCAGGTCGACAGATTGAAAATAGCAAGCAGGGTTACTGCGGCACCTCTCATCGTAATGTCCATAGATGACGAAGAATACTGCGTGGCTGTTTTGCGACAATACGGCGTTGACGTGAAGGCGGAGGAAAAGACTAGGCTTCCGGGAAAGTTTGAGGCTGAAAAAAGGACAATGGCTAAGCGTGAATTCTTTAAAACGGCTTTAAAATTTCTGAGAGAAGTGTGGACAAGCCTTCGCAGTCCCATAGTCGTTATTGGACCAGGGTTTGTAAAGAATGACTTTGTTAAGTATGTGAATAGAGAGGCTCTAGATGTTGCAAATGCTATTGTTGACGTAAAAGGTGTGAACAGCGCAGGAGTATCTGGAATACATGAAGCACTGCGTTCCGGAATCTTTTCAAAAGCGCTGAAAAACGTGCGTATAGCTGAAGAAACAAAGGTTATGGAGGAAGTTCTAGCAAGACTTGGAAAAGGAGGAGAAGTAACATACGGATTCTCCGAAGTTGAAAAAGCAAGTGCTTACGGTGCCGTTGAGAAACTTCTTGTGGCTGATACCATCTTAAGAGAAGTCTCAGACGAAAAGAGAAAAGCCTTTGAGAAAATCATGAAGGAAGTTGAAGAAAAAGGTGGGCAGATCATGGTCATTAGCACGGAGCATGAAGCAGGAACCCAACTGCTTTCACTGGGCGGGGTCGCTGCGCTTCTCCGCTTCCCAGTGAGTTAAAGGCACACCTTACTTCTTAATTTAATCAGAATCAGGTTCTTAAAGAATACCTTCGCGCGCATTGTTAACTGCAAGATAACATCATTTTTCTTGTTATATTTATATTGATTAAATATTATCTACTGTAATAGGTAAGCCAAATATGTGCACGGGCAGAATATGTAATACGTCTAAAATAATCATCTATTAACGCCCTCACGTGATACAAATGTCATATAGTAAAATAATTATAGAGTACCTCCAAACAACTGAGGCAGCTAACACTCACACTGGCAAACTTATAGCCTTCTCAGAGCTTTTAAAATCGATTTTTGGTGTCTCGAGTTATGAGATAGTTCCGAACGTTGAGCAGTACATTAAAACAGGCGGTCTAATGATTCTTAAGGGACGCATGGATATGCGCCTCGGTCAGACAATTGTAGAGTTTAAGATAAACCTCGCAAGAGAGCTTGATACTGCCATCGAAGAAATCGAGCGATATACCGCTATCTTAAGGAAGAACGGGCAGAAAGTGGCAGAGTGTATAATAACTGATGGAAAGGAATTCAAGGCATTTACAGTTCGCGAGAAGGCTAGGGAAGTTCGCACCATCAACTTTGAAGAAGCCACACCTGAACAAGCGATAATGTTCTTGGACACCTTTCTATTCAGCGGAAGACAAGTACCTACTGCAGACGATCTAAATATGAGGTTTGGTCCCGGTTCTCCAATTTATGAGGAGGTTGTAGGGGAACTTTCAATCCTTTTCAAAGCAATAAAAGACCCGATGAAGTTTGCCCTTTGGTCGAAGAACATGCAGCTGGTTTATGGTTCCACACCACCTGAAGAAGCGTTCATCTCTCAGACTTACCTGATGATACTAGTGAAACTCCTCCTTGCTAGACACTTGATTAGAGAGGGAATTCCACCACCTAGAGAAAGTCTAAATGGCAAACTCTTTGACTCGCAAGGGATCCAAATAATAGAGGATGATTTCTTCTCTTGGGTACTCAACCCATTATTCTGGCCTCAGGTTAAGCTTTTGATCGAAACCATTGCAGATGCGCTGGATTTCTACGACCTCGAGGCAGTCAACGAAGATATCTTTAAGGAAATTTACCAAGAGATAGTCAAACGAGGCGATAGGCATAGGATCGGAGAATATTATACTCCCGAGTGGCTAGCTGAGATCACTCTTCGTGAGGCAGTGGCAACATTAGACCCGGATAGGGAGATGAAAAATTTCTCAGTCCTTGATCCTGCTTGTGGCTCTGGCACCTTCCTCACTAACGCAATATCTATCTTAAGAAAGAACGGGTGTTCACTAGAGGAGATTCTAGGCAATGTTTATGGAATGGATCTCAATCCTCTTGCGGTGGCGATTGCGCGGACAAATTACTTGCTTGCTCTCGGTAAGCTGATAGAGAAGAGAAAAGGGCCTGTTTTCATACCTGTTTACATGGCAGATTCGATAAAGCTACCCGCGGTCCGCAAGGAGCTTATTCACGGGGTAAGTGTAATTGCGATTGATGTGGACAGGAAGACACAGCTGGATCTGCCTTTAGAAATAGCCCTCAATGATAGCAGACTGAAAGAGGTGTTAACGGTCTTCGCTGAGATTCTGACTGAGTATAAGGCTAAAAGACTTGAAAGGAAACAAGCTATGAAGGCTTTTGGGAGCAGGTTTGAGGGCAGCAAGCCAGTGGCTGAGATCCTGAAAAAGACTTTGAAGACTATTATGGACTTAATGGATGTTGACAAGGACTCTGTTTGGGTTTTCATGATGAGGAACATTTACGCGCCGCTGCGGATGAAGGAGAAGAGGTTCGATGTAGTGGTTGGAAACCCACCATGGGTTTCCTTCAAATTCATTGAGAATCCCGTTTACAAGGACTTTATCAAGGACACGGTCTTCAAGTATAAACTCTTGAACAAAAAGCAGACAGATCTCTTCACTCATTTAGACACATCGACCGTCTTCTACGCCAAGGCAGCAGATATATATCTATCCAACAACAGGATTCTAGCATTCGTTATGCCTAGGAGCGTCTTGACAGGTGCAAAGCAGCATCACGCCTTCAAGAGGCAGCGAAAGCCGCCCATGACTATCGTTAAAATATTTGATGTTGAAAAAGTCAATCCTTTGTTCAATGTTGATGCTTGCTCCATCATTTCTAGGAAAGGAGGAGCTACAAAGTATCCTGTCCAAGCCGTCATTCTATCGGGGATATTGCCAGAGAAGAATCTGCACCTCAAGCAAGCCACAAAATACCTTGCAGTAACAAAAGGTAAATATGCTCCTGCAGAAAAGGATGAAATAGCGAGTCCATACCACGATAAAGTTCTAGAAGGAGCGAGTCTCGTTCCTAGGACATTGTGGTTTGTGAGATTTATTCCTGGAACGTTTGGATTGGATCCCAACACGCCATTAGTTGAAAGTTTGGTGTTGCCTAACGCCAAGGAGCCATGGAAGAACATCGTTCTCAAAGGAGAGATAGAAAGAGATTTCATCTTTCTGACCGTGACAGGGAAGTTCGTATTGCCTTTCAAGCCACAATTCTTGCCCGTTGTTCTGCCAATAAAAACGCACAATCATAGATTGATAATACTTTCCTCAAAGGACCTCAGGAAAGACGGAAAACTAAAGATGGCAAATTGGCTAGACGAGGCAGAAAATGCCTGGAGGAAGAACGCCACGAAGACTTCTCTGAAGAACTTCCCTCAGCCTATGGACCGCGTGAACTATCATAATGGGCTCATTCTTCAGAAGCAAAACATCAGGTATTACGTTGTCTACACAGCATCTGGTACCCATATAGCAGCGGCAGTAGTTGACACAAGAAAGATACCTGACCTTCAGATAGGCAACGCTAGAATTCGTACTAGCGGTTTTGTCGCTGACTATAAGACGTATTGGTTTGGAACTAATGACCCTGAAGAAGCGTTTTATCTTGCTGCAATACTGAACTCAGACACACTGGACCAAATAATTAAACCACACCAATCTAGAGGCAAATTTGGACCTCGTGATATTTGTAGGCTACCTTTCGAATTTAATGTTCCAATTTTTGATCCTAAGAACCGACTTCATAGGCAAATAGCGGCCATGGGTTTGAAGGCTACAAAAGAAGCAACCAATCTGCCAAAGATGTCACGCCTAAAAACAAAGGATGCAATCCCATCAATGAAAAAGGTTGACAAGCTTGCCTCCAAATTACTAAAATAAAAACGCGCGCATTTCCACAAACGTTATTTTCTATAGAACCTCAGCCGCCTACGGACAGCCGGATTTTGATCAGCAAGTTTCTTCACAACCAACTCAAACGTTTCGTCAGGCGACAACTCTCTCTCAATAAAAACCCCGGTTCTACCAACTTTGTCACGGCGCAAGAGGGCGCGAACACGGTCCAACACAGTGTTGAAGGAGACGCCTAAGAGATTAGCAACCTCCTCCTCTCGACCTACAATAGTGCTTTCAACATGTCCTTCATGCGTAGGTTCGATAAGCATGAGGCGTTTGTCCACGCCTGGAACTCGCACATCTTCTCTGAGCATAGAAAGCGACGCTTCACCACCAAAATTGTAGAAGTCTTTCTCCACTGGACGAAGCTTTGCCAAAGGAAAAGATATGCACCGTTGTTTGTCGATCTCAATGTACCCCTTCATTGCATAGAGAGGCGTAGCTTGAACAACTATTCGACGATTAACTGGAACACCGGAGCGTTCGAGAGCAGTTTCTATGATGAAGGAGGATGGTGGGTCTGACAAGAATATGTCGATGTCACTCGTCTCAGAAACGTCGCCACGAGCAATGCTTCCATGCGTGATAGAGCGCAGATGAAACTTTTCTAGAATCTCCATTATTTGAACAGTCTTGGACCTCAACTCTCCCAGCAGTTTCCAGCGTTTCTTGTCGTAGATAACCTCTAGGTTTTCGGCTCGTTTCACTGGTTTCTTAGTCATCTTCGTTCACCAGTTGAAGGGAAGTCTTTAGCCAGTCTAGGTAAGGTGGCGAACCCTCTATTATTGGAAGAGCAATGATTTCGGGCACGTCATAACTATGAATTTTCATAACTCTTTCTGAGAGCCTACTGAAGAGGCTTTTGTGGGATTTCATGAAAACAAGAAACTCCTTTTCCTCACTGATTTTTTCTTGCCACCAAAATATAGAAGAAACTGGACCCACGATGTTTGCACATACAATCAACCTTTCCTTAAGCAAACTGCGCACAATCTTCACAGCCTCTTCCTTGTTAGAGGTTGTTATGATCACAACGATGTAAGACATAGGTATTCCCATAAAGACTATAGCAGAGTATTATTTTAGTTAATTCTTGCTTGGTAAACATCCGGGAGATTGAAACAGCGGCTTGCCTCATATCTGAGATGATGTTAAAAAATGGTAATGTGCACCTTATGCAGTAGGAAAGAAGCAGTTTTCATGCGTCGTTATTCAGGGGAGAAACTTTGTGAAAGATGCTTTTGTAAATCTATAGAAAGCAAAGTGCGAGGAACCATATCTAAGTACGAGATGTTTGAACCCAAGGACAAAATTATGGTGGCTGTTTCCGGCGGGAAAGATAGCGTAACCCTCCTTCACATACTGACAAAGATTGAAAAATCCTTCCCAGACGCAGTTCTCAGCGCCGTCACAGTTGATGAAGGAATAAAGGGCTACAGGGACGAGGCGCTAAAAGTCGCAGTGAAAAACTGTAAAAAGCTGGGCGTAGAACACGTAGTTACTTCCTTCAAGGAAATGTACGAATACGAATTAGATGAAATCGTAAACCTGATCAGAAATAGAAAAGAGAAGGGGCTAACACCCTGCGCCTATTGTGGAGTGCTGAGAAGAAAAGCCCTAAACACAGCAGCTCGGGAGGCAGGCGTGGACAAACTTGCTACAGCCCACAGTCTCGACGATGAAACTCAAACCATACTTCTCAACATCATTCACGGCGATGCTCTACGAATAGCTCGAGCTAAGCCATTGTTAACAGTTATACATCCAAAACTTGTACAGCGCGTGAAACCCTTCTGCGAAGTGCCTGAAAAAGAAATTGCTTTCTACGCATACTTGAGAAGAATCGAGTTTCAAAGTATTCCCTGCCCTTACGCCCAAACCGCCCTAAGAAATGACGTACGAACCATGCTCAACCGTTTGGAAGAAAAGCACGCTGGAACAAAATTCACCATCTTCAGATCCATGGAAAGGATTAGACCAGCACTGGAAGCGATGGCAGAAGAAGCAAAGTTACAGAACTGCAGAATATGTGGAGAACCAACTGTTGGAGAACTTTGCAAACCGTGCCAAATGCTACAGGAGTTGCACATTCTTTAGAAAGAGAGGCGCCAAATAAAGCTCATATAAGGCGTGGAGCGTCAGTTGCCCAGTTATTCTATTTCCTTTTTGAGCTTTTTTTCTGCGATTTCTTCAGCTTCACACAAAATAAAATAGATTCCAACAGTTGAAGCAGTTACCCCAAAAAGAATAAAGAACAAGGTTGCAAGAATGAAATTGCCTTGTTCCATGAATGAATATCCTAGAAGTAACCAGATGCCTCCTAAAAGAAAACCGCCAAGCACACTCTGTAACACCACCCGAAGAGCTAGACCGACATCTACTATCGATTTAGAGCTTTGAATATCAGACTTCTCTTTCACTGAAGGTTTTTTGAGCTTAGGTCTCTCAACATTCAAGCGAGGGAATTTCTTTAAGTGACCACATTCTTTGCATTGTACAAAACTTGGTTGAGAGGGGACTATTAACCACTCAGTCTCCCTTTTGCAGATAGGACACCAATTTGGTGATCTGCGCATTTTTACTCATTTAACCACTTAGTTGGGATAGTGATAAATAGGTTGTCCAAACAATCACAACTTTACATGCCAAACTGCATGTTTTTTAGCTAGTCTGTAGAAAAGCTCTTTTTCAGATATTTGTTACTAAGGCTGTGAACTCCGTTGACGGTGCTTTCCGACGAGGAAATACTTGAACATTTGAAAAGAGGAGAGATTAAGATTACACCTTTTGAAACTTTTTGTCTCAATCCTGCTGGTTATGACTTAAGGTCTTCTAGCGAGGTGGTTATAAAACCTAAACAATATGAATTGACAGCCACTTTGGAAACCGTTGAATTAGGGTTAAAGGTAACCGCTTCTCTTCACATACGTTCTTCACTTGCAAGAGAAGGCATCATCGGAAGTTTCGCTGTTGTGGATCCAGGATTTCGTGGGCAACTAACACTTAATTTTCATAACGTCGGGGAGAAGGAGATCATAATACGAAAAGGAGAGCCAATAGTTCAGATAGTTTTCCATAAACTTGGAAGCACGGCGAGAAAGGGTTACAGCGGACTGTACCAAAACAGCAGAGGAATAGTTCCGAGCAAACGACAAAAACCTTGATTTGAATGTGCATGTGGCGCATTCATGTAGCAAAAGTAGTAAGCTTTAACGCATACGCGCAACATCTGAATACATGATGCCTGTTAACAAAAGGAGACTTGAAGAATTCATAAAAACACTACCTGAAGTCAAGGTGGGAAGGACAAACCATTACGACAGCAGAGAGAATAGCATCTATTTGCAGCCAGAAAACAAGAAATTAGATGACGCTCTGTGGCATGAATTAGCTCATGCCTATTTACACCAAAACTTTAGGTGGGAAAGATTTCTGATATTTTCAACTGGATTTTTCATCCTTTTCACTGCTTCTGGGATTTTGTTTTTTGCGTTTTTGACCTTATTTTCGCCTGTCATGTTGATTATCGACATCATTTTCACCGCAGTTTGTCTTACGCTCATGTTAGTTGAACAAAAACTTGTCAACTACTATGGCAAATTACTGAAGAAAGAAGCACGACAAGAAATATTATCAAAGATTAGGAAAGCTCCGTCCCTACGCCTTTAATGAAAAGCGGCGGATCACCTTGGTTCGTCGCCCAGTTTTCGCCAAGTTCCTCAACCTCTTTACTCGTACCCGCAACCCCTCAAGCGCTGAACGTCCAAGTTTAGGTTGCTCCCTCCCGGGCCTGGCCAAGTTCGCCTGGTAAACGCGGTTCACAGCCTTCCTACGAAGGTTGCTCCACGACCGCCAGCCCCAAGGGACGGATAGTCACGGTTAGAGGACTGGGGAATCCTGACGATCTTTGACGCCTCGCCAAGGCTCTCAGCCCGTCGTATAGAGGGTTTACGGTTCAGGGGACCCCTAGCCCCCCGCCTAAGACCCGCCGCAAAGAAAACTGATGCTCTTAGAAGGTATAAAAGTTTGTTAATTTCCCAAGGCTAGCCGGTACTAAAATCGCCGTCGAACTTTCTTTCTCAGCAAGTTTCTTAATGAATTCTTTCTGCTTCGGCTCTAATGGTAGCTTCCTTGGGAGACATTTCTGGAACTTGATCCTTAACCTTAACCAGCTTGATGGCGTCGTTTGGACAATGGTAAGCACAAAGTACACATCCTATGCATCTTTCCTCTAAGAGCAGGATTCTCTCGGATTCGTTATCGTGGGAGGCGTGGTATACGTTTGCCTCCATGGGACAAATACGGACACATTTCTTACACTTATTGCACAGTTCATCATCTCTCACGGGAAGAAAGTTTGACTTTGCGAAGGCTCTAGGATTGTTCAGTTCAGAGAGACCTCTCAAGATCAAGCACGCACAGGTACAACAATTGCATATAAACTGAGGTTTCGTTTGGGCGTTGATGGTGGAATGAACTAAACCTGTTTTCTCCATTTCTTCTAGCAATCCTAATGTTTCCTCAACGCTTAGGTATCGCCCAAATCCCCTCTCTACCATAAATTCTGCGAAATAATCAAGGGCGAGACAAGTTTCCAAAGGATGATCACATGGCTTCTTTGTTCTACAGGCGCAGTTTATGACAGCTATTTTTCGAGCATTTTTGATGAATTCAGACATTTTTTCGTAAGGAAAGATTGTAAGGTTTGTGCTTATTTTCTTGTCAAGGGTTATGGTCTTTTCGATGGGTATCACTCGGGTATAAGGATAGTTAGAAGCGCCTATTTCCATGCCACCTCCGCTTATATAGTATTTTTCGAAAAGTTCTGCTACTTTCCGTTTTTCATCAGAATCGCGGACGGAAACGAAATAGAGTTCAAAAATGCCTGGAATCATTGGCATCAGAGAGTAGTATACGTTGCCGTCTCTCTTGCTTGTGAACCTGAAAAGCAAGCCACTCGAAACTAAGCGATCTACAATTGCTTGAACTTTTTCCCGAGGCTTTCCTGTCCTTTCAACAACCTGATCCATTGTTTCAGCGTCTTGGTAAGGAGCCGTAAAATGAGTTAAGAATTCAGCTTCCTCTTCGCTGAACAACTTCCTAAGCATTTCCATTGTTTCTCTTGTTCTCTGAACCTTTATGGGCCATAAACTGATTTTCTCTCTTAGTTTCTCGTAAACATCAGCTTCTGTCATAAACATCCCTACTTAGTGAAGACAGACATGGGGTTCCTCTTCTTAATAAATAATACATAAATTTACGATGAAAAAAGGGACAGGTAAATCCAAAGTATTTGTCTAAAGTCATAGCTTGTCTAGTGAAGCTAGACACGTAGCGCGTGCTAAACAGTAAAGCTAAGCTTATACAATTGTTTTCTTTATTTTAATAACGAGGAGAAACTATGCCAACAAAAAAGAAGAGTTGGACGGAGAAATTGGCAGATAGTAAAGGTCTGCCGAAAGTAGAAAAAATTACTGAAAAAATGAGTAAAAGATGGGGCACAGGCACAGTGGTTATCCCCGCGCCGATGGAAGTCAACGAAATGATGAGAAAAGTGCCCGAGGGAAAACTTGTTACCATTAACGAAATTCGCGTGGCTCTAGCGAAAAAACACAAGGCATCGATTGGTTGCCCTATGACGACTGGTATTTTTGCTTGGGTTGCGGCTCATGCTGCTGAAGAACAAAGACAAGAAGGTAAACAAGATATTACCCCTTACTGGCGCACATTGAAAACTGGTGGAGCGATAAATGCGAAATATCCAGGCGGAGTTGAAGGACAGAAAAAAATCTTAGAAAAAGAAGGACACGAAGTAATTCAAAAAGGAAAAAAACATATTGTTGCCGACTACGAAAAATCATTGATAAAACTTTAAACAGATTGAAAATTGCTGTAATTCTTCAAAAAGTTGAGGACAAGCGTTAAAATGTCTTTTGCCACTTCGTCCTTTCTTCTGTTTCCATCAACGGGCACAAGTTTTCCATTCTCTACAAACTTCATGTAAACCTCTCTAACCTTACGCTGAGTCTCCAACCTTTCCATAACCGACTTCTTCCGCCTTATCCTCTTAACCACAACTTCCGGCGGAACGTCAATGAGTATTGTCAAATCCGGTGGAAGAGCCAACCTGTTAATTTCTTCAATCCATTTTAGGTCTAGTCCCGCCGCCCCCTGATAGGCTAAGGATGAATAGACGTATCTGTCAGAAACCACAATTTTTCCCTTCTCTAACGCGGGCTTGATCTCTTTCTCCACATGATCAACCCGGTCAACAGCGAAAAGAAGGGCTTCCACAACGCTTGGCACGCGGCTTTTCCTTTGAAGAACAAACCTTCTTATAAACCGCCCAATTTCACCTCGACTCGGCTCAGTAGTGTATACGGTGTCAAAACCATTTCTTCGCAGGTTTCGTACAAGTTGATGAGTATGGGTGGTTTTTCCGCTGGCGTCAAGCCCCTCGATGCAGATGAAAACTCCCTTTTTCTTCACCAGTCAGCCCGCCCACTACCCATAATAAATCGATCACCTTAATAATAATACTCAAGATTCACAAGACTAGGAGAAACTTCGCCATGCAACAGTACTGGGGGGAAATAAAAGATCCTATTCATGGATACGTTTACGTTACAGAAGCAGAGAAAGAAATCATCGACTCATACCCAGTTCAAAGACTACATAGACTGAGACAACTGGCAGGAGCAGAATTTGTTTATCCAGGCGCCAACCACACCCGCTTCGAACACTCCATCGGCGTCATGTACCTAGCAGGGCGTCTCTCAGAAAACCCAAACCTCTCACAGCATCTCTCAGAAGACGAGATTCAAACCATCAGAATAGCTGCCCTACTTCACGACGTAGGCCACGGTCCCTTCTCCCACGTTTTTGAACACCTCCTCGTAAAGTTTCTGAACAAAACTCACGAAGACCTGACCACCTGGATTATTCAAAAATCTGAACTAAACGACATAATTAACGAGCTGGGATACAACCCAAACGTTATCGGAAAACTAGCGGTTGGGGCACTAAATAAACCGGGAAAAGCTTTCATCGATCAGATTATTTGCAGTGCCGTAGACGTGGATAAACTTGACTTCGTGGTCCGGGACACTTACCACACTGGCGCAGAATACGGATACGTAGATATCTTTCGCCTCATCCACATGCTGGACATTCTTGACGAAAACCTTGCAGTTGACTTAGGAGCCCTCTCAGCCCTCGAATCCTTCATGCTAGCTAGACTAGAATCCTTCAAAAGTATATACTTCCACAGAGTTGGACGAGCCGCACAAATAATGATTGCCACAGCCATGGAAGAAGCAAAAGACGAACTAGGTCTAGTAGACTTCCAGTCACCGGACGAATATCTAACTCTCAACGACTACTCTGTTTGGACTATGTTAAAGAAATGCGAAAAATCCAGAAAAATCATGGAAGACTTGGAGAGACGCAAACTCCTCAAATGCGCATACGACAGAACCTTCCACGTAAGAGAAAAAACAATAACCAGCATCTTCAACGTCGAGGAAATCAGAAACCAAATGAGGAACAAAATCGCCTCAGAGGCAGGAGTTGACACACAATCTGTTGCGATTGACGTTCCAACACTTCCTTCAGTGCCTTACCATCACTCTGTTTTACTAGAACCAATGGAAGTCCCAGTTTTTCACAAAACACGAGAAGGAAGAAAAGTTCCTCAGCGACTAAGCGACTTCTCCGGAGTATTCGAAGTTCTCAAAGGATTCATAAACATTATACGCGTATACACAGAAGAACAACACCTTGAAAAGGTGGCTTCAGCTGCGGCGAAAATCCTCGGCGGACCCCCCTCCTCAGTGACCATATCCTACTAGAGAAAAGAAGTTGCATTGACACATAATGGCTATCGTAAGCGGAGAAAAGTTAAAACGAGAGAACGGATTATTGCATGATGCTCCGGTTTGGGCTCCGGTAGAAGAAAGGAAAGGCTCCTCTTCTGCCAAATATAGCCAGGTTAAACTCAGCTGGACCAAGTATTTCGGCCTTTCGACGCTTACCGGGAGAAAGCCGAAGACCCGGGTTCGAATCCCGGCCGGAGCACCATAAATTTCAGGCTTGTTTTAGCTAAAAAGCTTATAATTGTAATTTCTTGAAATGTAGGATAGCCAACCAAGTATGCTATGATTTTTTCGTATATGTCTCTGTCCCAGAGGTCTTCATAACCCGCATAAATGCTTGGGTTGTCGTTTACTTCCACTACTACATAGTCGTCATCAACTTCTTTTATGTCTACTCCATAAAGTCCGTGTCCAACCACCTTACATGCTTTTAACGCTGTTTCTTTCAGCTTTAGCGGGGCATGTTCTTTTTTGAGCGTTATGGTTCTGCCCCAAACGAATGCGTCCTTGCCTCTAAGTTTGGTGCCATGTTTCCATTTGCCTTTAGAAATCATATACTTACACACGTACAAGACTTCGCCGTTTAACACTCCGACTCTCCAATCAAAAGATGTGGGCATAAACTTCTGAGCAACCAAAACGTCGGATTTTCTGAAAAATTTTTTTGCGACGTCTCGAAAGCTTGTTTCACTAGAGACTTTTTCCACGTATTTCGAAAAGCTTGTGTACGGCGCCTTTACAACAACTGGCTTTCCGAATACTTCAAAAATGTCCGAAATCTGTTTGTGATGAAACTCATCTTTGTTCAGAAAAATCGTTGAAATGTAGGGTATGTTAAATTTCTCGAAAAGACTGTACAAATGAAATTTGTTTGCGCAAATTTGTATTGATTTCGGGTCGTCAATAACTTTTAGGCCTAGTTCCCATGCTGTTTTAGAAACGATGTACGAAGTGTAGAGTGGATCAGTGGTTGCCCTTATGAAAACCGCGTCGTATTTAGGAATTTCCGGAATGTTTTTCTTAAACATGAAGTTGAATTCGTGACCCATTTTCTCTGCTTCAAGCTTAAAATTCTGCAGCGCCCGATCTTCTCTTGAATCCGCAAAATTGTATTTCTCAACAAAACACGCTATTTTAGCCAATGGCATCCGCCTTTTTTGATATAATTTCTTCTGAAAGCACTTTCAAGTCAGTTGGCAGAATTTCTCCCATTTTTAACGATTGAAGCCCACATAAGCAAGGCTTTCCTTCAATGCGTTGAACATTCACTTTACAAATTGGAATCTCAAAAACTTCGTAAACTTTTTCAGAAATTTTTCCTATCTCACCATCAAGTTCGCATTTACCAAAAATGGATTTAAACGAAATTACTTCGCCAATAAGAGGTTGGACGCAAACAGTATATTTATAGTTCATGCTCAAACTTTTAACAGCTCTATAAAGTGCGCTTCTGTTTTTTGCAATTCTGAATCCGTTATGAGAAAATGGGTTAACGGCAAAAACAATTACCGGAAAACCAATTTCAGTAATTATTTGTTTCACAGAATTAGTCACTAAATAAGGTGACGAAGAAATTCCAGCTTTTTGAGCTCTAAGTAACAGAATAGGTATTCTATTAGCATCAATTATATTCTCACTCGACGGGATTACCGGGTTTTCTAGAATTTCCGCATGTAACGACACGTAATAGCCTATTTTCATATATCGATAGTCGTTGTTGATGTTAAGAATGAAATCTTTGATGGATGATTTAAGGAACGCCAACGATTTCATTACAGGTAGATTTGTCGTTAGGTCGATGTCTGATACAACTAGCACCGAATGACACCAATTACCGAATGCCTTTTTTGGCACTGTGTTATTTAAAAATTACTGCAAACTTATATTCTCGCTAAATAACAATCCTAAAACTAAAGGAGGTGCAATTAAATAGAAGACCCCTACCTAGAAAGAAAAGTCGAATGCATCGATATTAAGGAAAAAACCATATCACAACTTCTTTCGGAAATGACGAAAACAGCTTTTCAAGGCAGGAAACTTGGAGAAGCCGCCGAAGTTTGGGAAGAAATGCTGAAGCAAAAAGATTTAACCATTATCATGGGATTTACTGGCTCAATGAGCACCGCTGGACAGTGGAAGATTATTAATTGGCTCATCGAAAAAAAGTTCGTTGATGTCCTTGTATCAACAGGAGCAAACGTTTCAGAAGACATTGTCGACGCTATGGGACTTGGCTATTGGCAAGCCACTTCAAGCATTAACGATAAGGAGCTTCTGAAAGCCGACATAAACAGGTACTACGATGTTTATGGAAGAGAATCTGACTATAGAAAGATGGAAGAACGTATGACCGAGTTCGTGCTGACGTTGAAAACAGACTTCACGTACTCTTCCATGGAACTTCTTCACCTGTTCGGTAAGTGGTTGAACGCAAAGGGAATAAAAAGCATAGCTGCGGTAGCTGCGGAGAATAACGTTCCCATATTTTGCCCCGCAATATCAGATAGCGCTTACGGTGAAGCATTTTTAATGGCCAAAAACAAAGGTCACAACATTATAATAGACCAGATAAAAGAGTTTTATCAGTTCGTGAGCATAGGCGAGAAAACAAGGGATATCGGCGTCGTTTATATCGGCGGAGGCGTGCCAAAAGACTTCACACAGCTCTTAGCTATATCACTTTCACCAAAAACAATGGATCAAGAAGTTGCCGGAAGAAAAGGCTTCCTCCGCAAAACCGTAAAAGAGTATTATTATCCGCACAGATACGCCATTCAAATCACAACTGATTCGCCTCAATGGGGAGGCCTATCAGGCTGCACCCTAGACGAAGCGATAAGCTGGGGAAAAATTTCTAGTAAGGGAAAAAGAATTACCTGCTATTGCGACGCAACAATAGCGTTACCCATCATAGTACATGCACTCAACGAAAGGGTAAAATTTGAAAGGGAAGCCCCGGATCTCTCGTGGCTTTTTAACGATGTTTCTTAACCAGCTACAAGGAATTACATTTATCAGAAACAAAAAACTAATAAACTTATTCTCCCTCGGCTTGTTTGCAAAATGATTCCAAAACGTCTCTTCCTAACCAAAGGTGTTGGCAGACACAAAGAGTATTTACAATCCTTCGAGTTAGCCCTAAGAAGCGCAGGCATACAGCACTGCAACCTAGTAAGCGTTTCCAGCATAATACCACCCGGCTGCAAAATCATCTCAAGAGAGAAAGGTCTAAAAACGGTGAAGCCAGGTGAAATAACCTTTGTTGTTCTGGCTAAGAATTCAACCAATGAGCCGCATAGACTAATTGCAGCATCAATAGGTGTAGCAAGTCCATCGGGCAAAAACATTTACGGCTATCTCTCTGAGCACCATTCCTTTGGCCAGACAGACGAGGTGGCAGGAGATTACGCGGAGGATTTGGCGGCAACAATGCTGGCCACAACCATGGGGCTTCAGTTTGACCCAGAAACTGCTTGGGACGAGAGAAAACAACTTTTCAAAACCAGCGGACTAATCATCAAAACAACCAACATAACGCAATCAGCAACCGGAGAAAAAAACGGTCTATGGACAACGGTCATAGCAGCAGCTGTTTTCGCACCATGAAGGATGCTGGAATAAACGTATCTCAAGGCATTTTCCAAAACACTATTAACAAAAAGAGCGCATATTCTTACCGGCAAATTTGTGTTCGAATCCCGGCTGAAGCACCATTTTTAAATCATTCATTTAGTGCGCGCTTTTTGACATCTTTTTGGTGGATTTTGAATTTAGATTTACAATTCATAACTCATATTAAATGTCAGAGTCGATGTTAAGCCGCAATGTCAAACCAGAAATCTAAACTTCCAAACTGCAAATTCGAAAAACCCTGCGATTTCAAGACAACGTACCGAAATAGAAAAAAATGCCGATGGAACGACAAATGCAACCAACAAATCCGCATGAGCTAAGGAACAAAAATAGGGAAGTTAAGTCTAGGCGCACAGCGCACACATACAACTATGTTAAAGGCAACACTAGATTTATTTTAGTAGAGAGTTCGTAAATATTCCAAGTTTAACGGTTTTAGTCGCTTTTGGGAGAGTTCTCCGTTTATGCGCTTTGTTACGAAGGTGATCAAGTCTTCTAAAGGAACTCGTTGGGTTCCTCTTTCATGGCAAATCCGCATCTCCACGCTGTTTTCTTGAAACATGAAGCGGATCATGTGATAATCAAACTTTAAGGGAACTCGCTTCTTCTCATCATCAAAAACATGATAACGAACAACTAAGAAAAAGTCTAGCGTTGACAACTTATTTTCAACTATGCTTCTTTGAAACTTATCTAGTTCCTTATTGTCTAAGAAGTTAAAATTGAAGTCTTCAGCTACTCCAAGCTCGAAACTAACCTCACATTCTTGTGATAAATTAGGCGTTACGACGCTTAAACCACTAACTTCATGATTTAAACTATGAAGTGCAGAGAGAATCGCTTGCTGAACCTTTATTATTGAAGATTTGCAGGTGAACCGAGCAACACCGTGAATAATTTCGGGAAAATTTTCGTAACGCCCTAACAACTCAGACGCCTTTAGCTAGGATTATTACGTTATTTTCATCTTTCTTATCCTTTCAAGATTTTCAAGCAGCGTAGATAGCAGGGATCCAAGTCTCTGCAGTTTTTCAGCGTCCTTTTCTTCTCTGACTTCTTTTTCTATCTCTTGAATCTTAGTTAGGATGGTTGACTCTAGGCTAGTTAGAAGCACTGGGCTCGTAGCCTCTGTCGATGACTCTCCCTCCTTCACAACTATTACACGCTTTTGACATCGAACACACCAAAGGTCACCACTTTTCAGTTTGAAGAGCGGTGAAGAACAAACTGGGCAGGAACGCTCTGTGAGAGTGGCACCCCGCCTAAGCAGATCCGCCATAGTTTGAACGTCCTTCGACTCCTTAGGCAAACCTAAAGCCCCAAAACAAACTTAGTTGTAGGTAGATAATATATTCTCGGTGTCAAATATACTAATCTCTCTTCCCTAGACCGATGCACCACATAAAGCTAAAGGATAAGCCAATCCGCAAACAGTATAAATTGGCGCCTATCTATACATATGAACAAATAGATTGCGTCTCCCTGAAGTAATATTGCCGGAGGCTTCTACATGGTTAGAAAAAAGAAATTACAGGAATATGAGGAAAGAATACAAGAAGCCATGAACGTTCTTGGGCTAGTTTCCGAAGACACCACAACCCCCCGCAACATAAGGAGAGCCGCGAAGCAGTCCATCGAAGCGCTGCAGCTGACGCAAAATACTCCAGCCGTTAGGGCGTCCAGTGCCATATCCGTTCTCGACGATATCTTGCAGGACCCTAACATGCCACCCTACACTAGAGTGAAACTGTGGAACGTCATGAGCTTACTTGAAGCCATCAAAGACTAAAACTAGATAGAGGACCATTGGCGCATGTTGCCTCATATCCTAAACTCGTCATCAACGTTTCAGTAGCGGAGCCTCTAGCGTCATATAATGCCTTTCCGCCGCATGCCCAATATTTCTGCCTCAACGTAACCGAGCCACTTCAAAATTTCCTCGGTGTGTTCTCCGAAGGATGGAGGGGGACTTCTAATCTCACAAGGGGTTTCAGAGAATTTCATAGGCATGCCGAGTTGCCTGATTTTGCCTACGCCTGGGTACTCAACTTCCACAACCATCTTCCTATGCAGTATCTGAGGGTCATTGAAAGCTTCGTCCATGTCGTAGACAGGTCCACACGGCACATCTTCATTTGACAAAAACTTAATCCAGTCCTTTAGAGTTCTTGTTTTGAAAATTTTCTTGAGAGTATGAAACATTTCCCTGAGCTTAGCATCGTCGGTGGTATACTGGTATTTGATAAATTCTGTTATGTTCAATGCACTACAGAGGTTAGCCCAAAACTCCTCTTCTAGGCATCCTATGGTTATGTAATCTCCATCCTTAGCCTCATAAACGCTATAGCAGGGAAAACCACCATTCAACAACCATCCACCACGCTTCGGAGGCCTTCCGTCACCAACATAGAAGGCTGCAGGTAAAACTGTCAGAGAAGCGACAACGTCAAGGAAGGATACATCAATGTATTGCCCTCTTCCCATATGCTCCCGCGCCAAGAGAGCAGCAAGTATCGCCGTAACCGCCATAAGGCCCGTAGTCAAATCCGCAATTTGAACACCTGGTATCACAGGAGCGCCCCCGGATTGGCCGGTTATGCCAAGAACACCGCCATAGCCTATGTAGTTTACATCGTGTCCCGGCAGGTCTCTATAGGGTCCATCTTGGCCATAACCAGACATTGAACAATAAACTATGTGTTGGTTAATTTTACTTACAGATTCATAATCGATGCCGAGTCTTTTGACAACACCAGGTCTGAAGCATTCAATAACTACGTCGGATCTTTCCGCTAACTTATAGAAAACCTCTTTGCCCTTCTCGGACTTTAGGTTCAGTTTCAAGCTTTTCTTGTTTCTGTTCAGCATTAGGTGAGAGACACTTTGACCATTTATAAGGGGGGGCACCCAGCGTATGTAGTCGCCTAAGCTTGGTTCTTCAACCTTAATGACTTCAGCTCCCATGTCACCGAGCATCATTGTGCAGTAGTCTCCAGGCAATAGTCTGGTTAGGTCTAACACTCTAACTCCATCCAGAGTTCTCATCCAGAAACCCTCAAATCACTAATTGAGTGCCTCTTAAAAACTCTAATGTTGCCTCACTGCAGATAAGCTAGGCTGTGAAAGGCCATCAAGATGAAATGATAAAACAGATAAACGATTTATTAACGTCATAGACTACCAGTGAAAAGAGTAGACCCGGAATGAGTACAAGGTAATTGCCAATATGAAGAATATCGAAAAGTAAACGATTAAAAAAAGGAAATAATGGCCGTGAGTTAAGTGGTTGGAACCAAAACTTTGGCAGATAGTAAATGGTTTCCAGAAAAGCGTAAGACTATGAAAAGAACTGTTCCCTTCTTGCTGATAGGTCTGTTGGTCTTTATTGGCTACCTTTATTTCTTCGTTGACATACCCAAAATGCTCACGATTATCCAGCGCGTCGACATCCGCTATTACTTACTGGCAGTCGTCGTTCTCCTGTTAAGTATGGTAGCCTACGCTTTGACTTGGCAGTGTTTTATGCGTCCCCTCTCGATAAAAGTTCCCTTTAGAAGAACTTTCCTAATTACTTGGATTGGAGTCTTTGTCGAGTTTTTCGTTCCATCTGTGTCAGTTGGTGAGGATGTCTCTAAAACCTATTTAATGACCAAGGAGTCAGGTGAAAACGCAGGAAAAGTTGTAGCATCAGTTCTGGGTCATAGAATCCTCTCCATGATAATAACCTTGAGCACTTTGATTATTTGCTCCCTTTCGTTATTAGTTATGCAACACGAACTTCATGCACTTGTTTCGAATTTGATATTGCTTATAGTAATCGGCACCACCATTCCGCTGATTTTCGTATTTCTCCTATTCCTAAAGAAAGACCTCACGCAGAAACTAGTCGATATGTTGCTACGTTTTTTCACCTTCGTTTCAAGAGGACGCTTAAAACTCGCCAGCCTGAGGTCTAGGGCAAAAAAGGCTTTGAGTGCTTTCAATCAATCAATAGAAGTGTTAGGCAGGAATCCAAAAAGCTTAGTTCAACCGGTGTTTTTTTCTATAGTAAGTTATTTCCTCTTTATACTCATATCCCATTTAGTCTTTTTCTCTCTTGGATACCCAGTTAGCTTTGTCATGCTAACAATTGTGTATTCCATTAGTCGTAGCCTTCAAACTATCCCCACCATGTTGCCTGGTGAAGTAGGGTTTATAGAGATCGTTATGACAAGCCTTTATGGTTTACTTGGTGTCCCTCTTGACATCAGCGCTGCAGCGACGGTTCTAATAAGAATCTTATGGGTGTGGTTCAGACTTCCGTTAGGATTCATAGCATTACAGTGGGTCGTGAATAGAGGTTTGGTGTAAACGGATTTCACATTGCTTCTCTTTTTCTGAGAGGCCACTCTGCAAATTAATACAAGTCTCCCGTTGAACCTCTAGCTAAAACATATATGGCACTTGTGAGATGTAGTTGTGGGTTTCCGGAGGATGCCTCTTGAAAATTGATGTCATAATCGTTGGCACCGGTCCAGCTGGAATCTTCGCAGCTCTCGAACTGGCTGACAAAACGAAATTGACCATTCTTATGCTGGAGAAGGGCCCAGACATCAATCAACGTAAGTGTCCAGCGAACAGAGGTTTAGGATGCATAAACTGTGACCCTTGCTCATTGCTATCAGGATGGGGCGGCGCCGGCGCCTTCAGCGATGGAAAACTTACCTTATCCACCGAGGTTGGTGGGTGGCTAACCGAATATTGCACTAAGGAAAAACTTGGCGACCTTGTAAACTACGTGGACAACGTATATCTGAAGTTCGGAGCAACTAAACACCTCTATGGAGCCGACCTCGACAAAATTGATGAAATTGAGCGAAGAGCATCCTTCGCTGGGTTGAAGTTTGTTCCGCAAAAAGTACGCCACATGGGCACCGAAAAGTGCGCCCAAACCCTCCGCAAAATGCGGCGTCACCTTAAAGACAGAGTTGATATTCGAACCAAAACAGATGTGAAAAGCCTTCTGGTTAAAAAAGATAGGGTTGAAGGAGTTGAAACCACAAAAGGTGAAAAAATTTACGGAAAAAACGTGATTTTAGCCCCAGGTAGAAGCGGAGCTGAATGGTTGAAATTTGAAGCAGAGTCTCAGGGTTTGAAAACGTTAAACAACCCTGTAGATGTAGGCGTAAGGGTTGAGGTCCAAGCTTCAATTATGGAAGAACTCACAGAAGCTTTGTATGAACCCAAGTTTATTTACTATTCTAAGTCCTTTGACGACCAGGTGAGAACATTTTGTGTTGCGCCTCTGGGAGAAGTTATCACAGAATCGTACAATGGTGTATTAACTGTAAATGGTCAGAGTTACGCTGAGAAGAAAACTAGAAACACCAACTTCGCCATTTTGGTTAGCACCTCTTTCACTGAGCCTTTCCGGGAACCTATAGCCTATGGAAAATACCTTGCGAGGCTCACAAACCTTCTCAGCGGAGGCGTGATAATTCAAAGACTTGGTGACCTCGAAGCTGGACGACGATCAACCGAGGAGCGGATAAAAAGAAGCTTGGTTGTTCCAACACTTAAAAACGCTACGCCAGGCGACCTCAGCTTTGTCCTGCCCTATCGATACTTGGCGGATATCCGTGAAATGCTTCAAGCTTTGGATCAGGTTTCTCCAGGGATATATTCAAAAGACACGCTACTGTACGGCATAGAAGTAAAATTCTATTCTTCAAGACTTGAATTGAGTGATTGCCTAGAAACAAAAATTCATAATCTGTTTACAATAGGCGATGGGGCTGGGGTAAGTAGGGGACTCGTCCAAGCGTCTGCTTCAGGAATCATTGCCGCAGAAGAGATTATGAAAAGAGAAAAAAAATAGGTTAACCTAGGATTCTTTCGATGGCTTCTTCCTCTGCTTCTTCTACTAGCGGGATTCCAGTAACCTTCGATGCTCTTTCAGTCAGCGCAACAAGGTCGTTTCTGTCAAGTAGATCCAGTTTCCATTTTCTTGCCCCAGCCATCAGCTGCATCAACCCAACCTTGATCCTTTCATCCAGATATGTGTGGAGGCCAACTGCTTCCCAAGGAATTTCTTTGAATCTTTTTCCATACGTTGTTTTCAGTTCAGGCGCGGTGATGAAGAATTTGTCGGGTGTTTTGCCGTATCGTTCTGCAAACGTTCTCGGTAGCTTACCTTTCTTAGATAGTTCCACGAAATAGGACGACTTCATGACAGCAAGTAAGGGTGCCCTCGCCATTAAAACAGCTTTTACGTAGGGTCCTTTGCCGAAGTTACTCATTGCTATGGCTTTGAACATTTGTGACTCTTTTATGAACCCGCCAGCAATTACGATGTCAGGTACGTGTCTACCCTTTTTTCTCAAAATTTCTGCACACTTCAAAATTTGAGCTTCTAAGTAAACCGTTGGAGTACTCATTTCATCCATCATTGGCACTGGGCTCATGCCAGTTCCGCCTCCGGCGCCGTCGAAGGTCACTGCTTCAATTTTTGCTTCGGAAGCTAGTTTCATTGTGAAGGCAACTGCGGATGGTCTGTATGCACCTGTTTTTAGGATCACATGTTTGGCGCCTTGGCTTCTCAGCCAGTCGATGTCTTCTAGAAATCCTTTTTCTGTGGGTATGCCAACTCGACTATGTCTCTCAAAGGATTGGAATATTCCTTCCTTGAAGGCTTCTTGAACGGTTTTGTCCTCAGGGTCTGGGAAGAGGAAGTATCCCCGTTTTTTCAGCATGATGGCTTTTTCTAAGTCTCTTATTCTGACTTCTCCTCCAATAGCTTTGGCTCCTTGCCCCCATTTTCTCTCGATTATGTTTACTTCCAGTTTCGACAAGGCATAGACATCTACACCTAGTCTTTGATCTTCAACGTTTGTTTGAACAACTACATCACCGTATTTTCCATCCCAGAATTTTCGGAAGGTTTCAACTCTACGTTTCAGTTCCTTCGAGTATGTTACCTTGCCCTTTGTGGTTTTTGATTCACGGTCCATTCCGCATACGTTTTCCCCAATGGTTATAATTGCTCCTGCAAGGGCTGCGCCTATGGCTAAGCCTTCCCAGTTTATTCTAGCTACTTCTGTAGATCCGAAGGCTCCTGTTAGAATTGGAATTTTCAGTGGAACGCCTGCAACTTTGGTTTCTACGTTTACGTTTTGGAACATCGTTCGGTCGGAGTCTGCTTCTATTCCTTCGGCTTTGAAGAGGGCTGATTGGATGTTGAAGTCTGACCAATCTAAGCGAAAGTCCTTTAGTGCGCTGGCTGTGCTGTATCCAAATTGTAGCGGCTCTGGGTAAAGTGCTTCTCTTCCCCTAAAAGTGGACAAACCTACTTCGCACAAGAAGGGGCAATCTCTGATGCATAGGGGACACATGCCGCTCGTCGGACTTACGTCCTTCACTCTAGTCAAGGTTCCGACGGTGGATTTGGCATTTAGATACGAAGAGTTTTTGTGAACTCGTTCAGTCATTTTCACTCACCATATTAGACTTAAAATTGCCTCTCTGGGTTACTACACCTTGCTTTAAAAGTTTTCTACTTTCATGGAACTGAGTTGGTGGGGCCGCCCGGATTCGAACCGGGGTCCCGAGCGCCCGAGGCTCAGAGCCTAGACCATGCTAGCCGACGGCCCCTCCATAAACATCTTTCATGCAACAGGCTTTACATAAGGATTCTCTCTTGAAAAATAATTTATGTACCGCAACTGCGTCGAAGAATGTTGGGAGTATTTAAAGAAAAAACTAGGGGGTCTATCTAGAGAGAAAGTCTTCCTCTAATTTTTTAAACTAAGCTAACACTATAATAGGCTAAACATGGTGAACCAAATATGCCCAAACGACGAAAATCGGGTCTCAGAGTACTCAAAGCCGCGTCAGCTTCCATAAGAATGCAAATCATAAACATCCTCCTCGACATGGGACCACAATCCTACACAGAACTCATGAAAATTCTACGTCTCAACCCAACTCGAGACGCAGGCAGATTCGCCTACCACCTAAAATATCTCCTCAAAGCCGACCTTATAGAACCTGACGTGGAAACAAAGGAATACCGCCTCACTGACCTCGGCCGAACCGTGATTGGTTTTACCGAAGATATTCAACAACGCTTTCTCAAAAGAAGAAAAATAATGGTTCGAACTTCACGCTTGGCGATAGAAGAATTTGACAGAAACAAAATTGTTGAATCCTTGGTAAAGGAGGCAAACGTTCCCATAGACCTAGCTCAGAAAATCGCCCGAGAAACAGAAAAACGTCTATCAGAATTCAAAACAAAATATCTCACAGCACCACTCATACGGGAAATCGTCAACGCCATCCTAGTTGAAAAAGGACTTGAAGAATACCGCCACAAACTCACACGTTTAGGACTACCAGTTTTCAACGTCACTCAATTAATAAGGTCGACAGGAACTACATCCCAAAGCGTAGAAACAATTCATAAAACAGCAGGCGACGCCGTGATCGAAGAATACACTCTCCTCAACGTGCTTCCAAGAGACATCGCCGACGCCCACCTCTCCGGAGCCCTCCACCTCAACAACCTTGGCACCTGGATTTTAAAACCAAAAGAATTCATGCATGACCTCCGCATTTTTCTTCAACATGGATTAAGCCTAGGAAAAATGAACTCTATAGAACCCTCATACTTTCCACCCAAAAGTTTCGAAGCCGCGCTTCTAACAGCCTCCAACCTTCTCAAAATCGCCGCCACAGAGACATCTGGCGAACAGGCACTGGACTTTTTCAACATTTTTCTAGCGCCCTTTGCTCAAGGTCTTCCAGAGGAAAGAATCAGAGAAGGCCTACGCCTCTTTATCTTCAATTTAAATCAGTCCCTCGCAAACAAGGGCTTTCCTGTAGGGGCATCTTTGGGCTTAGAATTTCTCGTTCCTGCCTTTCTAGAAGAAAAAGAAGCTATTGGACCCGGTGGAAGAAAAACGGGCTCTTACGCGGATTTTGTTGAGGAAAGCCGCCTTCTGGCTTCTCTCTTCCTTGAAGTTATGTTTGAAGACGACAAGCATAAACCAGTTTTCAATCCCAGTCCAATCATAAAGATACGACCGGAAGTGCTTAAGAACAAAGAATGTGAAGCCCTTCTCTTCAAGGCTCATAAACTTGCAGCTGAAACCGGTCTTCCATATTTCGCAAACCTCTGTTTTAAGGAACAAACGCACGCCTCTTACACGGCGACAGGGTGCAGATTTGCCACGGACTGGAAAAGAGAATGGGAACTAGACACCCTGCAAACGGGAAACGTCGATAACGTGATAATAAACTTGCCTAGAGTGGCTTACGAAGCTGAAGGAAAACAAACCTCCTTTTTTGAACTGTTAGAAGAACAACTGGAAATGGCGTTACGGGCTTTAGAGATAAAATATCGAACAATCAAACAGCGTGCAAAAGAGAACCTTCTTCCCTTCCTAACGCAAAAGGCTGATGGCGATCATTACTTCAGGATTGAAAATGCATCTCGTCTCGTCAGCTTTGTTGGGTTAAATGAAACAACCGAATCATTTTTCGAAAAAGGCCTGCACCAAAATGAGGAGACTCTGAATTTCGCTGAGAAAATCGTGAAGTATCTGTCCCAGAATGTTCAGAGGTATGCAAAGAAGCCCGAAACTCGGACAGCCTTAGCAATGGTTCCCGACGCCAATGCTGCGAAAAGACTGGCGGAATTGGATGCAGAAAAATATGGGTGGGCAAAGGTTCGGGCTCAAGGCACAAGGGAACAGCCATTCTACACGGACATGGTTGCCTTGCCTTTAGAAGCCGATGTCTCTTGGAGGGAACGTTTAAGCGTTGAGGAGAGATTTCACAGACTAACTCCTGGAAGCCATCTTGCCATTTTGCAGCTTGCAGATTCGGAACAAGATTCTAACGAACTTTTGTCTGCTACTAAGGAAATCGTTGGAACCTATGCTGTTGGGCTTTACGTTTTCAATCGGCATCTTGCTTATTGCGCAGGTTGTCAAAAGACTTTTTATGGGATACCGTCAAGGTGTCCGTCGTGTGGATCAGTTAATATGCTGCATTGCTTCAGTCGTGTATCAGCAAAACATTTACCATCATCCTTATGGTTTCCATCTCAGCGTTCCGCCTTGAGTGAGCGAGTATCGTACATGTTAATTTCACGGTAGGTTTTAATACAGAATTTTATACAATTTGTTCTAAAAATCTAAAAGTAGAATTATCTTCTATAAGACTTTATCTCACCAATCCAAGAGGTGTTTTCATGGGTTTTTCAGGAGAGACTGTCAGTTCATTCGGGCATCTGCGAGCTAAAGAGATGGTAGTCTATACGTCTAGTGGTTGTCCTAGATGTGCAATGCTGAAAAAGTGGTTAGAAAGCAAAAACAAAGATTTTGAGGAAAAAAATCTGGAAGATGTAGACGTTATGGCGGATTTAGTTATGAGAAACGCTGTGGTTTTGTCGGCGCCAGCTTTAGAAATTGAAGGAACGGTTTATACAGAGGACCAAATCTTTAATGGCGACGGAGTGATCGACACCAAGCTCTTGGAAATTTTGAAGGCTAAGTAAATGGACAAAGATGAAACTCGACCGATGGTTAGGAGAACCGACGGCTTTATTGTACCGTGGAATAGAAGCGCCGTCGTGAAACAACTCTTAACGGAGACAAAACTCGCCAAAGATTTCTATGAAGTAAAGCCTATAGGTAATGAAGAGGCTGAAGAAATAGCCGTTAACGTTGAAAAGAAAATCTTTGACTTGAGGCTTAAATTCGTAAGCGGTCCTCTCGTACGGGAACTGGTAAACAACATCTTACTCGACAAATCGAAAGAAAAACCAGAGTACGCCCTTTATAGAAACATTTTAACTAGAGTGGGAGCGCCAGTTTACGACGCCTACCTAATGGATACAGGACAAGGCTTCAAGGCGAACGAAAATGCGAATCTTCAGCCAAACCCTGAAACCTCTCACAAGAGGAAGGCGGACTGGGTTTCCGGAGAAGAATACCTGCTGTTGATGCCTCCGAAAATCGCTGATGCTCATCTGTCAGGAGATTTGCACATACATGACTTGGAGTATTTTGGAACGAGACCTTTCTGTCAAGATTGGGACCTCCGCTATTTTTTCTATTACGGTTTGATGCCTGATGGAATTGGCACGAGGACGAGTATTGCGGGTCCAGCTAAGCATCCGGAGGTGGCGATTCTTCACACCGCTAAGATTCTGGCTTCTGCCCAGACAAACTTTGCCGGCGGTGAGGGTTTCTATAATTTCTTGGTTTTCCTTGCTCCCTACATGAGAGGACTAAGCTATGAGAGGGTTAGGCAGCTCATGCAGATGATGTTCTTTGAGTATACTCAAGCCTACGTAGCTAGGGGCGGGCAGCTGGTCTTTAGCAACATTCAGATACAGCCGGGAGTTCCAGAACTGTGGAGAAAGGTTCCTATAGTGATGCATGGGCGGGTTGGACCAGACCTCTACGGCGAATACGAGGATGAAGTTCGTCTCATGTTTAGGGCGCTTTACGACGTAGCCTGTCAAGGTGATTATTGGGGAAAGCCCTTCAATTTTCCGAAACTAGAAAATAGTATAAGCCCTGAATTTTTCAAGTCTGAATACGATGAGTTCTGGCTTGATGTTCATAAGGTTGTGGCTAAGTTTGGAATACCTTACTTTGACAATATGATGCCAGCGTACAGAGGTTACGGCAAAGGCGTGTCATGTTACCAATGCTGTGCATACTGCTTTGTTGAAACACCTGAAAGCAGTCCAGACTTCGAAGATAAACTCTACTTCAATAACGGAAAACACTTCACTATGGGGAGTTGGCAGGTTGTAAGTCTAAACCTTCCAAGGATGGCTTACAGAGCCAACGGAAACGACGAGAAACTTTTCGAAGAATGCCGCAGACAGATGGACTTAGCCGTTGAAGTGTTTAATGCCAAAAGGAGATGGATGGACCTCGTTCTAAAACACAATCGGATACCTTTTGCAACTCAACGTCCATTAGATCCAAAAACTGGTGAGAAAGGAACACAGGCCGTAGACTTCGACGAGTTGACGTTTACAATAGCTCTTGTTGGCGGAAATGAGATGGCTCAGTGGCATACTGGTTACCAGCTTCATGAGAATCCTGAGGCTGTCCGGATTCTTGTTAAATTGATTCTTGAGATGCAGAAGTACAAGAAGGTGCTGGAGAAGAAGAGTGGCTTAAAACTTGCTTTAGCTAGGACGCCAGCTGAGTCTACGGCTCAAACTTTTGCTATAGCTGATCTTCTAACAGACGATTACCGAAACAAAGCAGAGAAAATAGTTAAGGGAGACGTGGGAAAAGCTAGGTATCTGCTTGCTGATGGGGCGAAGGACGTTCCTATTTATTACAGCAACGGAACTCACATCTACGTCGGAGCTAAAACCAGCTTGATTGACAGGATAAACACAGAGCAGAAGTTTTTCCCGCTTTTGAATGGTGGAGACATGCTTCATGTCTGGCTTGGGGATGCTTCTCCGGATTCTGAGGCGCTTTACAAGCTGACTAAGAGGATAGCTACCCAGACTCAGGTGGGCTACTACGCTTATACGAAGGACTTAACCGTCTGCAATAACTGTGGACGAGTTACTTCGCCTATTTACGAGCAGTGTCCAAACTGTGGTTCCTCGCAGGTGGAATGGTGGTCTAGGGTAACAGGCTATTATCAGGCAGTGAGCGGATGGAACGAAGCTAAAAAGAAAGAACTCGTAGACAGATACAGAACCGCTCTATAAACTTCACTAACATTGCGCGCGCAATATTTTCTTTAAATTCATTAGAGAGAAATGTGGAGGTTATTCTGTTGCTCCTAGAATGAGGGCTAGAAGCGCCATCCTCATAACAATGCCGTTCCAAACCTGCTGGAAATACCTAGCATGCGGCGTACCATCAACCTCATCATCTATCTCATCAACCCTCGGCAACGGATGCATAATAATCATGTCCTCCTTCGCCTCCTTCAGCGTATCCAAGCCAATCTTGTAGATTCCCCTAACCTTAGCATACTCAGCAGGGTCTGGAAACCGCTCTTCCTGAATCCGCGTCACATAAAGCACATCTGCTTCAGGCAAAACCTCCTCAATTCCAGTTTTCTCCACTACACTGATCTTCTTTTTTATAGCGTCTAAAACCTCACTCCGCACCCTAAGAAGCTCCGGCGAAACCAGAAACAACTTCACTTTGTAAAGAGACAAAGCATACGCCAAAGAATGAACCGTACGCCCATACCGCAGATCCCCCACCAAAGCAACGCTAAGCCCATCAATCCGCCCCCTCTCCTTCAAAATCGTATACAAATCCAGCAAAGCCTGCGTCGGATGCTCCTCAGCCCCAGAACCAGCATTAATAACCGGAACCCGAGCAAACTCAGCGGCAAGTCTAGCCGCTCCCTCCAGCGGATGCCTCAACGCAATAACATCCGCATAATTTTCAACAACCCGAACAGTATCCGCCAAGTTCTCACCCTTCTTAATCGAAGCAATTTCCGGCTCAGCAAAACCAATAGCGGTTCCCCCAAGTTTGTGCATGGCAGCCTCAAAGCTTAAGCGAGTTCTTGTGCTAGGTTCAAAGAAGAGGGTTGCTAGGGTTTTGCCGTGAAGCATGTCTGAGCTGCTTTTGGCGATGGGCTCCATCGCGCCAGCGATTTTCAAGATGAAATCAATTTCTTCCCGGGTAAAATCCTTAATCGATATGATGTTGCGTCCCTTAAACTCCAACAACGACACCAGACAAACTTTAACAAGTCATAAATAAATGCTTAATCTATCCATTCAAAATTTTAGAAGTTATCTGGTGGGTAGAATAGAGAGAACAATGCGTGGCTACGCGCACACAGAACGATTATCAAAAGCTGTAGAGCTTTGAATACTTCTGATTTAGGTAATTAAGGTACGGCTTAACATTGAGTTCTTCTCCACTGATCTTCTTGAGGAGATCTGAAGGGTCATAGAGGTCTCCGTAGCTGTGGATGTTTTTGGCTAGCCACTGTCTTACGTCGTGGAAATTTCCTTGCGCGATTTGGTTTCTCCATTCCGGCAGGTTCTCCATTGCAGCGACGATTTGTCCGCTGTAAATGTTGCCTAGGGTGTAGCTTGGGAAATAGCCATAGTAGCCGCTGGCCCAGTGTGTGTCCTGCATAACACCTTCAGAGTCGTTTTCAATATCCACACCAAGGTAATCCTTGTAGCTTTGGTTCCACACCTCTGGGAGCTCCTTCACCGTGATTTTGTTGGCAAAAAGATTTCGTTCAAGGTTGAACCTTATGATTACGTGTAGACCATAGGTAACCTCATCTGCTTCAATACGAATCTTGGAGGGCTTAACTTGATTGATGGCAAAGACAAACGCATCTAAATCAACGTTGGAAAGAATGTTGCCAGTAAGTTTCTTCAGTTTCGGTAGGAAGTAAACCCAGAATTCACGAGACCGCCCAATCATGTTCTCCACAAAACGTGATTGGGACTCTTGGAAACCATATGAACATGATGATCCAACTGGCTGGAACATCCATTCAGGATTTAGGTTCTGATCGTAGAGAGCATGCCCACATTCATGCAGCGTGGAGAACATGGCGGATGCGAAGCTCTCCTCGTAATAGTGAGTTGTTACCCGCACATCATCATAATAGCCTATTGTGAAGGGGTGTTCGGTTTCATCGATCCTGCCCCCAGCTTCCCGTGACTCTATATCATATCCGACGAATTCGGCGATTGTTTTAGAGATTTTACGTTGCATATCGACGGGAACCCGACGTTTTAGTATGGAAACGTCTGGCTGCTTTGGGGCTGTCTCACATTTCCTTATTACAGAAATCAACCCTTCCCTCAATTCTTCAAAGATTTTGTTGATTGTTTCTGATGGTATTTTCGGCTCATAAATGTCGATTAATGCATCATAAGGTGTTGTGGTCTCCTTTACTTCCATCAAGATTTCTGCGGTCTTCTTTTTTAGATCGACAAGTTTTTCAAGCTCGGGCTTGAACATTGAGAAATCCTTTGTTGCTTTAGCCTTCTTCCATATGTCAACGGTGATGGCTGACTGTTTTGCTATTTCTGCAACAAGGTCTTCAGGCAGTTTGGTTTGTTCATCATAGTTTTTCTTTATCAGGTACACGTTTCTTTTTTGAACAACATTTAGTCCATCATATTCCGGATGTTTAATGATTTTTTCTAGCAGTTTTCCAATTTCAGGGTTTGTGCTCATTTTATGTTCAATTCGGCTGAGAAGGGCAAGCTGTTGACTTCGAAGGTTTATTGCCCTCGGCGGCATCATCGTTTCCATATCCCAGTGGATAACGGAGGTTGCCGAATCGAGAACAAGAATGTCTTTTACTTTTTTCAGCAGTTTTTTATAGCTCGAAATTAATGGGTCCGTCATCGCTAACAAACTCCAAATGAGGATTAGTTGTTTATGCTAGCTCAGATATGAAATTTTTGCGATATGAGAGCACAAAAGCTTGGTTAAATTTCTTTTTTCTCGGGTTCTCGTACGAGGCTGATTAGGAAGAATGCTGCTATTAGTTCTGCGGCAGTGAATAGATAGAATGGCAAGGTAGGATCAACTGTCTGAAATAGAAAGCCGCCTAAAATTGTACCTGACGCCATTGAGAGACTGCTACTTAACTGCCAGAGAGCCGTTACTCGTCCCCTCATTACTCTGGGCGTTAAATCAGCTTGAAAAGCCTCATAGGCTGGTGCATAATATATCCCTGTCACTATGAGAAGAAAAGCGACAATTAAGGCTTGAAGAAAAGAGCGAGACAGCGTAAACAGTATGGTGCAAGGGGCACACGTTAACACTGAAACCATCATAATTTTTCTTTTCCCAAACTTGTCACTAAGCCATCCCCCAGGAATCTTTAAGGCAGTTCCCAGCAATTGTAGACTAGCAATTGGAGCCCATTCCATCGGTGTAAGCCCAATAACACTGGAGGCATAGAGAATGTAATATTGTCCTACGGCTCCGTTGGCGAACGCTATAAGGGCGTATGAAAGCATTAACCCTTTCAGGTTGGTAGGCAACGAACGTGCAAACTTTATGGCATCTCTCAGTTTGCTAGGATTTGAGAAAAATGGTTTTGCAGTGAGCCCATATCGTAGAGTTTCTTTGAGAAAGAGGAAAATGATGAAAGCCGAGATGAAGGCAGTGACTGCAGTGTACATACACGCCAATCTAAAGCCATCCAGCGTACCATAATTCTGAATCAACCATCCTCCAATCAGGGGGGCTACTGTTACTGGAAGAGAGGAAATTACTTGGAGAGAAGCTATTCCAATTGTTCGTTTTTCAGGAGAAATTGAATCTACCACTAGGGCATGGGAGGCTGGATTAGATATAGAACCAAATGCAGCAACTACGCTTAACGCAGCGAATAGGCGCCAGTCCTGTATGACTGCATAAAGCAAGGGAAAGAATATGCTGTAGAAAGCGGTTAGAACTATGATTCTTCTTCTGCCATAATAGTCTGCTATGATGCCTCCTAGAAGAAGCATGACCCCCCCAATTATGAGTGCCATTGCCGTCATTAATCCGAGCGTTATAGGGTTTCCACCAAGTTCAACGAAATAGAGGGAAACGTAAGTACCTATGAGTCCTCCTCCGAAGCCTTTGATGGCGCTGCTCACTGCAATGACTTCGATGTTTCCATGAAAAAAACTTAAGTTACTTTGCGGCTGCTTGTTTTTGACGGAAATGGTTTCTCTCATCATTCTAGCCAGCAAGGTCTGGTTTTGCATTCGCCCTAGTTTTCAGTCATTTTATACCGTTTTGTCACATTTTCCATGTTGCCATTCTCGAAGGCATATATTTCTTTTAGGTTTTTCTTCCAGTCTCTTTCATACATTAGGGGATCGTCGATTTTTTTCGATGAAGGGTCTACGTGAATCCATCTTTTTTGTTCGTTGTCCCACACTTCTGTCCAGACGTGATCAGACATGTCGAGGATTAATCTGGCTCGATAGCTGTGAGCTAGACAAAGGGCAGTGAAAAGAATGCTAAACTCTCCGCATCTTCCTTTACCGTAGGCTATTATTTCTAAGGGGTGGTTGTGGCGAACTATGTCTCCCTCACTCCATTCAACTTTGTTGTGAAGCCATTCTACCAATTCCATTAAAGTGTATCTTCTTTCAAAGAGACTTCTCAATTCAGAAAGCAAAGACGAATTTGCCAACTTCTTGCTGATTTCTCTATATTTTTCAACGGTCTTTTGGTTCGGAAGGGACATCGGATGTAGTGCTCCTCTCATTTCTTGCTTCTGTCTTGATGTGTAACATATTTCAGCAAGTTGTAGCCAGAAAGCTCTTGTGAAACAACAATCAATTGGTTCATGTATAATTACCTATTTTTTTAGATTTGTGCGTACGCGCGCTCAATCGACAGTTTTAGTGAGATTATGTTGCCACGTTGATAGACTCTCCCGTGGACTTGCGCGCTCGCGTGTTTTCGCCAAACCAATAGAGAAAATGAGGGGCTGAGTGTTCCAGCTAAAGTGGAACTATTCTGTCTTTGCTAAGTATTTCAAGTGGAGTGGTTTCAGAAGTTCTCTCCCAGCAAGGTTCACAAGAACGGTTTGAAGGTCATCTACGGTGTCCGCCAATTCAAGTCTATATCTATACATGAACTCGTCGTAGTCTGAATAGTTCTTGTGAATCGAGATCATGAAGGCGCTCATCCCCATTCCTCGGCAACCGCCACTCATAAGGATATTAGGTTGTTTAATTAACCATTCTACCCCTCTCTTCCGGACAGCCACATATTTTTCCTTCGACGCAAGATCTGCTCTAGTCTTGATAAGTGTGAGCGCAAGAATTTCATATCCGAGTTTTTCCCATTTCGGAACAGCGGTGTATCCGTCAATCAGTTCCTTTTCAACAAAGGCTCTCCTTCTCGAGACGGTGGGCTGAGACAGCCCTAGGAGCTTGGCCAACTTTCTATCACTTCTCCTAGCATTTTTCATCAACTCAAACAAAATCTTATAATCCAACGGCTTCATTTTCCTCACGCCATCATCACCACAATTGAATCAAGAGAATAGACAAATAACTTTTTAGTTTTATATAATACTAATTGTGCGCGCGCTTTGGCTATTTCCAAACGTCTTTCTTCGCCTCTTTCCAAAAGTTCCAAGTCTTCGAAAGCGTGTTAGGTGACTAAACGCACGCTTTCGGCAATAGTGTCAACGCGCTTCAGATTATTAACTAGAAGGTTAAATCGATAGGAACTCGTTGAAATTTTAAACAACTGCTTCAAAATGTAGCTTGGGCGAATCAGGAAACTTCGATAGCTATCGTGGATAATTTGTTCAATTTCTTCGCATGGTACGGCTTCAGGAGAAACCTCAGGAACCAAAACGCCAGTTTCCCAGTATTTGTCTTCATCCAAAACGCCTTTCATCTTTAGTTCTTCCCAGATGTCTGTTCCTGGGAAAGTGGCCAAGATGTTGAATTGTGGGATGTCAACTTGTAACTTTTGCGCAAACTTTAGAGTATTCCGAATTTCTTCCCTTGTTTCATTAGGAGCCCCCAATATAAACGAGGTAACTATAACGTCCATTCCAGCCCGTCTAGCGTTTTTAACAGCAACTTCTGCCTGTTCCGGAGTTGTCCGTTTATCGTAATAATCTAAAACCTTTTGACTGGCGTTTTCAATTCCAAAATATATCATTCTGCAATTAGCTTTTACCATTTCTCGTAGCATGTCATAGGAACACTGGTCGACACGTCCCTCGGCAAACCATTCTACATCCACTTTCTCTTTCCTCATCCTTTGACAAACTTTGATCACTCTTTTCGGGTTCAAAGTGAAGTTGTCATCTACGAAAAGAAACTGCTTGTAACCCTCGCTAGCCAGAAGATGCAACTCTTCGAGTATATTTTCTACAGACCTAGACCTCCAGAGGTTCCGAGCTAATCTTCGACATCCACAAAAACGACACTGAAAAACACAGCCGCGGGAAGAAATGAAGCTGCTAAACTTTTTGGGTGCGACGTTTATTCCGGCGGTGGTATTATGATATTCTACGTCTAACAGCCCGCGATCTGGGAAAGGTATGGAGTCAATGTCTTTTATTAACGGTCTATCCGGATTTGCAATTATCCGATTTTTCTTTCTGAAGGTGATCCCCAACACTTTTTTGAGGTTTAGCTTCTTCTCCAAGCACTTTACCAGTTCAAGGCTTGTGTATTCCCCTTCTCCTCGAACGATCACATCTACAAAAGGATATTTTTTTAGAACCCTCTCAGCGTTGAAGGTGGCGTAAAAATTGCCAAAAACTATGATAATGTTGGGGTTTTCCTCCTTCACTTTTTCCGCAATTATCGCTGCTTTGCGGCCTGAACTGCTGCACGTAGAAAAACCTAGGATATCTGGGTCCTCTTTCTTCACCCAGTCAACCGTGTCTTTCATGGAAAAGCCTTGGGCTGCTTCGTCTATCATAGAAACTTCTATTCCCTCATTTCTCAGAATTGTGGCTACGTATAGAATGCCCAGAGGAGGGGCTGCTCCTACCATCTTCTTCGTATCTTCGATTGGAAGTTCCGGGTTTGAACCTGGGTTTATGAATGAGAACTTCATTTTTTCCCCTTTTACGTCGTTACATTTCCAGTGGAAGGCATTTAAGTTTACTGTCAAAAGGGGGTTAAAGATGGCAAACGTTTAAGTTTCTCTATTGTTCGATAGATGCTAAAAGTTTACGTTGAAGGTGAGGTTGCTGAGGAAATTAACCGCTCGCCGGGGAGTGACGGTTGCTACTTCTATAGCACACTTTACCAATGATGTTCCTCTCACTCTTCTTCCAGCGGTTCTTCCAATTCTGAGAAAAGAATTCGATTTAAGTTATGCTGCAGCGGGGGCCATAATCACTGTATCTGCCCTCTTAATGACATCGCTACAAGCTGTCACGGGATATATAGCTGATCGATGGAACAGGATAACTTTTCTACTCTTGGGCTTGACAACGCTGGGTATAGGAACTATCATCCTAGGCTTTTCCACCAATTATGTTCAACTTCTCGGCTTCGGATGCCTTATGGGAATTGGAGGAAGCGTTTTTCATCCAATTGGCTACTCGCTATTATCAGACGAATTTGAGTCTGGGAACAGAGGTAAAGCCCTAGGACTTGGAAGCGCCGCAGGAGATATAGCCGTTCCAGTAGCCTTTGCAACATCAGGCTTCCTAGTTTTATTTTTTGGATGGCGCAACCTCTTCGTGTTGTGGGGCCTAATTGCCATCATCGCCGCCGTAATTTTGCCGTTAATCACAAAAGAACCTAGAAAGAAAGACTTCCATTCAAACGTCACGATTAATTCTACCAAAACGATTGTCAGGACATTAATTCCAGTAATTATTGTGATGGGTCTTGCTGCCGCCTCCTACAGGATTGCATCTTCTTTTATAACGACCCACCTAACAGACTTTTTTGAACTAAGCCTTGAATCAGCCAATTTCATACTCGCTTTGATGATGGTTATAGGCACGGTCGGGTCTATTGTTGGAGGAACCTTAGTTGACAAACTTGGCGAAAAAAGCACGGTTACAATTGAAATGGTTATTCTAGGGGTGTTATCAATGGTCTCTGTTTACATAAGTAATGTTTACTTCCTATCTGGCATGATCTGTATAATGGGTTTTTTCATGCTGGGGGTTTGGCCCTCTTTTTATTCGGTCATTGCTGGGGCGACAAGCTTAGGCGCAAGAGCTTTCATGTATGGAATTTTCTTCGCCGTTACATGGAGTTTCGGTTCATTTTTCCCTTACATTTCAGGGGCTTTCGCAGACGTTTTTGGGTTGCAAGTAATTTATATTCTCATTAGTGTCCTTTCTCTGGTTGCTGCGTTGACTGCTTATTTTACGTTTAAGAAGTAGCCGATGAATGGATAAACAATTACATTAAGATGTCTTGTTTTAGGGATGAAAGCGTAACTAATCCCACCATCCAAACTATGAATGTGGCGTACCATACAGGAAGTGCAGATTGATGACTGTGGAAAAGGTTGTGATATACGGAAACAATGAATAGCGATATCCAGCAACCCGTAGTCCAAAAGACCTTTACATTTTTCATGATGGATACAAAGTTGTGTTTTCATAAAAGATTTCTGTATTATAGCTTGGTTTCCAAAATAAAGATGGAGAAACTCTAAGTCAGGTTCTTAGTTGAAATTCTCAAAGGATATATGTAAACTTCGACATATCAGAAACAAGGTTTCAGATTATGCGAAGATCAAAACTGGAAATGCACATCGACGTTCTTAAAGCTCTAGCCTGTTATGGACGGTTAAAGCCAACTCACATTATGTATAAGGCGAAGGTAAACTGTAGTGTTCTAAAAGAATGCTTGGATTTGTTAATTCAACAAAACCTCGTTAAAGAACAGGCATTGCACGAAAAAAGAAACAAAACGAGAGTTGTTTACGCTATTACGGAAAAAGGTTTAGCAGCACTCAAGAACGTCTGGGAAATATGTAATGCTCTCCAGATGATTGAAGAGGCAGACATTCCCAACATTGCTATGTTAAGTAGAAGCCAGAGTTTTGGTAAGCAAGATTTTCTTTGAACAGAATAGTCCAGAACTCAAAGTGAGCCTTTATTTCTGTGTATGAAGCACTGGAAGTTATTAAATTTGAGAAATGTGGAAAGATAATAGTTGAACCAAAAAAACTAATTCAGCCAAAAATTCAATTTGGATAACTCTTTGAGGAGTTGTTGCATGTGAAGTCAGTTATGCAACCAATTTGTGTAAAAACGATTAAATTTATCTTGCACCAATATTGTTCGGTTTAAGAGTATTAAGCAATTTTGATGGTGATGTAATTGGATTTGTTAAGCATCTATTTGCTAAACCTGTTGGTTACCTTGGCTATGTTCATTGTGCTGGTATTCCGGGCATGGATAGAACTGAAAAACTACAAAATGATATGGAAAGAACTGGAGTGGAGAAGAACCTACGAAACCGTTGGAAAAATCTTGAAGGCGGAAAAAGACCTTTTCACCAAAGTTGAGGGCGGGGAAGAACTCTACGAAATGCTTTGTAAAATGTTTAAGGCAGAAAAGCGATGAGCCTCCAGCTTTCATGGAAAATGCCAATCTTTAATCATTTTCTCAGGTGCACCAAGTTTTTCTCTTCCGTATCGACATAACGGCTTTGTCAGATGTCTCTGAGACCTAGTAGACGTGATGTAAAGCCCTCTCTCGAGTTCCCGCTTTCCATTAACTGCCACCTTCTCTAGCTGTGAGGAGCGAAATCCACATTTCTCACACCTGAATCCCTTTCCAGTCCCCATAGACTTCATTCGTTTTCCGCAATTGGGGCAATTTGGGTTTAAAAAAGTTGTTTTAGGAGCCAACTTCAGAATCCTCATCTTCTCAAGATTGACAGTAATTGAGTGCTTCGACGAGGCAGGGCGAACACCTCCAAAAGCTTCCACAAAGTCTCCAACGATCAGGTTTTTTGAGACTTCGCAGAGATTTCCTGTAGGTTCGTAAGCAGCACAATCTACTTCCCCAGTTTCGTCTTTGATTGAAAAGATGACGTGTCCGCCATGAATAACCTGAGGCTTCTTGGTTACAACTCCTTGAACAACAACTGGATTGTAGGGCTGTATATTGCCAACTGAGCTGACTTTTCGCAGATGAGCGTCGGTCCCGTGGTTTGTACGGAAAATCACCCATCTTTCAACTGGTTCTTCTCGGTGAATTATTTCATGGGCTTGTTTAACAACATCTGGATTCTCCCCTCGAATACCGTAAAGGATGGGATCGGGACCTCTAGGAGTTATTAGGATTCGACTTGTTTCGGAGTCTATGTTGTTGAAGGTGAGTGGCGAGGTTTTTTCGTTCATTTCTTTTATTGATGAAGAGGATATTTTTCTGGGTGTGCCTCGGTTTTCAGGTGCTCGGTAAGTTATAATCTCGTAGGTGTGGTCTCTGTTTAGGTTTTCTCCGATGGCAGCTAAGCCCCCAATAATTCCTCGTCCCTTCTTGAAGCCCACTGCCTCAGCCCCAAACAGTTTAATTAGCTTAAAGGCTTCCTTCATTTCCACCACACCTTGCACTGTTCTTTTTGCGAAGACATTAATTTCTTGGGGCACGTTGCTGAAAAGGAAAACAACCCCCGGATCGGTTCCTTCATAGCCTAACTCAGCGTTTTCTTCAATCACGTCAATCACAGTTTCCATAATTTTATCTACGAAGTTGTCGCGGCATCTAACTCTCAAGCAAAGGGCGCCGTTGCCTCGGGTTTTCCATGGAACGTTTGGGTTAAGCCTAATGAGGTTGGGGTAGTCAGCAAAGGAAGCGCCCATTGAACTCAATTTTTCTACGAGAATGGCAGCTATGTAGGTGGTGCAGCCTCTTTTAGGAGAGTCTGTGTCGTCGAATCCTATGTGCATCTTAATCATTAACTTCAGCTCGACATTTGTCATTAGAGTGTTGCGACGATAAGAATCTTCAGATGTGAAGTTGTTTTTCTTGTAAGACAACAAATATAGAAAAAGGGGAGGTGGAGACTACTTTGCAGCCTCAATCACTATCATGGTTAGAGTCGACCGAACCTTGTCTAAACGTCGCACATGCCAAGTAACAATTTCCTTAAGTTTGTCCATAGTGTCGGCTTTAACTTTCGCCACAACGTCGTAAACGCCGTAAACCATGTAGGCTTCTTTCACCGCTTCAATTTTTTTCAGTGCCCCTAGAACTTCGCTCTCCGACCCTATCTCTGTATTTATTAACACGAAAGCCATTGGCATATAATCATCTCCACAGTCTATGATTATCTTGATACCCTAAAATATTTTTGCTTAAAAACTATAGATGCAGAGGTCGTAGGAGATGACAACAAGATGATAACGAGCAGAGAGATGCGTGCCTTAGAAATGAATTCCGAGTATTACGGCGTTTCGAGACTGCAGCTGATGGAGAACGCTGGAAGAAGCGTCGCCGACGAAATCGCTTCAAGGTTTAAGCCTAAGAACACAAGGATAGCTATTTTCTGCGGTTCAGGAGGAAATGGAGGCGACGGCTTCGTTGCAGCACGCCATCTTACCTGCCTAGGCTTTAAAGTTGAAGTAATACTTGCTGGAAAATCTTCTGAAATCGCCAACAAGGAGACGAAAAGGAACTGGCTTGCTCTGCAATCTCTGAAAGACACTATTGCCTTACACGAAGTTTATGATTCCGCCCTCATTCCAAGCGTCAAAGCCGAAGTTGTGGTAGACGCTTTGCTTGGGATAGGTTTGAAAGGAACCTTACGGCCGCCAATCTTGCAGTTGGTGGAAAAGATAAATGAAATGAAGGCTTTCCGCGTTTCTGTAGACGTTCCCACCGGAATCAACTCGGACTCGGGTGAAGTTTTAGGCGATGCTGTGAGAGCCAACCTAACGGTTGCGTTTCACAAGACGAAGCCGGGATTGACGAAGACAGAGGAATACACTGGGGAGACCATTATAAGGGGTATAGGTCTACCACCTGAATTTGAGCGGTTTGCCGGTCCCGGAGACGTTTCTTTAGTCGTAAAGCCGCGTCCCCCAGAGGTCCACAAGGGAGATTTCGGAAGGCTTCTTGTAGTTGGTGGAAGCGAAGTTTTTTCCGGTGCTCCAGCCCTCGTCGCTATGGCAGCGCTCCGCGCGGGAGTTGACTTAACTTACATAGCGGCTCCGGAAAAGACGGCTCGCGCCATTTCATCCATGTCCCCAGCTTTAATCACGGTGAAGCTGGAGGGGAAGCATCTTAACTCCCGCAACACATCCATCATCAAACAATATTTGGAGACTTCAACAGCCGTTGTTATGGGTCCTGGGCTGGGACTCCACAGAGAAACTAAGGAGGCTGTTAATGAAATTATGAAACTGATAGAGGAAGAAAAAATTCCTCTGCTTTTGGACGCTGACGGGCTCAAAGCCTTCGCCGAATTTAAACGAGAAGTAGACTGCCCCCTTGTTTTGACGCCTCACGCAGGAGAGTACGAAATAATGACCGGAAAGAAACTGCCGAAGGATCCAGAGCAACGGGCGGAGAAGGTTCAGAAAACAGCACGAAAACTTGGAGCAACTATACTTTTGAAGGGACCCGTGGACGTGATCTCTGACGGAAAGCAAGTTAAATTCAACTTTACTGGAAACCCTGGAATGACCGTGGGGGGAACAGGTGATGTTCTCTCCGGGATCGTTGGAACCTTCTTGGCGCAAGGAGTTGATCCCTTCGAGGCTGCGGTTGCAGGCGCGTTTATTAACGGTGCTGCTGGGGACTTTGTGTGGAGCGAAAAGGGTTACCACATGATTCCCACGGACATTCTTGAATGGATTCCACGTGTCATGGGCGACCCCATGTCCCATTTAAAGGTGCGGAAGAGTGCACCGTAAAGACATAACTATCAGCATATATCACGCCAAGCAGTGCGACCCCAAGAAATGCACTACGCTGAAGCTTAAGCGTCACAACATGGTTAGAGTGGTTCACCGGATTAGAGGATTGCCTCGAGGAGCAGTTATCCTTAACCCCTTCTCTGATAGAGCTTTTTCTCCTGCTGACTGCGGAAGACTTGAAAGAAGAGGCTTAGCCGCCCTAGACTGCAGTTGGATACATGCAGATGAGGTTTTCGAGCTTTCCATGCATGGAGTATCCCGTTGCTTGCCCTACCTCATCGCAGCGAATCCGGTGAACTATGGAGTGCCAACTAAACTGAGCACGGTGGAAGCGTTGGCTGCAGCTCTATACGTCGTCGGCTTTAAGGAGAATGCGGAGCGCTTGCTTTCTATTTTTAAATGGGGACCCCACTTTATCGAGTTGAATCGTGAGCTTTTAGATGCCTACGCTCGAGCAAAGAATAGCACCGAAGTTGTTGAACTGCAAAAAGGTTTTATTCGTTAACTGGGCTGGTGTGCTGGACGTAACCCGACTTTGTGTCTTGCTAATCTTTATCTGCTTAGTAATTTTCTCTATCATACCTATTTCACCTCCCTTTATGTTTAGTTCGTGTAATTCGATTAGGAGCTGAGCGGTTTTCTCCGTTCTCTCATAAAGACGGGGATTCTATCTAGTAGGTAGGCTACGGCTATTGGTTTTCCATTTTCGTCAAAGAGCGGTATTATTTCTTCTACTTTTGGCTCGTTGATTTCTTTCCACATTTCTTTTTGTGTTTTCATTTTGTTTCTGCCTCTTTTTTTTCAGCTCTCTTCTTGGCTCTGTATTTGCGTTGTGCTTCTCGCCAATGTCTGCGGAGTTCTTCGCCGTGTTTGAATTTTTTGGTCATAGGACAGTTCTCCTAACTATATAGTGTCATAGGACAGTTATAAATGCTGTGTCGTTTTCGTTGGACATATCAACAGTTTAATTAAGTGCTTGGTTTCCTTTCTCTCGTTGTCTATTTCATTTCATTTTATGTGTTAGAGTATTGTTAAGGTGTCGCTTAGAGATAGTTTTTGATGTGTCTGAATAATAGACATACTCATAACGTTGACGTAATTCTGCAAGGAGCGGAGCGGTTCGGGTTGTGAGAACCGCTTTTGGAAGGATGTTTATTGGCGAGCGAACGCAGAATTATAGCCTCGCTAGAGGGTATTATAGTTTTTTGCATTACATCCTTCGGAAGTTATCACTTTTGTGGATGTTTTCGTTAGGGTTTTGATGTTTTTTCGTCTTTTCAAGAGGACAGGTATTGTGTTGCGTTTTTTGAAGGAACGGCATTTTTGTTGATAGAATGCATGCAAACAGTTCGGAATGATGGCATTGTATGAAAAGCATATATCTTTTTTCGGTACTTTAATGATGGTGGTCTGTTATTCAGAATGAGAGTAGATTTTTGCTAGTACTTGATGGTGTTCTTTTAGCTGTGGCTTCCAATAGTCTATTTACGATTCCAGTTTTAGTGCAACTTAATGTTTACGCAGGAATTTTTTACACGTTAATTGCAGTATTTGCGGTTGTCTTTTGCATATCAATTTTAAGAAGTGAGAAGGGGCAAAGGGTTAGAAAGGCTCGGTTGTTCTTCTTTGGGATAAGCTTGACTTCGTTTGTATTTGCCTTGATTGACCTCATGGTATTTGTTTTTGGCTTTCATGGCATGAAAGTGTCGTTCGATTATCCCTACTTGTGGATGGGTGACATTCCTTTTGTCTCATTTCTGGCATCCTTTTCAATTGGTGGTTTCTTTGGTGTAATGGAACGATTTCTTGAACTTCATGAAAAGAAGGATTTTTAATTGTCTATTCTGCATGTATGCATTGCTACGCGTTGGTGACTATTCTTGGACATAAGAATTCTCAAATTTGTAACCGCAACACGGGCATACCTTAGGATTCGGTTTACGGGGATACCAAACGCAAACCTTTCCACGTATCGCATTGGTGGTGAGTGCTTTACAAAGATGAAACATTTTGTTTCCTTCTTGCCAAACGTCTTTCGACGCCTCGTGAATTTTGCAATTTTCGTCGGTATACATTATTTTATCGTTTTGTCTCCACCAAGTTAAAGGTGTAAGTTCTGCCATTTCTACCACTTTTTTGTTAGTATTGAGTGTTTTATTACTTAAAATTTTGTCAAATTGTTGGTTACTTCTTTTTCTGCTCAGTCCCGTAAATCCATGCATTATTTCCCTATGTATATTTACCATAGGGTTTTTTATATGCATTTTTTGTACGGAAGGCTTATATTTTGGAACGGTCAATACATATGTTGAATGTAGGGACATTATGATTGGGTAATAAATAGATTGGAATTCATTGTTAAAGGACATCTGTTTAAGTTTTGGTTTGTGTTTGATGTCGTTTGGTAAGTTTGTGTGTCTCTGGAAGGATAAGGTTGGTTTGCGTGTCTCTGTATAAGGTATGAGAGTGTAGTTTGGTTAGGTTGTCTCTGCATTCTATACCGCAAAATAGGTATAGACATTGGCAAACCAATCATATAAAGCTAACAAGGGTATTTACATACCTAATAAGTCTATTTCTAGTGAACGAGTAGCTCGTTTGATTGCTGATTTAGAAGCGCATGAACGTTTTTGGTATTATCTCGCTCTTTTTCAGGTTTCAGGGGGTTATCGGGTTTGTCGTTAGACAGGTCTGATGACTCGCTTGTATCCGATAAAAAAGATGTTTTTGTAGATGATGTGTTTGAGGATGAACAGCCTAAAGTTTTGAAGGATACTATTCCTTTGTTGGAGAATGGTTGGGCTTCTTATGGTGATTACCAGCTTGTTGGAAATGGTGAACAAACAAATGAATTCTGTGGCAAATATATTGGGTTAAAGGGTTGTTTGCGTGTTGATTTGCATAATTTAATCACTTTGGATGGTGTTAATTATGCTGGTAAAATTTTTAGGCGCAAGGTTCATCATTGGTGTGATAAACCTAGCTGTCCGATTTGTTTTAAGAGTGGATGGGCAGTTCGTGAAGCGGGAAATATTGAAGGTCGTTTGAAAGAGGCTTCTAAACGGTTTGGGCAAATAGAGCATTTAACTATTAGTGTTCCAGTGAAGGATTACGGTTTGGATTTGAAGCCTTTGCGTTTGAAGGTTACTAAGATTTTGCGTGATGTTGGTGTGGTTGGTGGCGTAGAAATATTTCATGGTTTTCGTTATAATTTGAAAAGAGGTTGGTATTGGTCACCGCATTTTCATGTTTTATGTTTTATTCTCGGTGGCTATAGTCGTTGTCGGAATTGTAGCCGTAAATGGAATTGTCTTGCTGGCTGTGGTGGATTTGATGATAGAGCTTGGCAATTGTTCCAGAAAGACGGTTATTATGTTAAAGTTTTTGGCAAGCGTAAGACTATCTTCGGAACAGCTTGGTATCAGCTTAATCACTCGACTATTAAGAAGGGTGTTAGGCGGTTTCATGTTGCTACATGGTTCGGTAATTGCTCTTATAGAAAGCTAAAGGTTACGGTTGAAATGCGTAAAGCTGTCTGCCCGATTTGTCGGCATGAATTAGTTAGAATTCGTTACTTTGGTGACAAAGCTATTATTACGGATAGAAATTCGCCATGTTATGAGCAGGATTCTTTTGAGGATTACGAAGAAGATGGTCGGATTGTTTATGTTGAAAAGGTAAAGTGAGGTAGCGGTAGCTATGACGGTTTGGATGGATTTTAATCCTTTAAAATATCTTGGTATTGGCTGTGATGTTGCTATTAGTGTGAGCGATGATATAGTTTTTGCTTTTGTTCTCTCAGGTGGTTATTTTATGATTTCCGTTAATTTGCAGTTTAAGGATTCTAAACATACGTTTCTTTTGTATATGCGTGTGTATGACCTTTCAGGTGTTTTGTTGCCTGAATGCGAATGGAGCGAGTGAAAGCGAGCGACATGAGCAACGGTTTGGAATGATTGACTAATGCATATTACATTTCTAATAATTCAGAAAAAAAGAGAAAGAGTATAGATAGAAAACCATTAAAGTAAGAAATGCTCCACTTTAGAATGGTGTGTCTATTTGCGATGGAAGTTTCCTATAAAGTGGATAGATGGAAAGGACATTTTATTGCTTTTCCTAGGGTGGATTGTTAAGAGAGTTCTTGACTTCTTCTGGACAAAAAGACTTAAGATACGATTTAGGTTTCCAGAGTTAGATATTGGTGATAGAATTCTTGATGTTTGCGACAGAAGCTTCCGTCTCCTTTGTAAGATGCTACACGTTGATGTTGAGGAAGCATATGCTTTACATAGAGAACGCATGAGAAAAAGCCGTATCTGACCGCTTCTTTTGTGCACTCGAGTGAATGGTTGCATTCATGATGGAGAAAAAAAAGAGGGGGGTGGTTATTTGCGTTTTCGGTATAGTCGGATTCCGTCTATTTCTTGGATGTATTCGAATCCGTGTTCTATTAGGTCTTGTGCTTCTTTGATGTTGGTGGCTGTTTTGCATGTGTATTCTTCTTCTTCGTTTGTGTTCAGCAGTTGTGTATAGATTAAAGTGGTTTCAATTTTTTTGTGTCCCATTTGCTGTTTTACCAAAAGAATATCTCTTGTTTTTGCGTAGAGCCTAGTTGCGAAGTAGTGTCTAAAGTCATAGAGCCGTATGGTTTTTAGTTCGGGTTTGTGTAACCTTTCCGCTAGTTTGTTTCTGTGGAGTCTAAAATGTTTTCCGTAATTATTAGAGTCTCCCTTAAACAGTTTATCGGTTGCGTTTAATCTATGTTCGTCTATGTAGGCTCTGAGCATTTCCCGTAAACCGTTGCTTATTTTCAATGCTCTTGCTGAACCGTGTTTGGCGGTGGTTGGATAAACAAGTCTTTGCTCAAGGTCTATGTCTTTGACTTTGAGGTTGCAGACTTCTACGGGTCTTAAACCCGTTTCTTTGCTGAGTGTAAGTTTTATTGTCATTACTCGTCCAGAGTTAGCGATTAGCATGTCAAGCTGTGCGGTTGTTGGAATTCGTATTTGTTTTGGCTCTTGGAAGTATGTTGGTTTTTCCCAAACAATTTTGTAGTAATTGCAGTATTGATCGTAGGCAAAGCAAAGGTTCTTTTTGTAGCTATCTGAGGTTTGTAGATTTGCTATGAATCGCTTGACTTGTTCGGGGTTGTTTAAGTCTGCGTTCTTGCCGATGCGTGTTAACGCTTTATCTACAAACTTCACGGTGTAGCTAGATTTGGCGTTGTTTGTCAGTTTTATCAATACGTTCAAAATGGCATGGGTTACTGGAATTTGGGCTGGAGCGCTGGTCGTAACCCGCCTTCTGTTCAAAGACGGCATTCAGCTAAACGAGCTACCCGCGCCTCCCGCAGAATTCACAGACGCCTATTTGCCCTTCCACCCTGCAGGTCGACCGTTTCACCGTTTCCAACCGCATCCTCAACGACTTAACACGTCTCATTGACATCTTACGGATGGACGTTTCGTTTCTGTTCCGGAGCCAAAGCTCTCGCCCTGCGCCTTTACAGACGCTACAGTTCAGCGTGGTGGGCGGAGTTTCCTCAGGTGCCTAGCACCCGAAGCCGTCCGCCAGCTCACCAGCCCAATAGATAATGGAGAGATCGTGGTGAATAAGAATTTTGGAAAGGAGGGGCTTCAAATGGCTTCTCTGGCGACTGTTAAGATTCTTACGTAATCAGCTGTGTCGTCGCAGGCGTCAGCGACGTGTTCCATTTCCTCTATGAGATCTTTGAGTAACATGATTGTGGCAGCATCCATTTTTTTCGCATATTTAAGAAGCAAAGCTTTTGATTTCAAATATTTTTCATCAACTCTGCCTTCTATCTCGTCAATTTGTTTTGCAAGTTCCATAGCCTTAGGAGGATTTGTTCCTAATTTTTCAATGGCATTACGTAGAGTGGTTGCGCAAGCGACCAAGTCTTTGGCGGTTTTGGCAAATTGTTTCCACATTTCTTTTACAACTTTTGCATCTAACAGAAGAACAACAGCTCTTGATGCGTCCTTAACGTGGTCCGCCATTTCGTCTAACCTTTTCACTAGATGCATGATGTCTTCTCGATCCTTTGAAGGCAGGCTTCCTCTGGTAAGCTCCTCGAAAACTATTCTTCTAAGTGTGTCGATTTCATGTTCTATTAGAGACAATTTTTCGAAAGATGCTTTTGCTTTTTCTTTATTACCGTCTAAAGCTGCGTTGATCGATTTTTCTAGTTCAATTACGGTTTCTATAGCTAATGTCATTTGTCTGTCTGCAATCTCTAAAACCTTAGACTTTCTCCGTTTAGTAAACCATTTTTCCATTATTGTTCACCTTTTAATCAGAAGCCATATCACGCTCTATATCTATACCGCGATAATGTGTATTTAAGAATCTTCCCCATCTTTTCATTCGAGAGCAAGCTCCCTTTTCAAACCTCTTTTCGGATATGTAAAAACGAAGCTTTTTTCAACTGGAAAGCTGACTGTGACCTTTTCCCCAACGTTAAGCCATTCCACCATCAACGCTGGGCGAACAACCACCACCAAGTCTCCATTTTCAAGTCGAATTTCGTATCGTATATTGGTTCCTTCGAATCGGAATCCCTCAATATCGGCGAAAATTGAATTTTTTCCTCTCTTTTCTCCCTTCTCAACCACAAGAACTTCTGGTCTCACGGCTACGACTACCTTTTCACCTTTTTTGTGCCTTTTATCTAGCGATTGAACGTAAAGTCCTCCGCGAAGTTCGATGGTGCATTCGTTATTGTCCAATTTTGTTATGTAGCCTTCTAGGAAGTTTGATTCTCCGATGAAGTTGGCTACGAATATGTGCTGTGGCTGCAGGTATAATTCTTGGGGAGTCCCAACCTGCAAAATTTTTCCTTTCCGCATAACCGCTATTCTGTCGGAAATCGCCATGGCTTCTGCTTGGTCGTGAGTTACGTGTATGCCGGTTAGTTCTAGGTCTTTCACGAATTTTCTTAATTCGTATCTTAATTCAAGCCTGATTTTGGCGTCTAAGGCGCCTAAGGGTTCGTCTAATAATAGTAGTTTAGCGCCGGCAGATAGTGCTCTGGCTAAGGCAACTCTTTGCATCATTCCCCCGCTTAACTCTGAAGGAAAAGCGTCTAAACGTTCAAAAAGTCTGACCAACTCTAACATTTCACGCCCAACTCTTTCGCTTTCCTTTCTTTCCAGCGCCTTTACCCGTGGACCATAAGTCACGTTGTCCCAAACATTCATGTGGGGAAAGAGTGCGTAGGTTTGAAAAACGAATCCGATGTCACGATCTTCAGGTGGAATGGACGTAACAAGACGATCGTCGATGTAAATTTCGCCTTCGTCCGGCTGAACCAAACCTGAAACCATCCTAAGCAGAGTGGTTTTGCCGCATCCACTTGGGCCAATTAAAGAAAAATATTCTCTGTCGTGGATTTGGAGGCTAACGTTGTCTACGGCAACGATCTTGCCATATCTCTTTGTGACGTTCACCAGTCGGACTTCCGGCATCTAAAGCCTCCATCAGCCTTCTATAGGTATGGAGACACGATAAATATATTAGACATACTAATACCTTCCCTTTTCTCTTGTAAATAGCCTTAGAACCAACAAGATTATGAAAGAAAACAGCACTAGAATGCCACAACCGAGACCAATATCCAGCGAAGTGGCGTTAACAGTATCCCTAACCCAGTTAACCAATAAAACAGGAGCAGTTTTCAACTCGGTTACTGCCAAGGTTGCGCCGGTTTCACTGACGCTTCTTGTGAAAACCATGACTGCGCCAGCGATCAATGAATATTTGGTTAAGGGTAAGATGATGGTTCTGAACACGGTGAAGGGTCGTCCTCCTAATGTTCTTGATGCTTCTTCATAGTCTATGTTTACTCTTTCTATGGCTGCTGCCATTGACCTAACTAAGTAGGGATAAGTGATTGAAAGATGAACGAAGATTAGTAATCCGATTTCAGGTATGAATGCGAAGTTTTTCCAGAAGATGCTAAATGAAACTCCTAGAGCGATTGATGGCACTATTAAAGGAATGTTGATTAACACGTCTAAAACTGATGAAAGTTTTGTCCCTAGTCTTTTTCTTGCAATAAGAACAGCCATTGGCAACCCGATTATTGTGTTCAATAAAGTGGTGATTGCTCCAACTGAATATGATAAAGCGAGGCTTTGCCAGTATTCTTGCCAGATGCCTGTGCCTGCAATTGCTTGGTTGAGTGTTCCGTTTGTTACGGCGTAGAAAGCTGGGAGAGCAACGAAAAGCGAAGGAATGAGAACTATAAGGAAGAACACTAGAAGCGATATGGTGTTTCTCAAGTTTGTTACACCAGAACCACTTAGTTTTCTTTCAGCCATTGGCCAAACTTTCTTTATGGGCATTTTCAGTCTTGGACCCAGCAGCCTTATTGTTAGAAAAATTATGCAGGAAATGGCTATCAAAATGAAACTAACAAAGACTAAGGCGCCTTCGTAGCCAGGTTCTTGGGCAGTTTTAAGGTTGTTAATTAAAACCGGTCCGTTCTCAAAACCTATCCATTTTCCATTTTCGAACACACCCGCAACCATCATTGTTGCTCCGGTTTCAGATACTGATCGTGCAAACGCCAATATGAAAGACGCAATCAAAGCTGTTTTCAGTATAGGAAGCGTGACGGTTCTGTCTGCTGTTAGTGGCGCGGCGCCTAACGTTCTTGCGGCTTCCTCGTATTCTTGCTTGTAGTCCAGCAGCGCTCCAACCATTACTCTAACTACGACGGGGTAGGAGAAGGTGAAATGGAGTAAAATAATGAGGAGCCAGCCTGGTGAAATTAGGCTACTTCCGAAGAGGGAAGAAATGCCTTGATTTGGGTCGCTCCAGAATAACAGCAGAGAATAACCAAGTGCAACGGTGGGTATAACGAAGGGTATGTCAGCCAACGTGTCTAGACTCCTCAACCATTTGAATCCGCCTCTCGTGATGAACCATGCCATTGGCAACCCGGCGACTACGTCGATGAATGAAACGAAGAGGGCGATGGCAAAGGACGCGTAGATTGCTGATGTTGCCCTAGATATGAGGCTGGAATTTCCAAAAATGTCCGTCATGGTGTTCCATTTAAGAACTATTCCAAGAATTGGGGGAACCAAAATTAAGACGAAGAAGAAGGCGAGTGAACATAAATAGATTAGATGACGAACACTGGACCTAGAAGACAATGAATCAAGAAACTTTATGATGTTGGAGCCAGCCAAAGTGATTATTCCGCCTTAGCTCTCTTTTCATGCTTTTCTAGGTGTCTCCTATTGACTTGCTTTTCTCCCTTAAAACTTATCGTAGCCAGAAATCACTTAGGCTTACGAATAGAACCCATAGACTAAAAAACGGGAGACGAAGCGCGTCCTTTATCCTATCAACGCCTTTACTTTTCCAAAAGGTCAACCAGACTCAAAAAATGTCATATATCCAAATAATGCTAATCTTTCTATAGTTATTAAATGAAGAGTTGTGCCGGAAATGACAAGTGAGAAATGTGTAGAATGTGGCTCTTTCCTCAAAGTATATGATATTAACTTCCAAACCGGTCGAAAGGTCATGCGATGCGAACAGTGCGGTTTGCTTCACATATACAAAAAAGACATGCTGGGTAGATGGCGCATTGTGAGGGCTACGAGGCCTATGCCTCACGAAGAAAAACAAAAAGAGGGAAGTTAGCTGATCAGCTTTGGCCCATCTTTCTGATGTTAAATCGCTGTAATATCTTGCCAAATAAAGACATAAACGTCACACAGCAACGCTTATATGCCCCAAATCCACTCAAAATAGAATTGGCGATCAAATTGCCGAACTAGACTCCACGTAAAAGATGCACCCCCTAAGTAATTTTAGGGGCAAAGGGTGGAGTGAGCTTTTATCTGCTCGCAATGAAAACCAAACACAGGCCAAATACGCGTTCAAACGCTAAACAGACACCGGAGCAAACCAAGTAAGCCCGACATGCTACGCCGTCTGGTGGATGACCAGGCTTGAGCGCTGAAGAAGGGCGCGGCAAGCAGCGAAATGCCCCGGGTAGCTGCATGCAA
>Ga0209636_10000007_pt1 | contig 181029 bp, 153 predicted proteins | sample DeeMarSWOR152_54_FD_187464 | JGI IMG/M metagenome (GOLD analysis project Ga0209636, IMG submission 187464) | Marine sediment microbial communities from White Oak River estuary, North Carolina - WOR-1-52-54 (SPAdes) (version 2) | ecosystem: Environmental > Aquatic > Marine > Intertidal zone >...
CATATAGCGCTTGTCCATATGACAAAGACTCAAATGGCGCATCTTCCGATGTGTCATCATCTTGTAATCCATATGTCTCATCATGTATCAACGGCTCTGTCTGTGTGACATCTACCAATATCCCATCATCTTGAAAATCAACTAGTAATCCAGCATCCGATGTATGCGTATCTCCATCTCCATCTACCGCCTGTACATATATCTTATTATTTAATAGCGCCGACTCATCCAGATCACTCGATGTATCGTGCCATAACGGCAGGTATTGTCCAGCCCACAATGTCTCTGTACCATCTATCTGAACTACAAAAGCTATATCACCTTCAGGATCCGCCTCAGATATGTCTCCTGTCGTCCCTGTTCCTACTCGTCCTTCTACTATTCCATTCGCTTCATACAGGAATATCGCATTTCCTATCGCTGTATCATCCGTAGCATCACTTAAAACATGTAAGCCACTATATACCGCATCTTCTCCCTGCGCCGGCTTTATCGTCAGTGAAAAACTTGATACTCCATCCGTTGGTTCCCATCCACTACTCGTCGTTCCATCTTCCGTTCCATAAAAACTAATCACACCCGATAAATCTTTCTTCGCTACATCATATAGCGCTTGTCCATATGACAAAGACTCAAATGGCGCATCTTCCGATGTGTCATCATCTTGTAATCCATATGTCTCATCATGTATCAACGGCTCTGTCTGTGTGACATCTACCAATATCCCATCGTCTTGAAAACCAAATTCTATTGCATCATTTGAAGTTTCTTGATCTCCACCAATGGCTACTGTTACATGTATCTTATCCGCAACGGTTATCTCTTCATCAGGATCCGATGGCGTCGGATGCTCGATAGCCTCAAATTGTGATAACCATATATAACCATCATCTTCACCTAAATATACACCAAATATCACATCTCCCGTGCTACTACCCTCTCTACCCCAAACAATGTTATCGTTAGATGAATCTGTATATAAAAGAATGTCACCTCCACCTGTTCTATCAAAACCACTGTCTGTGCCACTAAACATATTACCTGCAGCATCACTTAAAAACTTATTAGTAAGACCACTCGGAAAATCAACATTACTAGTACTTTTTGCTGAACTAATTACGCTCAATCCCAAATCCCCAATTCTATCATCAAAATCTACCGGTAAAGGATCTGACGTATCAGTATCGGTTTGAACTCCTCCTGTTTCATCATGTATTGCACTTACACCAGAAACATCACCCAACGATGTTACTGTTACTGCATCCTCATCATCTTCATCAGCTACAACTCCTGGAGTTGAATCTGGATCATATACCGGACTAGTCCATACTTGAGCAAAATTATCAAAAACACCATAATCCGTTACTTTTGCCACAATCTCTAGTGCGACCGTTTCACCTGCAGCTAAATCACCTACAGTCCAAATACCAGTTGCTGAATTATAACTACCTCCAGAATTATCAGATACATAGGCTGTATCACCTTGCGGAAGTATATCTTGAACCTCAACACCAGTTGCTACATCAGGACCTTTATTAGTAAGTGTTACTGTAAAAGTAATATCATTATCAACCTGTGTAAGCGCATCATCTACAGTTTTACTTAACTCCAAATCCGCATCAGGTACATTCACAGTTGCTTCATCTTCATTATTGTCTGGATTAGGATCATATACATCTGAATGAGTTACACTGGCTATATTAGTAATTAACTCATGTGTCTCTACTGTCCCTGTCAAATACAACGTTGCAGTATCTCCATTAGCTAGCGTACCTATTGTCCATACACCTGTCGCATTATCGTAACTACCCAGAGACGAAGTTGCTCCTGTGTAACTGATACCACCAGGCAAAAGATCTGACACTACAACACCAGTAGCTGTTCCAGGACCTGCATTCGTCAATGTAATAGTAAGAGTTATTTCCTGATGTAAATTGGGTGTTGCATCGTCTACTGTCTTAGTTAACATTAAATCGGCTTCTTCTTCCTCCACAAACGTAACACCACGCGGTTCTTCTCCTGGCGGTACATATGTTAAAGGTTGTGTATTAAATCCTGGGGTTATTTGTGTTACATTACCTTGCGTTATTGTAGGAGGTGGTCCGGCAAGACTGCTTGATAAATCATCAGGAGTGGGTTGTTCCCCCTCTTCCCCTGGGACTACCGGCCCCCCTGGTTCTTCACCTTCACCCTCATTTTCATCGTCATCTTCTCCTTGAGGGTTTCCTTGCTGTTGATTTCCTTGCTGATTAGCAGCTGTTGCAGGATTCGCTCCTTGATTATTATCTGCAGCAATTGCATCCAGTGAAGAAGATTGAGGACTGCCAAATAGACTGGTAAGTTTAGTCCACACATTTTGTAACGCAGACAAAACACCGCTGATAAAACTTGTAGTAGACATGATGGTACCTCCGTTTACCTTAATTAATATCCTAAAAAAGCTTTATTATATCACATAATTGAAATAAATCAAAAGTAAAATTCAGATTTATCCCGATATAATTATGGTTTTGGACTAAATTACAACTTCACAAAAAAATTTTGTTTTTATGCATTTTTATCTTGATTAATTACATATCTTGTAATAAATTTCTTTTATATAAAATAAGGAAGGAGAATATAATGAATAAAAATTTATCTTTTCTAGCTGGAAGTATAATATTAATCTCTTGCATTTCTATAAATGCACAAACTTTACAGCAGATAGTTTCCCAAACTATAAACACAAATCCTGATGTACTTGTCGATCTCAAAGGTTGGCAGGCTGCACAAAAAGGGATTCGCCAAGCACAAGGCGGATATCTTCCCAGTATCAACCTTAACGGAGAATTTGGTACCGAACATATCGATACTCCTATTGAACCCAATGGACATAGCCTAACCCCTGCGGGAATTGGTCTTTCTTTGCGGCAAATGATCTTCGATGGCCTTGCAACCCCCAGTGAAGTAAAACGTAACAAAAAGCTTACTCTTGCTGAACAATACACAGTTGAAGGTACTTCTAGTGATGTCGCTCTACTCGCTATTAAAGCTTACTTAGACATCCTTCGAAACCACAGCATTGTTAATCTAGCTCGTCAAAATTACCAAACTCACCAAAAAATTTACTCGATGATAAAACGACGTTCTCTAAGCGGCTTAAGCCGTGAAGCTGATACTAACCAAGCTTTCGGCCGTTTATCAAAAGCTGATGCCAATCTCCTTGCGGCTGGCAATAATTGCCATGATACAGTTGCTAACTTCTACAGAATTACTGGAATAATGCCAAAAGATTTACATATACCAAGTGGACCAAAAGCAAGTGAGTTACCTGCCACTAGAAATATAGCGATTCAGGAAGCAATTGATAATCATCCCCTTTTAAAGGCAGCTCGAGCCGACGTAGAAGAAGCACAAGCACAACACCGTGCCGCACTGTCACCTTTTTTCCCTCGTCTAGACGCTGTATTAAGTACAGAACATGGAGATGATATTAACGGTTACAAAGGGCATTATCACGATTATAGAGCTGCACTAGAGTTAAACTATAATTTATTCCATGGTGGTTCGGACTTGGCTTATCGACAGAAAACAGGGTATTTAGTGGAGCAAGCTACACAAATTCACAATCGCACTTATAATCAGGTAGAAGAAAATGCTCAGCTTGCTTGGAACGCTTTAGATACATCACAAAAACAATTAGTTTATTTTAAAAATCACCAAAACGCTTCCTCATTAAGTACTAATGCATATTACAGTCAATTCAAAATTGGTAAGCGAACTTTATTAGACGTACTAAACTCTGAAGACGAAACCTTTACTGCAAAACTTGATTATACAAACGCACGATACGATCTTTTATTTGCCAAGTATCGAGTCCTAAATGCTACTGGTAAACTATTACCATATTTACATATTCCCGTTCCAACCCAACAACAACCAATCGCTGAACAAAGAAAACCTGCAAAAGCTGTTAACAAGACATCACGTAAAGCGGCAAACAATAAAAGGAGCACAAAAAAATGAATAAAAAAACCGCACTGTTTGTAGGTGGTTTATTATTAATTAATTGTGCTCTTGTAAATGCCGAAACCCTTGAACAAGCGGTTGCCCAAACGGTAAATACTAATCCAGATGTATTAGTTAAATTAAAAGGTTGGCTTGCTGCACAGAAAGGTATACGTAAAGCACAAGGCGAATATTTACCAACTGTCGATTTTAGTGCAGATGCTGGAACTGAACATGTCGATTATGTTATTTATCCTGAGGGTCATAGCTTAACCCCAATAGGAGTTGGTCTTACTTTACGACAAATGATTTTTAATGGTTTTGCAACTCCTTACAAAGTAGAGCGAAATAAAAAGCTTACAGTTGCAGAAAAATATACAGTTGAAGGTACAGCTAACGATACAGCATTATTAGCTATTAAAGCCTATTTAGATGTTCAAAGCACACAAAAAATCGTTAACTTAGCTCAACAAAATTATAAAACCCATCAAAAAATATATTCGATGATTAAACAACGTTCAAAAAAAGGTTTAACACGAAAAGCTGATATTAACCAAGCTTCTGGACGTTTATATAAAGCAAAAGCTAACTTACTAGCAGCGCAAAATAATTATAATGATGCAATTGCTTTTTATTACAAAATAGTAGGATCAACTCCTGGTGATTTAATCACGCCACAAGGCCCAAAACCGAGTAACTTACCAAATAGCATTGACACAATAATCCAACAAGCTATCGATAATCATCCGCTGCTCAAAGCAGCACAAGCTGATGTAGAAACAGCCCGAGCTGAACATGGGGCCTCTAAAGCTCCCAATCTCCCCCATCTCGACGCTGTGCTTAGTGCTGTAAATGGAAGTGATCTTAATGGTTACGAAGGACACTATGAAAATTATAAAGCCGCATTACAATTAAAATATAATCTATTTCATGGTGGATCTGACAAAGCTTATCAAGATCAAACAGCTTTTTTAGTTGAACAAGCACAACAAACCCGCAATCACACTTACAACGAGGTTGTAGAAAATGCCAAACTTGCATGGAATGCTTTAATAACTTCTCAAAGCCAATTAGCTTACTTTAAAAAACATCGTGATGCATCAATATTAACCACAGAAGCTTATTACCATCAATTTAAACTCGGCAAGCGTACTCTATTAGACTTATTAAATTCTGAAGATGAATTATTCAGTACTAGAATTGACTATGTAAATGGACAATCGAATTTGTTGTTTTCTAAATTTCGAGCATTAAATGCTAATGGCAGTCTTTTATCGTATCTGAAAATTCCTTCTCCCACTGTTGTTTTAGAAAAAGCTAGCCCTACATTTATTATACAGCCAGCCATGAAACCTTCTCCACAACCACAAGCTGTAACAAACGCTGAAAAAATCACTCCAGCCGGATATAGAATAGAAAGTAAATATATATCTCCAAAAATAACCGAAGGCTATACTTTACAATTGTATAATACCTGTAATAAAGACGAAGCAATTAATTTTATCATCAACAATAATATACATAACAAAGCTGCTTTTTACAAGACTACGTTTCTTAAAAAGGATAAATATATAGTGATCTATGGTGCTTATAAAACACCAATAGATGCTGTAAATGCGATTAATTCACTACCACAATCATTGCAAAAATTAAATCCGGTAGTGAAACCTTTAGCTAAAGTAGAAAAAGAAATGCAATCGTAAAGGGATTAACTTGTAAGTGATTCATTGTAAATCCGTAATAAGATTGCAATTACAATGCAGTTAAATAATAAACTGCTACCGCCATAACTCATAAATGGCAAAGTAAGCCCTTTAGTAGGGAGAATGCCTACATTAACTCCGATATTTATCATGGTTTGCAAACTTAACCAAAGAGCAAAACCATATGTCATATACATAACAAAAAATCTTCCTGTTTTATTTACTATTCTTGCAATAAATAATATTCTACTAATAAGAGCTACAAATAAACCAAGTACAACTAATTGACCAACTAAACCTAACTCTTCTGCTAACACTGCAAATAAAAAATCTGTATGGGCTTCTGGTAAATAAAATAATTTTTGAATGCTATTTCCTAAGCCTACTCCAAAAATTCCACCACGGCCAAAAGCAATTAAAGACTGAGTTAACTGGTAACCGCTATTGAACTGATTAACCCAAGGATGTAAAAAAGTTGTTAAACGTACTAAGCGATATGGAGAAGCAATTGCTACTAAAACCAATGCACTAGCTACTAAGATTAGTAATAACGTAAATTGCCACAATCGCGCACCAGCTAAAAAAATCATTCCAAGTATTGTTAACATAATTACTGCCACAGCACCAAAGTCGGGCTCCAACAATAACAAAACTGCAACTATCGCAAGCAGTATCATTGGTTTTAAAAAACCACTAAAACTATTCTGCACTTCTCGCTGATGGCGTACTAAATAACCAGCCATGTAAATCACGATACAAAACTTAGTCAATTCAGAAACTTGAATTCCAAATGGTCCAAAACCTAGCCAACGTATACTACCATTGACCTCTCTACCAACATTTGGTATTAAAACTAGTACCAATAAAAATAAGCTAAATAATAATAAATATGAACCTATCTTTTCCCAAAATACTAAAGGAATACGTATTACGATAAACCCTAAAAAAATTCCTACCCCCATATAAGCTAGTTGGTGAAATAAAAAATGAAATGGAGTGTGATACTGCCGATCTGAAATAACCATAGAAGCCGATGCTACCATCAGCAATCCAATTGCTAATAATGCAAATACTATAAGTAACAACCAATAATCATACAAAAATATTTTTCGTTTAGGCGCCACTCGAATCTTATTCTCTCATTTTGTTAACTTCATTTGCGAAAACTTCACCACGATGTTCAAAATTATCAAACATATCAAAACTAGCACAAGCTGGAGATAAAAGCACCATGTCTCCTTTACGAGCTTGTTGCATAGCTAGCTCTACCGCTTGTTGCATAGAATTTGCATTTGAAATTTTTGCTACACTATTTAATGCAGCTGCTAATTTTGGGGCGTCTTCACCGATTAAAATTACACTACGAACATATTTCTTAACTACAGCATATAATAATGAATAATCTAAACCTTTGCCTCGACCCCCTGCAATTAAAATCAGTTTGCCATCAATGCTTGCTCCCATTCCTTCAATCGCAGCTCGAGTAGCACCAACATTGGTACCTTTAGAATCATCATACCAATCTACTCCCTCAATTTCTGCTACCCATTGACAACGATGCGGCAAGCCCTTAAATTCTTGTAAGACCTGTAACATTGTAGACATAGGTAATTTTACCGCCGTACCTATAGCCAATGCTGCCAAAGCATTAACAGCCTGATGTTGCCCCTTTATCTTTAATTCATTAACAGCCAACAATTTGTGTGACCCATAAGCCAAACAACTATCAAGTATGCCAAATTCATCTTGTTTAGGCTTATCAGGTCCAAAAAATAAATATTTCAATCCATTTGTAGGGAACAGGCATGCCTGTTCCCTACACACCCGTTCCATGCGATTAATAACTGCAACTTTGCAACCGTTATAAATACGCATCTTCGCGGCTGTATACTCTTCAATATTTTTATATCGATCCATATGATCAGGACTGATATTTAACACCACAGCTACTTCAGCCCTCAATGAATACATGGTTTCTAATTGAAAACTGGATAATTCTAAAACGTATAAATCAGGATTTGGTTCATCCAATAAATCTAACGCTGGTGTCCCTAAATTGCCACCAACCAGTACGTTCAATCCCGCACATTTGGCCATTTCTCCAACCAATGTGGTAACTGTACTTTTACCATTAGAACCTGTTATTGCAACTACCGGTGCCTTTATGCAACGAGTAAATAATTCTATATCGCCAATGGCAGGTATTCCACTTTTTACTTGTTTGGCAATAGAAGGTTCATTTATAGAAATTCCCGGGCTTACAATTAATTCATCTGCTCGAGCGAGTATATCCTCCGCAAAATTACCAACATATACTGGAACATTAGAAAAAGAAGTTCGTAATTGTTGTAACATCGGCGGTTGCTTGCGACTATCAACTACAGCTATATTATTATTATGTTTAACTAAATGACGAACACAAGAATAACCAGTTTTACCCAAACCAATAACAACTTTTAATTTTGAATTTTGCCTCATTGCCTACCGTAACTTTAATGTCGATAAACCTAGCAGTACTAAGACAAAAGTAATAATCCAAAAGCGCACAATGATCTTTGGCTCTGGCCAACCTTTCAATTCAAAATGATGATGAATCGGTGCCATTTTGAATATCCGTTTACCAGTTAATTTAAATGAAGCAACTTGTAATATTACCGATAATGTTTCTATTACAAACAATCCGCCCATTAAAAATAAAACTAATTCCTGACGTACGATAATTGCTGTAGTTCCTATTGCAGCCCCCAAACCTAAAGCGCCGACATCGCCCATAAAAATTGCTGCAGGATAAGTATTAAACCAAAGAAAGCCTAGTCCAGCCCCAACAACAGCACTACAAAACACCGCCATTTCCCCAGCACCTGGTATAAAAGGAATATACAAATATTTCGCGAAATAAAAATTACCGGTTAAGTATGCAAACACACCTAAAGCTGCAGTAACAAGAACTGTAGGTAATATTGCTAATCCATCGAGACCATCAGTAAGATTAACAGCATTACTAGTTCCAACAATAACAAAATAACTGAGTAAAATATAAAACATACCCAAATTGATAGCAGCATATTTAAAAAATGGCAATATTAATTGTGTTTCTGTAACATAACTCGATGTATAAAATAAAAAAATAGCTACACCTAATCCGATTGTAGATTGCCAAAATAATTTCCAACGTGGCAACAAACCTCGTGAATTTCTACAAATTAATTTCCGATAATCATCAATCCAACCAATAAAACCAAATCCTAGAGTCACCAATAACGTTATCCAAATATAACGATCACTTAGATCACTCCACAACAAAACCCCACAAACAACTGCAAGAAGAATTAAAACTCCACCCATAGTAGGAGTCCCTTCTTTATTAACATGACTTTTGGGACCTTCATAACGAATTGATTGCCCAAGATGAAAATGACCAAACCATTTAATTACCAAAGGACCTAACAACAATGAAACTATAAGTGATGTTAATGCAGCTAAAATACAGCGAAGAGTGATATACTGAAACACATAAAAAGCATGGCAAAGATGGCCTAAATACTGAGAAAACCATAACAACATTATTTATTCCCACCCGTTTCTAACAACGCATCAACTATTTCCCACATTCTATTTACTTTCGAACCTTTTATTAGTACCGTAACTTGTGGTTCTAGCAAATCACTTACAGCAGCGATTAATTCATTATGAGTCTTAAAATGATAAGCCTTTCCTCTAAAAGTTTCTACTGTAAACAGGGTATATTTACCAATAGCATACAATTGGTCTATTCCGAGCGTGCGAGCCTTAACTCCTAATTCACAATGATATTGCTCAGTTAAATCCCCAAGTTCAGCCATATCACCCACCACAAGAATTTTCTTTCCTGGATTTTGCATTAATACTCGCATAGCTGCATCCATTGACCTTGGATTTGCATTATATGAATCATCAATAATAATAGAATGATTACGACCAGATTTATACAACATTCGTCTTGTAACCGGCTGCATTGTTTCTAAACCAATTTTGATAGCTGACAAAGATGTTTTTACAGCAAATGCTGCAGCAGCAGCCGCCAATGCATTCATAACATTATGTTCACCAATAACTGGTAATTGGATAGATTGTTCATTCAACGGCGTATGCAAAATAAAACTTGTCGTATTTTGCACATTAGTAATATTTGTCGCTGTAATGTTTGCTTTATGGTGTATAGCAAAACTCAAGTAATTCTGTTTTTCCTTCAGCAAACTTCGCCAATAATCAAAATATTCATCATCAGCATTTAGAAGTGCAATTCCATCCTCTGCTAATCCTTGCAAAATGTCTGCTTTGACTTTGGCGACACCATCCACATTGCTAAACCCTTGTAAATGAACCGGAGCTGCATTAGTAATTACAGCTACATTTGGATGCGTTAACTCTGCTGAGTAAGCAATTTCCTCAACTTGATTTGCACCTATTTCTATCACAGCAAAATCATGTTCAGGAGTTAAACGTAATAATGTTAACGGCACACCAATATTATTATTCAAATTCTCCTGTGTCATTAATGTATTACCACAAATATTTAAAATAGAAGCTAGCATAGTTTTAGTAGTTGTCTTACCACAACTACCAGTTATTGCTATTACAGGAATAGTAACTTGTTGACGGCGCAACGCTGCCAACCTTCCAAGCGCATAAAACGTATTATCAGTCTTTATAAGTGTAAGATTGCAATTAACATCACGACTTACTACAGCAGCAATCGCACCTTTTCGTTCTGCTTCTTCAACAAAATCATGCCCATCAAAATTATTGCCATTTAAAGCAACAAATATATCACCTGGTTGTAAGGTTCTAGTATCGATACTAATAGCCTGAAAATTTTCAATATCAGATAAGTTCATTTGTTCCTACTCAGTTGCCATCAGTTTTTTAACCTCTTCTATATCACTATAAGGAATCCTTTGTTCACCAATTATTTGATAAGGTTCATGTCCTTTGCCTGCAATCAAAATTACATCGTCAACTTTGGCACTGTTTATTGCATCCGCAATCGCAACTCGACGATCATATTCTATTTCAACAGCTTGAGGATGCGATAAACCTTTTATGATATCACTTACAATCTGTTTGGGGCTTTCACATCGTGGATTATCATTGGTAATAATAACTCGATCACTAAACTGTTCTGCTATTATAGCCATTTGAGGACGTTTACCTCGATCGCGATCGCCTCCACATCCGAACACACACCATAAAGCACCACTGCAATACTCGCGTAACGCAACTAACGCTTGCTGTAAAGCATCTGGAGTATGCGCAAAATCAACTACTACCATTGGCTTATCACCACCACCAAAAGTCTGCATACGACCTGGTACAGTATCCAATTCTGCTATACTAGCTAACGCATCAGATAACGGCACTTCCATTATATTTAGCACACTTAACACCGCTAATAAATTACTAATATTAAAACGCCCCAATAATCTGCTTTTTAACTCACCTTCCCCCCACGGAGTAACAACTTTTGCGGCAAAACCCTCTTGATTCAGTTTAATATCTTCAGCTTTTACCATTGGCACGTTTACCTTCTTCACACCGCTAATACCATAGGCGATCACATTCAATTTACTCGACAACTCATTTAATAATAAACGACCAAAATTATCATCGATATTAACCACCGCATGTTTCAATTCCGAACGCATAAAAAAACGCCGTTTTGCAGCAGCATAATGCTCCATATTTTTATGATAATCTAAATGATCACGTGTAAGATTAGTAAACACAGCAACATCAAAATCAATTCCATTAACACGCTCTTGCTCCAAGCCATGCGAAGAAACTTCCATAGATATAACTTTTGCTCCCTGTTGCTGCAACATAAAAAGTTGTTGCTGGATGCTGACAGAATCGGGAGTAGTATGTACACTTTGGTTAAGCTCATCTGGAAATCCGCTACCTAATGTACCAATAACACCACACTTTATATGACTTAACTGCAACGCCTTTGCTAAAAATTGGCTACACGAAGTCTTACCGTTTGTACCAGTAAATCCAATTATAGTCATCTTACAAGCAGGATGACCATAAAAAGTTGCTGCGATATTACCGATTTCTTTACGCAAATTAGACAATGCGATAATTGGTGTACTTTCTGATGGCTTACTATTAAAATCCTGCGCCTCGCAAACTATCGCGCTTGCTCCATTAGCGAGGGCATTAGCAATATAATCACGTGCATCTTTGTTAATTCCTGGAAAAGCTGCAAATAAAAATCCTGGCCGTACACTTCGACTATCGGTCGTCAAACCAATTATTTCTCGATCAAATTCAGAATCGATTTTCACTAACTCTTTTAATAAATTACTTAATAACATTTATTACCTGACCAATAAAAAGGAACAGGCATGCCTGTTCCCTACCCAAATGGTACATCCATTATTCTTAATGCTTTTTCCATAATATGAGCAAATGCAGGAGCTGCAACTAATCCACCAAAATGCTGGCCATGCGGATCTTTAATTACTATTGCTACTACCAAACGCGGATCGGTTACCGGAGCGATACCAACAAATGATGCTACATAGCGCTTTTCATCATAGCCATGTCGACCTGCAATATATGCAGTACCAGTTTTACCCGCTACACTATAACCAGGAACACTAGCACGAATACCAGTACCGCCTGATTCAATCACCGATTTTAGCATCACTAACATTTGATGAGCAACTTTAGAACTAATAACTTTCTCGCCAGAGGATAGATTTTTTGCCTTAACAAATGTAACCGGATATTTAATACCGCTTGAAGCAATTATTGCATAAGCACAAGCTAACTGTAGAGGTGTTACTGATACACCATAGCCAAATGACAAAGTTGCTAATACAAACGGTCGCCAAACAGAATGATTTATTAAAGAACCTGCGACTTCTCCTGGAAATCCACTTATGGTGCGTTCACCAAAACCAAACGCATGCAGCACATTCCATAAATGCTCTGCTGGCAATGACAATGTCATCTTTGCTATACCAATATTACTAGACTTTTGTAACACTCCGGTTACTGTAAGTACCCCATAGTTAATACCTTCATCCTTAATCGTATTGCCATCAACAACATACCAACCCGGATTAGTATCAATTTTAGTATTAGGTTTATATTTACTACTCTCCAAAGCACTCGCGATACTAAATGTTTTCATAGTTGAACCTGGTTCAAAAACATCAGTCACTGCCCGATTACGGTAGCGACCATCATGCTTATTAGTTGGACGATCATTCGGGTTATATGATGGTTGATTGACCATGGCAAGAATCTCACCAGTTTTTACATTCGACACCACTGCTGAACCAGAATCAGCATGGTATTTTTGTACTGTTTCCTTTAGTTCTAAATAAGCTAAATATTGAATTCGTCGATCGATACTTAAAGCTAAGTCGTGTCCTGGTTGCGGATCGCGTAGCGTATTCATTACAGCAACCACATGTCCTAAACGATCTTTTAGCACCTCTCTTTTACCCGGTACACCACGTAACCAAGAATTATATGCCAATTCCAAACCTTCTTGACCTTGATCATCTACATCAGTAAAACCCAATATATGAGCTGTGACTTCAGCTTCTGGATAATAACGCCGATATTCACGCTGAAAAAATAATCCGGAAATATTCAATGCCCTAACTTGGTTACTTAATTTTGGAGTAATATGCCGTTTCAAATATACAAAGTAATGACCAGATTTTGGGTTTATCCTACTTTGCAATGAGTGATGAGAAATATGTAACAATTTAGACAATTCTCTCAACTGTTTTGGTGTTGCGATAAAAATCTGAGGATTTATCCATATTGCATCTACTGGAGTACTAACAGCGAGAGGAGTTCCATTGCGATCTGTTATCATCCCCCGATGAGCCGGAATACCTACAATGCGTACCGTTCTAACATCACTCTGTTGCTGCAAAAAAGAATGCTGATAAATGCTAAGATCAAACATACGCCAAATCAAAGCAGCCAAACACAAAACTAGAATAATAATTAAAAAATAAAAGCGCCATTTATAAGCAGCAATTTTCATTTTGATGCTGTTATTCTCACGAATGCGCATAGGAATTAACTTAAAGACTTAAATTCCGTCATTCTGGCCATGGATTGGCCAGAATCCAGTAACAAGGATGTTATTAAACTGCGCCGTGCAGTCCCTGGATCCCGCGGTCAAGTCGCGGGATGACGAGCGGGATTGCAGGGATGACAAGGGGGAATGCAGGGATGACGAGCGGGGTTGCAGGGATGACGAGCGGGACTGCAGGGATGACGTAAAAACATGAAAATATCGCATAAAAATGTATTTAAAATTGGTCGAAATTAAAATTCGCTTATTCACCATATTTCATTTTATTAAAGTTTTACTACTATTACGTTAGATGCTGATGGGACTTTCATATTGAAATTTTGTTCTGCAACTACTTGAATACGAGCTTGCCTACTCCAGGCACTTTTTTCCAATAATAATTTTTCATTATTAGTCTTAAGACTGTCATTCCTTTGCTGTAAACTTTGATAATCAATAAACAAGCGACGATTAACATCTTTAACATAAACTATTACAAAAGCACTAATCAATAACATAACAATTAAAATTAAAACTTTAAATCTAGGTAATGGAAAGGGAATTAATGTTATTCTACTACCTACTAAAGGTCCTTGAGCTACTACTCTGGTTACTGCATTCATAATATCCTCTCCATAACTCGCAGTTTTGCACTTCTAGCACGTGGATTAGCATCAACTTCCTGACGCTTTGGCTTAATGGCACCATTGATCCGTTTTAATCGCACAGCTAACTGCTCTTTTTTAATCGGCAATTTGCAAGGCAAACCACCACTTAGTTGTTCCTGAATAAATTGTTTCACAATACCATCTTCTAAAGAATGAAAACTAATTACTAACAGACGACCACCAATATCTAAAATTTCCAAGCATTGAGTTAAACAATCTCTTAACTCTTGCAACTCATTATTAACAAAAATCCGAATTGCTTGAAAAGTTCGAGTTGCAGGATGTTTATATTTTTCCCATTTTGGATTAGCTCTAGCTACTATATCTGCCAACTGTGTAGTTGTTTTGATCGGAGTAATTTCTCTCGCCTGTATAATAGCTCGCGTTATCTTCTTGTAAAAACGCTCTTCACCGTATATTCTTAACACCTCTGCAATCTCCTCATAACGAGCTTTATTTATCCAGCTTGCAGCATCTTGTCCACAAGTTGGATCCATACGCATGTCTAAGGGTCCTTCCTTTAGAAAACTAAAGCCGCGTTCCGGCTCTTCTAATTGTGGTGAAGAAACTCCCAGATCAAATAAGACTCCGTTTACCTTGCCAACTAAATTGAGTTCCTTAACCCATTTAAATAAAGTAGTAAACGATCCTTGTTTCACACGCAAGCGCTTATCCTTTATTAACTTTGCTGCCTTTATCGCTTCCGGATCTTTATCCATAGCCAATATAAGACCCTTAGGCCCTAAATGATGCAGAATCTCTCGTACATGTCCACCGCGACCAAATGTCGCATCAACATATATCCCATCTTCCTTTATCATTAATTGTTCAATAACCTCGCTTAACAACACCGGTTTATGTCTCAAACCATGTTTGCTCTTCCCTCTTGCGAGGGAAGAGCATGTAAGTAAGGTAGGGGCCAATAATTCCTCTTACAAAGACAAATCTAACAATTGTTCTGGAAGTCCGCTATCTTCACCCAATCCTTCCGCAAGCCAAGTATCGCGACCGCCATCCCATTTAGTTTCATCCCAAATTTCAAACTTTTTTCCTTGACCTATTAGCATTACCCGCTTATCCAGCTCGGCATAAACCCTAAGTAAAGACGGCAATAAAATCCGACCACTACCATCTAACTCCAACTCCGTAGCATGCCCGATTAATAATCGTTGAATACGTCGTGTAACACGATTAAAACTGGGCAAGGATTCAATCTTCTGTTCAATTTCCTTCCAAGCTGGAAGCGGATAAAGCAATAAGCAATGCTCTTCAGTGTCAATAGTAACCACTAGATGTCCATTAGCCTCTTTTTGAAGAGGCATTCGATAGCGAGTTGGAATTCCCAACCTGCCTTTCGCATCTAGATTAATAACATTTATTCCACGAAACATTTGGAATATTCTCCACTTTGTTACACTTTTTTACCACTTGGTGACACTATATGCCCAAAAAATACATGTTGTCAAGAAAAAATTCATTAAAATTCCACAAAAAGTTACTGATTATAAAAGAAAAAAACTCAACATATGGAGTTTTGCTAGAACATATTGCCGATTAAAACACAATATATTGTGGTATAAAAAAAGTTTACCAAATTCTCGAATATGCTATAATAATTAAATCATGAAAAAAGATATTCATCCTCAATATAAAGAAATTAAAGTTACTTGCAGTTGTGGTAATACTTTTACTACTAAATCAACTCTGAATAATGACAACCTTGCAATTGAAATCTGTTCCAAGTGCCATCCTTTTTATACCGGGAAACAAAAACTCGTCGATACCGCGGGCCGTGTAGATAAATTTAAACAGAAGTATAGCAAAAAGAAAACTTAACAAACTTCAAATTTTTGACTTTTGCCCGCTTTTACTTTATAATATGCATAGTTGCTGGAAAAAGGACGAATATACTCCTTAATAATCAAATAAATATTAAGGAAAAATAATAATTATGGAGGATTAACGTGAAACTATTTTCAATATTCAATAAACCTGATTCAAAGCTAAATAATAAGCAAAAAGGTCAAACATTTATGGAACTTGTGATAATTTTACTTATCGCAGGTACTGCAGTAATTTGCATAATTTGGTATTTCTACTGGGTCTTGCAATCATCAGCAATTGATCTTAAATACAAATTAGAAGATGTGCGTACAGCAATGGCCAGTCAATGTGGTTTGCCAAAGCCTGCGGGTGAGCAGCCATCTACGATAGAACCAATTTCTGATGAATTCCCGGCGGACGATGAAATATATTCGTTCATAGTCCCATATGCAGATCAAAATGTAGAAGTAAAAAATAATGGCCCTTCACAAATACTTTTCGGTGTTTATATAAACGGCAATGGGTACGCGGAATTGATCGCCTCTGGGAATACTTGGTCTATACCTATAACACAAACAAGGACTTCAAATTCAGAATATGAAACTAGATTTAAAGCTACTACTCTCTTCGGCGGCACCGCAACATACACAGTTACTATAACTCCAATTTAGAATGAAAGCATAATAAAATATGGGTGCTTTAGCTAGCAAAAGCGCCTAGTATCGGTATATTAAAACGCCCTCCTAGGAACACAAGATAATGAACCACGCTACTACCCCAAAACACCATTATCCAACTAACAACAATCGCATACGGGCCAAATGAAAAACTTTCAAACCACTTCGCTTCTTTACGTTTAATAGTCGTGATAGCAAAAACAATTATAAAACTTAACAAAGTTGACGATAACAAAACTATGACCAACCACTTAACACCTAACCAAGCCCCAATAGCAGCTAGAAGCTTAAAATCCCCATATCCTATACCTTCTATTTTGCGCACATATCTATATACACTACCCACTAACCAGGGTAATCCATAGCCCATCATCGCTCCTAAAATTGCCGACTTACTATCGGTGAATACACCTAAAGTATTAACAAAAAGTCCTAACCAAATCAGAGGAATAGTAATCACATCAACCAATAATCTATATTCGATATCGAAGATTATTAAAAGTAACAAGCACGAATTAAATAACATTACCATCCATGCTTCCACTGCTGGAAAATAGTAGAAAGTCAACACAGCTAAAACCGCACTAAATATTTCTACTATTGGATAACGCCAACTAATACGGTGATTGCAATAGAAACATTTACCACGCAGCCATATGTAACTAATTAGTGGCAACATTTGCCAGGTTAATAAACTATGCTTACATTGCGGACAATGAAAACTAGGTGTGGTTAAATTAAATTTAGCCTGAGGTGTCTCTTTCGGAAGATCAAGATAATCTTGACACTGCGCCCGCCAACTATTCTGAAGCATAATTGGCAATCTATAAATAGCAATATTTAGAAATCCTCCAATAAGCAATCCGATTATTCCAGCCGCAATGAGTTGTGAAATAAAATAACCTGTCATATTATTACTCCTTCCATTTTCTGACCTGTTTTGATTATAACGCAAAGATACACTAAGGGTAATATATTTTTAATTTCAAGGTAACTCCGTGTAACGGAAATGTTAACATTATGTTGACACGATATCAATTATGTTCTAACATAGCTTTATGTATGAGATTGAGTTCTCAGTGAAAGCAGCGAAAACTTATCTAAATCTTCCTAAAAAGTTTAGAGAAAAAATTGATAAAAAACTGAACTTACTAGCTGAAAACCCGTACACAAAATATAACAATGCAAAACCACTCAAAGGAGTATCATCATGTTATCGGCTAAGAATAGGAGATTGGCGTATCATATATGAAGTGATTAATAGTAAACTAAAAATTTATGTCATTAAAATTGGTCTAAGAAAAGAGGTATATAAATAATGAATATTCATCCACAAATTATCAGCAAAAACGATTCACCCGAATTCGTGGTGTTACCATACAAGGAATATCAAAATTTGCTTGTCACTTTAGAAGAGCAGGAAGATATTAAAGAAATAGAAGAATTTCATAGCACCAAACAATATACAATACCTTTCAAACTATTGCGAGCAATAGCTACTGGTACAAATCCAGTACAGGTTTTCCGTAAATTTCGAGGTTTATCACAAGCTAAATTGGCAAAGGAAACAGGAATTTCACGCCAATATTTATGTCAAATAGAAAACAAACAACGCAAAGGTAATATTAGCGTTCTCAAAAAGATTGCAATTATTTTAAATGTTGATTTGGATTTACTTATTAATTAGCTTCATGAACCACAACAAGGCTTTTTCAATATTAAGTTCAATAATAATTAATATATTACATTTTCAAATTGGTTATATAGGAGACATTTCTATTTTGGTTTGACACAGAGTAACAAAATTTATTGACATTTATTCATTCTTGCTTTATAATTATTTTCACTTTAAGTGAAGATGTAGGAAAAATATACATCATTCATAGGTATATTTAAGCTTTCAAATCGATGCTTAAAAAGGATTTTTAATGTAATTATGGAGGATTAACATGAAACTATTTTCAATATTCAGTCGACCTAATTCAGAGCTTAATAATAAGCAAAAAGGTCAAACATTTATGGAACTTGTGATAATTTTACTTATCGCAGGTACTGCAGTAATTTGCATAATTTGGTATTTCTACTGGGTCTTGCAATCATCAGTAATTGATCTTAAATACAAATTAGAAGATGTGCGTACAGCAATGTACACTCAATGTGGTTTGCCTAATCCAGAGCCGCATGTCGGCCCACAACCCGGTGGGAATGGAAATGGTGAGGTGCCACCTGAAATGCTTGGCCCATTTGGACCTTTTGTACACACGGCTGGTAACATTATACCTGGCATTCCTTTTGCAACGCAACATATAGTTGTATACAACACAAGTTTGGGTGGAGCTTTCCCGCCTGAAGATATGACGGTCAAGGTATGGTATGATTGGAATGGCAGTACTTTTACTTCATCTCAAACATTTACTGGAATCGTTCCACCAGACGCAATGCCCTATGAAGTCGGATCAGTGACACAAACATTGCCTTCAGGTCCTGGAGTTTATGATATTGAAGTTCTTGGAGTAGCCACAAACACGATGAATGCTGGCGCAATTAATTATTGGACCGAGATATGGTCAGGCCCATCTGGGTATCCAACAATTCCTTAACCCGCGTTAAAAGCTTTAAGGATTACATTATTATCAAGTCAGAGGCGGAAGACCGCCTCTGGCCTTCTTTTTCTATATAAAATTATTATCTAATAGGATATTTGATTAATACATCCATGTTCTTTATAGATTAAGCTTATACGCAGTTCCTATAGTCACCTCACTTCCTGATGAACCTACCCTCAGAAGCACCAACCCTCTACTTCGCCAAGGCTACGGAGGACAGGCTCCCAGGCTCCTTCTTCGCATTCACCCGCAAGTAAGCTAGTGGCTCTCTGGGAAGAAGGAGAATAAACAGACCCGCTACTACTGTCATTCTGGCCAGGGATTGGCCAGAATCCAGTGACAAGGACGTTTATTACACTGCGCTGCGACGGCGGGTCTTCTGGATCCCGCAGTCAAGCCGCGGGAAGACGATAAGAACCCCGCGGGAAGATGAAAAGAGCTGTGGGACGATAATACGGAGTACAAGAAACAATAATACTGAGTATAGGATACACTCTCGTATACAGAGATTAACCAGATGCTCCTATGAGTTCAAAAAAACACTATGGAGTCATAGTACATCGAACATCAACATTTGCAACGTGTTTTTCATGATAACTGTTCAACGAATTATAAACTTGATCCATTGACGGCCGCTCAGCACTATTCCGTGCACAACATTTATTAATCAACACAGTTATTTCTTGAGGACAATAACTAGGTATCTCAGGTAATATTCCCTTATCTTTCGCTAAATCGATCTGATATTGCTTTTCATAATCGTTATAAGGCACCTTCCCAGTTATTACCTCATACAATAACAATCCAAAAGAATATACATCTGACGCTGAAGTGGTGGCTTCGCGTGCATTTTTACTTAGCAACTCAGGAGCCATATACAATGGCGTGCCTATAGGAATCATAGTTTGTTGTTGACCTGCTCTGACAATTTTAGACACACCAAAATCACCAAGTTTGGCTGTGTTTTTGTCTTTAGTTAAAAAGACATTTTCAGGTTTTATATCCCGATGTAGAACCCCATTTTCATGCATTTCGCGCAGCGCTAATGCAACATCCATTGCATATTTTACACGTGTAGTTATATTTATGTTTTTATCTAACACTTCCTTTAATGTCCCACCTTCCATAAGTTCCATTATTATGCAAAATACCTTACTTCCATAATATTCTTTATCACAAACACCAACCAGTTGTACAACATTAATACGTAAGCTCTTCATAACTTCAACTTCTCTTTTATACTCATCTATGCTGCCTGATTCAATTAAAGCATAATTTATCATCTTAATTGCAATTTTAAGATGCTCATAAAAACCACTAAATACTTTACCGTAAGCACCCTCTCCTAACAATTTTCCTTCCTTGACTTTACTCGGATCGACTTCTATTCCACTTAAAATCTGATCTAACTCTACTGATTGCATCCTAGATTTATTCTTACGACAACGGTGAACCCCGTATGCCGTACCAGTGGCTGCACTACTAAACAATCCAACACCTAAAAGAGGACCAACAATAGCCCCGATTTTGCTATTACCTGATTCTGTATCACTAGATAATCCATGCCTCGAATTAGACCAGTCCGATGGAAAGCTAGCCGCATCCGTTGGCGTTTGGGCACATGGTACCGGGGAACAGGCATATTTCTGCAGCACAACCTTGTCATCAGACGTCCAGAAGCTACGAACTAGTTCACCTCCGTGTGTTACTGCTGTACTTGATGCTCGTACATTCGGACGTATAATTTCGGCTTCAGAACACTGAAGCTGATCGCTATCCGCATCATACCAGCATCTTACGCCCACAAGATTACCTGATAAATCAAGACCAGTAATATCTATAATACTACGACCATTCGAATCTCTACCAATATATCTAGTTTCAATAGGTCCTGAATTCATTCCAGGAATCAGGTATTGTTTGCTGTAACTACAATTGGTAAAAAAATTGTCATTCATTGCATGAGCAAACATCAGATAAACCTTTGCATCACTTGAATCTGTTGCAACTAAAACTTCATTCGCTTCTCCAAACTCTACAGACTGATATGGTCCAATAGGGATTTCTGAGTCAAAAGGCACAGGATATGCAGCACTAACAATGTAGTTATTCATATTAACGAATTTCGCAATTAAAGTATTTGATCCGTAGTGGAACACATCTACAACAGCACCTCCCCTTCCTGCCACAGCACCTCTGCGAACGTATCCAGAATCATTTATAACTACTGGCCCACCTATGACACCATCATTTCCCACAGTTATTGCTTGTCGACGTCTATAATAACCATACACAGTTTCAATAAACATTTGATTAGTAGAAGTTACCGAAGGGCCTTCATAACCTAGACCGTCCTGATACACACCGTAAGACAACTCTCGTATTCCTTTCCCATCTGCTGTAATCATTTTGACCCTGAGATCATCCCAGTTATAATCAACATGCGTATTATACGCTAATCCATATCCACCATTACTTAAACCTGCAACTTGGAACTCGGTTTCAATACCACCAAAAACAGTTTCATTATTCAATTTTGTAAGATCAGGTACTTTAAATGCTTGTTCATGAATACCACCCCGATACCAAGTTGTAAGACATGTATCAGCACTATTCGAACATGCTATATCTGGATAAGTGCCGTCTCCAACAACTACAGGATCACCTACCGGCTGATAATTTATTATTCCAGTGTCAGCTCTTGGTTTTAGTTGTCTTACTTCTTCTGCATCTTTTTCAGCTCGTTCAGCTTCGCTAACTTCACTTTCTTGAGTTACTAGTTCTGTTAAACCTTCACTTGTTTCAGCCTGCTTAGTTTCACTATATTCCTCCTGTTCTTCCTGTTCCTGACCCTCATCTCCTAATTCTGCTAAGTAGCTCTCAAACTCCTCTAACTCCTCTAACTCACTTAGCTCTTCTAAACTACGTAAACCCATAGCATCAGCAGCTTGTTGCCTCGGGTCAAAAGGCATAGGTAGCTCAATAGGCGTTCCTGCAATGTATATCCTGTTTAATGCCCCGCCAACATCGTTTGAAGGAACAATACCATCTTCCTCCCCGTTAGAACGCTCCTCTTGCCTTCCTAATAATGTTAGGCCATTTCCGCTGCTGGCTAGCAACGCAAACATCAATAAACCCAAAGTCTTTCTATTCGTCATCACCCCTATCATCCATGACCACAAATTATTAATCCAACTGTTATAGGTTTTTTGTGATCGTGTAAACATGTCAAATCTCCACTATTAAGTTAATAATTCTAATTGCAACAAAAAAACTTTAAACTCCTCTTGACAACAACTTCGTTTTTATTGTACAATAACTACGCTTAATGAGAAAGATACAAATAACATATTTCATCGATCTCATATATAGGTGTCCTAAAAGCGCTTTTACCGATGCTTAAAAGGGATGTTTTAAAATAATTTTAAGGAGGATTTGATATGAAATCTTTATCAATGTTTAATAAACCCGTAACAGAAGCTGACAACAAGCAAAGCGGGCAAACATTCATGGAACTTGTGATAATTTTACTTATCTCAGGTACCGCAGTAATTTGTATAATTTGGTATTTTTACTGGGTTTTACAAGGAATGTTAGTTGATCTTAAAAACAAATTAGAGTTAATAAAAGCTGGAATAGGCACACAATGTGGCTTACCAGCACCTCACGAAGTCATACAAGGCTGGGAGCAACCTAGCTAATTTGTTCAAAGATACTGCAGCAAATGCTGCAGTATCTTTATTTAGTTGACTGGAGAACCGGCATTTTAGTAACATAAGGGAGATTTAAAAAATGAAATCTTTACCGACTTTCAACAGGCCTGTTACAAAAACTGATAACAGCCAAAGTGGTTTAGTATTTTTAGAATACGTCATAATGGCTTTTATTATCTCAACTGTAATCATTTGTACTATATGGTGGTTGTATTGGCGCTTACAACAAATGATCCTGGAACTAAAGCTACAATTAGATAATATTCCCAGAGAATGTCCGCTGCCTGCGCCAGGTCCAGTACAGCCGGTACCGACGCCACCATACGCCGAAGGATATAAAGGATACATAATTGTGCCACAACCGAGTGTGCCACATCCAATTGTGCCATATCCAATTGTACCACACCCAATCGTACCTCCTCATCATCATGGTGGGCATGGTTAAATTTGGTTAGATAGTAATTGAATACATTCAGGACTTTTATAGATTGTGCTCTTTGCAGACAAGTATCCGCTTGAAAAAACACCTAGACCAACTAGTAGCACTTCACTATAAGGTACTTGAACTTCAACCGACGCCCATTGCGGATCTGGATCTTGTTGATTAGCAGTAATTTCAAAACTCGCATTTAGACCTGTGAGAGTTAAATATTCTTGGGTAAGATTTACAGCTTCATCTTCTGAAACACAATTATGAGCCATAGCCCTAGCGCCTTGTTCAGCAGCAACTGACATGGTATGGCGTACATGTAACACCCAATAAGCCTCGATACCACCTAATATTAACAAAAGAAATACCGGGTAAATCAATATGAACTCTAGTGCTATTACTCCAGATGTACGGTGCTTTAAAGACTTAAAAACGTTATAAATAATTCTTTTAATCATGATGGATTAATATATCAAACATAACAACGTATTGACAGATAATTTATTGGCAATACTTATTACTAAGTCCTATTGCTACTGTTTTGCCAGCTCTGGAATAATTTTTCAGAGGCAACAACTTATCTGCTAAATGCCTACGTAAAGTTTCCTCCTGTTCTTCAGATTCTGCTGTCAGAATCTTACCCCTCACAGTTTTTATCAACTTAATATTATATAAAATCTTAGGATTACTCGTGGTCGATTGTGCTTTCGTTAAAACCTCTAGAGCTTTATCATAGTTACCGTTTAGAGCCAAAGAAATTGCATAATCGTTATACAATGTTAATTTATTGGCAACGTTTGTTTCACGTAATCCAGTTAAATAACAGGATTGAGCCCTTTCATGCTCTCCGTTAAGATCAAGTAAGACACCCAACATATTTAAAGCTTCAGCATCTCTATGTTGCTTCTCAAGCACCCTTTGAATATAAGTTGCGGACCAACTTAAATTATTTAATAACAAATCCGTTTTCGCGAGACCACGTAGAGCATTGATATTATGTTGATCTCTCTGCAAAGCTTCTATAAAAATTACTCTAGCCTGTTCATAATCGCCTTGTGCTAAATAACATTTGCCTAATGCAGCATAGGGCGCTGAATTTTTCGGTGCAATTTGGGTTGCCCTACGATAAACCGGAATAGCAATATTATAGCTACCATCAGCAACAGCAGAATCTCCAATTTTCATTGTTAAGTCAAACGGATCACTATCTACTTTAGGCTGTGTTGCACAACTACTAAGAGTCAAACAAATGATACTGACTATAAAATAATTAATACATTCTCTTAAATACATCGACAACTCTTAAAATTAATGGTGTCAGAATAATAGTAAACATAATCGGCAAAAAGCAAAAAATTAATATGATAGACATATAAATTGGTAGCCGGGCTCCTCTCTCCTCTAACTTTACCATTCGTTCCCTGTTGAACTGTGAAACTAAATTACGCAAAATATTTTTTAGGGATACTCCATACTTATAACTCTGCTCAAGAGCTGCCACTAAAGTCTTTAATTCAGTTAAATTAACACGTTTTACCAAAGCTTGCCATGTTTCATGATAATTGTTGGTTACATCTAGCTCATTAGCGGTGATAGAAAATTCTTGGGATATCTCAGGTGCATAATACCGCAAATCTTTAGCAGTACTATGTAAGGCATTATTTAATGAATATCCAGTATCAACATACATACTAAGAACAGTAATAACATCAGGTAAAGCCTGTTGTATTTTTTTTCGCCGAGTACGAGCTACTAGATGAACGTAGAAAAACGGTAATTCTAATCCTAAAATAAATCCTATTATAGGTAATAAGACTTTTATCAAGAAAGGGAAATGTTCATATCTAGCAAAAAATATACACCAAGCAGCAATAAAAACAGAAAATATTAAACAAGCACTAAGAAAATTCAGTAAAGCGGTTTTAGAATAAAATCCTGCTTGCGACAACGAGAAATCGATTTTTTTTAATGATTTTATTCCCTTTAACTTTATTAGCATAGTACTTGGAGTGTCTTTAATAATTAGATTTTTTACCTTAGTGACTCGCTTGCTAAAATCAAGCTGATCTGATAATGAACTTGCCATAAAGAGACTTAATATTAAAATCACCAAAAAAACAGTTGTCAGAAATATAATCATTAAATATTCACCTTAGATAATTTCCGTAACATAAAAATACCGAAAAGTTCTAAACCAAAACATACAAACAAAATCTTTTGCGCTAATGGATTAGTAAGATAGGGCATCCAAAAATCAGGTCTTATTATAGAAATAAGAATAAGAAAAGCAGGTGGTAAAAAGGCGATAATGATACCACTTATTTTCACTTGACTGAAAAGCGCTCGTACTTTCATTAAGGCATACCTTCGTTCTCGTAATACATTAGCCATATCATGTAAAAGTTGTGCAATATGACTTCCAGTTTTCAAATGAATACTTACGATGATACTAAAATAATAGAATTCAAAAACATTATATTTTTTTGCAATTTTAAACATTACATCAGTTGGCGAAGCACCTAAAGATATCTTATGATGTAAAAATGCCAACTCTAGTTTTAACAAGCCAGTAGCATATTCACTAGCAACTCTAATTGCATCTAACAAGGAATTACCTATAGCAACATGATTTGCTAAAACATCTACTACATCTGGAAACTGGTTCATTATCTGTTTTCTTAAACTTTGTTCATTGAGCTCAAATAACAATTTAATAAAAAATAAACCAAGGAGATAAATTGCAGTCATTAAAAGTAACTTGCCACTGGAAAATCCTGTTTGGAAAATTATTAACGTAGCAACCACTATTAAAAAAGAATATATATAAAAAACAGTATGATCTTCCCACATCTGATGTAATCTTACTTGCAAAGATAAATGTTTCTTCCCAACAGGAAAATTCTGGTTAACTTTTCCAAAGCGCTGTTGAATTTGTAATAGATTATTTAAATAAAACAACTGGGCAATAATAAGAATAAATAAAAAAATGTACACAAACAGAAATACAAATAAAACAATTTGCAGATTTGGAACCATATTATTTTATTAACTCAGCTATTTTTTTGTCTAAACCAAAATACTGCGAGCGTTTAATAAACAACGGAACGTTATGATTGGATTTGAATTCACCAATCAGATTTCCCGCTTTATCTTGCCCTTGAAAATCAAAATGAAACAGTTCCTGAGTAGTAATTGCTCCATCAGCAAAACCAGTAATCTCAGTAATATTAGTAATACGCCGTTTACCATCACGACCTCGGCTAATAAACACTACTAAATTAATAGCTTGAGAAATTTGTCGCAGAACGGAATCAGTTGTTAATCCGTAACCAGTTAAACATATTAAATTGCTAAGCCGTGATGGAACCTCATGCGGATTACTAGCATGTAAAGTACACATTGAACCGTCATGGCCGGTATTAACGGCTTGCAATAGATCAAATGCTTCCGCACCTCGAACCTCACCAACAATAATACGATCAGGTCGCATATGCAGCGAATTTCGTAACAGATCACGCTGAGTTATTTCTCCTTCTCCCTCGACATTTTCTGGACGAGTTACTAACCTGACCACATGTCGTTGCTGTAATTGTAATTCAGCAATCTCTTCTATAGTCACAACACGTTCACTACTTGGAATATAAAAGGAAATAGCATTAAGCAAAGTAGTCTTTCCTGCTCCGGCTCCTCCAGTTAATAAAATATTTAATCTACATTGCACAGCAATCGCCAAAAATTCGGCTATAGCCTGAGAAATGTTACCTTGTTTTATCATTTTTTCCAAAGTGATTACCTGCCTCTTAAATTTGCGAATCGAAAGGCAAGGAGAATCAACAGCAGCTGGTGGAATAATTGCGTTAACTCGACTACCATCATCGAGTACAACGTCAACAAAAGGATTTCGTTCATCGATTCTATGGCCGACACGCAATACGATACGAGAAATAATATTTAAAATATGCTCCTTGTCTTGAAATTTAATTCGAGTAGACTGTAATTTTCCATTGCGTTCAATGTAAACTTTATCAGGAGCATTCACTAAAATATCACTAATATTATCATCGGCAAAAAGAGGTTCTATCGGACCGGAATCAAACATATCATCTAGTAAACGATTCCCCAAAATATTCTTTTCTTCCGTAGTTAAGTTAATATGATGTTGTTTTAGTATTTCACTAATAATCGGATGTAAATACGATAGTGCTCGTTCTTCAGACATTGAAGTCAATTGTTCAACATCAACTGCATCCATAATTAACGGATACAAAATTTTTAAAGTATGCTCTATACAGGAATTTGTAACCTGATTTTCTGAATGAACTTCGGTATCAGTGATATTAGAATCTGAAATTTTATTTAAACTACATTTTCCAAACATAAATTAAAACCAATTACGTATTTTCTTTATAGTTTTTCCTAATAAGCCATCAAGATTCTGTGGTTGCCGGTTATAGAAATTTTGTGCCAACTTATTAAGTTCTTTAGTAATTTCATTATTACGTCTAACAAGCGGTTCACCTCTGTTTAAAGCTGTCGTCACTAATAGCTTGTTAAATGGCAAAACATACTCTACAGATTTTCCCAGCTGGCGCTCAAACTGACTTTTTGTCAAGGTATATTCGTTGTTCTCTTTATTCTTTGTCGCAATTATATGCACAACAGCATTAGGGCAATATTTTTGTATCCACTGCATTCTACGTATCGTATCTCGTAATGCTATGAGCGACAAATCACTAACAATAATAAAATCACTAATTATATTTGATAACAATCGTAAATACGGCAACAAATAATGAGGCAAATCAACCACACTAACAATAAATTCTTTGCGTACTAAATCTAACAAAATTTTCAAATCAGCTTGATCATATAGTTTTTCTTTTTCAAGAGAATCTGTAGCCGCTAAAACTGACAAGTTCTTTGTCTTTTCTAACATAAGCTGGGTTAACATAACTTTATCTATGTCTTTAATATTTTCTAATGCTTTTAATAAGCCTTGATTAGCTTCAAGACCTAATGCCAAAGTACTAATACCGAAGTAAGTATCTAAATCCACTAAAGCGGTTTTGATCTTATACTGTTCAGCTAACAACCAACTTAGATTGATGGCTACCATAGAACTACCAGCACCTCCACGTGAGCCGGATACTATTACAACAGAATTCGTTTTTTTATATATCCCTCCACTTGAACTTAACATCATAGTATCTAGTAACCGGGTTTCATTTATTGGCAAAATTAAATAATCATCTATGCCAGCCATTCTAATATCTTGATAAAATCTTATGTGATCTACAGAACCAAACACTACGATACGGGTCCCCTGAAGGCATTTCTCAACAAGCTCATTGAGTTTAACTATTGGATGATCACAATCGGTTATCTCTACTAATAAATACTCATACATTCCCTTATTACTTGACACAGAATTTATTGCAGTATCAATATCACCCTTACGTAAATTAATTTCACCGACACTTTCCGGCAGTCGTTGTAACGCAGCAATCAAATTCTCGTCATTTACAAAAGCAAACCAGGTTTTTCTCGTATTAATCACCATATCGATCACCGTAATTCTACTTTCCTCCTCGATAACGTATTATCGTAGATGCCGCTCGTTCACCAGAAAAAGGATTTATGCTCGGTCTAGCATGCAAATCGTCTGGATTAGCGATCATGGCTCCAAGATTATGGACAGTTGCACATCCAAATCTTTCATCTATGTGATAATAGTTGCTTTCAGAAGAAGTACCAGGACAAACAGGTGGAATCACCACCCTCCGCTTAACACTGAGATTGACACATAACCTATTATCATAACACTTATTTCTCATCGGTCTAGTTATCACCGGGTTGAACCCACGCTCACGAATTAAATCGACTACATTATTCAATCGCGAATCAATTAAAAACCTATTTTTCTCATTTAAACATGGGCATGCTGATATACATGATGAAACAAATACAGCTTGAACATTATGGTTCTTATTAACTATTCTATATAAAGTCTCAACTTGGCTGGAGGATAATTTTCTGGCACCATTTCTGTATGTGAAAGTATAATGCTCAGTTATAGTACCAATTCGGTTTACATAATTAGTTGTGCCATCCCATATGGCAGGCTGCCAAAACCTAGGAGTACAGCCAGACAATAGCAACGAAATAAAGAGCAAGCATTTGGTAATTTTAATTGAATTCTGTATCATCCCATCATTCTCCTTACTGCAGCATAAATCCATACTCTCCATGTGATTCAGGTATCGGTTTAACTATGTTTTTATCTACTGTTGGTCTAACTAAATATGGAGTCACAATAATAACCAATTCCGTCTCTCCACGCTGAAATTGTTCAGAACGAAACAGATTGCCCAAAATAGGTAGACTGGACAATCCAGGAAATCTATCTACATACTTATGTGCATTATTCTGCAATAAACCAGCAATCACAAAACTCTGCCCGCTTTTTAATTCGACCGTAGTTTGTGCACGACGAGTAACGATACCAGGTACAACATATCTATTAATAGATACTCCACCACTACTTGACAATTCACTAACTTCGGGGCTTACTCTTAAGTTAATTAGATTATCAGACAATAAAGTTGGCGTAAAAGCCAAAGATACTCCAAAATCCTTATATGCAACTGACGCCGTGCCCAAAGCTTGTGCTATAGGAATAGCAACTTCACCACCAGCCAAGAAACTAGCAGTTTCACCAGATAATGTAGTAAGCGTTGGCTCTGACAATATTGTTACCAAACCATTGGACTCCAATACATTAAGTAATGCATCAATAGAGAAATTTCCACTCCTAATATTTGTTAAACTATATAAACCACCAAGTGTTGCAAGTCTACTGCCACCGAAACCTACGCCTGCAAGCACATGTCTAGTACTATAAAAAGCTGACCAATTAATACCAATTGCTCTACTGATATCACGAGACATCTCCACAATCTGCACTCTTAAGCTTATTTGAGCAGGAGCATCTACCTGTGTAAAATTAATTACACCACCTCTACCAGCAAAGTTCGCTGCAAGACGTGCAACTTCCTCGGCCTTTTTAGTGCTATCGACATTACCTTTTATTAATATTTTGTTATCCAACATCTCAATATGTAGATTCCTAATTCCAAACATACTACTTAGCATTTTTCGTAAACGCCACAAATCTGCCTGAACACGAATTGTATAATCAACTATAGTTCGATCATTTCTATCAGCTGCGTAAAGTGAAGTTTCACCTAGTTGTCTCGGGTATAGATAAATGATACCGGGCGATTTAATATGTAAATCTGCAATACCCGGATCTGCAAGGAAAATGGTTGTAGGTTTCTGTGGAAGGCGAATAATCTTGCCTTTATGCATAGTTAATAGGATAGTCTTGTGTTGCACTGGACCACTGTAGCCGTTTGCAAACGCTATACCGTAACAGCAAAAAAATACTGTTACAGCAGTAATTATTGCTAATGCTGATTTTCCTTTTACCATGTAATTTCCTTAACCTTACTTCCTTTTATAAGTACTAATGGTTGTTTTTCAGCTTCTTTTGGTATAACTTGTTTGAAAATAATCGGAGTATGCCAATTTTCAGGTGGCTGTATCAGGTTACTGCTATACAAAGATATCGTTAACGACCCACTATTTTCTACACTAGTTAAAAATTCCGCCTGTTCAGGCGTGACTTCTAATGTAAGAGTACAATTATTACTAGCAACACTTTGAGTTACAGTTTTAGTTTTACGTGAGCTGAATGGACAAGACCCACTTGGACAGGATTTGTCAGGACAAGATCCACTTGCACACGAACTACTCGAATTAGAAGAGTCTGAGGAAGCACCGCTTCCACCATTATTTACTGCCAATACGTAAGAGCCATGTAAGATAGTAACAGTTTTAGCTGGTACAGAAGGTGTAGTTAGCATAATATCAACATAATCGCCAGTTTTTACATATTTAGCTAATCGCGATGTTGGATCTATATCTACACTAACAGCACGCATCCCTGGTTGAATTAAATCGGCTAAAGAGTAAGAGTCAAAATCTTTGGTTAGAATAACATTTTGCATAGTAATTGGTTGACCTTTTTTGATAGGTGTAAGCACGCTTGCACCTATTACATCTTCAATTCTATGAGTCCTTTGATTTATAAGATTTGGAGATAATCTTTGATCCGGATATGGTTGCCATTGTACATTGGTCGACCGGATTCGTTGCCGTGGCTGCATGTCAGTAGTTGCTACCAGAACATTAATTGGCATGGACGGTTTTTGTTGTTGCTGTAAGTTTCTTAATGAATTAAGCCACTTAAAAGCTAAAAAGGTAAACAAGCCGGCTATAATAATCGAAATTCCAATAATGATTAAGGTGCGATTTATCATTGTAATATCCCTATTTACATTTTAAATGTAAATAATAACTCAAATCAAGGTAAATTGTCAAGAAAATTATCACTAATAAGCCTTTGCAAATACTGCCAATTTAGCTTCTTTATCGCCAGTAAAAATGCATTTGCCAAGGGGTTCCTGTTTCATAAACGGTAAGCATCTTACAGTGACATTTAAATCCCGTTTAATTCGTCGTTCAATTGCATCCTCTTCGCGCCAATAAGCGTAAACAAAACCGGGTTTTTCAGTTGCGAAGTAATTATAAAACTCTCTCTCATTATTAACCTCCACAGAATTTTGCTTAACAAATTCTTTTGCTATTTTTAATAAATTACTTTGTATTTCGTTTAACTGCATAATTAAAGTATCAACGAACTTTTTGCATGGCATACTAATTTTCCCAATTTTATCTCTGCGACTTAAATAAACACTATTTACCTCATATTCTTTCGGACCTATTTCTAATCTGATCGGCACCCCTTTTTTTACCCAATACCAAGCTTTATTTCCAGGACTATCATCACTGAAATCGATTTTGATTTTAACAGGCTTATTATTATAAATCTCTCTTTTAATGGACTCTGCCAACTTTTCACAATAACTATAAATAGCCTGTGGATTCTTAAATTTATGAATCACGGGTATGATCACAACCTGAATCGGCGCTAAACTTGGCGGTAAAACTAACCCATCATCATCACTATGCGTCATAACTAAACCACCAATCAAACGTGTAGTAACCCCCCATGAAGTAGTCCAAACATACTCTTGCTTTCCTTTAGCATTTATATACTTAATTTGAAAAGCTCTAGCAAACTTCTGCCCAAGAAAATGTGAAGTTCCAGCTTGAAGTGCCTTGCCATCTTGCATCATTGCTTCGATGCAATAAGTATCAACTGCACCTGGAAATTTTTCGTTCTCGGTTTTAGCACCTTGAATTACCGGCATCGCCATAAAATTTTCCGCAAAATCGGCATATACGTTTAACATTTTCAGTGCTTCATCACGCGCTTCCTTCTCAGATACATGTGCAGTATGTCCTTCTTGCCATAAAAATTCAGTAGTGCGCAAAAATAATCGCGGACGCATCTCCCAGCGTACAATATTAGCCCATTGATTAGTCAGCAAAGGCAAATCACGGTAAGACTGGATCCAATTGGCGAATGTAGTACCCACAATTGCCTCAGAAGTAGGGCGAATTATTAATGGTTCTGGCAATGGACTAGCTGGAACCAATTTACCTTCACGATTCTGAATTAGGCGACTATGAGTAACTACTGCGCACTCTTTTGCAAAACCTAATACATGTTCAGCTTCTTTTTCGATATAGCTCAATGGAATAAACAGGGGAAAATATAAATTTTCATGGCCAGTTTCTTTAATACGACGATCTAATTCTTGTTGAATATTTTCCCAAATCGCATACCCCCAAGGTTTAATTATCATACAGCCATGAATCGTTGAAGTTTCGGCTAGATCAGCTTTTTTGATCACCTGCTGATACCACTCCGGATAATTCTCAGCTCGTGTAGGAGTTATCGCTGTTGTCATATAAAAAAATTATCCCAAGCAGAACTTCAATTGTAAAGTTCTATAAACTTATTTAATAAATGTCTTGATCGCTGTATAATTAAAAGCTTAAGGAGGTAACTATGAAAACCAAAAGTTTCGATGAATATTTGGCGAAAAGATTAAATAAAAAAGAAATTGAAGAACTCGAGCAACAAGCTGACACCTGTTATAAATTCTATAAAGAACAACATAATCTAAATTGATGCCAACAGCAAATCCTTTATCGGCCTAAAAGACCGCCGATGGATTGGGGTTATATTATGTTTTGCAATAGCCTCCAGATGTTGCTTTGTGCCATAGCCTTTATGGGCAGCAAATCCATATTCTGGATAATAAGCATCATAAATAACCATCTCTCTATCCCGAATTACCTTAGCTATGACAGAAGCGGCGCTGATAACAGGTACAGTCTGGTCACCATTAATAATGGCTTTTACAGGATATAAAATTTTTGGACAATGTTTACCATCAACAAGAACTTGATCCGGCTTCACTTTCAGTCTTCGGACTGCTCTTTCCATTGCCAACAAGCTCGCTTGCAATATATTCATTTTATCTATCTCATGAACTTCAGCGCGACCTACAGACCAAGCAAGACTCGCTTTTCGAATAACAGAAAAGAACTGTTCACGAGCTTTTTCAGATAAACTTTTAGAATCCCTAATCTGATCTATCGGTTTCTCCGAATTCAATATCACAGCGGCAGCAACAACCGGACCTGCCAACGGCCCTCTGCCAACTTCATCCACTCCGGCAATTAACATACTGGTCTTCTCCCGCATGCATGCTATCACTTTCCCATTGCAACTAAAAATAAAAAATGCTAGCTTTCTACTTAATTAAAATAGGCTGAAAAATTATGAATAAAATTAAATGTGCTGTTGTCGGGGTAGGTTATTTAGGCAAGTTTCACGCTGAAAAATACGCAAAACTCCCTAATGCTGAGTTAGTTGCAGTATGTGATACAGACGAAAAATGTTGTCACGAAATCGCCACATTACATAACGTTAATGCAATTAAAAATTACCAGGAATTACTTGGTAAAATTAACGCTGTTAGCATCGTTGTGCCAACTACATGCCATTACTCAATCGCCAAATTCTTCTTAGATAATAACATTCACGTACTATTAGAAAAACCCATTACAAACACTGTAGAAGAAGCCAATGAGCTCATTAATATTGCTAAAATGAATAAACTAATTTTACAAATCGGTCACTTAGAACGTTTTAACCCGGTATTAATGGCCCTAAAAAACACTTTGGAAAAACCACTTTTTATCGAATCATTGCGACTGTCTCCATTTAAATTACGCAGCATCGATGTCAATGTGATTCTTGACTTAATGATCCATGACATTGACATTGTCCAATACTTAGTTGATTCGCCCATTAAACAAATTCACGCCAGCGGTGCTCCGGTTCTATCTAACAAAGCAGACATTGCAAATGTACGAATTGAATTTATGAGCGGTTGTGTTGCTAACGTTACAGCTAGTCGAATCAGCTTAAAATCAAAACGTCATTTGAGAATTTTCCAACACAATGCCTATTTCTCTGGAGACCTAACTAACAAAACTCTTGGCATACATCGCAAAGGTAATAATGAAATGTTTCCGGGCATACCTGAAATTATACGGGATAACTTATCTCTCCAAAGCAATGATGCTCTACTCGAAGAAATTAAAGCATTTCTTGATTCAATTACTAATAAAACTCCACCGCTAGTTTCAGGTGAAGATGGTATGCGTGCGTTACAAACTGCGACGCAAATAACTCAGATCATTTCATCTAATATAGAAAAATATCATGAGCAACAAGCTTAAAATTTTGATAGTTACCGGTGAGGCATCTGGTGATTTACATGCCGCCAAATTAGTAAAAGATGTATGCAAATTAAATCCTAATATAGATTTTTGGGGAATGGGCGGAATAAATATGCGGGAAGCTGGTGTTAATATCATTGTTGACACTACCGACCTCGCGGTAATGGGTCTTTTCGATGTATTAACTCACCTTCCTAAAATATATGAAGCTAAAAAAATTATTTGTAACACTATAGCAAATAATCCTCCAAATTTACTTATCCTCATAGATTACTCTGGTTTTAATTTGCGATTGGCAAAAATAGCAAAACAAAAGGGAATAAAAATTCTTTATTACATTAGCCCGCAACTCTGGGCCTCGCGACAAGGACGTATAAAAAAAATTCGCAAATATATAGACAAAATGGCGGTGATTTTCCCATTCGAAATAGATTTCTATAAACAATTTAATATACCAGTTTGCTTTGTAGGACATCCTTTGTCTGACATTGTTCACGCCTCAATGTCGATTGACAAGGCCAAACAAGCATTCACTCTAAACCCCCGATATAAAACTATTGGTTTATTCCCTGGAAGTCGCAAGGGTGAAATCAAACGTTTATTACCAGTAATGTTAAAATCGGCGCAATTATTGAAACAACAATTCCCTGATACACAATTTGTACTTGCACTTGCTTCTTCACTCACAAAAGATGATTTGAATCCATATTTAAAAAAATTTGATTTAGAAATTAAAATTGTCGCAAACCACAACTATGATGTTATGCAAGTCTGTGATGCAATTATTGCAGCATCTGGAACAGTAACACTAGAAATTGCTTTGATGGAAATTCCAATGCTGATAATTTATAAAATTTCTCCACCATACTTCCCAATAAAACTAATAATTAAAATTCCTTATATCGGACTGTGCAACATTATTGCAGGAAAACAAATTGTTAAAGAATTATTGCAACAGCATGCCAATCCTAAAAATATCAGTAATGAAATCACTCACATTCTTACCGATAATAATTATCGCAATACAATGATCACCGAACTTAAAAAAATAAAAGAAAAATTAACTACCAAAAAAACTGAAAATTTAGCCCAATTAGTAGTAAATATGCTACCGTAAAACCAGCACTAAAATCCATACCACACCAGCATTAACAAGCGCAATTAAAACCGCTGCTGAACTTATATCTTTAGCTCGAGCAGAAAGTTCATGATGCTCTCTACCGATTCTATCAACGATCGCTTCGATAGCTGAATTTATTAATTCCACAATTAGGATTAAAAATATAGAAAAAATTAATACAACCTTCTCAGCCAGGGAATGTCCAACATAAAATGCTAATGGTATGAATAGTATGCATAATACTAATTCTTGACGAAATGCAGTTTCAGTTTTAAACGCAGTTATCAAACCACGTAGCGAATAATAAAGGGTTCTAAATAAACGAGGAATATTAAATATACTTGTGTGATTCATTATCTATTTCTCTAACTATACATTTTAAACTACCATGCCCAAGCCGTGCAGTTATATTATTTCCAACATTTACATCTTGTGTACTACGTAAAATTTTATCATTTTCATCCTGAGTAACGATTGCATAACCACGGTTTAAAGTCGCAAGTGGACTTACCGAATGCAATGCACGGCTTAAATTAACTATTTCAGAATGTTTGTGTTTCAACAAATTGTTTACCGCCAAATTAACTCGTTGCTCAAAATTATCTAATAGTTGTGCATAATCTTGTAATCGTCGCCCAGGATGCTGCAAACGTTTTATCAAATTAGCCAATGTTAGTTTAGCTTGGTGCAAACTAGTTTGCACCAAGTGAATAAACTTAGTTTGCAAATGCTTTACAGTATTTAACCATTCAGTAATATCGGGACTAACCAACTCGGCTGCAGCTGAAGGTGTGGCAGCACGCTGATCGGCCACAAAATCTGCAATAGTAAAATCAATCTCATGTCCGACACCGCTTATAATAGGAGTTCGGCTTGCAAAAATGCTTCGGGCTACAATCTCCTCATTAAACGGCCAAAGATCTTCTAGTGATCCTCCACCTCGAGCGACAATTAAAACATCACACTTATTATGTTGATTAGCTAAATCAATGGCACGAACTATCTGCTCAGCAGCTTGATTCCCTTGCACTTGAGTTGGATAAATTATTACCGGAATACTAGCAAATCGCCGTTTCAAAATACTAATTATATCCCTGATAGCAGCTCCTGTAGGAGAAGTCACTACACCGATACATTTAGGTAACTTTGGAATCGCCCGCTTACGTTCAGAGTTAAACAATCCTTCGTTAAATAATTTCTTCTTCAACTCTTCAAATTTTTTACGTAAAACACCATCACCGGTCAGCTCCATATTATGAACAATCAATTGATAATCGCCCCGTTGTTCATAAATACTTATTTGTGCTTGTGCTAAAACACGGCCACCATTTTCCGGAGTAAAATTTAATGAATGATTCTTCACGCGAAACATTGCACAACGTACTTGTGCAAATTCATCTTTAAGAGAAAAATAAATATGTCCTGAACTTGGTTGAGCTAGATTAGAAATTTCACCTTCTACCCATACTAATGGGAAATTACCTTCTAATAAGAAACGAGCTTCTTTATTTAACTGAGAAATAGTATAGACTTTAGGCTTTGGAGTTATAGTTCCGATTTCAAACATATAAATTTAGTATAACAAATTTGTCAATACTAAGTAAAAACAGTAAACTTTGTAATTATGGAAAAGATAATTCAACAAGCATTTACTTTTGATGATGTCCTACTTGTTCCTGCTCATACCACTGTTCTTCCTAAAGATGTTCGACTAAATACTTATTTAACTAAAGAAATTCCTTTAAACATTCCTTTACTATCTGCAGCAATGGACACTGTTACTGAAGCAGAGATGGCAATAGCTATGGCTGAAGAAGGTGGCATCGGCATTCTACATAAAAACATGTCAGTTGAAGAACAAGTTGCGCAAGTTACTAAAGTAAAAAAATTCGAGAGCGGTGTTGTTAAAAAACCTATTACTGTATCACCACAAACTACCGTTAAAGAGTTATTAGAATTAACTAGAACTCACAAAATTTCTGGAATGCCGGTAGTTGATGGTGAGCAATTAGTAGGAATTATTACTAATCGAGATGTACGATTTGAAACTAATTTAGATCAACCAGTTGCCAATTTAATGACTCCAAAACAAAAATTAGTAACAGTAAAAGAAGGTGCAACAAAAAAAGAAGCAATTGAATTATTGCATAAACACCGTATTGAAAAAGTTTTAATCGTAAATGACAAATTCCAATTACGCGGAATGATTACAGTTAAAGATATTCTAAAAGCGAAACAAAAACCAAATGCATGCCGTGATCAATTAGGTCAATTGCGAGTTGGCGCTGCAGTCGGTACCGCAACAAATACCGAACAAAGGATAAGTGCCTTAGTAGATGCAAACGTAGATGTACTCGTCATCGACACTGCACATGGACATTCACAAGGTGTGATAAACCGAGTCCGCTGGATTAAACAGCATTACCCCAAAGTACAATTAATAGCTGGAAATATTGCAACTAGTGATGCCGCTTTGGCATTAGCAAAAGCTGGTGTAGATGCAGTAAAAGTTGGTATTGGCCCCGGCTCTACTTGTACCACCCGCGTTATCGCTGGCATCGGTATACCGCAAATTAGTGCTATTTATAATGTAGCACAAGCCCTTAAACGTAAAAATATTCCAATTATCGCTGATGGTGGCATTCGCTTTTCAGGAGATTTATGTAAAGCTATCGCTGCTGGCGCATGGAGTGTCATGATCGGTAGTTTGTTAGCCGGTACCGATGAATCGCCCGGTGAAATAGAATTTCATAACAGCCAACCTTACAAAACATATCGCGGTATGGGCTCTATCGGTGCAATGGCACAAGCCCAAGGTTCGTCAGACCGCTATTTTCAGGAAGTCACTGATGGAGCCGAAAAATTAGTCCCTGAAGGAGTTGAAGGTAGAGTTCCGTATAAGGGGAATCTCACGGCTGTAATTTACCAATTATTAGGAGGACTACGAGCAGGTATGGGTTATACTGGATGCAGCTCAATCACGGAAATGCGCGATAAAGCGCAATTCGTTAGTATTACTAACGCTGGGGCCAAAGAAAGCCACGTTCACGATATAACAATTACCAAACAACCGCCGAATTATTAAAATAAATAGAGTCTGGAATCTATAACCAATGGAACTTTTACAAAGCTTACCAGCTAACATTGTAATCTTCCTCATTTTTACTTTTGTTATAGCTACTGCTGGAACTTATTTTACTCGAATAGCTGATAAATTAGCTGACATAACTAAGTTAGGAGAAGCTCTTTTCGGAGCTGTATTTGTAGGGATTTCTACATCGTTACCGGGAATAGTAGCCTCGGTTACCGCTGCTTATCAGAATCATCCCCAATTAGCAGTAAGTAATGCGATAGGAGGTATCATTTTACAAACGGCTTTTTTAGGAATCGCAGATATCACTTATCGTAAAGCTAATATTGAACACGCTTCTGCCTCTATAACCAGTTTAATGCAAGGAGGATTATTAATTCTACTATTAACCTTAGTCCTTTTGGGAATGTTTACTCCCGATATAAGTTTGCCTGGAATCAATCCAACATCCATACTTTTAATAGTTATATATCTAATTGGCATAAAACTTATAGCACTATCTCGAAAAACTCCAATGTGGCGTCCGAGAAAAACCCCACAAACAGTAGCTGATATTCCGCACTATTTTTACAAAACCAAACGACCAGTCAAAAAATTGTGGTTGCGATTTTTCATCTTTGCATTAATTGTAGCTTTCGCAGGCTTCATGATAACTGAGGCAGGCATAGGAATTGTTAAGCATACCAAACTATCTGAGTCTTTTGTTGGTGGTTTATTCACCGCTGGTTCTTCATCAATACCAGAATTAGTAGTAGCAATTGCTGCAGTAAGACAACGTTCCCTTGCTCTAGCAATGGGTGATATTATTGGTGGTAATACTTTCGATGTTCTGTTCATTGCTTTTGCTGATTTTGCATTTCACCGTGGTTCCATTTATCACGCGCTAACATCCACACAGGTCTTCATGATCGCGCTTACACTATTACTCACTGCAATTCTACTTATGGGACTACTATATCGAGAAAAATATGGCCCTGGAAGAATAGGCTGGGAAAGTCTGTTAATCCTAATTCTAAGCGTATGCGGATACTGTTTGATATTTTTTAAATTAGTTTAGGAGTTCAAAAAAAATGGCAAAAAAAGTAAAAACTTTAAAAAATTTTGAAAAGACATTCGAAGTAAATGTAGAAAACAAAGAAACCCAAACAACTAAAATTAAAATAATAAACTATGATACAAAAAACCTCACTGAAACAGAAATTACTAAACCAGAAGAATACATCCTTCCTAAAGCAAAACCTACAGTAAGCTGGATTAATATTTGCGGGCTACACAATATTGATATGATCAAGAAAATATGTAAATCTCATGATCTACACCCATTAATTATCGAAGATATATTGGATACTACGCAACGCTCCAAAATAGATGTATTCGAGAACTACATTTTTATCACCATGAAATTAAACCTTTACGATAAAAACATCAAATCATTGCTAATCGAACAAATAAGTCTAATTTTGGGAAAGAACTTTGTTATCACCTTCCAAGAAAAACCGAGCGAGGTATTTAAACCAGTTTATGAACGTTTATTAAATGCACAGAATAAAATCAGACAAATGAGCGCTGACTATCTCGCATACGCATTAATTGATACAGTAGTTGATAATTATTTTCACATTATTGAAGCTATCGGTGACGTCATTGAAGATATCGAAGAATGTGTAATCACCGATCCTACACCTAAGACCATGCGAGCGATACACACATTAAAGAGAGAAATAATATATTTAAGAAAATCTGTTTGGCCTTTACGAGAAATAATCAATAACTTGCAACGGAAAACTTGTCCGCTAATTTCCGAAGAAACAGAGTTTCATTTTCGAGATGTTTACGATCATACTATTCAAGTAATTGATAGCGTAGAAACTTATCGCGACTTATTGGCAGGAATATTGGATCTGTACGTATCTAGCATCAGTAACCGTATGAATGAAATCATGAAAGTATTAACTATTTTTGCCGCAATTTTTATTCCACTTACTTTTATAGCAGGACTTTATGGAATGAATTTTAATACCGCTAAAAGCCCTTTTAACATGCCAGAATTAAACTGGTATTTTGGTTATCCATTGGCTTTGGGAATTATGGCTATTGTTGCTATTATAATGTTAATATTTTTCAAAAAGAGAAAATGGCTATAAATCCATAGGAGAACTCGATGGTATCTTACGATTTTGGTGTAGGTTGGCCGGATATTGAAGAAAACGATCTGTTTTTAATGGCATTACGATCAGAGTGCCAAGTTAGAAACATGAAGTTTATTGTAATCACTGAAAAAGATTTACCAAAAATTATCAAAGAAATAGAGAACGGAAAACTTCATGTAGAATTTTATCTAGATATGGCATCCAATATCTATGATGAAAATGATCTTTTTTCCCGTTTATGTTACTGTTTGAAAGACTCAGGTTGCTATATTGTGGATGACCCAGACGACGTTAAATCCGCAGCTGATAAATCGATAACTCATTTTAAATTATCAAACGCCAGAATTCCGACTCCATACACTATAGTTATACGACACTGGGCACCCTCACATAGATTAATAGAAGAAGAAAGGCATAAATTAGGATCACCATTTATTATCAAACCGGCATTGGGTTATGGCCAAAAAGGGGTAAAAATTATCCATAGTCATAGACCATTAAAAGATATTTCAGATGCTAGGCTATTTGACCCTGGTGACAATTTTCTTCTACAAGAAATAATAAAACCGGTCAATTTAAATGGGAGACCGGGTTGGTTTAGAATTTATAATCTTTTCGGTGAAATTATCCCTTGTTGGTGGCATCAGGAAACTCACGAATATTGGCAGGTTACTTTGAAAGAAACCGTCGAATACCATCTTCTTCCTGTGATAAAAATTGCCGCAGAAATTGCTGCAATAGTAAAAATTGATTGGTTCTCGTGTGAAATTGCCATCAGTAACAAGGATAACAAATTTTACGCAATAGATTATATGAATGACCAATGCGCAATCTATCCCAAATCTCAATATAAGGACGGTGTGCCTGATGACATAATAAAAATAATTGCAGAACGTTTAGTTGAAAAAGCTTGGCGAAGAAAAATAGGCGAATCTACTTTAACCTATAGAGCTATTTGGTTTCCTAAAATAAAAATAATTGACGAAAATATTTAAAACTTAAGGCCCATAAACTTATTTTTTTCTATAGCATTATTTACCAACTTCATTATAACATCAGTTGCTGTGAGACGATTTTGTAATGCCGCAGCCATAAACCCGGCATCTGGAGATAAACATGGATTAGCATTTATTTCTAAAATAAAAAGATTATTAGTCTCATCAACCCTAAAATCAATTCTCACATAACCATTAAGATCCATAGCATACCAACATTTAAGACTGAGCTCTTTTAGTTTCTCGATTAAATTCTGATCGATTTTCTCAAATTCAAACTTTCTTACCGAATTATGGTACTCTTCACTATTTTCTAACCATTTTGCATTATAAGTCAGAAATTTTGGTCTATCATTAAAGTTAAAACAAATTTCTGAAACCGGTAATATTTCAGGTTTACCAGTATTACCTATCAAAGCAACATTAAATTCGCGCCCTTCGATATATTGTTCTGCAAAAAAATTGCAACCATATTTTGATTCGCGTTTTTCAATTTCTGCTATAAGTTGAGTTTCACTCTGTGTCCTGATAACTGAATTTTCATTCAATGCAAAAGAAGCATGCTCATGTATAGGCTTTATAATATACTTTATATCACTACGGAAATTACTATGTGCTAAATGTAAATTATACCAATCCGGAGTCGGGAGATTGTGTAGTTTTAGAATTTTCTTTGCTAATGTTTTATCAGTAGTTATATAAAATACTTCTGATGATGCCCCAGTAAAGGGTATATTTATCTCTTCAAGTAATGCGGGAACAAAATTGGCAAATCTACATCTTCCATTTGATTCTTCAACGAAATTAACAATAAGATCTAATTTTCGAGCATGAAGGCGTTTATATAATTCGGCCAAATTCAAATCGCATTCTAACTTGCTAACTTTATAGCTCTGTTGCTTTAACACATTTTCAACAAAATCGACTTGCACTAACAAATTCTGTTGATCTTTTCGAGATAGATCCTCGACTCTATTAAACAAAATTAATACGTTCATAAAGGCATCACCAGAAATTCAGTTTGTACGCTAAAAAGCAGTTTTTCGTCATTCCCGCGAAAGCGGGAATCCATTGGTTCTAATGATTTCTTTCTGGATCCCGCATCAAGTGCGGGATGACAAAAGAGAAGTGCGGGATGACATATAGAAGTTTCTGAAGTGCTCATAACATGACTCTTTGTTTAGCTGAATCAAGGATCATTTTAATTAATTGGTGATAAGATATATTTAAAAGACCGCACAAGATCACCAAATCTGAATCAACCGGATGTAATCCGGCTAAAGGGTTAATTTCCATAAACATTGGATCACCTTGTGCATTTAACTTGATATCAACCCTACCGGCATCACGGCAACCTAATCCTCGCCAAACATCCAAACTAATTTTGCTGATTTTAGCAAACAATCGCTCCTCTTTAAGAAGAGTATATTCTACTTTGCTCAGATAATTCTCTTTAGTTTTACTACCGTAGATACTATCAGGCGATCTATTCTTAAATCTTACCTCCATAATCCCCAAAACTTTAGCCTCATTTCTAGTGCCAATCATACCAACCGTAAACTCTCGTCCAGAAAGATACGATTCAACAAGGACCGGTTGAGAAAATTTTTCAAGTATTTCTGAACATGAAGAAAGCAATTCAGCATCCGAATGAACGATCGACTTATCACCAATACCTTTACTAGTCCCTTCTGCTACAGGTTTCACAAAAACTGGGTAAGGTAAACTTATATTCCGTAATTCATCACATGAATTAACAACTTCAAACTCCGCGGTAGGCACTCCCAAGTCTCTGGCCAAACGCTTGGTCATCCCTTTATGCAAACCTATTGCTAGTACCAAAGGATCGGAAAAAGTATAAGGAATCTTAAATGCTTCTAAAATACATGGAATTGTGGCTTCACGTCCAAAACCATACATACTTTCGGCGATATTAAAAACCAAATCCCAAGACCGGTTTTGGGACAGAGCAGCAATCAATTGACGCAAATTACCGATTCTTTCTACCTGATGCCCTAAACAGGTTATAGCATCAGCTATAGCATCTATCGTTTCTTGTTTATCAAATTCCGCAGCTTGCTCAGAAGAAAATCCTAAGGCAAGGTAATCTTCCTTCAAATCATAGGTAAGAGCAATTTTCATAAACTATTATTTACATCTAACAGGATCCGGATACCGATAAATTTTCCCCTGATGATTTTGAAGAATAATTTCATCACCCTCTCGACCTTTTACATATTCTGGTAATAACTGAATCTTACCGCCTCCTCCAGGAGCATCTATCACATAAGAAGGAACCGCATATCCAGAAGTATTACCACGTAATCCATGGATTATTTCAAGACCTTTACTTATAGGAGTTCTAAAATGGCTAGAACCAAGAATCGGATCGCACTGATAAATATAATACGGTTTTACTCGCAATTTCAATAAGCCTTGCGTTAATTTCTTCATAGTATCTATATCATCATTAACTCCAAATAATAATACAGTTTGGCTGCCTAACGGAATACCAGCATCAGCTAATCTTTCACATGCCAAGGCCGTTTCCTCAGTTAGTTCATCCGGGTGCGTAAAATGAACACTAATAAATAAGGGATGATATTTTTTCAGCATTCTACAAAGCGAAGATGTTATGCGTTGTGGTAATACCGTAGGAGTTTTAGTACCAATACGGATAATTTCGACAGACGGAATTTTACGAAGGCGTTTCAATAACCATTCAATCGGTTCATTTTCCATGGTTAACGGGTCACCACCTGACACCAAAACATCACGAACTTGTGGGTGCTGCTCAATATAACTTAAAGATTGCTCCCAATCATTCCTAGTTAACTGATATCTGACGTGATCACCTACCATTCGTGAACGCGTACAATATCGACAATAGGTTGAGCAACTATTAGTCACTAAAAATAACACCCTGTCCGTATATCGATGCACCAATCCGGAAACCGGACTATATTCGTCTTCATTCAGCGGATCTTTCTGTGACCACTTGTCATAAAAAAATTCGTTCTGAGTTGGAATCACAGTTTTTCTAATAGGCTGTTCCGAATAATTCGGATCGACCAGTCGCATATAGTGCGGAGTAACCGCTATAGGCAACATATTTTTAGACATTCTAAATGCATTTAATTCCGATTTTGACAGATTAACAAATTTCATTAAATCTTTTAATGATGTAATGCGATTACGCAACTGCCAATGCCAATTATCGATCTTTTTAGCTGAGACACCCTCAAAAAAACGATTATAAAACTCAAGCCTTGGAAGTGGTGAAAAATTGATCGCTTTCGATTTTTTCGGCCGAGCAGGATATGGATCTATATCTTCTTGATTTAAATGAATCTGCATTTGTTTATCTCCAAATCAATCAAAATGTTATTTAATTTTGAAAACCCGATGGCGGATAGTAAGTTATTTTTTGCTAAGACTGATTTTGCTGAGACTTGCTCTAAATGATCAACTGAAATAAAACGATGATTAAAGCTAGAGGTAGACAGTAACATCGTTTACACCAATTGTGTAAATGTTTGATAAACAAAGGAGATATGTTAAAAACACTATCGCCATCCTCAATAAAGACAGAAATTATTTTGCACATTTCAACAACAATGTCTAGTTTTTTTTAAGTTAAATGAAAAAAAATTTTGTATAATCAAATTATGGATATTCAATACAATTTACAGATTATTAAAAATCAAATATTAGATGCCGAAAAGCGTTACCAAAGGCCTTATGGATCAGTGAAACTATTAGCAGCAAGTAAAACCAGATCGGTTGACGAAATAAGATCAGCAATCACAGCCGGCCAGCACATGTTTGGTGAAAATTACCTACAGGAAGCTCTACCTAAAATCGATGCTCTCAAAGAATATGACATTGAATGGCATTTCATCGGCCCAATCCAGTCCAACAAAACTAAATTAATAGCGAAATATTTCACCTGGGTCCATAGCTTACATCGAACAAAGATTGCAAAAAAACTCAATGACCAACGGCCGAGCAATTTGCCTCCGTTAAATATTTGCATAGAAATTAATGTATCAGCTGAACCAACTAAATCCGGTATCACTTTTCAACAACTACCCGATTTAGCAAAAGCTGTTAGCCAATTACCACGTCTTACACTACGCGGTTTAATGGCTATTCCTGAAGAGACCAATGACTTTGCAAAGCAAAGAGCAAATTTCCACAAAGTTAAACAAGCTTTCGATGCTCTTAAAATAAACTATCCCAATATAGACACGCTTTCTATGGGCATGAGCAATGACTTCGAAGCCGCAATTGCCGAAGGCGCCACCATAATCCGCCTCGGCACCGCTATTTTCGGCCTTAGGGGACATACATAACATTTATCCTTTTTCACTTCTTCATTGTAAACCTCTTTGGCTTTTCTACCTGAATTTTGAAAAGGATAAATGTTATGTATGTCCCCTATCTTTCAAAACGAGGAATGTCACCATAGGATTGGCCACCATTATCATTTACTTGCCTATTTTCTCCATTAAAAAAGGGAAGAGGCATTCTATTCGTCGCTGGCTCTTGATCCACTAATCTCTCTAATTCATCTAATTTCTGACCAATCAACTCTTGATTTTTACTAAATTTTCCTAACAAGTTTAGACTTTCAGCTAAGGCTTGTCCTCCGTCTCGCTTGTATGAAAGATAATCATTAGAAACTTTTTTTAGCAGAGAAAGTTGTTCTTTAATTTGTTCAATATTTCCAACCGAAAACTCCAGCTCTGATAAGAGCTGATATGCTTCTTGTAGAGCTGCATATTTCTCTTGTGCTACTTCAACACTACAACTTTTACTCCAATCTGCTTTCAATCGTAACAATATTTGCAAACTTCTTTGTAGACGATCTGTAATATCTTGACATTCATTACTTCGATACCTTATTGCTCGCTCAGCTATTCTTACTATTTCATCATAATCCATCAATTTGAAATCAAAATCTTTTATCCTTTTTATGAAATTATTATATGAATCTAATTGCAACTCGTTATTTTGTCGCAAAGTTTCCCATTGACTTCTAAGGGTGCTTAATTCTAGCTCTGGTGGAACTTCATAATTCTCTGATGTTGTTGAATCTGGACCTATGATTCTTGGTCGTCTCAATATCGGTAATACTGCCCGTTCATTACTTCTCATGAATCGCAATATCAAAAACGCAAATCCGCTAATTACTGCTGCTATAATAACTTTAATAACAGAATTACTTTTTTGTCTCTCATTTGGCAAAAATTGTGCATGACCAGGAAATTCCGTAGTTGGCATATGAGATTCAATTACTTGCCCACGAAACTCTATTTCTCGCAGAACTGATTGCTCTTCTCCAAGACGATCAAGTAGATCTTGAAAGTATTGAGATACATCTTTTTCAGATAAATTTTCGATACTTAACCCTTTCTTTCTACAATACTTGCTCAATCCTATTCCCTCACAAAACCCAATCATATACGGTTTTACACGCTTTTTTCGATCTAAATCTTTTTCATTAATGTAACTCAAAATCCCGACTTGAGCCATTTCTAAAGCTTTTTGTGCATACTTAAGTTCACCTAGAACATTAACGTATCTAATATAAATAAGGGGATTATGCGGCTGCTCTACCAAAGCATTTTCAAAAAAAGTAACTACATCATCTGGCTTAAAGAATTCACGAACTTTGCTGAAGGTCTCAACAGCATATTCTACTTGCTCCATATCATAACTTATCTTTATAACATTTTTACAATCCTCATATATTCTTTCTACATTCTCCTTTTCAAGGCTACCTCCCGCCTCAAATTTAGCAGCAAGATATAAAGCTCTAATATTAAAAAATTCGCTAGAAAAATAATTAAAATCATCACCTGATAGAAAATTTAATTTCCCTTCCAAAATGGTTAATGATTTTACTACTGCATCAAAATCATTATTTGAAATCTGCTTCCTCGCATTCAAAAAGTGGTACTCTAAAGATATCCTAAAATATTGCTCACCAATAATAGAGTCTTTTCGATACAAAGCTTGTGCTCTTTCTACAAAATACCAAGCTTTCTCCATATCTATAAAATCAGTTGATTTGTGTGCAGCTTCCCAATATATTGCAACAGCTTTTTGAACATCAGTTAAAGAGTAACTACCTTCTAAAATTTGTTCACATTGACTTTGGGCTCCTTCAATATTATCCGATTGTAGATAATCATACGCGAATTTTAAACGAACAGGCACTATTTGTACGTTTGAAAAAAGATCATCTTTAGAACCTTTGAGATACTCACCTTCGAGATATTTGTCTTTAAGGTACTGTTCACGCTCTCTAGCAGCTTGAATTTCAGCTGTATTCTTTGCTAAAGCTGAACTAGACAGAAGGAGATAATAAAAAAACAATCGCAGCCATCTTCGCCAGTATATTCCTCTTAATCTAAAATTTTTTTCACCTTTTGGCATTTTTTTGTTCCCTATCACTATGTTCTAATCGCATACTTTAACCTCAATGATACTTCACTTTAATAAATATCCTATCACCTGAATCTTAAAGAAATGTTAAATGAATTAAAAAATCTTAGGCCACGGGACGAATTGAAAATTACTATAAACTACAAATTATCCAAAGCTTCGTTAAGATCATCGATTAGATCTTCAGAATTTTCTAAGCCAGTAGAAATTCTTATTGTTTTTTTGGAGAATCCAAATTTACGTAGATCTTCTTCTGAAAAAGCGCGATGTGTCATTAAAGCGGGAATTTCAATTAACGTCTCAGCATCACCTAAACTAACAGCAAGCTTAGCTAGTTTTACACTTTCTACACATTTTTTTGCTACGATATTATCACCACGTAATTCAAAACTCAAAACACCTCCAAATCCTTGCATCTGTTTCTTTGCTACATCATGACCAGGATGTGATGGTAATCCGGGATACATAACTTTTTCTACTTTGGGATGATTATAAAGGAACTCTGCTATAGCCTGTGCATTTTCTTGATGCCTTTTTACACGCAACCCCAATGTTTTTAAGCCTCTAAGTAATAGCCACGCATTAAATGGGCTCATCACGCCGCCTAACTCACACAAGTAACCAAATTTTAAATCAGCCAGATAGTTTTCATTTTTTGCAATAGCAATACCTCCCAATGTATCCCCATGACCTGAAATATACTTAGTCGCGCTGTGCAATACAATATCAGCCCCAAGTTCTAATGGCCTTTGCAGAAATGGAGTAGCCAAAGTATTATCCACAACAACCTTTATGTTAGCTTTATGCGCAATTTTGACTATTTCAGAAATATCGATTATAGCTAATGATGGATTAGTCGGTGTTTCAAAGTATATTACTTTAGTATCCGATGTAATTGATTGGCGTACATTTTCAATATTAGTCATGTCAGTAAAGTCGGTTTTAATACCGAATCTTGGAAATAATTTCATCATCGTTGAATAGGTAGATCCATAAAGATTACCATGTGCTAAAATAGATTCTCCATGTTTAACTAAAGACAATAACACACTCGTAATTGCAGCCATTCCGGAGGCAAAACAAACTCCGTCAACTCCGGACTCTAAAACTGCCATACGCCTTTCTAACAAATTAATAGTAGGATTACCTCCACGAGTATATACATAAGCTTTACGTTTAAAACTGAAGGTATCATCTGCTTGTTGAAGATCATTAAATGTAAATGTCGAAGACATATATATCGGAGGATTTAAAGCTTGATGCTGATTCGACTCAGCTTCTGCATGAATTGACAAAGTATCAAAATGCAATTTTTTACCTTTCTTCATATGATGTCCTCTATTCGCGTTCACCTTACTTTAGAATTAAGCTTTCTAAAAAGCAACCTTATCGTGACTATATTTAAAAATTTCCTATGGACAATTATTACTTATATGCTATATTTTATAGTAATTCGAATTTATTAATTAAATTTAATTATAGGTACACTGATATGAAAACGATAAACATTATTCTAATTAGTTCTATTATTTTTCTATTAAGCGGATGTGCTACCCCCCCATCTTCTCCATCACAAAATCCTTACACACAGGGAAACGTTACTCTTAACTTGAAAAAAGGAGTAACAACACAACATCAGGTAGCAGAGGTTTTTGGAGCACCTAACATAGTTACTCAAGATAGCAATGGAGATCAGGTTTGGATTTACCAAAAAGATAATGTAACGGTGGAATCTGGAGCAACTCGTGATTATTTTACAATCCTTTTATTAGGAGCAGGTAGCAGAAGTAGCGAATATCAACAATCATCTCGAACTATGACACTTATTATACATTTTGACGGAAATGGTAGAGTAAAAGACTTCAAGAGTATGTCAACCAGTTTCTAAAATGAGGGATATTCACAAACAATCTATCCTCATCCTGGATTTTGGTTCACAATATACACAACTAATTGCTCGCCGAGTTCGAGAAGAAAACGTTTATTGTGAAATTTACCCTTATGATATTCCTGAATCAGTAATTAAAGATTTTGCACCCAAAGGAATTATTTTATCAGGAGGACCACAAACAGTAACTTTGGAGAAAACGCCACGCGCGCCTGAAATCATATTCAATTTAGGTTGTCCACTGTTGGGAATCTGCTACGGCATGCAAACTATGGCTGTCCAATTAGGCGGTAAAGTACAATCCGTAACAAAACGTGAATTCGGATATGCTAGTGTTGAAATTCATAGCCATTCAAAATTACTAACTAATATTGAAGATTATACTAAAAAGTCACAAGCATTCCTTGATGTATGGATGAGCCACGGTGACAAAGTAACTAAACTTCCCAAAGGTTTTAACGTTATCGCTAGCACTGCAAATGCGCCTTATGCCGGCATCGCTGACGAGACACGTAAATTCTACGGCCTGCAATTTCATCCTGAAGTAACCCATACTAAACAAGGGCAACGTATCATAGCCAGATTTATCCACGATATCTGTGGCTGCAAAAAACTTTGGACACCAACTAATATTGTTAACGATACTGTGCAAAACATTACTCAGCAAGTTGGCAATAACGAAGTATTATTAGGAGTATCAGGAGGTATCGATTCGTCAGTGACTGCTCTGTTACTTCATAAAGCTATCGAGGATCGATTAACATGTTTATTCATCGACACTGGTCTATTACGTTTAAACGAAACCGAGCAAGTAATGAATACATTCGCGAAACATTTTGGAATTAAAATAATCCATATTAACGCTGAAAAACAATTCTTTAAAGAACTTGCAGGTATTACAAATCCAGAACAGAAACGTAAGATAATCGGCAGACAATTCATTAGAGTTTTTGAAAAAGAAGCCAAAAAAATAAAAAATATTAAATGGCTAGCACAGGGAACAATTTATCCTGACGTTATCGAATCAGCACAAACTAAATTCAGTAAAGCTCAGGTAATAAAATCACACCACAACGTTGGTGGTTTGCCTAAAAAAATGCATTTAAAGTTAATTGAACCAGTTCGCGAATTATTCAAAGATGAAGTACGCAAGCTTGCTATTGAATTAAGTATCCCTCAGGAGGTAATACACCGTCATCCATTTCCAGGACCCGGTTTGGGAGTACGCATTATCGGAGAAGTTAAAAAAGAATATGCTGACTTACTTCGTCTAGTTGACAACATATTTTTAGAAGAATTACATAATGAGAATCTATATCAAAAAATAAGCCAAGCATTTGCAGTATTTTTACCAATTAAATCAGTCGGAGTTATGGGCGACATTCGAAAATACGAATATGTAGTTGCTCTACGCGCTGTGGAAACTGTAGATTTCATGACCGCAAACTGGGTACATTTGCCTCATGAATTTTTAGAAAAGGTTTCCAACCGAATTATTAATGAAGTAGATGGCATTTCTCGAGTAGTTTACGATATCTCAAGTAAGCCTCCTGCGACTATTGAATGGGAATGACGAATCAAGATACTTATTGGATGCAACGGGCTATTAAATTAGCTCACCATGCCAAATCTCAAAATGAAGTCCCTGTTGGCGCCATTTTAGTGCTGAACAATGAAATAATAGGTGAAGGATGGAATCAACCAATTAGTAGCACAGATTCTACCGCTCACGCTGAAATTATTGCTCTGCGTAATGCCGCAAAAAAACTTAATAATTACCGATTATCGGACACTACATTATATGTGACTTTAGAACCCTGCATCATGTGTGTTGGCGCAATGATACACGCAAGAATTAAACGCTTAGTATTCGGCGCCTATGATTCTAAAGCAGGTGCCATTCAAAGTGTGTTTAGCCTTTTAGATAGCAAACAGTTAAACCATGAAATTTCATATCAAGGCGGTGTATTAGAACAGGAATGTGGAGCATTGTTAACTCATTTTTTTAAAGAACGCAGGGATAAATAATAATCTTTACAACTTAGTAATTAAATAAATAAGGGCAGATAAAAATATACATATCGGAAGAGTTAATACCCAGGCAATCACCATATTACCAACTACATTCCATTTCACTGCAGAAAAACCTTTACTACTACCGGCACCAACAATAGATCCGGAAATAACATGAGTTGTACTAAGTGGAATACCCAGATGAGAAGCTGCAAGTAAAATTCCTGCAGCAGAAGTAGTGGCAGCAAAACCATGTACCGGTTTTAGTTTTATAATTTTAAAACCCATAGTACGAATAATTCTCCAACCCCCTATTACAGTTCCAAATCCCATACTTAGTGCACAAATAACAGTAACCCAAAGTGGCACACTAAATGATTTCAGAGAATAAAAACTAACTAACGCTAGAGTTATAATTCCCATAGTTTTTTGAGTATCATTCGCACCATGGCTAAATAACATCAGACCAGAAGAAATTATTTGTAATTTACCAAAATATTTATTAGCATTTCGCGCACTAATTCTGTGAAATATTCTAAGTAAACTAAACACAAAAAGAAAAGCAAAGATCATGCCTACAACGGGTGATACTACCATAGGTACAATAACTTTATAAGTTACACCATGCATATTAACAATTTCTAATCCTGCGTGAACAACTGAAGCTCCGATTAATCCACCAATCAAAGCATGAGAAGAACTAGATGGTAATCCATAAAACCAAGTAACCACATTCCAGATAATGGCACTTAATAACGCACAGAAAATAACTGTCTGATCAATGCTCGAGCTTGCGACTAAACCCGCACCAACAGTTTTCGCCACTTGAGTTCCAAAAAAAGCGCCTGCAAAATTTAATATCGCTCCATAAACCACAGCTACTCGGGGCGATAACACTTTGGTTGAAACAACTGTAGCTATTGCGGTCGCTGAATCATGAAAACCATTGCTGTAAGCAAAAATCAATGCCGTTACAATTACCAAAACAAGAATTATTATGGTCATCGTTTATCTTATCTCAAAAACTCATTAAGTATGTTTCAAAACTATATTCACAATAGTATCCGAGACGTTAAAACACAGATCAAGCGCTCCTTCAATGTTGTTATAAATATCTCCTAGCTTTATCACACTCAATGGATCATACTTTCCTGAAAATAAATCCGACATAGCATGATAAAGAACTTCATCGCCTTGAGTTTCAATTCCATCCATACGTTCATTACTTTGAGTAATTTCTTCAACATTTTTAAAATTCCTAAATTTATTCACAATAAGATTCAATTCATCTGTTGCTTTCAACATCATATCAGATTGCTGCTTTAAAGCTCCCGGACATTCTGCTAATTTATGGGTTTTAAAAATCAAAGTGGCCCTAACTATTTTTCTAGTAATTTTATTCAACAGCAAGTTAATTAGCTGAATGTCTTCTCTATCAATAGGTGTGACAAAAGCTGCATTTAAATGGACGAATATTTCTTTAGTTAGATCATTACTTTGGCGTTTTAGATCATGCGCTAAAATCATGCGATTCTCAGTTAAACCATCATGTATAACTTCAAATAAAATATCGGTCGCTTGGCGACAAATTTTCGTACTTTCTTCAAAATACGCAAAAAACACCCCCTCATTTGGTGGCAAAATTTTTTTCAAGAGTCTTTTAACCACAAAGCTTTTCCTTTCCAAAATTCATTTAAGTATGCTTCAGAACGATACTTACAATAGTATCTGAAACGTTAAAACATAAATCAAGTGCACTTTCAATATTATTATAAATATCTCTTAGTTTTATTACTGTCAATGGATCATACTTTCCAGAAAATAAATCTAACATAGCTTGATAAAGAACTTCATCACCGTGGGTCTCAATTTCATCCATACGCTCATTGCTTTGAGTAATTTCTTTAATTTTTTTAAAATCCTTAAACTTATTTACGATAAGATTCAATTCATCTGCGGCCTGCAACATCACATTAGACTGTGTTTTTAAAGCTTCTGGATACTCTGTCAATTGGTAGGTTTTAAATATCAAAGTAGCTTTAACTATTTTTCTAGTAATTTTATTCAATAGCAAATTAACCTGTTGAATATCTTCTCTATCAATCGGAGTAAGAAAAGTTACATTCAAGTGAGTTAATGTCTTTTTAGTTAAATCGTTGCTTTTGTGCTTCAACTCACGCGCCAAAATCATACGTTCCTCAGATAAACCCTTATGAATAACGTCAAATAGTACAGTAGCTGCTTGACGACAAATTTTTGCGCTGCTTTCAAAATAAGTGAAAAATATCCTCTCCTGAGGTAGTAAAATTTTTTTCAAAAACCTTTTTATCATAAACAGCTTCAACTGGTGGGCGATAGTGGAATCGAACCACTGACCCCTGCCGTGTGAAGGCAGTGCTCTACCTCTGAGCCAATCGCCCTTACAAATATTTATCAATTTCTGGCATAATATATACTTTTACAAAAATTGCAATTTTGGAGTCTAATAATAACATGCAAGTACGAACTCGTTTCGCACCAAGCCCAACTGGTTATCTACACGTGGGCAGTATCCGTACTGCTTTATATTCGTGGTTGTATGCACGCAAACATGGTGGCAAATTTTTCCTTCGCATCGAAGATACAGACGTCGAAAGATCAACCAAAGAAGCAATTCAAGTTATATTAGATTCCATACAATGGTTAAATCTAGAATATGACGAAACAGTATTCTACCAATCTCAACATATGGATCGTTATAAGCAAGTTATTCAACGCTTACTAAATGAAGGTAAAGCTTATCGATGTTATTGTTCCAAGCAACGACTAGATGACTTACGAGAAAAGCAATTAGCCAAAAAACAAAAACCATGTTATGACGGCTTGTGCCGCGAAAGAGATTTGGATAACCCTGATCAACCTCACGTAATTCGCTTTAAAAATCCTCGACAAGGGACAGTAAGTTTTGAGGATCAAGTACACGGTGTCATTACCTTCCAAAATAGTGAACTAGATGACTTGATCATTATGCGTAGTGATGGGACACCTACGTACAATTTATGCGTTGTCATTGACGATATGGACATGGATATTACTCATGTGATTCGAGGGGTCGACCATATCAACAATACTCCTCGACAAATCAACATTCTAAAAGCTCTGGGAGCAAAAATACCGATTTATGCACATGTACCAATGATTCTAGGTGAAGACGGCAAGAAACTATCAAAACGTCATGGGGCAGCCAGTGTAACTCAATATCGTGAAGAAGGCTTTCTCCCAGAAGCATTACTTAATTATCTAGTTCGTTTAGGCTGGGCATATGGAGACCAAGAAATATTTACTCTCGATGAAATGATAAAACTCTTTGAACTCAAAGATATCAACAAAGCATCATCCGCATTCAATAGAGAAAAATTGCTTTGGCTCAATCAATATTATATGAAAACTAAAGATCCTGAACTAGTTGCTAAGCATTTGCAATATCAGATGGATAAACTAAATATCGATATTACACAAGACCCAAAACTATCACAAGTTGTAACAGTCCAAGCAGAACGTTGTCATACTCTACAAGAAATGGCTGAGAAAAGCCGCTACTTTTATCAAGATATAACCAGCTACGAAGATAAAGCAGGCAAATTTCTTACATCAGAAATCGTTCCAACACTAAATGAAATCAAAGAGAAATTTCAAAACTTAGAAAATTGGAGTGCCGAAAGAATTCACCAAATTATCATCGGCACAGCAGAAAAATTTGTACTAAAATTAGGTAAAGTGGCACAACCAATTCGAGTAGCAGTAACCGGTGGCACTATCTCACCGCCAATTGATATAACATTACAACTAATTGGTAAACAACGAGTAATTGAAAGATTAGACAAAGCTCTAAAAGCGATTGTTTCTTGACACCTCGTTGCCAGCTGCCTAAAATCGCCATTCTTTGGTTTGCATACTCGGGGCTATAGCTCAGCTGGGAGAGCACTTGTATGGCATACAAGAGGTCGGCGGTTCGATCCCGCCTAGCTCCACCAATAAAAAATGTCCCCATCGTCTAGCGGCCTAGGACATTGCCCTTTCACGGCAAAAACACGGGTTCGAGTCCCGTTGGGGACGCCAATAAAATCAAGGGGTTACGGATAACCTGGTCATAAAATTGTCAGTAGCAGTTATCAAGTATTCCTTAACTACTGAACTTTCCTTTAACTCGTCCTCAGCAAAAATATTTTTTATGTGTAAGCTAATATTCTGCTTAGTTGTCTGAAAGAGCTCTGCCATTGCTCCCTGTGCTAGCCATACTGTTTCGTTCTCAAGCCTAACTTGTACTTTAGTTTGCTGATTTTCAGTTTGATATATCAGTTTGATATATAAGAATTTCAGAATTATTTCGCATTATTTGTCATTTTTATAATCCATTTTATTATTTCAAATAAAGGTTTAAAGTTTTCAAATTCTTTTGCTTCCAATACAGGAATAATTTCTTTGGCAAAATATTGTTTTTTTCCCTCAATAAGAGAATAACACCAAAGCTCTTCTGAGCCATTGTTAAATTTATTTACATATTCATCATAAACATCGCCATTTATATTTAGCTTCCTTAAGAATATTGATAATTCGGATTGCGTTTTTCTTTTCAACAGACCATATTGATTAAGCACTTGTTCGCTATATAGAAATTCTATAGGACAATTTTTGTACTGTTTAAGATCTTTTGGGGCAGGCAAAGTGATGGCAAAGACGTAATCACTATTCTTTAATTGATAAATATGCTCTTTTATTTCAGTAAAATTGCCTTTACTAATAACTTTTTCTATGCCTTCTTTATCATAATCAAAAACACCAACTATTTTCTTATCGCTAAAAAGATTTGGCGGACATCCTATCAAAAACTGTTTTAACTTATCAGCACCATCACATGGGAAAATATCAAACGACAATTTATTTCTCAATTTTTCTTTTGCAGTTTTTATATGTATTTCATCGATATCACCTTCTGTAAATATAATAACCTTACTATCGCTTTTAACTACGCATTCCAATAATCCGCTTGCTTCTTGATATGTCATTATACCACTTGATAGAATCGGAATGATTTCTTTTTTTGAACTATCTTTAATAGGCTCACTTCTTTCCATCCAAAACAAATCTTCATCATCAACATGTGCTACCGTTGATGGGCTATGAGTAGTCATAATCACCTGTATGCCAAACTTATTAACTAAAGTATTTTTAATTACATCGATAAGCATTTTACTTAAGGAAGGATTTAAATGCGCATCAAATTCATCAAGGAGCAACACTTTATTTTTTCCTCCTAGTTTCTCATTATATGCCCACAATATAAGCGTAATAATAATCTGTTCACCAGAAGACAACTCGCTAAATGGGATTTGTGTTTTATTATTTTCTTTATCAAAAAAACGAGCCATATAACGATTTTGTCTTGGTGGTTCATTAATATGATAATGAAAGCCATATTTATCAAATAGCCGGTTTATTAGTTTCCATGGTGGCGGATGTCCTATATAATCACATGCTTTATTTTCTTTAACAATTATTCCACTTTCCACATTTTTTAATATTATGCGTTGACATTGCATGCTATAACGTTTAAACAACTCTTCTATGTATTGATTATTAAACCCATCTACCAGATAAGTTACACAATCTGGTGGTAAATTATCCAGTATTCCGTCATCTGTTAACTTATCAATTGTACTATGCGTTTTTTCTTCAATAATCGCCGCTAATTTATCTAAATCTGGATTAGTTTTTTGAGGTTGTTTAAAGTAAGCCAAAATTTGATCATTTCTATTTTCTGTTGTTTGCGAACTACCTCCTTCATTAGTTTGTTTATTTCCACCTGGTTGCAAGTTCGGATTTAAGTTTGAAACATCATAGTTATGGGGAATGAATTTTATTACATTAGAAAAGTTAATTACTTCATCCACAGTTAATTTAACTAAACTACTTTCGCAATCACTGTGGCTAGTATTATAAATATCCTTTAAAAGTTGTGTTTTACCAGAACCATTTATACCTGCAATAACAGCAAATGATGGTATATTCCAAGAAAATTCCGGCAATATAGGATGTGACGATTTTATTTCTACATTCGTAATCCATCTTTTAGGCTCATTAATCTTCATCAATATATATCTATAAGATTATTATCAATTCTTAATTTCTTTTTAATTGTTCAATATTTTTTTAAACGTACAGGATAATTACTTATCGCTATAATTTAAAATACAGATTATATGATATTACTTACGAAAGCAAATCCCAACTTGCAGATAACCTTCTTGTTCATATAATTGTTTCATTCTTTCTTGGGCAAGTTCAGGATTCTCTATTTCCTGAACTCTTTCATAACCAACATTAGCCAGCCAACGTTTAAACGGCTCTACTCTGGGCGATGGTATAGATTGTATAATGCGAAATATTCCTTCTGTGTTAGCGCAATCTGTTTCACGCATTTTCCCATCAACGGCTTCCAATTTCAGTCCGTGACAAAATGTCACGGGTTCACTTCCTTCCTGTATCAGTCTTTGTTTTAATTTTCTCCAATATGCTCCGGCATTAGTACTATTTATAAGAACCGAGCAAACATCTATAATTGAAAAATACCATTGTTCTTCATACCAAATCCTACGGATTTTACTACTCTCAAAAACTATTATTTTGTTCATATCAGCAAAGCTCTTTTCAAAAAATTTACCATAACAGTTTTTTTATTATAGGGAACATAGGGGACATACATAACATTTATCCTTTTTAAAAATGTTAAAGTCTCACGAGTAAAAGGATAAATGTTATGTATGTCCCCCAACTTACAAAACTTAATTTTTCCTTAAAAAAATGTTGCATCCTGTTTTTTTCTTGTTAGAATTAGCTCAACCAAGCTGGTTTGTAAGCCGGTTTGAGTTGTTGTTTAATCATGGATTAAGCAAAATGGTTTTTTAAATGATTTTTTTCTAACTGAACAGGAGATAAGGATGAATAAAATAATCATCACTTTAATTGTTGCAACAGCTTGTATTGTTAGTGGGCCGACGTTAGCAGCATATAAGCACAAACACGTAAAGGCAAAAGAAAAAATAGTTTATGTTAAAACTAGTAAAGTTCAAACTATAATCGATCAAAACTCTGCCCAAAGTAAAGCCCACAAATGTAATTGGATGAACCGTATAACCATCGGTGGGTTAGCAAATTTCGATGCTTCGTTGGGTAGCCGTACTCCGATCGGCACTTTTGGCCTAACCAGCGATAAGGCTTCATCAGACATCAACGTTAATAATGCTAATCTACTTATAGATGCAAAAATTAATTACTGGTTAAAAGGCCATATTAATCTTGCTTATTTAGGTGATCAAGACAAAGGAACCACAGTACCTTGGGATAAATCTCACGTTAAATTTGGAATTTCTTACTTAAGTATCGATGAAGCTTATGTAGACATTAGTAGATTCTCTCGCATGCCATTTTATGGTCGCATCGGAAAACAATATGTTGGATTTGGAGACTATCAGCGTTATCCCATAATCAAGCCCATTACTCAATTGCTAACTCAAACTCGCGCTACAGCTGCTACAGCTGGTATTGTAACCGATATGGGTATTTATGGCAATGTTTCAGTCTTCAATGGCAATACAGACAAACTGGATAGTATTAACCGTAATATTGACAATGCAACCGCTAAAATTGGTTATTTCGGATTAGTACATAAGGTTGGCCCCAATGATTTACATTATAATGTTGACCTCTCATTAATAGCCAATATGTACGATATAGATTCAATTTCACCATTTTATGGTTTCAATGTATTACCACCATACGATCGGGAATTCCCATATTATCAAAATAAAGTTTTTGGATTGGCACTACATGGAGATTTAAATTATGGTCCATTTCTCTTATGGGCAAATTATGTGCAATCTCTAAAGAAAATGCAGTATTTTGATACATGGCTTATTGATATCGTGGATACGTCGAGAATTTGGGCGGCAGATATTAATGCGGGATACAGATTCCAAACTCTGGGACGTGAATCCAAAGTTGATGCCAGCTACCAACTTACCGGTGGCTTTGACCAATATGCGTTTATTATGCCAAACCTGCAATTACCTAAGCATCGCTTTCAATTAAGTTATAATATTGATGCGTGGAAGTACGCTAACTTAGGTATCGCATGGGCACATGATATTAACTATGATGATGTTGGACTTAATCAAAATTCCGACCAAATTGTTGGACGTTTATCAGTTCAATTTTAATTCTATTAAAATAATAGAATTTCGAAACTAAAAAGCCTATCATAATGATAGGCTTTTTCTTTAGCCCTCCATAGCTTTAGCGAAGAAGAGGAGAATTAACAGTGAAAATAAAATTATTACTATTAACTATTGTTATATATTTAATCTGCAATTCTGCCCTGGCATATTCACATGACAAACAAAAAAATCTCGAGCAACGAATTAAAGCATTAGAAATACAGATAAAACAATTAAAAAAAGGCAAATCCTTACCAACATCACAAACCTATCCTTACAGCCCTGCTGTAATTGCTTCCCCTTACATAGGAGTTCGTTCTGCATATGATGCATCAGATTTAATCACTAATTTTCCTACTATAAATGAAGACTTAATTCTTCTTAAACAACGTCAGCAATGGGAAAATTACTTAAAAAGCACCAAACAGACAATTCCGACTCGACCTTTAATTGAACTCAGCGGATTTGTAGAAGGTCAAGTATTAGCAGGAAACAAAGATTATGGTGATGCAACTACAAGTGATATAGATTTGTCTGCTGCAGAACTTGATGTATTAGGCGAAATTAGTTCATGGGCAACTGCATATATGACAATTGACTATGACAATTCACCATTTATACCCAGATACGCCAACTCAAATGTCTATCTAAACAGAGCCTTTTTAACCGTAGGAAATCTCGATAAATTTCCAATATACGGGACACTTGGCCAAATTTATATACCTTTTGGAGCTTATAATAACTATATGATAACTGACCCGATAACCAAAGTTATGGCAAGAACTAGACAACGTGCAATTGTTTTAGGTTTTAGTAAATCTGAAGCTTACGCCTCTATTTACGCTTTCAAAGGAGATAGTTATTCGGATAGCGAAAAAGCCATTAATAACGGCGGTATTAACTTTGGTTACAAGAGCAAATTTCAAAAAACAACTACATTAGATTTCGGCGCTGGATATATAAATAATATTGCTGACTCACAAGGTATGCAACAAACTGGAGCTAAAAATGGATTCAAAGGGTTTTCTCAACAAAAGAAATATGAACACCTACAACATCTGGTCCCTGCAGTAGATTTGCATGCTAATCTTGGACATGGTCCTTATAATCTGGCCGTTGAATACATTGCTGCACTACGAAAATTCTCGACCTGTGATTTAACTTTTAATAATAAAGGAACACAAGTAAGTGCTCTAGATGTTCAAGGTAATTACAGTTTTCATGTCATTAACAAACCTGCTACTTTATCTGCCGGCTATCAACAAAGCTGGAAAGCTTTAGCTTTAAATCTTCCAGAACATACCATAGTTGCGTCAGCAGGAATATCGTTATTCAGAGACACGATCGAAAAAATAGAATATCGCCATGATATAAATTATAAATCTAGTGACAATGCTTCAGGTAGCAGTGAAGCGGCGTATTATCCACAAAACGCGCACCGTGCAAGAAATGTGGTAATCGGACAAGTCGACTTTTATTTTTAAAGATTTTTTGCTTCGAATTCACACAAATCTTTAATTACACACTTTTTGCAATGTGGATTTTTAGCAGTGCAAGTATATCGGCCATGCAAAAGCAATAAATGATGAGCATCATGAATAAAGTTCTTAGGAATTAAACTGGTTAATTTTTTTTCCACTTCCAAAGGGTTTTTGCCAATAGCTAATTTAGTCCGGTTGCTTACTCGAAAAATATGGGTATCCACAGCAATAACTGGTTTATTAAAAACTATGTTTAAAATAACATTCGCAGTTTTACGCCCTACTCCAGGTAACGATTCTAATTCCTCACTTGTATCAGGAATTTTAGAATTATATTTATCAATTAATATTCGACATGTCTTAATGACATAAGCCGCTTTAGCTTTATAGAGACCAATACTTCTAATATGTCTCGCTAATTTAGCTTCCCCTAATGTCAGCATTTTCTTTGGCGTGCTAGCAACTTTAAATAACTTCTCAGTAGCACGATTGACACTGACATCTGTAGTATGAGCTGACAATATTACTGCTATTAATAATTCAAATGGTGAATTATATCTGAGTTCGGTTTTTGGATTTGCAATAACTTTTTTAAGTTCCTTTAATATCTTTATACATTTTTCTTGATTCATAATTCCTCCATTTGATTTATATTATTTTCTCAATTTTATCCTTTTCAACTCGTTGCATCAGCGGTTTAAATTTATTTATCGTATGATCTAATAACGGCTGCTTAATATCCTGCCAAGCCATGGGAGAAACATTTAAAAATTCTTCTACACTTTGTGTTGTTTTCGGCAAAATTGGTTTTAAATAAATCATTAAAATTCTAAATAAATTTATCCCCATACTGCAAACCTCCTGCACTTTTTGATGTTGCCCTTTCTGCTTTACTAACGACCACGGCTTATTTTCATCTATATATTGATTAGTTTTATCTGCTAACAACATAATTTCGCGCATTGCATGATTATATTCACGGCTGTCATATAATTTCGCAATGTTATTACCAGCATTTATAAAACTCTCAAATAAACTTTCCGCCTCTAAACTTGTAGCTAATTTATTACCAAAATCTTTATTAATAAAACCAGCACAACGACTTGCAATATTAACAACTTTACCAACTAAATCACTGTTAACTCGGTTCATAAAATCATCGAAATTAAGATCAACATCATCAATACTACTATTTAATTTGGCAGCAAAATAATAACGTAAATATTCAGGATCAAGATATTGTAAATAATCACGGGCATTAATAAATGTGCCACGCGACTTTGACATTTTCTGACCATTTATAGTAAGAAAGCCATGCACAAAAATATTAGTCGGCTTACGATATCCTGCACTAGTTAATACAGCCGGCCAAAATAAAGCGTGAAAATAAATAATGTCTTTTCCTAAAAAATGATAGAGTTCTGTATTACTATCAACATTCCAATACTCATCAAAATTTAAATTACTGCATTCGCTACATAACTTTTTGAAACTTGCCATGTAACCAACCGGGGCATCTAACCATACATAGAAATATTTTCCTGGCGCATTTGGAATCTCAAAGCCAAAATACGGTGCATCGCGTGAAATATCCCAGTCTCTAAGTTCATTAGCAAACCATTCATTCAGCTTATGAGCTACTTCCGGTTGCACATGTCCAGTATTTACCCAATCACGTAACACATCGGCATATTTTTCTAAACGGAAAAAGAAATGTTCTGATTTTTTTGTAACAGGTTTTGTACCCGAAATAACCGAGACAGGATTTTTTAATTCCATTGGTGAATAAGTCGCACCACAATTCTCACAACTATCACCATACTGATCTTTTGCTCCACATCGCGGGCATTCACCTTTTATGAAGCGATCGGGCAGAAACATATTTTTTTCTGAATCATAAGCCTGTTCAATGGTTCGTTTAACAATGTCATTGTTATCACATAATCGCTGATAAATAGTTTCAACAAAATTTCTATTTTCCGGAGAATGAGTAGTATAAAAATAATCAAAATCAATATAGAAATTCGCAAAATCTTGCTCATGCGATTTCTTCATCTCGGCAATTAATTGTTCTGGATTGATACCCTCTTTCTCGGCACTTAACATAATAGGAGTACCATGAGCGTCATCACCGCAAACATAAACGCAGTCATTACCGATTAATTTTTGAAATCTCACCCAAATGTCGGTCTGAATATACTCCACCATATGCCCTAAATGGATTGGACCGTTAGCATAAGGCAAAGCACTAGTTACTAAAATTTTCCGCATTTTTTATTAACACTTAAGAAAACTTTAATGTTTCGATGATAGTATTATTTTACGATATATCATCAATTGATGATATATTATTGTTATTTTTAACTTTAATTATTGGAGAATAAATATGTATAATTTTTTTAGAAAAGAAACAGGTTCAGATGAACAAAAACAAATGTTAAATTCGAATACCAACAGAAAAACCAGTAGTATAATTAAAAACGTTGGTTTTTATACTGGCGTTAGTATATCTACTACTGGCTGTTTGGGTGCAATATACGCTCTCATAAATACGTTAATCAGCATAAAACATATTAATGATGATGTCGGGTTGTGGGCCGCAGGAATGATGGCTTCAATGTGCATAACAGTTGCGGGAATGACGCTTTCAGTCGCCTCTCGTCCAGAAGAGTGGGTGAATGATCTTTCAGCTAAAAATGAACAACAGACTCCGGAAAATGATCAACATCAACCAGATTATCAACAAAAAGCGCCAGCTGATCAACAACCACAAATATCTAATCTTTACCCAACCATCGTGTAATCCTCAACTAGCTAGGGCGATCAAAATATTTGACACGATCACTGTGTATGTACAGCGCTTAAAATTATTACTAAAATTTTCCGCATTTTTTTTCGACACTTAAGGTAATTTTAATATTTCGATGATAACATTTATATTAGGTAACATCATCAGTTGATAATATAACATAGTTATTTTAAATTTAATCATAGTTGGAGAATAAATATGCCCCTATCTTTTTTCCATCCAGGAAATTTAGATCCAGAAAGACAATTGTTAAATCCTACTACTCAAAGAAATAATACAACAATGAAGAGAGCTGCTGTCTCGATGATTTGTTGCGGCTCTTCACTTTTTGCGTCATCGACAACAGGTCTCCTCTACAAGTTACTCCATTCTAATAGTGATAATACTATTACACCTCTTTCTATACTAGCCATAGCCGGATTAACAACCGGAGCACTTACTACTACACTTGGGTTTTTTCTATATATTGCTTCGAAAAACACAACTTCTGAAGAAGCACATCAACCCCAATTGCAGGTTTAGTAATTCTAGAATTAGTCAGAGCCATCATTAATATTTGACGGAATTATCGTACGTGCACAAAGTTTAAGTTACTATTAAAATTTTTTGCATTTTTTTCAACACTTAAGAAAACTTTGATATTTAATCAGTAATATTATCTTACAATTATATCATCAGTTGACGATATAACTGTTATTTTAAATTAATTACTGGAGAATAAATATGACAAGATTTTTTAATTGCCCTTGTGGGAAAAACGAAGAAAATAAACCTTTATTATTACCCGATGACTCTTCCTTGCAAGGTAAAAAAGATAAAGGAAAGCACCACAAGTTGGAATACATATGCCACAAACCGACAAAGAAGCACAACAAAATCCAATGACAATGCAAAAATATGCACAATGGTTTAAATATGGCGGTAAAGCCCTAATAGGTACGGGACTTGCGTCTACAGGTCTATTATTAGGTGCAGTTGGAGTTAGTACCGGTCTAGAAGAGCATAACCCACAGCATCCAAACATTGAACACGCTGCTTCACTTATTACATATTGTTTGTGTGGCATTACACCGACAGCATTTATATTAGGTGCTTTTATGCTTAATTATGCTAACAAACTACTCAAGAGTCTTCCATCACAGGAACCACAATCACCTGCTGTAGAAGTAGATAAATCCCAACAGGCGACTTCTTCGAGTAATGTAGATCAATCTAAACAATGTGAAGAAGATCGATTTCTTGAATTGCCCCACCCAATATAATTGGCCTGAGTTATTACAAATATTTGAGGCTCTAACTAGAACTTTATAAAAATTTGACGGAATTCATGCGTTTGGTTACTATCAAACGCAATGGAAAAGACGTATAACTCAAAGTACATTGAACAACACTGGGCCAAAACATGGGAACAAGCAGGATATTTTGTACCCAGTGGTAAAGGCAAACCATACTGCATAGCAATTCCACCCCCAAACATAACCGGCAATTTACACATGGGACACGGATTTCAGTACAGTCTCATGGATACATTAACCCGTTACCATCGCATGGAAGGATTTAACACTTTATGGCAAGTAGGTTTAGACCACGCCGGTATCGCCACTCAGATGATAGTCATGCAGCAATTACTCTCTCAAGGTAAAGACCCTTATCAATTAGGCCGTGAAAAATTTGTTCAATGCGTATGGGACTGGAAAGAAAAATCCGGTACAACTATTCAACAACAAATGCGCCGCATGGGAATTTCGGTTGATTGGAGTAATGAACGCTTTACCATGGATTCGGATATGTCAAAAGCAGTACAAAAAGTTTTCATCGATCTTTACAATCAGGGATTTATTTACCACGGTAAAAAACTGGTTAATTGGGACCCAGTATTAAACACTGCTATATCCGATCTCGAAGTTGCTTTTGAAGAACAGGACGGTTCACTATGGTATATCAAATACCCTATTGAAGAAGAAAGAAAAAAATACATAGTAGTTGCAACTACAAGGCCTGAAACTATGTTCGGTGATACAGCTGTTGCAGTACATCCAGATGATGAACGGTACCAAGATTTAATTGGCAAATACGTTCGTGTGCCATTTACTGAACGCCGCATTCCAATCATTGCTGATGAAACTGTCGACGTAGAATTTGGCAGCGGATGCGTGAAAATAACCCCCGGTCATGACTTTAATGACCATGCCATTGGGCAAAAACATGATTTGCCAATAATTAATATTTTTACCTCCCAAGCCAAACTGAATGAAAACGCACCGTCAGTATATCGAGGATTGGATCGTTTTGAAGCCCGTGAGCGAATTATTAAAGACCTCAAGGTAGCAAATTTTTTATCAAAAATCGAACCTTACAAACTTAAAATTCCTAAATGTCATCGCTCCAACGCAATAATTGAACCACACCTCACTGACCAATGGTTCGTCAAAACAAAATCACTAGCTGAACCGGCAATAAAAGCAGTTGTTTCAGGCAAAATTAAATTCATTCCGGAAAACTGGAGTAAAACATATCTACAGTGGCTAGAGAACATCGAAGACTGGTGCATTAGTCGACAAATATGGTGGGGACATAAAATCCCTGCCTGGTATGATGAACAGAATAATGTCTACGTTGGAGATAGCGAAATTGAAGTACGTAATAAATATAAATTAGATAAAGATTTGAAATTAATTAAAGACGAAGATGTTTTAGACACATGGTTCTCTTCTGCTATATGGCCATTTGCAAGCCTTGGGTGGCCTAATGCAAAAAAACAATTTAAAACTTTTTATCCAACTAACGTTCTAGTAACAGGCTTTGATATTATTTTCTTCTGGGTAGCACGCATGGTAATGATGGGACTTAAGTTTACTAGTGAAGTACCATTCAAAGAAGTCTACATTACCGGCCTAATTCGTGACAGCCGAGGACAGAAAATGTCTAAGTCCAAAGGTAATATTTTAGATCCCATTGATTTAGTTGAAGGAATATCTTTAGAGAATCTTATTACCAAACGTACTTCCGACTTAATGCAGCCTGAGCTTAGTAAAATGATTGCTGAGCAAACTCGCAAAGAATTTCCTCAAGGCATTAAACCATACGGTATGGATGCGCTTAGGTTTACTTTCTGCGCTCTGGCCTCAACTGGACGCGACATAAATTTTGACATCGATCGTCTAGAAGGCTACCGCAATTTCTGCAATAAAATCTGGAATGCATCCCGTTTCGTGTTAATGAATCAGAACACTAAAAAAGATGTTTACACTTTAGCAGATCGTTGGATTCGTGCACGCTTACAAATAACTATCCAGGAGATCACCGAATTTATTAGCAATTATCGTTTCGATTTAATGGCGCAATCACTTCATGAATTTATTTGGCATGAATACTGCGATTGGTATTTAGAACTTTGTAAAGCGCAGCAATATATCGGCCCAACTATAGTAGAAGTATTAGAAATTCTACTGCGTTTAATACATCCGATAATGCCCTTTATTAGTGAAGAAATCTGGCAGCAAGTCGCTCCATTAACTGGTAAAACTGAACCGACAATCATGTTACAGTCTTATCCGAAGTTAAATAAAAAGCAAACTGATAGTGAGGCTATCCAAGAAATAGAATGGCTTAAAAAAGTAGTTATGGGCATACGTAATATTCGCAGTGAAATGAAAATCCATCCGAGAAAACATTTACCACTGTTATTAAAAAAAGGATCTGATATTGATAAAAATTATATCGAGAATAATCAACATTATTTAATGTCACTTGCAAAATTGGAATCAATTACTTGGTTAAAAGACAGTGATAAAGTAGCATCATCTGCAACAACCCTAATTAACGAATTAGAAGTGCATATTCCTCTAGAAAAAATAATTAACAAAACATACGAAAAAGAACGTTTAAATAATGAAATTATTAAGTTACATAAAGAAACAGAACGGCTACAAAATAAATTAAGTAATGATAATTACCTACAAAAAGCACCAAAAGATATTATTAAAAAAGACCAGGAAAAATTAAAAGAAAATTTGCGAGTATTAGATAAATTGCAAAAACAATTGCAATTGTTTTGAAAACCAGATACGTCATGCTCGACTTGATCGAGCATCTAGAAAAAACCGATATGAGAATTGAACATGTCAGAGTTAAAAAAATATTTCGACACAGATTTCAAATACTTATTATCTTCTTCGCATAATAGATTGTGGGAAATAACCAGACATGGTAACATCGAGGCAAAGTTTACCATCATTGAAAAACTTCATTTTGATTTTACCTCCAATTCAATATTTATTTCCTACTACATACCTGATATAACAAAGCATATTCTAAATAAAGGATTTCTTTACAACCTTATTCTCAGGATAGATGGCACATTAAGTATGAATAAAGGTTGTAAATGTTTTAATTACTATGATTTCGAAAAAATTTTACCACCAATAAATATAAAAACATTCACACTTGCTTTTACAAATCTGATCTACATTTATTCTGAAAATAAATTTACAATCGAGACTTTAAATTATTTAGGACACTTGGCAGAGAAAAAAAACATACGTGTCATAATTAGAGATTCTGACTATGTCAAAGAGCGTATTAAAATTGATATACCAAAGGCTTTTATATGTCATGATAATAGAGATAAAAATGAAGTAGCCCGACCTATTGCTGAAAAACTCATTCAACTGAGGCACACAGTATGGTATGATGAATATTCATTACGACATGGTGATAGTATAAGAGAAAGGGTTGAGGATGGTTTAAAAAAATGTAAAAAATGCGTGTTAATATTATCGCCTAATTTCTTAGCCAACAAAGGCTGGACAAAAAAAGAGTTTAACTCAATTTTTACGCGAGAAGTGTTGGAAAAAGAGAATTTGACCATACCTATTTGGCATAACGTATCACAAAAAGAAATATTCCAATATTGTCCAAGCTTAGCAGATATATATGCTATAAAAACTTCGGAGGGAATCGATGAAGTAGTAAAGAAACTTATTCACGTTTTAGACTGAAATAAAAAAATATTTTATTCCAATATTTAAAAAAATGTCATCCTCGCGAAAGCGAGGATCCAGAAAAACTCGGTAATACTGGATTCCCGCTTTCGCGGGAATGACGAAAGATGGCTTTTTAGCTTACAAACTGAATCTCTATAATGTTCTTAGCTAAGAATACCACCCACAAAGAATGTGAAAACTCAAACGCTAACGAAATGTTATTCTTGCAAAGGCAAGAATTCAGAAATTTAACCACTAAATAATATCAAAATACAAATCACGCCAATTAGGATTATTTCGTTCAATTAGCTCCAATTTCCATTTTCTTCTCCAATGTTTCAATTGTTTCTCTCTTGATATTGCAGAATAAATACTCGAAAATTGCTCATAATAAATCAACATATGCACATCATATTTCTCGCTAAACCCATTCACAAAGCCGTTCTTATGTTGATAAATACGCTTAATTAAATTTGAAGTCACTCCAATATATAATGTCCCATTTCTTTTGCTGGCAAGAATATAAACATAAAATATTTTCATACAAATTTATATTAAATAAAAACAAATAATGATAATAAAATTAATCAAAAAAGCCATAATGCATAAAATACAGTATAACTTGATATTAATTATGTAAAATAGCTTTTTAGTAATTCATCTGTACGAAAAACTTACAGCATTAAACAAATTACTAAGGCCATGAAGATCATGAGTAGTTTCTTCTAATCACTACTGACACACTTTGAATAGAAAAATATAATCACTCGGCGTTGTTGCATAAATATGTCATACTCGCGAAAGCGAGTATCCAGTATTTGCAATGTTTTTGACTGGATTCCCGCTTTCGCGGGAATGACGATACATACAAATTTTTATCATTATAAATCAATAAGTTAAGCATTTATGCAACAACGCCTAATCACTCGCAAAATTCAGCAGTCTTAATAAAAGAGTTGATCAAAGTAACCTTGAAAACTAACTACCCCTGGCCGAAAAATTTTTTCACATTATCGAACCAGCTTTTGGATTTAGGGCTATGTTTTTTGCCACCCTCTGAAAGCGACTGATTTAATTTCTCTAGTAATTCTTTTTGTTCGCGATTAAGATTAACTGGAGTTTCTACGACTACTTTACATAATAAATCACCAGTTACACCACTTCGTACTGATTTTACCCCTTTGCCGCGAAGACGAAACATCTGACCACTCTGAGTTTCAGACGGAATTTTTAATTTCACATGACCTTCCAAAGTTGGTATATCCAACTCACCACCCAAAGCTGCTGTAATAATGCTAATTGGTACTTCGCACAGTAAGTCATTTCCTTCACGAGTAAATATCGAATGTGGCCTAACATTAATTTGTACATATAAATCCCCGGCACCAGCACCAAACATGCCAGCCTCTCCTTCACCGGCTAAACGAATCCTGTCACCATTATCAACACCAGGCGGGATTTTAACGGATAAGGTTTTTTCTTCTCGAACACGGCCTTGGCCATGACATTTTGGACATGGATTCTTGATTACTTGACCGCGTCCATGACAGTCGGGACAAGTCTGCTGAATGGTAAAAAATCCTTGCTGCATTTGTACTTGGCCTCTACCACCGCAAGTTTCGCACGTAGTTGGGCTAGTGCCCTTTCGCGCACCAGAACCATCACACTCAGTACACTTAACCCATGTTGGGACACGAATTTTTTCTGTTGTACCATGAACAGCTTCTTCTAGATCAAGTGTAAGATTAAAACCGAGATCTGCACCTCGCTGTGGTCTAGCACGACCGCCACGGCCTCCAAATACATCACTGAAAATATCGCCAAAAATATCGCCGAAACCGCCAAAACCTTCAAAGCCGCTAAATCCAGGACCCGCCCCAGCTCCAGCACTTACACCTGCATGGCCAAATCTATCATAGGCAGAACGTTTTTGGTCATTGGACAGCACTTCATAAGCTTCCTTGGCTTCTTTAAATTTTTCTTCTGCACTTTTATCACCTGGATTACGATCCGGATGATATTTCATAGCTAACTTACGATAAGCTTTTTTTATATCCGCTTCACTGGCATTTTTAGTTACGCCTAAAACCTGGTAATAGTCTCTTTTCTCCGCCATAATCTGCTATCATTTCTTGCCTTTTTCTTCCTCTTTCACTTCCTCATACTCAGCTTCTACTACTTTCTCTTTTTTCTTCTTAGCTGGTTTTTCCTCTGCGGTTTCAGCTTCCCCTTCAGCTGGTTTAGCTCCTTCTTGAGCTTTCTTGGCGTAAAGGCGCTCAGCCATCTTTGAAGATGCTTCCGTTAACTCTTTCGTTTTAGCTTCAATATCTTCTTTATCATCACTCTTCATCGCTTCTTTCAATGCAGCAATCGCAGCTTCGATTTTTTCTTTCTCATCCTTATTAACTTCATCCCCCAATTCTTTCACGGACTTCTCTGTAGCATGAATCATGTTATCGGCCTGATTACGTGCAGTTACCAATTCATGGAATTTACGGTCGGCTTCTTTATGCTCCTCAGCATCTTTGACCATAGTTTCAATTTCACTCTCAGATAAACCACTTGAAGCTTTGATAACAATCGACTGCGCTTTTCCAGTTGCTTTATCTTTAGCAGAAACGTTTAAAATTCCATTAGCATCAATATCAAAGGCAACTTCAATCTGTGGTATGCCACGTGGTGCAGGTGGAATATCGGCTAAATCAAAACGACCCAGAGACTTATTCCCTGAAGCCATCTCACGCTCTCCCTGTAAAACGTGCACAGTAACTGCAGTCTGATTATCATCAGCAGTTGAAAACACCTGTGAAGTTTTAGTAGGAATAGTAGTATTCTTCTCGATTAACTTGGTCATTACTCCACCAAGAGTTTCAATACCTAAGGAAAGCGGTGTAACATCAAGCAGTAAAATATCCTTTACTGTTCCAGCTAAGACAGCAGCTTGAATAGCAGCACCAACCGCTACCGCTTCATCTGGATTTACATCACGTCTCGGCTCTTTTCCAAACAGATCTTTAACAACATCCTGAACTTTTGGCATGCGAGTCTGGCCACCAACTAAGATAACTTCGTCGATATCAGACATTTTTAGCTTCGCATCCTTGATAGCAGTTTTGCACGGACTTATAGTCTTCTCGATTAAATCTTCTACTAAAGATTCTAGTTTAGCCCGAGTAACTCTGATATTAAGATGTTTAGGACCACTAGCATCGGCAGTAATGTATGGCAAATTAACATCGGTTTGCTGAGTCGATGACAACTCAATTTTAGCTTTTTCTGAAGCCTCTTTCAGGCGCTGTAAAGCTAACGGATCACTTTTCAAGTCGATCCCGCTTTCTTTCTTGAATTCGTCAGCTAAATAATCTATTAAACGTAAATCGAAATCTTCACCACCTAAGAAAGTATCGCCATTAGTTGCTAATACCTCGAACTGGTGCTCACCTTCGACTTCGGCAATTTCAATGATAGATATATCAAAAGTACCACCACCTAAGTCATACACGGCTATTTTCTGATCGCCTTTCTTCTTATCCAATCCATAAGCTAAAGCGGCAGCTGTTGGTTCATTGATAATACGTTTTACTTCAAGTCCAGCAATACGTCCGGCATCTTTAGTAGCCTGGCGTTGCGAATCATTGAAATAAGCTGGAACTGTGATAACCGCTTCTTTAACTTCTTCACCTAGGTAATCTTCGGCGGTCTGCTTCATCTTACGTAATACTTCGGCAGATATCTGTTGCGGAGCTAATTTCTTATTTTTAACTTCAACCCAAGCGTCGCCGTTATCAGCCTTAATAATTTTATACGGCACCATTTTTACATCGCGCGTTACTACATCGTCACTAAATCTACGGCCAATGAGACGCTTAATAGCGAATAATGTATTAATTGGATTGGTGACCGCCTGACGTTTAGCAGTTTGACCAACTAAAATTTCATCATCTTTAGTGTAAGCTACAATTGATGGAGTAGTGCGACCCCCTTCGCTATTTTCGATAACCTTAGTCTTAGCGCCACTTTCCATAATAGCTACACAAGAATTAGTAGTTCCTAAATCTATTCCAATCATTTTATTTGCCATATTGTTCTCCAAAAAATTCTATTAACTTATGGGTTATAGATGATTACCCATAACTATAATGTGGGGGTGTTATATTCTATTTCAAGTGGTCCTTCGCGACTATGACCAAAGCAGGCCTAAGCAAACGACCATTAAGTGTGTAGCCTTTTTGAATGACTTCTACTACGGTATCCGATTTAACATTTGGATCTTCCTTGAGAGTCATTGCCTCATGTAATTCAGGATTAAAATCATGGCCTATCGGGTTAACTTGTTCAATCCCAAACTTTTGAAAAACCTTAAGAAACATCTCTATAGTTAACTCAACGCCACTGCGAATATTCTTCAGAACAGGATTATCTTCAAGACTGTGAGTTAAATTTTCATCGCAAGTAGTTAAACCACGTTCCAAACTATCGACCACCGGCAACAAATCCTGTGCAAATTTTTCCAGAGCAAACTTGTGAGCCTTAGCTACATCTTGTTCAGCACGGCGTTGCACATTCTGCAGATCTGCCTTAGCCCGCAATACTTCATTCCAATGTTCATTTATTTTCGCTTCTGCTTCAGTAAGCTTATCCTGCAACTTTTTATAATCTGGATGACTAATAGCCGGTGGTGCTTTTTTCCACATCTTTGTTTCTACTTCGTTTGCCTTACCAGTATCTTTTGTTTGTTTAGCAACCATATTTAATTTTCTTAATATTAATATAGGCAAAAAAATAATATATTCATATCTTCTTAAATAAATCCGCATGGGAACCTGTACGTATAAATATTATATGGGGATTCTTTATCATATATACTAGCAACCAATCTGGTTCAATGTGGCATTCCCTACAATCAGAATATTCACCTTTCAAAGTATGGTCAAGAAATTTCCTGTCTAACGATTTTCCCTTAACTAAAGTACTTACTATGGTCTTTAACTTTTTAATATTCTTACCTCGCTTCTGCATACGCTTGTAGTCCTTTGTAAATTTTTTCCTATAGACTGGTTGCAACATTTAACTTTCTAATTTATCAAACATTTCGTCAACATCCTTACAAAAGATAAGCCCTTTCTTTCCTCTTGCTTCGTTAATCGCTTCAGCAGTTTCTTTATTAGGTATAGACAATTCTAATGGAATACTACGTGTACGCTCGATGTTTTTGTAAAACATTGTTATAACCTGAGTAGGGGTTAACCCTAGTTTATTAAAAATCGCATGCACGTGTTTTTTTAAATTAGGTTCTATTCTCGCTCTTATAAATTCTGTTTTAATAGACATAATCTCACCTCATTCATAAGTGTATCCCAAAAAGGATACAAAGTCAAATCTATTTATTTTATTTTTTAAACGATAACAATGTTTATTGAATAAACTCAATTTTTGCTACTGCAATAGCAAGGATAACAATCAAAAACCACAAATAATGACCAAATATCACCCATGGAGTAGAACCGCTCATTGGTTGCACTTTACCATTCAATACAAATTCCTGATAAGGTGGGGCTTGAGCCAAGATTTCACCTTTTTCATTAACAATTGCGGTTAATCCAGTATTGGTACAAACCAAATGATAACGACCAGTTTCAAGAGAGCGCATTCTTGCCATTTCAAGTTGTTGAGCAGAAGCTATAGATCTTCCAAACCAACTATCGTCAGAGATATTTATTAACAATTGAGCATGGGGTAAGAAACTTAGCAATTCACTCGGATAAGCAACTTCATAACAGATTGAAGGAGCAATAGGTGTATTCCCAGCAATAAAATAAGGTTGTTGCTGTGCTCCAGAGCTAAAATTAGACATGGGAATATCAAACGTGGACATAATTAATTCGCTAATAGGGAAAAGAGGCGGATATTCTCCAAATGGCACGAGATGACGTTTTAAATACAGACTCTGGTTCTTGCCAAAAGCTAACATGCTATTGTAGTACTGTTTTGTCTGCCGATTTTCTGTAAGGATACCTGTTACAATAGTAGCATTATGTTGTTTGGCTTTCTTTTCCAAATCTTCTAGATAGTTACCTACTTGCGAACGAAACGCTGGAATAGCAGCTTCAGGCCAAATTATTATCTTACTGTCCCAATGTTTGTTAGTTAAATTTCGGTAGTGCAATAGAATGAGAGAAAGACTACCTGATTGCCATTTTGCTGGTTGAGAAATATTGCCCTGAATAAGGCTTACTTTTATTGGATTTCCAGTAGTTTTTGTCCAGTCTATTTGAGCTAAAAAACCGCCCGATAACCAAATAAAAATTAATATCACAAAAGCAAAAATTATCGGAATAATCTTTCTTATCGTAAACATCGAAACAATTGCTCCACAACTTAATGCTGCCCCAAATGAGACTCCATAAATTCCAAAAATAGGAGCAAAACCTTTAAGCGGATAGGAAATCTGGCTATAACCTAAAAACAACCAAGGAAAGCCAGTGAAAACCCAGCCTCTTAACCATTCGAATAGCACCCAACTTGCTGGAAAAGCCAGCAAAAATTTACGCAAATTATTTTCGGGAAAAAACTTTGTAAGCAAATAACCCTGTAAAGCCGGAAATAACGCTAATACTACGATCAACGACGCAGTAATTAATAAAGCCAAAAGTATTGCAGCATTACCATAATCATGAACACTGATATAAACCCAATAAACACCAACAGTAAAAAATCCCAGCCCGAACAAAAAACCTTGTAGTAAGGCTTGTTTTGGGGTGGAATAAGCCCATAAAGATAAAATCAATGTTGGCGCTATTATAGAAACTATATAAAAATGAAACGGTGCAAAAGCAAGCGGCATCAATGCCCCTGCTGAAATGGCGAGTATATTAAAAGCTATATTCAGCCTCATGATTTTCATAACAGATATTTATACTATAAGTAGCGGGTAATTGATAGTGATAAAAATTCTCTTGCTATCGAATCACAAATTAAAGTAGTATATTTCATTATATTTCTAACGCTCTCATTGACGAGATAAATCAAGGACTTTTCTATTTTTTCTATGACTGAAATCGGTCGCTCGGATGTTACTTTATAAATAAATTGGCGAGGAATTAACTACACAAAATAATTGTCATAAAATAAAAAATATCTAATGAAACTTTGAAAATTAGAGGAGAAAATTATGTTTAAATTTAATACACCAACTAAAGCAACACCTTTTTGTCAAACAATTTTCACATTTATCGACGGTATGTGTAATGCAATGAGGGGTCTAAAATCAACTGATGAGAATCGCCAATTACAAGAAGATTTAAGAAAAATAAAAACGGTATTAAACCACGAAGATGATGTTCAAAATATCACATCTCTTTTTCAAGCCTTAAATTTCCTTATAGAACACCATAATAATGTTATCGCCTTAATTCCTATAGTTGTATGTATTAGAAATATGTTAATGATACAAGACATAAATGCCATTTACTTAACAATACATGACTTAAGAAGCAGGAATAAAAATTTAAATGAAGCATTTAACAACTTTTTATCTTCAACCACAAATTTTAAAGAACCCACACAAGGTGAGGGAAAAAAGATATATGATACTTTTGTGTCACGTTTAAGAAATCTATCAAAAAAGGAACCATACAGAAAGGCATCATCATCTCTACCAAGAAAAGATCAAAATGATGCACAAACAGAACCCGGATGGGAACGATCACAGACTTCAATTCATAATGCAGCCCCAACAGAACGGGGATGGAAACAATCTCAAGCTTCAACTTATAATGCAGCCCTAACAGAACAGGGATGGGAACAATCTCAAGTTTCAGCTTATGATGCAAGACTTAAGCATGAAGTATCTTTGACACAAGAGGAGTTAACAATTTTCGGCGAAAACATTCGGTATCGGCTTATGGCTTTAGCGCTAGAGTTAAATGAAATGCCTAATGATCAAGAATTGGGCCAAATACTTGGTCTGAATACAACTAAAACATGTTTAAAGGATGAAACGCAACTCATCGTACGTAAAGTATCTCGTGCAGGTGACGAATGGCAAAACCTATATCAACAAAATCGATTAGAAAATATTCTCGAAGCTTTAACTAATTGGTTCGATTCATTTTCTGGTTCAAATCGCCTGATCAATAATAACTTTAAAATGATAATAATAAATTTAATTTATGACTTTCTTTTAAAATCTCATGAAAACTTCCAAAAGCAACAAAAAGAAATTCCGCAGCTTCAAAAATATATAGAAGATATGAAGAAAACTTATAGCACTTTACTCCAATACGGAAACACTTTATTAAACGAAATAAAAAACAATACAGAGTTTGAGGCTGTAAAGATTGTGAGCGACGGTATTTCAAACATATTTACACAACAAAAAATTTACCATCTCTATAGCAATATTCTGTCACGTCTATCTAGGCCCGATAAATTAGTTAATGATTTCGATAATGTTGTTAAATCTCATAATAAGCAAGAAATTGCATCTAGCGAAAACACTCCGCTTATTTCTCATGAAGAAGAGAAATGTTGCTCATGCTGTAGTATTTTGTAGGAAAACTCAATGCCAGACGATACAAAAAACAGCTGGTGGAGAAAATTTATTAGTAAGATAGATGCATGGCTTACTCCCATAAATATTGTAGCATTTGGAGCTACTTTTATTGGTACTATACTTGAATTTTTTCTAACCATGAAGGAAGCTAATAATCCCAGATGGTATGGAATTAGCAAAGAGCACGCTGACGAGATTATGTCATGCTTGAATAAATATATGTTTAAAGCCGGTTGGGGAGAAGCTGTAAGTACACTTTTTCTGGACAGTTGGTGGAGCTGGGAGATTGTCAGCTGGGCATGCGCTATTGGTTTGCCTATCTTAGTAACAACAATTGCATTCGAAAAATATAATGCATATGAAAGAGCATGGAATGCTATATATGAAAGAGAAAAAAAAGAAAAAATACATCAACTCGAATCTTATGCAGAACAAAATCTCATTCGTGAACTCACTGAGAATCTTTCAATTTACGAGGTAGAAATGGCTCAATTAGCACAACAACAAGTGTCGACAATTATTAGGAACTTAGAAATATCTCCTCAAAATACCATCGAAAAAATTTTTCAGGATTGGTTCTACCGTATCAAACAATATAAAGATCAAGCCCCTCAAGATCTTCAAGAAATAATAGACAGATGGATTGAACAGGAAGAAAAAAGTATTACGGGATATGAAATAGATAATGAAATTCAAAATAAAATCTCTGCAAAAACAGTTTGGAGAAATAGTTACAAAGAAATTCTTCTAACTATCACATCCAAAAATAGATTAAATTTTAGTTTTCTATTCTTTACACTTTACCAGTGGTTTATTGAAAACCATTATGCCAAAAAATTCAGATATATAATTCCTGTTATTCTTCACCAACTGGAACACGATCCTAAATATGAAGATTTCGACAAAGATTGTTTAAAAGTCATTTCTAGTGCTATAGCCACAGATACGATTTATAATATTAAGACGTTGTTAGTAATCTTGTTAATACCATGTGTTGCTACCCTCGGAATAGGAGTTTGTGTTGCTTTACCTAAATTTGTTAGATGGCCCTGTGAAATTAGCGATGTAGAAGAAAATAAAAAATTGATAGAAGAAACCGCGGGAATTGAACACGAAACAATTGAAATTCAAGATACAAAAGAATTCATAAAACCACTGCAACCACCGATATTGAATCCCACCCAAGTTTTAATATAAACTTTACATATAAACTTTTTCTCAGCAAGTGAAATGGAACTACTAAATGAAGTATCAACGCTTTCTATGGCTAGTGGTATTGTGCCCATTATTAATGGGGTCATTATTAGATAACACTAAAACTACCGGAGACCAAATTCTTAATTTATCTACTCAAGACTTTGGGTTATACGGTCCTCTGGCAATAAACTTTCAATACAGTAAAGAATTAGGTGTTTTTATTCAAGGCAAATTTACTCAACTTATAAATCCTTTTTTAGCAGCTTCTTTGGATATAGAGGGTGGGAAGAAATTGCATCGTTATAATGGTACATTCGGTTATCTTTTAACTCCTGAACAACGACTAAAATTTTCTGTAGAATATTTAACTCAAAATCTCATATTTGATTTCGATAGTGGAGAAGTAAACAAATGGATTGGGCAAAGTGCATATGGCCTAACATATGAATATCTGTTGCCATATAATTTTGTAAGAAGCATCGCTCTAAATACTTTTTATAGTAAAGCTCAGAGCAAGGATTTATCTCCAAAAATTTATTTCGACCAGAATAATCAATTGTATGAGGATTTCAGACACATTGCAGGAGGAACAGATACTCATGGAGGTTTAGAGTTAAATTTGTTGCCTACTAGAACAACTTCTCTTGGCCTGCAGCTTAGCTATGATAATCTCAATTACGATACAAAATATCCTGACAATAATAATAACAGAGGCTTAGGATATGCTATCAGCCTGCAACAATTACTTACCAATCGTCTAAAATTACAACTATTAGCTAATAATGTTCAAGCTTATCAAGATTATCAAGCAGAAATTGACTGGATGTTACGTTCCTTGTATGACGCCAGATTCGAACTAGGATTAAATGGTGAAAGAATCATCGGCAAACACGGTTTACAGAGTGATACACGTGTGGGAGTAAATATCAACTTGCGTTTCGCACCAAATAAAACTAAATCAAACTCTGGATATGATATAAATCTAACAAATAACTTTAATGATCTGGCTAGTTGGACTGCTGAACCAGCTGTATATATGGCTCAAGTCTTAGCAATTAAAGATGAATATAAGGTGGCACTTGGTACTGACCCATTTGCCAATCCAAATACAATATTAAAGGATATAAATATTCCATATGGAACATTCTTTTCTAAATCATATGAAGCGCTAAACTTATTTATAGATCCTTTACAACAATACAACACATTACAACTTAAAGCTGTCGGCGAAGAAAAATTAGGCTTGCAGGCAAAATTTACTCCTGATCCTAATAAACATGATAATGGTACTTTAACTATTTCTGGAAGAGTAACTGAACCAGATTTAATGAAGATAAAAGATAAAGGTACTACCGTTGTGATTTATGCCAGGAATTTTAAAGATGCGCCAAATCAATGGAGCAAAAGTACTCAACATTTCGGAATTAATATGTACTATACTAATCCCGTAGTTCGTATCCCCGAGCAAAATTTTCATCTAGATGAAGAAGTAAATAAAGACTTAACAAACTATATCGATTTTGGCTCTGAAAAATTACAAGAGATCAAAGCCGATTCTTTAAACGATTACGGTTTAAAAATTAATTTAAGCCAAGACGGAAATAAAGTCACTTTAATAGGTACAACGAAAAAATCCGCATCACAGAAAAAAATCACAATCGCTGTAAAAAATTCAGCTGGAAAGACTTCAGAAGGGAATCTCACATTAAATATAAGCGACACTATCCCTACCTTTACCTTAACTTGCCCAAAACCTGATAGCGATTTCTATTATGATCGTAAATGGTGCGAAACACATTCGAATTCTCCCGTTAATTATTATGGTGAAAAAGATGGCTATAAATTTGAATTAAATACACAACTTTATGGACATATATATTGCAATAATCTTCCTAAACCCGGTCAAATGAAATTCTTTGGTGCCTATATTAGTGACACCCCCAAGGGACCTCGTCTCGCATGCAGATACAAGTTCACTGCTGAAAGGCAATGGCTTACAACTCAGAGCATACCAACACATTCAGAATTTCATTATCATTTCCCATCAAAAACAAGTTGTACCCCCAATGACCCAACAGTCGAAAAATGCCAAATTGATCTGAAATCATGAAAGATTAAATAACTAAATGAACAGGCCCGAAAAATTTATATAGCCATAATACCCCTTTTCCTCAACAAATTTCTTGCCATTAGATCATAAATTAAAGTAATATATTTCATTATTTACTCGAATCTTCTAGTGAGATTAAATCAAGGAGTTGGGATGAAAAGTATTTGATTTTTTTCATCCTATTCTAATCATTCACGAATGAAATTGGTTGCTTGGAAGCTTATTTTTAAACAAAATCAGCGAGAAAATCAAACAATGTTTCGCAAAAAACCCGCTCCATATGAACAGATACCTCCTAACAATGGAGACGACGCTCATAGCGATACCACCAGCATAAAGACGAAACCAGGATGGGATAGTGTATCATTAGGTACTGCTAGCAGTATAGGAACACACTTTGGATGGCAAGGATCATCAATAACAAGTGAGCAAATAACAATTCTCGGTGAGAGTATCCGATATCGATTGATGGCCTTGGCTTTGGAGTTACCAAACAGGTTGAGTAAAAAAACTAGTAATCAATCCAACTTTGAACCACTCGAAGAATCTTTGGAAGCAGTTAGTACTAATTTCGAATATGAATCCTCAGAAAAAACTTTAGAAGAAAAAATTAGTACCGACACTGAAGCTAAATCTTTGAAAACATCTATAGAATTAATTGTAAATAAGATAATCGAATGGGGCCAAACTTGGCCAAAGTGTTATGAAAACGTGAGTTTAAGTAATATTATCAAAAATATAAATGATTGGTTTAAAAGTTTTAGCACTTCTGGTATGCAGAACAGCACTGCAGTAATAATAAAAAGTTTGATTTATGATTGCCTCAATGTTTTCCAAGATACGCACAAAATTAACTACTCCCTAAACAATTTGATTAACTATGCTGATGCTAACACTAAATTTATGAACCCACATCAAGTTATAATAAGTCAAATCAAAAAGGGAGCAAAGTTTGAAGATATATGTTTTGATGATATTACTTTTGAAGACAAAACACAACTTTTCAATTTATATTTCCATGTTTTTCAACGTTTACATAATGTTCAGGAATTAGTCAGGGAATTTATTAATTATTACCCTCAAGCTGAAATTAATGATAATAAGGAAACCCAATTTACATGTTCTCCATGCTGCTGTATTCAATAAGGAAACTTTAATATGCCAGGCGCAAAAAATAATTGGTGGAGAAGAATTGCTAAGAAAGCAACTACGTGGCTTACTCCCATCAACACTGTAGTATTTGGAATAAGCTTTATCGGTGCCATAGTTAAAGTCCTTCTGACCTGGAATAAAGCTAATAATCCCGCATGGTATGGCATTACTCACGAACACGCCGAGGAAATTAAGCCATGCCTGACTGAATACATGCCTGAAGCCAGTTGGGGAGAGGCTTTAAGTACATTCTTCACAGATGATTGGTGGAGCTGGGAGATTGTTGGTTGGGCTTGTGCTGTTGGTTTGCCTGTTCTGATAATGGTAATTGCATTCGAAAAATACAATGCATACCAAAGAGTTCGAGACATGTTGTTCCAAAGAAAATTGGAAAAAACAATGATTCAACTTGACTCCGTCTCAGAAAAAAATCTTATTTACAGGCTATCTACAATCCCTTTAACGATTAATGCTCAGGTATCTGAATACAGAGAAGCAATTAAAGAGCTACTTGCAAAAATAAACGATATTGATATAAATACTATTACGTATAACATTAAATATTATCTTCGGCAACTTAAGACTTTCATTGAGTCTAATAATAATCAAATCCCTAATGAAATAGGTAATGCAATAGAAGAATGGCTTGAAAATGAAGAAAACAATACTTTTCCAGTACCCGATGAAATCCAAAGTACCATCTCAGCAAAAACAGTTTGGAGAAACAGTTATAAAGAAATTCTTTTAATTATTACACCCAAAATTGGCTTAAATTTTAGCTTTCTATTAATTGCGCTTTATGAGCTGACAGTTGGAAATCATTATGCCAAAAAATATGTGCGTATTGTTCCTGATATCCTTGACCAATTAAAACATAACCCTAACTATCGACATTTCAATAAAGATTGTTTAGACGTCATCTCCCGTGCTCTAGCAACAAATAAAGTTTATAATATTAACACAAAGTTAATATCCTTATTAGTACCAGCTATCATTATCACGGGTATTGGAGTTTATGTTGTTCTACCTAAATTTACCAAGTGGATTCGCGGAAGTGATAACGAAGAAGAGATGAGATTGATCGAAGGCACAGAGACAACATATGGAACACAACAAGAACCCATTGAATTAACAAATATATTGCCTCAACATCAAGTTTTAATATAAACTTTCAATATAAAATTTTACTTGGCAAGAGGAATTGCTGAAAATGAAATACCGACGTTTTTTATGGTTACTGCTGTTGTGCCCATTACTGATGGGAGCATTATTGGATGATACCAAAGCTACTGAGGAGCAATATCTTAATTTATCTAGCCAAGATTTCGGTTTATACGGTCCTTTATCGTTTGGGATGCAATATAGCAAAGAATTTGGGATCTATCTCCAAGGTAAATTTACTCAACTTCTAAATCCATATTTTGCAACTTCTTTAGACATAGAAAGTGGCCAAAAATTGCGTCGTTTCAATGCTACGTTTGGTTACCTTTTATCTTTAAAACAGCGATTAAAATTTTCTGCAGAATATTTAACTCAGAACCTAACATTCGATTTTATTAGCGGAGAAGTAAACAAATGGGTTGGACAAAATGCATACGGTATAACTTACGAATATCTATTACCATATGATTTTGTAAAAAGCATCGTTTTCAATGTCTTTTATAGTAAAGCCCAAAGCGAGAATTTATCTCCAATATTTTATTTTGATCAAAATGATCAATTGTATGAGGACTTTAGATACATTGCTGGGGCAACCGATACTCATGGCAGCTTGCAAGTAAATTTGTTACCCATTAAAAACACTTTGCTCGGCCTACAACTCAATTACGATAATCTTAATTATAATAAAAAATATCCTTGTGAAGATGATAGCTATAATGGTTTTGATTTCACAATTAATTTACAACAATTGATCACTAAGCAACTTAAATTACAATTATCAGCTAGTAGAGTTCCGGCTTATCAGGATTATCATGCTGAAATCGATTGGTTGATACACTCAATGTCTGGCACTAGATTTGAACTAGGATTAAATGGCGAACGAATTATTGGTAATCATGGTTTACAAAGCGATATACGTGTCGGAGTGAATTTAAATTTGCGCTTAGGTGTAAATAAAACCAATTCCGCTACCCACGGATATAACTTAAATTTAACAGACAATTTTACCGATCTATCCGATTGGACTGCTAAACCAGCAGTATATATGCCACAAGTTTTGGCTGTAAAAAACGAATACACAATGGCACTTGGTACTGAACCATTTGCTAATCCTAATGCGGTTGTTAATGATTTATACGTTACTTTTGGGCAAAATTTTTCTAAATCGTTTAAAGCACTCTATTTATTTATAGACCCAATGCAAAAGTTTAATAGTTTAATACTTAAAGCCGATGGCGAAGGAGCTGTAAATTTAGAATATACTTTTACTTCAGATCCTAATCAACAAGACAATGGTACTTTGACCATTTTCGGCACACCAAGCAAGCCCACTTCAAATACTAAGAATAAAGAGGCTGATGTTACTATCTGTGCCAAGAATTTTAAAACGCCAAATGGACGATGGAGTAGCAGCACTCAACAATTTAAAATACATATGTTATATGATAATCCCGTTATTCATATTCCTGAACAAAGCTTTCACTTATACGAAGAAGTAAATAAAGATTTAACAAATTATATTGATTTTGGTTCTGAAAAATTACAGCAAATTAAAGCTGATTCTTTAAATGAATATGGTTTAAAAATTAATTTAAATCAAAATGGTGATAAAGTTACTTTAACAGGCACAGCAAAAAAATCTGCATCACAGGAAAAAATCATAATTACTGTAAAAAACTCCGCTGGAAAAATTTCTGAAGGAAATTTTATACTGAATATAAGCGATATTGTCCCTACCTTTACTTTAACTTGCCCAAGACCTAATAGTGATTTTTCCTATGACCACCAATGGTGTGAAACCCATCCAAACTCTCCTGTTGATTATTACGGTGAAAAAAATGGCTATAAATTTGAACTTGATACTCAATTTTATGGTCATATATACTGCAATGATCTTCCCAAACCCGGTGAAATGAAATTCATTGGTGCCTACATTAGTAATACTCCTATGGGATCTCTTCTAGTATGCAGATACATCTTTATGGCTGAAAAACAATGGTATACAACTCAGAGCATACCACCTTATTCAGAATTCCATTACCATTCACCATCAAAAAATAGTTGTACTCCTAATAGCCCAACAGTTGAAAAATGTATAGTTGATTTAAAATCATAAAGAGTTATTGAAGAATTAGAAATACTAAAATGAAAGGTTAGAACAAAAGTAAAAAGGAGAAGAATTATATTTTCCCAAACTTCTACTAATAATTTTTGTAAAAAAGTCTCTCATTGGATAGATCACATGTGTTATGCAATGACGGGCTTAGAACGTACACAAGAAAATCAAATATTAAGAAATGATTTAATAGAAATAAAAAAAAATCTAGATTACAAAAAGACAGATTATGATAATGCAATATCATTTTTTAATGCTTTAAATACTCTTATCACAAGACATCAACAAAATATAGCCTTGATCCCTATAATCGTACATTTTAAAAAAAACATATTGGAAAATCTTAATCCTATCAGCCTAGAAATTGTTACGTTACAGGAAAATGAAGGATCTGAAAAACTGATTACTGATTTTCTAGACCTGTTAAAGAAATTTAACAAACCAACTGATAATACAATAGAAAAGAGAATATATAATATATTAATGATACGTTCGACAAAATATTATCGACTTAAAAGACAAGTAGAAAAGTTTTCGGGGCAGATACTCTTACAATTTAAAGCAATAGCTGTGGTTTTGAAAATCAATGCACCAAATTTTCCTGATACTCTTGAATTGAAATTTAATATCGATAATTTCATCGAAAAATTAACTACAGATATAAATAACTACGAAACAAGATGGACTTTAGAAGATAATTATGATTACGATCAGCTTGAAATAAAAAAACAACAAATATGCACGGAAATAAAAGAATTTATATATTCAACTTTCAATATAACAAAAGTGGGACTCCCCTTACATTCATTGGTTTTAGTACTAGTAATAAAATCATTAACGGAAACCTTCAAAACACCACCATCATGGTTAAAGCGACTAGAAAAAGATCTTCACCCCGAGCGTCTTAATGGTTTTAACATAAAGACATATACAACTATTCTAGAAGCAATTGAACAGCCCAAAAAAACAAAGTCGAAATATTTCTTCATCTGTAAGGATATTCTCCGATATCTTAATAATCCCAAAGCCTTAAAAAGTGCTTTTGACACACTGAGTACTCCATTACAAAACACAACAACAATAAGATTTCCGCGATCATTTTTCCCAGATTTAATTGAAAATTTTACTTTATTACAAGGTACTAATTATGACCTTCAAACTGTAGTTAATCAAGATTTATTCCTATCAGAAATTGGCAGAAACGAATCAGCATACATTCGATTTTTCTTCCCTGATGAAAACACTCGTGCAGAAGTCCATAAACAAATAAGAGGAAGTTTGGATCGAAATGCACACAATCATTGGTCGCAATTTCGGATTCCGATAGGACGTCAAAAATTAGAGATATTTAAACAATATTTATCTAAATTGGGTATAACCAGTGAATACTTACAAAATTATATAGCTGTTATTTTAGTTCAACAGGCTGTTGAAATAAATATAGATAATCAAAATAGGCAAATTAATTTTTCCCTCACAGTTCCTGGCAGAGTAAGAACAAAATTACTTGAAATTATAGAACAATTTAATTTTATTAATTTTACCATTCTTATTAAAAACAGCAGCAATGAACCTCAGACAAAAATAATGCATGACCAATACAATAGATGTGCTATCTTATCTTTCACTGATAAAATAGTTGTTGATATCGACAAACCAAATTTAAAAAAGCAAATAACAATAGGTACAGCACAATATTTCATCAAACTATATGAAGATTCTAAATTACCAGAATTCGATTTTATCATGTACCTTGATAAAGAAGTACTCCAGCTTAGCGACGGGACTAAACTCGATTTAATACAAATGATTAGCAGATATTTTAGTCAAACCGATATTCCTCAATTATCCTTAGAAGATAGAAGATTAACAGTTTTAAATAAAATTCTAAATGATTCAAATGGCAATATTACTTTAAATTTACTCCAAGATGAAAAATTATTGAAAAAATTAAGATTAACCCAAAATGGGTATGTAGAGGAACTAAAACAAGTTATCCAAGAAAAGCTTAGCCAAGCTAAAGGAAAGGCCGCTAAACGATTCGAAACAGCATTACGTTGTCTTGATAGAAGTAATAATAGAGCACAATCAACTACAGATGAATTAAGCTCAGCTCAACGAGAACTAGAAATTGTAGTAAATAATCGAGAATATCCAAAGTTATTGCGAACCAATGGTAAAACTGCATTAGAATATGCGAGTGAGGTTGTTCCTAATACAGATGCTGATCGACTTGAATTAACGAAACTTCTAAATAATATAAGACATTTAATTTTAAATTTTGCCGAGCCAGCATTCCAAAACCAATTGACGGAAATGAAGTTATCTAATATTTGTCGCCCTTGTGGTGAACATTTAGTTAATTTATATTTAAACGGATGCCAAAATTTAACTCTGAACAAAGTTTTCCAAAATTCAACCAGATCACATCAAAATTTAAAAATTCTTTACATCCAAAGTTTTCCTAATCTCACAAAAGTTGGGAATAGTAAAGGTGGTTTTAACTTTCCTAATTTAACTGAACTGTATTTAATAGATTGTCCAGAACTCAACAGTTTTGAAATTGATGCCCCTAATTTGCGTAAATTACAAGTCATCAATTGTCCAAAATTATATAAACTAACAATTCAAAACAATGTTAAACAAGACATAGGGATAAATGACTATGTCATTGGAGGTTGTCCTAAATTAATAACTAGGTTTAATTTACCTCCTTCTTGTTTTATTGAACTGTTAACTGATTATGCAGATTTCCAAACAAATAATGTTGATGTTACTGAGTCCATTGAGAAAATGAGTACAGAAGCAAGTAGAAACCATTATAATTCAATGTTTTTTGGAAACCGTCATAAAGCAAATATGCAGAAACAAGAAGGAGAAAAAAAGTTAGCTGATTTTGACAAACGCTTACAAACCCTTGGAATAACCGATAAATATTTAAGGGATTATGTGAAGCTAAACTTAATTCAAGGTGCCGGAGAAAATATTCTTGGTAGAGGAAGAGACTTAAGTTTTGCATATGCAGCTTCAAGATTATTATGCCAAAAATTAGATGAAGTTATTAGATCACATGTAAAAACTACCGATGACAAATGTATTACCGGTATAAGTAATTTAATACCTAAAATACAATACAATGCTGTAAATGAATCGGTACATTTAGAATTTGCCGATTCACTAAGCATTTATGATGATGACGATAAACAAACCCAGATAGGTTTTGCCAGATATAGTATCACCGTATACGCCGATCGCTCTAAACTGCCAGAATTTACTTGCAACTCGGATTTATACAATTCCGTTTCAACAACAATAGACGGACAAAAACTTAGGCCTGCAAAAATCTTTAATCCAGACAATATTAAATTGTGTTTTGTAAAAGAATTTAATAGCCTCAATAGTAAAGACATCTTGGATGAAGAAATTTTATTCAGAGTAGAAAAAATAGCCCAACTTATGCCTTGCTATGCGGCATTACACGCAAAATTATTTCCCACGTTAGCAGTTAGTAAATACGGCACACAAAACGCAAGGTTTGCTGTGCTATATCTGATTAATCAGTCACTATTAACAACTAAATCGTCACCAACTGATACAACAGTAAAACAAGTAGAGGATAAGGTTGATTATTTTGCGGAAACATATAAGGAATCTTTTGTCGTGGAGGATCACACTATTAAACTATATTCTGCTGATAACGATTTTACTGGTCATATTCCCAAACTAGCAACTGACGAATTCTTCACATTATATCGAGTTGACCAGAATAGTTTTTCATTCAATTAACTGCGGCTTCATTATTAAAAAGCCACCCTACTTCGCCAAGGTTACGGAGGGTTATCACCACTATCATATTCATCCGCTGGGCTTACACCCATAACATTCTGTGAAGGCGAAAAAAAGCCCCGATTAACATAATAATTAACCGGGGCTTAGAACTTAAATCCTGGCAGTGTCCTACTTTCGCATGGGATACCCACACTAGCATCAGCGCAGAGCGTTTTCACTTCTGAGTTCGAAATGGGATCAGGTGGTACCCGCTCGCTATAGCTACCAGGAAATCGGTAACAAGTTGGCAAAAAATAAAGGCATTTTGATATGTTACTTAAAAGCCATTTGAGGTTATATGGCTAAATCACACGGTCAATTAGTACTGGTTAGCTTAATGCATTGCTGCACTTCTACATCCAGCCTATCAACGTTGTAGTCTTCAACGGACCTTCAGCACGCTAATGCGTGAGGGAAATCTCATCTTGAGGAAGGCTTCCCACTTAGATGCTTTCAGCGGTTATCCCGTCCGCACATAGCTACCCGGCAATGCCATTGGCATGACAACCGGAACACCAGAGGTGCGTCCACTCCGGTCCTCTCGTACTAGGAGCAGATCCTCTCAAATTTCCAACGCCCATGGCAGATAGGGACCGAACTGTCTCACGACGTTCTAAACCCAGCTCGCGTACCACTTTAAATGGCGAACAGCCATACCCTTGGGACCGGCTACAGCCCCAGGATGTGATGAGCCGACATCGAGGTGCCAAACACCACCGTCGATATGAACTCTTGGGTGGTATCAGCCTGTTATCCCCGGAGTACCTTTTATTCGTTGAGCGATGGCCCTTCCATACAGAACCACCGGATCACTAAGGCCTACTTTCGTACCTGCTCGATATGTCTATCTCGCAGTTAAGCGCCCTTATGCCTTTGCACTCACTGCACGATTTCCGACCGTGCTGAGGGCACCTTTGCACTCCTCCGTTACTCTTTCGGAGGAGACCGCCCCAGTCAAACTACCCACCATACACTGTCCCCGACCCGGATTACGGGCCTAGGTTAGAACTCCAAACATACCAGGGTGGTATTTCAAGGATGGCTCCACTCCACCTAGCGATGAAGCTTCAAAGCCTCCCACCTATCCTACACAAGCACATTCAGAATCCAGTGTAAAGTTGTAGTAAAGGTTCACGGGGTCTATCCGTCTTGCCACGGGTATACCGCATCTTAACGGCAAATTCAACTTCACTGAGTCTTGGGTGGAGACAGTGTGGCCATCGTTACGCCATTCGTGCAGGTCGGAACTTACCCGACAAGGAATTTCGCTACCTTAGGACCGTTATAGTTACGGCCGCCGTTTACCGGGGCTTCGATCGGGGGCTTTGTCCGAAGACGAACCCCTTCAATTAACCTTCCGGCACCGGGCAGGCGTCACACCCTATACTTCCTCTTACGAGTTTGCAGAGTGCTGTGTTTTTATTAAACAGTCGCAGCCACCTGGTTACTGCGGCCCTCAACAGCTCGAAAAGTAAATTTTCTTACCATCAAGGGCGCACCTTCTCCCGAAGTTACGGTGCTATTTTGCCTAGTTCCTTCACCCAAGTTCTCTCAAGCGCCTTGGTATTCTCTACCTGTCCACCTGTGTCGGTTTGTAGTACGGTCTCATGATATCTGAAGCTTAGAGACTTTTCTTGGAAGCGTGGCATCGATCACTTCTGCTCTTTAAAAAAGAACTTCGTCATCGCATCTCAGAATTAAGAACCCGGATTTACCAAGGAACTCTCCCTACATGCTTAAACCATCACGACCAACGGATGGCTGATCTAGCCTTCTTCGTCCTCCCATCGCAATATCACAAGGTACAGGAATATTAACCTGTTTCCCATCGACTACGCATTTCTGCCTCGCCTTAGGAGCCGACTCACCCTGCGTCGATTAGCGTGGCGCAGGAAACCTTAGACTATCGGCGTCAGGGTTTTTCACCCTGATAATCGTTACTCATGTCAGCATTCGCACTTCTGATACCTCCAGCAAGCCTTTCGACTTACCTTCAACAGCTTACAGAACGCTCCTCTACCGCTCAAAATAAAATTTTGAACCCGCAGCTTCGGTACACAGTTTAGCCCCGTTAAATCTTCCGCGCAGGCCGACTCGACCAGTGAGCTGTTACGCTTTCTTTAAAGGATGGCTGCTTCTAAGCCAACCTCCTGGCTGTCTCGGCCTTCCCACATCGTTTACCACTTAACTGTGATTTTGGGACCTTAGCTGGCGGTCTGGGCTGTTTCCCTTTTCACGACGGACCTTATCACCCGCCGTGTGTCTCCCGTGCAACAACTTTCTGGTATTCGGAGTTTGCATCGGTTTGGTAAGCCTTTACGACCCCCTAGCCGAAACAGTGCTCTACCCCCAGAAGTTTAACACGAGGCACTACCTAAATAGCTTTCGAGGAGAACCAGCTATCTCCAAGCTTGATTAGCCTTTCACTCCGATCCACAACTCATCCCCTGATTTTTCAACATCAGTGGGTTCGGGCCTCCAGTGCGTGTTACCGCACATTCACCCTGGTCATGGATAGATCGCTTGGTTTCGGGTCTACTCACAATGACTTAACGCCCTTTAAGACTCGGTTTCCCTACGCCTTCCCTAAACGGTTAAGCTTGCCACTGCAAGTAAGTCGCTGACCCATTATACAAAAGGTACGCCATCATTCTGCTTCGCTTACGCTAACAAAACTCTGACTGCTTGTACGCATACGGTTTCAGGTTCTATTTCACTCCCCTAACAGGGGTTCTTTTCGCCTTTCCCTCACGGTACTGGTTCACTATCGGTCAATAGGTAGTATTTAGCCTTGGAGGATGGTCCCCCCATCTTCAGTCAAGATAACACGTGTCCCGACCTACTCTTCGCACACTTAGTTTCACATAAAACCTTTCACATACAGGGCTATCACCTTCTATGGCCAACCTTTCCAGGTTGTTCTACTAGGGATTATGCTAAATTGTGCAGGGCTGTTCCGCGTTCGATCGCCACTACTTACGGAATCTCGGTTGATTTCTCTTCCTCTAGGTACTTAGATGTTTCAGTTCCCTAGGTTTACTTCATTAACCTATGAATTCAGTTAATGATGACCCCGAAGGGCCAGGTTACCCCATTCGGAAACCCTCGGATCAAAGCTTGTTGCCAGCTAACCGAGGCTTATCGCAGGCTGCCACGTCCTTCATCGCCTCCTATTGCCAAGGCATCCACCGTACGCGCTTATTTACTTAGCCATATAACTTCAAATGACTTTAATGTTATATAGTCGTTTTGAGCAACATACCATTGCGCCTTTATTTTTTTACCAAATTGTTAAAGAGCAAAAGAAAGAGGATTACTCTTTCTACATAATAGTTTATCACATTCCACTTCGCTGCGATATCTCAGTCATACCCGCGAAAGCGGATATCCAAAAATCCCAAAATTAACTGGATTCCCGCCTTCGCGGGAATGACAGCTCAAGAGATCATGGCTTGCCATGCGTAGCTCAAGACACAGATGTCGCAGAGCAAAGCATGGTGGAGCCAAGCGGGATCGAACCGCTGACCTTCTGCGTGCAAAGCAGACGCTCTCCCAGCTGAGCTATGGCCCCTAATTTTAGTGGTGGGCCTGAGTAGACTCGAACTACTGACCTCACCCTTATCAGGGGTGCGCTCTAACCAGCTGAGCTACAGGCCCATTCAATAATCTTATATTCCTTTAAGTTTTCCTGCAACTTTTCGTCCATGGAGCATCGATTCGATATTTAGAAACAATTTGTGTGAGCACTTGCGTTTCAAATTAATCGCAATTTAAAGTGTAAGGAGGTGATCCAGCCACAGGTTCCCCTACGGCTACCTTGTTACGACTTCACCCCAGTCATGAATCACACCGTGGTAAGCGCTCTCCCGAAGGTTAAGCAACCTACTTCTGGTACAATCCACTCCCATGGTGTGACGGGCGGTGTGTACAAGACCCGAGAACGTATTCACCGCGACAATTCTGATTCGCGATTACTAGCGATTCCAACTTCATGAAGTCGAGTTGCAGACTTCAATCCGGACTACGAGAAGTTTTATGGGATTAGCTCCACCTTGCGGTTTGGCAACCCTCTGTACTTCCCATTGTAGCACGTGTGTAGCCCTACCCATAAGGGCCATGATGACTTGACGTCATCCCCACCTTCCTCCGGTTTATCACCGGCAGTCTCCTTAGAGTGCTCGTCTTAACACGCTAGCAACTAAGGACAGGGGTTGCGCTCGTTACGGGACTTAACCCAACATCTCACGACACGAGCTGACGACAGCCATGCAGCACCTGTCACTCGATTCCCGAAGGCACCCCTGCATCTCTGCAGGGTTCCGAGGATGTCAAGGGTAGGTAAGGTTCTTCGCGTTGCATCGAATTGAACCACATGCTCCACCGCTTGTGCGGGTCCCCGTCAATTCCTTTGAGTTTTAATCTTGCGACCGTACTCCCCAGGCGGAGAACTTAACGCGTTAGCTTCGGCACTACTCTTGTAAAAACAAGAGTAACGCCTAGTTCTCATAGTTTACAGCGTGGACTACCAGGGTCTCTAATCCTGTTTGCTCCCCACGCTTTCGTGCCTCAGCGTCAGTATTGGTCCAGAAAGTCGCCTTCGCCACTGGTGTTCCTTCCGATATCTACGCATTTCACCGCTACACCGGAAATTCCACTTTCCTCTGCCATACTCTAGACATCCAGTATCGAATGCAATTCCCAGGTTAAGCCCGGGGCTTTCACATCCGACTTGAATATCCGCCTACGCACCCTTTACGCCCAGTAACTCCGATTAACGCTTGCACCCTCTGTATTACCGCGGCTGCTGGCACAGAGTTAGCCGGTGCTTCTTCTGTAGGTAACGTCAACCCTCAAAAATATTAATTCTGAGTATTTCCTCCCTACTGAAAGTGCTTTACAACCCGCAGGCCTTCTTCACACACGCGGCATCGCTGGATCAGGCTTGCGCCCATTGTCCAAGATTCCCTACTGCTGCCTCCCGTAGGAGTCTGGACCGTGTCTCAGTTCCAGTGTGGCTGGCCATCCTCTCAGACCAGCTACGGATCGTTGCCTTGGTAGGCCATTACCCCACCAACTAGCTAATCCGCCGCAGGCTCATCCCAAAGCGCAAGGCCCGAAGGTCCCCTGCTTTACTCCTCCGAAGAGGAGCTTATGCGGTATTAGCCCGAGTTTCCTCAGGTTGTCCCCCACTTTAGGGCAGATTCCCACGTGTTACTCACCCGTCCGCCACTCTACTCGCCCCCGAAGGGACTTTCGCGTTCGACTTGCATGTATAAGGCATGCCGCCAGCGTTCAATCTGAGCTAGGATCAAACTCTTCAATTTGAAACTTTTGCTCAATATGAATATTTCGCAATTCTAGGAATTACCGAGTTACTCACATTGATAATTAATTTACATTTTGGCAATCAATTATCCACGCAAGTACCCACACAAATTGTTTATCTTGCTTTGTTAAAGAACTTTCCTGTATTTTACAGGAAGAGGAAGTATTTTAATGATCTAAAATACAGTGTCAACATTATTATAGTATATTTTTTAAATCTTTTCTCAGATTATTCTTTGTAAAAACTTACTAGTATAGGACGCATTACACTTTATCACCTGTTCCGGAGTACCGGATACAACAACCTCACCGCCTTTATCACCACCTTCTGGGCCTAAATCAACAATCCAATCGGCGGTTTTTATTACATCCAAATTATGCTCAATAACTATTATCGTATTGCCATTATCCCTTAATTTACGTAATACTTCGAGCAAATGCTTAATATCATGAAAATGCAAACCGGTTGTTGGCTCATCTAGAATATACAATGTTCGACCAGTATCACGGCGTGATAATTCTTTAGCTAATTTTATGCGTTGCGCTTCGCCGCCAGATAATGTTGTTGCACTTTGTCCGAGATGAATATATCCCAAACCAACATCGATTAAAGTTTGTAATTTTTGGGCAATAATTGGTATTGGTGCAAAGAAAATCCGTGCCTCTTCTACTGTCATATTCAAAACATCGAATATCGTTTTACCTTTATACTCAATTTCCAATGTCTCTCGATTATAGCGCTCACCTTTGCAAACATCGCAGGTTACATATATATCTGATAGAAAATGCATCTCAACCTTGATCAATCCATCACCTTGACATGCTTCACAACGGCCGCCTTTTACATTAAAACTAAAACGGCCAATTTCATAACCACGAGCTCTGGATTCATTTGTATTCGCAAATAATTCACGAATCGGAGTAAATACTCCGGTATAAGTTGCCGGGTTGGAACGTGGCGTGCGTCCTATCGGACTTTGATTGATATCAATTACTTTATCGAAGAATTCTAATCCTGAAATACTGTTATATGTCGCTTCTTCAGTTACACAATGTCTATGCAAATACTTAACTGCTGCGGGATAAAGTGTATCGTTTATCAAACTTGATTTACCAGAACCTGAAACTCCGGTTACGCAAGTAAGTAGTCCAATCGGAATTTCAACATCAATATTCTTAAGATTATTTTTATTAACTCCGTATAGCTTCAATATTTTTTGAGCATCATAGGGAATACGTTTTCTAGGTAATGGAATTGTAAGTTCCTTAGATAAATATTTACCCGTCAAAGATTCCGAATTATTTATGATGTCATCAATATCACCTTTAGCAACAATATTACCACCATGCTTACCTGCTCCGAGCCCAATATCAACAATATAATCAGCAGCTCTAATAGCATTTTCATCATGTTCTACTACCAGAACTGTATTTCCTAAATCACGCAAATATGTCAGAGTATTCAAGAGACGCTGATTGTCACGCTGATGTAAACCGATTGTTGGCTCATCCAGAATATACATTACTCCGACCAAACCGGAACCTATTTGGCTTGCCAAACGGATTCTCTGAGCCTCACCGCCTGACAAGGTATCAGCAGGTCGAGCCAGAGTGAGATACTCAAGTCCCACATTTACCAAAAATCTTAACCGTGTACATATCTCCTGCAAAATTTTTGCAGCGATTTCTCCACGACGGCCGGATAATTTAGTATTTTCAAGAAAATCCAACGCTTGATCAACTGTCAAATTAGTGATATCTGATAAACTCTTATCATTTATAAATACAAAACGTGCTTCCTTACGCAATCTAGCACCTTGACAATCAGGACAAGATATAGCAGTTAAATATTTGGCTAATTCGTCACGCATAGTAATCGATTCGGTTTCTTTATAGCGTCGCTCCATGTTTGGCAATATTCCTTCAAATGGATGAGTATATTGATTGCGTTTACCATTACCCACTATGTATGTGAACTTAACATTTTCTGTTCCACTTCCATACAAAATTACATCCTGAAATTTCTTCGATAAATTTTTAAATGGCTTATCAATATCAAAACCATAATGGGAAGCCAACGATATTAACATCGAATAATAATATAAATTGCGCTTATCCCAACCACGAATAGCTCCGGCTGCTAAACTCAAGTTTTCATCATGCACCACTTTTTTGGGATCAAAAGAATGTTTGATTCCCAAACCGTCACAAGTTGGACAAGCTCCTACAGGATTATTAAAAGAAAATAACCGCGGCTCCAATTCTGTTAAACTATAGCCGCATAGTGGACAGGCAAATTTAGCTGAAAAAATCTTGTCTTCCTCATTACCATCTACAAAAGCAATACCAGCTAAACCGTCAGTTAATCTTAGTGCGGTTTCAAATGATTCAGCTAAACGCTGTCGAATATCATGCCGAACTTTAATACGATCAACGATCACCTCAATAGTATGCTTATTATGTAGACTAAGCTTTGGCACCTGATCCAAATCTACAACCTGTCCATCAATTCGGGCACGTATAAATCCCTGATTACGTAATTCCTCAATAAGTTGCAAATATTCGCCTTTACGTTCACGCACAACCGGAGCCAAAAGCATGACTTTGATCCCTTCGGGTAACGCCAATACCGTATCGACCATTTGACTGACCGTCTGTGCTTCTAACAAAATTCCATGTTCAGGGCATTGCGGCTGGCCAACACGAGCAAATAACAAACGCAAATAATCATAAATCTCAGTTATAGTCCCAACGGTAGAACGCGGATTATGGGAAGTAGATTTCTGCTCTATAGAAATTGCTGGCGACAATCCTTCGATCAAATCTACATCAGGTTTTTCCATCATCGATAAAAATTGTCGGGCATAAGCTGATAGAGATTCCACATACCTACGCTGCCCTTCAGCATATAAGGTATCAAATGCTAAAGATGATTTACCTGATCCAGAGAGACCAGTAAAAACTATTAGTTTATTCCTCGGCAAATCGAGATCGACATTCCTCAAGTTATGAGTCCGAGCACCACGAATCCGAATCGTATTCATAAGAGTAGTATAGTATAGAGATGACCTCTTTTGGTGGCAATAAATCGAGAAGTCTGTACTTGACGAGCACAATTTTTTTGGATTTAAGAATTCCTTAATATTTCTGCTGTAGATTACCATCTCAAATATGATTATTAAAAATCATATTGGAAATGTTAGAATTAAATTTAAATAAAAATGAGGGGAAAAATTATGATGCAACATGACCAAATACAAGATGATGTGACTAAACAAGGAAAAGAGCTTAAATTAATAAATTGTAAACTAAGTGAGCTATCAAAAATTCTAAAAAATCGTGAACAAGAAAAAATTTATTTAATTAGAGTAAACAAATTAATAGGATCATATTGGTATATATGGGCAATAGATGGCGACAATGAACTTATACAAGGATCAATTTCCGAACTTAATACAAGATTTAAAGATAACACTGATTTTCGCCAATTTTATAATTGGCTAAAAGATTTTGATTCTATTGATGATGTGAAAAGCGATCAAGATTTTGAAAATCAGCAAATAAAATTAAATGAGGCACTCAATATCATTAAATATAACAAACTTCGTGAAGATTACTCTATGCGAGTTGCTTCTAAAAGTGAAGACCCTCAATCAATTAAATCTGATTATTTAAAGACTTTTGCAGAAAGAATTTCAAACGATTCACTGTCCAATAAAGAATTTTACGAATGCCTCGAAACTCTGCGAAAAGAACACGATAAATTCCTAGAAACAAATTTATCTTTAGACGCTTTTGGACAGGAAGGAACTGGAAACTTGGTACATGCACTAATATTAGCATCAGGAAAAGAGGATCCAGATAGGTTAAGTAAATTGTTAGAAGGTAGTGTTCAATATACTCGTGTCCCTGCGAAATTTGGAAACATAGGAACATCATATCCGCTACGACTCGCTCTTGAGCATAGACGTCATGGATACGCAAAAACTCTCGTAGCTCTCGACCATTCTTTAGTTAATGATGATTATATAGTTGGCAAAGCGCAACAGGATGGCGAAGCCTGGACCAAGGTTAGTAGTGCCAGCTATCAAGACCATGGAAGCATGTTAAATGGTTTCGTTCAAAGATTATACAACCAAAATTACCGGGAAAATTTAAACCTCAAAGCAGTTGAAACCACGATATTAGCAATACATTTTTTAATAAATAATAACGCTGATTTAGATTCTCCAGCGTCATTAAGCACAATACAACACCAATGGCTAAGCACTAATGCACCTAAACCAGAATGGTTAACTACACCATTAGCTAAATTGGATGAAACTCAAAAAAGGGAACTAAGAGAAGCACAACAACATTATTCTATACCAACAATTTGTATGCTCTTTGAGAAAGTAATCGAAAGCAGAGATATAAAAAAACAATCTATAAATATTACCAACTGGATTATCGAACTCATTGAAATGATGCTAGCTCAGAAACATGACTTAATAGAAAAAACCTACCCAACAAACCATAATAAATGGCCTAATAAGACTATGTTACGGGTAACTATTGAACAAAAACACGTAAGATTACTAGGGACACTCTTAAGATATTCTAATTGGGAAAATGTGCAATATGAAATCACTAACTGTTTGAGCAGTATAACCGAAGCAAGGCCTATCGATAGAGAAGCCAGAAAAATCGCTATGCAGGAATTGCTATTAAAAGCTTATTCAAATAACAGACTATTTCCAAAAATTCCTCAAGAAATCGAACAATTTCGAGATAGAAATAATGACCTTGATAACATGTTAAACGCCATGGGAGCTCTCCACAGTGTTTTCGAATCTGGAAGTACAAAAATTGAAGAAGAGGTAAAATCATTAGCTAGTGAAAATAATTATACTGAAAACGATATTTATCAGCTAATCACCAATACTCAACGAACTCGTCCTTTTTTGGGTTTTGGAAGTTATAAACCTAAAGAAGGGATACGTGAAGACTCAAAGATAAAAAATCTTCGGCAGAATTGTAATAAAACTTTAGACCAGATTTACGGATTACTTGAAGGCAAAATAAAACAAAATCTTTATTCAGCATCTTCAGACTATCCGCATCTATTAAGAGAAATGGCTCGATCTTATTTCTCTCAATGCGATAAATCCCTTAATACCGGACAAAGAATTATAATTGAAGAAGTAAGCAGGTACCTGAACGAAAACGAGCAAATAGATTTGGATACATTAAATCCATCTCCCACTGCACCTTTACCTTCTTCAGAAACAGCTTCAACATCAGTTTCACCAGAAACACTATCACCTTCACCGCCACCACCATTAGTCATCCCACCGTCGACTATGCAAGAGGAAAAGACATCACCGCCACCACCAGTTCCTCCACGAAATCCTACACCGACATCTACTGAAGACCATCAACAACATGAAGAATCTATGGAATCGGTACCTCCTTCGACCGATTTGGAAACATTACAACCGAATACACCAGCAGCAATAGCACCACCATCGCCGCCACCATCAGATAATCCATCACCGTCACCTCAACCAATTGAGGGCGAACAACAACTGCCCCAACCATCGGTATCAACTGGCCCAGAATCATCACAATCAACTGCACCGGTACCGCCACCACTGCCACCACCATTACCTGATAATACTGCAAAACCGTTTACACCTAAATCTAATCAAAAAGGAACACCATCTTCTAACACCAGTGCACAACGACTAAATACCGAATCTAAGACCCTATTTAATGCACTTCAAGCAGCCGTAAATCGACGACGCCAAAGTATAGAACCATGCCAACCAAAAGCAAAAGAGGATCCGGATGATGAAAAATGGTCAGATAACGAAGGTGATAAAAATCCTTCATCACCCGGACCATCGCCAAATTAATTCACAATTCCCGTGGTCACCAGTGATCGCGGAATTTTTTTCAAAAATTCATAATTAAACAGCACAAATTTATCCAGAATCAGATGCGTCATAACAATTATCATTTTGCCATTTCCCGGGATTATTCGTGATATATTGACGAATTTTCATCAATTCAATTTCATCACGAATTATGTGTTCATAATAATTGCGTTGCCACAATCGAATATAAAATGGCAGCCAATCATTATATTTTACGCCATCAATATAACGTTTCGTGGTCAATGATTTAAATCGTTGCACAATTATCGGTAAATTCATCACCGCGGTAGGGGCAGACCCCTGTGTCTGCCCATTAACAAACCCCTGTGTCTGCCCATTAACAAACCCCTGTGTCTGCCCATTAACAAACCCCTGTGTCTGCCCGTTATTTTTTGGGCAAACACGGGGGTTTATTGGGCAAACACGGGTTATTGGGCAAACACGGGTTATTGGGCAGACACAGGGGTCTGCACCGATTCCAGGGCAGACACAGGGGTCTGCCCCTACGGGGTTTGCCCCTACGGTATCGGGGTCCGCACCGATAACGATAATCCCATGGATATGATTGGGCATGATTTGAAATTGATCGATATTTACGCCCGAATAATATTGCGGAATTTCGTTCCATGTCGTTTGTAACATTTCGCCCGCATAATTTAAAATCATTTTTCCATCAATCACATTTCCAAATAGACATTCCCGATATTGCGTACAAATTGTTACAAAATATGCCCCTAACAATGAATAATCATATCCATGTAAACGAATTGAATGTCGATTGCGCATCTTGTGATTAAATATATCCCTACAAATACAATCAATACCGTTATGGAAATATTGCGTACGTAAATTTTTAATGTTAGCCTTTCTACAATTTACAACCCATATCCATGGAGAACAATAAATATGCGCGATTATGAATTCTTTACCTCCGAATCGGTTTCCGAGGGGCATCCAGATAAAATTGCCGACCAAATTTCAGACGCAGTGTTAGATGCCATAATAGAACAAGATCAACATTGTCGTGTTGCATGTGAAACCATTGTTAAAACCGGTTTGGCATTCGTTTTCGGAGAAATTACTACTTCCGCATGGGTTGATATTGAACAATTAATAAGAAATACAATTAATGAGATTGGTTACACCGATCCACATATAGGATTTGACGGTGATTCGTGTGCAGTACTTACCGGCATTGGTAAACAATCTCTAGACATAGCTCGCGGAGTAGACCGTGCTTCCGTTATGGAACAGGGAGCTGGAGATCAAGGCATGATGTTCGGCTATGCTTGCACAGAAACTGAGAGTTTAATGCCTGCCCCGATTTATTACGCCAATAAATTAATGATGCAACAGGCGAAATTACGCAAAGATAATACTCTACCATGGCTAAGACCTGATGCTAAAAGTCAGGTAACATTGCGTTATGCAAAAGGTCAACCTATCGTTGTGGATACAGTGGTATTATCCACTCAGCACAGCCCAGAAATTACTCAAGAAGCATTAGTTGAGGCAGTTATTGAAGAAATCATTAAACCAGTGTTTCCAGAACATTGGATTAATAAAGATACACATTATTTTGTCAATCCAACTGGTCGTTTTGTGATTGGCGGACCGCTTGGTGACAGTGGTTTAACTGGAAGGAAAATTATCGTTGATACTTATGGTAGTACAGCTCACAGTGGTGGCGGTTGTTTCTCCGGAAAAGATCCATCCAAAGTGGACCGTTCAGGATCATATGCAGCTCGATATATTGCTAAAAACATTGTTGCCGCAGGTTTAGCTACACGATGTGAATTACAGATTTCTTACGCAATTGGTGTAGCTGAGCCAGTGTCAATCGCTGTAGAAACATTTGGTACTGGAAAAGTTGGTGAACAAAAACTTATTGAATTAATTCGTGAACATTTCGATTTGAGACCTCACGGTATCATTGAAATGTTAGATTTATTACGACCCATTTACAAGAAAACCGCAGCCTACGGACATTTCGGCCGCGAGGATAAAGACTTTACTTGGGAACAAACTGATAAGGCTGATATACTTAAAAAAGTAATTGGTTAACCATAACATTTTGTTCCCATAGTGGATAAAACATTAAAAAAAGGAGAAAAATTCATGACTAATAATGAACTAGAAAAAACCATTATTGACATCACTCAGTCTGGCAAAGGTATTTTAGCTGCTGACGAGAGTTTTCCAACCATTAAAAAACGTTTTGATAGTATTAATCTAGAATCGACCGAAGAAAATCGTCGAGCTTATCGTGAATTATTATTCACTACGCCCGGTATAAATGAATTTATTAGTGGTGTAATCATGTTCGACGAGACCATGAGGCAACAAGATAAACAAGGGAAGCCACTTCCTAAAGTTATTAGTGATCAAAGCATTGTGCCAGGAATTAAAGTTGATAAAGGAACTATTCCCTTAGTTAATTCTGAAGGCGATAAAATCACTGAGGGTTTAGATGGTTTGGGAAAACGACTTGAAGAATATAAACAATTAGGAGCTAGATTTGCTAAATGGAGAGCTGTATATTCTATTAGTGAATACAATCCACGTCGACTTAGTATAAAATTAAATGCTATATCCCTCGCTCGTTACGCCGCTATTTGCCAAAGCCAAAATATAGTGCCAATTGTGGAACCAGAAGTATTAATGGATGGGGATCACACTATAGAAAGTTGTGCAGACGTTAGCCGAAAAGTGTTTCATGAAGTTTTTCATCAATTGCATAAACAACATGTTGTATTGGAACATATAATTCTTAAACCAAGTATGATAATTTCCGGTGTAAAATGTAAGCAACAAGCTGATGTAAAAGAAGTTGCTGAAAACACTTTAGTGATTTTGCGTGAAACAGTCCCTGCAGCAGTACCAACCATAAATTTTTTATCTGGCGGGCAAAGTGAGGAAATTGCAACTGCACATTTAAATGCAATGAACGTATCAACTAGTATAAAGCCATGGAATTTAAGTTTTTCTTATGGCCGTGCATTACAAGCTCCTTGCTTAAAGGCCTGGGCTGGGAAACCAGAAAATATACAAGTCGCCCAGCAAGCTTTACACAAGCGTGCTAAGCTTAACAGTACAGCATGTTTAGGTAAATATGATAAAAAGATGGAATGACCAAATTAAAAGTTGACCAGCAAAATAGATCTCCATTATTTTTTACATTAACATTTTTAACTGTTGTAGCAGTAATATTACAAATTGCTCATGTTACTTCAGGATTCGGTTATATTTTAGATAAAAGCAAAGGTGCAATCGGCGAGTACGTTACTAATTTAATAACTAGCAGACAACTTTCTTTATTGCCTCTCGTGAAATTTCTTGCGGCACAATTTTTACTGTATTTTATCGGCATTATTATTATTTATGTAATGACAATTATGATAAGCCGGTTATTTAGGTTTTGTGACACAAAAAGATTTTTACTGGGTTTGGCTTTATGGCTGGTTTGCACTACTTTTGTGGCAACTGCAAATAGCTATTATTTTCCACACTCAACTTTTGTGATTTTCAATAACAATATAACCTGCAAATTGAGCATGATATGCAGCGCTCTTTTATTAATCTTAGCTATTACATTAACATTTATTCAAATAATAAAAGATATAATTCAGAAGAAATTATGGCTACGAGGAATTTGCTTTTTTGCCGTCGCATTAAGCTTGATATGGGCTAATTACAGCTATACGCATCCTGTTGCTAATACTTTTGAGAGCTCAGAGAAAAAACCTAATATTATCATTATCGGATTAGACTCTATAAGACCAGATCATACCGGTTATTACGGTAATAAAAATATAGCGACTCCAAACATCGATAAATTTCTAGCTAGTTCCGCAAATTTCACTCAAGCTTATTCTGCGCTTGCAAGAACTTATGTGGCTTGGAACAGTATTTTAACTGGCAAATATCCTAAAAATAATCAAGTCCGTGACAACTTAATCGATCCTGCTAGTTTAGATTTAAGTAACACTTTAGTGACTACTCTTAAAAAAGTTGGTTATGAAACTATCTTTGCAACTGATAGTCGCCAATTTAGTTTAATTAATAAGCAATTTGGTTTTGATACAATTATCAGTCCCAAAATGGGAATATACGATTTCATGCTAAGCACTTTTAATGATTTTCCATTATCTAATCTTGTCATGAATTCTGCTATTGGTGCTTACTTATTCCCGTATAACTACGCTAACAGAATGTCATATATTACTTACGAACCACAAACTTTTAATAATATGTTGAATAGAAAATTAGCACATCGCAAAAATCGGCCGTTATTTTTAGGAATTCACGTGATATTAACTCATTGGCCATATATGTGGAGTGAAGATGGACAATCACCAAATCTATCATTACCCGATCAATATGACAATATGCTAACTACCATTGATCAGCAACTCGGTAATATACTAAAAATCCTGCAACAAAATAATTTATTACAACATGCTGTTGTGGTTTTGCTATCAGATCATGGTGTAAGTCTGGGGTTACATGGTGACCGCATTATCTCAATTAAAAAATATTTAGGCGCTAAACAAAAAACCAAAAAACTTACTCGTTATCCGTATACCGATAGTAAAAATGGTTCTACTCATTTGGGTCTGGATACATGCAGTGGAGAAGGCACGGATATATTAAGTTTCAATAGTAGCAATCATATTATTTTAGGTTTCAAATTCTATGGATTGCCACATGAAATTATTAAAAATAATTCTTATCCTGTATCGCTGATAGATATCGCACCAACAATTCTTGATTTATTAAACTTACCAGGCTTAAACAAAACAGATGGAATATCGTTAAAACCATTAATAACAAATGATATAAAAAATGAAAATAAGCCAAGAGCCTTGTTTTTTGAAACTGGTATTTGGATGCCGCTATTTAGCATAGATGATTTAAAAAAAGGAATGATTAATAAGTATGTTGCCGAGAAACTTAATACTTTATATGGATATGATTCGAAAGATAATTATATTATTATCAAACCATCCGCCATAAAAAATCTGCTTGATAGCAAACAACGAGGAATTTTATACGGCAACTGGTTTCTCAGCCGTTATCCTAAGAGATTTGACATAACTTCTACAATAATACCATTGCAAAGTATCCAAAATTATCATTGTGATTTTATAAAAACTAATAATAATGATCATAAAGACGGGATTTGTTACTTCTTCACTAAAACACCGAAGCCTTTTTATGTACTAGTCAATACTAAAACTAGGCAATGGACACTTGATCTCAATTCTGATTTCGCGAAATTGGCGCCGTTAAAATCATTGATGCAAAAATTCATGGTATTTTACGGTAATGAACTCTACGATATTTGTAGAATCAACAATAAAAGCTTATAATTCATATTTCAATTTTAAATGGAGTTTATCATGTTAAAGAAAATAATCATTTTGACATCTTTAAGTGTGTTTATTTTATTTACGATACCTTACACACTTGCCGCAACTTCATTACCTAAAGGCATTTACGCTAGCCTTAATGGTGGTTATAGTAAAGTAGATGAAACAATTAAAGACAGTCGTAAACAACACAACAGTGACTTCGGTGCTAACGCTAGTCTAGGATATAAGTTTACCCCTGTTATCGCCACTGAAGCCGGTTTCACATGGCATACAAGCGAATACTTTGATCATGATATAAAAGGCGATAATAATTTTGCAATTGATCTTGCTTTAAAGCTAATGCTTCCATTTGAGCCTATGGGTTTAAGTTTATTTGCTAAAGCAGGTCCTGCCTTAGTTCATCATAGATTAAAGGATGGCACTCAACTAGTAGAACATGTTGGAGATCATACAAGACCAGCACTCTATTTGGGAGGTGGTATTGGTTATGCAATAAGCCGAAATTTAGCGGTTGATATTCAAGCATCGGCTACTACCAGGAATGGAAAAACTATACCCGCAATGTATTTAGTTTCAGCTGGAATAACATATATTCTTCCAGAATCGATTTATCTGAAATGACTGACTAAATTACATTATTCCTGATTTCAAAATACTGTGCATATGAACCACGCCTACCATATCACAATGCTCATTTTTTACAACTAAGGAAGTAATGTTGTATTTCTCCATAATCTTTAATGCATCGAATGCTAAAGTTTTAAGAGAAACTGTCTTGCAATTTCTTGTCATTAAATCAGAAATTTTAGTAGTATGTATATCTATTTTTTTTTCAATTGCGCGGCGTAAATCTCCATCAGTAAAGATACCAACCAATTGACCATTTTTATTCACTATAGTTGTCATTCCTAATTTTTTTGTGGTCATTTCTACTAATGCATTACTTAGAACCATATCTTCTTGAACCTTAGGAATCGATTCTCCGATTTGCATCAAATCATCTATATAAAGTAATAAACGTCTTCCTAATATGCCTCCGGGATGTGACAATGCAAAGTCATTCTCAGTAAAACCGCGACTTTCCAATAATGTAATAGCTAATGCGTCACCTATTACCAATGCTGTTGTAGTACTTGATGTAGGAATCAAACCCAAAGAGCATGCCTCTTTTTCAACGCTGATATCAAGATTTACCACTGCTTGTTTCGCTAAAGCTGAATTACAGTTACCAGTTAGAGATATAAGTGGAATTTTTAAACGCTTTATAATAGGTAATATTGTTAAAATCTCTTCGGTATTCCCGGAATTAGATATAGCTATTACCACATCATCGTTAGTGACCATACCAAGATCGCCATGACTAGCTTCTCCAGGATGAACAAAAAATGCTGGAGTTCCGGTACTTGCAAAAGTGGCAGCTATCTTGTTAGCTATATGGCCTGATTTGCCCATTCCCATTAATATTACATGGCCCTTACATTCGAGCAATATTTGACAGGCTTGAGCAAATTTACCATCAATACGTTCTTTCAACTCAGATATAGCTTTAATTTCGATGTCGATTACCTGCCTACCGAGTTTACAGAAACCATTTTTATTTATATTTGCCATTTTGAACTCATAACTAAAATTAAAGTATAATTCGAAACGATTATACTATAAACCAAATGGCTTTCAACAGGCGACTTTAGTCGCCTGTTGAGGTAAAATATCGCAAATGAAACTGTGCAACTTTGAAGTTGGTTTAGATAAACCATTTTGTTTAATTGCCGGACCTTGCGTTATTGAGAACGAGAAAATAGCGATTGAAACCGCAATTCAGCTAAAACAAATTAGTCAAGAATTGAACATAAATTTCATTTATAAATCATCTTTTGACAAAGCAAATCGTTCATCTTTAGCTAGTTTTCGCGGACTAGGAATGCGAGAAGGATTACGTATTCTGGAATTAATAAAAAAAGATGTGGGCGTTCCAGTACTAACTGACGTTCATGAATATACTCCACTTGACGAAGTTGCTGAAATAGTTGATGTGTTACAAACTCCAGCTTTTTTATGTAGACAAACCGATTTTATTCAAAATGCAGCACGTTGCGGTAAACCTCTTAATATCAAAAAGGGCCAATTTATGGCACCGAGGGATATGCTGAACGTTGTAGAAAAAGCACATAGCGTAAATAACAAACAAGTCATGGTATGTGAACGTGGTGTATCATTCGGTTACAACAACTTAGTGGTTGACATGCGTTCTCTAGTAATTATGCGTGAAACCAAATGTCCAGTAATTTTCGATGCATCTCATTCAGTACAATTGCCCGGCAATCAAGGTAAATCTTCTGGAGGGCAACGTGAATTTATAGCAATGTTAGCAAAAGCAGCGATTGCTGTCGGAGTATCAGGTATATTTTTAGAAACTCATCAAAATCCCGAAACAGCCCCATGTGACGGCCCTAACTCTTTACCACTAGCTCAAATGAAGGAATTATTAATTACTTTAAAAGAGTTAGATGAAATAACCAAGCGCAATTACTAAGCAATTACGTCTTCTTTATTACCACAGTTCTGGCAATTTTATCGTGCCAACCTTGTTTCCTGCGATCAATCGCGATCCATAGAAATCCCAAACAAAAAGGTATTGTTGAAATACAGTAGCCGAGATAACGAATGATCAATTGGCCTGTAGATGGTTTCTGTAGAGTTGTAGCATCAGTAATAATAAACTTAAATAACATCTTACCAGGGGTTGCTGATTTGTATTTCCAGAATGCTAATATAGCTAGCAAAGGAAATATCCAACAAATAATAAAATCAGCAGGACCTTTAATAAGACTATTAGTCACAAAATATTTCGGTCCATAAATAGCAACTAACAGAGGTAAAATAACTACTAACACTAAAAGTGAATCTACTACTGAAGCAGTAAAACGTACCCAAAAACCACCATATTTAATGACCGTATTCATTTAGTCAACCATATCTTCTACATGAATTGGATTAATCTGTTGGGTTACACGAATAAAAGTAGTACATTTAGACAATTCCTTTAGCCGAGCTGCTCCAACATACGTACAAGCCGAACGTAATCCACCTAAAATATCTTTGATAGTATTTTCTACCGGACCTCGATATGGAACATTAATCGATTTGCCTTCGCTTGCGCGATACTCAGCAACAGCTCCATGATATTTTATCATAGCTTCAATAGAACTCATTCCATAAAAACGCTTAAATGTTCCGTCCTCAGTTTTAAATATTTCACCAGAACATTCATCGTGGCCAGCAAACATGCCACCTAACATAATAAAATCGGCACCAGCAGCAAATGCTTTAACTACATCACCCGGCATTTTACAACCACCGTCTGAACAAACATGGCCCTTCACGCCATGAGCAGCATCAGCACATTCAATAATCGCCGACAATTGTGGATAACCAATTCCAGTCTTTACTCGAGTGGTGCACACTGATCCTGGACCAATACCAACCTTGACAATATCAGCTCCGGATAATATTAACTGCTCAACCATCTCACCGGTAACTACATTACCAGCCATAACAATTTTTCTAGGAAAAGCATCACGAGTCTTTTTTACAAAATCCACAAATTGTTCTGTATAACCATTAGCAACGTCAAGACAAATAAATGGACAATCAACCACTTTCATGATGCTTTTTAATCGTGCAAAATCTTCATCATGAATACCAGAACTAACAAAGCAATGCTCGATAACATCCTGATTATTTTTAGCCTCCAATTGCCACTCTTGCTCTTCTTTAAATTTATCAATTGCAGTTAAAAGCTTATATTTAGTTAATACCTTTGCCATTGCAAAAGTTCCTGTGTGATCCATGTTTGCAGCGATAATAGGAACACCTCGCCAATCTAAATCAGAATGCAAAAATTTGTAATCACGTTCTACATCTACTTCCGATCTCGACTTGAGTGCACTTCTTTTGGGACGTATTAGCACATCTTTAAAATCTAATTTTATATCTTGTTCAATCCGCATTTTAATGATTCCATTTAAAACCTAATCTATTAAATAATACTAAAACTCATGATAAAATGCCATTTTACGGAGTTAATGAGCTAAACTTAGAACTAATGTTATCATCTTTATTGGTAAATCATGTTAAATGAAATTAAACAACAGCAACAGGAAATATTGGAATCTGAAAGATTAATATTAAGACCATTTTCATTACAAGATGCAAAAATCGTTCAGCGACTAGCTGGCGATCAAGCTATTGCTGATGGCACATTTTATATTCCGCATCCATACGAAGATGGTATGGCTGAAAAATGGATTATCGAGCACCGTGCTGCTTGCAAACGAAATGAACAAGCGGTTTTTGCAATTACTACAAAACAAACCAACGATCCGATTGGTGCAGTTGGTCTTATGCTGCATAAAGAAGAGCTTCATGCGGAATTAGGATACTGGATAGGCAAACCATATTGGGGGCAAGGTTTTGCTACTGAGGCCGCACAAACAATTATTAAATATGGACTTGAAAAGTTCCATTTAACAAGCATCTATGCCGATTGTTTTCAATGGAATACTACCTCAATAAAAGTAATCCAAAAAATTGGCATGAGATGGAAAAAAAGTTTTGATAAATATGTCGAAAGGAGAAATGTAATTGAACGGGTAAATCAGTACATCATAACACTCGTGGACAAACAAGGATGCTTTAATGGATATTAATGATCGATTACATGCCATTTTACAAGAATGTTCTAAAAAAGATTCAAATATAATCTGTTGTGCTGCGAACCTTGCTGACTTAGCTGGTCCAGATCAGTTAAATATTTATGGAGATTCATGTTACAACCAAGGTTTATCAATAGCAGAAATTTTAAACGCATTGCAAGTTGACAATTTCACTATAGCTGCAGCAATTATTTATAGCGTTATTCAATATGTTGACCTCGGTTTAGAAGACATCGAAGAACAATTAGGCGACAAAGTAAGTAGATTAGTTCAATTAACCACACAACTGAGCGGCATCTCAGAATTATATGAAGCCATCGCCAATCATAAACAACATTTTTCCAAAATAGATAATATTCGAAAAATGTTATTAGCAATGGTAGATGACGTACGTGCGGTCTTAATTAAATTATCCGAACAACTATATATACTTCGTAATATTAAAACATTTGATGACCAGCAAAAAAAGCGCATCGCTCAAGAAACCATGGCAATTTACGTCCCTTTAGCTAATCGGCTCGGTGTAGTCAAAATCAAATGGGAATTAGAAGATTTGGCATTCCGGTATTTGCAACCTCAAAAATACAAACAAATTTCAGATGAACTTAAACAACGCCGTATCGAACGCGAACGGGATGTACAAAAAATTATTAATAAATTATCGACAATACTACAAAACACAGCAATCAAAAATATCCAGATCAGTGGCCGTGCTAAACATATTTATAGTATTTACCGCAAAATGCAGCGTAAAAACGTTGGCCTTAATAAAATTTATGATACTATTGCGCTTCGAGTTATAGTCCCCACTATCGAAGACTGTTATACAGCATTAAGCAGCATTCATGCCACCTGGCAACATGTGCAAAAAGAATTCGATGATTATATCGCTAATCCAAAAGAAAACGGTTATCGGTCAATCCATACCGCAGTAACTGACACTGATAATAAACACATAGAAATACAAATTCGCACTTATGAAATGCACGAAGAAGCCGAATTGGGAATGTCAGCACATTGGAAATATAAAGAAGGTTTGGGACTACAACAAAGATCTGCTTATGAAACAAAAATAAAACGTTTACGTCAAATTATGGATTGGCAAAAAGAAGTTACTGATAGCGATAACATTTTTGACGACCACGTTTATGTATTCACTCCTGACAACGATATAATAGATCTACCTAAAGGCGCTACAGTACTAGATTTTGCTTATCACATTCACAGTGAAATCGGACATCGCTGTAAAGGGGCAAAAGTTAATAATAAAATAGTAAATTTAACTTATCAACCCAAAACTGGAGAGCTCATTGAAATTTTAACCAGGAATCAGCCACACCCCAGCCGTGATTGGTTAAACCCACATTTAGGGTATTTAAAGACCCCTAAAGCCAGAGCAAAAATTCAGCATTGGTTTAAAAAACAAGATCATGAAAAATATGTTACTCTTGGGCAAGAGATACTAGAAAAAGAATTTCGTCGTCACAATTTGACAAATATCAATATCTCAAGTCTTGCAAATAAATTAAATTTTAAAAACAGCGACGACCTATTTGCTGCTTTGGGATGTGGTGATATAAAAGTCGGCAACATTGTGAATTCTATTCAACAAGATTCAAAAACATTAGCTAAGCAAACAGAACTATCAACAACTACTCAAACTTCATCGACAATTAGTAGCAAATCTTCCGAAATAGAAATTCAAGGAATAGATAATCTATTAACTCATATAGCTAATTGTTGTCAACCAATCCCAGGCGACCAAATCATCGGGTATATAACCCAAAATCGTGGAGTTTCTGTCCATCGTCAAGACTGTTTCAATATCTTACGTGCTAAAGAAGTCAAACCAGAACGATTAATAGAAGTTAATTGGAGAACCAATACTAGCCAATATTATACAAAAAATCTTGTTATCAAAGCTTTTGATCGTCACGGTTTAGTTAAGGATATCAGTAACATCATCGCTAATGAAAATACTTCAATTGTTGGCTTAAATGTTAATACCGACAAAAAAGCTAATTTAGCTAATATCGAGCTTATAATTGAAATAGCAAACTTAACATTACTAGATCGCATCGTAACAAAGATCAAAAAACTACCTGATGTATTAGAAGTAAAATGAAATTGCTGATAAATTTAAATTGACATGAAACCTCATTTTGTTGTATAATTCAAATGTTTTAAATTATCAAGGAGGTTTTTTATGAAAAAATTTAGTTTTATTGATTGGATCGCTCTGATACTAGTTATTATCGGAGGCTTAAACTGGGGGGTGGTTGGCCTCTTTGACATTAATTTAGTCAACCTCATCTTCGGTGAAATGACAATCTTATCTAGAGTTATCTATATTGTTGTCGGATTAGCTTCACTATACACAATTTATTTTCTCGCCAAAGCAGCAAAAATTGGCCGTGGATAACCACAACTAAAGAGCGATATAACTTTAACCAGAATAAGCTATGCTTATTCTGGTTATATCATTATCTTCTCAATTTCATCTATAGTCTTGGGTACACCGGAAGTTAATATTTCATAACCATTTTCAGTAACCAACACATCATCTTCGATACGTACTCCTATATTTCGCCATTTTTGTTCCACGGTTGTTATATTTGATGAAATATAAATACCCGGTTCAACAGTAAGAACCATTCCAGGTTCTAGTAAGCGCCATTCATCATCGATTTTATACCTACCTACATCATGTGCATCCAGACCTAACCAATGACCTATATAATGCATATAAAAAGGTTTAAATGCTTGCTTTTCCAGGAGCTCATTAACTTCACCCTTCAACAATCTTAATGCCACCAACTTTTCAGTGATCACTCGCTCGGAAATACGGTGCAACTCTATCCATGGTACTCCGGGCCGAACATGCTCGATAACAGCCAACTGCGTATCCAGTACAGCTTGATAAACAGCTTTTTGTTCCGCAGTAAAATGCCCATTGATCGGAAAAGTACGTGTTATATCTCCGCAATAATACTCACTATCAACACCTGCATCAACTAACACCAGTTCACCAGACTTAAGTTCGGCATCATTCTGAGTATAGTGTAACGTGCAACTATTAGCTCCACCTGCTACAATTGGCGGAAATGCAGGCATACGTGAACCGTTACGAATATACTCATGCAAAATTTCCGCCTCCAATTCATACTCCATCATACCCGGTTTACAAATTTCCATAACATGAACATGAGCTACTGCAGATATTTCAGCTGCTTTTCGTAGCAAAGTAATCTCCTCATCGTCCTTACGTAACCGCATTTCATGAGTCATTATACCAACATTAATAAAATCGTTAGGTAAATTAACTCCAGCACGCTCTTTACCAGCTATCTGCTGCAACCAATACATGATTTGCTCATGATCCTCATGATCACCAATATTAAAATATATTCGTTCCCTATTCTTAATAAGTTCTGGTACCATGTCATTAGCCATATTGACTGGAAAAGCTTGATCCGCCCCATAATCCTTGCAAGCTCCTAATTGACCTACTCTGACTCCTGTCCAGATTTCTTCTTCAGGATTCTTCTCAAGGTTAAAAAGGATATACTCACCATCACTACGATTCGGGATAAAAACTGCAATAGCGTTCGATTCCGGATAACCGGTAAGATAATAAAAATCCCTATCTTGTCGATACGGATAGACAGTTTCTCTATGGTAACGCGGTTGTTTTGTTGCAAACACAATAGCAACACCTTTGTTGCCAATTTGCTGTAACAATTGCTGTCTTCTTTTTATAAATACATTACTAATTTTCATGATATCACCTCGATTATTTTTCTGCACGTGGATCAAGCTCCGTAGCTACTGGTGTCATACGTGGTACAGCCACGAATTCTTGTTGTTCAACAACAGGAGCTCTGGATTTTCTGGTATGACTCCATAAAAAAAATAACCCTAAAATTCCAGAAATTAAAGCAAAATAAACAAAAAGTCCTAATGGGCCTATCATATGCATAAATCCAGGCGCAAAAAGTGGACCAATTATCGAGCCAACTCCATTGACAAGTAACAATCCCTGTGTCGCTGCTACAATGTCAGTAGCTTTTAAATAGTCACATATATGACTTATGCTAAGCGGATATAAAGCAAAAGAAACACCGCCAAAAATAAATACCAAGATTAAAAAAATCACATGTGTATAATAAGCGGTAAGCATTAATGCGAAACTTATCACCAAAGATGTAACACTTATTATAATTAATACTCTGCTTCGATCGAAATTATTAGATATATGTCCAACTGGATATTGCAAGAACATCGCTCCAACAATTATTATTCCCATAACTAAAGCAACATAAGACGTTGGTTGATTGAATTGCTTAACAAATAAAGGCATTAAACCGTAGATAGCAGCAGTGATTAAACCACCTGAAAAACACCCGATAACACCTGATGGTGAAACTTTATACAATTGCCGAAAATTTAATGGAGAAATACTTTCAAGATTCGGACAAGCTGCTCTAGTCATAGATAGAGGCACAATCGACAACGAAGATAACATAGCTACTATAGAAAATGGAATGATACTTTCAGGATTACTAACATTTAAAAGGAATTGGCCTCCTGCTAATGCAGCATAAAAAGATATCATATACAAAGACAATACCTGACCACGCAACTTTTGCGGAGCTACAATTAACAACCAACTTTCTATAGCGATATACAGCCCCGCTGTACAACAGCCGCATATAAAACGTAATATAATCCATATCCAATTAGATATAAGTAATCCTTGCAATAGAGTTGCGACTGCGAGAATAGAAGCAAATGTCGCATAAACTCGAATATGTCCCACTCTTCGAATAAAACTTCCAATATAAAAAGAACCGAGGACGAGACCTATATAATAACTTGTAGTTATAACCCCGACTATCCAAGCCCCACCTCCTTCTATCTGTAATCGAATAGTTAACAAAGTGGTAAGCAATCCGCTTCCTAAAGTGAAAATGATTAAACTTAACAACGGGGTAGAAACTGATAAAATAAGCTGCGTCACGGTTAAGAAACCGACAAATTGGTAATTGCTATTTGCTCCGGTCTATCCAAATCTGGGACTCGAATAACAATTACATTTATAGTAAAAGACTGTTTCCGTTGTTCAACTGCATCTTTACCAGCAGATTTGTAAGAGACTGATACTGGTATTTGAACTCTCCAAGCATAATGACCTTTAATAATACCATCATCTAATATCGATGGTGTACCAACTACTTCTGTAGCCACAAATAATTCCTTATTAATAACTTCATCTAACATTCTTGAATTTTTTAACATATTATTGAAATCTTTCCAACCACTATCAGTAAATGATTTTCTTAAATCTTCAAATACTTTTCGATAATTAGCAAAATTAAATGTGTATGCTGATATGATGGTTTTCTCGGTCCAATCTAGTAATTTTGCTGGCTTGAGCATAGGGCTACTTAAGGGATATAGCTGGGTTACTTCACCACTATGAGCATTGGAAGCGTAAAATTTAGCTGGATCATGTGGAGTTGTAACATATAAATAACCTAAAATGCCAACTAAAACAGTGTTTAGTAACACTATTAGTAACAAAAAAGCAACTGCGCGACGAAAATTATTTCGGTAATAATTACTGCTAAGTCTATCAAGTTCCTGGTGAATTTTTTCAACTTCTGACAAATCTTCTACCATAATGTGTAAGTATAGCAGTCATATTTAATAAATACCAAATAGCTTCTATTCGATGGGCAATTCTCATTTTGGCATTGTCATTCCCGCAAAGGCGGGAATCTAGTTTTCGAATATAGCTGGATTGCCGCTTTCGCGGCAATGACAATAAGGAATGGGTTTTTCGTCTTCCCGCGGCTTGACCGCGGGATCCAGAAATGTTTCACAAAATCACTGGATTCCCACATTCGCAGGAATGACGAAGAAATTCTTGTAACTGCAATTTATCCGGTTTTGTTTTCCAGCGTTTGTGAAGCCAAAGATATTGTTCAGGATATTTCCTGATCCATTTTTCTAAAATACTGGTATATGATTGAGTAACAGCGAACACATTTTTTTTATTTAATTTAAAATCCTGACAAGATGGAACCGGTTCGCAATACAAATCAAACTTCCCCCAACTACGTCTAACGCAAATTAGCATAACTATAGGTGCTCCAGTTTTCAAATGCAGTACTGCAACTCCCTTTGGTGTTGAAGCAGGAATACCAAAAAAGTTTACAAAAACTCCTTTTTCGCGTACATCTTGATCAGCAATGAGAGCTAAAGCATCTCTATTTTGTAACACAGCTAAACCTTTCTTGTAAGCTTCTTTAGTGTAAAGTAATTTGAAACCAAGATTTTTTCTTATACCAATAATAAAATTATTAACATAAGAATTATGAAGTGGTTTCATAACAGCATAAACATTGGCAATACGTGAACAGGCATATGATCCTATCCATTCGGCGTTAGCCAGATGGCCTGCTAGTAAAATTAATCCCTTATTTTCATTAAGAGCACTTTCAATTACGTTCCAATTATGTACAGTAAAATTCTTATTAAAAAAGTCCGGGGTTAATCGCCAACCCTGTAATAACTCCACCACAAAACAGGCAAAATTATAATAAACACCATTAATAATTTGACGTAATTCTTTTTTATTTAATTTAGGAAAAGCTATTTTAAGATTTTGTTTAACTAAATTTTTCCTATACCTAACTATATAGTTAATGAAAAACGCAAAAATTTTCGCAAAATAATGACTTGAAGAAAAAGAAATACGAGAAAAAATCAAATAAAAGAATTTAACGAGCAAATATTCTAATTTTTTCATTTAAAACTATTTATCTATCACATACTCTTCAAAGTCTGAATCATTTTAGTAATTACATCTTTCGCATCACCAAAAACCATTCTGGTCTTATCGTCAAAAAACAATAAATTTTGGACTCCAGCATAACCTGTACCACGACCACGTTTAATAACAAAAATCTGTTGCGAATAATCTACATTTAAAATCGGCATTCCATAGAGCGGAGAAGTCTTATCGCTTCTAGCCGCTGGATTAACTACATCGTTAGCACCAAGAACAATCGACACATCGGTATTTGGAAACTCATCATTAATTTCTTCGATGTCTGAAATATAATCATAAGGAACACCCGCTTCCGCAAGCAGAACATTCATATGGCCTGGCATTCTTCCTGCTAATGGATGTACCGCAAAACGTACATTAATGCCTTTTGCAATCAACAGCTGCGCCAATTCCCAAACTTTTTGCTGAGCTTGAGCAACAGCCATTCCATAACCTGGAACAATAATTATATTATTAACATAGCTTAAAGTGAGAGCTGCATCCTGAACATCCATAGACTTCATCTCTCCTTCAACTGCGGCACCGGCTCCGACTGCTCCAAATCTCGAGAATATAATATTAATTATTGAACGATTCATAGCCTTGGCCATCAAAAAAGTAAGTAATGATCCCGCAGAACCAACTAAAGTACCTGCAATAATCATCGCAATGTTACCCAATAAAAATCCTTCACAAGCCACCGCCAAACCTGTAAAAGCATTATAGAGTGAAATAACCACAGGCATGTCAGCACCACCAATCGGAATAGTCATTAAAACTCCATAAAAGGCACTAAGAGAAAAAAATGTAATAAACATCGGCCATGAATGAGTAATAACAAATGCAACACCTACCGCGATGCTGCCAAACAAAACAACCAGATTGACAAATTGTTGTAACGGAAACCAAATTTTCTTTATCCAATCGCGTAATTTAAGGAAAGCAAGGATGCTTCCAGTAAAGGATATGCTACCTATTAACGCACCTATTAAACCAAGAATTAATGTTGGTAAAGGCAATACTATCGTCGGATGACCAACCAGCCTAAGCAGCTCGACGGCAGCGATTGTTGCCGCAGCGCCACCACCCATACCATTAAACATTGCTATCATTTCCGGCATTGCCGTAATTGGGACTTTACGACCGGAATACCAAGCCGCTATTGCGCTCAAAACAATGGCAACAATAATTAATAATAAATTATGCAAATTCGGAAATAGAAAAGTGACTAATACAGCCACTAACATTCCCGCGCCTGCCCAATAAATACCACTTGCTGCAGTTTTTGGTGAACTCATGCGTTTCAGACCAAAAATAAATAATATCGCTGCAGCGAAATATGCAATTTGAATAATAAGAGAATAAGTATGCATCGTTATTTACCTTTACTTGATTTAAACATTTCCAACATGCGAACTGTTACCACATAACCTCCAACAGCATTTCCTGCCGCCAAAAAGACAGAAATAAATCCGATAATTTGTGCTATTAGTGTCGTTGCATGGCCCAATGCAATTATTGCACCGACTAAAACAAGGCCATGAATAAAATTTGAACCTGACATTAAGGGAGTATGCAAAATCACTGGGACACGGCCAATAACTTCATACCCGGTAAATGCTGCTAAAGTAAAAATATAAATCGCTGTAAACCAATCAATCGCCATTAGTTACCCCTCCACAAGTTTTTTTAACGCTTCATGAACGACATTACCATCACGAGTAGCTACGCTACCAGAGATAACCTCATCCTCCCAATCTAAATTAATCTCACCATCTTTAATCATAGGAGTAATAAAATTAAGTACGTTCTTAGCAAACATTTCACTAGTATTAATTGCTAAGGAACTCGCTATATTTTCAGTTCCTACTACTAACACACCATTATATTCAACATGCTGTCCTGCTTTAGATAATTCACAGTTACCCCCCATTTCAGCCATAGTATCAACAATTACAGAGCCGGGTTTCATTTTTTCCACCATAGCTTTAGAAATAATCTTTGGAGCAGGCTTGCCCGGAACACCAGCTGTAGCAATAACTATATCACTTGCAGCGATATGTTTCGCTAACATTTCCTGTTGCTGCTGCTTTTCTTCGGCAGTCAACTCTCTAGCATATCCACCCTCGCCTACGGCTTTAATTTCCATCTCCACGAATTTGGCACCCAACGATTCAACTTCCTGTTTGGTTTCAGGTCGTACATCATAAGCTGATACTCGAGCCCCCAAACGTCTTGCAGTAGCTATAGCTTGCAAACCAGCAACACCTGCGCCAATAATCAACACACTGGCGGGTCGTAATGTTCCAGCTGCAGTAGACAACATAGGGAAGAAAAATTTAGCACTATTTGCCGCAATTAACACGGCTTTGTAACCTATTGCAGTCGCCTGCGACGAAAGTATATCCATGCTTTGTGCTCTAGAAATACGTGGAACCATTTCTAAAGCAAATGCAGTAATCTTTTTCTCACATAATTTCTTAAGTATTGCAGGCCTTGTATGCGGATATAATGTTGATATTAAAATGGCCCCATCTTTCATATAAGTTATTTCTTCATCTGTAGGCGGCTGGACTTTTACTACTATATCGCCTGCAGTATACAATTCCTGAACATTTTCTATTACATCAACATCTTTAAATGCCAAATCAGCAATATACATATTAACACCTAAATCACGTTGAATTTTAACCTTAATACCCGATTTAGATAATTTTTCGGCTACGGCAGGAACCATTGCTACACGACTTTCACCCGGTTTAATTTCTTTTGGAGTTATAATTGTTGTAGGCATTATATCATTCTCCTCGACATCATAAATGCGCGTATTGTATCAAAGATGATCACTTTGTAAAGTTTATATTCTATCCATATAAAAAATTAGATATACTCTAAATATATGGAATGTATATTCTGTAAAATTATAAATGGCGAAATACCAGCTAAAATTATTTACCAGGACGAACTACTGATCGCTTTTGATGATTTATATCCTCAAGCCCCAGTTCACAAATTGATTGTACCACGCAAACATATTGCCACTCTTAATGATATAAATCCAAAAGATAAAGAACTTATGGGACATATATTATATGTATCAAAACAACTTGCTGAACAGTTAAATATAGCCAAAAGTGGTTATCGAACTTTGTTAAACTGTAATATTGATGGCGGTCAAGCGGTGTTCCATATTCACCTGCATTTATTAGGTGGCAGAAAAATGAACTGGCCTCCTGGTTAAGCAACTAACGAATAAAACACAATTGAAAACTAAACCACTAACATTTACCCTACAACCAGAAAACAACGAAAAATTAGCTAATCTGTGTGGTGAATGTGATAAAAATCTGCGCCAAATTGAAGATTACTTCAACGTTGAAATCAATAATCGTGGACACGAATTCTATATACTTGGCGACAAAGATGCTGCGTTAAACGCAAGGCGAACTATTCAACTTTTATTCGATGAAGCTATTACCGAAAAATATATAACGCCAGCAAAGATAAATCTAGTTATGAAATCGATGACAACAAGCAAACAAAATAAACAAAAACATGAAACAAAAAGGATCACTATTAATACACCTAAAACAACGGTTAAACCGCGTACTCCAAATCAGATTCGATATCTCGAAGACATAGATAAATATCCGCTCATTTTTGGTGTCGGACCAGCTGGAACTGGTAAAACTTACCTCGCCGTAGCTTATGCAGTAAACGCTTTAGAAACAGAACAAGTCAATCGTATCATAATTACTCGGCCAGTGGTCGAAGCAGGCGAACGACTAGGTTATTTACCAGGAGATATTGCACAAAAAGTTGATCCTTACTTACGACCAATTTACGACGCCCTCTATGAAATGCTTGGATTTAATGAGGTTACAAAATTAGTAGAAAGCCATGCCATCGAAATCGCACCTTTAGCATTTATGCGTGGCCGAACTTTAAATGAGGCGATCATTATCCTTGATGAAGCACAAAATACCACCATAGAACAAATGAAAATGTTTCTGACACGTATCGGATTTGGTTCCAAAGTGATTATTACCGGTGATATTACCCAGATAGATTTACCCAAGAGCCAACCTCCAGGACTTAAAAACGCTTTAGAAATTTTAAAAGATGAACCAGACATCGGATTCTGTTTTTTTGATGCAAGTGACATAGTCCGCCACCCAATAGTACAAAGAATTGTAAGAGCATATGAAACAGCGGTATCAAAACAAACAACGAAGTAAATTAAATGAAAATCAATTTACAAATTGTTACTCAAGAAAAAAATATTCCCTCAGAATCCCTATTTAAGAGCTGGGTTAAGGCAGCATTACAGGGGAAAAAACAAAAGATGGAAGTTACTATCCGACTAGTTGATATACCTGAAATCACAGAATTAAATAAAAAATATCGCCATAAGAAAGCACCCACTAATGTATTAGCTTTTCCCTTCCAAGCACCACCGGGAATAAAAATTCCTATTCTGGGAGACATAGTTATCTGTGCTCCCATTGCTAATAAAGAGGCTATTGAACAAAAAAAATCAATAAAAGCCCATTGGGCACATTTAACAGTTCATGGAATTTTGCACTTATTGGGATATAAACATTCTACCCAAAAAGATGCCAAAAAAATGGAAACATTGGAAATCAAAATTCTAAAAAAATTAGGGTTTCCTAATCCTTATTAATTTCCGGCAATTTACTTTTTAATGTATTATTCCATGCAATTATTATTTTTTGCAATAATGTTTAATAAAAAAGCCTTCAGGAAATCTTAATGTTTAGATGTTAAGCTCACAATGATTAATAATATATTGATTGATCTTTTTGATTAGTTATACATTTTAGTTAATAGTTATATTTTGTTTAACAAAAAATCGGAGAAAAAAGATAATGAAATTTTTTGAACAACCTAAAAATGAACAATTTATATTAGGAATAAATTACCTTTTCGGACTCACTGAAGAGGAAAATCGGAAAAAGACAATCGAATATTTTGAAAATGCAATAAAATCAAGCAACTTAGCGGGTCTAGCAGCTTGTTGTCTTGGAATGGCTTATCTAAAAGGTACAGGTAATGTGACTCAAGAAGCTAAAAGTACTGCACAATATGTATTCAGAGTGGGCATTCAAGATTGGTGTCTAATTGAGAAAGATCAAAAACTTAGTATCATACAAATTTGCGAAGGTGGTTGCATTGAACAGGATTTTAAAAAAGCTATTTATTATCTTGAGCAGATAGCTATTAATAATATCTCTGATGCATGTACACTAGGGATAGCTTTTCTTACCGGCATATTTTGGATTGATCAACACCATTCTGTTGATTTTCCAAAAAATATTTATCAAGCAATTTTTTACTTGAAAAAGGCTGCTACTACTTTAGAAGCAAAAAGCAATTCAGATAGACAAGCGAAGAAAGAGGCAGCCGAGTTGCTTTCTCAGCATTATTCTAAACGGGGAGAACATAATCAAGCAGAGTATTTTCAACAAATATATAACAGTGTACTAGACACACCTAACTTGTTGTGTAATTAAAGATGGTGTAAATAAAATAGTAAGATAGTAAGTAAGAAGTAAGGGTCAAGTCTCATCTTACGACATTTCATTTGTTTATGAAACTGTTTTAGGTGTCTCAAAATGAGACTTGACCCTCGTCACATTCAACAATGAAAATAGAAAAAACACTTTTCTGAAAATCTTAAGATTTGTATGCTAAACTTTAATTAATGGTTATATTGGTTAACAAAAAACTGGGGACTGTAAATGATGAGATTTTTTTCGAGAGGATCGACTAAAGGCGACTCTATAAAGCTTATAAAAAGAAGCCCTACCGACTTTGAAATGGGCATTAACTATCTTTTTGGCCTCTCTAATGATGCAAATCCTGAAAAGGCTATTAAATATTTAACAAAAGCAACAAAATCCGCTCAATATGCAGGCTTAGCAGCTTGTTGTCTTGGTACAGCTTATTTACATGGCACAGGTGTAGTGACTCAAGAAGCTAAACAAATTGCAGAAAATACACTTAGTACAGGTATTCAAGATGGTCAAGATTGGCACCTAACTGATAAAGATCGAGAAACGCTTATTGAAATTTGCAAAGATGGTTACATTAAGCAGAATTTCGAACTAGCTATACACTTTTTTAAATTAGGCATTGAAAAAGGTAAAAAAAACGCTTCACAGATGTTAGAAGATACAATTTCGTACTTAGAAGAAAAGGTTGCTAATATCCAAGAAGTAAGTAATGCTTCTGATGAAGCGCAGGTAAAAGCGGTTCACTCACTTTATCAATATCATTTTGAACAAGCAGAGTTTTACAAAAACAAGTGTAATATAGTAACACGCTCAGAAGCAAATATACTTGATGCGTTTGGTCAGCTACGACGACTTCAGCATATTATCATAGAATCTTCGGAGAACATTATTTATCCTGATGGTCTTAAAACTCAAGAAAATCAAGATGGTTGTTCACGTTATCTGTATCATTCTGAACGAGTCGAGTACTACAAGAAAATAATGCATATTCATCCACAACAAACACTTAGCGACGTGATGGGGTGTCATCCCAATTCTTCGATGGGTGATGGTCCCAATTCTTGTTGTGTAATGTAAAAGAAGTGGGCTGTTTCTTGCTTAACAGAGTGTTTTAGCCCTCTGTGAAATATCCAATAATGACATTTAGCAAAGCATTGCGTAAAATTAACAGCAATTTTAATTTTGACCAATTTTAAGTGCTAATTACGTCATACCCGCGAAAGCGGGTATCTAGAAAGCCTAAAATTAACTGGATTCCCGCCTACACGGGAATAACAGCTCAAAATTAGAATTATTGTAAAATTCAACTATAAAAAACAACAGGAAGGTTTTTAGTGAATAAATATTTAAAACTAGACCCATGGTGCATAATTGAAGACGGTTTCAGTCCACAAAACAATCGAGCTTCAGAAAGTTTATTCAGTCTTGGCAATACCTACATGGGGCAAAGAGCCAATTTTGAAGAACATTACAGCGGAGATACTCTACTTGGCAACTATATCGCGGGAGTTTATTATCCTGATCCTACCAAAGTCGGCTGGTGGAAAATCGGCTATCCAGATTATTACGCCAAACTAGTCAATATTACTAATTGGATCGGTATTGACATAAAAATTGATGATGAAACTTTAGACTTGGCTAAATGGAAAATCAGCAATTTTAAAAGAATTCTTAATATGCAGCACGGATATTTAGCACGTTCTTTTGTGGCAAAATTAAACAACAAACAAGTCAAGGTTGATTCACAACGTTTTTTGAGCATGGCAGACAAGGAGATCGCAGTAATAAAATATTCGATAACCCCATTAAATTTCTCAGCTTATATAACATGTATACCATTTCTCAATAGCGATGTAGAAAACGAAAATACTAATTACAACGAAAAATTCTTAGAAACACTAAATACCAAAACACAGCAAGGTGAAGCTTATATAACTAGTGAAACGAGAAGAAGTAACATTCGAGTTTGCACTGGAATGCGTTTTGACATTATGCAAAATAATAAACCAATTAAATTATCTCCAAAAATAATTAACCAGGAAAAATATATCGCTAATAAAATTAGATTGAAGTGTAAAAAAGATGAAACAATAACTATTTGTAAATACGCTGCTAATATTACTTCCCGTGATTATAAACAGGATCAATTACTTGATATATGTAAAAAAGTTTTACAAAAAGCTTTTACTAAAAAATATGATTTGTTGTTCGAGGAACATCAAGCGGTTTGGGCAAAAAAATGGGCGCAGAATGATATTATTATTGAAGGTGACATAGCTGCCCAACAGGGTATTCGTTTCAATATTTTTCAATTAAACCAAACTTACTCAGGAGATGATTCCCGGCTTAATATAAATCCTAAAGGATTTACTGGCGAGAAATATGGCGCCACTACGCAATGGGATTCGGAAACGTTCTGCTTTCCATATTATCTAAGCACTGCAAATCCGAACATTGCCAAAAATCTTCTGCTATATCGTTATAAGCATCTTAAAAAGGCTATACAAAATGCTAAAAATTTAGGCTTCACTAATGGTGCCGCACTTTATCCAATGGCCACAATAAATGGTGATGAATGCCAAAATGAATGGGAAATTACTTTCGAGGAAATTCATAGAAACGGGGCTATAGCTTGCGCAATATACAATTATGTTCGTTATACCGATGATAAATCGTTTTTAATTGACTATGGCTTAGAAGTCTTAATCGCACTATCTAGATTCTGGAGTCAGAGAGTAAGTTTTTCTCAACTAAAAAATAAATATGTAATACTTGGAGTGACTGGACCAAATGAATATGAAAACAACGTTAATAATAATTGGTACACGAATAATATAGCCTGTTGGACTATAGAATATACGTTAGAGATTATTAATTATATAAAACAAGTTGCACTACAAAAATATACTAAGCTAAGCAAAAAATTAAATTTCAACGAACAACAAGAAACCCACAAATGGCAAGACATTTTAAAAAACATGTACTTCCCAATCGATAAAAAATTAGGAATATTTTTACAACAAGAAGGATACCTAGATAAACAACAAATACTAGTAAAAGACCTTGATCACACACAACGACCTTTAAATCAACACTGGTCCTGGGACAGAATTTTACGTTCTTGCTTCATTAAACAAGCAGACGTACTACAAGGAATCTTCCTTTTTGCAGACAAATATAACACAAAAACTATAAAGAAAAATTTTGATTTCTATGAACCAAGAACAGTACATGAATCATCTTTATCATCTTGCGTTCACTCCGCGATTGCAGCTCGTTTAGGCTATCAGGATAAAGCTTACGAATTATTCCTAAGATCCGTAAGACTTGATTTAGATGATTATAACAACGAAGCAAGAGAAGGATGCCATATTACCAGCATGGCAGGTTCATGGATAGCATTAGTGTACGGATTTGCTGGCATGACAGTAAAAGACAATATGTTGCACTTTAGTCCTTTCATTACTCCCAAGTGGCAATCTTACAGCTTCAAGATTTTATTTAGAGAAAACTCATTAACTATAAAAATCACTAAAAACAAATTCGAAATTAATAACATATCCGATAAACCAATAACTTTAGTGTTTCTGAATAAACAATATACAATTGCAAAAAAAAATATCAAAATTATTGCAAGGTAATATAAATGACCAAAAAAAAATATTCTAAAACACTAAAAGATTTATTAAGCCCTAAAGAATGGTGGATCGAAGAGAAAGAATTTGATATAAAAAAAATCAACTACTCCGAAACTATCTTTACTGTTGGCAATGGTTACTTAGGTACTCGTGGTTCATTGGAAGGCTCACATACTGCTGCATTCCCACAAACATTTTTGGCCGGTGTATTCGATCATAATGATTCATCAGTAATTCATTTGGTAAATACGCCAAATTGGGTGCCACTAACTATAATAGCTAATAATGAGCGCCTATGTATACAAAACGCTAAAACTCTAGAATATTATCGTATTTTAGATATGAAACAAGGTTTACTATATCGCTTTGCACGTTTCCAAGATCCTAAAGGCAATATTACACGTTATGAAAGCATTCGCTATGCAAGCTTTGCAGAGCAACATCTATGTGAAATAAAAGCAATGGTTACACCAGAAAATTATTCCGGAGAAATCATGATTCGCAGTGAAATAGATGGTCACACATTTAATCTGGATCGCATTCCGTACTCTGAACTGAAAGATTTTGATCCAGAAGTAAAATGGGAAAAATGGGCTAAGAGCAAGCATTTAGCTCATGTAATAACCAAAGTAGTCAATAAAAAAAATCTATACCTAGAAATGAAAGCTTTAGATAGACCACACAATATCGGTTACGCATCTACATTAAAATTACTAAAAGGTAAAACAAACATTTATCAAATGTGTGACTACGAACATACCTATCACATTGCTACTATTCAGGCTAAACGAGGCCAAGCCGTTCATCTTGAAAAATTAGTAAGCATTTATACTTCTCGCGATATCGAAAAAACCCAACTTCAAAACGCTTGCTGCGAAACACTAAATAAGAATTCTGCTTTATCATTCAACGAACGATTCAACCTCCATAAAGAAGTTTGGGATAAATTATGGCAAGACTCGGATTGCATCATAACAGGAGACGATAAAGCACAACTAGCAATACGCTTTAATATTTATCATCTATTAATTGCTGCTAATAAAAATGATCCCAAAACTAGCATCGGTGCAAAAACTTTGTCTGGTGAAGGTTACAAAGGGCACATTTTCTGGGATGTAGAAATATTTGCTTTACCATTTTATACCTACACTCAACCTGAAACTGCCAAAAGCCTTCTTATGTATCGTTATCATACTCTACAAGGCGCTAAAGAAAATGCCGAAGCAACTGGCTTCAAGGGTGCAAGATATCCATGGGAATCAGCTGATTATGGCCACGAAGAAACGCCGAAGTGGTCGCCTGACGGAAAACATCGAATCTGGCCAGGAGAAGAGGAAATTCATATCACTGCTGATATAGTGCATGCCATATGGACTTATTATATAGCTACTCTTGATACCAATTTTTTAATCAATTATGCAACTCCTATTATCTTTGAAACTGCACGTTTTTGGGCAAGCCGTTTAGAATACAACAAGGAAAATGATTACTACGAATTAAGTAATATCATTGGCCCAGATGAATATCATGAACACATAAAAAACAATTCGTTTACTAATTGGATGGCTAAATGGAATTTACAAAAAGCAGTAGAACTGTTTCACTGGTTACATGCCCAGCATGAAAATACATTTAAAATAATAAACCAATCGTTAAACATCAGCAATGGAGAAATTGATAATTGGGCAACTACAGCAAAAAAGGTCCAAATCTTATATAATCCGGAAACAAAATTATTTGAAGAATTCGAAAACTATTTTCAACTACGTGATGTATCTATTACCGAATGGGATGACAAGGGTATGCCTACATACCCTGAAGGTTATGGTGATTTCAACTGTGGTGAAACTATGTTAGTGAAACAAGCTGATGTAATAGCATTATTATATGTTCTCAGTGATGAATTCAGCGATGAAATTAAAAAAATTAATTTTGATTACTACGAACCAAAAACAATGCATGCTTCATCACTTAGTACTTCCATTCATGCCATTATGGCTATAGAAACTCATAACAGAGAAAAAGCCTTAAAATATTTTGAATACTCATCCTGCATAGATCTTTATGACCATAAAGGTAGCACTCAAGATGGCATTCATATGGCAGCAGCCGGTGGAACTTGGCAAGCTATAATCTTTGGTTTCAGTGGGCTCAGGATAAAAAACCGTAAACCAATTTTTAGACCGTGGTTACCAAAAAACTGGCAAGAGATACGTTTTAAATTAAAATGGCATGGAGATAATTTAGAAACCACAATCCGCAAAAATGAAGCAGAATTTCTATGGGTTAGTAAAAAACCCGAACCTCTAAATATTGAAGTGATGGACAAAGCTTGGGTACTACCTCCAAACGAAAAAGTAACTATAAATTTCGTTCCTGAGACACCACAAGTCGAAATTAAGCATTAAAAATAACCAAACCTTGACAGCCTAAGATCAACTACATAGAATTCGCGATTCATCAAAAATCTAAATTTAAGGATTACCAATGGCATTTAGAGGTGCAATTTTCGATTTAGATGGCGTTATTGTAGATACTGTCCCTCTACATTTCGCCGCTTGGAAACGTTTATTTGAAGAAACTTTTAACATATCATTTGATATGGAAACATATGAAGATAAAGTTGACGGGAAACCAAGACTAGATGGTATACGTGCTGTGTTGCCTAATCTACCCGAAAAAGAAGTGATTAAAGCTGGAGAGCTTAAACAGAGATATTATCTTGAATTGCTAAGAAGTGGAGAAATAAAAAAGTTTGATGAAGCTTTTAGATTAATTAAAGAATTAAAAAAACATCACATTCTCTTATCCGCAGCATCTAGTAGTAAAAATACTAAGGAAATATTAACAAAAGTTAGTTTAATCGACGACTTCATCGTCATTATTGATGGTTACGATATTAAACAGGGCAAACCACACCCAGAAATCTTTTTAAAAGCTGCAAAAGGCTTAAAACTAAAGCCTAAAGAGTGCATAGTTTTTGAGGATTCTATGGCAGGTGTAGAAGCAGCTAAGAATGGGGATTTTATTTGCGTAGGAATCGATAGACATCATCGACCTGATAACTATAAATTAGCTGACTTACGTGTTTCTAATTTAAAACACGTCAATTATGTTGTGTTGGCAAACCTATTTAAATAATCTATCCCTTTAATCGTTAATTGAATTGACACCTTACTTTACTAAAAGCATCATCTAGTTTAGCATTATGTCATATCAAAACGGAGCAAAACTAATGGCATTTAAGTACAAGATCGCTGTTTTAGGACCGATTCCAAGAGATCATATCACAACATTTAGAGGTGAAATAATAAAAAAATACGGCGGAATAAACCACGCAACTATCGCATTAGCTAGGCTATTGGATAAAAAATCTACAATTATCCCTGTAGCTCATGTTAGAAAGAAAGATGAACAGCCTATTAAGAAAATTTTAAAAAACTATACCAATGTTGATGTGCATCATATCGACTCCAAAGTCGATCAAGGTGACGTCATAAAATTACGCTTTATCGATAAAAATAAACGTCTAGAAAAACAGACCGGATTCATGAATCCGATTAATCCCGAGGATGTCGAAAATCTAATGGATTGCGATGCTTTCATTATCTTACCGGTAACTGATTTTGAAATCTCACTGGAAACTTTAAAATTTATTAAAACACATAGTAAAGGTCTAGTAATTTTCGATGCCCACGGTCCGACTACTATAGTGACGTCTTCGGGTGATAGACTTATGAAATTCTGGATTGACCGTGACAACTGGCTATCATATATTGATATCCTAAAACTAAATTTGGACGAAGCCAAATGTAGTTGGTTTCATAAAGAATACAAACCTGAAAAATTAGAAAAAGGTTACCAATTTGATCTTGCTAATGTACCGCCTTTTGCACAACACTGTTTAGATATAGGAGTAAAAGCAGTTTATCTGACTTTAGATGAGCGGGGATGTATTTCTTATTTTAAGAAAAATAAGCAAATAAAGGAACAGAGTACACCAGCTATTAAAGTTGAAAACATAGTTGATACTACCGGCTGTGGTGATGCTTTTGCTGCAGGATTAGCATTTGGAATATTGACCACAGGAGATTACATTAAAGCCGCTCAATACGGCAATGCTGTTGGGGCGCAACGGACTCAAGGAAAAGACTTTAGCGTATTTAAAACATTTGCTGAAACAAAGCAAATGATTGACAAAGCTTATGGTGAAAATTAATGAAAAGATCTCCTTTGAAGATCTGTATGAGATGACATCAGTAGAGCCGAAAAGGGTTGTTTATAAAGTCTTGGATTTCAGATTTCTCTCTTATTGGCTCTTCACTTACTTGCAATAATTTTCCTAGATTATCATAAATAGATATAGACAATACATCTGCGAGATTTTGCTTAATATATTCAGATACCTCGCTCCCGCCATGTCCATCAGCTACAAAAGATAATATTGGATACGAGTTATCCTTTGTCAATTCAGAAGCATAGGTAACCACGGCACTTATGTTGTCACATTGAGAATCTCTAGAATTACTTTTGAAATATTCGGAACGTCTAGAATATGCTTCGGATACTAATTGTTTTGCAGTAATTACAAAATCCTTTCCATAAGGTTGATTAATAAAATCTTGTATATCAAGAGTTTCCATTGCATCAGTAACACCATCTGAGCAAACAATAACCGAAGCTTTACTATTATCTTCAAGAACTATTTTCGAAATATCTGGTTCATAGATCAACCCATTTCCAATCATTCTATCTCCAAAAGCACGGCTAGTTGCAAGATTACCATTAAGGCGGAATGTTCCCTTAACATCTTCAACCCTACCTCCCGCCTCCAATATTCTTTTACTTTCTGAAGGCTCATCTGGTTTATGAGCCCAACTCAATGGCATAACTGTTTGATTTGACTCGCTTCCTACAACTAGAAATGCTCTTGAATCGCCCACATTAGCAATAAAAATTCTACTACCCACTTGTAAACAGGCTACTAATGTAGAACCACTAACATAGTCTTTGGCTTGCTCCCCAAGCCGCATAAAAGTATCACGCAAAATCCATTCTATTACATCATCATGCTGATTTTCCAAATCTGAATCAAGAAGAAAAAAATAACCAGCTGTATCTTCTTGATGAGAGCGATCACCATCACAACTAGCAACAGATACTTCTTTAAATTCTTTTCTTGTAATTTTTAGTGGCTGAAAAAAATTAGATACTCGCCGAGAAAATGTTCTTTGAGGTATAAGGCTTCCCGAACTTCTTGAATTTCCGTGTAACTCCTGCGCTTTATGCAAATGATCTGTATTCGGCATGATTTTTCTCTAAGTTTACATTTTTTATTATAAATATAGCACGCAAACATTAAGAAAACCTTAAAGGCATCTCGTCTTTTTAAGAGGCAACAAAAAAAGTAGATTTCAATTCAACAGGCGATTTAAGTCGCCTGTTGCGATTTTATTAGTATTTTATCCTGTATTGAAATCTTCAATTTAGTGTTTTAGTTTTAAGTGCTACATCACGTCATACCTGCGAAAGCAGGTAACTAGTATTGCAGGGAACAGGCATGCCTGTTCCTCACTGGATCCCCGCTTTCGCGAGAATGACGCAGCATCAAAATTAAATGGTTACAGGCGCTGCCGCATTCTGCAAATGCTCAACAAACGAATACACCGCCTGAAGCGTATACCTCATTCAATAACTCAGGCATATCTTCGATAAATAAAAATCAATTCTAAGTAATTAATGATCTATACATGTATGTTGAGTAAATGGTCTCACGAGTTATTAATTTTATGGAGTAAACCGGAGCGCTGGTGTTATTTCTGATTCTTGGATATCTGTCGCTGTTTCGCCACCACGACTTGTCTGTCTTCCGGGATTTTCTTCCCAGCTACTGAAACTTCTTAGGTTAAATGTTGAGGATGTCTGTTCTTTAAACTTTTCTAAAATTCTTTGCTCATCTTTTGGGTTAAATTCTAAGCCGTTGTAAGGATTTATGTGCGTTATTTTCCCGTTTATGCATTTAGTACATTTGGCTAGTTGTTCAATATTAAATTGGTGACCAGATGGCATCACAATTCTTTTATCTGGGGGAATATTTTCATTGAAAAAATCATATTTATTGATTGGATAAGATTTTGCCAAAATTAACAGTGCGATATGCGCAGCATCAGCTCTGATACTAAAATCCCAGCACCTTACACAACGTTTCATAATATGCTGTAATAGCCGTCTTATGTTTTCCACTACATCGTCTTCTAGGTTTGCTTCATCTACCAATTTTGATAATTCATTTAAGACTGTCTGCTTGTATTCTTTGCCTGATTTTTTTGTATACTGGTTTATAATAGTTTTTATATACTCGACATATATTGGGATTTTTCTAGCCATTTTTTGATTTTTACAGATAGCATCAAAGTAATATTGGTTTAATGGTATACTAACTTCATTTAAACTTTGGAAAGCTTCAGCAATTTCCTCAGCACCATCTAGATGTTCACAAAGAAAGTGAAAGTTTTTTTGGTTTATTTCTATAATGTCATTAGAATGATTGTGTAATGTTCTTGAAGTACCTACACACTCGAATATTTTAGCAATATTCAAAGACTGTTTTTCATTTTCGATGATGGTGTAAAAGTTCTTTGGACCCAACACATCAAGAGCTCTAGCAATTCCCTTAACATTATCTAAATGATTACAGAGGGTGAAAAAAGTTTTTTTATTTAATGTTTGCGCGCGATATAACGCTCCAAGAGCTTCGGCAATTTCCTCAACGTAGACTAAATATTTGCAGATAATATAAGAGGTTTTTTGATTTAATATTTTCCCATAGTGTAGATAGTAGTGGGCATTTAGAATATACTCAGACAGATTTGCATGTCTACGGATAGCTTCACGACTTTCAGGAATCAATAAATCATTTTCGTGTAGAAATATAAGAACTCGAGCAAAATACTGAGCATATTCTGCATTTATGCAAATGGTATAAGTGCAACCTATATCTAAAATTCCTGCATAATACAAATCACGGAGAGCATAAGCAATATCCCAAGTCTTCTGTATAGTTAACATGTTAAACCTCATACTATTTTAGTCATTTATAATAGTATAATATAAGATAATTTGTTTTAGTATTTTATCCGGTATTGAAGTTTTCAACTCAGTATTTTAATTTTAGCCCTTTAAAGGGAACCCAATTTTATGGCAGTGATTATTAATGGTCGCACCGCGGTACATAAAGAAAGTGGTGGAACTTTAACTACTCAAGACGTTTGTCTGACAACAGATAGTAAAATTCCTGTGACTTATAATAATATAGCTAAATCTGCAGATGCTGATAATGGGGCTACAACTGTATTCGTTAACGGTAATCCGATCTGCCATAAAAACTCTATCTTTTCTAAGAGCACCGGGGACGAAAATGGCGATCATAAAGGGCGTAATTCGAAAACAATTCAAGGCAAAGCAGAATTTGTCACCGCTTCAACTAATGTCTTTATCGAAGGGATTCAAGCGGTACGGCAGGGCGATCTTATGGTGTCAAATAATAGAAATACTCCACCAGCCCAATTGCAACAGCCAGGAGCAGCTCCTCAAAATAGTGATTATGATACTAACCAGGAAACATTAAATGAGCCTAAGCAACCTGATCAGATTAACATTGATGTGGCAGGGATAAAAGTGCCACTTTTAAATGGCACTATAATCGCTTCGGCTGACAAACATTATGTTCTGTTAGGACAGGATGCAAAAGATAATGGTGTTTTAAAGCGTTTGGAAATTCGTAATCTCAAGCCTGATAAATATAATCTTTATCTCAGTGTAATTAATACCACAGGACAACCGATAAAAATACCTTTTGGTAATCAGATAACAACCAAACACTGTAAAGATCGGCAACCAGAAATTGGCCAAGCGGGCAATATTCTTGTCCCAGTATTATTACGTTGCCGTAATGCAGATAGAGCTGTTGAACAATTAAGAGCCGGATGGTTATATGTATTTAGAAATGGTTCTTTATGGCGAGAATTACAAATAATAAATTCAAATCGTTGTTCAATACTTAAAGAAGTAGATTTAGCTAACCAAGCTGGACGCGACGAACGCATAGCATCTGGAGAAGGTACCTCTTATTTAACTATGCCACATAAAATCAATGACCAGATTAACCAATTTGGAATAGCTTATAGTGAAATGCAATGGAATTGGTCAACAATTAATGACTATGGAGGTATGGATCCTGATGATGAAAGAATAACGGGTAAAGATATTTCGTTTGCTAAATCTGATAAAGAAAGTAAACGCCAAAATCGAATCGAGAAAATAAATCTTGAGCCATTTGCTAATATTTTATACTTAAATCTTTAATTGGTTCTGATGGAGGTTCAGTAGTTTCTGTATTTGTTGAACAAGAGAAAAAGGCTTGAGGTGAAGTTAGGGAATGGGATGTAAATATATTTTGTAAATATGGCCTAAAGAGTTTGGAAATTATTGTCACGAGCATATTAGTGTTATTATTGGAATCCAGGGATATGGCTCCAAATATAGCTTTTACAGCATCAGCGTACATATTATCTGTTATTTCGGTTTCTCCTAATCCTTTTATTAGGTGTTGTTCCAAATTTATCTGCTTTGCTATCGTTGATAAACATTCAGTAGATATTAATCGCATTTCTGCGCTATGTAATTGTCCTTCATTAGAAAGAGACTTTTCTTTAACTAAAAGTATAGCGATAGCGAGTTTTAGAGCATGGTCTCCTAGAAACATAAGTTTTTGATAACTGTGTGGTGCCGCTTCATACAATTTTTCTTCAACAGCGCTTTGTCTAGTAAGAGCTTCTCTAAGTAAATCATGATTTCTGAAGCAATAATTAAGTGCTTGAGATAAAGGTTGTTTGGTTTCGGGAAATGTGGCGTATTTTAGTGTGTTATTTATAGTAAACTTACGCAGCTCATCTTTACCGTGAGCAAATTGGCATCTGTCCCCATGTTGACAATTTCCCGAGAAAAAATTTCGGCATAGTCGCGTTTTGTAACGGGGATTATTTATTGTTTTTAAAGTTTGAAATAATTCGTTTTCAGGCCAGAGTAGATTACGTCGCTCCATATCGTCAATTAACAAGCTGACGTCTGATTTTTTGCGTCGTAGAGTTGCTACATTACCTAACATAATAAGTGCCAACTTAGCGCGTGTAATAGCCACATTTAATCTTCTAAAGTCCATAAGAAAGCCTATCCTTCCTTTCGGGTTAGCACGGACAAAAGAAATAATAATGAAGTCGCGTTCATCACCTTGAAAACCATCCACTGTATGTATCGTCATACCTTGATAAGCAGGATTGGGTTGAATCAATTCGGATAAATATTTGACTTGTTCTGCATAAAAAGTAATAACTCCGACTTGATCTTTTATATTTACTCCTTTTTGCTTTAAGTAATAGAGAATTGCCATTATATGTCTTGCCTCCTGTTCATTTCTGTAACTATGGCCGCATTCAATCTCGTTAGCTTTTACATTTATGAATGAACAAGGAGCTATGATAGGTGGATAATTAAACGCTACTAAATCAGCCCTTTTTGTTATATTTTCTGCATCCTCTAATTGATTTCCATAATACTGTTGGGACGGCCATTGACGTATTTCTGGATGCATGCGATATTGAATTTTCAGCATACTATATTCTTGTTTGCATTCTTCAATAAGTCGCCACATTAGAGACCAATAAAATCTGAGCTCCACTGCTGGTTGCGATAGTACTATTGCAGGCAATTGTTTAGTATCACCAACTAGTAAACATTTTTTAGGATCTAAAGCGAAAGGTATCAAGGTTTCTGCTTCTATGGCTTGACTTGCCTCATCGATAATTAGAACGTCGATTTTACTCATTTCTTGAATGGACTTGCGGCCTGCAGTGCTTAGAGTAGCAAAAACAATTTGTGCGTGGTTTAATATTTCCATTTCTAGTGGTGAAGTTTTGCCAGCTTCTTTAGATTGATTCGCCATCACCATGGTTGCTTGTAGATTACTCAAATGTTGACTCATCAATTTTAGATATTTTTGAATTTCTTCAACTTGGTTAATTTCAAGTGACACAATTAATTTAGCGCAGGTAAAAATAGGCTTCCATTTATCAGGGTTGTCATAAGCGGGAGCAGTTTTGGCAATATCGTGTGCTACTTTAGACAAAATTGTATCAATATGGTGAATGTCACTATGCAATTTTTGCTGAGTTAATTTCTTTTCAGCTAGTAATTTATTAAGTAGATCGATACAATCACCGATACTTCTGTAAATATTTTTTCCCAAACTGTGCAGGAATATTCCGTGTAATTCCGGAGGTACTTTACTTGTTACACCAGATAAACAAATTGCTGCTTCAGGATTGCGTTGCAGAAATCGATAGGCTAATAGTTGTACGGCTTTATTGGATGGGGCACATACTAAAATACGTGCTTGGCTTTTATATAATGATTCTAGAATTACAATTATTGTAGTTGTTTTGCCGGTACCCGGTGGACCCTGTAAAAGCTGTAAACCACTATCTACTGTTAAAAATTTAGTTGCAGCTTCACGTTGAGAACTATTTAAATCTAGTAAACATTCTTGATCTTCGGGATTTAAAGATAATGTTTCGGTTTGAGTATTTAATTTCCCCAATATTATTTGCGATTCAAAATTAGTACGAGGCATTTTGTTGCAAATATCGTATATTCGTTGATGAGTTATTAACGATCCTAATACATATGCTCTCCAAAGTGCCTTTTGTTGGAAAAACTGTTGTTCTGCACCTTGCCTTCCACAAGGATTTACGACTTTAACTTCAATTTTATTCTCTCTAGATTCTGTCTCCTGATATGAGGCTAACGCTAATAGTTTTAGTTCGCTATCATTTCTTTCGGTTATCGGTTCTAGTAATAATCCAATGTTAGAAGTACCATGTTCAAAATCTTTTGGTAATCTTCCTTCCATTACAAAAACACTAGGATTTTGTGGCTTGCGTGCTACTTTAAATTGAATGACTTTAAGAGTAAAGGGCGAAGATTTACCTGCTTTAACAGTTTCCAGTCCATTTTGTAATGTGGCACGTGCTTCTTCTAACACTAAGTCTTTAAAATTGCTGTAATATTGAAACCTATTGAAATCACTATACTCCGAAAAGCATGCTGACAAAGGAGTCATATCTTTAATCTTTAACAAAGGTTTTTCCAGATCTTCGAACTCCCAATTCAACACAATTTTTCTAAATTGAAAAACTCCGTCATCGAAGTGAGTAGCTCCACGCTGAACTATAGAAGCGACTTGCCGTTGACGCCGTGTCGAAATTTGAGAGTTTATTGATAAATTTTTTTCAAGTAATGAAGAGATAAATTGTGTTTCTAAATGTGGTAAGTATGGACTTAATAATTGCTCAACTAGTTTAGATAAAATAGAATCATTATTATTGCTATCTGAATATATGGCACCTAATAGTGCTTCCATAGCATCTGCATACATTTTATCAGTAACTTCAGTTACTCCTTTGCCTTTTATAAGGTAATTTTGTAAATTAATTGATTTAGCCATTTGAAGTAGTAGGCCTCGATTTGATACACATTCTATTTTGAAATTATTTAATTCTCCGCTGCTAATATTTGAAAAACGTTGTAACAGAATTTGAGTAACGAAAAAATTTAAAACACGATCACCAAGAAATTCCAGTTTTTGATAATCTTGCTTAGCAGCATTTTTTTGGGGGGGGTCCTCAATAGCGCTGTGGTGTGTCAAAGCTTCTGTTAATAAATCGATATTACGAAAATTATAATTGAGTGCTTCATATAACTCGGAATATTTAAAGCGTTGTTTATACATTAGAGGGACATACATAACATTTATCCTTTTGCTCGTAAGCTTTTATGATTTTTCAAAAGGATGAATATTATGTATGTCCCCCAAATAATTTATCATGTAATTCTTCGGTGAGTTTCTCTGCTATCGAATCATTTACCAAAAAATAAATGCTGTGTGAACTTGAGCTGTAAAAAATTGGATTAATATTATTGGTTTTTAGATAATCGAATAATGTGTTATTGATTGATTGATGCTTGTGAACATCGTTGCCGATTAATGCGATGATTGCTAATTGTTTTTGTATTTCAATTTGTCCAATATCTGTTAGTTCATTGAGAAAATTTTGTGCCAATAGAGATTTTTGAGTTAATTCTTGTTGGTTATCGTCGATTACTATCGATATGAATGAATTATTGTTCGTGATTAAATCGGGATTAATGTTATATTTTGAAAAAATATTGGATATTGAAGTTGAAAAATCTGTGCGTTTATTGTTTTTAATGGTTAATAATGTTTGATTTTTCTTTAATGAGATTGCGCATAAATTTGCGATATCATTATTTTTTTTATCATAGATCCAGGTTTTTTGCTGAGGATTATGGTTACAGGCAACACAAAATTTAATATTTTTTCGAAGCGCAGGTTGCATCGTTGCAGGATGCAACACTTTAGCTCCGAACTTGGTAAGTTCTAATGCTTCTTGATAACTTAGTTCGGGAATTGAGCGTGCATGAGGCACGATTTTAGGATCGGCTGTAAACACGCCAGATACATCGGTCCATATCTCGAAATGATCTGCTCTTATCGCCTCAGCAAGCAATGCAGCTGTGTAATCACTACTTTCCATGCCAAGTATAGTAGTGTCACCATTCGTATCTGAACCGATAAAACCTTGAGTTACGATGGTTTGTTTCTTACACAAGGGTATTAAATATTGTCCGCAGCATTTTTCAATTTCAGTAACGTTGGGTTTCGCATTTAGAAAATCGGAATTGGTTTTTAATACTTTGCGTACATCGAAGTTAGTTGCTGGTATATTTCGTTCGTTTAATAACGCAGTAAATAATAAAGAAGACATTTGTTCGCCTAAGGCTAATAGCTCTGCAGTTAATTTTAGATCTTTTTGTGTACTGAGGATATCGGCCAGATCTGCTGCTTTTTTCAATAAACTATTTAATTTGTTTTTAATTTTGTTAACATTTTTAAAAAAATTTAGAATTTGATAGTGCCTATCGGTTATTTCTTGAATAATAATTTTTTTATTTTCTACAGGAATATTTTGTTTAGATAAAGATATTAACAACCGTGTAATAGTAGCTAATGCGCTTATGACAATAATTTTAATTCCTAATGTTTCGACGACTATATCGGCACATTTAGACATTGCCGTGAAATCAGCGATACTAGAACCGCCAAACTTTATTACAGATAATTGATTCATAGTGTGATCAAAAAATTTTGTTATAATGTTAGCCGAAGACATGCGGGGAGTAAATGATGCACGTTTATAATTTTTCTTCAGGTCCAGCCACATTACCACAAGAAGTTCTTGAGCAAGCACAAGCTGAATTATTGAGTTATCAGAATTTGGGTTTGTCTGCGATGGAAATTAGTCATCGTAGTACCGAATTTGAAGAAATGCTAAAAAAAACAGAGCTGAATTTGCGGGAGCTTTTATCTATACCAAAGAATTATTATGTACTGTTTTTGCAGGGAGGAGCTAGAACTCAGTTTGCCATGGTACCAATGAATATATTACGCGGCAAACAATCTGCTGATTATATCAAATGCGGCATCTGGTCTAAGTTAGCAATGGATGAAGCTAAAGCTTATTGTAAAGTCAACGTTGTGGCTTCTTCCGAAGCGAATAATTACACCACAATCCCTCCTGTTGCAACTTGGCGGTTAAATTCTGATGCGGCTTATTTGCATTACACTCCTAATGAAACCATCAATGGAGTTGAGTTTCCATTTATCCCTGATAGTAGCCGAGTTCCGCTTGTAGCAGATATGTCATCGACAATCTTGTCACAGCCATTGGATGTCAATAAATTTGGTTTAATCTATGCTTGTGCGCAGAAAAACATTGCCCCCTCCGGTTTAACCATAGTCATTATTCGTGATGATTTAATAACTGAACCAATGCCTGGTACTCCTACGATGTTGAATTATAAAAACCATATTGAATATGGTTCTATATATAATACTCCACCGATTTTTTGCATATATATGGCTGGACTCATGTTTCAATGGTTAAAAAAGCAGGGCGGGTTAAAAGTTATTGCTGAACGCAATCAAAACAAAGCTGAGAAACTCTATCGATATATCGATCAGTCTGACTTTTATATTAATAATGTAGATAAGACCTATCGTTCTCGAATGAACGTGCCATTTACTTTGTGTAAACCTAATCTTACAGATAAATTTGTTGATGAAGCGAAGCAAAATGGCTTACATAATTTAAAAGGCCATCCTCGTGTCGGAGGATTACGTGCTAGTATCTATAATTCTATGCCTGAACATGGCGTTGATGCATTAATTGAGTTTATGAAGGAATTTGCAAACAGTCATGGGTAGGGAACAGGCATGCCTGTTCCTACTATTTTTTGTATTCCAAAATAATTTTAAGAGCACGGCGTAACGGTTCTGCTGCTCCCCAAAGTAACTGGTCGCCAACTGTAAAAGCGGTTATACAATTAGGACTTATATTCGTAGTTCGTATTCTGCCTATTGGAATAGTTAATTTTCCTGAAACAGCTAGCGGAGTTAATTCCCGAATTGTGGCCTCTTTATTGTTAGGAATAATTTTTACCCATTCATTGCCCTTGTTAATTATTTGTTCGATTTCGGAAATAGATATTTGTTTTTTTAATTTTATTGTTAAAGCCTGGCTATGGCAGCGTATAGTAGGAACACGCACACATATGCAGTCGATAGGTATAACATCTTTAGTTTGCAAAATTTTATTGGCTTCGGTTTGCACTTTGAATTCTTCACGACTTTGGCCACTACTCAAATCTGTATCAATCCAGGGAATTAAATTTCCAGCTAAAGAAGATGAGTTTAATGTTGTTGCAATTTTTTTATCCAAAGAGAGAATATTTAGATCTGGCTCGTCAAATTCGCTGCATGAGATATAACCAATTTGATGCATCTGCGTTATTAATTCCTTCAGAGTTTGAGCGCCGGCGCCAGAAGCCGCCTGATAAGTCATTACTGATAGCCAGTCGATAAGATTTTCTTTGCAGAGACCAGCGATAGCCATGAGTAATAGGCTTACAGTGCAGTTGCCACCGATGTAATTTTTAATGCCATTTGCGAGGGCTTTATCAATAGCATCGCGATTAATAGGATCAAGCACAATAATGCTGTCATTCGCCAAGCGAAGTGCTGAGGAAGAATCGATCCAATAACCTTGCCAGCCTCTTTGCCGTAATTGTGGATAGATTTTTTGAGTATATTCCCCGCCTTGACATGTTAGGATAACATCAAGTTTTGAAAGTGCCTTAATATTATATGCATCCTGATATGGGAGAGCATCGAACTTGATGTTAGTAACTTTTTTACCTACCTTAGATGTAGAAAAAAACAGAGCCTCAAATTCTGCGAAATCATTTTCTTCTTGCATGCGATTTAATAGTACAGAACCGACGATCCCTCTGCTTCCAATAAAACCTACAGTGATCATTTTATAATCCCCTGCTGTAATCGGGCACATAAGTTAGTTATTCGTTTGTTAGTTTTATTATTACGCACTGCTATAGCTAGCGCTTTTGGTTGACCGATAATTATCACTAATTGTTTACCTCGAGTTACCGCAGTATAAATCAAATTGCGCGCTAACATAACATAATGTTGCATTGCTAATGGAATAACTACCACTGGATATTCGGAACCTTGGCTTTTGTGAATACTGGTAGCATAAGCAAGTGAAATTTCATCTAATTCGGAAAACTCGTAATCCACTAAACGCCCGTCGAAATTAATTTTTAACGTACTTTCTTCCAAATCAATAGATGTGATATTACCGATATCTCCATTAAAAACTTCTTTGTCATAATTATTAATGTTTTGAATCACTTTATCTCCGGGAGCAAAAGTCGAACCGAATCGAGTGATTTTTGGTTCTGAAGCCGAGTTTAGTTTTTCCTGCAAAGCAATATTGAGTGATCTTGTGCCGATACCACCACGATGCATCGGAGTTAGTATTTGGATATCTCGAATCGGATTGAATTTAAATCGTTGTGGTATGCGTTTAATTACTACTTGCAGTAGTTTGTCATAAATTTCTTCAGGAGTTTCTGTGGGCATCATGTAAAAATCTGTTAGTTCTTGCGTATGTTGCTCGGCAATAGGTAATTTGCCTTGGTTAATACGATGCGCATTGATAATAATGCGTGAATTTGCAGCTTGCCGAAAAATGTCAGTTAATAATACAGTAGGTATAGTATCTGATTGAATAAGATCGGATAATAGAGCCCCGGGGCCAACTGAAGGTAATTGATTTACGTCACCTACCATTAATAGAGCAGCATGGTTAGGAATAGCTTTGAGTAAATGGTTCATCAATACAATATCTAACATCGAAACCTCATCGACTACGACTAAATCTGTTATTAAAGGATTAGTCGAATTGTTTCGAAAAGCAAATGATTTGGGATCGAATTCTAATAATCTATGAATGGTCTTTGCTGTAATTCGAGTTGCTTCCGAAAGGCGTTTTGCAGCACGACCAGTTGGTGCACACAATGATACACTAGCTCCTTTAGCGCGAACAATTTTTAAAATGCTATTTACTATAGTAGTTTTACCAACACCTGGGCCGCCGGTAATAATCATTACTTTGGATTTTACAGCTTGAATTATGGCTTGTCGCTGCGAAGTGGATAGTCTTAAAGCAGTAATTTTTTCCACCCATGGAATAGCTTTTTCGCAGTCTATTTCTCCCCATGGTAGATCGCCACATTGAATCCGCTGTAAATGTTTAGCCACGGATACTTCGGCTTGGTAAAGCGAAGCTAGAAATAATGCAGGTTTGTCATCTATAGTTTCTGCGATTAAATTTCCAGCATTTACTTCTTCGTCGATAGCAGTGTCGATGATTAATTCTGGAATCTCAAGCAAATCAACAGATTTCTTTTTTAGATCATCTACAAAAGCTGCACAATGTCCCTCGCTACTTAATTCCTGCAAAACATGGCGTATACCTGCACATGCTCGCATTAAAGAGTCTTTAGCAATTCCAAGACGCCCAGCTATTGTATCGGCAGTTATAAAGCCAATTCCATGAACATCCAATGCTAGACAATAAGGATTGTTTTGTACTTTTGCGATCGCTTGATCGCCATAGGTTTTATAAATACGAACTGCCCGTGCAGTACCTACACCATGTGATTGCAGAAAAACCATGATATCTCGTATCGCTTTTTGATCAACCCAGGCTGTTATAACCATTGCTTTGCGTTTTTCACCAATGCCTGGCAGTTTCGTCAGTTTGTTGGGCTGTTTCTCAATTACATCAAATACTTTTTCTCCAAAGGTTTTGACTAATTTTTTCGCAAAATGAGGACCAATGCCTTTAATCATTCCTGAAGCTAAATATTTTTCGATACCTTCCAAAGTTGATGGAGGAATAACTTTAAGTTCTTGTGCTTTGAACTGCAAACCGTGTCTTTTATCATTGACCCAGAAACCGTATGCTTCAACATATTCGCCAGGATTAATGCTTGCAGCATTACCGACAACTGTTACCAAATCTCTCTGGCCGCGTGTTTTTATGCGCAGTACACAGAATCCCGATTCATCGCTATGAAATGTTACCCTTTCGACAGAACCATGTAATTTTTCAAGTTGATTCATTATTTTGTAAATTCTCGTTTAAGTTGACCAATTTAAGTTAATAACTTAAATTGGTCAATAAAGATGGCTGTAAAATTCGGTTTTACACAGTCATCAATAAACATTATCATATTATTTATGGAACTTTCTACATTACAAAAAGTTGCTATTTGGATCTTACCGGTACTGTTCGCGATTACCGTTCATGAAGTAGCACATGGCTGGGTAGCTAGTAAATTAGGTGACAAAACCGCGTTAATTATGGGACGCTTAACTTTAAATCCCTTAAAACATATTGATCCGATTGGCACGATTTTAGTGCCAGGCATTTTGTTATTACTTGGCGGTATCGTTTTCGGCTGGGCTAAACCGGTACCTGTAACGTATGAAAATCTTAATCATCCAAAACGCGATATGGCGATAGTTGCCGCAGCAGGTCCCATTGCCAATTTGCTAATGGCTATTATATGGGCGTTTATTGCTAAATTGGGAACAATTCTAGTTCAAAACGATTTTTCCTGGGCATTTGCGATCATTTATATGGGTCAGGCTGGAATTTTGATTAATTTAGTTTTAATGATTCTGAACCTTATTCCCATTCCTCCGTTAGATGGTAGTAGAGTGGTATCAGGATTCTTGTCTGCCAGAGCGGCTTTCAAATATAATCGTCTTGAACCATATGGATTTTTTATTTTGTTAATTCTCTTAGCGACCGGTGTCCTTGGATCTATTATTAGTCCTATTCTTGCATTGCTATTTAGAGTAATAGCAATGATATTTCGATTATGAAGGGGAATCTTGTTACGAATATTATTATTCCACGTTCTGAACATAATATTTCACGTTCTAATATTAACCCAAATGCTTTACAAGTTTTATATCGATTAAAAGATGCTGGCTTCGACTCTTATCTTGTAGGAGGTTGTGTACGTGATTTGCTTTTGAGTCTTAAACCGAAAGATTTTGATGTTGTAACTAATGCTGCTCCTGAACAAGTGCGTAAACTATTTAATAATTGCAGGTTAATCGGCCGTCGTTTTCGGTTGGCTCATATTTATTTTGGAAAGCAAATTATCGAAGTGGCCACATTCCGAGGTAAAACTCAGCATCATCATGCTGAAACTGGCATGATTTTACGTGATAATGTTTACGGAACAATTGAAGAGGATGCTTGGCGGCGTGATTTCACCATTAATGCGCTTTATTACAATATTAAAGATTTTTCTATTGTTGACTATACAGGCGGCATACAAGATTTAAAACAGAAAATTGTTCGTGTCATTGGTGACCCTATTCACCGTTATCGCGAGGACCCGGTGCGCATGTTACGCGCCTTGCGTTTAGCTGCTAAACTTAATTTTTCACTTGATCATGCAACTGAAGAACCGATTTTAACCTTAGCCGGCTTACTACAAAATGTTCCACGAGCTCGTATGTTTGATGAAATCATTAAGTGGTTTTTTAGTGGTAGCAGTTTAGACACATTTAAACTACTGCGTCACCACGGTTTATTTGCTGTGTTATTTCCGCAAGTAGAAGCTAATTTAATCGAAAACAAAGATGAAACATTAATAATACAAGGTTTTACTAATACTGATAAGCGAATTGCTCAACACTTATCTTTAAATCCGGCGTTTTTATTCGCTATGCTGCTATGGCCATCACTACAAAAAAAAATGCAACAGTACCAAGAAGATGGGCAAAAATTATTCCCTTCTCTACAGCTCGCCATGAAAGAAATTCTACATCAGCAAACCGAACATATCGCTATTCCGCATCGTTTTAAGCTAATGATTAAAGAAATCTGGGTTCTCCAATATCGTTTGCTGCAAAATAATCCTAGAAGAATTCATCAGTCTTTACGTCATCCTCTTTTTAGAGCCGGTTATGACTTTTTGTTGTTGAGAGCCCAAACAGGCGAACAAGTAGGCACGATAGCCGATTGGTGGACAAAATTTCAGGTGGCAGATGAGCAAGCTCGCACCCTGATGGTCAAAAGTAGATCTAAATAGCGTTCTCGTCTTCCCGCGGTCAAGCCGCGGGAAGACAAAAAATAGTTTTTTAGCGTAAAACCTGGATTTCGAATGGCACACTTAATTTTTTGTTAAGTTAAATGAAATACCATAAAGTAATCAAGTAATATTTGGAGTATTTGGAAATGATGAATGCAACTAATACGCTTACAGCAACCGTGGTTACTGACCCATCGGAGGTTAATATTAAAGGATTAAAGACCAATGAAAATATAATACGTTATCTAAATACTGTTTCATTATGGTGCAATACTATGGCGTCAAAAGCATGTTCTATTGAAGCTGAAGCAAGAAAAATAAATAATGCTAACTCTTATGATGTATTGCGAGCACATATTGAAAAATTGAAATTATTTATTAGTAAAATTAGTGAGCTTGAGGAATTATATTCTGATCAATTAGACAAAGCAATTACCCAAAATGATCATCAACAATTTTGTAAAGAGCTTATTGACTCACTTAAGTGTGGCATTTTTTTCGCCTTAGTCAGAGCTTGTTGGTTAGCGATTTCTATTGCAAAGGATCCGAAGAAAAAATGTCAGATTTACTTTCTATGTTCAAGTCATTTTACCGATGCAGTACAAATTCATCGAAACGCTGTCAATAAAACCGATAAGAATACAATTGATGAAACTTTATTATTTGCAGTGCAAGTAAAAATTTTAAAATCCATTCTCCAAGTTATAGATGCGCAAAAGAAAAGACAAAAAGATTATCAAAAGGAATTGAAAATGTTGCAAAAAATCAAAGAAGAATTGTTAATTGATATATCTGAACAAAATATAGGTGTAAATGATAATTTTAATGATCTCTTACAACAGATTGATTCAGTTTTAACCGAACATAAGCCAACTGATAATTCTGAAAAACCATATGAGTTACCAGATTGGGTGGAAAATGAGCGAACTCAAACACCTCGTAAAAAAAATCCCCCTATTACGCAGGGCAAAAGCAGTAAGAGAAAAAAGCCTAAGAAAAGGGTAAACAAAGAAAGAGATCAAAAGATAAAAGATCCAATAAAGCCAATAAAAACCGCAGATGCTGGAGGATTTTTAGCTGCTTTATCTCTCTCCCTTAGCCAACTTGAAAACCGACAAAATAAAACAAGTGGACCCGCACGTATAGACCTAAGTAAAAATACCACAACCGAAACAAAGAATAGCAACTTATCTCCTTCTGAACCATTTAATGTGGAAGAAGCAAAAAGATTCCTTCAAGAGAGATGGGAAAATGTCGAAAATGAGGCCGAAACTAATCCAAACGAAGTTACTATTGTAAACTGTGACGAAAAGCCTTCATTTACAAATAAATAATCCTCATGAGTAATGGAATATTGCGACCAGTATGGTAAAATAAGTCACTAAAAATGAGAATGAACCATGGAGGAAGGTATAAAAAATAACGGTTTTACTATGGTAGAACTAGTCATCGTTCTTGTGTTACTAGTTATTATACTAGTGGTTACTGTAGTTAAATGGCCTTCTAGATCAGTTGAATTAGACGCTCTAGCATATCAAATAGCAAGCGATATTCGCTATACTCAAACACTTTCTATGTCACATAATGAACGCTATCGAATTAATTTTGCTAATAACAACTACAGCATTGCGGATAACAATGGTATTGCAGTAAAACATCCAACAACGCAATCAACACTTGTTCTGCTAAGAAACGGCATTACTTTTAATAGTCCACCAACACCCGATTGTATTGCATTTGATGGCAAAGGTGTTCCGCGTGATTGTAGTAGCGGAGTTCCATTAGGTAACAAAATTGTTCAACTAGTTGCAGGTACCGCAATAAGAAATATAATAATTACTGAAATTACCGGTTATGTGAGTGCTGGATCATGACACGTAAACAAGGATTTAGCTTAATTGAATTAATAATTTTCATTATTTTACTGGGCATTGGAATAGGAGTACTAGTACCATTGGTTATTACTTTACGTTATGTACATCGTATCGACAAATATACCGAGGCTCTTGAACTAACTCAACAAAGAATGGAATTAATTCTTGCCCAGAAAAATGTTAATGGATTTACTGACTTTACTGATCCATGTTCCGGAAGTTCTCCGCCAACTATTTGTTCTGTACCAAGTAACTATACAGTAACTGCAACGATTACAAATGATTGGCTTGGAGATCCTAATTATAAGATCATTACTGTCACCACGGATGGCGATGCTTACGCCTTATTGAATACTTTAGTTGCGAATTATTAAACATGAAAAATAAAGGTTTTACACTAATTGAGATAATTGTAGTAATTTTTGTTTTAAGCATTGTAGCTACAATAGGAGGTCTAGTATTGCATAAAGGTTTCGAAGCTGGGTACATGAGCCGTGATCTCATTGACGCAACTTGGCAATCTCGACTTGCTTTACAACGTATGGCAAATGAGATTCGAGAAATTCATTCGCCTAGTGCAGCAGATTTGAATATCAGTTCTAATAATCAAATCACTTTTACCGACATGAATGGTGAAACTATTGTATACTCTCGTTTCGGTAATTACCTAACCCGCAATGGTATAAATATAGCTGATGGAGTCAACGCTTTAACTTTCACTTATGTCGATGCTAATAATGTAGAAGTCACTGACCCATTACAAGTAGCTAACGTACGTTGTATTTATATTGCAACCTCCATTAGCAAAAGAAACGTCACTACAAATTTACAAACCGTTGCTTGTTTAAGGAATTTACAATGATAAACAAAAAATCACAACATGGATTTTTACTTATTGCAGCTGTTATTCTAATCGTTATAATCGGTCTCTTTGCTGCTGCTATTGTTTATATGTTCGTGGGAAGTACCGTATCCATCAATAAATATCAATCATCAAAACAAGCCTTTTATGAAGCAGAATCGGGTTTACAATTTGGGTTGCATAAACTTATGCGATCGGATATCGCCTGTACCGATATTAATACTATTTATCCAAATCCGATAACCTTTAAGAACGGGCAATTCAAAATCACATCAACACTTAACTATCCTTCACCATCTGCAACTCTTAGTAGTGCAATTGACCCTGTAACAACAGTAATCCCTCTCACATCATCGCTCGGATACGCGAATCAGGGGCGAGTTATCATTGGAAAGGAAGCAATCGATTATGCAGCTATAAGCGGCAACTCATTAATTGGTGCACATCGCGGCAGTGCCGGAACCATAGCATCGGAGCATAGCATAGGTAGCAATGTCAGGCAAAATCAGTGTACTTTAATCTCCGAAGGTGTGGTGCCTGATTTTAGCAACCCTCATGGCAAAAGTATTGTTCAGGGCGCTATATACGACAGCCAATTTATGTGGGCAGTCGGTAAAAGTGGAACAATATTAACTTGGAATGGTCTAGCATGGCAACTATACCCATATTCTCCAACTAGCAAGAATCTAAATGGTGTATCAACATTAAGTGATAATTCCTTTGGTTTTGCTGTAGGTGATAGTGGCACTATTATTAAATATACCGGCAGTAATTGGGTAACTGTGACTAGTCCAACAGTAAAAAATTTACAAGATGTATCTGTAATCTCAAATACTGATGCATGGGCAGTGGGAGATGATGGTGTCATATTGCATTGGGATGGAACTACTTGGAATAATTTTAGTTCACCAACTACTAATAATTTAGAAGCTGTTTCTATGCTCGATAGTACTTTTGGACTGGCAACCGGCGTAGGAGGAACTATCTTGCGTTATAATGGTTCAAGTTGGCAGATTGATGCTAGCCCCACTAGTGAAAACTTACATGATGTTATTGTGATTTCGAATAATGAAGCTTGGATATCCGGCAGCCATGGTATTGTACTCGGTTGGGATGGAAGCAGTTGGAAAATAGAAACTTCACCGGTAACTACATCTTTGCAAGCTCTTGACGTGCGTGATAATAAAGGCTGGGCTGTCGGTGAAGGGCAACATAACGTTTTTTATAATGGTATTGACTGGATGACTACTAAACCAAGTGCAGACAATTTGAAAACAGTCAAGATATATGCTATTGACGATGCGTGGGCGGCGGGAGTAGCTGGAAAATTAGTTTATTGGAACGGCGTTTCGTGGCAGATGGTAGATTCACCAACGAATAATGCAATTTACGACTTTTCCAACTTTAGTAAAAAGAAGATGTTTATTATGTGGTCGATACACTACAATTAGGACTTATATTGTGTAGGGTCCACCATCCCAGCTTCTTTAAATCCCTTAATTCTTAAAACACAGCTATCGCATTTCCCACATGCGCATCCTTTTTCGTCAACTTGGTAACATGTAACAGTCATACTGTAATCGATTCCAAGTTTTTGACCAAGTTTGATTGTTTCAGCTTTACTTAGATTAATTAACGGTGCATTTATTCTAATGGAATTGCCTTTAACACCCACTTTAGTTGCTAAATCAGCCAAGTTTTGAAATGCTTTAATGAATTCGGGTCTGCAGTCCGGATAACCAGAATAATCTATGGCGCTTACTCCTATAAAAATATCATTAGCTCCTAAAATTTCAGCCCATCCTAATGCAATTGATAGAAAAATAGTATTTCTTGCTGGAACATAAGTTACAGGAATTTCATTACTATTCTGGTATCTTGGAACAGCTATGTTTTTGTCAGTCAAAGCTGATCCACCTAGTTCTCCAATATTTATTTTAACAACTCTATGTTCTTTAACATTGAAATATGCTGCAATTTTCTTCGCAGCTTCAAGCTCAAAATTATGCCGTTGCCCATAATCAAAACTAAGTGTATAACATTCAAAATTTTGTGACTTTGCAATACCAAGGCAGGTCATTGAATCAATCCCGCCTGATAACAAAATCACTGCTTTTGGAGTTTTATTTTTCATATTAAGGTTTTTCGCTTATATATGCTTCGGTTAATTCCCGAAAACGGAATCTAACATGGGTTAGGTGTTAGTGGCAAATAAATATAGCGTATTGTCGGTTTCAGCAGAGGGAATAGAAAAGGGAGAGTATCAGGTCTTATTTTTATGTTTGATTTAATAAGGAATTTGTATGAAGAAAAAATTTATTGTTGTAAGCAAAAGGGGATGTCGTAAGATTTGATCCCTTTTGACCTTTTTCTTTTCTGAGGATCTATTAGACTTAATCCCCTTTTTGTAGGTAACACTATTTATGTTAATACGGTTGCTGTGTTTCCTTTTAGTTAACCTGGATTTATTGTAACAGTGTAAGAAGAAGTAGGGTCGATAGTAATTGACTCAAAATAAGTAGCCCAAGCTTTTTCTACTCCAGGGTTGAGTGTCGTTAAAGTTTTTTGCACGGTGCCCAAGGACGGGATAGTAAAAGGTGGTAAACCTCCGTTTATTTCGCCATATAATCGAAAATCAAGGGGATGCGAGGCATTATTTTTTATTGTTACTGTTTGATAATTATAATCAGCTTCCAGGTTATATGGATTGCCATCCATAGGGAAGGGTTCAGGACCGATTTGTTCTCCTGGCGGTGGCGGTCCAGGAGGAGTAGGCTGGTCGCCGATATGTTCCTGTGGATTAGGCAAACCACATCGACTGGCCATTGCTGTACGCACATCTTCTAATTTGTATTTAAGATCAATTACTGATGATTGCAAGACCCAGTAGAAATACCAAATTATGCAAATTACTGCGGTACCTGCGATAAGTAAAATTATCACAAGTTCCATAAATGTTTGACCTTTTTGCTTATTATTTAGCTTTGAATCAGGTTTATTGAATATTGAAAATAGTTTCATATTAATCCTCCATAATTATGACTAACTCCTTTTATATCTTTTCGATTATTTAGAAAAGCTTCGTCTTTTTGCAAAGATGTCACATATTATAAGGCAAATGAGTGCAAAAGTCAAAATCTTTGGTTTAAAATGAACTAGATCATACTCTTAAAGGAAATCAACTTTTGGTATGATAATATAGTCCATGGATTCCCGCATTCGCGGGAATGACGGAAACATTAATGCAATTTGAGTTATTAAAAAAAGATAACAATGCCAGAAGAGGAAAACTGGTTTTCTCTTGTGAAGTAGTAGACACTCCAGCTTTTATGCCTGTCGGAACTTATGGCACAGTGAAAGCTATGACTCCAGAAGAGGTTAAAGCCAGCGGAGCACAGATTATTCTCGGCAATACTTTCCATCTAATGCTGCGACCAGGAATAGAAATAATTCGAAAACATGCCGGGTTGCACAACTTTATGCACTGGGATGGGCCGATTTTAACTGATTCGGGAGGTTTTCAAGTTTTTAGTCTAGCAAACATACGCAAGCTAACCGAGGACGGTATTCGGTTTCAATCGCCTATTGATGGACGAGAGGTTTTTCTAAGCCCTGAAAATTCCATAGAAATGCAACTTGCACTTGGTTCTGATATTGTTACGGTACTTGATGAGTGCACTTCATATCCAATTAGCGAACAGCGGGCTGAAGCTTCTATGCAGTCATCTCTGCGTTGGGCAGAACGTAGCAAAAAAGCACATCAGAAAGGCGGCTCTTCGGCATTGTTTGGGATTGTTCAGGGAAGTATTTATCCTAATTTACGGGATGAATCTTTGCGGGGATTAGTAGACATCGGCTTTGATGGCTATGCTATAGGCGGGCTATCAGTGGGGGAACCAAAAAGTGAAATGTTCAGAACTTTAGATCATTTGAATTCACAAATGCCTAAAGACAAACCTCGTTACTTAATGGGCGTAGGAACTCCAGAAGATATAATTGAAGGCGTATGTCGTGGAGTAGATATGTTTGACTGCGTAATGCCAACTCGCAATGCCCGTAATGGGCATTTATTTACATCCGAAGGAATAGTACGTATTGGTAATAGTACCCATAGAAACAGCATTGCGCCTCTAGATTCAAATTGTGACTGTTACACATGTAAAAATTACACGAGAGCTTATTTACATCATTTAAACCGCTGTAAAGAAATTTTAGGTGCGCGATTAAATACTATTCATAATCTCTATTTTTACCAAAATTTAATGCAAAATTTGCGTCAAGCTATCGAACAAGGTAAATTAGACAGGTTTATTAAAGATTTTTATAGTTCATATTTAGGAGAAAAACGACAATGAATATTTTAAGTTTTTTAGGAATTGCTAATGCTTATGCAGCTAATACGGCAGCAACCACTCGACAAAATCTTATATCCATATTGCCAATGTTCATAATCCTCGTGCTATTTATGTATTTCATAATCATTCGTCCACAAAGTAAGCGCGCTAAAGAACATAGAGAACTTATGGCAAGCCTTAAAACAGGTGATGAAGTAGTTACTAGCGGAGGACTGTTAGGAAGAATTAATAAAATTTCCGATAATTTCATTGTACTTGAAATAGCCAAAGGTGTTGAAATTACTATGCAAAAAGCTTCGATAGCTGCTACTCTACCTAAAGGAACCATTGAATCAGCATAAAAGGCAAAGGAAATGCAGAATCGATATCCGCTATGGAAAAACTTATTTCTGATAATTTTATTTATTATCGGTTTAGTTTATGCGGCACCAAACTTATTTCCCACAGATCCTGCAGTCCAAGTTTCTACAAGAACTGCCGAGAAAATAACTGATCAAACTGTACAAGCGGTACAAAACATTCTGCACAAAGAACAATTTAAATACATTGCAATTGAGAGAGAAAAGGATGGTTTATTAATTCGTTTAACTAGTACCGATGATCAGTTGAAAGCTCGAGATGAAATAAGTTCAGCTTTAGGAGAGCAATATACAGTTGCACTTAATCTCGCACCACGAACACCGCATTGCTTAGAAGCGCTAGGAGCTGAGCCGTTAAAATTGGGTTTAGACCTACGCGGTGGAGTGTATTTTCTGTTAGCAGTTGATGTTGATGCACTGATTGAGGCTCATGAGCAGGGAGACATGCATGCTATGGGTGATTCTCTACGTAATGCTAACATTCGCTATTCTGGTATATCAAGGCAACGATCGAGTGGAATTGTCATCAATTTCCACGACCAAGATACTCTAAATAAAGCTTATTCTGAACTTAGCGATCGCTTTCACGATTATCAATTGTTAAAGATTACTACCGATAAGCAATATAGTATCAAAGCAGTAATGAGCGACTCAGCATTAACTAGAATTACCAATTATGCCATCGATCAGGCGATGCATATTCTAAATAATCGTGTCAATGCTTTAGGAGTGAGCGAAGCGGTCATCCAGCGCCAAGGACGTGATCATATAAGTGTGGAGTTACCAGGTATTCAAGATACCGCGAGAGCTAAAAGTATTCTTGGAAAGGTTGCAACGTTGCGATTTCAGATGGTGGACACAGAACATGATGTGCAGAGTGCTGTGGCAGGTGATGTCCCGATCGGAACCAAGCTATATATGTTTGAAAATCGCCCTTATTTGTTAAAAGACAAAGTAATTTTGCGTGGTGATTCGGTTACATTCGCTACTGCTTCTTTTGATCAAAGCGGACGCCCATCTGTCAATGTACGTCTTGGTGGTGGTAGTGAAGACATTAGTGAATTCAACCGTATTACTGGCGAAAATATCGGTAAACCAATGGCTGTGGTATATGTTGAAACTAAAACACAACAGAAAAAAATTGATAGTAAAACGATAACTGTACATCACAAAAAAGAAACTATTATTAGTGTGGCAACAATACAGTCGGCATTGGGTAACAACTTCGAAATTACCGGTTTAGAGAGTGTAAAGTATGCGCAAGATTTAGCTCTGTTGCTGCGTTCTGGTGCCCTCTTAGCCCCGATCGATATTGTTCAAGAACGTACTATAGGTCCGAGTTTGGGTGCTGCAAATATTCATACCGGACTTATTTCTGTTATAGTTGGTTTTCTTGCGGTAGTACTGTTCATGGCTTTTTATTACCACTTTTTTGGGTTATGCGCCGATATGGCGTTGTTCCTGAATTTAATTTTTATTGTGGCAATATTTTCTGCACTCGGAGTAACTTTAACCTTGCCTGGTATTGCGGCTATGGTATTAACTGTTGGTATGGCAGTAGATGCTAATGTATTGATATATGAACGAATCCGTGAGGAGTTACGCAACGGTATCAGTCCCCAAGCAAGTATTCATATCGGTTACGAACGGGCTTTCATAACCATTGTCGATTCTAATGTGACTACGCTGATTGTGGCTTTAGTGCTATTTTCGTTAGGCTCAGGGCCAGTAAAAGGATTTGCAGTTACTTTAATTGTTGGTTTATTAACTTCGATGTTTACATCAATAGTATACACACGGGCGGTAGTTAATTGGATTTATGGTGGTAGAAGCGTTAAAAAACTTTCAATAGGAATGTAGCTTAGTATGGAATTTTTTAAGACCAAAACTAAAATTGATTTCATGCGGCAACGCAAGTGGGCAGCAATTTTTTCTATTACTCTATTCATTTTTTCGATTGGTTCATTAGTTATTAATGGCTTAAATCTTGGTTTAGATTTTACTGGTGGCACAGAGATTCAAATTCATTATACAGAGCCAGCGGATTTATCACAGATTCGGAACCAATTAGATAAGGCGGATTTTAAGGGTCCAATAGTTCAGTCTTATGGCACTTCACGGGATGTGATGATTAAATTAAAACCTCTTAAAAATGTGACTCAACAAGAAATCACTGATCGAGTATCGAAGGCGTTACCGAAAGCAAAATTAGAGCAGGTAGAGTACATTGGCCCGCAAGTTGGCAAGACGTTAGTTACTAATGGCATATTAGCAGTTATTGTGTCTTTACTGGCAACTATGGCGTATATAGCTTTACGCTTTGAGTATCGTTTTGCAATAAGTTCTACAATAGCGTTGATCCATGATCCGGTATTAATTTTAGGTATTTTTTCATTATTTCATCTTGAATTTAATTTAATTACTTTAGCGGCATTATTAACTATGTTAGGTTATTCGCTTAATGATACTGTGGTAGTTTATGACCGAGTCCGAGAAAATTTCCGTAAAGTTCGCAAGGGCACTCCAGTAGAAATAATGAATCTTTCTGTTAATCAGACTTTGTCACGAACTATTATGACATCTGGATTAACTTTACTAGTAGTAATAGCATTATTAATTTTCGGTGGTGAAATGCTGCGTGGCTTTTCGTTGGCATTAATTATCGGTATCGTAATTGGTACTTACTCTTCGATTTATATCGCAGGTTCATTAGCGATTCTAATGGGACTAGAAAAGAAGCATTTACTTCCATCAGAGAAAAAATACATCGAAGACCGCCCGTAGTGTTTATTTAACACTTCTAAAGTTGTAAACACACTTGATTAGTAACTATAGGTCTATAGTCTATTATCAAATTTCTTAGAGCAACGCAGCATTCCATTAATTGATCTAAATTTCTAATAATTGCTTCTTTATGTTGTTGATCTTTTTTCTTTGTCTCGTTAATGTCTTTTTGTGCGATAGTACGCCTTTCATAAATATTAGGATTATTTATTAGGTATACTCGTCCTTGTTGATTTCTATGGTACTGCGTGCCCATTTGCCCCACGATAACCTGTGTAGGTACATCATATGTTACATCCTGGGGTGTTTTGTTAATAATTTCTGTTAATGCGATAATAATATTTTCTATTGTCGCAGCTAATTCAATAATTCTTTGAGGTGGTTCGTCTGTAGGTGTGCTAAGAATAAAATTCATTATTGTTTTTAAATTTCCCATAAAATCGGTTTGATTATATGATGTTTGGGCTTGTTGATGATTCGTTCTGAAATTTTGATTACTAGTGTATAATCCTTTTAACCTTTCGCATTGGTTTATAATGGAGTTAATTGTACCCAATGGTCCTTCAATCTGTGCATTTTTAGTGTCCATTAGTAACACTGGCGCTGGCTTTGCCGCTACTCCTCCTGCAAGCCTTTGTAGTGGAAATAATGTTGCTGTTGCTCCTGCTCCCCATGCCGCTGACTTTCGTGGACTTTTTCTAGATGGATTACCACAGAAATAGTGATATACCTTACCTGTTAACCATCTATGCGGGTTAAGATCGCCACTAGGTATTTTATCAGGAATGGGAAAAGACTTTCGAAAATTTTGTATTATTGGATATTTCGTTTCAATTTGCCAAGCCAATTTTACAAATCTTGCTACTGCATCTGGTGATACTGTCCAGTAGCTACTTGTCGAATCCCATTCTATACCAAGGTTTTCACTTGCTTCACCTGCATTCAATAAATCATAAACAAGCCCACTACAACTTTGTCCTGCTCCTGCGTTAAAGACATTAAAAACATTTCGTCCAAATAAGCTCCATTTTTCGAGTATCACGCTGTTTCTAAATTTACTAAACGCAGCTTCAATTCCTTCTTTATTTAAACTATATAGTGTCACGCATAAATCCGGTAGTTTTCGTTTAACAACAATGCCATTATCTCTATAAATCATATTATTATTAGAATGATATTCAGGATGATTTGGAGATAGTATTTCTCCTTCTAACAGTTCGTCTTCACTGGGACCACTCAAAATTATACCGCTCCTATTTCCTGCAACTGAACCGATAATTCCGGATCTTCCGAGACTACCATTTTTAAGATGTTCGTCAGGCCAAAAGCTAGCATATCTTTCATCTTTATTTAATGATGAAGCTACCCATATCTGTAACGAAGCATGGCCGACATTCCCTCCAAATAATGCGGCTGAATGTGCCGTACAAAATTCCCCGTTTTTATCACATGGCAACCAAACTCTTACAGTTATACGGTCATTGAAATCTATATAATTTTTTCTTCTTTGAAACATAAATCTTGATCTTTTTTAAAAACTCGAACAATTTTCTTCTTACTTCTTAAAAAAGTCAAACTCGTGAACTTTATAGTTAATTATGCTCGATAGTTATACAAAATTACTTCACGAGGTAGGCCTTATGTTGGTGTAAAATATTACATGAGGGTACATTTTATATACGTCTTTGTCTAACGGTAAAGTAGATATAACGTTCTTTACTAAAATATCGCTAAAAGGTAGAGGAATATATCTCATCTGCTTACCGCATATTTTTTTAGTTTTAAGATTGGATAAAGAGTTTGGTAGCTCTCGAGGTGAGAGAGGCCATGGTACCATGATTAGTCTATATTCAATTTCTTTTGAATATTTTATTGGTTTAAATATACGAGACAAATGTAGTAAGTTGATTGAGCAGATAAGGTTGATACCAGAATCAAGGTCTTTACTGCGCATGATATCGCTAATAAGTGTACTAATTTGTTGCTGAAGATTTTTGGTTTTTTCGTAATAGATAACTCTATTAAGTGATAAGCACTTTCTACCAGCAAACATACCTGAAATATTATTTGGTATTAGATAATTTTTCTTCAATTCTTCTACATCAAAACCAATTATTCCACCATTATTTCCTATATAATTAGTCATCAAATATTCATTAGGATAATCTGAAAAACAGGCCAAACAAGGTTCCATCGTTTGATTAAGTCTATATAATTCATATAACTTTACATCACGCTTTATTAACTCATTACAAATTATTTCTTCTATGTCTTTATGCCGACATTCCTCTGGATCATTTCTCACATTAGAAGCAAAAGTAAGATGTATTTCGTGTGATTTTAAAATAGATTCTAATACATCTTTGTTGCAATAATGATAAATAATAGATGGCATTTCTAGTGGCAACATGTTCTAAACTCGTAATTTAATTAATAACATATTTTCTATTTTTCATTTGCATTTCTTCGGCTACCAACTTATCAAAATCACGTATATCTCTATGAATAGAATCCTTTTGTGCATTTAAATAAGCTCGTCTATTTTTCAAATGAATAATAATCCTGAATAACTATTGATTAAGATTTTACTATGTTTTATTGCAAAAATTTACTATGTTTTAGTGTTGCCATTTTACTATGTTTTATTGCTGTATTTTTTCTATTTATTGATCTGCAATGCAAACCACAAGCCTTCTAGAACCATGTTAGGAATAATCTTAGTAAATACATTTTCATCAGCAAATAGATAGGCGAAACCGCCAGTACCAATTACTATTGGTTTTTCACCGGCGAATATTTCTTCAGTTAATCGACTTGTTATTTCTTTTACTGCGGCAAGTTGGCCATAATAGAGACCTGATTGGATACTTTCTATTGTAGAGTATCCTAGAATTTTGGTTGGTTTGACAATTTTTACTGTCGGTAATTTAGCTGTATGGCTTTGCAAGCTTTCCATGCACAGGCGCATTCCAGGAATAATTAATCCGCCTAAAAATTCTTTTTGAGCATTGACCGGACATAAAGTAGTGGCAGTTCCAAAATCGACCGTAATAACATTTTGTCGAGGATATAGATTAACTGCTGCGATGGCTTCAGCTATAATATCAGCGCCAACTTCTAGAGGATTAGAATATTTAATTTTGATTCCTGTTTTAACTCCTGGTTGCAACATAAATGGTTCCAGTGAAAAATATTTCATACAGGCGGCACGGATCGAATAATCTAAATGTGGGACTACAGAACAGATTGCAATTTGGTTAATTTTTTCGTAATCAATGTTGTTTTCTCGCAAAACACTTCTGAGAAAAATTCCTAGTTGGTCAGAAGTATAACTCTGTGTGGTATCATGGCGAAAATTTAGCTGCAATTCCCGATCAACAAATACTCCGCCAAATACCTGTGTATTGCCAATATCTAAACACAAAATCATGATTGTACTCCTCGTAAATCAATGATAGTCGGCTGTAATGATTCGTGTTCTGAATCAATTTGCGCGTAACTAAGAATAAATATTTGATCACCGACTTCGGCTTTGCGTGCTGCTGGGCCGTTCAAGCCAACGACTCTACTATTACGTTCGCCTTTGATGACATAAGTTTCTAAACGTTCACCATTGTTCAGATTTACTATTTGAACTTTTTCGTCTTGGCGAATGTTTGCCTGTTCCATAATTACTTCATCAATAGTAATACTTCCGGTATAAAATAATTCTTTATATGTTACAGTTGCATATGCGATTTTTGATTTTAATACTGTAATTAGCATGATTACCTCCTATTACATAGTTATATTATCTATTAAACGTGTTTTACCAAGCCTCACTGCCGCAAAACGCTGACCGTTATGTTCTTCAACATAATCAATGGAGAATCCTTGATTTTTTAGCCTCTGAATAATTGTAGATAGTGAAACATTCATTGCTAATAATTTAGGGAACTGTGCAGCTATTTCATATTGTTGTTTGGTTAAAAAATTATTTCTCGAGCTTAAAGCTAAACCATTTTTATCACGGACAGTCGGACAGGATATGATTTCAATATCAAGGAAAAAAGCTTTTACCATACCGGTAACAAGCTGTAATTGTTGAAAGTCTTTTTCCCCGAAATAGGCTCTATTCGGTTTTACTAACATCAATAATTTCATAACTATTGTTAAAACTCCATCAAAGTGGTTTGGGCGATGCTTGCCCTCCATACAGCGGCTAAAATCTGTTTCGGCAACTCGATATTTATAGTTGTCGGGATATAAATCTTCATACTTTGGCACCAAGACGTAATCAACTTGGAGTTTTTCAGCTAAAGCAAAATCTCGTTCGAAAGTTTTCGGATAAGATATCAAATCTTCTTTGTCATCAAACTGAGTAGGATTAACAAAAATGCTTAATACTGTTATCTTGTTTTCCTTAATAGATCTTTCTAACAAGCTTTGATGTCCCAAATGCAGGTTCCCCATAGTTGCAATAAAACCAATTGTGTTGTTTGAATTGGCCCTGATCGCATGCCACTTTGTTATCGAGGTAATTAACTCAGTCATTTTCTTTTGCACCGTAACTATGCTGTTGACTCGGAAATTGAAGTTGTTTAACTTCCTTGTTGTACTCGTTAAGAGCATTTTGGATCAAAGCATGGCCATTGATATAAGACTTAACGAATTTTGCTTTGAATGTATCATACATACCTAATAGATCATGAAGTACCAAAACTTGTCCCGATACATTCGGACCTGCACCAATACCTATAGTTGGGATAGTTAATTTGTCAGTTATGTTTTTTGCAACTGCATTCGGAATACATTCTAGAACTATCGCAAAACATCCTGCTTTCTCCAATCTGAGTGCTTGACCAATGAGTGTTTCAGCACTTGCTTGATCTTTTCCCTGAACGCAAAAACCTCCTAACTGATGGATTGATTGTGGTGTCATTCCAATATGCCCCATTACTGGTACACCAGAATAAACTACATGATTAATCACGGACTCGGTTCCGTTTGCACCCTCTAATTTAACTGCATTAGCGCCAGCTTGCATTATTTTTTCAACAGCATGCATGGTTTCCGATATGCTTTTACGGTAAGAGCAAAACGGTAAGTCTCCAATAATGAACTTATTTTGAACTCCCTTTGCAACAGCTTGAATATGCAAAGCTATGATTTCAACTTTTGCTGGAATGGTAGTTGCATGACCATGCATAACCATCGCTAAGCTATCACCGACCAAAACGCAATCAATGTCAGTTTCAGCAATAATCTTTGCTGACCAGTAATCATAGCAAGTTACCATACTGATTTTTATATTAACATCCTTCATTTTTTGGAAATCAATGATATTCATATTTTCACCTTATTTTGGAAAACGTTTACGAATGCCTGATAAACTTCACGATATGGATCGTCATAAAGCGCGTCTAAATTGGCACTGATAGTTTGCCAATCGCCGCGCACTAAAGGACCTGTTAAAATATCTTGCTGCTGTTCAATATTTTTAGTTACCTGTTTCAAATATGGATAGCCAATCTCACGTGGTAGTTTAAAAGTGGTTTCTAACTCACTAAAAAACTTTTGCCATAGTAAACAAGTAAAGTTGCCACTTAACACACAAAGGGTATGATAGAAAGATTTCAAGTGGTTCGGAATTTTATAACTTTTATTTGGTAATCTTGGTAATAGCTCTTCAAAATTTGGTGAGTTCTCTTCTAAAATAAAAGGTATCTGCAAATAAGTTGTTAGATTATATAGCTCTTTCCCGAAAGTCATTAATGGATGGGCACTATAAATGTTATCTAAAACCAAACTCCCAGAGCAATGCATGCAGCATTTATTTAGTAAAAAACTATTATTAAGAATAAAATTTTCAACAGCCTCGTCATTAATTAATAATAAAACATGAGTGCACTCTTTGCTGAATTTTTCCAGCTGTGACTGTGTATTGTTCTTTCTTGACCATTGTGTAAAAAGGAGATTTAATAATTTTAAATAATTACAAAAATGAAGAGCTAAACGGCCAGAGCCAACAATTAAATATTTTGGTACCTGTCGCATGGATCAAGTCCTATTTATAATGTATAGTGTATACGAGTATAAAATAAAGGAGAGAATATGTCTATAAAGTCTGATAGATGGATTCGCGATATGGTTGAAAAATATCATATGATCGATCCATTTGTTGAAAATCAAGTCAGTAAAATGGCTGATAATAGAATTGTATCTTATGGTATCTCCAGCTATGGTTATGATGTACGCTGTGCTGATGAATTTAAGATTTTTACTAATATCAATTCGGCAATTATTGATCCTAAGAATTTTGCAAAAGAAAGTTTTATGGATTTAAAAACTAAGGTTTGCATTATTCCACCAAATTCTTTTGTGTTAGCGCGGACTATCGAATATTTTCGTATTCCACGTAATGTGCTGACAATATGTTTGGGGAAATCTACTTATGCGCGTTGCGGTATCATTGTTAATGTAACTCCTTTGGAACCAGAATGGGAAGGATATGTGACTTTAGAATTTTCCAATACAACTAATCTACCAGCTAAAATTTATGCTAATGAGGGAGTGGCGCAAATGATATTTTTTGAGTCCGACGAATCTTGTGAAGTTTCTTACAAAGATCGCGGCGGCAAATACCAAGGACAAACCGGAGTGACTTTACCTATCACTTAATTAATCCTGTTCACGAAGTTCTTTTTTAATTGGCAAATGCCTAGATGTATTAACTCGATCACGTAGATCTTTTCCAGGCTTAAAGTGTGGTACATACTTAGGTAGAGTAATCACTCTCACACCAGTTTTAGGATTATGAGCATTACGAGGTGGACGATAACGTAACGTGAACCCGCCAAAACCACGAATCTCGACTCGATACCCGGAATATAGAGCCTCGGCTATTCTATTTAGAATATGGTTTACACTTAACTCAATATCTCTTTCAGTGAAAATTATTAGTTTTTTAGCAATAAATTTAATTAATTCTGATTTTATCATTTTTACCTCATGACTTTTGCGTAAAGTAAGGATATTATACTTACTTAAAAGGTCTTTAGCTATGAAAAATAACAAATTTATCATCTTTCTAAGTGCATTATTATTACTGTACACAATATCTATACAGGCAGTTATTGTGTCCTCACTCTACGAAGTTCAACTTCCAGTAACCGATCTTTCAGATCAGACGCGTCTGCAAGCATTCTCAAAAGCATTACAACAAGTATTAATAAAAGTAACCGGTAACGTTGCTATAGCAACTTTGCCAGAGATTCAGTCAGAATTAGAATCTGCAGAGTCCTTGATAAGCAGCTATAGTTATATTGAAAACGATGATAAGACATTATTAGATGTAAAGTTTAATCATAAGGAGGTTCAGCAAATACTACGCAACGCAAAACAAGCCTTATGGGGTGATAACCGACCACCCATTATAATATGGCTAGATGTAGATGATGGGAACAGCAATAACATTTTAGCCAGTAACAGCGATTCTTTTTTAGTAAGTGTTCTAAACAATAATGCTGATCGATTAGGATTACCTATTGTACTACCTGAAATGGATTCACAGGATCTTAACAATATATCAACGAATGACATCGAGCAAACTAACTTATCTGCTATACAAACTTGCTCACAGCGTTATGATGTGAACACAATTCTAGTGGGATATATTTCTAAATCCTCCCAAACAAACTGGCAAAGTAAATGGACACTACTTACAAATGGCAATACCGAGAATTGGGTCATTACGGGAGACGATATAGAGCAAATATTAACAAAAGCAACTAATAATGTTGCAAGTATACTTGCCTCACAATTTGCTATTTTAAATGATAATGCCTTACAAACCCAATTAACAGTCATAGTAACTGGAATAACCAACTTGGACGAATATGCTGCTTTAGTCAAGTATTTACACAGTCTAAATACCATTACCGACATTGAACCGGTTACCATAAGTCCAGATCAGATCAAATTCCAGGTAACCAGTACAGATGGTGCTCAAGGTTTAACTAACGCGATTAATCACAGCGATAAACTTGTCACTATACCCTTTATTCAAGATACAAAAGCAGATTTATTCTATCATTGGACTCAAGATTGAGATGAATAAGCCCCGACAATTGACTCTAAACATTAGATTGAGAGATGACTCTACTTTTGACAACTTCTATTCTAAAAATAATCAACAATTAATTTTTTATTTACGTAAACTAAGTTGTGGAAACGAACAACAATTTACTTATATCTGGGGAAAATCCGGTTGTGGACGCAGCCATTTATTGCAGGCCTGTTGCCAAGTTGCAAATGAAAGTGGTTTATCCTCGATTTACTTACCACTATCCGCAACTGAACTATCCCCGCAAATACTAGAAGATTTGGAAATAATACAATTGCTTTGTTTAGACGATATACAAGGCATCGCAGGGCAGTATCAATGGGAGGAAGCAATTTTTCATATTTTTAATAAATTATTAGATAAAAAGAAACCTCTATTAATATCCGCTGATAGAGCACCATTTACATTGCCTATTAATTTGCCTGATTTGAAATCAAGATTGAGTAGCGGAGTTACTTTCCAAATACAGCCGTTATCCGATGATCAGAAATTAACTGCGTTACGCTTACGGGCAAAAGCTCGCGGTTTATATTTATCTTATGATGCTAGTAAATTTCTATTGAATAGATATCCAAGAGACACTACCAGCCTTTTTGCAGCTCTAGAAAAACTAGATCAAACTTCACTCAGTACACAACACAGATTAACAATTCCTTTTATTAAGAGTGTGCTTTAATCTAAAGGGATTTATTGACATTCTATGGACAAATCTACAAAATGTTTTTTCCTAACAAACACGGCTACGTAGCTCAGTTGGTTAGAGCGTGGCACTCATAATGCCAAGGTCGGTGGTTCGAGACCACCCGTAGCCACTTCGTAAGCTTTTTTATATTGATTATTTAATTGTATTAAGGGAAAAGTGAAATCGTTCAATCAACACGTTAATGGTATTACAAAGCATATTTCTTGACTTTTACACTCTCTTTGTTTTATAATATCTCTTAGAAAAATGTCTTTCAATTTATAAAAGGAGTTAGCCATAATTATGGAGGATTAACATGAAACTATTTTCAATATTTAATAAACCTGATTCAAAGCTAAATAATAAGCAAAAAGGTCAAACATTTATGGAACTTGTGATAATTCTACTTATCGCAGGTACTGCAGTAATTTGCATAATTTGGTATTTCTACTGGGTCTTGCAATCATCAGTAATTGATCTTAAATACAAATTAGAAGATGTGCGTACAGCAATGAACTCCCAATGTGGTTTGCCAAAGCCTGCGGGAGATCAGCCTGGAGCATTGGGATTTCCATACTCTATAACAGCGTATGATGATATATTTTCGTTTGGTGATGTGTACAAATATATTCCAATTGCAATTCCTTATCCTAGGCAAGCAATTACAATAACGAACATAGATATAACAGGGAAAGACTTTCATGGTAGTATATGGTTTTTTGGTGACGGTGGGCTCTCGGGCTCGGTCTGGGACAATGCCAAGGTCATAGGGTATTATTCTTACGTAGATTTAATAGGGCTTGGTACATCTAATACTTATAATTTCGATTTAAGTCCCTATCCTTTTTCTCCACCCTATTATATTTTAATTGATCCATATGATGAAAATGAGGGTGGCTCGATTCAAAATAGGGCATTGGTCTCTGTAAATGTAACTGAATATTAGAAAGGGAAAATGGTTAAGTTGCGTCTTATGATATTTCCAATTAAAATCCTTTTGCTTCTCTACCCGAAAGGCTGAAGCCATTTGTTGAAGAAAGATGCAATACTCATTTTTTCTATTTTAACAAATGGTTTTAGCTATCTGTGTATTAAAAAAAGCAATTTGGCTTGTTAAGCGCCATTTTAAATCAAAAATTTTGACTTTTGTCACCATTTGCCTTATAATACGTGACATCTTTGCAAAAAGACGAAGCTTTTTTACATAATCGAAAAGATATAAAAGGAGTTAGCCATAATTATGGAGGATTAACGTGAAACTATTTTCAATATTCAATAAACCTGATTCAAAGCTAAATAATAAACAAAAAGGTCAAACATTTATGGAACTTGTGATAATTTTACTTATCGCAGGTACTGCAGTAATTTGCATAATTTGGTATTTCTACTGGGTCTTGCAATCATCAGTAATTGATTTTAAACACAAATTAGAAGATGCACGAACAGCAATGGCCAGTCAATGTGGCTTACCAAAGCCTGAGGGAGATCAGCCTACAGTATTTTACCAGAAAACTTATCCTGACTTTACTGCGATGGAATCTGGATCCGTGTCACTTACAGACGAAATTCCTTATCCTCATCATAAAATTGTAATACACAATATAGATCCTACAAATAGCATAGAATTTGAAGTTCACTATCGTATTTATATAAACAAGGAAATCAACGGCACGCCCCCTACGTGGTGGTATTATATAGATTATTTTACTTTAGGGCACGGTGACAAATATGAACATGAGTTCGATAATGGTTGGATTATAGATTTTTTCATGATAAACTTTAGTGTTGATGTTAGTTCTGACATCGGACCTTACAATACAAGAATTATAGCTACTGGTCCTGATAATACACCATATACCGTTACAGTAAGTGAATTACCTTAGTTCGATTGTTAATCTAGACAATTGTAGGTAGTTCAAAATTGAACTACCTACAATTTGTTCACTCATCTCATTGAGACTAACCGATTTTTAAAAAATAAATAAATCTACTTTTTATATTTCACCAACAATATCCCGCTGACAAAATAAATGACACTGGCGAGAATGATTGGCATTAATATGCTTATTATCGAAAAGAAAGCCAGCGATAAAGCACTAAAGCCAAATGCTAAACTACCGACTGCTCCGATACCTCCCATCACCTGTCCCTGTTCATCTGGTGTCACTGCATTGGAAATAATGGCGAGTAAACAACCGTAGCCTGTTATATGAAAAACAGCCATTAGAAATACTGTTACCCATTCTATGTCTAATAATGGATAAATCCCTGCAATTAGCAGTAATCCTCCTAATATGATTACTGAAATAATATAAATTGGTTTTAATTGATAGCGTTTGACCAATGCTGGTTGCAAAAATTGTATTGCCAAAATAAATCCTATTCCCAACACTAAAAAAAAATATCCAATTAAATGCGGTGTAAAATGATAGAGCTTTTGCATAATGATCGGTATTTGTTGAACGTATAATCCCCATCCCGCGTCCAATAAGAAATATACTATACCTAACCGTTGAATGCGTTTATCGGCGAAAACGAATAAAAATGCGGAAAATACTTTTAGTAATCGGATTGGTCTTTTAGTTTTCGGTTGATAAGTTTCTTGATAAACGCTACTAATCCATATTAGATTAAAAACTGCTAATAGGCTTGCTATCCAAAATGGCCTAGTTATTGTGGCGGCTAATACTATTTGACTCGGTACTGTTAATGCAGAAATGATTGGGCCAGTAACCAACCCTATTGACAGAGCCAGCGCTATTAACGCCATATTACGTGCTTTTTGTTCTGGTGGACTGATATCAGCAACGGCGGCTTGTGCAATGTCATAATTGCCGCCAAAAAATCCCTGCACAAAACGCGCCGCAATAAATAAAAATAGTCCTTGAGTATAGATAGCGATAGTTTGCAGAGTGTAGGTAATAAAGACCAGAAACAATCCGAGCAGCAGAATCTTTTTACGGCCAATTCTATCGGACATCTCGCCTAAAAAAGCGGTGCCGAAAAAATTACCTGCAGGCCATACAGCTAATGCCAAAGCGTAATAGAAATAATGCCAAAATGGTGCTGCTTGTGCGGATACTAACAGGCTATGTTTTTCAGTAAATAGTGTAGGGAATAATGGAAAGATCAGTAAAAATCCCATTACATCCAAGCCGATGGTTAACATCAGCGCGCCTAATGTTCGTTTATATTTAATTGTTTTCATTACATACTCTTTATTTAATAAAAATTATAATGAAGCTAATGGACAAAGTGAAAATTAGCGAATCGATATCAATGAACTACAATTGCTTATGCAAATTCGAGTAGGGAACAGGCATGCCTGTTCCCTACTAATTGTGTTCTTGATATGTTTTAAGCCCCAAATGGCTGGATACAGAGTTGCATAATGATTTCCTCGAATTGTTTTTATTATAGCAAAATTTTTTGAATATCCAATATTTATTCTATGATTAGTGATGAGAATTAAAAATAAAAGGCTGATGAATTACTGTCTCGGCATAACCACATAATCTATCTTCAAACTGCTTTTTTTGATCATGAACATTTCATTGTGGTCTATTCTGTCATAATCTTCCGTAAATAGTGAACTACGTCGACAACTTTTTCATTCGAACTAACCTGATCCATACTTGCTTTACATTTATTTCTTACATTACTAAATAATTTTGCAGCATCAACTTTTTCGTCTGTATAAGCTTCTTTTATATTGAGCATCCAGTCGTACCGCGGAAAGAGGTGAAAATGAATGTGTTCAGTTTCTTCACAGAAACTACAGACGTATATCTTATCAACTGATAAAATCTGTTTTAATTTCTGTATAGTTGACTGCAATATTACAGACAACCTGTTCAATTCCTGTATATCTAGTTGCTCCAATGCAGCAACATGTCTTGAAGAAGATAAGATCACGTATCCAGGAATATTAATGTCTAAGATATGATTGACAATAACTTGATCATCTTGATAAATAACCCCGCCAGGAGGATTAATTACTCCATCAATCATTTTACAGATTACACAGGACATAACATTTCGAGTATGCATTTACTTTTTATTATTCTACTAGCAATAAAAAGGATATTTTATAACAATCACACAAAACTTACCAAATTCATTGTCGGGGCACTCATTAAGACAGGTCGTTGTTATCCCAGGAAATTACGTCTATTGACGAATGGAAAAATAAAAGCTGAAAAATAACAGCCTTTGGTGTATAATTTATATGAAATTACAAGGAAGTGTAATAATGGAATTATTTATTGACAATAAGTCAAAAAGCCAGGATTTGGCATATAGCGAAAAAAGCCTATTTTCAATAATACCTGCCAACAGATTATTATCATCTATTCAGTATGCAAAATTGCTAAATGATATAGAGAAGCAAGTTAATATCTCTCAAAAACTTTACCACAGTTTATATAAAGATCTGATTGATAATTTCGTCGAATTTGTACAGATATTACCGATTGACAATCATGGAAAATTAGGGGGTTTACTGAGTGATGGACTGCAACGTGCATATTACGTTTTGCAAAAACAAGATGGAGATGATGAATTAGATTCGGTATGGAAATATGCACTTTTTAGTGCAGCTTTATTATTTAACGTAGCAAAAGTTAATAAGAATCGATCTGTAATTATTTCCGATAAAGACGGATGTTTTATTCGCAAATGGCTGCCTTATGAAGGTGCCATGGCTAATGATGCCAAATACTACAAGATTCGCCATGGCGGAGGTGTATCTGCTGCACTTGGCAGACGTATGACTCCTTTGATAGCAAGCAATCTCATGCCAGATTCCGGTTTTAAATTAATCGCTGAAAAGCAACAAATTTTAACGGCTTGGTTGGCAATATTAAATGATGAATATTGGGATAGGAGCAAATATGAGCCGGTTCTGAACAAAGCTTATGAACGATTAAAAAATTTTACGCTGCAGAAAGAATTTTTTGTTCCTGTTGCTGTAGATGTAACCAGTAGTGAGAAGATAGCTCTTGGAGAAGAGTTTATCGAATGGTTCAAAGAAAGTTTACAAAAGGGTGATTTTATTGTAAACAAAACTGATTCAAAAGTGCACTCGATAACACAAGGATTGCTGCTTGAAATTCCGGGAGTTTTCCAAGATTTTTGTAATCACAACAAATTAGATATAGATTGGTCAGTAGTTGTTAAACAGTTCAGCATGTTAGGATTCATACCTTATGATGGCAAAAATTATAAAATTATCCAGTTTGAAGCTAAAAAAACTATAAGTAATCTTTCACTATTTGCCATCAAAAAAGCCGCTAATGACGAAATTACCAATGCAAATCGAATTGCGGTAACAGGGACTTTTCCAAACTCCACACATATAAAAAATGGAGTACTGTTAACTCATGATGCCATAGCGTGGTTAATAGAGAATGAAATTCTTGATTTCGATAATAACGTAGAACTGATAAATTTCGAAGGAGACGAGCAATTGGAATTTGAGTTACTTACTTTATTATTAGGTTAAGTAAAATTCATAATGACTTATTAATCGTATTTGTAATTCCCAGCTAAGTTTTTGATTTAGGTTCTTCATCTCGCGTATTGAAAAATTATAGTGTAAACTAATATTAATATAAACAAGGAATTGCTCATGGCAACATATAGCACTAATGAATTCAAAAGTGGATTGAAAGTCATTTTAGATGGAGACCCGTGCGCTATTATCGAAAATGAATTCGTTAAACCAGGGAAGGGACAAGCGTTCAATCGAGTTAAACTTCGCAACTTAAAAACTGGACGTGTGTTAGAACGAACCTTTAAATCTGGGGAAACACTTCCTGGAGCAGATGTGATAGAAATGGAACTAGACTATCTTTATAGTGATAGTGAATTTGCTTACTTTATGCACCCAAAAACTTATGAGCAATATTCTGTAAATAAGGCCATATTAGGCGATGCTAAAAAGTGGCTCAAAGCACAAGAGAAGTTTACAGTTACTTTATGGAATGGAGTACCAATCTCTGTAGTTACTCCCAATTTTCTTTTGCTAAAAGTCATTAAAACGGAACCCGGTGTGAAAGGTGATACTGCAACAGGAGGAAATAAGCTAGCAACTTTAGAAAGCGGAGTCGAAGTGCGGGTACCGCTATTTGTGAATGAGGGAGACACGCTAAAAATTGATACTCGTACCGGAGAATACGTTTCACGTGTAAAAGAATAATGTTAAAAGCATTACATCAAAGAGCTCAGCTACTAACTAAAATACGCGATTTTTTTTCTAAACATGATGTTTTAGAAGTAGAAACTCCGTTGCTTTCTCATAGCAGCATAACTGACCCAAATTTACATAGTTTTACGACACAGTATAATGCGTCAAATAAACAATCAGATATATTATATTTGCAAACTTCACCTGAATTTGCGATGAAACGTTTATTAGCATCTGGATCTGGTTCTATTTATCAAATTTGTAAAGCATTTCGAAATAATGAACATGGACACCGGCATAATCCTGAATTTACTATTTTGGAATGGTATCGAATTGGCATTGATCATCATAAACTAATGGATGAAATGGATGAATTTTTACATTTTATTTTAGATTGTGCACTAGCTGAAAGACTGAGTTATCATCAAGTTTTTGAAAAATACTTGATGATAAATCCGCATACAAGTTCAATAGACGAACTACAAAAATGCGCTTTGAAAAATGGGTTAAATACTATTTCGAAATTAGATCGTGACGGATGGTTAAATATTTTACTAACTCATCTCGTAGAACCACATTTAGGACACAAAAGACCCACTTATATTTATGATTATCCAGCTTCTCAAGCAGGGTTAGCAAAAATTAGTCAAAAAGATCCTGCGATCGCTGAGCGATTTGAAGTTTATATAAATGGTATCGAAATCGCTAACGGTTTCCACGAATTAGCCGATGCGAACGAACAACGCAAAAGATTTGTTAACGATTTACAAAAACGTCGTGAACTGAATCTACCAGAAATTGTTATTGATGAAAACTTTTTAACTGCTCTTAATAATGACTTTCCAGACTGTTCTGGTGTTGCGGTAGGAGTAGATCGTATGGTAATGTTACTTATGGAAGTGAACTCTATAAAAGATGTCATTTCATACCCGATAGATTGTATTTAACATGAAAAATTTAATATTAATATTATTGTCCATAATACTATCGATGCTTGTTTGCTCATCAAGTTGGGCTGAAATTACTCTGAAAAACAAATTTATAGGCATAAGTGGTGAATTACTGAAGAATGTTCAAGCTCAACTTGAGATAAAACAAGATGCAATAACTAAACCATTAACTGTTGCAACTGTGCAACGCCTCAATGAGGAAGCACCAGAAGATATCAGTAGTGCTCTACAACCTTACGGATATTTTAAAACTAAGGTTACCTCACGGTTAACCAATGTCGGTGATAACTGGTACGCTGATTATCATATCGATTTAGGCCCACAGCTTCGAATTACTCAAATAAAAGTAAAAGTAACCGGTGAAGCTGCTAAAGACCCTGAGTTCAAAAAACTATTAGCTAAATTCCCATTACAGCAAGGAGATGTATTCGTAGCCTCAAAATACACCGATGCCAAACAAACTTTATTTAGTTTAGCAGAGATACGTGGCTACACAGCTGCAAAAATGCAGCAGAGTGTGGTAAAAATTAATCTTAAAAAATACACTGCGATAATAACCTTGCATTTTGCAAGCGGACAACGTCATTTTTTTGGCCCTGTTACTTACCCTCCTGGAGTACGGTTTAGCAAAAAATTCCTTAGTAGATTTTTAACTTTTAAAACTGGGCAATATTATTCTAGTAAGACATTACAAGAGACCCAAGACAACTTTAATAATAGTGACTTATTCCAAAACGTTGTTGTTGAAGCTCTCCCTCATAAAGCCAAAAATTTTCTTATACCTATTGTAGTTCACATATTCCCTCACAAATCAAAGCAATACTCTTTCGCTATTGGATATACTACTGATACTGATTTTCGTGGTTCGCTTAGCATGGGTTTATATAATTTTAGTCCAAGAGGACACTATTTCACAGGTACAATCACTGGATCCACATTAAAACAAGCTAGTTTTGAAGTACATTACATTATACCAGGTAAAAATCCAGTAACAGATCGTTACGATATTGCTGCAGCAACTCAAACTCAAGATGATAAAATAGGATATAGCAATATAATCAAAGCAGGTCCGGCATATACCACTGTTATTCATGGTTGGCAGCAAACAATCAGATTAAATACTCAATATGAAAATTGGAAATTTAGACTTCAAGATAATTTTCACGATTCTACTTTATTTATACCTAATATTACTTGGCTAAGGAGAAAAGCTAACGACCCGATTCGTCCTACACGTGGTTATAATATCAACGCAATGGTACAGGGATCAGTGAATGGTTTAATATCTAATGTTAGTTTTGGCCAAATAAGAATAGATGCAAAAGACATGTACCCTATTATAGAAGACAAAGGTACTATATTAGTATTACATGGATCTTTAGGATTCACTGTGATAGATAGTAAACATGAGGATAAATTACCATTATCAATATGGTTCTTCGCCGGGGGTGCGGACAATATACGCAGTTATGTATATAAAAGCATTGGTCCCGGAACTAAATTAGCTCTTGCAAGCGCTGAATTGAGGCAGAGAATATTCGATAACATTTATGGCGCAGTTTTTTACGATATGGGTTGTGCTGCAAGTAATTTGTCTCTTACTGACTATCAAGGAGTCGGCATAGGAGCAGTTTGGCTATCACCGGTAGGTGCCATTCGACTATCTCTTGCAAGACCGATAAACAGGCCTGGTAAATTTGTAATTCAGTTCAATATGGGTGTAGAGCTCTGATGAGAATAAGATATGATATAATCAGTACTACCGGAATAATTTTCCTTTTAGCACTTAGTGCATTTGTTTTTATTTTTTATACAGAAATGGGTTTACGTTATGTGCTATCCGTTACTCGCGAATTTATTCCAGGAAAATTAGTTGTCGAAGGAGTCCACGGCTGTTTAGCTGAGCAAGTAAACATAGATTCCTTATCATATCAAAATGAAACAATACAAATAACCGCTGATAATATACGATTGATCTGGCGCCCTTTTTATTTATTACAGGAAAAACTGGTTATCAAAAAACTTTTGGCTAACAACATCATCATTGAAACTCAACCAGCATTTCTTAAACCCATAAAGATAAATAATCTTGCGTGTGCATTACTAGCAACCAGAAAACATGTAAAATCCGTTAACTTAACTTTACAAGCCCCTTATGCCTCTTTAAAAATAAATGGTCGTTTAACAGAACAATACGATTTGAGTTGGAATCTGAATATTCAAAAACTAAATAACATATTTAAAGATATAAAAGGTTCTTTAACCAGCCAAGGAAAAATTTCAGGTCCGAAAACTTCTGCCAAAATGAACGCTGTTTTTCAAGCAAAACAATTAGACGTTGCGCAAATTTTTGCTGATAGGATTAATTTAACTGGAAAAGTGGATGCACAATTAGATAAACGAGGATTATCTGCCAAGGCTATAATTACTCCGGAAAAGCAAACTCCGATCATTGCCGATTTATCTATAGACAAGAAGAAGCAATTACAAGCGACTTTAAAGACTGATAAACTTTACATTTCAGAAAGTAATTTAACATTAGAAAATATCTGGTTATCTGGAAAAGGGGATTTTTCAAAGATTACTTATCAAGGCAAAATACTATCTGGAAAAGGTCATTTGGAAATTAACGGTGAAACCTCATTTAAAAAATCTGATTTTCCAAGTGAGATCAACATTATCGGTAATGATTTTTTAATTAGTAATACCGACACAATTAAAGTTTCTGTTTCGCCCACGCTTAAGTTATTATTAAATAAGCATCGTCTAAACATCGATGGTACGCTTTCGATCCCACAAGCTGAGATAAAACCGCTTGATCTCAGGGATACTGAAACACTACCAAAAGATGTTATTTTTGTTGATCATAAACAGCAAACAGCCGGTTTCCCTATTTATACTCACATAAAACTTATCCTGGGAGAACAGATTAATATAAATGCTATGGGAGTGGAAGGACGCTTGACTGGACATTTAGATATTAAAGACCAGCCCAAAATTCCAACAAAAGTTAACGGCTTATTAGATATTCACGAAGGAACTTATAATTTCATCGGTCAAGAGTTAACGCTTCGTTATGGTAAATTAATTTTTACTGGTTCAATTGATAATCCGACATTAGATATTGAAGCAGTACGAGTATTTAAAACTCCTGAAATAAAGGATCTTACTGTAGGTGCACACATCACAGGAACTCTCGATTATCCTAAAACGATATTATTCTCAGATCCACAAAAATTATCTCAAGAAGATATTATGTCTTACTTGGTGTTTGGTCAGCCAATTGAACAAATTAAACAAGATAAAGCTGCTATGGTAATTAGGGCAGCTAAAGCGTTAAATTTTGGTGGTGGTAAACTCAGTGGATTAACTGACAAATTATGTAAAAAATTTGGTCTTACTGAATTCGGAATGGGAACAGAATTTTTAGAAGAAACTGCAGCTCCAGCATTTGTATTAGGAAAATATCTATCGTCACGCCTCTATGTAGGCTATAGTGTCGGCTTAATGAATGCGGTAAATATTTTCAGAGTTCATTTTAAACTTACTAAAAGATGGGCGATCCAGAGTGAAAGCAGCAGCCTTGGAAAAAGTTTAGATTTATTGTATAGTATTATGAGAGATTAACGACGAAACTATGAACATAATTGACGCAATTATAAATAATGATGTAGAAACAGTGAAACGCCTCCTGGAAGAAGGCGCAGATCCTAATATGTTTCTTGATGAATCACAACTCCGCCCATTACATTTTGCCGCACAAAATAATTGCTTAGAAATTGGTAAACTGTTAATTACCGCTGGCGCAGATACCAATGTTGCTACAGTACCGGATGGTGAAACACCATTAGATGTTGCAATGTTACATGGCAACAAAGAATTCGTTGATTTGTTGTTAGCTCATAAGAGCGGCGGGGAAAATATTAACTAGCCTACAAAACAAATGTCCAGCCAGAAAGCTGGACATTTGCATATTTCAGAGATCATCGAGATAAATATTAAAACGTGTACGAAATACCACCCATAACTAAGTTCGCACCATAAGTTCTGGGCTTTGGCGGGTGCGGCAGCCACCAACCCCACCAATAGTCACTGCCTAATTCACCCCACTTAGTTTCAGAAACTCCGTATATGTAATCGTAAAGAATATGGACATCGAGATGTTTATTTAATAGATAACCCATGCCAAGTACTACTTCTGGACGCAAATCCCAGGTTGATTTTTTGATATTGTAATGAGTGAGAATCTCAGGTGGTAAATAAGTAGCATCGAAAGTCTGTCTTGTAGTCGATATTACATATGCCATACCGGCTTTTGCGAAGAGATTAAGGCCTCTCCAAATAAAATAATTACCTGTTACTAATGCATCAATGGCTCGTTGGTTTATTTTTATTGATAGATCAAAAGGGATTATTCCAAAATAGGTCCAGTCGCCCATAGACGTATATTTTGATCTTGCTAAATCTTTATACCCCACTTCGAAACCGAGTAACATATTAGGAGTTATACTGAAAGTACGACTACCATGAACTCCCCATACAATATCACCTATATCATGATTCTGGGATAGGTTTTTTAAATAAGTATTATGAGCTTCGTCACTAAATGCTAAATTATCTTCTGGTGCGTCTAAATAACCCCAACCGAAATCAGCTCCTATTACCCAACCCGGTTTCGCGATTGAAATAGGTTGATGTAAAGTATGTAGCTTACTATCTGTAAATGTATACGAGATACCTCCCATAACTAAATTTGCACCATAAATTCTAGGCTTTGAGGGAAAAGATCTGACAACTTGCCATATATAATCACTACCCCCATATGGACCCCACTTAGTTTCAGAGACTCCATATATATAATCATAAAGAACATGAATATCTATATGATTGTTAAACATATAAGCCATACCAAGTATCACTTCTGGACGCAGTCGCCATATTGATTTTTTAGTATTATAATAAGGTAATTTCTCATGTGGAAAGTTGGAGTCATAAAATGTCTGTTCTGTGGTCGATCCTACATAAGCCATTCCGGCTTTGGCAAAGAGATTAAAACCATGCCAAACGAAATAATTGCCTGTTAATAACACATCAATAGTCTGTTGTCCTACTTTTCTTGTTAGATTTACTATCCTTGGTGGATCCCACTCACCTGAAGACTTATACTTTGATTTCCCTAAATCTTTATAACCAACTTCAAAACCGAGTAAAGCGTTTCGGGTTATGTCAAAAGTACGCCCACCGTGAATTCCCCACACAACATCACCGATATCATGGCTTTGAGGAAAATTTGGATAATAAGGTATTGTTAAATTATCTTTTGGAGTACCTAAATATCCCCAACCGACATCTGCTCCTACTACCCAACCTGGCATTGCATAAGAAGTAGGTTGATGCAAAATATTAGCTCTACCACTTGCAAACACAGAACTAGTTAATAAACAAGCAAAGCCTAGTCCATACATAAGAAAATATTTTCTCATAAGAATTCCTCCAATTAGTTTAAGCTATATGAGTTTCCAATATCTGCATTAAAATGTAAACGAAACACCACCCATAATTAGGTTTGCACCATAAGCTCTGGGTTTTGCTGGGAACGGAGGGAAATAACCCCACCAATAGTCACTGCCTAAATCAGCCCATTTAGTTTCAGAAACTCCATATATGTAATCATAAAGGATGTGAACATCTATATGATTAAACATATAACCCATGCCGAGTATTACTTCTGGTCGCAATTCCCAAATCGACTTCTTAGTATTAAGCTCGTAAACTGATAGTGTGGTAGGATTAAAAGTCTGTCTTGTAGTCGAACCTACATAAGCCATTCCTGCTTTGGCAAAGAGATTAAGTCCATGCCAGATAAAATAGTTACCTGTTAATAATATATCAATAGCCTGTTGGTCAACTTTTCTTGATAAATCAAAGTCTTGCCAACTATCGCGTATGTACCATTTACCCGAAGATTTATACTTTGATTTCCCTAAATCTTTATAACCGACTTCAAAACCAAGTAACATATTAGGAGTTATACCGAAAGTACGGCCGCCATGAACTTCCCACACGACATCGCCAATATCATGGCTCTGAGACAAGTTTTTTAAAAAATTAGTACTAACCCCGTCGTCACAAAATGCTAAATTATCTTCTGGTGCATCTAAATAACCCCAACCGGCATCAGCACCTATTATCCAACCTGGCTCCACGACTGAAATAGGTTGTAAAGTATGTAGATTACTATCTGCGAATGTATACGAGATACCTCCCACAACTAAATTTTCACCATAAGTTCTGGGCTTTGCTGGGTATGGCAGACTCCAACCCCACCAATAATCACTGCCTAACTCGCCCCACTTAGTTTCAGAAACGCCGAATATATGATCATAAAGAATATGAAAATCAAAGTTATTGAACATGTAACCCACGCCTAACATTACTTCTGGACGTAGTCGCCAAATTGACTTCTTGGTATTATAATAATTAAGTGCATCGGGTGGTATTCCCGTAGTTTCAGCAGCATTGAAAATCTGTCTTGTAGTTGATTCCACGTAAGCCATGCCGGCTTTCATGGAAATATTAAGACCTCGCCAGACAAAATAATTGCCCGTTAATAACATATCAATATTTTGCTGGTCTACTTTCCTCGATAAATTAAAATGATCCAGACCAATCCACAAAATTTTGCCTGTAGAATCATATTTTGATTTTCCTAAATCTTTATACCCAACTTCAAAGCCGAGTAACATATTAGGAGTTATACCGAAAGTTCGACCACCGTGTACTCCCCACACAGTACTGCCTATGTCATGACTCTGCGACAGGTTATCTAAATAACCTGTTAATTCATCACTAAACGCTAAGTTGTCTTTTGGTGTTTCCAAATATCCCCAGCCCGCATCTGCTCCAATTACCCAACCTGGTATTGCATAAGAAGCAGGTCGTTGCGGAATATAAGCCCTACTACCATTTGCAAATACTGAACTTGTTAGCAAACAAGCAAGACCTAATCCAAAAATAAGAAA